>Ga0210394_10000088_pt1 | contig 224398 bp, 193 predicted proteins | sample IncBWC12MmetaG_FD_160121 | JGI IMG/M metagenome (GOLD analysis project Ga0210394, IMG submission 160121) | Forest soil microbial communities from Barre Woods Harvard Forest LTER site, Petersham, Massachusetts, United States - Inc-BW-C-12-M | ecosystem: Environmental > Terrestrial > Soil >... | reverse complement strand
CGCGCTGTCCGTTGATGGCAAACTGCTGGGTAAAATTCGTCTGCCCGTTCACGTCGGTCATAGTGCCCGCTGCTAACAACAACAGCGTGCTGAAGTCGCGTCCATTCAACGGCAACTCATTTACCTTCTGGCTGGAGAGTTTCTCCCCGCTTGTTCCGCTGGCTGCGTTCGAAATTGTGCTCGGGTTCCCATTCGAGACTCCCGCAGAAGTTTGCGGATTGACTGCAATCGACAGCACATTTTGATCGGATACCGTCAGCACGAATGTTACGCCAGTAACATTCACTGCCACTTGCCCTGTCGGACCTCGCCCGGGCAGTTGCACGCTCACGCGATTTGGCCCGAGTCGAAGGTCCGCAATCGCGAACCTTCCGTCGGTTCCTGTAACTGCGGTTAGATTCTTTTTGGCGCCGGCTGTGAATACCGTTACCTTCGCCCCTGCGACAGGTTCGCCGGCAGCCGTGCGTACGACACCGGTCCACGCTGGCGCAGACGGAGAACTCTGTTGTGCTTCAAGCGAGACCGCGACCATCAGTCCCAGCAGCAAACACAAACACCTCTCTACCAGTCGGAAGGCCTTATGAAAGGTTCGAGCTATTGCGTGTTCCTTTGCGTAGCGCAATTCATACATGACAAATTTCCTCGAGTGAAGAGGCAATGCAATCGAGTGCGTGAAGCCATTGATCGGGCAGCATAGACCCTTGTCCCTGTCGCGCAAACGACGGCTATGGTTTGGATTTGTGTTGTTCGAACCAGCCGGCGATGTAGAGCATTTTGGCGACGTGGTGGCTGGGGCGGCGGCCGATGCCGTGGGGCTCCTCGGGGACGCGGACGAGGACAGTGTCAATGTTCAGGAGTTTGAGGGCTTCGTAGAATTGTTCGGCTTCGGAGATGGGAGTGCGGTAATCGGCTTCGCCGGTCATCACCAAGGTTGGGGTCTTCACTTTCGAAACGAGATTGGTGAGGGAGCGCTGCATGTAATTGTCGGTGTTGTCCCAGGGGAGGCCGGGGAACCAGTATTTGGTGATGAAGGGGATGTCGGAAGTCAGAGCGAAGCTGTACCAATTAATGACCGGATAAAGGGCAGCTGCGGCGCGGAAACGATCGGTGTGTTCGATGGTCCAGCAGGTGAGGACGCCGCCGCCGCTGCCGCCGGTGACAAAGAGATTGTTTGTGTCTATGTAGCCTTTGGCGATGACGGCGTCCACGCCGCTATTGAGATCGGAAAAATCGTCGCCGGGATACGCGTGGTGAATCAGATTGGCGAATTCTTCGCCATAACTGGTGCTGCCGCGCGGGTTGGTGTAGAGAACGACGTAGCCGCGGGAGGCGAGCACCTGTTTTTCGAAATCAAAACGATCGCCGTAGTCGGAGAAAGGGCCGCCGTGAATCTCGAGGACGAGCGGATATTTTTTTGTGGGATCGAAATCGGGTGGGTGGACGATCCAGCCCTGGATTTTGCGATTGTCCTTTGAGGATTGGTAGGTGATTTCTTCGACGTGGCCGGGTTTCTTCTGTGCGAACAGTTCCTCGTTGATGGCGGTGAGCACTTTCATCGCGCCGTTGTTGAGGATGGCGATGTCGCCGGGATTGTCTGGGCGGCCGTAGGTGAGAGCCATCATGCTTGTATGAGAGAGGGAGAAGGTGCCGCTGCCGCCTGCGCCTAACGTGGAGGCGAGATGATCGGCAATTTTCTTGCAGGTGCCGTCGGTCAGGCAGAAGCCAATCTTGGAATCGCCTTGATCGTCGTAGCGAAAGTAGACGCCGGTGCTGTCGGGAGCCCATTGCGGATCCTGGATGTCGCGATCGAGTTTGTCCCAGAGGGAGTGCGAGCCGGTGCCATCGCGATTCATTAGGTAGAGCTTTGTGGTTTGGTGGCCCTGATAGCGGTCGTCGTAGCCGGTATAGGCGATCAACTTTCCGCTGGGAGAAACGACGGGGGAATTGTCCGGGCCCTTGCGATTGGTGAGCGCGCGAAGGGAACCATCGGCAACGCTGAATTCGTAGACTTCGTCGTCGAGATACTCGTGATCGGATTCGGGATGACGGTTGACGGAGGCGATCAGGAATTTGCCATCGGGCGTCCAAGAGGCGCGATTGGGGCCAAACTCGTTGCCTCCATTGGGAAAATTGCCGTTGGTGATTTGCCGCGGCGCGCCGCCCTCGCTGCTGACCACAAAGATTTGCATGTAGCCGGGCTTTAGATAGCCCATTCCATTGAAGCGGTAGACCAAGCGATCGTAGGCCGTGGGTGGATCGGCCCATTTTGCGCCGGCGGGGGGAGCCGGCAAATCGGCGATGTGCGGGCCTTTTCCGGGAACGAGAGCGGAGAAGGAGAGCATTTTGCCATCCGGCGACCAGGTGATGGCGTCGGGGGTCTGCTCGAGATTGGTGATGCGCGCGGTTTGACCGCTGTCCATCCAGCGAATGTAAATCTGCTGCTTGCCGTCGGCATCGGAAAGGTAGGCGATGCGTGTACCATCCGGAGACCAGCGCGGAGAAGCGTCGCCGCGGTTGCCGGTGGTGAGTGGGCGATGGTCGGTGCCGTCCGCGTCTATGATCCAAAGATTCGAATAGCGCTTGTCGGTCATGGGATCGGCAAAGCGGCGCACGTAGACGATTTTCTTTCCGTCCGGCGAAATCTGCGGGTCGGTGGCGGTTTGCAGTTGAAACTCATCCATGGCGGTGAGTCTTGTGGACGCGTCCTGCGCTCGAAGTGCGAAGCCAGAACCTAGTGTGAGAGCGACAGCCATGGCGGCCGTGACGAAGCGCGGCTTGAGAGTCATGCGGCGGGACCTCCTCGCGGGGCGAGTAAACAACGCGAACGCCGATATGTCAAGACGATGAAAAAGACGCAGGAAAAAGACGCTGAGTGCGAGAGGGCGCTTCGTTGACACTTCTGAGTGCGCTTCGCTAGACTAACTTGAGTCGTTGCTGCGAGCGGTCCCGCTTACACAGTTCCCCGGTAGCTCAACGGTAGAGCATTCGGCTGTTAACCGAAGGGTTGCTAGTTCGAATCTAGCCCGGGGAGCCACTTTTTCACATTTTTCCTATTTGAAATACGCCCATAAAGCAAAAAGACCGAGGAGCCTTCCCGGAAGCGTTGTTGGTTATAAAAGTAGTGCGGGAAGGTTTATGGGGGTTGCGTTAGCGGCCATCCTGCTTCGCCAGCTGCTCCGCTATCCTGTCGGCGTTGCCTATCAATATTTTGTACGCAAAGTTGTTGTCCTCTCTCATGCAGACGAAATCGTCCATTGAGTGAAGGCTTAAGCCCCGTGTCCTGGCTTTCAGATGGAGCATGACCTCGCGCTCCGGCCAGTACAGATGCTCGACCATATTTGAGAACCTCCTTCCTTTCGTTTGCGCCACATCAACCCGTTTTTTACTTTGGACCTCAAACTCCTTCGAGGCACGTTCCCATTTGGGTTCGAGATCAATAGCAATGTCTATATCGCTGAGGAAGGCTTCGCCGCGGACATAGCTTCCGTACACGATCACGGTTGGAATACGAAACAAATAGTGCGGCGTCGCGTTCACTTCCGCGACCCTTCTGAGCAAGCCAGCTAGGATCGGCTCTGCCCTTCCGGGGGGCATTTTGCTGAAGGCGGACGCTTGGGCCAGTTTCTCTCCCTTGGCCGTCAACTTGTAATAGGGAACATGGCGGTATCGCGGTTTCTCTTTGCCGGGCACGTAGAGACTCGCCAGTTCTTTGTACCGCTTGTCAAATTCCAGGTATCCCTCGGAGACCAGCGTCTTAACGATTTGTTTTGCCCGCCGCAGTGGGACTTTGCACCGCTGGGCCACGTATTCCGCGCACACCAGTTCGTTTACTCCACGAAGCATATTGCGAATCGCGAGGGCAGAGATTCTGGCAATCTGTACGCCTTTGATCTGTACCGTCATCTCTAACCCCCCACTCTTTACCAAAGTCGTGGTTATTGATAAACAGCTGAGTGCCGAATCCCCATCGAAGCAAAGCTTGAAGTAAGCCTGGGAAGGGCGAATCGATCTCAACTTGATCTTGGTTCTGCGACTCAAACAGCAACTTTCGTATCCGACCTTGATGCAGTGATGCGGTTGGTGTATGATACTGCATCATGCGCACCACGGTTACGCTCGATGATCGTCTTCTAGAGCGTCTGAAGAAACGTGCTGCCGAAACGGGCACGAGCGTCAGTAGGGTGATCGAACGTGCAGTGCGCCTCCTTTTGCAGGCGCCCGCACCGCAGCAGCCAGAGCATTTCGATTTGGTGACGTTTGGAGAGGGTGGCCGTTTTACACCGCTGAATATCGATAAGACCGCCGCAATAATGGAGGCGGACGATATCGATCGTTTTGGGCGGCTGCCTTAACTGCCATGCAACTGCCGGATGTCAACGTCCTCATCTACGCGCATCGGCAGGACGCGCCAGAGCACCATCGATACGCTTCTTGGCTTCGAGGGCTGGTTGAGGCCCCCGAACCCTTCGCGGTCGCGGAGATTGTGCTCGCCGGCTTCCTGCGAATCATAACCAATCCAAAGATCTTTCGGCCAGCAACACCGATGCCAACGGCCTTGGCATTTTGCCGCGGGTTGGTTGAATGGCCCAGGGCCGTACTCGTAATGCCAAGTCGCACACACTGGGATCTTTTTCTGAAACTGTGCAATGGGATTGAGGGGCCTCTGGTAACTGATGCTTACCTGGCCGCGCTGGCGATCGAACATGGCTGTGAACTCATCACAACGGACAGCGATTTCGCGCGTTTCCAGGGATTGCGCTGGCGGCATCCACTGGGTGCGTAAACGCCGACACCATGGTGGGTCATGCAGGTGTCATGCAAATTGCGATAAGTCGCGCCAAATGGCGAACAAAAACTGATAAGGGACGGCGAATCCGACTTGTCCCGTTTTGTCATAACTTATTACTTCCCCTCGATTTGTCTCGGCTCCGGCAACTTGTGATTAATTTGGTTTCAAGGCTGTTAACCGAAGGGTTGCTGGTTCGAATCTAGCCCGGGGAGCCAAATCCTATTACCTTGTGTAGTTACGGACCGCTCCGATATGTTTACGCCCTTCTTTGAACTCTTCCAGCCTCAAGTTGCAAATCGTACTGCGGCCCGGGCCTTGGCCTTTGCGGCTTCTTCTTCGCGGCTTTTCGGCGGCGCCGTCGTTTCCAGGGAATGAATCAGACGCGCTGATACTCTCGCGATTTCCTCGATCGCCGCTTGAAATGCCTCTTCGTTAGCCTTCGACGGCTTGTGGAACCCGGTGATCTTTCGCACGAACTGGAGAGAGGCCGCGCGCACCTCTTCGCGGGTGACGGGTGGATCAAAATTGAAAAGCGGTTTGATATTTCTGCACATGTGATTCAGCCTCAGAGTGATTTTAGCGGTGGCGGACTAGATAGTGCCAGCGGTTCTTGCTTTGGCGCCCGCGAGCCGCTGGCGCGCGTATCCGCACCAAGGGCTTGCGGGATCGAGCGTTATGTAGGCTTGCCAATGCCGCTGTGCTTCGTTGCGAGCGCCGAGCTTTTCGCAAACAAACGCGAGGTTGTAATGCGCGTCGGGATAGTTTGGATCGAGACGCACGGCGTTGCGAAGATGCAGTCGCGCCGCTTCGAGTCTGCCGACTTCTTCGAGAACGCTGCCTAAATTGAAATGAGCCAAAGCATTCTCGGGATCGGCTTGCAAGGCGCGCATGAAATATTCGGCTGCCTTTTTCAGGTTCCCTTCTTCGTAGCAAAGCGTTCCGCAATTGAGCAAGGCATCGACTTTCTGCGGATCAATGCTCAAAGCATGATCGTACGCTTGGATCGCTTGCGCCCTGGTATTTTCCTCCGCGTCATATTCGAGGGCGGTGGCCAGCCAGTCGTCGGCATTGGGCCCGGCCATGACGCGCACTTTTTCGCCGAGCTCGCGTGTCTCGAAATTCAAGACGAACTGACCCGATAGCGGTTCCAGCCGCGCTTCGCCACGCTCCACGACGATATCTTTTCCATCGGAAAGAATCCGCAGCTCCGCCAGCGGTGCGTGGACTTGGGCAAGTTTCTCGTGAAGAGCCGCAAGAGCACGGCGCAAGCGGTTAGCCGGCACTCCTTTTTCGACCAGTTGCTTGACGGTGCGCAGGCCAATCAGGTCGCGAAAATCGTAAAAGCGGTTTCCCTGTCCTTTTCGAGGAGAGACGAGTCGCAAGCGATCCCAATACTCCAGCTGCTTCGCGGTCAGACCCACAATGCGCTGGACATCTTCTGTGCTGAATGTGTCCGTCGCGCCCATGTCGAAATTAACCGGTGGCCTTCTTTCCCGCCCTCTTCGGCACAGAGATCGGTTGCACGGCGCGAGCGGGAGGTTTCTTGCCCACTGGCGCAGCCACTTCGGATGCGGGCGCGGAGGCCGCGGCCGGCGCCTGCTTTTCCGCGAGACTCTTTTTAAGGGCCTCCATCAAATCAATCACCGGCGCCATATGGGGCTGCGCCACTTCGGTCACTTCCTGGCCTTTGAGCTTGGCGGCGATCATCGCGCGCACATTTTCCTGGTATTCGTCGCGATATTTCTGCGGGTCGAAAGGAGCGGCAAGGCTTTCAATCAATTGTTGCGCGAGCTTTTTTTCCTGATCCTTCACTTCGACTTTGCCGGTGGGAACAGACTCCGCCGCGCGAATCTCGTTCGAATAGAACATGGTGTGCAGCGTCATTCCTCTTGTGCCGGGCCGCACGATCACGATGTGCTCGCGCTGGTGCATGGTGAGCTTCGCGATAGCTCCGTAACCCGACTCTTCCATGGCTTTCATGAGCAACTGGTAGGCCTTTACGCCCGCGTCTTCAGGGCTGAGGTAGTATGACGAGTCGAAGTAGAGTGGATCCATCTCCTGTAGCTTCACGAACTCCAGAATTTCCATAACACGGGCGGACGAAGGCTCAATTTTGTCGAGCTCTTCCTCGCTGAAGAGCACGTATTGATCCTTTTCATACTCATAGCCCTTCACGATCTCGGACCGTTCCACGTTCCGATTGCAGACCGGGCAAAACAGCGGCTGCTTGAGCCGTGAATGACATTCTTTATGGAGCTGGTTGAAACTGATGCGCTCGCCGCGGGCTGCTGCGAACATGCGCACTGGCATGGAGATCAAGCCAAATGTGAGATGGCCTTTCCAGACAGTCGTGGCCATGTGAGCTCTCCTTTGCAACGACCAGAGATTTGTGCCTGAACCTTTTTAGGTTAGACGCGGGCCGGGTTAGAAGCAAGGCGAAATCTCGGCTAGGACCCTAAAAAGCAAGCCCACAAGCCTGAGAACGGTCTGGGATAGAATGCGTGCATGGCCAAGCTGGAAGAATACCGGCGGAAGCGGCGCTTCGACCGGACGCCCGAGCCTTCGGGAGAGCCACAACCCGTCGCAGGTAAGGTCCAGGACCAGCCTTCCCCGGCCGCCAAACCCGCCACGGCGGGCAAGCGCACGCGCCTGCCAATGCCGAAATTGCCACAAGTGGAGGTCCGCCGCGGTCAGGAGCATGGCGACACGTTCGTGGTTCAGAAGCACCGAGCAACGCGGCTGCACTACGATTTTCGGCTGGCGATCGATGGGACGCTGAAGTCGTGGGCCGTGCCCAAGGGACCTTCGCAGAGCCACGCTGACAAGCGGCTCGCGGTGATGACCGAGGACCATCCGCTGGACTACGCCAACTTCGAAGGGAAAATTCCAGAAGGCAATTATGGCGCGGGAACGGTGATGGTATGGGACCGCGGGACGTTTCATGTCGAGGGCACTCCCGACGCGCTGAAGCAATTGGAAAAGGGCGAAATCAAGTTTAGTTTGAACGGGGAGAAACTGCGGGGCAGCTTTGTTCTGGTGAAACTGAAACAAAGTGAAAAAGGCAACGAATGGCTAATGATCAAGCATAAGGACGCCGCCGAAGATTCCTCCTGGAACATCGACGAGCATGACGGCTCCGCGCTTACGGGACGCACCTTGGATGAGATTAAGGAGGAGCTGCCGCCCAAGCGGAGGCCAACCCTAATTCAGGCATCTGAGTTGCAAGGCGCGCGCAAGGGTGCGATGCCGTCTCGCGTGGAACCCATGCTCGCGACGCTTGCCGACCGGCCCTTTTCCGATCCCAACTGGCTCTTTGAGATCAAATGGGACGGCGTCCGCGCGCTCGCACGAATCGAGAATGGCGCCCTAGAGCTGCGTTCTCGGAACAACATTGACATTACTAAACGCTATCCAGAACTAACCGGTCTTCCCGATGCTTTGGCTGCGCGCCAGGCCATTCTTGACGGAGAGATTGTGGCGCTGGATGACCAAGGTCACAGCAGCTTCGAACTCTTGCAGGAACGCATGCATGTGCGCGCGCCCAGCGAAAGCCTTGTCGCGCAAGTTCGCGTTGTTTACTTCGCCTTCGATCTTCTCTACTGCGACGGATACGACCTTCGCGAGGCTCCGCTACTCGAGCGCAAGCAGCTCCTGCAACGCCTGCTTTACGCGTCGGAGCGATTTCGCTTCGCGGATCATCAATTGGAGCACGGGAAAGAGTTGTTCGCGCTGGCGGAGCAAAATGGTTTGGAAGGGATCGTCGCGAAGCGCGCCGACAGCCCGTACTTTTCCGATCGAAGCCCTTACTGGTTAAAACTGAAGATTTCCAGGACAGTAGACGCGGTCGTCGGCGGCTGGACCGAAGCTCGCACCCCCGCTCTTCCCTTTGGCTCACTGCTTTTGGGCTTGTATCAAGGTAAAAACCTTCGATTCATTGGACACGTCGGCAGCGGATTTGACGGGAAAAAACTGAGCGACTTGAGCAGCAGGTTGAAGGAACTGGCAGCTCCCGCTTGCCCCTTCGACACTGCGCCCGAAACCAATGAAAAGCCATCCTGGGTTTCTCCCGCTCTTGTGGCGCGCGTCAAATTCACCGGATGGACGCAGGAGCACGCCCTGCGCCACCCTGTTTTTCTTGGGCTTCGTGAGGATGCGCGTCCCACGGATTGCCAATGGGAGAACGAAGTTGCCGCTGCCGCGCCTGCAGCCGCCCCGGCGGTAGTTCACGCGCCGGAGATTGTCGGCCGCGTGCTGAACACGAAAACCGAAATCGAAGCCGAGTTGTTCAAGGGGCGCTCGGAAAACGTCACCATCGAACTGGGCGGTAAGCGGCTGCGCTTTAGCAACCTGAACAAGGTTTATTTCCCGGAGTCCGGCTACACGAAGCGGAATCTGCTTGCTTACTACTACCGCATGGCGGATTTCATCCTGCCCTTTCTACGCGATCGGGCTTTGGTTTTGCGACGCTACCCCGACGGAATCAAGGGACAGGCTTTCTTCCAAAAAGATTTGCGCGAAGGAGTGCCGGAGTGGTTCAAGACCGTTCCGATCGATTCGGAAAAAAAAGGAGAAGACATCCACTACGCGACCGCCGATGACCGCGCTTCGCTCTTGTTTTTGACCGGGCTTGGCTGCATCGACCACAATCCGTGGTCCAATCGTTATGACGATTTCGATCATCCCGACTACTTCTTTTTTGATTTGGATCCTTCGGACGGCACGGAGTTTTCTGTGGTCGTCACGATCGCCAAAGCACTTCATGACAAGCTGGAAGAATTGCGGTTGGTAAGCTTTCTGAAAACTTCGGGCGCTACGGGAATCCACATCTACATACCCGTCGAGCCCGTCTACACGTACGAGCAGCTGCGTACCTTCGGCGAGATTATCGCGCGGATGGTGACTGCAGAGCACACCAATTTGGTCACCAGCGAACGCATCGTCGCGAAGAGGCCGGCGGGGCGCGTGTTGATCGACGTCCAGCAAAACGCTCATGGGCGTCCGCTGGCTGCCGCGTACTCCGTAAGGGCTTTCCCGCAAGCGCCGGTTTCCACTCCCCTGTTGCCGCGCGAATTGCGGCCCACTCTGCGCCCCGAAACGTTAAACATAAAGACGGTCTTTGCCCGCCTGAAAGAGAAGGGTGACCTCTGGGGCGATTTCTGGAAGCGGCGCCAGAGATTGGAGGGAGCCATCGAAGCTTTGAGCAACCGCATACCGCCGCGAACGAAAAAGATGCCGTGATCCCGCGCTGCGGGTGCCGCCCTTTTCTTTTCCTGGTATCGCAGCTGTGGTTAAATGCCAAAATGGGGAGGTTCCGATTTCTCGCAAAGGCCAACTTAGTGTGGGCACTTCTGGATACTCCTACAAAGAGTGGAAGGGAAGTTTTTACCCGGAAAAGCTCCCGGACCGCGAAATGTTGAGTTTCTACGCCGGACAGTTCAAGACAGTGGAGATCAATCATTCTTTTTACCGCATGCCAACGGAGAATCTGCTTTTGCAGTGGGCAAAAACCGTTCCCGAAGGCTTCAGGTTTGCTCTGAAGGCCAACCAGCAGATTACCCACATCAAGAGGCTGCGCGGCTGTCAGGATGTTTTGAAGCGATTCCTGGAAGTGGCCAGCGTGCTGAACGATGGAGACCACCTCGGCCCCATCCTCGTGCAGCTACCGCCCAATTTCAAATTTGACCAGTCGCTGCTGGAAGACTTTCTCGCCCTTCGGCCGCCGGCGTTTGCGTTCGCTTTCGAAGTGCGTCACCCATCGTGGTACACCGAGGAGACGTACGCCGTCCTTCGCCGGCACGGAGTGGCGCTTTGTCTGGCGGAGACGGAAAAGGAAACGCCTCTGGAAGTCCTCACAGCCGATTTTACGTATGTGCGCCTGCGACGTGAAAACTACACCGCAAAACAATTGGCGGCCTGGAGCAAGCGTTTTGGAGAATGGCTCGGCAAGGGAGTGAACGTGTACGCCTACTGCAAACACGAAGATGCCGGCAAAGCGCCGGCCTACGCGCATGCGCTGCTCGGGGGATAACTGAGCATCCCAATTTCCGGCCGTCGCTAGAATGAATGCAAAAGGAGATTGCCACAAACTCAGATTTGGACCCAGGAATTTGTATCAAACGTCCACAACAAAGAATCTAACAGTTCGCTGGGGCGTGTGCGGCAGAGAATTTCGTCCGCGAGAATAACCCCGGGCCGTTAATTCTTAGTGCGCTGGGGGGAAGGGAGAAACATCATGGAAAACAGTAAATCGAGAACGCATCAGGGACAGGGGTTGGCCGCGCGGGCTGGGGAATTCCTGATCGGGAATGACCTGCGTGTTACGCGGCTGGGATTCGGAGCCATGCGTATCACGGGAAAGGGAATTTGGGGACCGCCGTCAGATCGAGCGGAAGCCATCCGCGTGTTGCGGCGCGCGGTTGAACTGGGAGTCAATTTCATAGACACGGCGGATTCCTATGGCCCGCACGTCAGCGAAGAAATCATCGCCGAGGCGCTGTATCCGTATCCGGCAAACCTGGTGATTGCAACGAAGGGCGGTTTCGAACGGCCGGGTCCCGACCGCTGGGTGGAAAACGGAACGCCGGAGCACCTGAGATCGGCGTGCGAAGGAAGCCTGCGCCGGTTGCGGCTGGAGCGCATTGATCTGTATCAATTGCATCGCATCGACCCGAAAGTTCCAGCCCAAGACCAACTCGGAACTCTGAAGGATCTGCAAGCGGAAGGAAAAATCAAGCACATCGGTTTGTCGGAAGTAACCGTGAAGCAGATTCGGCACGCGCAAACCATCGTTCCCATCGTCAGCGTGCAGAATCGCTACAGCCTGGCCGACCGCGGAGCGGAAGATGTTTTGCAATATTGCCAGGAAGAGAAGATGGGTTTCATTCCGTGGTTTCCGCTAGCGGCCGGCCAATTGTCAAAGGAAAACAGTCCCATTCGCCGCGTGGCCGAGCATTTGAAGGCTACGCCCTCACAAGTCGCGCTGGCATGGCTGCTCTCGCGGTCCCCGGTTATGTTGCCCATCCCCGGAACGTCCAGCGTCAAACATCTCGAAGAAAACGTCGCGGCCGCCGCCCTGAAAATGGACGAAAGCAAGATGCATGAATTGGCTCACGCCGCGCATGGAGGATAGAGTCCGAAACCCGCGAATTCTATCCTCTTGACAATAGTCGTTATAACGAATAATGTCGGCCCCATGAGACGAATGCGGCCCGTTGCCAAACCGCTTCACAGCCCGCAAGCTTGGCTTGCAGCGCGCGTGCCACGGATGCCGCTTTCGCAGCAAATCGATACACGCAAGGAGAAATCAATATGAGCACAGCAGCAAACGCAGCAACACAAAGCACCAAACCAACCCAGTGGCAGATCGACCCCGCTCATTCGGCGGCACATTTCAGCGTACGGCACCTCATGATTTCGAATGTCCGGGGAGAGTTCACCAAGCTCAGCGGCAGCGCCGTCCTGAACCCGGCCGATCCGTCGAAGTCCACAGTCGAAGTGATCATCCAAGCCGCATCCATCAATACCCGTGAACCCCAGCGCGATGAGCATCTTCGTAGCGCGGACTTCCTCGACGTGGCGAACTATCCGACCATCACTTTTAAGTCCAAGCGCAACGAGGCTGTCGAGCTGGAGTATTTCAAACTGACCGGCGATCTGACCATCCGTGGCGTCACCAAGGAAGTTACTCTCGACGTCGAAGGCCCGACTCCTCCGGTGAAGGATCCCTGGGGCAATGTGCGCGCCGGAGCCACCGCGTCCACGAAAATCAACCGCAAAGACTTCGGATTGGTGTGGAACGCACTGGTCGAAGGCGGCGGGGTGATGGTCGGCGATGAAGTGAAAATCACCATCGAAGCGGAGCTGATCCAGCAAGCGCCCTCGGCCTAAAGAGGCCAAGGGCCGATCTCTCCTCCATCGTCGGAGGCACGCGGATCTTTGACGAAAAATGAAACGCTCTTGCGGGGCGGCGCGAATTATCGGTACGATGCAGGTCTGCAGGGCTGACCGTTCCGTTCGCCCCAGCCAAGGCTTTTTCGATGGGGGCGTAAAATCGATCCGGTTCGTGACGCGTAGGAGGTTGAGACCGCCTTGAAAGCCACCACACGCCTTTTTCTTGGTTCGCTCGCAACATACGCTGTGCTGTCTATTCTCCTGACACAGATAACTCCGGCGCAAAATCCGAATTTTCACAATGCCCCGGCATCTGTAAAGGGAGAGAAAAATCCCTACGAGGGCCAGCACCCCGCCTCCGCCAAGGAGGCGTACCATCTCCGTTGCGCGCAATGCCATGGAGAAAATGGCGAAGGCACGGGAAACATTCCTGCATTGGCGAGTGGCAAAGCGCAAGGTGCCAGCGACGGTGAGCTTTTTTGGTATATCACCAAGGGAGATCTGAACAACGGCATGCCCGCCTGGGACAGTCTCCCGGCGCAGCAACGGTGGGAGATCATCAACTATATCCGCGTCCTTGGCAGCCGCAAGCCCGGCTCTCCTCGCGTGCAGCTCTCCGCCGACGAAGCCATTGAGACGGGCAAGAGTTCTCCTCCGCCAAAAGCTCCGTTTACCGATTACCGCTTTGAGAAGCCTGGAACAACTCGCAAGATCACCCTCGAAGACTTGCCTTCTCCGCTTGCCACCGCATCGGCTGGGAACGGACCGAAGCTGGTCCCTCGCCCAAAGGATGCGTGGCCGCAGGTTTTGCCAGGATTCAAAGTGGAGCTGTACGCGTCGGGGCTTCATAACCCACGGCTGATCCGCACCGCGCCCAATGGGGATGTCTTTGTCGCCGAGACGGGGGCCGGCGAGATACGCGTTTTTCGAGGCATCACCGCCGACGGCAAGCCAGAGAAGACCGAGACATTCGCGACAGGGCTGAAACAGCCCTTCGGCATCAACTTTTATCCCCCGGGACCAGACCCTCAATGGATTTATATCGGTAACACGGAGTCGGTGGTGCGTTTTCCGTATCACAACGGCGATTTGAAGGCTGCCGGCCCCGCGGAGCACATCGCCGATTTGCCCGGGCCAGAGGGCCACTCGACGCGCGACATTCAGTTCAGCCCCGATGGCAAGAAAATGTTTGTCTCCGTGGGTTCCGGCTCCAATATCGACGACCCTGACACTACACCAGCAGAAAAAGATCGCGCGGACATCCTTGAGTTCAACCCGGACGGTTCGGGGATGCACGTGTACGCGTATGGCATCCGCAATTGTGTCGGCTTGGCCGTCAACCCGAAGACGAGCGAATTGTGGTGTTCCGTCAACGAACGCGACGCGCTTGGCGACAATTTGGTCCCCGACTACATCACGCATGTTCAGGAAGGCGGGTTCTACGGCTGGCCCTGGTGGTATATGGGCGGCCATCAAGACCCGCGGCACGAAGGTAAACACCCCGAGCTGAAAGACAAAGTGATCACTCCGGATGTGATCCTCAATCCGCACAATGCTTCGCTGGAATTGACGTTTTACGACGGCAAGCAATTCCCAGCGGAATATCAGGGCGACATTTTCGCTTCCGAACACGGATCGTGGAATCGCTCCGTGCGCGTCGGGTACGAACTCATTCGCGTGCCTTTGCACCAGAGCGGACACGCGAGCGGCGAATACGAGGATTTCATGACGGGGTTCGTCGTGGACAACGGACACGTTTGGGGACGGCCGGTGGGCGTCACCGTCGCGCCCGATGGCTCGCTGCTGGTCACCGACGACGGTTCGAAATCCATCTGGCGCATCAGCTACGTAGGAAACTGAACGATGCGGAGAGGCTTGCGAGTTCAACAAGACGAGTTCGCTCGAATTTCGCCCTGCGAACCAGCTTCAGTTGCTGTTCCACTGCGGGACAGAGCCAGCTTCTCAACTTTTCCGTCAATAGTCGCGCTTCCTGAGAGGTGTTACTCCTCGGACGATCCCGCGCCCAAGGATCGCCACACGTTGAATTCAGTGCTTTAAATGAGGGGTAATTGACCACTTTGGCTCATTTGAAAAAGTACTATTGACCTCAGCAATTCGCGGGATTAATTTGTAGTTTCTACCTCCCGGGCCCGGTAAGTCTTCCACAGCGAGGCCAGACATGAACACCATCACGCTTAACAATCCCGCAGCAAGAGCCGCACAAGAGCGTTGGGAAAGATTACGAGGCCACAAGCGCATTATTTCACGAGTGAAATTACTCGTGGAATGGGAAGAGGCAGGCTCCAAGGAACAAGTTAACGCCGTCACCGTGGACGTCAGTCATTCCGGGTGCATGGCGGTGGTGGGAGCGGACCTGCCGCTTCACAAACGCGTTCGCCTCGTGCATCCAGAAACGGGACGCAAGGCGGACGCCGAAGTCGTCTGGCGCAGCCATGAAGCGTGGGACGCCGGATTCGAATTGGTGAAGCCGGACGCCACGTTCTGGGGCTTGAAGTAGGAATAGGCTGCGCTGCGCGGGATCCAAACTTACTTCGGCCACTTTTCTTTCGGCAAACTCTTCTGAATCGTTTCGAGGTTTTGGAATCCGTCCTGAATGACGGTCTGCTTCACGTTGTCCTTGTTCACCACCACTAAATTCATCAAGATCGCCGGCACGTCTTTGCTGCCATTCGGAATGGAAGACGTGGTCTTGACCGGCTCACCCTTCGCCAGCGCCACCGCCGCTTCCGCAGCCAACCTTGCCTGCGAACCCAATGGCTTATAAACCGTCATGGTCTGCGTGCCGTCGAGGATTCGAATGATCGCCGCCAGATCGGCGTCTTGACCCGAAACAAGAACTTTTCCCGCGAGTTTGTGATCCTCCAGAGCTTGTATCGCACCGCCCGCCGTTCCGTCATTGGAAGCCACCACGGCGGTGATGTCGCCCTTCGTGGATTCGATGACTTCCGACATGTGCGCGTAGGCTTCCGAGGGATTCCAATCCTTGGCCCAGAAGTCTCCCACAATTCTGATGTCTCCGTGGTCGACGTAAGGCTTCAATACTTTCACCTGCGCATCGTGGATAATCTTCGCGTTGATATCGCTGGGAGAGCCCGCGATCAAAACGTAGTTTCCCTTGGGAGCGAGGCGTGTGAGAAACGAAGCCTGCAGCAGACCGACCGTTGCAGCATCCACTCCAATAAAAAAACCGACATCACTGTTTCGAACGAGGCGCTCGTAGCACAGCACCGGGACCTGCCTGGCTTTCGCCGCGTTGACGATGCGCTCGGCTTTGTCCACATCGTGGGAAACCAGGACCAGGACCTTGACGCCGGAATCCAGCAACTTCTGTGCCTGCCGCAACTGCAGTTCATCATCTCCCTCGGCCGTCTCCACCAGAACCACTGCGCCCAACTCTTTTGCGCGTTTCTGGAAGTTATCGAGGTCCGTTTGCCAGCGCTCGATCTTCAGGGAATCCATCAAGAAACCGATCTTCAGATGTTCGGGGGACGGCTGATTTCCTTGCGCGTGAAGAGCAGGCAGCCCAACAAAAAGCGCGACCAGCAAGAGCACGAACGCCAGACTCCGCCAGGGAGAAACGCGCATCAACCGGCCTCCATGTAGGCGCTTACAAACGTAGCATCAGCCGCCGAGGCGCACAACGACGGCGGCACGGCACTGCATGCAATGCATTACGAGTGGAACGCTGAATCCATGGCGGACTGGACTGCTCCGCTTGTCATTCGAGGAAATCCAAACACCCCGAGCGCATCACCTTAACTGGCGCCCGAGCTGGCCTCTCTAATTGTCTGAATTCTTATCAGGAGCAGTTGCCGCCGCCGCTTTTTCCTTGGGAGGCTCGCCGATCTTTTGTTTGTCCTCGACGGAAAACAGAATGTAATTCGTAAACGTGTGCCGGCGGTGGAATCGTTTGCCGCGGCGGACAGCATAATATTCCGCGCTGGCCGGCAGCCAGAGTTGCTCGTTGCGGCTTTTGAATCGCACGGGGCCGTATTCCATGATCAGGTGCTCGGCATTCAGTTTGAGTTCCGGATGCGCCTCGCGCAAATCCGTCTCCAGACGCACGATTTGAAACGTGTTGGCATCAATCCAGGCGCGCCCTTTGAGCGCAATCGGATATACATGTCCGGCGATGCGGTAGCGGCGGATGCGGCTTTCCTTGTCCCCACGCTGGCGGAAAGAGACTTGCCAGGCAAAGCCGCCTTGCAAGCGGCGCAAGCCTTCGCACTTCATCTCAAAATCGCTGATCAGCAAGGGGTGAAAAATGAGCACGATGGAAGGCAATCCAACGCTTCCTTCGTGATTCGGAAACATCTCCGTGCCGGTACTGCCGTTGCGGTATTCCTGAACGTCCAGTGCTTCGCCGTACTTTTCATTCTTGATGTCCCGTACGGAGGCCAGGTAGTTGAAGGAAATATCCGTAATCCCCTCGGCAACCCCGGCGTTGTTCACATCTTCATGGTGCAAAACTTCAGTGGCGGTATAGCGGTCCACGACCGCGGGCAATTCCTGCACCCGCGCCGAAGCTTTTTTCAAGACGTCGTCCAACGAACAGGTAACCCCCGGCTCGACTGGCGGAATCGCCGAATCCACATCGGGTGGAAGCCAGCGCAACGCCGCCTCGGTCAAAGGAATATCGGCGTTGTCACCCGCCGCCGCAGACTTGCCGCCCGATAGGTCGACGATCGCGGCCCCTGTGTCCGTCGCCGACGCCGCGGAGTTCTGTAACCGCGTGATCATGTTCCGCGCAGCATCCGCCAGGGTCGGCGAAGGGTTTCCGGCAACGTAGGCCTCCAGCACGGTAATGGCCTGCGCGTTTTGATTCTGGAATGCCAGCGCCTGGCCCAGCGTGAGCCGCGCGGAGTTGGCGTCCGCTTTGCCGAGATCAATCGCCTTCTCCGCATGTGACACCGCTTCCGCATAGGATTTCTGCTGCATCAGGACGGCAGCGAGCAGAGCGTGGGCGCGCCAGGATGTCGGGCCAGCTTCAACCGCCATGTCCAGGTACTTCCGAGCTCCCACCAGATTTTTCTCGCGAAGCAAGGAATCAGCATAGGGGAGCAAGGCGGAGAGGCGTTTCGGGTCCAGCTGAATCGACTGTTCCCAGTATTTCCGCGCCGTCGGGAGTTCGCCCTTCTTCTCATAAACCATTCCCAGCATCGAAGGAATCTCCGCCTCTTTGGGAACCATGTGCTGGGCGCTTTCCAGGTGCTTAACGGCCTCGTCAAACTTGCCGGAGCGAAATGCATCCAAGCCCTTGGTTACTTCTTTCTGCGGCTTGGGCGCGAGTTCCACGTTACTGGTCAACTCGTACGATACGCCGCTCCCTGTATCCGGACGCAAGGTGATGATTAGCAGCTGCTCGCCGTCTTCCGTCGTGACTTTTGCGTCCATCCTGCTCTTGCCGAATCCTGGCGCATCCACGTCCACAATGTAGGAGCCATTGTTCAGCGGAACGAAGGATGCCAGGGAGTCCTTGGTCGTCTTGGACGTCAGCGTCTGGCCCGAAGCATCGTAGAGCGTAACCACCGCCAGGGTGTCTACGTTCGTTCCATTCGAGGCGCGCACCAGAATCGAGAGGCCTGCCTTGGCCGCTGCGGCCACCACTGGATTAGAAGGCGAAATTGGGGCCGCGGCTGGAGCGGAAGGGGATGTTGCAGGGGAAGGCGGGGCTGAAGGGGGAGGGGTCGGTGCAGGCGAGGGTCCGCCACCCGGAACTTGGGCCAAACTGCACGCAGAAAAGGCCACCAGAAGCACACACACGCGGGCGCTAAATCGCACGACTGGGCAAAACCCGTACATCTATCCTCCCCATGCCAGAGTCCCAGAGAATTGAGCGGTTGGAAGACCCTGACGACCCCGGAATCGCGGGGACCACCACTGTGCGGATGCTTGCAAGTCTCCCGCATCTTGCGTTGCCCGTCAATACGCTTATCGACCGGAAACGATCGTTTCTATGGGGAGGCCAGACCAACCCGAAGGTTTAGAAAAAGAAGGGCTTACGAGGGCCTTGAAAGCAGACGATCGAGGCGAGGCGAGATCTGTTCGCTAAGACGCGCGACCCACAGCGCCGCGACGATTCCCGTGAATATATCCATCGTGTAGTGCGCGCGAAGCACGATAACCGTGGCGACCTCAAAAACGACAATGAGGACGGCGAGGATCGTGAGCCAATTGCGCCGCAACCGCGAGAGTTCGACCGCCCCGAAAACCGCAATCGCGGTATGCCCCGAGAAGAAAAAATCGTTCGCCACATGATAGGTAACCAGGAGCGAGGGAAAGCCAGGATCGTGCCAGATCATGTTGGGCGGCGGCGTGAGCGCGCAGATGGCTTGCATGCACTGGCGCAAAGCCATCAGCACCACCAATCCGAGAAACGGGCGAACGCTTCCGCCAAAGAGCCAGCTGCCGAGCAGAAATAGGCCCAGAGCGTCGATCAGCGCGGAACTTGCGATGAGCAGCGCGTTTGCCACGGAAGTGTGCTGCGATAGGTAGGTGTTGACCCCGGCAGTCAGATTCAGGACTGCATCGTTAACTCCCGAAGCAGGAGGCGTTCGCGCACCGATGAGCGATTGCGTCCAGAACCACAGCGTGAGAACGATGGCCGTCACTGCCAGCCTTAGAAATAATCCGCGCCACGGTCCTGAGCTTTCCGTTTGCGTCATGAATCGCTTTCTGTCTACCGGCAACGCTTGAAGCCGCTTAGGAAACGCGCTGTTTCAGCTCCAGCGCCAACTCGCGCGCTTTCCGCAGATCGAGTTTTCCGGTGCCGAGATACGGGAGTTTCTCGATGCGTAGGAATTGATCCGGCCGCGGACGCCACAGCGCGGGCAAGTCGCTCTTCCCCAATTTTTCCAGGCACTCCTCCAGTTGCGGCTCACCGAGGATATGCAGGACCACCAGACGTTCGCCCTTTTTCTCATCGGGGACGGCGGTGACGACAAACGTCTGCTCCGTGACGCCGGCCAGTTCCTGCAGCAGATCCTCGACCTTGATGTGCGGCACCATCTCTCCGCCGATTTTGCTGAAGCGGCTCAAGCGGTCGGTGATCTTCAAGAAGCCGTCTTCGTCCAATCGCGCGATGTCGCCGGTGTTGTACCAGCCGTCGCGCAAGACGTCGGCGGTTTTTTCAGGCTTGTTGAGATATCCGCGCATGACGTTGGGGCCGCGGACGAGCAACAGGCCCGGCTCATCTGCCGCAACGGGCTGCAAGGTTTCCGGATCCACGATCTTCACGGTCATTCCCGGCAACGGATGGCCAATGGTGCCGCGCTTTGCGCCGACCTGACGGAAGGAAGCTGCGCGGAAATCGATCGTATTCACGGTGACGGCTGGCGAGCATTCCGTGCAGCCGTAGCCTTCGTGCGGCCGGATGCCAAAGTGATCCTCGAAGGCTTGCGAAATTCGGTCCGGCAATTTTTCCGCGCCGGCCATCACGAAGCGCAGGCTGCCGAACTCTTCCGGTGTGCACCGGCGCGTGTAGGCATTCAGAAACGTCGGCGTCGCGAGCAGCATGGTAACTGCATATTTGTTGACGAGGGCGCCGATGACACGCGAATCGAGCGGGTTCGGATGAAAGACCACGCCGATGCCCGTCGCCGCGGGCAGGCAGAGCGTCCCTGTAAACCCGAACGAATGAAAAAACGGCAGGATGCCCATGACGCGGTCGTTGGCATGCAGCATGAAAACCTGGCTGAGCTGCTCGACGTTGGAGGCGATGTTGTAATGCGTGAGGACTACTCCCTTGGGATCGCCGGTCGAGCCGCTGGAAAAAATAATCGTGGCAATGTCGTCGAGAGTCGCCGGACGCTCGGCGCCTGCAAATTTGGCGACGCTCTTCTTGGTGAAGAGGCACGCAACCAGGGCAGCGGCGGCTCGCTCTCCGAAACCTACGTCCTTGGCCACGTCCTCAATGAAGATAATTTCACCAGGAGGCTGTATTTTGACTTTTTCAAGAAAGACCCGCGCCGTAACAATCGTTTTCAACTTACATTGCTCCGCGCAGGACGCCAGCGTCTCGTTTGAAACGGTGTAATTCAAATTGACGGGAACCTTGCCCATCAGCATCGCCGCGAAATTCACCAGCGCGCCCGGCACCGAAGGCGGCAGCAGCATTCCCACCATTTCCTGCCCCTGCCACTTATTTCGCAAACGTCGCGCAAGCACGAGCGCTCCCACCAGCGCCGAAAAATAGTTCAGCTTCGGCCTCTGCCCGTCCGCCATCGCGAAGCGAAAAGGATGCCGCCGCGCTGTGTAAATAAACGATTCGGGCAGCGTGTGCATGCGCTTCTTGCGCCGCGCGAACGCCTCCGCGCCGAGATCCTGCACCACGTGGCGGACTTCCTGCGAAGTGGCCGTCGGCCGCAGTGGCTTGCCAAACGTCACGCGCACCGGATACGGAATGTGCCGCGGAAACTTCCAAAGAAAACGCCCTCCCGCAAAACTGAAAATCGACCCCCACACGCCGTCCAGATTCACGGGGATGATCGGCACGTCCACACCCTTGATGATGCGTTCCATCCCGCGGCGAAACGGCAGCATCTGCCCGATGCGCGTCATCTGCCCTTCCGGGAAGATGCACACGACCTCGCCGCTCTTCAACGCATCCGTGGCCATGCGCAAGGAATGAATCATTTCGCGCGGACCCTGATCCGACGCAATGGGAATCACGCCCATAATCTTCGCGAACGGTTTTACCAGCGGATGCTCGTACGAGCCTTTGAACATGATGAAGCGAATCGGGCGGTCCAGCGACGCAATCAGAAACACCGCATCGGCCATGGAAACGTGATTCGGCGTCAGCAGCGCCCCGCCGCGCGCCGGCACGTTTTCGCGTCCCTCCACATCCAGCCGGTACAGTGTATTCGTCGCAATCCACAGCAGTAGTCGCAACAGCGAATCGGGAAGCAGATAAATTACGTACGCTGTGGCTGCGAGTGACGTGAACGCGGTCCATATAAAGAAGGACGCCAGCCCGACATGCAGATAGTGCGTAAATCCCGAATAGATGGCGGACGCCAGAATTACGCCAACGAAGGATAGAAAATTGGCGAAGGCGATGACGCTGCCTTTGTGGGCTTCCTCCGGGCGATGTTGGATCAGTGCGTTGATGGGAACGACAAAAAATCCACCCGTAAAGCCGAGAGCCCCGAGAAGAATCAGCACTTGAAGAAAACTCAATCCCTGGATCGAGATGGCAAAAGCAAACACCGACATGCCGATGGCGCCAAGAGGAATAAGCCCGTATTCGATCTTTCCAGCGGAGAGTAATCCGGCGGCGTAGCTCCCCACGCCGATACCTATTGCCAACGCCGCCTGTAAATAACCGCCACGCGTCTCATCAAGATGCAAGACTTCGCGCCCATAGAAAACAATCACGAACTGCAAAAGCGCGCCGAGAAACCAGAAGTATGTATTCCCCACAATAGCGAGGTGCAAGACGCGGTCCGGCCGGACAAGCTGAACCTGTTTTCTTAGGTCACCAAAAATATTGAAACGGAATTTTCTGGAGGGGTCCGCCGGTGGCACGCCCGAAATCGTGAAGCTCGCCGCCAGACCAAACAGGGAGCATGTGCCGAAGAGTAAGCCAGCGATCGCTTCGCGCCCATGAAACCTTTGCGCCAGCAGCGGGCCGACAACTGCGCCCGCAATAATGGCCAGGAACGTTGTAAGTTCGAGAATGCCGTTGCCCCATGAAAGTAATCGGTCCGGCAGGAGCTCTGGCAACAAGCCGTATTTCGCGGGTCCAAAGAAAGCGGCCTGCGTGCTGGCAAGGAAGATGACAGCGAAGGCCATTCGCGAATTACCGCGCGCAAAGGCGTACATGGCGAAGAGCATCGCGCAAACTTCAAAAATCTTTGTCGCGATCGTGACGCTGCGTTTACTGAACCGATCGGCCAGATACCCGCCCGCCATCGAAAACAAGAGAAACGGGAGGGCAAATAGATTTCCAATCACAAAAACCAGGAGATCTTTTTGCGATTCCGTAGGGTTGGTGCCCAGTATGAGGAAAATGACGAAGAACTTCAGGCCGTTGTCGTTGAACGCGCCCTGGAACTGTGTGGCGATCAAACTCCAAAAGCCAAGCCTCCACTTTCGAACAGGCTCAGCGGCAGAGAGGTTTTCGTCCATCGGCATCCGGGCTCACCGAAACCACTCAATCAAATCGTAGGAGATGCCACTAGTCTAGCAAGCTTGTTCCGTTCGAACCGCGCCGCCTCCGCGGGCTGTGCCGAAAACGAGACGCCGAACCAACCGGCGCGGCCCGCTCCATTCCGCGATAGGATACCCATCGTCATGAGGGGGGAACGAATGGGCGCGGACCGCGGAACGCAAACCGTTTTAATCACCGGTGCGACGGATGGGTTGGGCAAGGCCGCGGCTCTGCTGCTCGCCGAGCACGGCTATCGCCTATTTGCTGCGGGCCGTTCGTTGGAAAAGCGCGCGCAACTCGACTCCTTGGCAAAGGAAAAGAAGCTGCCGCTCAAATCTCTGGAAATGGACGTTTGCGACGACGCTTCCGTGCAGAACGCCGTCTCCGCCGTCTATCAAGAGACCGGCCAAATCGATGTGCTGATCAACAATGCCGGCCTTGTCTACCCCGGCGCCGTCGAAGACCTGCGCATGGAAGACTGGCGCCGCCAATTCGAAACAAACTTTTTCGGCGTGATCCGCGTGACCCAGGCCGTCCTGCCAAAGATGCGCGAACGCCGCAAAGGCCGCATCCTGATGATGAGCTCCGTCTCAGGCTTCGTGACGCCGCCGACGCAAGGCGCCTACAGCGCCTCAAAACACGCCATCGAAGCCCTAGCCAACGCGTTGCGCCACGAACTGTATCCCTTCGGCATCCACACGATCCTGATTCAGCCCGGCTACATCGTCACCAACATTCAACCTACCGCCATGAACCTGGCGCAACCCTACCAGGATAAAATCAAGACCGGACCCTACGCCAAGATTTACGCCACCTACATGGGCAACGCCAGCAGCACTCGCGCCCAATCCAAAACCACTCCCGAAGATTGCGCGCGCGTCATGCTGCAAGCCATCGAGGCACCGCAGCCGAAGGCACGTTACACCGTAACTTCGCTGGCGAAATTTGCAAAGTGGGCCAAGCGCTTGCTCACCGATAGAGCCGCGGACCGCATGTTCCGCAAGCGTTATGGGATCACGCGCGAAAACTGACCTGCCAATTGTCTACGGGTTCGAAACCTGGAAGGACAAACTGTTCTCCCGCTGTTCCTGCCACGTTTTGGACCACGCCTCATGAATCGGGCTCTCGGAATAATCCGCGGCCGCCTCCGCGCTGGTAAATTCAATCGCGTAAACTCCACTGAATTCCTTGATCTGGTTCCGTTCCGTTTTCAGCCAGACGTTTTTGATGCCGGGAATTTTTCCCGCCATGTCCTTGATGCCATTAATGGCTTTTTCCCGGTCGTAATTCGAAACATTGTCCTTAAATTTGTAAACCACGAAGTGCAGCACGGTCTTCGGCTGCCCAAAGCGGTTTACCACCGCCGCCCCGCGCGCGTGCAACGACCCCGCCGCGGCTCCCGCAAGGAACAATGCCGCCCCCAGCGCAATTTGCATGCTGCGTTTCATGCCCGATGTCATCTCTTCCTCCGCTTTAAGAACTCCGCCAGTGTATGCAAGTCGCGCGCGGCGAAGCAACTCGCCGCAACCGCGCCGCTCAGCCGCGTCCGCAAATGGTTTGACGCACCAGTAGCCGGGCCGTTACGCTGCCAAGGCACTTTCCTCGAGGGTGGAATGGACTGGTCCGGCGGAAAATCGCAAGAGCAGCAAGCGCAACCTGGCGCGTTACCGCCATTTCCGCGCATCTGGATCGGCTACGTACTCGGCGTCGCGACGCTTATTGCGGAAATGGTTGCCATCACGCTGCACCCGGAACTCGCCAAGGAACCCCTGATCATTCCTCCGCTCTACCTGTTTCTCGCGAATTTCATCAGCCTTGTCTATTGGCTCGTTTGTGTTTACGAATATCACATCATCCTCGCGCAGGCGACCGCGGGCGGCTACCCCATTAAGCCGGTGCGTGCGGCATGGTTTCATCTGATCCCCATCTATGGCTTGTACTGGGTTTACAAATGGCCGCGCGAGCTGGCGCGCTTTGTGAACGAACGCTTGCAATTGCCGCTGATGCGGCCCGATCGAACCGGCTTGGCCGTTTTCATCGCGTTTGTCGTGTTTCTCGTGCTGGACCGTGGCTTCGGTATGATTTTACTGTTCTGGTCCGCCTCGCACCTGTCGCGCTGTCTTCGCCTCGCGCTCGCATCGCGAACGGCACCGCCGCCGGAACAACTGCCTTTTTCATGAGCCTGAATTCGAAGGAGACCGAATGCAAAGTAGGACACGCTCCATCTTGTCATTCTGCTTGATTGCCGCGATTTCGCCCGCTGCCCGGGCGCAAAGCCAGGACCAATCCAAGCAAACGGCGCGCGCCATTTTCAAACAGCTCATTGAAATCAACACCACCGATTCCGTCGGCAACGTCACCACCGCCGCGGAAGCCATGGCCAAGCGTCTGCGCGAAGGTGGTTTCGCCGAAGAGGACATCAAAGTCACTGGACCAAACGACCGCAAAAAGAATCTCGTCGCCCGTTTTCGCGGGACCGGTAAGCGCAAGCCCATCCTGTTCATCGGCCACCTCGACGTCGTCGAAGCGCATCGCGAGGACTGGACCACCGACCCCTTCGAATTCCTCGAAAAAGACGGCTACTTCTACGGTCGCGGCACCGAAGACATGAAGTCCGGCGACGCCCTCCTCGTCACCAATTTCCTGCGCCTCAGAAAAGAAAATTATCTTCCCGACCGCGACCTGATTCTCGCGCTCACCGCCGACGAAGAAGGCGGCAACTTCAATGGCGTGGACTGGCTGATCAAGGAGCATCGCGATTGGGTGGACGCCGAATACTGCATTAATCTCGATGCCGGCGAATTCGAAAAGGACAAAGGCAATCGCCTGCTCGCGGGCATTCAAGCCAGCGAAAAAGTGTACGTGGACTATCAATTCGAATCGCTGAATCCCGGCGGCCACAGCTCCGTCCCCAGCCCCGATAACGCCATCTATCACTTGGCCGGCGCGCTGGCCCGCTTACAATCATATTCGTTTCCCGTGGACATCAACGAAATCACCCGGAATTTCTTCGCGAAGACCGCGGCGATAACCACCGGCCCGGTTTCGGCGGACATGAAAGTCGTCGCCATGTATCCGCCGCCTGCCGATGCGGCCCAGCTCAATGCCGCAGTGCAACGCCTCTCCGCTTCGCCCTATTACAATTCGCTCCTGCACACCACCTGTGTCGCCACCATGCTCTCCGGCGGCCACGCACCCAACGCTCTTCCGCAAACCGCCCGCGCTAACGTCAATTGCCGCATTTTCCCCGGCGAAGATCCCGAAGAAGTCCGCAAAGCCCTCGAACGGGTCGCCAACGATCCGAAAGTAACCGTCACAGTCGTCGCGCAGCGTTCCGCCGATGGAAAAGTCGTACCCGTGGTCGGCGTGCCTCCCTCTCCGCTCCTCCCGGAAGTCATGCACGCTCTCGAGAAAACGCTCAGCGCCTCCTGGCCCGGCGTCCCGCTCATCGCCACCATGTCTACCGGCGCCACTGACGGCAGAATCACACGCATTGCCGGCATCCCCACCTACGGGATCTCCTGCATGTTTTTTGACCGCAACGACATCCGCGCCCACGGCAAAGACGAACGTCTAGGAGTCCAGGATTTCTACGACGGTGTGGACTTCAACTACAAGCTGATCCGCGAACTCTCTTCGCCTCGCTAAGCAATCCGCTGCCTAATAAAAATGTGTCGCGCAAAAGAAAACGGCCCGGCGAGAATTCACCGGGCCGCGAAGCTTGTAATTTGAAAAATGCCGATTACGGCTTGCTTGCCGACGCACCACCCGGTTTCGAATCGGATGGCGTAGCCGCACTCGCCGCAATGGGCTTCGAAGCGTCCGCTCCGTAGCGCGTCAAGTACGGCATGAACGGTGTCACTTCAAACGGCATCTTCTCCCGCTCGGCCACCGTCCCTACCGGCTTGCTCTTGATCAGGTCCAAGTGGTCGTTCCAGGGATCGAGCTTGACACGTCCGCCAATCGGCAGCGCCGCAATCATCTGCGGATTCTGCTTTTGATCGACCGGCATCGAGGATCGCAGGTCGCCTATGGTCGGCACGCGGTCGCCCAGGTGCGGGCTGATCAGGTTGGGAATTTCCTTCTGGCGCGTGGTGAGCGCCGTCAGGAAAAGTCCCGCGTTGCCCAGCTGATTCTTGTAAGGCGAATTGTTCAGTAGCTGGATCGCTTTGACATTGGCCGCTTTCTCCTCATCGGGAGTGCGCGCAAATCCAAAGTGGCGGAAAGTATCCTTATCTTCAATCAGCAATTGATCGAAGAACGCGTAGCTGGAGTCCAGGCGGTGTCCCAGCACGATGTGGCTCAGTTCGTGCGCGATCATCGTCGCCAGGCTGGCTTCATCCGGCAATACGTCCACCAACCCGCGGCTCAGCACGATGGTGTGTCCCACGGTGTAGGATTCGAGCGTCGAAGTCATCATCACGCGGCAGCGCACATCCGGCTCGACATCGATGTTATTGGTGACTTCCAGGTTGTTGACCACCGTTTCGAGAATCTTGTCCACGTCACCCTTCGGCGCGATCAATCCAATGCGCTCGAGGCGATCAATCACGTTATCTTCCGCTTGGCGGTCCCACGAGCGCTGCGCCTGAATCGGCGACAGGTCGTTGGACGTCTTGGTGTCGTCCTGCACCGCGCTCTCCACCAGAATCTTGCTCAGCTCCTGTTCCTGGCTGGCGTGACCCAGGTTGTATCCCCACAAGCGCGTCTGCGCCTTGAAATCCAGCTTCTTCGTCAGGTTGTAGTGCATGTCCTTTTCTTCGCTGTACACGAAGGAAGGCACCCACATTCCGGGCTGCACGTTCGCGCGCCAGCTGTCAAAGTGGAACCACCAGCTGGAGTGCCCGTTGCCGCTGTACGCGCCGTTGAAGCGCACGATGTTGAAATCCTGGTCTTCCACCCAGATGCGCCCCAGGAACCGGCCCTTGCCGCTCTTGTCCTGCGGCGTGACGTCAAACACCAGGCAGCGCACTTCGCCCAGGAATTCGCGGCGCACATAATCAAACTTGTAGTGCTGCTTGTCGAATCCGTTCGTATCGATAAAAATCATCTGCAGGAATCCGTCCGGCACAAACTGCAGCGCGAACGAAAAGAAATTCCCGATCGACCCGAAGATCTTCTTCCCTTTGCCGCTGGTGTCCGTCAGCGAAACCAGCGAGACGCCCTTCGTAAAGTCGGCGCGCCCCAGAAAATATTTGTCGCCCGCCGGAACGTAGCCAAGATCCTTGTCCGGCTTCAGGTTCTGGATGTACGTCTCCACCAGCGGTGAATACTGGCGAATCTGCTGGCTGGCGCGGTTTTCGTTCGTGATAACCCGGTCGACGACCTCTTCCATGGTCCGCGGCTGATCGGCTGGCTTGGGCGCCGCCGCGGCAGCGATGGCTCCCAGCCCGCTCAGGACCAGAACGAGGATGGTTGTTCCTAGCTTACGCATTTTCTCTCTCCCCTTAATTCTCAATACGCCAGACGGAATTCAATCCGCACGCGTGCCGGAAAATCCACCGGCTGGCCGTCGCGTTTTGCTGGCTTGAACTTGATTTGTTGTGCTGCCCGGGTTGCTGCTTCGTCGAGACCGTGTCCCAAACCGCTGACGACGCGATTCACTTGGACGCTGCCATTCGCCAGGAACACCATCTCAATGACTACGTCACCTTCTATTTTCAGACTACGCCCTTCCGCGGTGTATTCGGGACGTGGCTTTTCCAAGATGTCAACAGGAGTTGTGGCCCCCTCGCCCGAAGCGGCCTTCTTCTTGGGAGCGTCGGTGGACACCGTCTGGTCCGCGAACCCTGTGGACTGAATCGTCCCGCGCTTGCCCCCGCTCGGAGGAGGATTGGCCGTACCGTTTCCGAAACCGGTACTTGCGACCGTTCCGCGAATTCCTTTGTCACCGCCGGTACCGTTTCCGTACCCAGGTCCCCCCGGCAACGCTGGCGACCCCAACCGATTCACGTTCGTCGTCTTGTTCGGGTCACCCTTTCCAGGAATTCCATTGGGATCGCCGAACCCGCCCGTCTGTACTTTGTTCACCGGAGCGACCACCGTAGCCGGTGCCGCGCTGCCCGAGCCCAGGTTTCCGACCTTCACGTCTTCCTTCGGGCGCTTCGGCTGATTCGTAGGTATATCAACTTTCACCGCATCGAATGCCGGATTCAGTTCGACCGGTTTGGCGTCCACCGTGCGCACCTTCGGCGGCTCGACCTTTGCCGCCAGGAACACATGTGGCTGCCTTGGATTCAACTTGACGGGCTCAGGCACTTCCGGCTTCGGGGTCGGCGGCGGAGCTTTTGCCTTAATCTTTGGCGGGGGCGGCGGCTCGGGAGCGACCGGAATTAAGGTGACCGGCTGCATCAACTCCGTCGGCCGTAGGTTCAAAGCGGTTCTCATCTGCTGCGGAAACACCAGAGGGATGAGCAAGAAAAATGTCAGGATCGCCAGCTGGCCAACGGCGCTAACGCCGATGCGATCCCAGCGGGGCTTGGATTCTGGCAGTAGTGCGAGCCGTGCCGCGATCGGTTTCGTTCCGATGGCCTGCTTCCAGGCCTGCGGATTGGCTGTGCGGCTGCGGTTGGCCTCGAAACCAACGCCCATCGTCGTCTTACGTGGTGGATCTGCAATCATGGTTGTCATCCGCGTGCCGCCTCGTGAGCACTCCGTCGTTCGAAGATGGGTACTCCAGGAATTCCTAAAGGTCCCAAATTCGCTAGCAGATAGGAAAAGCGCTCTAGCAGTACCAGAGTACCGACGAGGCTGAGGGAGTCCGAATAGGACTTTCGTACTAGCGTCGCGAAGTCGCTAATGCTCCCGCGAGCGCACGCAGCGCACCCATTCCTAACCCGGCGAGGCCGATTCAGTTGCGAGTCTGGGGGCGCAACACCCGATAGGATACCCCAAATCCAGGCTTAGGTGCCCTGAATTTGCGCACCGTTTTCCGTCCCTCGGGCTTATGCTCTAGGATGCAGGGGGGTATCCCGGCGTTGGTTTGCGTTCGCAGCTTTACATGGTCTTGACACCAAACGGAAGATGACCGCAGACGCCCCAGATCGACGTTCCAAGGCCGCATCGAAGGACTCCGTCCTCTTTCTGCACGGCTCCGCCTCCGTTCTCGAAGCCTTGTATCTCCAGGCGCAGGCAGGCCGCTGGGGACTCTCGGCAGAGCGCTGGGCCGCTACCCTGGAACGCAGCGCCAAAAAGCGCCTCACCCCCGGCACTTCCACTCCTCGGCAACTCGAAGAATATCTCCGTGCCCTTCATCTGCAGGACCTGGCGCTGGCCAGCGCTTGTGCCGAAGGCTGCGAAGCCGCCTGGGAACAGTTTTTTGCCAGCTATCGCGTCTACCTCCATGCGGCAGCCGCTGCGATTCTTCATTGCGGAGCCAGCGCCCCGGAAGCCACCGAACTTGCCGACTCTCTCTTCGCCGATCTTTACGGCCTCGATGGCGGCAAGGGCGCCCAGCGCTCGCTCTTCCGGTATTTTCACGGTCGCAGCTCGCTGAAGACCTGGCTTCGCGCCGTCCTGGCCCAGCGCCACATCGATTCCATCCGCGCCGGCCGCCGCTTCGAGGAACTCGGCGACGATGACGAGCAAGCGGCGAATTCTCACGCCCGAACCGCGCCGCACGCTTCTCTCGGCGATCCTCATCGCCAGCGGTACGTCGCGCTCTTCACTCGCGCTCTTCAAGCCGCACTCCAAAAACTACCGCCCGAGGAACGAGAGCGCCTCCGCTATTACTACGCCGAAGAAAAAACCCTCGCCGAAATCGGCCGCTTGTTCGAAGAACATGAGTCCAGCGTTTCTCGTCATCTGGACCGCTCGCGCGCCGAATTGCGCCAGGAAGTCGAAAATATTCTGCGTCGTGGTTTTACTGCTGCCAATGGCGCCGCCGCGGAGCCCGGACTCAGCGATGCCGAAATCGCTCTCTGCATCGAATACAGCGCGGAAAATACCCCGCTCGATTTGGACAAACTGCTGCCGCGCTCCAAGCCACAAGGCCCTGCGGCCGGAAAGCGGTCATTATGATGATTGCCTCACGCAAGAAAGCGGCCGCGCACCGTTCTATAGATGGAGAAGCTCATGGCGCCTGACCCGCGCGATCGAAATTTTGACAAGGCGCTTGCCCGCCATTTTCGCCCCGGCGTGCCTTCCGAAGAATCCGCGAATTTGCCCGCGGAGCTCGGTCTCCAGGCCGACAACTGTCCCGACGCGGAAACCCTCGCCGCCTATCACGAACGTTCGCTTGTTCCCGCCGAAATGAATTCCTGGAAGGAGCACCTCGTCGGCTGCGCGCATTGCCAGATGGTTCTCGCCGAGCTGGAAGCCACCGAGAACATTCCTCTGCATCACGCCGAAAAAGAAGAAGACTTGCCCGTCAGCGAACCCAAACCTGCCGCCGTCGTCCAGTCTTGGCCTGTCGCCACCGCTGCTCCTCCGCGCAAAACGCGGATGGTGCCGCTCTCCACCCCGCCGATTTGGCGCTGGCTCGCTCCTGCCGGCGCTCTCGCCGCCATCCTGCTCGTCTGGATTTCTCTGCACGAAAATCAGCAGCCTCGTTTCCCAAGCCTCAACGAAAACAAAATCGCAAAGAAGCAGGAACCTTCCTCGCTGCCCGGTTCCGTCGTCTCTCGCGCGCCCACGGCTCGGATCGCTCAACCAAAGCCGCCGGCTGCTGCGGATGAGATCTCTGCGTCCAACGGCGCGATGGGGTCGGAATCCTTGAAGCAGCGTGAAAGAGCTCAAGCCTCTGCGCAGCTCACCTCACCATTGCCTTCTCAAGACAAGGAAAGCGAGGCCAGAAAAGATGAGTTCGGCGATTCTTCCGGCGCGCTCACTCGCAGCGCAGATCACGCTGACCTCGATGCCAAGAAATCGGTCGATAAAGCTACTCAGAATGTCGAAGTCCAATCGCAATCCGCACCCGTCTCCAATTACCAGCTCAATGGCAAAGTCCCAGGCCCAGCCCCGTTGTCGCAGGCCCAGCCGCCGGCAAGGGCTGTGGCCAAACAAAAGTCCGAGGCCAACGCGCCCGCGCCTGCCGCAGCTCCCGCACCAAGCGGCGTTGCCGGTGGTGTAACCGCCGAAACCACTAGCAATCGCATCGGCGCCGCATCCCAAATGGTAATGGTAGTCTCCGACCCTCACTTGATTTACGCCCCCGGCGCCGCCTCCCAGTGGCGCACAGGCCCCTCCGGCCTCATCGAGTTTTCTTCCAATGGCGGCTCCTCCTGGTCGCGCCAGCGCAGCGGCGTACTTGTCGAACTACAGACCGGCTCCGCCCCATCGGACCGAGTCTGCTGGATCGTCGGCCGCGTCGGCGCCATCCTTCTGACCACCGACGCCGGCTCGAATTGGAAGTTGATTTCCTCGCCGCTCAAGGAAGATCTCGGCGGCGTGCAAGCTACGGACGCCTTGCACGCCACCATCTGGAACGCGCGCCACACAAAAAGTTTCGAAACCAGCGATGGCGGCCTGACCTGGAAACTCACCGGCAATCCCTGATTCCGCGCCGCCCGCCTCGCCCCGCGACGCGTGCAAGAAATTCCGCTCTCCCCGTTCTAACGGAGAAGGCAAAATTCGATTGAGGTGAAACGTATGAACATCCCACGAAAAAAGCGCAAGACCCGTTTGTTCTGGATGACCGCCACGGCCGCGCTCCTCGCAAGTGGCGCAGCGCTCCTGCATTCCGCCGCCCCCGACAACACTGTCTACGCCGCACAAGAAAAAGAGTCAGCCCGCGCCGCCGGCGATCAGTCCACCAGTCTCACCGATCAGACCGATCTCAACGTCACCGTCTACAATTCCAATATCGCGCTGATCCGCGACGTCCGTAATCTCACCCTTCCCTCCGGCGTCTTCCGCCTGAAATTCATGGACATCGCGGCCACCGTGAATCCCGCTACCGTCCACTTCCGCTCGCTCACCGATCCCGATAAGCTCGGCGTCATCGAACAAAACTACGAATACGATCTCCTCGAGCCCGCCAAGCTCCTGCACAAATACGTTGGTAAGGAAGTCACCCTGGTCCGCACCTATCAGGACAGCGGCACCACCAAGCACGAGGAAATCAAAGCCACGCTTCTCTCCGACAACAACGGCCAAGTCTGGAAAATCGGCAACGACATCGTCACTGGTGGATACGCCGAAAGCTACCGCTTCCCGGACATCCCCGCCAATCTCTACGACCGCCCTACGCTCCTAATGTCCCTCGAAAACTCCGGCCCGAAAAAGCAGCAAATCGAAGCCTCCTACCTCGCGAACAATCTTTCCTGGAACGCCGACTACGTCCTCACCGTCGCCCGCGACGACAAAGCTGCCGACCTCGACGGCTGGGTCACGGTGGTCAACAATAGCGGCACTGCTTTCCACAATGCCCGTCTGCAGCTAGTCGCCGGCGAGCTGAACCGCGTCGCCAATTTTGCTATCAACGGCAGAATGGACATGAACGCTGCTGTGCCTATGGCAAAAGCCGCCCCGCAATTCCAGCAGGAAGCTTTCAGCGAATACCATCTCTACTCCCTCGGCCGCAAAACCTCCGTCGAGGACAAGGAAACCAAGCAGATCAGCCTGCTCCAGGGTTCCGGCGTTCCCGTCGAAAAAATCTTCATGGTCAACGGCCAGAGCTACTACTATCGCAATCAACAGGCTCCGGGCGCGCCCCTGAAAGATCCCGTCATGGTCTACTACAAATTCAAGAATGAAGAAAAAGCAGGCCTCGGCATCCCGCTCCCCGCCGGCAACGTCCGGGTCTATCAGAAGGATTCCAAAGGCGGCATCCTCTTCGCCGGCGAAGACCGCATCGATCACACTCCGAAAGATGAATTCGTGAACATCCACATCGGCAACGCCTTCGACGTCGTCGCTGAGCATAAGCAGACCGACTACAAACGCATTGACACCCACACCTGGGAAATGGAATTCGAGGTCACACTGCGCAACCACAAAGACGGTCCCGTCACCGTCCTGGTCAACGAGCCCATCGGCGGCTCCTGGGAAATGCTTTCTTCCACCTACAAATACACCAAGACCGCGGCCTTCGCCGCCCAGTTCACTGTCCCCGTCGAAAAGAACGGCACCTCCGTACTCAAATACCGCATCCGCGCCACCTGGTAGTCTGTTTATTGCAAGCCGCTTCGCTCATTCCTTTGTTTCATTTGAAGGGCACGATACATCGTGCCCTTCTTGCCTTTTTCTATGCTCCTAGCCGGGTAGCGAGCGTCCTGCCTTCGAAGTCACCATAGGGGCTGTGGTATAATGTCTTCAGGTCAGATTCTGACTTGGCACAAAAAGCGGTAGCTTCGGCTGCCGCTTTCATTTTGGATCTGCCGATTCGTGCAGCGGCCTTCTGCCGTTTCCAGGCCTTTCACTAAGAGCTCCGTGCCTGCGGAAGTTCAGGCTCCCTGCGTAGATGGGTCGCAGCACTCGATGGATTATGTAAGCTTCTAAGTTCTTTAGATGCAATACTTCTGGAGTTCCCTGCAAGTGTTGAGAAATAAAAGACTTACGCAAATCTTAAGTCCTTTAGAAGCAACACTTACAAAAAAGTTGGGGGAGGGTGGCTCTGGTAGCTACCGGCTCTCTGCCACAAAAATCATTTCCGGAGACTCATCTCGAATAGCTGTCCGATCGAAATCCCCATACAGCGCCGCAACCCGGAACCCGCACCGCGCCAAAAGGTGCTCGACCTCGTAGCGAAAGAAGTAGCGCAGCGTCCACGCAAACACCAGCCGCTCCTTGCGCCCATCGGGGTGTTCGACCGAAAAGATCATCTCCACATCATTTCGCTGCTCCGCACGGTGGAACGCCGCCACGCGTTCGCTGATCCGCACCTGCCGCCCGTCGCGCGTACTATATTCCGAGATCACCTCCTCCCGATGGTGCACGGGATCGTGCATCCGCTCCGCGTCCGTCTGGAACACATCCAGGATCAGCCGTCCGCCCGGCGCCAGATGCTTCCGTACGCATTCGAGGCAGTGGACTTGGTGCTGCACTTCCAGCAAATGCTGAAAAGGCCGGAAAGGAATAATGATCAACCGGAATGTGTCGCCAAGCTCGAAACGCGTCATGTCGCCCTGCACCAGGTGCACGCGTTCACGTGCTTCCACGCGCAGAGCCGCGCGCTTCTGCACCGCGCGCTCCAGCATGCGCTCGGAAACGTCAAGACCCGTTACGCGCTTGCCAGCCTCCGCCAGCGCCATGGTAATGCGCCCCGTGCCGCACCCCAGCTCCAGCACCGGATCGCCAAACTCCCGCGCGGCATCGCGATAGAACGCCACGTCCTGCAGCCGCCCCTGCACCACCGGCGACTCATCGTAATAATCCGCGATAAACGAATCGTAAAGCTCCGAACTCATTTAGGCCCGCGTTTCTATAAATGTTTTAATCAATTGCACCAATGTTTCAAGGCCGTTCACCAGTCACGAGTCACCAGTCACAAGTCACCGATTATGGCGTCCGCCTCAATCTCCACAAGCATCTCCGGCGAAATCAACTTGCTCACTTCCACCATGCTCGTCGCTGGACGAATCTCTCCAAAAAATTCTCCGTGCGCCCGGCCAACCTTTTCCCACTCGGCAATGTTCGTCACAAAAATGCGCGTCCGCACCACATCCTTCAAACTCGCTCCGGCCTTCGCGAGCGCTGCCTCAATGTTCTTGATCGTCTGTATCGTCTGCGCCCGCAAATCCCCCACGCCCACAATCTTTCCGTCCGGCCCCGTCGCCGTCGTTCCCGAAACGGTAATCGAGTTTCCAATCTTCACCGCCCGCGAATACCCCACAATCGGCTCCCACGCCGTCCCGCTCGAAATATTCTCACGCATTATTTTGGTCTCCTCTTCTTCGAATCCATGCACAGAATAATCTACTCCCATCCTGTTTGGACGTACGAAATTGACCGCTATCGCGGAATAGGGGAACGCATTCAGATAATGCTAAACTGATGCAATTGCGGCGGAGAATTCGAGACCACTGATGAAGTGCAATAACATCCTGGACGCGGTCGGGCACACGCCGTTGATTCGGCTGAACCGCATCAATCGCGATCTGAAGCCGCAGATTTACGTCAAGGCTGAATTCACCAACCCTGGCGGCTCGGTGAAGGACCGCATCGGCATCACCATGATTGATGAGGCCGAAAAAAAAGGCCTTCTCAAACCCGGCGGCACAATTATCGAAGGCACTTCCGGAAATACCGGCATGGGACTAGCGCTGGTCGCGGCCGTGCGCGGTTACAAATGCGTTTTCACTACCACCGATAAACAGTCCAAGGAAAAAGTCGATCTGCTGAAGGCGCTCGGCGCGGAAGTGATCGTGTGCCCCACGGCTGTCGAGCCGGAAGATTCGCGCAGCTATTATTCCGTTGCGAAGAAACTCGCGCGCGAAATTCCCAATTCCTACTATCCGAACCAGTACGACAATCCCATGAATCCGGAAGCGCACTACCTCACCACCGGCCCCGAGATCTGGGAAGACAGCGAAGGCAAAGTTACGCATTTCGTTTGCGGCATCGGCACAGGCGGCACGGTCAGCGGCGTCGGAAAATATCTGAAAGAGAAAAACCCCAGCGTCAAGATCGTCGGCGTCGATCCCTACGGCTCGCTGTACTACGATTTCGTCAAGACCGGACAAACCGTCAAGGCCAGAACCTACGTCGTCGAAGGCATCGGCGAGGATTTTTTTCCGACGACCATGAATCTGAAAATTCTCGACGACATCATTCAGGTCAACGACGAAGAATGTTTTGTCGTCGCGCGCCGCCTCGCCAAAATGGAAGGCCTGTTTACCGGCGGTTCCGGCGGCGGCTGCATCTCCGGCGCGTTGCGCCTAGCGAAAGATCTGGGACCAAACGATTTCGTGGTCGCCTTGCTCCCGGATACCGGCATGCGCTACCTCAGCAAGGTCTACAACGACTTGTGGATGCAGGAGCGCGGCTACGTGGACACCGCTACGGCCATCACCGCCGCCGAAGTCGTCAACGCCAAGCACCAAGCCGGAAAGGTCCGCGAGCTGGTCATCGCGCGTCCGTATCAAACTGTTTTCCACGCGCTGAAAACCATGCAGGAGCAGGACATTTCGCAGATTCCGGTCTTCGAGGAAAATCTTCCCATTGGCACGATCTACGAAGACCAGATCCTGACTCTCGCGCTGCAGGGCAAGGACCTGCGCAAGCTGGTGGTCCGCGAAGTGATGAGCAAACCGCTCCCGCAGATTCCCCGGACCGCGCCCGTCGAGCGCGTCACGCACATGCTCAGCCATGAGAATCCTGCCGTGTTCGTCGAAATGGGCAACGGCCACTTCGAAATCCTCACGAAATACGATCTCATGAGCACCGTCGCCAGCCTCATGGAACAAAAGCGCTGAGCGCATGTCCCGCACCGAATTCTTAGCAGACAGGAAAAGCGAAACGTGAAGATTCTCGATTTTAATGAGCGGCTGAAAGACTCGATTCTCATCGCGGATGGCGCGATGGGCTCGATGCTGCACGAATCCGTGGGGTCGCAGCGCTGCTTCGATGAGCTGAATTCCACCGAGCCCGAAGCGGTCTTCCGCGTGCACCAGGCGTATATCGAAGCTGGCGCGCAAATCATCGAAACAAATACCTTTGGCGCAAACCGGTTCAAGCTCGCTCCGCTCGGACTTGCCGACGAAGTGCAGAAGCTCAACAGCCGTGGCGTGAAAATCGCTCGCGAAGCCCGCGAATCTGCCGCGCGTGAAGTGCTCATTGCCGGCTCCATCGGTCCTCTCGGCCTCGGCGTGCAGTCGCGCCATCCGGAGCCCGGAGAGATCCAGGACATATTTTACGAACAGGCGCTCGCGCTAGAAGAGCGTGGCGTGGATTTCTATATCCTCGAAACGTTTTCCTACATTGAAGAAGTGCTCCTGGCTGTGGACGCGATTCGCTCGTTTTCCGGATTGCCCATCGTTGCGCAGCTCACGTATTCCGAAGAAGGCACGACCTACGGCGACGTCCGCCCCGCCGACGCCGCCGCGCAATTGAAAAATAAGAATGTGCAAGTGATTGGCGCGAACTGCACGCTCGGCCCACAAGCGCTGCTGCGAATTCTTCAGGAACTCACCGCCGTTGACGATCTTCGCGTCAGCGGCATGCCCAACGCCGGTCTCCCCAAGCGCGAAGGCGACCGCATCGTTTATCCAAAATCGTCACCAGAATATTTCGCGCTCTTCGCGCGCGAAGCCGCCGCGCTCGGCGTGCGCATTCTTGGCGGCTGCTGCGGCACCACGCCCGCGCACATTCGCGCCATGGCCGAAGCCGTCAAACCGCTGCGGCCGGCGAAGTCCCACGCCGCTGCGCATTCTGTCGAAGTGGTGGCCAAGGCCGTACCGGTCGCGCAGCGCGATCCGGAAAGCAAATTCTGGAAAAAGCTGCAGAAAAAAGAATTTGTGGTGTGCGTGGAAATCGATCCGCCCAAGGGTCTCTCGCTCGACCGCATCTACGAGCAGGTGGACAAAGTCATGGCTTCAAAAAAAGTGGACGCCATTGACATCAACAGCGGCGCGATGGCCCGCGTAGGCATGGACGCGCTGATCGTCGCCGGCGCCCTCGAAGCGCGCGGCGTCGAAACCGTTCCGCACCTCACCACGCGCGATCAAAATATTATTGGCCTGCAAGCCGCGCTTCTCGGCGCGTGGACTGTCGGCGGCGTCCGCAACGTCCTGGCCATCACCGGCGATCCGCCTTCGGTCGGCGATTACCCCGAAACCAGCGGCGTCTACGAAGTGGATTCCGTCGGGCTAGTGAAAGTTCTCAACCGCTTGAATCAGGGCACGGATTGGGCAGGAAAAACTCTAGGTGGCGCCACGAATTTCGCCATTGGCGTGGCCCTCAATCCCGTCGCCGACGATCTCGACAACGAAATCGAGCGCTTCCACGCCAAGGTCGAAGCCGGCGCGCACTACGCCATGACCCAGCCGCTCTTCGACCCCGAACACTGGCACGCCTTCCTGAAAAAACTTGGCGGCAAGCCCGCGATTCCCGTGCTCATCGGCATCTGGCCGCTGAACAGCTACAAGCAAGCGCTGCGCCTGAACAATGAAGTACCCGGCATCGTCATCCCACAATCGTTGTTGAAGTCCATGGAGTCCGCCGGAGCCTCCGCCCGCGACTGCGGCTTCGCCGTCGCCCGCGACATGCTGGCCTGGGCCCGTACCGAACTCGCCGGCGCCTATTTGATTCCGCCCTTCAAGCGCTACGAAGAAATTCTTGAGATCCTTTAGCGCACGACGCGTGCTCACGATTTTGTAGTGGCCGATCTTCAGACTGGTGCGTTTGACTCTTCTGTTTGCCGCCGCAACACCCGCCACAAAATCGGTACGAGAACCAAATAAACCACGGCCACAAAAACCGGCGCAAGCAAACTCCACGCCACGATCGCATGCCACGCCGTGGTCCACAGCAGCTTGACCGCGTTCCACATGCTCGCTTGAAACAGCGCATAAATCTGAGGAACAGAAACCCGAAAGCGCGGCGCGCGAAACAATTTTTCGCCCAACCGGAAAAACGGCACTAGCATCGCAATCTGCGCCGGATACATAAAATAATTTACGACTTGAATGGCCGGCAAATTCAGCCGTAGAACAATTGCCGCAATCGCGCACAACACGGTCGTCGAGCCAATCACCGGAAATACTCCTAGTGCCGCGCCTAGCGCGATGCTTAACGCGATCTTTTCCGGTGTTACGCCCTGCTTCAGCAGTTCGAGGATGGGACGGACCAGCCGCCGCTCGAAGAATCCTTCCGTCACGATGTTTTTGCGACCGAGCCTTCCAAGAGAATTTCTATTTTCAATTTTCCAATTTCGGCCATACTTCACTTCTGTTCCGCAACCGCGCTCGTGTGGTCATGGATGATTTTCCAACCGTCCGGAAAACGTTGCCACACCAGCGTGAACACTCCTCCAACGTCACCTTTCTCCCGCTTCAAATGCCAATGTCCCAGAACCAGCGCCGCGTCCGGCCCCAAAAACCGAATCTCCAAATTCGAAAAATCGAGTTGCCCCATCGCCGCGCGGTCCGGATAATTCCTCTTATACCGCGCCAGCACCCCATCCCAGCCGCGCGCCACCCCGCTGCTTCCGGAAAATGTCAGTTCCGGCGAACGCCAATACCCCGTCAAAAAAGCATCCACGTCCCCCCGGTTCCAAGCCGATTGCTGGGCAGTAATCACCGAGGTGATCGCCTCGCGGTCCGCGCTCCGCTCCTCCGTGGCCCTGGCTGTTGCCTGGCCGTGAAAGAGCACAAAAATACCAAGGACAAACACACCTGCGAGAAATGGCCAGAGACGATCCGTCCGCATAGCGAATCTCCTTTGTAAGTCATTGTATTGTAAGAGGATAGGTTAAGTATGACGCCTGCGCAAGTGGACCTCTCGGGGACCGTTTCACCGATCGTAGTTTGATGTTTCGAACACGTCACTCCTGCTGGTTCCAGCACGCTGGTACTTCGGGACTATTGGACTATATTTTCCCGGCTGGCAGAATCCCTTTAGAGGCTGAGGGATGTTTAACGACATGCTATTTGCGATCTCCATCGTGGCCCTGTCTCAGTTCGCCATTTATTACTGGCGAGCAGTTCTGGCTGGGGTTGCAGCGCAACCGGTCTCCGACCGGGTGCTTACAGCTGCGCATGTCGAAAACGGCCGCCTCACCTCCGCGCATTTCGAAACGCTTGCCGGACTCCATGATCTGACTCCGGACCTTTTTCCCAATCGCAGCGGGTTGGGACTTGTGCGCCTCTACTTTCGAACGATCGAGGGTTTGAATTCGCTCGTTGGCAATCGCATGCCTGCTGTGGCCGTGTGGAGCGAGCGCGAGCGCGTCATCTGCGCGCGCTATGCCGCTGTGCAGGTGGGCCGCCGGCTGCAAGCGAACCTCGAACTCGCAGCTTCGCTTCGTTCTTGCTGATTCTGTCAAAACCTCATTAGCATCAGTGTCAAGAATAGCCCGGCCTTTCACAACGCCGGGCTTACACTTTTGTCCGCCATTCGAATGCGATTTCGCACTCGGCGTGAATTCCAGTAAACGTTTCCGAAGGCTGCCCTCCCTCACCTTGCTCCAAAATGGGAGGATTCTTGTTTCCGTATGGCGTACATCTAAAGTCTCCATATCTTTGGGAAATTTAGCCGCACGTTTTGTTTCGATCGAATTCGAAGCATCGCGATAACTTCTTTAGACGTAGTTCGTTACCGTCTTTAGAAAACTCTCCGAGCAAAGTTTTCCGGTTGGTATCCCTCGTGCACTTTTCCGTCTCATTGAGTCGCCTTCCGTCTTGAGAGGCTCGAAGCGTCTTCCTTTTGGGCAAGGCGCTTTGCAGCAAAGGGCGCGATGTGGCGGCCGAAATTGGATGGGGGAAATCTTCATGAATCTTCGCACCGTGTGGACCTACGTGTTTGCGCTGGTTGTGGGAGCCGCGTTGATTTTTACCGGTAGCGCGGCGGCGCAAACCAGCAATGGCACGATTACGGGAACAGTCACAGACAAAACCGGCGGCGCAGTCGCCAACGCTAGCATCAAGGTAGTCAGCATTGATCGCGGGGGGGAAACACACAACGTAACAACAGACGCCGTGGGGACTTATCGTCTTTCGTCCCTCTTCCCTGGAAGGTACAAAGTCACCATCGAAGCGGGCGGTTTTGCGCCAACAGTGATCAACGACCTGGAGGTACGCGCTTCGCTGGAAACGAACGCGAGCGCGGTGCTCGAAGTCAGTGGCACGGCGTCGACGATCACGGTGGAAGCCAACGTGGGACAGGAGTTGCAGACGCAGTCGGGTGAAATCAGCGGCAACCTCGCCACGGCTGAGATGGAGAGCCTTCCGTATTTTTCAGGCAATCCTCTGGAGTTGCTGCTTACGGAGCCGGGTATTCAGGCTTCGAGCCCGCGCGACGCTTTCACCAGCAACGGAATCGGGTTTTCGGCTAACGGCGCGCGCCCGCGCGGCAACAATTTCCTTCTCGACGGCCAGGACAATAACGACGCGCAAATCACCGGTCAAGCGGTGCAGACGGTCAACCACGAAGCCATCGGCGAAGTAACGGTGATCCTGAATTCCTCGAGTGCGGAATTCGGCCGCGGCGGCGGCGCGATTGCGAACGAAGTGTATAAGGGCGGGACGAACGACTGGCACGGCTCCGGGTGGGACATTATTCAGCCGTCCGCGCTTTCCGCGATTGATGCGGGTTTCGCCTTCTTTAATTCCACCAATCCGGGGTTCAAACAGCCGGTGCAAATCACGAATACGTTTGGCTTTTCGGTGGGCGGGCCCATCAAGAAAAACAAATTGTTTTTCTTCGCGACACCGCAGTGGAGCCGTTTCCGCGCGAATGCTGGGGTGCAAACCAGCCCAATTCTCATTCCCACCGCGGCCGGCGTGGCAACCCTGCAGCAAATTGAATCGAACGAAGGGCCGAATCCGAATATCGATTACCTGATTGCAGCGCTTGGCGGCCTGCGGGGCACGACGAACGGAGTGACGATGGAGTCAGCGGGCTTTGATGCCGCGGGAAATCCGCGGCCGGCGGTGCAGTTCGGGACACTTTCCCGCGGGGACGGCAGCATCGTCTCGAACAGTCTGCAATGGAGCGTCCGGTTGGATTATGTGGCTTCGGACCACGACCAGCTGACGCTGCGAGCCTTGCGCGGCAGCTCGAATCTCACGCCTGATTTCTTCAACAACCCGCAGGAATTGCCGACGTTCGAAACGCAGCAGGGGGGGCCATTTTCGAACTATCACGCCAGCTGGGTCCACACGATCTCGTCCAAAATGGTGAATGAGCTTCGATTCTCCTACGGGAATATTCAATTCGAATTCGGCCTCACTCCCGCGACACTTGCTAGTTCGATCGGGACGCACTTCACAGTGGTGCTGTCCGACCTCCCGAACCCGAATGGCACGGCCATGAATTTTGGGCTTCCAGCCGGTACACCCAGTTCGCGCAACCACCAAACGTATCAGTTCCAGGATGCCTTCAGCTGGTCGTTCGGCAAGCATACGTTGAAATTCGGCGGGGACATGGCGTTGGTGTTCGTAAAAGACGGCATCCCGGTGGATCCGCGAGGCGCCATCACGTTCACACCGACCACCGGAGGGACCTGCGGAACGAATCCCAGCACCAACACAAAATTCGATTGCAGCAGTTTGGCCAATTATATTGACAACTTCAGCGGTCCGAGCGGGGCGATCACGAAGTTCTTCGGGAATACGCTGATTCATCCATTTCTTCCCAACTACGCGCCGTATATTCAGGATACCTGGCGAATCAAGCAGAACTTTACGCTGGACCTGGGGCTCCGCTACGAATACTGGGGGACTCCGGGGAATGATCTTCAGTTCCCCGCGCTGCAACCGGCTGTTCCGCAGGGATTGCCCAATGCGACATTCCCCAATGTTTTCTCGGCTCAACAGCAGGGAGACAAGAATAATTTTGCGCCGCGCGTCGGCCTGGCGTACACCCCGCACTTCTGGCAACGTTTCCTTGGCGCGGACAAGACGGTCATTCGAGCGGGCTACGGAATATTCTACGACGGCCTGTTCACGAACATCATTGACAATACGGCGTCTGGTTCGCCGAACGGGATTTTGCAGAACGTCATTGGGCCAACGGCGCCTGCAGGCGGATTCAGCCGGGGAACTGCCAATGCGACGGGGGTTCTTGGCGGCCTGCAACCAGTTTTGACGTCCCAGAGCGGTGTGGATACGATGAGCGCCCACCTGCTGAATCCCATCACGCATCAGTGGAATTTAAACATCGAACGGCAGCTCCCAGGCGGATTCCTGCTGACTACCGCCTATGTCGGTACCCGCGGTGAACACCTGTTCGTGAACACCGACATGAACCCGTTCTTTGAAAATCCGAATTTTGGGACGGTGCTTGCGCGCACGAACGGCGGAGATTCGATTTATCACGCTGGCGAGCTCAAGTTGGAGCGTTCGTTCTCGCACGGGCTGCTGCTGCGCGCCGGTTATACGTATTCCAAATTCATTGACGACATGTCGGACGTGTTCGTAACCAGCGGATCGAGTTCGTTTCCGCAGAACGTGTTCGACCAACACGGCGATCGCGGTCTATCCTCTTACGATCACCGGAACAATTTCGTGCTTGCCTACCTCTACCAACTGCCGAACGTGCACGGCGGCGAGAACGCGGCCATGCAGGTGGTACGCGCGATTACCAATGGATGGCAGACCGCGGGGACGATCACGTTCTCGTCGGGCGCGCCTCAGACCTTCTACGATGGATTCGATAACAACGGCGATACGCACGGCAATGACCGGCCCTTCCTTGGGAACCCAAAGGTTCCCATCAACTACAGCCCGGCCTGCGTGGCGGTTACCAGCACCTGCGATTCAGGCGTTGGCTTCACTAACGATGGAGTTACGTTTACGGACTTCAATTCGTCGTTTGGAACAAATCCCGTGACGGGAGCGTTCACGGCCACCAAGAACGATTTTCATTATTACGTGTGGGCGGGACACAATGGCGATATCGGGCGCAACACCTTCATTTCTCCGGGATTCGAGAACTGGAACCTTTCCGTGCAACGCCAGGTGAAATTCAAGGAACACTACGCGTTCATGATTCGCGGGGAGTTCTACAACGCCTTCAACCATCCCAATCTGGGGATTCCCAGCCTGACGCTGACCAGCAGTTTCTTCGACAACACAGCGGCGACAATCAACGGGGCGCGCACGGTTGTGGTGTGGGGGAAGTTCAGCTTCTGAGGTTTCCGGCCGTTAGAAATGAGGAGCCGCTCCGGGTGAAACCGGGGCGGCTTTTTATTTGGGTGGTGTTGGTGTCGAAGGCTGAGGCTGTCAGTAGGCCCAGCGAAGGAGAATGCCGCCAGTGGTGTAGCCGGCACCGACGGTGACGATTAGTACGAGGTCGCCTTTGTGGAGGCGGCCCTGCTCGACGGCGTCGCGGAGGCCGAGGGGAATGGTTCCGGCGGTGGTATTGCCGTAGCGGTCGATATTGACCATGACTTTGGAATCGTCGATGCCGAGGCGCTCTTGCGTGGCGCGAATGATGCGCAGGTTTGCTTGATGAGGAACCAATAGCTTCAGGTCGTCCTTAGTAAAGCCATTCTTTTCAAGAAGATGCGCGGCCATCTCGGCCATTCGCCGGACGGCGTATTTGAAAACCTGGGAGCCTTCCTGGTGGACGTAATGCATGCGCTTCTCGACGGTTTCCTGGCTTGAGGGATTGAGCGAACCGCCGCCGGGCATATAGAGGAATGCTCCGCCCGCGCCATCCACGTCGTGCTCAAAGTCTAGGACGCCTTCATTCGGACCGGCAGGCTCGAGGAGGACTGCGCCAGCGCCGTCGCCAAAGAGCACGCAGGTGGCGCGGTCCGTGTAGTCGAGAATCGACGTCATGACATCGCTGCCGATGACCAACACTTTCTTGTGGGTGCCTGCGCCGATAAATTGCGCGCCGACGGTGACAGCGTAGGCGAATCCGGAACATGCGGCGGAGAGGTCAAAGCCCCAGGCTTTTTTTGCGCCAATGCGCTCCTGCACCAGGCAGGCGGTGGCGGGGAAAAACATGTCCGGGGTGACGCTGGCGAGGACAATCATCTCAATGTCCGCGGGATCGGTCTTGGTTTGCGCCAGAAGGGCCTTTGCGGCTTCGGTGGCCAAGTGGGAGGAGGCCACTCCCTTTTCGACGACGTGGCGCTCGCGAATGCCGGTGCGCGTGCGGATCCATTCGTCGTTGGTTTCGACGAGCTTCTCGAGGTCCGCGTTGGTCATCACCTTTGGGGGAACGTAGCCGGCTACACCCGTAATTTTTGCCGCGATGCGGTGAGACATGAAACTCCTTGCCAATGGCTTCCCGGAACAAAAGAGACTGAATTTTATGCGATAGCGCCTTGGCGATACAAGACGCGGCCTGGCCCTTCTCAGTATCGCAGCAGAGAAGATGTTTTGTGGAAGAAAAAAGGGCGAGAAAGGAATTCGACGGTTTCAGTGAGAAGAGGCTGTTCTGACCCGTGGAGAAGCGGGCACGTTCGCATCAGAATTGCGCGGGAAGAATTTCGTAGCGCCAGGTGATGGTGGCGGTCTTCTTGAGCATGGCGGAGACGGAGCAATATTTCTCTTCGCTGAGCTGGATGGCCTGCTTTACAGCGGCATCGTCGAGCTGGCCACGAAGACGATAGACGAGTTCGAGTTTGGTCCAGACTTGAGGCGGCGCGGCGGCGCGTTCGCCGCTGCAAAGAACTTCGAGCGTTTCGAGCTTCTGCCGTTTTTTCTTGAGGATGATGAGAATGTCGGTGGCGGTGCAGGCGCCGAGCGCCAGCAGAAGCAACTCCATCGGGCCGGGCGCGGTGTTGGACTTGCGGTCGGAATCGATCGCCAGGGCGTGGCCCGAGGGGCTGATGGCGACGAATTTTTCCTCCCCAATCCATTTTACGGTTCCAGTTTGCATACGGCCTCCTTGGGAAGAGAAAGAATAGCAGGCGACGGCAAGCGCTTGCCACGCGGCGCAACGAGAGGCGGTACGCCAGATTCCGGTTTGAGCAGTAAGGGGCGCCCGGCGCGCGACGGGACTATTTATTTGTACCTGCAGTAACCTCGAGTCGCATCTATGTTTATAGCTGGTCGAGCCACCCAAGTCGGCGGAGTGCTCGACAATATCCCCGCTAGCACTAGTTTGAAAGAAGTGAGCTCATGTTCATAAACGCACGTCTCGGCCTTTTTCTTCTCCTGATTCTGGTATGCAGCGTTGCAGCTCCCGCGCAACAGGACAAGCCGGTCGTCCAGCCTGCGAACGGTGAGATTTACCTGGATGTCGTCGTAACTGCGAAGTCCGGGCCACCGGTCGCGGGGCTTCAACAGCAAGATTTCACCCTCCTGGATAACAAGGCCCCGCAAGCCATTACCTCGTTCCAGGCGCTGGGCGGCAGCCGAGCTCCGATTGAGGTACTTCTGGTCATCGATGCTGTTAACACGAACTATGAGAACCTTGGTTATGAACGCGAGCAGATCGGAAAATTTCTCCGCGCCGACGGGGGACGCCTGGCGTTCCCCACGACGCTTGTCGTGTTTACCGATACCGGCACGCAGATCCAGGAGGAGTTCACCAGCGATGGGAACGCGCTGAGTTCGACATTGGAGACGTATATGGTGGGCCTGCGCAACATTCGCGGCTCCAGCGGAATCTACGGCGCGGAAGAGCGCTTCCAGCTGTCCATCGCGGCCTTGGAGAAGCTTGCGGCGCGCGAGGCGGGGCGGCCGGGGCGCAAGATTATTTTGTGGGTCTCTCCCGGGTGGCCGTTTCTCTCCGGCCCTCGCGTAGAACTGGATTCGAAACAGCAGAAGCAACTCTTCACCAATATAGTAGTTCTCTCGACGCAGCTACGGCAGGCGCGCGCTACGCTCTACAGCATCGATCCGCTGGGGGTCGCCGACATCGGCGGCCGGACGTTCTACTACGAGGAGTTCCTGAAAGGCGTCAGCAAGGCTAGCCAGGTGCAAGCGGGGGATCTAGCGCTGGAGGTGCTTGCCATGCAGAGTGGCGGCCAAGTTCTCAAGTCCGGCAACGACATTGCGGTCCAGCTGCAGAAATGCGTTGCGGACACGGAGGCGTACTACGAAATTTCCTTTGTGCCGCCACTGGCCGACCAGCGGGACAACTACCACAAGCTGGAGATCCGCGTGGCCAAGCCTGGACTGATGGCCCGGACGCGTCAGGGGTATTACACACAGACTTCGCCTCATGAGTAACGCTGCCGCGCCCGCGGCACTATCGAAGTAGAGAATCGCAAAATTCCACGCTATCCCCTGGCAACCGGAAACAGATGACCTCCTGCTCAAGGAAAGATAGGATGTTCGGCGAGACTTCTCGGGTCGACGGAGGGAATTCATGATCTTTGAATATCAGAAACACTTTGCGCGGGCGTTGGCGATTGCGACAGTGAGCGTCATTCTGTTAGCAGGAGCGCCACAGGGCGGTGGAGCGCGAAGCGCGGCCATGCAAGGGATGGAAGGGAGTGCGCAGCCGTTTGCGATCGAATACTACTACAAGGCGAAGTGGGGGCATGCGGAGGAGTTTCTTGCGCTATTTAAGAAAAACCACTATCCGGTGTTGAAGAAGGAGATGGAGCTGGGGCGGATGCTGAAAGTGACGATGGCCGTTCCGCGGTATCACACGACGGAAGATGGGCGCTGGGACTATCGCGTGACGATTGTTTTCAAGAACGCTGCGATTGCCAACGATAATTTCGACAGCTCGGCGATGATCAAGCAGCTTTATCCGGATCAGGAGACGTACAAAAAGGAAGAGCAGCGGCGATTTGAGATTTTAGAAGCGCACTGGGATTTGCCGATTAAAGATTTGGAGCTCGACGCGCGCTGAAGACTTCCCGTTGGGCTCTGTAAGGGTCGGACGCCCTCTGTAATCCATTGTGTCAGTGGAATCGTGCAGTCTCCTGCAAAGTTGCTTATTTTTTGCGCGTGAGGTGGAAGACCATGGGCATGTCTTTGCCGTCCTGACGCCACGTCCAGGTTTCGGTGATGTGATCGTCGTCCTCAAAGCGGATAACCAGATGATGTTGATGTCCGGTTGAGGGAGATTTTAGATTTCCGGCGCCTTGGAAATCGAAGCTGAGCTCCTTGACGTCGTCGGATTGCGGCACCACGCGCATGCGCGGCTGATTGTTGGTGGGGCAGTAGTGCACCAGCGCGATTCCGTCTTCATCCATGCTGTAGAGCGTGATCATTTCTTCCATTCCAGAAGGCGAAAGCGTTTCCATAACGGCGGTTTTGGACGCCAGCACCTGGAAATTCGTCTTCACCAGCATGCCGTGCTCGTCTTTTCCTTCCCAGTCCCCCGCGAGGGACCGAAGCTTTTTGAAGGCGGCTTCAGAGTGAGTGCCAGCCGGGAGTGGTGCCGCCGCGAGCATTACGAAGACGCAGAGCAGTGCTGTCTTATGAAGGTTCATAAAACCTCCTAAACGAGACGCAATTCAGATTCGATAAAGGAAACGCAGGCCTGCCCCGGGACAATCTTGTTTGACGGAGGAGCGGGGAGAAACGGTAGCAGGAAGCGAGCGCGAAAAGACTAGGAATTGCGCGGGCCGCCAGTGGCAACGACTTCGATGACGGGGTTGGGGAGGGCGCGCATGGTGCGGACGAAAAGCTCGACGATGGTGCCGTCGAATTGCGCGTTGGAGCAGCGCTCGAGTTCGGCGAGAGCGTCGCCGGAATTACGGGCTTTCTTGTAGGTGCGGTCGCTGGTGATGGTGTCGTAGGCGTCGGCAATGGCGATGATGCGCGCGCCAAGCGGGATTCTGTCCGCGGTGAGGGCGTCGGGATAGCCGGAGCCATCAAAGAATTCGTGGTGGTGCAAGACCATTTCGCGAATGCGCGCGAGCGGAGTGAGCGGATCGAGAATCTTGGCGCCAAATTTTACATGCGACTTCATCGTTTCCCATTCGTCGGGATTCAGCGGGCCGTTCTTGTTCAGAATATTTTCCGGGATTCCGACTTTGCCGATGTCGTGAAGAACGCCTCCCAGGCGAATCTCCTCGACTTCCACGTCCTTCATGCCCATGGCTTCGGCGATGAGGGCGGCGTAGGCGGAGACTTTTTGCGAATGGCCCTGCGTGTAGTGATCCTTGGCGTCGATGGCGAACGCGAGTGAGGTGACGGTATCGAGCACGGCTTGCGGCAGCGCTTGCGGGCCTTGCGAGCCGGTCGCGACAGGCTTGCCGGTGGCGCCTTCGGCGGCGGCGAGGGATTCCGTGAATTGCGTGAGGCGCTGATAGATTTCTTCAAAGGCTTCCGGGCCAGTGGCGAAAAGGCGCTTGAGGGTGACGCCGAGATAGGCTTCGAGGACGTCGCGCTTCCATTTTTTAGCTTCGTTGGGGTCGAAGTGATCGGCGGTGGAGACAGCGTTGCCGCCCTGATGTTTCGAAAGATACATGGAAGCGTCGGCGACCTGGATCAATTCCTGTGGCGACGAACCGTGCAGCGGATAGCAAGCGATGCCGAAGCTGGCGCTGATGTTTTTCTCGCGGAGAAGCGGGTCGGCGGAAACCCAGCCGCGGAGCTTGTTGGCGAGCTGGCGGGCGTGCTCCATGTTGGTTTCCGGCATGAGGATGACGAATTCGTCTCCGCCGTAACGCGCGACAACATCGGAGCGGCGGCAATTGGTTTCAAGGATGTGTCCGACGCGCTGGAGAACGAGGTCACCTTCGAGGTGGCCGTAGAAATCGTTGACGAATTTGAAGCGGTCGAGGTCCATCAGCACGAGTGCAAAGGCGCGGCCAGCGCGAGTGGAGCGCTTCCATTCGGCGGAGAGCGCTTCCATGAAGAAGCGATGCGTTTTGACGCCAGTGAGGCCGTCGGTGATGGCTTGCTCCTGGGCTTTCTGGAACGAGAGAGCGTTGTGCAGCGCACCGGCGATGAGGTCGGCCAGAGTGCGGAGGAGCAAAACTTCTTCTTCGGAAAATTCCAGGGGCGAGGAGGATTCCACGTACAGGATGCCGTGTAGTTGCTCAGCGTAGAAAACGGGTAGCGCGACTGCCGCGATGGAGTCGGGCAGAAGAGGCTTCAGAGCGTTATCCGCGAGAGATGCGGCGCGGTAGACCGCCATGTGGCCGTTGCGGGCGACGTGACCGATGAGGCCGGCGCCAAGCGGGATGCGCTGGCCGAGGGTGCCGCGGCGTTTGCCGGCTTCGGCTTGGACAACGATTTCGCGCGTCGCGTAATCCAGCACGCCGATGCCAATGTGATCGTAGGTTAGGCCGGCTTCGAGTTGCTCGGTGATCTTGGCGAGCATCTCATCGGGATTGAGGGTTGCGATGGCGTTGCGCGAAATGGTGTTGAGAAGCGTGAGGTGGCGCGCCTTGGTGCGCTCCTCGCTGAAGAGGCGGGCATTCTCGATGGCGATGCTGGCTTCGCTGGCGAGCACGCGGAGAAGTTCGAGGTGGCCTTCGTCGAAGATGCGCTCGTGGTCGGAGAAGACGGCCATGGCGCCGATGGCGTGGTCGTAGGCGACGAGAGGAACACCGCAGAAACAGCCTTTGCTGCGGATGGGCTCAACGCCGAGTTTTTTGATTTCCGCGGTGAAATTGTCGCGAATCAAAACGGGCTGGCGCGTTCGAATGATGTATTCCGTCAGGTGATTGCCGGCGGGGCGGGTGCGCTTGGGCATGCGAACGCCGTCGATCATTTCGAGATCGAAATGCATCTCGTCGCGAAGTGGGTCGAGTTCGGCGATATAGAAATTTTCGACGTCGAACAGGCGGCGGAGTTCTTCCCAAACTTTGCGCGTCAGGTCTTCCTTGTTCAGCGTGGAGCTGAGCGCACGGCCGATTTCGTTGAGGACGTGAAGTTCTTCGGAGCGGCGCGAAGTCTGCTGAATCAGATAGCTGTTTTCGACGGCCATTCCGATTTGATGGCCGAGCGCGAGGAGCAGGCGGAGCTCCGCGGGAGTGAAGCGGCGGCTGTCAGGTGTTCCAAGAAGGAGAACACCGAAGGCGTGTTCTTTCGCTTGCAAGCTGATGGCTACGACGCTGCGAAGTCCCTGGCCAAGAGCTAGTTCGCGGAAACGGCGGATGGCTTGCTCTTTTTCGAGGGCGGAGAGGGAATCGTCGCGAAGATCGCGGAAGCCGAGCAGGCCGCCAAGGCGCGCGACCAGGCCGACCAAATAATCGTCGAGGCCTTCCTCTTGCGCGGCGCGGCAGAAGTCATCGCTCAAGCCGACGGCAACGACCGAGGTTGGTCCTTGCGTGTCGCCGTGATGCAGGAAGAGCGCGCCAGCCGGGAGCCGCACGACGCCGAGGACGCGGTCCAGGGCTTGCGACAACATGCGCTGAATTTCGCCGCCGACGAAGCTGGAAGTGGCCAAGTTGAGATTGGAAAGCGCGAGCATGTTGCGCTCGATGCGGCGCTTTTCTTCCTCGTACGTCGCCATCACCATCAGCATGGCAACGAAGGCACACGGCGCGGCGGCGACGACGTTCATTCCCGGGCCCTGAAGTTCCGGAGTGGCATTCAGGATATGCAGCGCGATCCAGAGAACACCCCACGACGCGAAGGAAACGCCGAGCAGGCGGTCGGCGAGGGTTTCCTGGCGACGGCTTTCCTGCCAGAAGACCACGGCCACGCCGATGTAAATCAGCGATGCGGGAAGGACGACGGAAACAGAAAGCGCGTTGACGACATTGGCGGCGGCCCACAGTCCGAGGAAAACGCCCACGGCCAGCGCTGGAATTTTCCACGGTTTGCGCTGCGAGTAGATTTGCGCGCCGAGGAAAAAAAGCAAACCGGAAATTGCAAACAGCCAGTGATTCAAGGCGCTTTGGAGCGGACTGTTCAAAGCCCAGTCGGCAAGCGCGGGGCCTGCGTAGTGCAGGCCGAAAATCATCCAGCCGGCGGTCCACAGGAAGAGGTAGGCCTGGCGCTTGATGCTGTAAATATACGCAAAGAAACCGGCCACCAGAGTGGTAGCCATGAGCAGCGCCAGCGAAATGAAACTGTGATGTATCAAGCCCACATTCAATTCTCCGCCCGCGTCACGGACGGCGCCTTTTCCGAACAAAAAGGCCACGAAAACACACGTGCTTCGGCGTGTATCCACAAGTCTGCGGCGCGCACCCGAGTACAAGGGTGCAACGGCGCGGGAGAGTTAGGGAAATACACGAGCCAAAGTACTAGTGATTATGGATTACCAGATTTTCTGGAAGCAAGCGTACCGGGGTACTGGTAGCCAAAGAGACAGCAGGGCAGGGGTAACCGATTCAGTACAAAGGGAGATAGGGAGTTTTTGCCATTTTTGGCGTGAAATCCGCAAGTTGGACGGAAAGAGGCCCTTTTCGCTACACTGAGAGTTAGCGCTGCACCAGAAAGGTGCACTAAACAATGACGGACTCGACGAATAAGACGGGAGCGGTGAGGGTACGGTTTGCACCTTCGCCGACCGGCTATCTGCACGTGGGAGGGGCGCGGACCGCGCTGTTCAACTGGCTTTTTGCGCGGCGACAGGCAGGCAGCATGATCCTCCGCGTGGAGGATACGGACGCGGAACGCAATAAACCTGAACTGGTGCAGGGGATTCTGGATGGATTGAAGTGGCTGGGCGTGGTGTGGGATGAGGGGCCGTTTTACCAGTCGCAACGAACAGAGTTGTATCGTGCGGCGGCAAAGAAGTGTTTGGCGAATGGCAGCGCGTTCTTGTGCTACTGCCCGGCGGAGAAATATGTGGGCGGGGACTATGCGGAACCCGCTCAGGACGAAGAGCCAAAGGGCGGGGGAATGCGGCGGGTGACGCGATGCAGTTGCCGCGACGCGAAGCCTTCGACACCGGGCACAAAGCCGGCAGTGCGTTTCAAAGTGCCGGTCGGTGGAACGACGAAATTTTTCGACGCGGTTTTTGGCGAGCGGGAATTCTCGAATGACGAGATCGAGGATTTCGTGCTGCTGCGTTCGGGAAAAGGCGAGGAAGAGTTCGGTCAGTCCATGTACCAGTTGGGCGTGGTGGTGGATGACATCGATATGCGCATCACGCACGTGATTCGCGGTGCGGATCACATTTCCAATACGCCGAAGCAGGTGCTGCTGTACCGCGCGCTGGGGGCGGAGCCGCCGGTGTTTGCGCATGTGCCGCTGATTCTTGGGGCAGACAAGTCGCGGCTTTCGAAGCGGCATGGCGCGACGGACGTGAACATGTACCGTACGGAGGGCTTTCTGCCAGAAGCGTTTCGGAATTTCCTGGCGTTGCTCGGCTGGTCGCCGGGCGGCGATGAGGAGTTTCTGCGCACGCCAGAATTGATTCAGAAGTTTTCCTTGGAGGGTGTGAGCCGCACCAATGCGGTGTTCGACCGGCCGAAACTCGAGTGGTTCAACACGCAGTATCTGCAGAAGCTACCGATCGAAGAGTTGCTGCCGGAAGTTGAGAATGAATTGGAGCGCAGCGGGTTGTGGAAACCGGAGTGGGCCGCGGGCGCGGCTCCGGGCACGGATGGAAGAGACCATGCGTGGTTTTCGAAGACTGTAGATCTGCTGAGGCCGCGGATACGATTGCTTCCGGATTTTTCGAGTTGGTCGCGGGCTTTTTTCAGCGATGAATTCGAACGCGATTCCGCGGCCAAGGAAAAGTTCTGGAAAGATCCGAAAGTGCCGGAGCTGCTTGGCAAACTCGCGGCCGCGCTTGCGGCGCTGCCGGAGTGGAATCATGACGCGTGCGATCATGCGTCGCGGGCTGTTGCTGAAGCAGGCGGGGTAAAAGCTGGTTTATTGATCAACGCCACGCGCGTGGCGATTGTCGGGCAGGCCGTGGCTCCGCCGCTGTTCGATACTATGGTTGTGCTTGGGCAGCAGCGCGTGGTCAGGCGTTTGCGCGACGCGGTTGCTGGTTTCGCTAAAGCCTAGTTACAACTTTCCATCCATGAAAACTAGGGTTTGGCTGCGGCGATACGGAACCACTCCGCGTGCGCAGCTTTGGAGGCGGCGGGGGAAGCGGCGACGTTGATGGTGGCGTCGAGGGTGAGCGTGACCGGAGGCAGGCAGATCTCAGCGCTACAGGCTTGATAGCGGAGCTTCAGGGAAATGTGCTGTTCGCCGAGCGGCGCGTTTGGGAGCGCGGTGACGGGCAGGCGAAGAACCACGGTGTCCTGGTAGACGTTGAGCGGCTTTTTGGAGAACGTGAAATTTTCGAGTTTGCCTTTGGGATAGCTGACTTCGCCGCTGCTAAAGCCGGCGGGGAGTTCAGCCTTTAGATCGGTGGCGATGAGGTATTCTTCGGATTTTTCGCGGGCGTTGACGTGGAAGCCGGGGCGAATTTTCATGATCACGGCGATCTGGAAGGAAGTGTCGCGGGCGGCGGGCTCGAGCGAGGGGTAGATTTCGGGTTTTACGACGTCGCGGCCGGAGGGAACCTGCGATGTTGCCGTAGGCGCGAGGGCGACCAACAAAACGAGAACCGCAAAGAAAGATAACTTTGGAGCGAGCTTCACAGGGTCACCTGGGCGCCGAGTTGCTGGGAGATCACGCGGGTCATCACGGCGCGGAGATCCTCGCCGCTTTTTTCGTGGACGAAGGCGTTGCGTGAATCGTTCCAGCCAAGTTTGAAGCTGGTGGAGAGCGCGGAGATCCAGATTTCGCGGACAGGGGTATTGGGCGAGATGACGAATTTCACTTCCTCGGGCTCCTCGAAGATGACTTCGAGTTTTCCGCTTTCGCCTTCGACGTCGAAGCCGTGTTCATCGCCGGCGGTGAGCAGGCGCTTTTTGAGATCGTCGAACGCGGCGTCGGCTTTGCGCTGAAAGTCTTTTTCATCAAGCATGCCGTTAGAGTACCTGAGCGATTTTGGGGCGGCAAGGGAAGCAAGGCCGTCATCGCGTCCTATGACCCCAGCCAATCCCGCGGCGCGCGGCCTTGAAGGTCCACCGGCTGAAGCGCAGAGGATTGGCAGTGCTGCAAGATTTCGAAGCGAGGATCAGAAAAAAACAGACTAGCGTAGTGGCGGAGAAAATTCGGTCATGGCGAGAAAGGTGGAGTCGATCTTTTCGACGAGTTTGCCGCTGGCTTCGGATTTGTCGCGGACGCTTTGCCATTCGGGATCATCGCGGAAGGCCTGCCAGTTGGCGGTGGCGGCGTCGCGGCTGGGGTGCGCAAGCATGTAGACAAGCGTTTTGCCCTTAAGGGGCTCGTCGGTGGGCGTCCAGTAGGCGACGTTCTTGATGCCGTGCTTTTCGAAGAGCTGAATGGTGTGATCGCGGAAACGCCGCAGCAGGTCGTCGAGCTTGCCTTCGTAGACGTGATAGATGCGGAGTTCGTAGACGGCCGTTGAGGCTGGCGCGGGACTATCTTTCATTGGCGACATTTTTTCCTCCGAAAAAGGGGCGGCCCACGTGGATGCCGGCAAGAGCGTCGCGGTGGTGAGTGTTTGAAGTAATGTGCGTCTGTTCATGCGCGCGATTGTAGCAAAGGTTTTGTGCGAGCGGCAGAGGAACCTAGCTCAGAAATGGGCCCAGATCTGCGCCTAGAGCTGAGCTTCGATGGCTTTGGCGATTTCGTCGTAACTGACGAGGCCCTGGACTTTTTTGATGATTTTGCCGTCGCGGGAGATCAAGAAACTTGTTGGAAAACCGAGAAGGCCGCCGAATTTGTCGGCGACCGCGTCGTTTCCGAGCAGGATGGGATAGTTCATCGGGAGTTTCTGGCCGTTCACGTTGAAGCGTTCCTTGGCGACGAACGGCGCTACGGCGGCTTTGCCTTCGTCGTCCACATCCACGCCCAGGATAGTGAAACCCTTGTCGGAATATTTTTGCTGCATCTCGATGAGCCAGGGGATTTCGATCTGGCAGGGTTCGCACCAGGTGGCCCAGAAATTGACGAGGACGACTTTGCCTTTGTATTGGCTGAGAGGGACTTCCTTATCGTCGAGATCCTTGAAAGTGACATCGGGAGCGGGAGTGCCGACGGAGGCGTCGGCCTTAACGGTGCCACCGGACACTTTGGTTTTGACGCGCGTGGCTTTGTCCGCGAAGTAGGTGGCGATGACGAGCACGAGCACGGTAGAGACAATCAAGAGAACTTTTTTCATTTTTCCTTGGCCGAAGTGTTCAGGCGCACTCCTCTAGAGTGAAAAGCGATTTAAGAACGTTAGTTTAGCGGAGAGCCAGGTCAGTTTGTTGACGAAAACGAGGCCACCGACGAACAAAAGCAAAGCGCCGCTGAAGAGTTCGACAGCGTGGAGATACTTTCGAAAGTTTTTGTAGAAAGCCATGAACTGGCCGATGCCGAGAGCGGTGAGCAGGAATGGGATGGCCAGGCCGGCGGAATAAACGGCGAGAAGCAGGACGCCGCGGGCGATGGTGTCGCTGCGAGCGGCAAGAATCAGCACGGCGCTCAGGATCGGGCCAATGCAAGGAGTCCAGCCAAAGGCGAAGGCGAAGCCGAGGAAGAAGCCGCTCCAGGGGCCAGGCTGCGCCACGCTGCTGCGGAGGTGGACGTCGCGATTGAGCCAGCGAGCCAGGGCGGGGCCGAAGAAGCCGATCAGCGAGAGCGAGAAAAAATGAGTGGCGCCGAGCCCGGCGAAAAGTGGTGCGTGGCGCAGCAAGGCGGCGATGCCGAGCGCGACAAGGATGACGCCGAGGATGATGCCGATGCGAAGATTGATTTTGATGAGCGCGCCGACTAGGTGAAGGCCGAAGAGAAGGATCAACGCGCCGGCTATGGGAGCGAGAAGCGCGCGGTTTTGGAGGAGAAAATGTCCGACGGCGCTGGCGGATGCGCCGAAAGAAATGAAGACGACGGAAAAGCCGGCTACGAACGCGAGAGCCGAGGAGAAAAGCCCCGAGGTGGGGACGTCACCTTTGCGGAGTTGCTCCATGCCGATGCCGGAAAGCATGGAAATATAGCCGGGAACGAGCGGGAGAACGCAGGGCGAAAGAAACGAAACCAGGCCGGCGAGAAAGGCCCCTGCTAGAGAGACATCGGTCATAGTCGAATCATACCTTCAATAGGGATTATCCCGAAACTCTAGGAAATATTCCCGAAGCTGGCTAGTGCTTCCCTCTTAGACGCGGATCAAAGGCAAAAAGAGACAGACCCGGAGGCTCAGGCGAATGGGCGACAGTTGAAGGAAATGGCTGGCGCGAGGCGGAGGAGTATGCGCGGGGCGCGTCTGTAAGTGATTCATTGTAAGTGGTTTGCCGGAGTGGAGGATGGCAGGGCAGTTGCCAATTGGAAGATGGCGCCGTCGAGGCGCACGGCAGGTGCGTATGCGATGGACGCCGAACAAAGTGACGCTTTTGCGGGTGGCGGTGGGATTCGCGGCGGTGTGCCTGTTCGGGCGCGCGGCGTGGGCGAATCTGGCGGCGGTGGGGCTGACGGTGGCGTCGATCGCGCTGGATGCGCTGGACGGGCACCTCGCGCGGAAGCAAAAAATGGCGACGCCAGTGGGCGCGCAGTTGGACATTTTGGGCGACCGCATGATCGAAAACTTGTACTTCACGTATTTCGCGGTGGTGGGGATGGTGTCGCTGTGGCTGCCGGTTTTGTTTTTTGCGCGCGGGGCGGCGACGGATTTTCTGCGCGGGCTGGCGATGAAGGCGGGGCATTCCGGTTGGAGCGCGAACGCGATGCTCAAGACGTGGTGGGGGCGGGCGCTGGTTGCTTCGCGCTGGAGCCGTGGGTTGTACGCGGCGATGAAATGCCTGTGCTTTTGCTATTTGGGATTGGAGCTGGCGTTAACGCGAGGGCCGGTGGCGCTGGTGGGTGAGCTCGCGGCGGATGTGCACGCGATGATTCGCGTGGGCGCACATGTGTTGACGTGGATGACGGCGGCGTTTTGCCTGGTGCGCGGATTGCCGGTGCTGGCGGAGGGATGGAAGTTCATTGCGGGAAATGTAGGGCAGGGGCGCGTGGCGAAGAGGGCTGCGCAGGAGGCGATGTGAGCGCGTGGCGTGAGGTTAAGGAGGTTCAGGAAGTAAAACAGGTTGAGGAGAAAAGTGGCGGAGTTGCGGCGTTTCTTGATTTGGATGGGACGCTGGTGGCGGGGCCTTCGCTGGAGCGGAGACTTTTCTGGCGGTTGCGATACCGAGGAGCGATTCCGTTGAAGAACTATTTTTTTTGGTTGTGGGAGGCGGCGCGGCTGGCACCGCGGGGAATTGGCGAGATATTGCGGGCGAACAAGATGTACTTGAGAGGATTGGCGGCGGACCGAATAGAAGCGCGTGGACTAATGCCAGGGACGAGTTTCCTCGGCGATGGGGTCAGCCGAGTGGTGTGGCATGCGGGGCAGGGGCACGTAATCGTGTTGGTGAGCGGGACGCTGGAGCCGCTAGCGGGGGAAGTCGCGCGAAGTCTGGAAGCGGAGCTTGCGGCGCGTGGGTTGTTTGTTGCAATTCGCGTGTGTGCGACGCGGTTGGAAGAAACGGAAGGACGATGGACGGGGCGAATCGTGGGCAACGCGATGAGTGGTGAGGCGAAGGCGCGTGCGGTGAAGAAGGTCGCGCTAGAAATGAAACTGGATTTGGAGAGCTGTTACGCGTACGGCGACAGTGCTGGCGACCGGTGGATGTTGGAGGCGGTGGGCAGGCCGGTTGCAGTGAATCCACGGGAAGAGCTGGCGCGGCTTGCGGGGATGCGTGGGTGGGCGACGCTGCATTGGCGGGAGCCGGAGAACGGAACGCAGGGGCACAGAGGACGCGGAGTAAGTGCCGGAAAGGGTGAGGCAGGGTTTCAAACACACGCGGCAGAACAATCACGAGGGAGCGCGGGGAATTCGAGATGAATGCCAGGGAAAGACAGAGTTTTCGAGGGAATGAAACGGCGATTGCTTGGCGCGAGGAGATTGCCGCGAGAGACCAGTCGCGCTCGGCGGGCTTCGATGCGGCGGGGCTGGGAATCGCACAATGGATCAGCAGGGAAGCGGCTGCTGCTTGGGCGGCGTGTGGGGCGTTCGAATGGGTGGCGCTGGGGTACTTGGCTTCGTCGAGCGCGTTGATTCTGCTGTTCGCAGAGAATCTCTCGCATCCCGCTAGGTTGGTTGGAGTGCAGGCGTTTGTGGGCGCAGTGATTATGGTTTTGTGCTGGAGTGAAGCGCGATCGGCCGTGGGCGCGATAGGGAACGGCAAGATGCGAAGTGGGACAGACAGGAATGTCTGTCCTACAAACTCACAAAAATTCTGGCATTTTTGGCGGCACTGGTATCCGCATTTGTTTTTTCTGTTTTGTTTTGAGGAATTGGGAAAACTCGTGCACTTGGTTACGCCGGGTTGGCAGGACGCGAAATTGATTGCGGCGGACTACTGGCTGACGGGCGTGCATCCAGCGGTTTGGCTGGAGCAGTTTGCGACGCCGGGGCGAAATGATTTCATGCAGTTCGCGTATCTCACGTACTTCACATACCTGCTGGTGGTATGCGGCGTTTTGTATTACCGGCGGGACTGGCGCGGATACTGGTCGGTGATGACGTATTCGGTAGTGGGCTACGCGGTCGGATACTTGATTGCGATTTTCTTTCCGATTGAGAGCCCTTGGTTCTCAATGCCGGGAGCGTGGCACGCGCCTTTGCAGGGTGGGCCGTTCACGGCGACGATCAATTTCATCGAACACTATGGCCGCGTGCGTGGCGCGGCGTTTCCGTCGGAGCATGTGGCGGGATCGATTGCGGCATTGTGGGGAGCGTGGCGGCATCGGCGGTGGCTTTTCTGGGTGATGACGCCGCTGGTGATGTGCATGTGCGTTTCGACGGTGTGGGGGCGGTATCACTATGTGGTGGATGTGTTTGGAGGAATGGTGACGGGGACGCTGGGGTATTTGATCGGCCGGTGGGTGATGAAGACGCGAGGCGCGGTGGCTACAGAGGTGTGAACTGCTTGTTTGCAGTGCGGGCGAAGAAGGGCTGGAGGGGCTAAAGCCCCTCGCCTACAAAGGCGGACGAAGGGTTTGTGGATATGCGCGCTCGAATACGTTGGCGATACGAAGAAGGAGATGTTCGTCGGTCACGGCGCCGATGAATTGGAGGCCGATGGGCAGACCGGCGGGCGTGAAACCGCAAGGGATGGAGATCGCGGGGACGCCGGCGAGATTGGCGGGACGGTTGTTACGAAGCAGAAGCGCGCGAGTGGAATGATCCTTTTCGTTGATCCGCGTGGTTTCTTCGTTGATGAGAGGCGCGGTGATTGGGGTGGTGGGAACGACGAGGGCATCCACGCCAGCGTCGGCGATGGACAGGTGGAACTGCTGGATGAACTTGTCGCGCAGTTCGAGCGCTTCCAGATAAACGGTGGCTGAAACCTTGGTGCCCATTTCGAGTCGCGTTCGAACGTCTTCGCCGTACTCCTCGGCATGGGCGGGAAACCATCCGGCTTGCTGGTGGTAGCGAGTTGCTTCCGGCCAGGCGATCTGGTTTCCAGCGTTTTCCGTTTCCTGCAATAGTGGGATAGAGATTTCTTTGATCACTGCTCCCCGTTTGCGAAGAGAGTGAAGCGCTTGGTCAAAGACCTTTGCAACATCTTCGGAAATTACATCAAAAAAGAATTCACGCGGCAGACCGAGCTTGAACTTTTGTTTTTGTGAAGAGGATTTTCCCGCGGAACTCAGACGCGGTTCGCGTTTTGCGCGCACCAGGATCGGATCAAGAAGAAGCGCCGCATCTTGGGCCGAACGCGCCAAGGGCCCGACGCAATCGAGCCGAGGTGAGAGCGGAATCGTGCCGGCTGTATTCACGCGACCGATTGTGGGTTTAAGGCCGACAATGCCGCAGAGCCCAGCAGGAATGCGGATGGAACCTCCGGTGTCTGTGCCAATGCTGCCATAGCAAAGGCCGGCGGCTACCGCGACGGCAGAGCCTCCACTGGAGCCGCCGGGAATGCGTTTGAGGTCCCAGGGGTTGTAAACGGGGCCGTAGTGAGGGTTGTTGGAGGTAACGCCGTAGGCGAACTCGTGCATGTTGGTCTTGCCGAGTAGAACGGCGCCCGCTTCAAGAAGCTGGGTGACCAGTGGAGCGTCATGCAATTGGATGAAGTCTTTCAGGATTTTCGAGCCCGCCGTCGTTCGAATTCCCGCAGTGCAAATGTTGTCTTTCAGCGAAATCGGAATTCCATGAAGCGGGCCGCGATCGCGATGGCCCTTGCGGTTGCGCGTCGAGCAGAGTTCGGCCTCGGCTTTCTTTGCTTGGGCCAGGGCTAGCTCAGGTGTGACGGTAATGTAGGCATTGAGCTTGGGATTGAGCAACTCGATGCGCGCGAGCGTGAGTTTGGTCAGCTCGACAGGGGATAGCTTGCGCTTGCGGAAAAGTTTTCCGATGTCTTCGATGGACGCGAAAGCCAGGTCCGTGTCGTTCATGCTCAGAAGATCTTTTCCTGGTGCCGTAGATTCCCGAACGTGCCGATATTAGCGATCATGAAGGCGATGCGGAACTGATTCTCCGTGCGCACTTCTCCCAGGTTGATGCGGCGGTACTCCACGGCCAGGCCGCAGCAGCCACCGTTGTAGCTGACTTGCACAATCTGATTTTGCAGCGTCTTGTTGGTGAAGTCGTAGCCCACACCGGTGGTGACATTGAGCCCTTTGCGCGTTTCGCTGCCATAGCCGATGAGCGCGCGAATCTGGTTGGAAAGGGGCTGCTGAAATAGAGGGAGCACTGGAGGGGGCTGAAGCGGAAGTTCGCTGAGAACGGGATTGTCATCCAAGCGGAAAAAGGCCAGCGTGGTGAAAAATTCACGGTAGGGCTTCACTTTCAAAAGCGTGCCGATAGTTACGAGCCTCTGGATCTGCGTATCGTATTGGAGGATTTGTTCCACATCATAAGGGCCGCCCGGAGTGATCTTTATGTCGCTGACGATGGGAGACCAGTTGCGGGGACCGAAAGCGAAGGCAAACGGCGAGATGGAATCGAAGGCCTCGAACACGTTGCGCTGGCCGTTGACGATGGCGCCACCGAAGGTCGGGTCGAAGTAGTGTTTCTGGAAAATGCTCCAGGAGACAAGCTCCACGGGCTGGTCGTCGTCTTCCTTCCGGAATAACCGCTGCGTGAAGCCATACTCGATTTCATTGGTGTCCGTGAGCGTGGCGTCGGAATCAAAGCGGATGAAGTCGGCGAAATTGTTCACGCCGGTGACGTAGTGGTAGGTGACAGACGGCTCGATGGTGTGCTTGTAGCGCCGGCGGGATTTGTCCTTCTTGAGAGAGGTGCGGTCGAAGAAACGTTCAAACGTGGGCGGCCGGAGGTCCACCGTGAATTCGCCGGTATTGCGCACGATCGCATTCGAAATGACGGCGCCGGCGGCATCGAGAGAATCGCCATAGCGCGTGGTGCGAAAGGCCGCCGAAGTAGTCACCCCGAGCCACGGGCCAAAGTGCACGGGTACGGTGACGCTTGGCGCGAATTCGTAGCGATCGACGAAGTCGGGAGTTTGAATCGTCGAATCGTCGCGGTTCACGACACCCGCAAAGGCGTCAAAGCTGAAATAGACCGGAGCTCTGCTCCACGGAGCTTGCTCAACGGAACCGAAGCGCACTTCCGGCGCGTTGCGGAGCGCCACGCTGGTGGCCGGAACCGCCGCCGCGGTCAAACTCGCGGCGACGGGCAGAGTCAGAAAACTTTTGTCATCGAGAGTTGCAAAGTTGAGGCTGAAGCCTTTGAAATTGTTGGTTAGAAAAATGGCGCTGCGGACTTCGGAGTTGACGGCCTCGCCAAAGGTGTCGGCAAACGCGAGCCGGAAGGTGAGAGAAGAGAGCTGATTGTAATCCGTGACGAAACGCCACCCATGGGGAAGCAAAGACTGAATCTCCAGGCGTTGCTGTTCGCCGCCCTGCGGAGAGCGCGTGCCGTCCGGATTTAGCAGGCCGCGGTCTTCCACACCGAGATAGGTGTACTGGATGGACGTATTTTCGAACGGCTTGGCACGAAAACTGCCGCGCTCGAGGACGCCGCGCCGGCTCATGAACTGCGCACCAAGAGTCGCGTCCATCCACGGATTCGGCGCGAAATAAAAGGCGTCGCCAAAGATGAAGCCCTTGAGGGAGGTCTGGCCGATATCGGGCATGAGGAATCCGGTCGCGCGGATTTTGCTGCCCGCGGGCACGGTGGCGTACGGAAGCCAGACCAGCGGCACGCGGAAGAGCCGAAAGTTGGCGTTGACGAGCGCGGCGGTCTTGTTGAGCCGGATACGCGCGTGAGGAGCGTAAAACTGCCACTTCGGCCGCGAAGGATCGCAAATGGTGATCCACGCGCGGTGCACGAGATAGACGTCGCCGGGAAAGCGCTCGACTTCGCGGGCTTCGAAATAGAGCGGGTTTTGCGTGACAAGCACGGCAGGGTTGGGCTGGCGTTCAACTTTTATGGTCCCGCGAACATTGTGAAACAGGCCGTGGCTGGTGCTGACGTTGTAGTGCGCTTCGTCGGCTTCGAGATGTTCATTGTTGTAGTCCAGAATGACATGGCCGGTGGCGACGGTTTCGTTGGTCGCACCATTGTATTCGACATGATCGGCGCGGAGGCGCGTGTCTCTATAGTGGATGTCCACGTCTCCGTCGGCGGTGGTGACGTCACCTTTGCGCGTCTGTGTTTTCGCCTCGAGGTTGGCGATGCCGCCTTTCCCGGAGCGCGGACGAGTTTGCTGAGCAGAGGCGGGATACGGTGCGAATCCGGTTCGCGCAACCAAAAGCGCCGCCAGGCACAGAAAAGCGCGAAGCGCGGAGCGAATCCGTGCCCAAGAATGAAGATTCACGCGGAGCATGCCGTCAATGGAAACAGTGGAATAGCCTAGCATGGGGTCGCAGGGATTTGAAGGCAGGGAGTGGAGATGAGTTGCATGGCGGAGCGGCGAATGTGACGGAAAGAGTTTCCGAGGTTGAAACGCAAAGAAAGCGGTTCACGTCAGTGTATGCAACGGGTCGGTTGGCCCTTGCAGAGATGCGCGTCCAGAAACAATTGATGCGTTTTGGAGGCGAGCAGGAGTAACATGCCCGGCCTTGCACATAGGGGGATGGAAATGAATCATGCTTGGAAAGCTCTGAGGACGATTCTTGCCGCGGTGGTCATGTTTGGCGGACTCGCGATGAACACAGTGGCGACGCCCGGGGATCAGCCGAATCCCGCTGAAAAATTCAAGCACCTGGATTTTCGAGAGATCGGCCCCGCGGTGATGGGCGGGCGCATTGACGATTTCGCGGTAGTGGAGAGCAATCCAAACATTGTGTATGTGGGCACGGCCGCGGGCGGCGTGTGGAAGACGACGAATAACGGCACGACTTGGGAGCCGATCTTCGACAAAGAAGGTGTTTCGACCATTGGTGATATCGCCATTGCGGCGTCGGATCCGGCGATCGTGTGGGTCGGGACGGGCGAACCGAACAACCGGCAGAGCTCTTCGTGGGGCGACGGGGCGTACAAGTCGCTGGACGGAGGCAAGACTTGGAAGAAGATGGGCCTCGATGCGACGCGGCACATCGGGCGGATTGTGATTCATCCGAAGAACCCGGACGTGGTGTATGTGGCGGCGCTCGGCCACCTCTGGGGACCGAATCCCGAGCGCGGCGTTTACAAAACAACGGATGGTGGGAAAACGTGGGCGCAGATGCTGAAGATCAATGACGACACAGGTGTCAGCGACATAGCGATGGACCCGGAAAGTCCGGACACGCTTTATGCAGCCGCCTACCAACGGCGCCGAACGCCTTTTGGCTTCAACGGCGGCGGGCCGGACAGCGCCATTTACAAGACGATCGACGGCGGCGTGACGTGGAAGAAATTGACAAAGGGATTGCCGTATGAAAACGGAGGAGAGACCGGGCGCATTGGGCTGGACATTTACCGCAGAGATTCGACCATCGTTTACGCGCTGGTGCAACACGAGAAAGGCGGAATCTACCGCAGCGAGGACAAAGGCGAAACGTGGAAGAAGATGAGCGATACGGATCCGCGGCCGTCCTACTACAGCCAGGTGCGGATTGATCCCAACAATGATTTGCGGATCTGGTCGCTGGGTGCGCAGATGTTTTATTCCGAGGATGGCGGAAAGACGTTTTCGACGCAGCGCGTTACTGGAATTCATGGCGATTTTCACGCCATGTGGATCGATCCCGCAGACTCCAGCCACATGCTCGCGGGGTCCGACGGCGGCATTCACTGGAGCTATGACACGGGAAAGACTTGGGATTTCATCAATACCATCGCGATCGGACAGTTTTACGAAGTCGCTCTCGACAACGAGAAGCCTTATCGCATTTGCGGGGGCTTGCAGGACAACGCCAGTTGGTGCGGGCCAAGCATGTCGCTGGCGCGGGAAGGAATCAAGAACGAAGACTGGACGCTGATGCCCGGTGGCGATGGATTTTACGCGGCCATCGACAACACGGAGCCGTGGATCGTTTATACGGAGTCGCAGGATGGCGACTTGAGCCGGCTGGACATGCGGACTTCGCAGATGCGCCTGATTAAGCCGGAGGCCAAGGCCGGGGAGCCGCACTACCGTTTCCAGTGGAACTCGCCGGTGGCGGTTTCCGCGCATGAACACACTACGATCTATTATGGCGGAAACTATTTGTTCAAGTCGACAGACCGCGGGGATTCGTGGACGCGACTGGGCGGAGACCTGACGAGCGGAGCGGACCGCAACAAGTTGCAGATTTTTGGTAAGACGCCAGATAAGAATACGTTGTCGCGGCACGACGGAGTGCAAGAGTATCCGACGATTACAACGCTCAGCGAATCGCCGCTGACGGCCAATGTACTGTGGGTGGGCACGGACGACGGTAATGTCCAGGTGACACGAGACGGAGGCAAGACGTGGAAGAACGTTGCGACGAAGGTGCCGGGAGTCCCAAAGGGAACCTACGTGAGCCGCGTGGTGGCGTCGAAGACCAGTGAAGGCGCGGCGCTATTGGCGTTTGACGGGCACCGAGGAGACGACTACAACGTTTATCTTTTTGGGACGAATGACTACGGCGAGACATGGAAGGCGATTCGCAACGGCATTCCGGATTCAGCGGGAAGCGTTCACGTGGTGCGTGAGCATCCGCGGAACACCAGCCTATTATTTGCGGGGACGGAGTTCGGACTGTGGGCGTCGTGGGATCGCGGCGCGAACTGGACGGCGCTGAAAAATAATTTTCCGACGGTGCCGGTGGATGACATCGAAATCCAGGCGCGGGAAAACGACCTGGTGCTGGCGACGCACGGGCGCTCGATCTGGATTCTTGACGATTTGACCCCTATCGAAAAAATGGATGGGAACGTGACGGCGTCTCCTTTGACGCTGTTCCCCCCGCGCACGGCAACGACCTGGCATCTGCGGCACAGACAGTGGTTCGCGGGCCAGAAACTTTTTATCGCCAAGAATCCTTTGTACGGCGCGATTCTGAATTACTACCTGAAGGACGCTGTGCCTGCGGAGGCGCCGAAGAAAGACAAGGACGAGAAGGACAAGAAGGACGCGGAAGAAGATAAAACGAAGACCGATGCCGGCGAGAAAAAGGAAGGCAAAGTCAAAATTACCGTGCTCGACAAAGACGGAAAAGTGCTCCGGGAGTTTGACGGCCCGGGATTGGCGGGCGTCAACCGCACAAACTGGGATTTGCGCTCGAACTCGCCGGCCGAGGCCACGCCGCAACAACTGGAAGCTGCCGCGGCGGGATTTGGATTTGGGCCGCGCGGACCGCTCGTCGAGCCGGGCGAATACACCATCAAGATCAAGGCGGGTGATAAGGAAGCGACGCAAAAAGTCACGGTCGAAGAAGATCCGCGGATCGCAATTTCCGCCGCCGATCGAGCGGCGCGGCGCGAGACGATCGATCAGCTCTATGCGATGGCCAAAACCTCGGACAAGGACCGCAGAACCATTGAAGGCATCCAGACCGCTTTAAAAACCGCGAGAGAGCAGTGGAAGAAAGACGCGGGCAAACCAAACACGACGAAGATCCCCGAGGAAATCGTCAAATCCGCCGATGAGCTGCAGAAGAAAGTGGATGCAGTTGCGGAAAAATTTATCCGCGAGCGGCAGGGCCTGGGGAATGCGGGACCGCCATTCGAATGGAAACCCGATCCGCTGCCGAACCAAGTGCAGGGACTGCTCGGCGACCTGGATGAGTTTGCGGCTGTGCCCGGCGGGCAACAAAAGGAAAAGCTGACGGAGCTGATCCCGCTGGTGAGTGACGCGTCGGCACAGGTCAAGAAGATTGCCGACGAAGACCTTCCCGCGCTGAATAAAAAGATGAATGACGCCGGGATTCCGCACATCGTTCCCGCCCCGCTGCAACCACGCGGCGGGCGCGGCGGAGAAGACGAAGCAGAGTAATCCGCAGGCAGGAAAACGCCGCACGCCGAAACACTTTGGAGCGGTGCGCGTCTAAGAAGCAGAAAAAGTGTGCAGTTTGGCGGGCTGCTTATCCGCAGCCAATCCAGAAATTCTAGTTTCATATGTCTTCAAAACTTTTACGGAGGAACAGGCATGAACGTAAAGCAGCTCAGTCTGCGCGGTAGTGTGTGGGCGGCGGTCCTGGCGATGTTGGTGGGGTCCATTTTTGGAGGCCCCTTTTCGCTCCGCGCCGCCACGAGGCTTCAGGAGATCACGGACCAGGACAAGGAAGAAGAAAAGAAGGACGAGAATAAAGGCGAAAAGAAAGACGAGAAAAAGGGCCTGCCGCTCAAGCCGGAGCGGAAAATCGAGTTCACCACGGACGAAGGCACATGGATTTCGCTGGATGTTTCGCCGGATGGCAAGACGATCGTATTCGAACTGCTGGGTGATATCTACACTCTCCCCATCGAAGGCGGGCAAGCCAAACTGATCTCCGGCGGGATGGCCTTTGACAGCCAACCAAGATTTTCTCCCGATGGACAATGGATTACGTTTCTTTCCGACCGCGAAGGCAGCGAAAACGTATGGATCATGCACGCGGACGGAACAGGTGCGAAGCAGGTTTCGAAAGATCCGAAAAACGAATTCACCTCGCCGAACTGGTCACCCGATGGCAAGTACATTTTCGTTTCGAAAGCGCCATTTGGAATCGGAGCAAATGAAATCTGGATGTATCACGTGGATGGCGGCTCGGGCGTGCAGATTACGAAGTCGAAGCCGACGCCCACAACGCGGCGCGCCGACCGGCAGAACGCAGTGGGAGTGGTGGCCTCGGCAGACGGAAAATATCTGTACTACGCCGTGCGCCTGGGCCCATTCTCCTACAACGCACAGTTCCCGCTCTGGCGCATCGTTCGGCGCGACCGCAAGACCGGCGATGAAGACGAGATTATTAGGCAGATCGAAAGCGCGTTCCGCCCTTGGCTCTCTCCCGATGGCAAGCAAATTGTCTATGCGACGCGCTACGAAACGGAAACGGGACTGCGTCTGCGCAACCTGGAGACGGGAGAAGATCACTGGGTGAGATATCCGGTCACGCGCGACGACCAGGAATCCCGATTTACGCGCGACGTTTTCCCCGGCTATGCCTTCCTGCCGGGCGGAAAGGAAATCGTCTACAACCAGGATGGAAAAATCAAACGTCTGGACCTGGCCACCGGATCGGAAAAGGTGATTCCGTTCAAGGCGCAGGTTTCGCAGGACTTGGGGCCCAAGCTGGATTTTCCGCAAAAGGTGGAACAAGGCCCGGTGAAGGTGCGTTTGATCATGGACCCCGTGGAATCGCCTGATGGGAAGAAAATGGTGTTTTCCGCCATGACCCACCTCTACACGATGGATATTCCGGGCGGGAAGCCGCAGCGGTTAACCAGCGGAAACGCGCACGAATTTCAGCCCGCATGGTCGCCTGACGGTACGTCCGTTGTTTATGTGACCTGGTCCAGTTCGGGCGGAGAACTTTGGAGGATTCCATCAGCGGGCGGAACTCCGGCGCGATTGTCGAAGTCGTTGGCGGTGTACAGCAATCCGGCGTGGTCGCCGGATGGATCGAAGATCGTGCTGCTCCGCGGCAACGCCTATGACCGCGAGAACAGCACGTTCGACGGCGGACAAACCGCCAATGCCGACCTCGTCTGGATTCCCGCGGACGGTGGCGACGCCAATTTGATTCTACCGGCACGCGGCGCAGGCGGTCCGCACTTCACGCAGGAAAAAGATCGCATTTATGTCTACACCCCGCAGGGTCTCGTTTCACTGCGGTATGACGGTACGGATCGCCGCGTGCACCTGCAAGTCAAGGGATTGGGCGTTTTTGCGGAAGAACCGGTGCCTGCCGATGACATCCAGCCAAGCCCCGACGGACAGTGGGTGCTGGCGCATGTGATGAACCAGCTCTATCTGATTGCCATGCCCATCGTCGGCGGAGAAGCGCCGATGGTAAACGTCACGACGCCTTCGTTGCCCGTGAAACGCTTGACGGACATCGGCGCGGATTACTTTGCCTGGGCCGATGGCGGCAAAACAATTACGTGGGCGGTTGGCTCAAGCCTGTTCCGCGAGCCACTGAGCGCTATTTCTTTCGAGCCACCGAAAGATGAAAAGAAAGACGGCGACAAGAAAGACGGCGACAAGAAAGACGACGACAAGAAAGACGACGACGCGAAGGACGCTAGTAAAGACAAGAAGGATACCGGGGCGCAGACAGCGGACGCAAAGAAGGATGACAAGAAGGACGAAAAGAAGGACGAGAAAAAAGTCGAAAAGAAACTGAAGGAGCAGGAAAAGGACGTCCAGGAGATTGCGGTGGACCTGGAAGTTCCACGGAAAACGCCGAAGGGCACGATTGTCCTGCGCGGCGCCACGGTCGTAACGATGAAGGGCGATGAGGTCCTTAAGAACGCCGACATCATCATCGAAAACAACCGGATCAAGAGCGTGAGCGCGAAGGGCAGCGTTCCAGCGGGCGCGAAAGTATTCGACATGTCTGGAAAGACCATTGTTCCGGGCTTCGTTGACACCCACGCGCACTGGACGGAAATCCGGCGCGGCATTCTGGACACCCAGAATTGGTCGTTCCTCTCGAATTTGGCCTATGGCGTCACTTCCGGCCTGGATGTGCAGACCGGCACCAACGATATGTTTGCCTATCAGGACCTGGTGGACAGCGGCGACGTCATTGGACTGCGCGCGTTTTCGACGGGGCCCGGCGTCTTCCATGACAACGACTTCAAGTCGGTCGAGGAAGTGAAAGGCGTGCTGACGAAGTATAGAAAATATTATGGCACGCACAACATCAAGAGTTACGTCGTGGGCGATCGCAAGCAGCGGCAGTTCATGGTGCAAGCGTCCAAAGAGCTGGAGATGATGCCAACGACGGAAGGCGCGCTGGACCTGAAGCTCAACCTGACGCATGTGATTGACGGCTTTCATGGCAACGAGCACACCCTGCCCATCACGCCGCTTTTTAACGACGTGCTGCAAATGTTCGCGAAGTCCGGCATCGCGGAAACGCCGACATTGATCGTGAATTACGGTGGTCCGTTCGGAGAAGACTATTGGTTCGAGAACAGCGAAGTGCACGATAACGCGAAGCTTAATCACTTCGTTCCGCACCGCATCCTGGACCAGCGGACCAAGCGCCGCCCTGACTGGTTCCGCAAGGATGAGTACGCCTTTCCAAAGTTGGCCGCGCAAATGACAAAGCTGGTCCACGCGGGCGGCCTCGTGGGTGTCGGCAGTCACGGGGAAATGCAAGGGATCGGCTATCACTGGGAGATGTGGATGCTGGCCAGCGGGGGGATGACGCCTCTCGAGGTTTTGCGCTGCGCCACACTCAACGGTTCAAAAATTATCGGGAGGCCGGAGGAATTGGGCTCGATAGAACCAGGCAAGCTGGCGGATCTAGTGATCATGGACAAGAGTCCGCTCGACGATATTCACAACACCAACACCATTCATTGGGTGATGAAAAACGGGGAATTGTTTGAAGGCGACACGCTGGATCAGGTCTGGCCCGAGCAGAAAAAACTGGAACCGCTGTGGTTCTGGAACAATTACGACCGGCCCAAACCCGGCGAGCCGCTGAGCTACGGAAAGACGGTTCAACCCTGACACGGTAACGAGCGTGCGCGGCGAGCCTCAGAGTTGAGGCTCCTCGCGGCTTCCCGCCCACTACTTTTCGGATTTTGCCTGCGCTTGCACTTTCGCCTGGGTGGATTGATACCACTCAAACGTGCGGCTCAATCCATCTTCGAAGGTAATCCGCGGATCATAGCCAAGAAATTCCTTGGCTTGCGAGATGTCAGCCTGAGAGTCGCGGATGTCACCGTCACGCGGAGGCTCGTACTTGGCTTCGAGCGTCTTGCCGGTTATTTTCCCGAGCGTGAGCAGGACGTCATTGAGCGAGATGCGTCCGCTCGTGCCCACGTTGAACACCTTCCCGGAGACATTGGGCGCCTCGCAGGCCAGAAGATTCGCCTGTACCGCGTTTTCGACAAACGTAAAGTCGCGCGTCTGCTCGCCGTCTCCAAAGACCACCGGCTGCGTATCCTCGAGAAACGCCGTGCAGAATTTTGCGAGCACGCCCGAATAGGGCGAACTGGGATCCTGGCGCGGCCCAAAAATATTGAAGTAACGCAAAGAGACGTTCTCGAGCCCGTAACAGCGCCCAAATGCCTGGCCGTAAAGCTCGCCGACGTATTTGGTTACGCCGTACGGTGAAATCGGCTGCGGCTGCATGGATTCGACCTTGGGAAGCGTCGGCGTCTCCCCGTACGCGGAAGAGGAAGCCGCGAAAACGACGCGCTTGACCTTCACGTCTTTCGCCGCGATCAGCACGTTGAGCGTGCCGTCTATGTTGACCCGGTTGGTTTCGATGGGATCTTTCACCGAGCGCGGCACGGACGTTCGCGCGGCCAGATGAATGACGTAGTCCGCTTCATGCATCGCTTTGCGGACGACTTCGATGTCGGTGATGCTGCCCTTGATGAGAGTAATCTTGCTGCGAATCTCGGCGAGATTTTCTTCTTTGCCGCCGGAAAGATCGTCGAGGACCACGACGCTGTGGCCGCGGCGGACGAGTTCGTCCACGGTATTCGAGCCGATAAATCCGGCGCCCCCTGTAACGAGGTAGCGCATGTGGGGAATCCTCCTAGCTCTGGCGGCCGCTTCGCGGCCGGTGATGCGGTTTGACGGCGGCTCTTGGCCGCCGGTGCCCTTGACGCAAGCCCGGCTAAGACGACCGGCCCGCGTTTTGATACGCTGATAGCTCGCTGCGGTCCGGCGAAGGGTGCCGGATGAAACCCGCGTACGAAGAAATATTGTACGACGGATGCGCCGCGCGCCAAGGTTTGTTTCAAGGGAGCGTCACACAAAAAGCATGAGCCGCCGGATGACAGTTGGAATTGCCGCGTTTGCAGCATTAGGGTGTGCCGCGGGAGCATTTTACTGGTTGCACGCAAAGGGGGCGGAGCCCATTCCGGAAGTCGCCGTGCCGGAGCCGCCAGGTTTTCGCGAAGCGCCTCCAGCGGAGAAGCCGGCAACCGCTGCTACTCCTGTTTCCGTATTCAACACCGATCCGAAAAAGGCTGCTCTACCAGCGGACACTGGGTTGCCGCTAAGAGCCGGAGAAGTTCTAGAATACACGGCCAACGTCTCCAAGCTGGACAATGTCGCGACTCTGCGGCTGCAGGTAGCCGGGCGCGGCAATTTTGTTGGAAGAAGCGCGTGGCATTTGCAAGCCTTCGCGCACACGGAAAATCCGCTGCGCATGGTCTTCGAGCTGGACGATCAATTTGATTCCTACAGCGATGCGGCGACGATGGCGAGTTTGCAATACGAAATGCACCTGAGCGAGCGCGGACAGAAGGTGGAATCCGTGCAGCGCATGACCACCACCGGAAAAGAGCCAGCGCCCGCGGATGCGACCGCCGCGCGCGTGCTGCCCGGCACCCGCGACCCGCTCGGCATGATGCAATACCTGCGCAACGTCGATTGGACGAAGACGCCTGAAGTAAGCAGTCCAGTCTACGACGGACACAAACTCTACGACGCGCGCGCAAGACTAAGAGCGTCGTCCGCGGACGTCGTCGTGCCAGCCGGAAATTACAAAGCCTCCAAAATCGAAATTCGCGTGTTCGAAAACGGCGTGGAAATGAAGGATGCAAATTTCACGCTCTACCTTGCCAACAACGCCGCGCATACGCCTGTGCTTCTGGAAGCCGTCATGCCGTTCGCGACCGCCCGCGTAGAACTGTCAAAAGCACAATAGATCCCTTATCCCCTAAAGCCTTCTTCCTCGATGCACCTCAACCTTGGAGCCTTCCGCGAGAAATGCCGAAACCGGGGCGCCTCTGAGAGCGGCGGCCAAGTCACGACCATAAAGTTCAGTCACGTCGCCTTCGAGTTTCGCGTCGCGAACCTTCCAAACCTTCCAGGGAGGATGGACGACGCGATATTCGATGCAACCTCCATTTCGCAGTGAAGCGTAACCCCAATAGTGTTCCGTGATAAATTTTGCTTCCGAATTATTTTCCGGCAGGAATGCATCACCCGTTGTGGCGAGGCTAATCCTGTTCCACCCCGTATGAGTTTGCCAGGCGTATTCCGCAGCAAGTCCCGCCGAGTTCGAATCGATTTTGTGCGACATGGGCAGCGCTACGTAATTCTCGTTGTAAACACGGCGGGCGATGGTGGCAATCATCCAGCGGGGAACAATTTCCTTGATGAATGCCACACCTCTCCTGACTTCGTTCTCTGTGTGGCGTTGCAAATAGAAGCGAAGGTTCACCTCGTCGAAATTGCGGTGAAAAGGAAAAGAGATTCCGAATATTTTTGTTTTCAGAAAACGGAATCCCACCAGACTGATTAAGACCTTTCCATTCCATCGGTCAAGCTCCGTTCCTGATGGCACAAACTTCTGAAGAAGTGCGGAGTCCACCTCGTAGTTCAACATGGCGAGAAAGCGCCATTCTGCTTCGAGAAAAAGGTCGCCAGATTTCATTCCTCAAGGATAGTCGCAACCGCAGCTTTGATGCGACTCCCCAAATGGAAGTCAAAACAGCTCGTAAACCATTGTCAGGATTAACCGATCGCCAGTTGTTCGATGAGGGCGCAGGCGATGTGGCCAATGGTGATATGGCATTCCTGGATGCGCTGCGCATCGAGTGAGGGAACATTCAAGAGCAGATCAACTTTACCCGCGAGCTTGCCACCAGTCTCCCCTGTGAGTGCGACCAGGTAGGCGCCGCGAGCGCGCCCAGCTTCAACGCCGCGCAAGATGTTGGCACTGTCACCGCTGGTGGAAAGCGCCACGAGGACGTCCTGCGGAGCCACGAGTGATTCGATCTGGCGCGAAAAAATCCATTCGAATCCGTAGTCATTGCCCGCAGCCGTCAGCACGGAGGGGTTTGTCGTCAGCGCCAACGCCGCAAGTCCTTGGCGGTCGTTGCGCAGCCGAACCGTCAGCTCAGCGGAAAGATGCAACGCGTCGGCAGCGCTGCCGCCATTCCCAAAGAAAACAATCTTCCCGCCCGCGCGTAGTGCCGCCGCGGATTTCTCCGCGAACTGCGCGATCCGCTCCACCAGCCCCTTGGAAAAACTCTGCTTAACGCGAGCGCTTTCCTCGAGTTGGCGGCGAATCTCTTCGACGGAAGAGGCCATCGTCGGCTAGCAGAGAACGATTTTTTCGCGGTGGCGCATGACGCGGCGCGTGGCGTTGCGCGTATCCACGACAAGCTTCGCGGCATCCACGATGCCCACGTAGTCGTAGGTCGAATGGTCGGTGGCGATGATCACGGCGTCGTAGCTTCCCAGCGTCTGCGGATTCAGCGGCACGGACTTCATGTTCTCGTAATTGTAGTGCCGCATCTTGTGAAGCTGCGGAAAATACGGATCGTTGTAATCCAGTTGCGCGCCGCGCTGTTGAAGCAGCTGCATGATTTTCAGCGTCGGTGATTCGCGCAGGTCATCCACGTCTTTCTTGTAAGCCACGCCAAGCACCAGGATCTTCGAGCCTTTCATACTTTTCTTGTGATCGTTCAGCGAATTGGCCACGGCATCCACGACGTGATACGGCATGGCGGTATTGACCTCGCCGGCCAGCTCGATAAAGCGCGTCGCGAAATCATATTCGCGAGCCTTCCACGAAAGGTAGTACGGGTCCACCGGAATGCAATGTCCGCCGAGGCCCGGCCCCGGATAAAACGGCATGTACCCGAACGGCTTGGTAGCCGCGGCGTCGATCACTTCCCAAATATCAATGTTCATGCGTAGGCTAAGCATCTTCAGCTCATTCACCAGCGCAATGTTCACGCAACGGAAGATGTTCTCAAGCAGCTTGGCCATTTCCGCCGCGCGCGTGGAGCTGACTGGAACGACGCGGGCCACCACTTGCGTATAGAGCGACACGGCCGCGCGGCCGCTTGGCGGATTCAAGCCGCCGACAACCTTGGGAATCTGCGCCAGGCCATACTGTTTATTTCCCGGATCTTCACGCTCCGGCGAAAACGCCAGGTAGAAATCGCACGCGACATTTTCATTTTCCGGCCCGGAAGCAATCGGGCACCGCAGGCCGCTCTTCTCCAGAATGGGCAGCACCAGTTCCTCAGTCGTGCCGGGGTATGTGGTCGATTCCAATACCACAAGCTGGCCCTTCTGCAAATGGGGATAAATCGAAACCGCAGTCTGTTCCACGTAACTCAGGTCCGGCTCGCGGCGCTCATCGAGTGGCGTGGGCACGCAAATGAGGATGGCGTCCGCTTCCTTCAGCTTTGCGAAGTCCGTCGTCGCGCTGAAGTGCCGGCTGTTGACAAACTGCTGGATCTTATTCTGAGGAATGTGCTCAATATAAGATTTGCCCGCATTGAGCATGCTCACCTTGTGCGGGTCGACGTCAAAGCCCGTGACTTTGTGCCCGGCTTCCGCAAATCGCAACGCCAGCGGCAGGCCGACGTACCCGCAGCCGATGATGCCCACCTTGAGCTGCGCGCCTTTGAAAAATTCAGGTTTCCGTTCGATTGGCATGAGTTCCGATGCACTCCTCGTAGTCGTAGACCTTCGCGCGTCCAACGTATTCGTGTTTTCGGGGATCCAGCTTCATCCGTGACCGCGAAACGCACAGCGAGCCACAGGCCCGACGGGGCAAAGACATGTAAATATAGCAGGTTCCGCGCCCACAAAAAAATGCACTCCTTGTTTGTGTGTTACCGCTTGTTTAACGGAGGTTGCCCCGTCAGGCGGGACAGTGGAAGATAGAGGGCCGCGGACGCGTGCTCGCCGCGATGGACGCCACAGCGTCCAAACAAAATGATACTCGTCATACTTCTCCTTGGACTCGGTGTCGGTGTGCTGGTGGGCCTGCTGGGCATCGGAGGCGGCGTTGCGCTGGTCCCGGCGATGGTCTACCTGCTGCACATGGATCAGCACATGGCGCAGGGCACCTCGCTTTTCATTTTGTTGCCGCCCATCGGACTCGGTGCTTTACGGGAATATTGGAAGCAAGGCCAAGTGGATTTGCACGCCGGGATTTTGTGTGCCATCGGAATGTTGGTTGGGGCGTACGCAGGCAGCCTGGTCGCTCTTCCCATGGACTCGCAAAATCTGAAAGGACTATTCGGCTGCTTCCTGATGCTGGCGGCGCTTCTGCTTTGGCGAAAAACGCGGCTTGAAAGCAATGCAGCCGCGAAATTGCAGGAGGCCGCCCGTGGTTGATGGCATTGGGCGCGGCGCGGGAATCCTTGCCGCAGCGACTGTTTGCGGAGTGGCCTCGGGTATGTTTGGCATCGGCGGCGGCGTTCTTCTGGTGCCGCTACTGGGGCTGTTGTTTGCCTTCAGCCAGCATCGCGCGCAGGGAACCAGCCTGATCGCGCTGATTCCACCGACCGGCGTCCTGGCGCTCTTGGCCTATGCGAAGGGCGGATACGTTTCGTGGAAGACGGGTTTGCTGCTGATTCCCGGCGTTTTCCTAGGCGGTATCCTCGGAGGAATGCTGGCGAAGCGCATCAAACCGCGCAGCATGCGCGAGGTTTTTGCCGGAATTTTGTTCGCACTGGGAGCCTGGCATGTCTTCAGCGCATGGTGGCACTAAGGAGCGGATACCCCAGATGGTGGATTTGCATTGTCACATTCTGCCGGGTTTGGATGACGGCCCAAAGACGATCGAAGAATCCATGGCCATGGCGGAATCCGCGATCGCCGATGGCATCACCCATGTTGTTGCCACGCCACACTCCAACAACAGATTTCACTTTGATTTTGCGCGCGTGCGCCAGCTTCGCGACGAATTGCAGTCGGCCATTGGCGACAAGCTCAAACTGGCCACCGGCTGCGACTTTCATCTCAATCCCGAAAACCTGGAGTCCCTGCGTAAAGACGCCTCGCATTACTGCATCAATCAGCAAGACTACCTGCTCGTGGAGTTCAACGAGTTTTCGATTCCGCCCTCGATGGACCAGACACTCCACGAGATTCAGCTTGCCGGTGTGCGCCCGATCGTCACCCACCCCGAACGCAACGGGATTTTGCGCGCGCATCCGGAGCGGCTGAAAAAGTGGGTCCGCGTGGGCTGTTTCGTCCAGGTGACAGGAGGTTCGCTCACAGGAAGCTTTGGCCCGCGCTCGCAGAAAGACGCGCTGCAATGGATTGGCGATGGGCTCGTCCATTTTGTGGCCAGCGACGCCCACAACACGCGTACGCGCGTGCTGCAACTCCAGCCCGCTTACGCCGCAGTTTTGGCCCAGTTCGGCGAGGAGAAAGCAAAGGCCCTATTTCAAGAAAATCCCCTCGCCGCATTCGAAGGCCGCGAACTCCCGCATGTGCCCGAACTAGAAGACGAATCGCCTCCGCCACGCCGCAAGCGCTTCTTCTTTTTCTAAACTCTCCTGTGGAGTGGGGAAGTCTACCTCGATCCTATCGGGGCCCAGCTCCGAAGGCAATCACCGCTAAACCGCCGCACTTCAAACTCACTGCGCCGGCCGGAGCGGCAATCCCGCCCAGGCATTCATCAGGCCCAGCACCTCGCGAACGACATCCAACGCATCTCCAGTCGTACGCCACCAATGTTCTGGTTCGAACGCATCCCCCGAAGCAGCGCGTACGATCCCGCGGCCCCGCCCGGCCGCCAGCCTTCCCCAGAGTAACCGCGTGCGCCGGGTATGCGCTTTGGTCGTTACGATGATCACGCTCCGCTCTTGCTCCCCCGAGAGGGCCGAGGCGATCACCTTGATTTCGTCCGCCGTATTCACGATCGGCGGCTCAAGAATGCGGATTGCTCCCTGCGGCACTCCTTCGTGAATCAAGATCCGAGCGTTGTAGTAGTCCTCCCCGGCAAACGGAATTCCCATTGCTTCCAGAGTCGCGCCGGGCTCCGCGGAGTGCGTCAGCCAGACTTCCGGCGCGTACCCTTGGCGGTAAAGTTTTGCCGCTTCAATGGCGCGCAGGGGCATGCTCCCGCTCAGCACCGCGATCGCCCTGCATTGCGAGAGGGGGTCCTCTACAACCAGCCATTTGCCCACTTCGAGGAAGGCAATCGCGCCAAAAAGAATTATCCCGCAAACAAGCAGCCACAGGATTTTGCGCATCCAGGAGCGCCCGGGAACTTCCAGCGGAGGATCTTGCGGGTTTGCCATTAGGGAACGGGCGAATGCTATCCCGCGCCGCGAATGTGGTCAATCCGCGCGGCCCACGCTACACTGACGAATTGGTTTTTTGAGGAGGATGCATGCGCGCAGTGGTCACAGGCGGAGCGGGATTTCTCGGATCGCATCTCTGCGACCGCCTTCTCGCCGAAGGCTGGGAAGTGCTGGTGCTGGACAATTTCATCACCGGAGCCAAGATCAACCTGAGCCATCTGGCGAAGAACAAGAAGTTCAAGCTGCAGAAGGCCGACGTGAGCAAGCCGCTGAAGGTGGCAGGAAAGGTCGGTTACGTGCTCCATCTGGCCTCGCCCGCCAGCCCGCCCGACTACTTGAAGCATCCCGTTGCCACCATGATGGTAGGCTCCGTCGGCACGCGCAATGCGTTGGAACTGGCGCTGGCCAAAAAAGCCAAATTCCTTCTGACCTCTACGAGCGAATGCTACGGCGATCCCGAAGTCTCTCCGCAACCTGAAGAATACTGGGGACACGTGAATCCCATCGGCCCGCGCGGCGTCTATGACGAAGCCAAGCGTTTCTCCGAAGCGCTAACCATGGCCTACTACCGCTATCACGGCGTGGACACGCACATCGTGCGCATTTTCAATACCTACGGCCCGCGCATGAGGCTGAACGACGGCCGCGCGCTGCCGAACTTCGTCTTTCAAGCCCTCAGTGGCATTCCTATGACGATTTATGGAGACGGCAAGCAGACACGCAGCTTCTGCTACGTGGATGATCTCGTCGAGGGCATCTACCGCCTGATGAAATCGGATGAGCATCTACCCGTGAACATCGGCAACCCCCAGGAGATCACCATTCTGGAATTCGTCGATCGCATCCGCAAACATTTCACCAACCCCCCGCCGCTCGTCTACAAGCCTCTGCCCGAGGACGATCCCAAGCGCCGCTGCCCGGACATCACCAAAGCAAAGCGCCTGCTCAAGTGGGAGCCAAAGGTGAGCCTGGAAGAGGGCCTGAAAGTGACAATGGCCTATTTCAAGCAGGTCTTTGCGAATCGATGAGTGTATTTTGAGGGATGATCACCGAGCGGAAAAAACCGTGTCACTGCTTCACGGACGGCTGGGACCCTAACGCAAAACTAAAAACTACTCTCTTCCAAAAGAATAATACTCGAACCCCATCTCCCGCATTCCCTGCGGCGTATACAGATTTCGCCCGTCAATCACCAATTTGCGTGCCATAAGCTTTCCCGCGCGATCCCAATCGAGCTTGCGGAACGAATCCCACTCCGTGCACACCAGTGCGGCATCGGCGTCGCGCAGCGCTTCGTAAGGATCTTCGTGATACTGGACCTTCGGGAAAAGTGCCTTAGTGCGAGTCATTGCTTCTGGATCCGTTGCGTGAATAACCGCGCCTTCCTCGAGCAAGCGCTTCACCACTTCCAACGCCGGCGCAAAGCGAATGTCGTCCGTGTTGGCCTTGAACGCCAATCCCAGCACCGCCACGCGCTTGCCCTTCACCACCCACAACGCCTGGCGAATTTTGTCGAAGAAACGCTCGATGCGCTGCTTGTTCACGCGTTCCGTGGCTTTCAGGATGTCAAAGTCCACGCCCACTGAAGCCGAAAGATGGATGAACGCCTGCACATCCTTCGGAAAGCAAAACCCGCCGTAGCCGAGCCCCGCCTTCAGGAACTGCCCGCCAATGCGGGCGTCCAGCCCCATGGCATGCGTAACTTCCTCGACATTTGCGCCGATTTTTTCGCACAGATCGGCAATAACGTTGGCGTAGCTGATTTTCAGTGCAAGGAACGAGTTCGAGGCGTGCTTAATCAGTTCGGCGCTGTTAATGGTCGTAACGAGAAACTCGGCTTTATGCCCCGGCGGACACGTGCCATTGTGTACCGGGCACCGGAAACTCCGTTCGATGATCGGCCGGTAGATTTCCCTCAACTCCGCCGCTGCCGACGGATCCTCGACTCCTACCACGATGCGATCCGGGTGGAAAAAGTCCCCGACCGCCGTCCCCTCCCGCAGGAATTCTGGATTGGACGCCACGCGAAATTTCACATTGCTGTTCTTCGAATACGCCGTAAGCGCGCGGCTCAGCTCCAGCCCGGTGCGCGCCGGAACCGTGCTTTTTTCAATCACCAGTTTTGGGCTGCGGGCCTCCGCGGCGATTTGCCGCGCCACATGGTCAATCGCGGACAGGTCTGCCTCGCCCGATTCCTTGGGCGGAGTCCCCACGCAGATGAAAATCGCATCCCCCGCCCGGATCGCGTCTCCCGCATTCGAGGTATAGGAGATCCGTCCAGCCTTGCGAGCCGACGCGAGAATCTCGTCCAGATGACTTTCGTAGATGGGCACACCGCCCGCATTGAGCTTGGCGATGCGCTCCTCATCAATGTCCGTGCAGACTACCTCATGCCCGGCCTCCGCGAGACATGCTCCGGTGACGAGACCCACGTATCCACATCCGATTACAGAAAGACGCAAGACAAACGCTCCTCTGGATTCGCTCTGGAGATTCTGACCCTGTCCGTGGCGGAATGCCGACTTCCTATTGTGACCTAATCACCGAGTGGAACAAAGTCTCCATGCGGGCACCCGCGCCAGAAAGGCACCTTTCCCTCCCCCTGGTCCGGCCACGACGCAAGGTCGTCACTCTTGTTTCTTAGGAACTCTAATCGTTAGGTCTATAGACAGCCCCCCTTGGTACCCCTAGCCTAAAATCAGGGTCATCCTCTCGATTTCCCTCGAGCAGTAATCGTCTGCGGAGGCGGAGATGCGTCGTCTTGGGCTTGTCGGTTTGATGTTTGGTCTCTTTTTGCTGTTTTTGAGCGCTCCTCAAGAACTTGCCGCCCAGTCGCGTCCGATCCTGATTCCATCCAATCCGGACAACGGTGGTTCTCCTACGGGCGGCCCCCTGCCCGTAAGGCTCCCTCAGCCCAAAGCCAACGGGCCTGAGATTTTCTACTGCATAACGCCCGACACTTCCTGCCGGACCACGCAAGAGACCTTTTCGCTCGCGGAACTTCGTGATCTCTTTGTTTTTGTCGCTTGGCCCAACGTCAGCGGCCAGCATGTACAGACCGTCCAGTTCTTTCAGCCGGATGGCAATCTGTACATGGCAATGAAGACGAGCTTTTCGGTCGGCGGCGGTGCCGCCGCCGCAGTGAGGCCTGCGGTGGTCGCCCCAGTGGCTCCAGCCGGCGGCAACGTCGTTGCTCCTTTGCCTCCCGCACCCCACCTGATGCTCAACGCCAATGTGGTCTACAAAGAAGGAATTCCCACGTTGCTGATGCATAGCCGGGGCGATACCGCGGTTCTGACTGTCCTGCCCGTCGCGGGAACTTACATTACCCAGCGAAACTTCAGCGGAAACTGGCAGGTCCGTGTGCTCCTCGACGGCAAACTTGTCATCGAATCCGCGTTCACCCTGACTCCCGCGCCACCCCCCGCCAAAGCGGAAGAGGAAACCGAACGATGAAAAAGATTTCTCCGATTCTTAGAAGACACGCCGCCATTTTGCTGCGCTGGTTTGTAGCGCTGCTGCTCGCCTGCCCCGCCACGCCAGTCCTCTCCGATGAGCAGAAACCGCTCACTCCTTCGCAGCAAGATGCAACCATCAATCAGGCCGCTCCTACAACTAACAGTGGCACCACCACGACTCTTTCCACTCACACCGCGACCGGCGCCAACCAGCGTTCCGTAGTTCAATTTAACGTCGCCTCCGCTGGCTTGAACTCCAATACGGCTGTAAAAACCTCGACCCTAAGTCTCATTCCGACTTCACCGCTTTTCACCTCCCGCAATCAAGAGGTGCATCGCATCACCGGCGCGACGGACTGGACGGAAACTGGCGTTACTTGGAACACGCGCAACGGCGCTCTCGCATGGGCCACACCCGGCGGCGATTTCGATCCCACCGCCACTGACACCCAGCCTTCCGGAGCCACCGCGGGAACTGCCGTTACCTTCAACGTCCTGGCCGACTCGACCTCAACGAATATTCCTCAAGGGTGGGTAAACGGCACGCTCGCCAATGAAGGCCTCCTCGTGAAGGACCAGACCGAGGATGGCACCAGCTTTCAGTACACCGTTCCTCTTTCCGTGACCGTTGGGGCAACCGCGCCATTCAACGGCTATGCCGGATATAGCGTGGTAATCACCGGTTTCAATACCGCTGCACTGGTTACCGCAGGCAAGATGCGTTCAGACTGCAACGATCTTCGCATCGCGCAATTCTCGGGCAGCACGTGGACGCCGCTCGATCGCCAGGTTCTGAATTGCAACACGACCAGCACCATCGTCTGGTTCCGTCTCCAGGCCAATATCGTGGCAAGCGGCACGGACACAAGCTATTCCATGTTCTATGGCGATCCCTCTGCCGGAGCGCCGCCGGCAAATCTCAACAATGTCTTTCTCTGGTACGACACCTTCGATTCCGACACGGTTGGCCAGCCACCTACGGGCTGGACCGTGCAGTCCGAAGGCCCGTGGAACGTCGTGGCGGACGTCGGCGCGAACCGCGTTCTTCGCGAATCGGATGCCACCACCGGCAATCGCAACGTCATCAAAGTCACCTCCATCACTAACGAACGCGACGTTTGGGTTCAGGCCGACGTCCGCATGACCACCGCTGCCGGCCTCGAAAGCACCGGCTGCCCCCTTGGCCGTGTCGCCGGCGCCAATAATACGGGCTCCGATCTCACGGCTTATCGTTCTTGTCTGCAATACATCACCGTCGGCGCAAATCCAAACCAGAGAGTTTCCCAGCTCGCGTATTGGAATGCCGGAACCTTCAACAGTCTTCAGCAGCTTGCCTATACGTGGACAAACGCCACTTTTTACACAGTGGCCGGCGCTTTTTTCGGCAGCCCCGCGACCATGAGGAACTACGTCGCTCTGCAATCCCAGCCGCTGGTCCTCCAGCAGTCCATCACTGGTGACACGAACGTCACCACCGCCGGTTCCGTGGGGCTCTTCGTTTACGACGGCGACACCACGAATTACGACTTTGACAACTTCATGGCTCGCCGCTATACCGAACCGGAACCCACCGTCACTCTCGGTGCCGAATCGAATCCGCCCACGCCTCTCTATGGCTCGCGCGAAAATACCGCTGCCAATCAGCCGACTCTTACTTTCCACTATTTGCGGGATGTGACTCTAGGCGCCGCAACCCCGGGAATCTCCGAGACCACGGTCAACTGGACCTTCCCGAGCGGTTCCACCAGCGCGAACTACGATGGCGTGTTGTTTGCGAAAGAGCAGGGTACCACCGCGCCGTCGTTCGCTCCCACTGACGGCACGACTTACGTCACCGGCGCGCAGCCCGTCGCAGGACAATTCATCGCCGCAAACACCGCTGCTTTCGCGATCATCACCGCCTTCGACGAAAACGGCGACACCAGCATCGTTCTTCCCGGCACGACTTATACCTATAAAGGCTACACGCACGACGCCACCACCATCACCGGCGCAGCTTCCCCTGTTCCGCCTCACTATTCCTTTGGCAACACCGCGACGCAGACCCTCACCACTTCAGCCGGTGGCGGTGCGAACAAGGATTGGAGCTACAAGACCGGCGCGACCACGCTCGCGGCCCCAGCTTTAAATCCCGGCATCAGCGTCGTCACCGGCGGTAACGACGACGCCGTCCACTCCATGTCCGCGGTCAACGGTCAGCGCTTCTATCAGCCCGGTGGAACATCTGGCGTAACCGCAGGTGCAATTCCGTCCAGGCTTTCCATCATCGCCGCCGGAGACACCTCCAATCCCACCTGCAAAAACGTCTGCGACGTCACCTATGCCGCTGCTGGCGATGGCACCGTCTACTCATTTCGCACGGACACGGGTGCGCTTCTTTGGCAAACGGGCGTCTTGACGACCGGTGCAGGAAGCGTCTTCACCGCCGCCGCCGCAGTTCAGGTCAAGTCCTACGCAGGCGCCAGCTACACGAACGCGTTCGACCTCGTCATCGTCGCCACGCGAAACGCCGGCAGCACCACCAACAATAAAGTCTATGGATTGAACGGCAATACCGGCGCAACCGTGTGGACCTTCAGCCCCGGCAACATGGACATCGTCACGGCCACACCCTACATCGACTACGTCCACAACATGGTGTGGGTCACCAGCCACGCCAATGCTGGAGTAGGGCAGCCCAGCGTTTGGGAGCTCAATACACTGAGTGCTGGAACCTTTGCTGCGCCGACGGCTTCCTTCAATGTCAACGACATCGATCAGGCGCCGACGCAAAACTTCGACGGCAACGTCATCTATGTGACTACCAACAATGGCCGGCTATACGCGTTTCGCACGAATATCGCTGGGTGCCTTGCTGCCAACATCAATAGCGGAGCCCTTGGCGTTGTTCCCCGAGGCTTTCCCATCCCAATTGAAACCGCGGCTTTGAATGATGACGTCTTTTTCTCGACTGGGACGGGCGTCTCCAAGGTGCACGTTGTTTATTCGAAAACTCTGTGCAACGCCGGCGCCACGACCTTTACCGTTCCCGCGGCTTGGACCAGCCCAGCAATCGCAAACCCCTCTTCGCTCATGTTCACGTCCGCACCGCAAACGGAATTCATATACGTGGGTTCTTCGGACGGCCATCTTTACAAAATCAATCCCACATCCGGCGCCAACGTTAGCAATCTCCTCATCAACACTGGAGCCACCATCGGCGACCCGAGCTTCGACACCGTCCTCCAAAAATTCTACATGGGGGATTCGACCGGGCACATTTTCTCGTTCGATCTATTTTAGGCGAGTTGAAAAGACCGTGAAGAATACAGTCACATCAAGATGTCTTGCGTCTGACGAACAACTTAAAATTTACAACTTATAACTCTTCTCCGTCTTCCCCATCAGCAGACCGCGCAATCCAAGCAGCACCAGCCGTGGCTGCCGCCGAACCACATTCCACAAAAGACGCGTGGCTTCATCCCGATTAATCTCGCCCAGAGACTGCCGCGTCGAAGCGTCCAGCAGATCCACCAGCTGCGAATAATCCTTCTGCTGAAAACGGTGTAACGCCCGCCGGATCAGCCAGTGCGTTCCCAGTTCGCGCCGCAGCGCCGTCAACTCCCGACTCTTGCCATTCTGCAGGAGCGCTTCAGCCACGCCCAGCGCGCCGCGAAAACCGGTGACAATTCCGCCCACGGTTGAGACCTTTACTTGCGCTGCCGCGTCACCCACCAGATAAACTTCGCCATTTCCAATCTGCCGCCGCACCGGCACCCACCCGCGGTAGACCGGAATCCGCGCCCCCTGCCATTCCAGCGGCTCCAGCTGTTTCTTCTCCAGGAAGCGCTCGAAACAACGCTTCGTGTCGCTGCCCTGCTCGCCGATGACCCCGATCGCCGCGCGCTCCGCCGATTCTGGAATCAGCCAGTAAAAATACGGCGTGTCGTCCGGTACAAACCACACGCGCGTCGTATCCGGCGGACAATCTTTCGGCAAGCGCACGATAGCTTGCACCAGCGGAACGGTCTCAATCGGCGGCCACCCGGAGGCGCGTGCCACGCGGCTAGCCGCGCCATCAGCCCCAACGACGCTGTCCGCGTGTAACTCCTCGCGCTTGCCGCCGGATTCCACTTCCAGCCGCAGTCCGCGCGCATTTGGACCAATCCCCAGAAAGCGCGTGTCGAAGGAAAGTTTCGCTCCCGCTTGTTCCGCTTCCCGCGCCAAGGCAGGGATCAGCCTCGAGCGTTCGATGATGAGATCGGGTTTTGCGAGCGCGACCTGTGCCGAACGCCCATCCGTGAACAATTCGAATCGCCGAATTTCGTTGATGATGCTCTCACGCGCCGCCGCGCCCATCTGATTTCGAAAATGGTCCGTGACGATCAGCGTCCGCGCCGCCGGCTCAAACTGCGGCTTTGATTCCAGCACGCGCACGCGCCGCCCGCCTCGAGCGACACTCGCGGCCGTGAAAAATCCAGCTGCGGAGCCGCCCACAACGATGACTTCCCGGTCGCTCCGGCCAGACCTGTCCTGTTCTTCTAACTTTTCCACCGATGCCGCTTTCCCAAGGGTGCGCGTTCCCTGGAAATTCGATCCGTCAGGGATCCCACACCTAAAAATTTACTTGCTTCCCGCTCTTCCCCTGTGGGGTTTCGTAAGAAATGGGCGCACGGGCGCCCGGTAAGTATAGCGAATCCATTCGAGAGGGCAAACACATGGACCGATTCAGGCGCAGGAAAGGACGATCAGTGTTCGTCACGTCTCAAGGAGTGTTTTCAGGAAGCCGCGGAAGGCTTAGGCGCCTGCCGCTCATAAGGCGCGCGCTCAAGAAAGGCAACCCCGGCAAGTACGATCGCCAGCGCCAGCACACCAACGATTGCAGCGCTTACCGTAGACAAGTGGCTGACCAGCACCGCTGCGCCGCCGCCAATCGCTCCAAGACTATAGAGCAGCAGAACCGCGCCTCGATGACCGAACCCCAGATTGGCCAGGCGGTGCGCCGCGTGATCTTTCCCCGGCGTCGCAAACGGAAGAAGTCCGCGTCGCGACCGCGAAATCGTCACCAGCGTCGTATCGAAAATAGTTACGCCCAGTATGAGAAGGGGGGCAAGCCAGGAAGACAGGTGATTGGCCTGTTCCAGCCGCAGTTTCAGTCCCAAGGTGGCCATCAGGTAACCCAGAAACATGGCCCCGCCATCGCCCATAAAAATCTTCGCCGGTTTGAAATTCCAGCGCAAAAACCCAGCTGCCGCGCCCAGAACTGCGGCTGCCAGCGTTGTGACCAGCGTCTGGCCATTCAAATACGCCAGCACCGCAAAAAACACCGACGCCATCGCCGCCACTCCGGCGCAGAGTCCGTCCATGTGGTCAAGAATGCTGAACGCCGCCGTAATTCCCACCACCCACACGACCGTAAGCAGGACATCCAGAACATCGCCGCTACGCCCGCCGAGAATCACGCTAAATACCTGCGCGCGGATTCCGCTGACCATCAGGATTGCCGCCGCCATCGGCATGCCCACGAATAGCTTCACTTGATGATGCAGCAGGCCCCGGTCATCAAGAATCCCGACACCCGCCACAAGCGTCGCGCCAATCAGGATGCCAACGATCTGCGCGCGTGCCGGCCCGGTAAACGCGAATAACACCGCGAGCACCACGGCCGCGTACATCGCCAGCCCGCCAAGAAGTGGTATCGGTTTGAGGTGCACCTTGCGCGGTCCAGGCAGGTCCACCATGCCAACGCGCAGGGCCAGCGCTCGGACGGGAACAACAAGCATCACCGATGCAAACAGAGCAATAAAAAAAGCTAGCAGGCCTGCGGCCATGCAACCTCGTTCATTTGAAGCCTCAAGGCCCGCCATCTAGAGCGACGGCACGCCTCGTGTGGCTTTCGCCGGGACGGGGACCCGGCTCCCAAGTAACAGCTAGATAGGCTGCCCCACGCAGCCTTAACACCATACTGCGGATTTTGTTTCGCTACAATCGGGATAATCCGGTATGCGCCTAGATTATTCACGTTCGACGGATTGGGATTCTCGTATTCGAAAAGCGTTCGCCAGCGAGTTTGCGATCAGCGTTCCGTTAGCATACGAGCGAAGATGCGCTTCACTTCTTGTTTGTCGCGGGTCGCATAATACCAGTCAATGGTCCGCTTTAGGCCCTCGCGGAAGAGAACCTTCGGCTCCCAGCCCAACAGTTTCTTCGCTAGCGAATTATCGGCCACGCGGTTGAGCGGCCCCGTGGGCATGTCCCGCAGGAATTTGAGCTCCGCCTTGTGTCCCGTGAATTCGCAAACCATTTTCGCGGCATCCACCACGCGAATGCGCTCCATCGTCCCCAGGTTGATGGCCGTCCCATCGTTCATTTTCTCGCCTGCCAGGATGGTGCCTTCGACGATGTCGTCAATGTATGTCCAATTCCGGATTTGCGTCCCGTCGCCCCACACCTCAAACGGATTCTGCTGCAAAAACGCTCGCGCAATCATGGCGATCACCGCATGGTTCTCCACGCCACGCGGCCCATAGACCGTAAAGTAGCGGCACGACGCCGCTCCCATCCCGTGCTCTTTCGCGTAGGCTTGCAGCGTGAATTCGCCCATCAACTTGGCCCACCCATACGTGTTGTCCGCGTCGTTCGGTCCCTTCGTCAAATCCTCAGTGAGATACAGCTCCTTATTCGTATCGGACTGCATAAAATTCGGATACACGCAGCCCGAAGAAGCAAACACCACTTTTTTTACTTTGGCTTTCAGCGCTTCGGCAAACACCAGTCCATCCAGGAAAAAATTCGAGGCTGGCCCAGCCTGATGCAGGTCCACGTACCCGCGGCCTCCATGATCCGCCGCCAGATGGAATACCGTGTCAATTCCCTGCATCGCGGCACGCGTCACCCCCGGCTCGCGCAAGTCCGCTTGCAGAAAATCCACTTTGCCGCTGCCGAGGTGCTGCCGGATATTGTCGAGGTGCCCGCTCGTCAGGTCATCCACGATGCGTACTTTGGCCGCGCCGCGTGCGATCAGGTGATCGGTGAGCGTCGAGCCGATGAACGACGCCCCTCCCGTCACGAATACTTTCTTTCCCGCCCAAAATCCATCTGCTGTCGTCACGCCGGTCTTGCCTCCTAAGTCGGTTCATCGGCCCCGAGGCCTTCGATGATTTCCACGAATTTTTGCAATTCTATGACCCTATCATATTCGGGCGCCGCCGCTCGCGCCGCTTCTCCCATCGTTTGCACCTTGTGCATGTCCGCGAGAAGTATCCGAATGACTTCCACGAGCTCCGCCGGCTTGTCCGGATCGGCGGCCACGGCGAAGCCCTGCCGCAATCCAAGCGATACAACATCTGTTTCTTCCGGCGCCACCGCGATGATCGGTTTTCCCGCGGCCAGAATCCCATACATCTTGCTGGGCACCACTACACCCTCTAGCCCGCGCTTCACAGTGATGACGTGCACGTCCGCCGCCGCAAGCACCGACGGAATTTTGCTCGCCGGGAAAAAATCAAGAAACTTTACATTGTCCGAACCCGATGCCGCCGCCTCAATCTGGGCTCGCTGCGCGCCGTCACCCACAAACACCAGCCCAACCCCGTCCTTCGCAAGCCGCCGCGCTCCCGTGATCAGCGTATTCCAGGCGCCGTAAAAGCCCAAATTGCCGGCGTGCAAAAGCACAAACGAAAAATTGCCGCGAATCGCGCGAACTACCTCCGCTTCCGGCGGAGGCTGCAGTATATTTGGCGGCGCAATCTCTGCCCCATCACGAACCACCATGATCCGCGAAGCATCCACGCCCTTGGCAATAATGCGCGACCGCATGTCTTCCCCGAGCACAATCACGCGCGTAGTTTGGCGCAGCGCCCAGCGGTGCAATCTTTCCCACACGCGCGACAATAGGCCGGGCTCGACGATTGACCCGCCAACCGCCATGTCCGGATACATGTCCCGAATGTTGTAAACGTAGGGCTTGTTCTTCAATATCGCTACGAACGCCCCAACAATCCCTTGGAACGGCGGATCGGTCATCGCCAGAATCACATCGCAGCGCGTGATTAGCGCGCGTGGCACGGCCAGCGCTACGTAGCTGAGATAGTTCAATACGCGTTTTCTCATCTCTCGTCGCGAATAATCGGTCGAACCGGTTCGGACGATTCTCACCGGTCCTCGATCTTCCGTCTGAAAGAATCTCCACGGCCGCCGCTCCGTGGGATCGTACGACGGCCGGCCGCATAACACCGTCACGGTGTGTTTTATTGCGAGTGCATCCACAACCAACTGCGCCATCTTCGCCGTCGCGGAAGTGTCCGGCGGATAGTATAAATTGAGGAGCAGGACTCTCATCGGTGCGGCGCTCGCGTCAGCACTCTCACGCTCTCGCAATCAGGAAGTCGCCCAGCACCAGCGCGTCCATCTGCGTCCGCAGAAAACAATCCAGCGCTTCTTCCGGACGGCACACGATCGGCTCATTGTCATTGAACGAAGTGTTCAGCACGACGGGCACGCCCGTCAGCTTGTGGAATGCCGTGATGAGCGCGTGGTAGCGAGGATTCGCTTCGCGCGTCACCGTTTGCAGCCGCCCCGTCCCGTCCACGTGCGTCGGCGCCGGAATCTTCTCGCGCTTCTCCGGCCGCACGGAATACGCAAGCGTCATGAACGGTGACGGATGCGACTTCTCAAAATATTCGCCCGTAGCTTCCGCGAGAATGGAAGGCGCGAACGGCCGAAAGATCTCACGATGCTTAATTCTCCGGTTCAGAATTTCCTTCATCTCCGGCCGCCGCGGATCGGCCACGATGCTGCGGTTGCCCAGCGCTCGTGGACCCCATTCCGCACGCCCCTGAAACCATCCGAGGATCTTTCCATCGGCGATAATCGCCGCCGTTTGCCGCATCAATTCTTCTTCCGGCAGTTCCGCGATGGAAAACCCCTTTTGTGCTACGCCGCTCGCATCCACCGCCCGCCGCATTTCTTCCCGCGAGTAGCCCGGACCCCAATACGCATGCTCCATCACAAACGATCGCCGCTTCTGCAGTTTCTGATGCCACACAAAATAAGCCGCTCCTACTGCCAGCCCACCGTCACCCGCGGCCGGGTGAACGTACACTTGTTCGAACGGTGTGGCGTCGAAAATCTTTCCGTTCGCCACACAATTGAAAGCCACCCCGCCCGCCAGGCACACCGCCTTTAGCCCGGTTCGTTCCGCGAGCTTCTTCAACATGCCCAAGTACACTTCTTCGAGCCGCGCCTGCAACGCAGCCGCCAGATTGCGATGCCGTTGTTCCAGCGGCTCTTCGGGCGTTCGAACCGGTCCAAGTCGGCTCGCCATTTTTTCCGAAAACAATATGCCCTGCGTGGGAGTCTTGTCAGCCTCCGCCCAGGACATCTCCGGCCCGGTACGGTGATGCGTGAAATACTCCAGTCCCAGCCGGAACCCGTTTCCGTTCGTCCGCTCATCGAATCGTACAATATCCTGGAAAGCCTCAAGCTGTTCCGCCTGGCCATACGCCGCCAGGCCCATAACCTTGTATTCATCCCCAAATTTTAGAAAGCCCAAATACTGCGTGACGGCGCTGTAGAAAAGTCCCAGCGAATGCGGAAACGCTACCGCCCCGGCAATCTCCATCTGATTGCCCGTTCCCGTGCCCCACATCGTGCTCGCAAAATCCCCCAGGCCATCCGCCGAAAGCAACGCCGCACGTTCGAATGGCGAAACAAAAAAACTGCTCGCCAGATGCGCCTGGTGGTGCTCGACGCGGTGGAATTTCGCTTTTATTTTTTTTGGATCAGTTTCGAACGCCGCCGCTAGTGCTTCCGGAATCCCCGTAAATCTCGCCAGCACCTTCGCGCGTTCCTTCGCGAAAGACGGCATGCGCAGCGCATAAAAAATCTTCGTGCCCAGCCGCGCGTAAGGATTCCGCGGCACCGCCACATGATCGATTTCCGCGAGCGTCAGCCCCGCTTCCTTCAGGCAATATCGAATCGCCTGCGCCGGAAACCCCGCCGCGTACTTTACCCGGTTGAAGCGCTCCTCCTCGACAGCCGCAATCAGCCGCCCATCGCAGACAATCGCCGCGGAAGCATTTCCATGGTAAGCATTGATTCCAAGAATGTTCATGGCGCAATTCGCCAGTGTACCTCAGCGCAGCGCATTATGCGGCGAGGCAGCGGCGGCACCATTCGTTCAATACATAAAGCGACCACGGGCGGGACCACGTCGTTTTTCCAGCAAGAAAATCCGTCCACACCGTTCGAACGCCGCCCGGCCGAAGATACGCCGCGAGTATTGGAGACGGATCAGCAAAGTTTGCTTCCAGCCGCGCTCGCAACGGCCCTCGCAGCCATTCTTCCCACGGCAGCGTAAACGTCCGTTTCCGCTGCGCCAAAATCTCCGGCGGCAGCAAATCACCCAGTGCCTCCACCAACAATGCTTTTTGCACGCCTTCCCGCCGCCGTGCCGCGTCCGGCAGCGCGCCCACAAATTCCACCAGCGGCGTATCCAGCAGCGGCACTCGCACTTCCAGCGATTGCGCCATGCTCACCGAATCCGTGTCCCGCAATAGCGTGCTCGCCATATAAGTGCGCATTTCCATCCAGGATATTCCGGCCGCTGGCTCCATCTTCCGCGCTTCGTCCGCTGTTCGCCCCAGCCAGCCCAGCCACGTCGGCTCGAGAGTCACACCGTCTGCGTTGATCGTGCTCGGTCGAAAACGCGGCTCGATGATCCGCTCCAGTTGCCCCGGCGGAAACAGCGTCCGCGCAAAATAGTAAGCATGCGGCAGCGTATCCGGCTGCATCCACGCCGCCGCCGTCTTTCGCGGAGCATCCGGCGAACTCCGTCCTGCGCTGAGCCCAGCCACCAGCGGCGCGACCACCCGCCGCAGCACTGAGGGCATGAACCACGCCAGCCGTATCAGTTTTGCAAGCCGCGGCGTGTCCGCAAACGTCTGGTATCCCGCGAAAAGTTCATCCCCCCCGATTCCCGACAGCGCCACCTTCAATCCCACTTCCTTCGCCGCCCACGAAACAAAATAAGTATTGATACCGTCCATCGTCGGCTGATCCAGCGCCGCCAGCGCTTCATCCAATCGCGCCAGAATCGCGCTGCCGTCCAGCGGAACTTCGGTGTGGGTAGTCTTGCAGCGTTTGGCAACGGCGCGCGCCAGCTCCCCTTCATCAAACGCCGTTCCAGGAAACGTCAGCGTAAAGCTCTTGATCCCCGCCTGCGCCCGCGATGCCAGCGCCGCAATCGCGCCCGAATCCAATCCGCTCGAAAGAAATAATCCCACCGGCACGTCCGCAATCAGATGCGCCCGCACCGCATCTTCCAGCAAAGGCCGCAGGCCCTTCGCCGCGGAAGCTAGATCGCGTGGCTTGCGCGTGTCCCGCGCCGCCGGTGACTGCGACGGATCCCACCACGGCCGCGCCCGCGGCGTGCGCCTCCGGTCCGGCACGTAGAGCAGCATCCGGTGCCCCGGCGGCAGCGAAAACACTCCCTCCAGCAGCGTCACCGGCTCCGAAACGCCGCCAAACAAAAGATACGCCGTGAGCGCATCCTGCGACAGCCGCTTCGCCGCCAACCCCGACGCGAGAAGTACCCGCACCTCCGACGCAAACGCAAAGCCATCCGGCGTTTGCGTGTAATACAACGGCTTGATCCCCAGCGGGTCCCGCGCCAAAAAAAGAATCGGCGCCGTCGCATAGCGCTCGCGAAGATCCAGCAGCGCGAACGCAAACATCCCGCGCAACTCGTTCAACGCATCCTCGCCCCACTCTTCCCACGCATGAACGAGAATCTCCGTATCCGATTGCGTTGCGAACCGGTGCCCGCAAAGCGAGAGCTGCTCCCGCAATTCCCGGTAGTTATACAGTTCGCCGTTGAAAATCACCGCGACGTCGCGCGTCTCATTCCAGATCGGCTGGTGCCCCCCGGGAAGATCAATAATGCTCAGTCGCCGAATTCCCAGCGCCAGTCCCGGCGCTCGCGCCTCTCCAACAAGAAATCCTTCCTCGTCCGGTCCGCGGTGCCGCATCGCCGCCGCCATCGCGCGCACACGCGACTCCGCCTCGGCGTTTCGCGAGGCAAAGGCGACGCCGCATATCCCGCACACGCTATTGTTTGATCTCCGGAGTGGAAAAGAAGGCGGTACCCGCGCGCACCGCGTGCTCGCGCAAATGGAACCGAGGAATTCTCAGCCGGCTGTCCGCATACCAGGCCAGCATCGCGCGCATCAACAAGAAGAACATAGCCGCTATCGCGGAAATCACCAGGTAAAAGAACGACTCGCGCTCCAGCAGCAGGCTCCAATCAACGCTCTCATCCCACCCAGGATAGACGGTGTCCAGTACTTTGCGAAGATGCAATCCATCTAGCGGCAGCCGCGCCACCCGTACATGGGCAAAATGTTCGTAGGTATACTCGTGCGGATAGTTTGGAATGGCCGCAGCCGCTTCCGCAAAGACCGCCGGATTTTGCAGCTCTTTGCGCGTCAGATAGTGTCCTTTTGCATCGTGCATGATGACGCGGTACGTGGGATCCACGATCACCCACCGGTCGCTCATCAAAACCTCCGCCACCACATGTTTCGTATTGCGGTCGGGAGACAACAGCAGCAAACGCCGCACCTGCAGGTCCGAGCTTCGCGCCAGATTCAGGAACGCATTCGTCGCCGTTCCACACACGTTCAGCAACTGCTGATAGTTCAGCGTCATCTGCGGATCGCGATGCGCCAGTGCATCCGGGTCCGCTGCTATGCCGCGCGAAGGCTCCACGCGCATCCAGTTCAAAATGGCTGTGACCTTTTCTTCCGCCGGGAGGAAATTCGGCACAATCGCGTCCGAAAACCCGTCCAGATACCGCCGCACGGAGTACTCCCATCCGCCGGTATACGCCAGCGAAATGACCGCCGCGGCCAGGAGCAAATTTACGCTCCACCACGTGGCCCGAAATATCCGATGTCGGCGCGTCGGCAAAATGCTACTCCACTCGATGAGACTCTACGTTCTTCGCCTGCTGCGAAGCAAGCCTTGTGTAAAGTGTTTCCATCTCGCGCACGGGCTCATCCCATCCCAGCCGCAGCGTTACCGTAGCGCATCCCGCCGAAAGCCGCTCGCGAACCTCTGCTTCACTCAAAATGCGCCGCAGGGCATCCCGAATCGCTGCTGCATCATGCGGCACCACCAATCCGGCCTCATCCGCCAGCAAGGGAGCGATTCCGCAGTGCTCCGTCACAATCACGGGAGTTCCCGCCGCCACTGCTTCCGCCGCCGTATTTCCAAAATTTTCGTTCTGCGACGGCAGCACGAACACGTCCGCATCCCGGTACGCCGCCCATTTGGCCTGCTCGAAAATCGGCCCGGTGAACCGAACCTTCGAACCAACGCCGAGCTCCTCCGCCATTTGCTCCAACTGCGATTTCATCCCGCTCTCATCCGGCCCCGCGAAGACAAGCGTCAACGATATTCCCTCGGAAGCGTGCGAAAGTTCCGCGCACGCACGCAACAACAAATCGGGACTCTTCTTCGACGACAGCCGTCCCAGAAATAGCACGACCTTCTCGTCCGGCGAAATTCTCTGCGCCTTGCGGAATGCTCCACGTTCCGGCCACCGCGAGGGCACTTCCACACCATTCCGCCGCAGTACGATTCTCTCGCGAGAAATTCCGCCTGCTGCCAGCTCCTCGACTTCCTGATCGGAAGTGCCGATCACGGCGCCTGCTCCCTGGAGCAGCCGCTGCCCACAAGCCAAATGATACATCCGTTTCAGCCACAGGTTTCGCACGATTGGCACAAACATCCCGATGGGCTCAATCGCGTGCGGCAGCCCCCGGTTGCGGCAAGCAGCTCCCACCGCCGGACCCAGCAGATCGTACATGCCAAAAATATGCACCACGTCGAAATCCTTCAGCCGGACTCGGCAATATCGTTTGACCGCCGGATTCCAGCTGATCGCCCGGTATCGCAGCCACGTCGGAAGATAAATCGCCTGCACGCCATTCTCTTCCCGCCGCCATCCAAACGGAGACCGCTCTCCCGTCACTTTCCCCTCTTGCGCTTGCAGCCGTTTCTCAAGGCCCCAGTCCGCCGTCAGCACCGTCACCGTATGCCCGCGCCGCGCCAGGCCCTCCGACAGCGCGCGCACCTTCACCGGCGGCCCGCCGTACTCCAGAAAAGGTGCGTACGTTTCCGTGACGTTCAGGATTCGCATTGGTCGCGAAGGATTTTTTTCAAGGATTTTGCGAACACGTTGAAGCGAAATTCGTTTTCCGCCCGCTGCTTCCCACGCATGCCCATCTCTCTTGCATGCACAGGGTCCGCCAGCAGCGTCTCAATACACGTCGCCAGGTGCACCGCGTCTCCATGCGGCACCACGTAGCCCGTCACGCCGTCCTCAATAATTTCCGGCGCGCCTCCATGCGCCCCGCCGATCACCGGTTTTCCGCGCGCCATCGCTTCCAGATAGACCAGCCCGAATCCTTCCCCGCTGCTGGGCAACGCGAAAATCTCGCAAGCCGCATAGCAGGCCGCAAGTTCCGTCGAACTAAGATTACTCAGAAAATGCACGTGCCGGTTGACGCCGCTCTGCTCCGCGAGTTCTTCAAGCCACGCGCGGTCGTCTCCAGATCCCGCCAGCGCGAGCTGCACTTCAGGCCACTTCGTCAGCAGCCGCGGCAGCGCTGTGATCAGCGTGTCCATTCCTTTATAGCGTTCCATGGCCCGCCAGCGCCCCACCGTCAGAATGACGCGCCCTGCGGGAAAATCCCGCGGCGGCGTCAGTTGCGAACCCGCCGCCAGCAGCGCCTCGAATTGCGGATCCAGCGCCCACGGCAGCACGCGAATATGCTCCCGCGCCACCTGCTGTTCCGAAGCCACGTGATCTGCCGTATCCCGGCTAGGCGCCAGCACCAGATTGGCATGGCGCAGTGCACGCCGCCGCAAGCCGGACATCGGCTCCCACACCTCGATTCCGTGCGTGCAAATGATGCTCTTCAACCGCGGCGCCGCCAGCCGCATTGCTTGCACCACCGGCCCCAGATTCGGGTGTCCCGCCAGCACCAACTTCGCTTTTCGCCGCGCCGCCCGCAGCGCCGTCGCCGTAAATCGTCCCTTCCCGCTGTCGCACCCGGTGAACACAAACTCACGCCCCCCCACGCTCATCCGGTGCAATTCCTGCGAATCATTTAGGCTAATCAAGCGGCAATCCATGCCTCGGCTCGCCGCAAATTCCGTCAGTACCGCAGCTAGGTGCCGCCCAGCGCGCTGCACCCCGCCCGGCGCATCCAGCTCAGGAAACAATCCAATGATCACGCGCCGAGTCTGCCAAGTACCGCGACCGATGGCAAGCCCGGATGCAGGCCATTTAACTCGCGCTTTAACCCGAATTCCATGCCAGCACCGACCCCTCTTGACAAATATAGATATCGAATGATATAGATATTCACATGACTGAGACCAATCCTCAGAAGTTCCTTCCACTTAAATCCCAGTGGTTCCAAGTCCTCCTCTCACTTGCAGGTGGAGAGCAGCACGGCTACGGAATCATGCAGGAAGTCCTGAATCGCACCACCGGAAAGGTGCGCTTGTGGCCGGCAACTTTATATGGCTCGATCAAGCGCCTCATCGAAGCAGAACTGATCGAGGAATCCGACGAACGCCCCGCGCCGGAATTCGACGACGCGCGACGCCGCTACTACCGGCTGACGCCTCTCGGCAGGCGCGTACTCGGCGCCGAATGTGATCGCCTCCAGGAATTGGTTCGCACGATTCGTATGAAACAAGGAATGGTGACCGAATGAACTTCGCATGGCGGATCTACCGGCGGCTGGCGCAAGCGTTTCCCCACGAATTCAAAGTGGCCTATGGCACAGACGTCATGCAACTCGGGGAGGACGTCGTGGACGACATCGCCAAACGGCACGGAGCCGCCGGGCTGATCCGCCTCATCGCGGACATCGCCATTCGCGTGCCCATCGAATACCTCAGCGAAATGCGCGGCGATATGCGCTACGCGCTTCGAGCTCTCATCAAGTCGCCCGGCTTCGCCCTGGTCGGCATCCTCTCGATGGGTCTCAGTATCGGGCTGACCACCAACATCTACAGCTCAAAATGGGAGATGCTGTTTCGGGAGCTGCCGGGCGCGGCGAATGCCAAGAATTTGGTGATGCTGCAACAGTCGGAGGAGGAAGAAGAGCTCTCCCCTGTCTCGTACTACTACGTCGAACAGTTTCGCGAGCAGAAGAGTTTGTTCACCGGCGTGGCTGCCTTCGAGACCGGCATACCGTTCAATGTCACTTTTCAAGGCGCTTTGAATGCCAAACCAGAGCGCGTCTTTGGCCAGCTTGTCTCGGCCGATTATTTTTCCGTGCTCGGCATTCAAGCCCAGCGCGGTCGCGTGTTCAGCGAGGCGGTTGACAAGCCCGGTGACACGCCAGTTGTGGTGATCAGCGATCGTTTCTGGCGCAATCGCCTCAACTCCTCTCCCGACGCCCTCGGGCAAGTACTCCACCTGAATGGCCAAATCGCTACTATCGTCGGAATCTTGCCGAAGGATTTCAACGGCGCCCTTGCCGTCCAGCCCTCTGAATTGTTTGTGCCGATCACATCCCCGGCTGCGCTTGCGCCGGAGCTTGCCAATGACGTTCTTCATCAACGCAATGCCAAGGAGTTCCTGGCACTGATGTGTCTGGCGCCGGGCGTCACGATAGACTCTGCGGAAGCGGGTCTCGACGCCATCACACGCCGCCTCGACGAGCAGGATCCTACTGTGGCATCTCGCGTTGACAAGGGCAAACGCATCATCTTGCTCTCTGCCGGCACCAACATTCCGATTCCGCGCAAATTGAAGCCTGCATTGATCGGATTTTTCGTCGCGCTGATGGGTCTGGTGACCACCCTTGCGTGCATGAACCTGGCAAACATGCTCATGGCCCGCGGAGCGAATCGCCGGAAAGAGCTGGCCATTCGCCTGGCAGTGGGAGCCGGTCGTTTCCGGCTGGTCCGGCAGATGATGAGCGAAGGCATCTTGCTTTCACTGCTGGGCGGCATTGCAGGTTTCGTTCTCGCCTATGGTCTCGGCGTGCTGAACTCTCACTTCACACCGCCCATGACCGTGCCGATTGAATCCAATTTCTATCTCGATTGGCACGCGGGCGTCTTCGCGTTTGGCCTCGCGATTGTGTGCGGCATCGGATTCACTCTCTTGCCCGCCCTGCAAACAACGAAAGCCGACCTGACCCCCGCGCTCAAAGAAGGCTCGATGCTGCGATTGCCGGGTTACCGGCGATTTGGTCTGCGCAACTTGCTGATGGTAGCCCAGGTTGCGGCGTCCCTCATGCTCCTGCTGATGACAGGATTCCTGGTCATAGGAATCAGCAAGTCAAGCAGCATCGAAACCAAGCTTGATCCAAACGCGATGTATCTGTTGTCGCTCGATCCCGTGCGTGACGGCTACGCGCCAGAAAAAACCGAAGCTCTGTTCGAAAAGATTTCCGAAAGGCTCAGAAGCGCCGGTCCGGTGCGCAGCGTCACCCTGGCCGCCCAACCGCCATTTACAGGCGAAGTGGAACCCACCCAACTGTCTGCGGAAGACGCGCCGGGATCTTCACGAAAACAGCAGCCTGTGCTCAAGGAAACTGTAGGCGCCGGCTATTTTGCCGCGCTCAGCGAGCCGATGATGGTTGGCCGGGAGTTCGTCGAGCCCGATCAACGAAGCCACGCGGACGGCTCGAAAATCTTGCCTGCCGTACTGAATGAGAGTGCCGCACGCGGATTTTTTGGAAAGGGCGATGTCATCGGTAAACACATCAGCGGCGACACGCAATCTTATCAAGTGGTCGGCGTCGTGCGCGACACGAAGGATGTACAGGGATTCAGCCAATCCATACTTTATCTGCCGTTAACCTCGCGTGATTTCGCGCGCCCCCCGGCCGGCGGGATTACCATCATGGTGCGGTCGGATGCAGGCCGGGATGCGCTGACCGCGATTCGGAACGAGATTGCTCTTATCGATCCTACCTTGAACATCTTCAACATGCAGACGCTCGGCGAATATCTGGATCGCAGCCGGTCCCACTTGCGTTTCTCCATCCAAACGTATGGCGGAATTGGCGTGTTCGGCTTGGTCCTGGCGGCTATCGGGCTCGCCGGAGTTACCGCCTACGCGGTCGCGCAAAGGCGCAAAGAAATCGCCATCCGCACCGCGCTCGGCGCAAGCCAGGCGCAGGTGCTGGGCCTGGTGCTGCGCGAAGGCGCGGCCCTGGTTGGCGTCGGAACGGTGCTGGGATTCCTGGGCGCGATCGGGCTGGCAAAAATGGTTTCGGCGCTTGCCAGCGTGTTTGTGGACGCGCTGCGCGTCGGTACCGGCGATCCGCGCTTGCTCGTCGGCGCTCCCTTGCTGCTTGCAGCCGTGGCCATGCTCGCGTGTTACATCCCCGCGAGGAGATCGGTTCGAATCGATCCGCTGAAGGCCCTGCGCGAAGAGTAGAGTGCATTCTAGTCCGTCCCCGGCGACGCACTTGCTGAATCACCCGTCTCGATCCAGTGCTCGGTAAACGCCCAACTCGTGGAAATGTTGCACTTGTCGTCTAGCTTCGAATTAACCTTCCACCGATATCCGCCTTCGTTTGGCCCATCCGCTTCTTGATGCTAGACTCGCCACCTCAATTCATCAGGAATTGTCCATGTGGCGTTTGCCAATCTCCCGTTCGCGCCTCTCTGCCGTTTCAATCGTTTGCCTCGCCCTCCCGCTGGTCTTTTCATGCGTCGAACTTTTCCTGAAAGCCTCGCCGCAATCCGACCGGCCCCGTCAGAATGTTCACTCCCTTCTTTCTCAAAATCCGCTTGCCCCCGCTCTCCGCAGTACCGACGCGTCCTTGCGATTCAGTCCCGATGGCAACTTCCTCCTGTTCCAGGATCCTTCCGGCGTCATTGTCATGACGAAGGATCCCCTGAACATCGTTCTGCGCATTTCGGCTGAGGATATCTATCCAGCGCAATTCTCCCAGGATTCCCGGTCGGTCACGATCATCTCGCGAGCACTGAATTTTGGAAAATGGCGATTGCCCGCCGGGCAGAAAACGGCAAGCGGCAGTCTCTCGATTGACCAGGACTGTCTGGACGGGCAGCTTTCACCAGGCGGCGAAATGTTTGCCTGCATCCGCTCTGACTTCAAGCTTGTGTTGTACCAGCTGTCGAGTCAGAAAATCATTTTCGAGGATTTTATCGCTGGCTTGCGCCCTTCCGTCGAAGGACACGTTGGCGAACCCAGATCGAGACTTGTCGTAAACTTTCTTTGGCTCGATCTGCAATCCGCATTCGCCAGGCCTTTTGGTCTCCTTCGCACAAGTGTTCCCACTCCCAGCCCCAGTCACTCTCTCGCTCATTCCGCCATCCATTTTTCGCCCGACGGGAAAGTTCTCATTGCAAAGTCGCTCCACGGTTCGATTGGTCTGGATGTGGATTCGAAGAAAAGATTTGAGCTGCCCGATGTCTTGCTGGACGTGCCCAACGAAGCCATCGACCTGCAGTCCACCGAGCACGCAATCGCTGTTGAAAAAGAATCCAAAAAAGAATCCAGCAGGGAATTTGCCATCCTTGCTTTGAAAAATGGAAAAGCGCTCAGCCGCTTTTCTTTCACGGCTGACAGCGTCCGCATCGCCACCAATTCTCGCTACGCCATCCTCCAGAATTCGAATGCCAGTGGCAGCACCGCTGCTGCCTTCGATCTCGAACAAAATCACACCGTCGAATCTCCGCCTAGCGCCAGCCTGGACATTTACGCCGAACAACTAGCCGTCTACAACATAAGCGGTGCCGTCGCCCTCTATCGACTTGGAGAGCACCGGCTACTCGCGAATTTGCCGTTGCCTCTTGCCCGCCTCTCGGAGCTGCACGCTGCGTCCGTCACTCCGGATCTGGAGAAGCTCGCGCTTTCCGTGGACGGTGCAGCCGCCATCTTCGACGTTGCCAGCGGGCGCCGCCTCGCGAGCCTTGCGGAGTTTTCTTCCGCCAATTCCCTTGATCAGCCCTCGGTGTTTCTTTTCGTTCGCGAGCTCCATCAGGATCCCGCGCACATGCTGCGATTCGAATCGTCCACCGGCGCCTCATCGACCGCTTGGACAGTTGAAAAAGACCACCAGCTATACCCGGCAGGAACCGTTTTGCTGGACCATTTTGTGCTGAAGGGCGCGATGGGAGATCCTTTCAATTTTCCGCTGCCGCAAATGCAAATTCCGTTTCGCCTTCGCGGCGTCGATCCCGCCACCGGCAAAGAACTCTGGAAACGCGTGTTCGACGGCGATCCGCCCACTCCTTTCGCCGACCCGCAAGGCGATCGTTTCGTCCTCGGCTGGCGAGTGAAAACCTACGGAGCAAAAGAAGCTGCATCGCACAATCCCGCGGCGCAAGCTCTTTACAAGAGCGCAAAACTCATGGATCGCGATTCATTCTTCGAAGTGCTCGATGCCCGCACCGGAAAATCTCTCGGCGGCGAGCTGGTGCAGATTGGCAATGGCCCCACGTCCTTCGATTCGGCATTTTCCGTTGGCGATGCGCTAATCCTGATCAAGGATGGCGTGCGCGTGACCATTTATTCGTTGCGCGATGAAACCATGAAAGCACATTTGGTTGGCGCGCGGGCGAGTGCGAACTCGCAAAATAATTTACTGGCGATGGATTTGGGCGGCGGCCATTTGGGAATTTATGATTTGAATAGCGGAACAAAACTTGACGATCAAACATTTCCGGACGAAATTGCCTACACGCATTTCTCCGGAGATGGAAAGCGCCTCCTTGTTTTGACGGAACACCAACTTGCCCTTGTCCTGGACGTGAGCAGCGTGCGAGAAAGCCACGGCGACACGCAAGCGACCGGCGAGAAAAAGTGATGCCGCTTCATATCGTTTCCTTGCCGAGCAGCGGAACCAGGTCGGTAAGCCGGTCAAGGTAAACGTCCGCGCAGCACGCAATGCGGTCGTGCGTGCCGAAGCCGTAGTTGACGGCGGCAGCAAACATGCCGGCGTTGCGCGCGGTTTGCACATCTACATCGGAATCGCCGATTAGCATGGCCTCATTTGGAGCGGCGCCGAATTCGCGCAATATAATTTGCGCGCCTAACGGGTCGGGTTTTTTTGTTTCAAAACTGTTGCCGCCATAGACAGCGCGAAAATATTTCGCCAAGCCAAGTCCTTCCAGAATGCGTTTGCTGACGCGAACTGGTTTATTCGTCAGGATGGCCCTGGGGAACGCGGCGAGTTGCGCGAGCGCTTCGGGGACACCGGGATAGGCGCAGGTTGAATCCAATTTGTGTTCCTCGTAGTGAGCCAGAAAAAAGTTCAGCGCGCGCTCGCGTTCATTTTCGTTTGCGCTGTCGCCGAGCGCGCGGCCGACTAACTGCGGAGCGCCGTGGCCGATGTATCCGGAAATCGTGTCTTCGTGCAATTCTTCACGGCCCATTTCCACTAGCATGGCGTTGACGGAGCGGATCAAGTCGCGCTGGGAATCGATCAGCGTGCCGTCGAGATCGAAGATCAGCGCGCGCACGGAAGAGAAAGGAGAGGCACCCATGAACCGACCATTGTAATATGGCCGCGCCTTCCGAACATTCATGCAACTTTCTTCGAACATCCACCGAGAATTAATGTTGGTCTTTTTTCGATATTCACCCCGGTTCGCGTAAAATAGAACGTTCAGCTCGCATCACAATTCAAGTCCGGAGAATTCATGGCCAAGGTTTACCCGTTTCGCGCGTTTCGCTACAACCCGGAGCGCGCGCCATTCGAGCACGTGCTAACCCAGCCCTACGACAAGATTTCTCCGGCCATGCAGGAAAACTATTACGCCGCGGACCCCCACAACTTGATTGCCGTAGAAAAGGGCCGTACGTATCCAAGCGATACGCCGCAGAACAACGTCTACACACGCGCGGCGGCGGCGTTCGAAGATTGGATTCGCGAAAGCATCGTTGTTCAGGACGCGGCGCCGGCTTTCTACGCCTACACGCAGGAATACACGGTGCCCGGAACGGAAGAACGCCGCACGCGGCGCGGATTCATTGGCGCGGGACAGCTCGAGGAATATTCCGCGGGCGTGGTTTTCCGGCACGAGCACACGCTTTCCGGGCCGAAGGCCGACCGCATGGAACTTCTGCGCCACACGAAGATGCTGACCGGCCAGCTCTTCATGCTGTATTCCGATCCGCAGCGGCGCATTGACGAGCTTCTCATGGAAGCTGAATCCGCTGCCGCGCCGGCCACCGAGCTGCACGATGAGTACGGCGTTACGCACAGGCTGTGGCCGATCAGCGATCCGCAGCGCATTGACTTCATCCAGAGCGCCATGGCCGAGCAGAAGCTGGTGATTGCCGACGGGCATCACCGCTACGAAACGTCGCTGGCCTACCGGCGCGAGCAGCCCACGCACGGCGGAAAGATCGATCCCAATGCGCCGTTCGAGCGGGCGATGATGACGTTCATCAATACGCGGAGCGAAGGGCTGACGATTTTGCCGGGGCACCGCGTGGTGGCGCACGTGCACGATTTTTCCTGGAGCGGGGTGCGGCGCTACCTCGAACCGTGGTTTGCGGCGGAAGCCTTTCCGTTTTCCGACGATGGGAAAAAGGCGGCGGCCCGCGAGAAATTTCTTGTGCGGCTGGCCGACGCGCGCGCGAAGCGGGCCATCGGCGCTTATCCCGCCGGGGAAGGGCAGAAGAAAGCGTTCTACGTACTGACGGTGCGCGAAGGCGTCAGCCTGGCGCAGTTGCTGCCGAACGTTTCGCCGCTGCAGCGGGAACTTGACGTGGTGCTGCTCCACGAAGGAATCCTGGAGCCCGCGCTGGGCATCACGCCGCAAGCGGTCACCGCGGAAGCGAACCTGACGTACGAGCGCGAGGCCAGCGCCGCGTTCGACGCGGTGGACAGCGGCCGGGCGCAAATCTCGTTCCTGCTGAATGCCTGCGACGTCGAGCAAGTCATGAAAATCGCGACCGCGGGCGAGGTGATGCCGCAGAAGTCCACGGACTTCTATCCCAAGCTGCTGAGCGGGATCACGATGTACAAAGTCGACAGCTGACAGTTCGCAGTTGACAGTAGGCGGTAGATGGTGACTGGTGAGTCGTGACTGGTGACTGGTAGACCGCATCGCTGACCGGGCTTGGGCTGGCTAGCGACTCCCGAAAGAAAACCCCGTCTTCCGTGATGTCCCCTCCTCAATGTACGTTGCACAATGTCTAAGGACAAACTTCAAGTAAGGCTTAACTGGGAGGGGGGTACACCCCCCCATTACATGGATGAATGTCAAAACAAAGGGGATAGAAAATGGGCAATTTGTAAGTGAATGAAAACAAAGGTGCGCGGGAAGTTTGGTGGCAGGAGCGGAAAATGGGCCGCACTCCTCCCCCCTACTGTTTTTGTAAGGATTTGATTCGATGGGGGTTAGCGGGTGGGGGGCTGCTAAGGATGTGTGGGGAAAGGAGTTACACGTTTGAATGTTTGAAGGTTGGAAGGTTAAGAACACATGGCCCCCATACACCCCGGGCATTTGTAAGGATGTCAAAGGAAAGGGGTTGTGAGAGGGGGCATTCGTAAGGTGAAGATTCTGCGAGAGTTGGAGTTGCGGGATTTTCGTCGTCGTGACGAGACGGGGAGGCCCGACGCGAATGCCGGCTGATGATCACAATTTATGTTACCAGAAGGTACTATGGCTGTCAAGGAAAAGTTATTAAGTGGATGAGGGGAAAGGAGATAGGCGCGAGGAACGAGAGAAAAGCGAAGTCAAAACCCGCACCCTTTCCCAAAACCGGAAAGGGATGCGGCACCCAGACTCGTCTCCCCATTTTAAGGGTGCTCCACCCGCCAGAGTCCAGGAGAGATCCGAGAATTTACAATTCTTGAGTAGTAGTGGGATGATCCTCCGGTTGTAGCGATTGTCATTGAGCGCAAACAGGAGTTCTCGTTTAACCCGATCGGATTTGACGGCATCCGGGGTCAACACGACCAAGCCAAAAGGAAAAGGAGAAGTTTCATGTCAAAAGCATGGTTGGTAACGGGCAGCGCAAGCGGTTTAGGCCGGAACATCGCTGAGGCCGTCCTCGCATCAGGCGATCGACTCGTTGCAACCGCCCGGGATCCCCGGCGCCTCGAAGACCTGGTAAAGAAATACGGAGATCAGGTTCGGACCGCGGCTCTCGACGTGGCCGATGAAAACGCCGCCCAGGCGGCCGTGCAGATGGCGGTGGCCGCGTTCGGGCGTCTCGATGTCGTCGTCAATAACGCAGGCTACGGCGATATTGCACCATTCGAGCAGTTGAGTTCGGAGCGGTTCAAGGCGGTGGTTGACACTAATTTTTATGGAGTCGTCAACGTGAGCCGCGCGGCGATACCGATCATGCGAAAGCAAAAGAGCGGGTGCATTCTTCAGATATCCTCGGTCGGCGGCCGGTTGGCGCGGCCTGGCAGTTCGCCGTATCACGCGGCGAAGTGGGCCGTGGGAGGATTTACGGAATCCCTGGCCCAGGAAGTGGCTCCGTTTGGCGTGAAAGTGTGCGCGCTCGAACCGGGCGGGATGCGAACGAACTGGGGCGTTCGCGCGAACCAAGACACGCCTGACCTGCTTCCGGACTATGAACCGTCCGTGGGCGCAGTTGCCAAGGCGCTGAAGTCTTATTGGGGGCACGAGATCAGCGATCCGGTCAAGGTAGCTCAGGTTGTCCTTCACCTTGCTGCCAGCGATCGCCTCCCTGCACATCTTCTGATCGGGAGCGACGCCGTTCGCTTCGCCGGCGAAGCCGAGGCGACGCGCGCAGCCGACGCGGCCCAGTGGCGCGAAATCAGCTTGTCGACAGATTTTGACGCGCCCACGGCATTGCCTTCTATGCGCTTCTAAACAATCGACGGGTGGCCACCCGCCACCCAGACTTGCCTGCTTACTCTAAGGGTGTTCCTACGCCTAGCGAGATTGTCTTTTTTTCTCTTGTTTCTTGTGCCGCCGGATCTTCGGGGCGGGCTTAAACGGAATTCCCCATAGCCCGAACAGTTTGCGGTAGCCGACTTCGATGTCCTTGCTAAAATCGGCGAATTGAAATGAAGGCAGGGTCCACGAAAGATCCGAAGAATTACATTTCTTGAGCAGTAGCGGGATGATTCTCTGGTTGTATCGATTGTCGCTAAGCACAAACAGGAGTTCCCGTTTGACCCAATCGGATTTGACAGCATCCGGGGTCAACACGACCAAGAACCAATCGCATCGCCGGAGAGCTTTGCCAATTTCGTCGTGCCACTGCCTGGCAATAGCGATGTGAGTGGCGCTATACCAGTATGGAATGCCGTGACGCTTTAGAGTGCGTGCGAGGAGCAAAACGAACTTGCGGTCTTTGCTGGAGTGGGAAAGGAAAACCTGTTTTCTCGGTTTCAACGAGCGAGGCATGTGGCTGCGCTCAGGCGACTTGGCTCAGGGCGTTGGCGATGGACTCGCTAATTTTTGCAGCACTCTGTTTGGCGTCAAAGGTCTTAAATCGACGGAGCACCCAAGGAACGTCATTTGTCGGACGAACCTGCACGGGAAACACACGGCCTTCGTAATTGGGTTGGCCCAAGGCGTATTCGATTTCGCGGCGAACGTTCTCCGAGCGCATGGATTCCGGGGAGAGTAGAACGATCATCGCTCTGGAATCCTTCAGCGCCTCTCCAACGCGGAGCCACACGTTGTCACCGGGCAGAACTTCTTCAGCGGGGCTCCAGACCGAGAGTCCACGGCGAGTCAATTGCGATGAGAGCGCCTTTGCAAATGATTCGTCGGATGAGGCGTAGCTTAAAAAGATTTGCATGGGCGGCACGTTCACAGGCTAGTTTAGCATTTTCCTACGAAGAGGCTAGCGAAAGACAGCCCCGTCCTTGCGGGGGCGGTTAGCGCGATCCGGTCGGGGCGAGGGTGGCAGTGCTCTGCGCGTGCTGCGAACCTTGGCCTAGATAGTCGGCGACGATCCAGGCTGCTCCGGCTATGGCCAGGTTCTCGGCGTTGCCGGCCCAGCTTGTGAGGTTATGAGGATCGGCAAAGGTGGCCGGGAGCCATACCAGCAATCCGAAACCTACGATCATGGCGGTGAGCAATCGAGAGGCTAGCAAGGCCAAGCGCCCGGAGAGCAAAGCGATGGCTGCTAGGGCGAAGGCAATGGTGGTGGTTATGGCCCAGAATTTCTGGCCCGGAGGAATCCATTTTGGAACGAACGCTGCAGTTCCGGAAAGATAGAAGAGTTGTTCGAGGGTGAAGGAGACAACGCAAATTCCGAAAAAGTAGTAGCCCATGCGAGCCAGTTTCGGCGCTCGCTGCGAATTGCTCAGAGCAGAGGACGCATAAACGATCAGCGCGCCGGAGACCAGAGAAAATTGCTCGAAGAAGTTGCCCCAGCGATCAAAAACCTGCGGCTGCTTAATGACGAGGGGCACCCAGAGCAACGCAAAAATAAGATAGATGGCGCCCAGTGCGATGGCGCCGGCTCGTGCTGTTCTGGGCCATTGAATCGCCAGGCCTCCGAGGATCTCGATGGCGGCGACGATGTACACCAGAATCTCGCGGTGAGGAACGTTGCCGAGCGGCCCGATCTGCTGCCAAATGTTGAAGTCATGCCAGGCCAAGGCGAAGACGCCGAAAGCGATGGCCGCCAATCCGAACACGTGACGTCCCAGATGGAATTTCATCTCAGCCCCTACCCTTTGCGGGGAGCTAGTTTACGCCGTTCTTGGGGTCCCAGGAGCCTTGCTCTTTGCGGACGAAAATAATCTGGCCGATGTGGTAGGCGTTGTGGGTGCTGATGTGGGTGAAGACCTGGGCGGATTCTTTCAGTTTGGATTCGTCGGCGGTTTCCACCCATTTTTCGAGTTCGGTCATGACGTCGTCGAGCTGCTTTACGGTTTCGTTCCAGGTCTTGCTGTCAAATTTGGTGAAGGTCTCGTCATTGTTGCCGCTGAATTTTTCCTGTTTTTCTCCTTTGAGGTTGGCGAGATTTCGCCGATTCCAGAACACCAGATGGTAGGTGAGCTGGCCGACGGAGTGATTGCCTTTGCCGTCGGTCCAATTGGCTTGGTCGGCGGTCAAGCCTTTCACGGCGGTATTGGCGGGGACGAACCATTCGGCGTTGGTGTGGGTGGAGCGGAGTTCGGCCAGCAGGACTTCTCGCAGGGTGGTGGGTTTCTTGTCTTGTGCTTGAAGGGGCGCGAGAACGGGAGCGGCGAAAAGCAACAGCAGAAAAATCGGGATTCGCTTGAGCATTCGAGGATTCCTCCGAGCCGTTAGACGCGCGTGGTTTCTGGGGGGCTTGTGGAAACGGCGTCGTCTCGTGGCGCGATGCGGAATTGAGTCTTGCCGGGCTCAAGCCCGGCCTCTACAGGAGCTGCGGACGGTTGGGCATTGCGGGTCGTTTTGGCGTTAGACTTTCTGGCGGGAGGAACTATCGTGGCCAGCAGGAACATACCGGTAACGCAATGCAGCAAGCCGACGGGGTGGCTGGGGCGGTACACGTTGTGGCGCATGAACGCGAGCCATTCCAAGCTGACGGATTGGGGCTTGCAGCACGTTTCGATTGAAAAACAGTACACGATCCTTGACGTGGGTTGCGGCGGCGGCAGGACTGTCAGTAAGTTGGCGGCGATGGCTACGCAGGGGAAGGTTTATGGCGTGGATTATTCGGAGGAGAGCGTTGCGACGACAAAGAAAATGAATGCGCAAGGAATCGAGCTTGGCCGTGTGGAGGTGCGGCACGGATCGGTGTCGCAGTTGCCTTTTGCGGATGGGATGTTCGATCTCGTCACGGGGGTGGAAACACATTTCTGGTGGCCTAACTTGACTGGAGATATGCGCGAAGTTTTTCGGGTCGTGAAGCCCGGTGGGACGCTTATCGTCATCGCGGAAGTCTATAAAGGAGCGAACACACTTGCTTCGCGGCTTGCAGAAAAATACGCCGCGCAAACTGGCATGACGATGCTGAGCGTAGAGGAGCATCGCGAACTTTTCAGCAGCGCCGGTTTTTCGGATGTGCAGCTAACTGAGGAACGCGGTAAAGGATGGATTTGTGGCCTGGGCAAAAAACCGATGGCCAACTCCTAACTAGCAGTAGCGGGAGTGCGGAGAAGAGGGATGGGCCAGCCGCGATTGAGCTAACGCCTGATTCTAAGCGTATGGTCAGGCTGAATGGAAAAGAGGGCGCACGGGATCGTGCCCGTTGGCAAATGGCGCGCGCGGAGAAGCAGCGTTCGCGGCACTCGGAGGCTGGCTCGGAGGATTACGCTCCGGCGCTTTTGGAGAAGCTGGCGACGGCTTCGGCTTCGGTGTTGTAGACGTCGAAGACTGTGAGCAGCTTGGTGATTTGCAGGACTTCCTGGAACTTGCTGCCGAGGTGGCAGAGGCGTAGCGAGGCGCCCTGGGACTTCACGCTGTGATGCGCGGCGACGAGCGTGCCGAGGCCGGCGCTGTCAATGAACGTGACGTTGTCCATGTTCAGGACGATTTTCTTTTTGCCTTCGGCAATCAGGGATTTCACTTTTTCGCGCAGCGCGTTGCTTTCTTCACCGAGCACAATGCGGCCGTCGAGCGCCACCACGGAGACGCCATCCACTTCGCGATTCGTCATCTTCAAAGCCACGTTAGTTTCCTCCTCATCGGAAAGGGGTTCCGGCGGCAACCTGGGCCGGAGCCGTCAAGGATATCAATAATAGTCCGCACAGGACATGTAATAACCGCAGACCGAACAGATCAACTTGCAGCGCCGAGACTCGAGGCGTTGCGAGCAGACGGGACAATACCGCGAAGCATCTTCAGTCCCAGCGGAGGAACTCTGGGTACCCTGCGAAGGCGCAGCGGAATGAACTGCGGCCTGAGCTGTCTCACCGAGGACCTGAGCTTGAGCCTGCTTCGGGGCGCGTTCCACGGCTCGACGGTTATAGCACATCCCCCGGCGGGGGAAAAGCGCGGTAAGAGGAAGAAGGGGTGGGCCAAGGCGGGGCGAGTGATTTAGAGGGATTAGAGAAAGGGGTGTGGTTTGCGACGTTTGGAACTGCAGTACTTGAAACCTATGAGCGGCCGGGCGCATCCTTCTATGTGTAGGCGTTAGTGAAAGGCCCGGCAGGCAGGGTCTTCAGGTGGCTCCCATGGTCCGCCCCATTGTATTGGCAGGTCTTGTAGCGATTCTTCCCACAGTGATGCAGGCGCAAGGGCGCGGAATGGCGTCCGGTGGCGGACACGCGATGAGTGCGGCGCCGCGAGCGATGGCGCATGTGTCGGCGCCGATGAGCGCGGCGGTTCGGACGGGGCCTGCGGTGCGGGGCCCGGTCAGGAGTGGCACGATGCGTCCGCGGACGTCGGTTCCCGGTACGCGAATCGCGCGGACGATTGACGAACGGCGTTTCGGGAACAGCGCACTTCGGTCGCGCTGCAGGAGCGGTGCGCCAGGACTGGGATTTGATGAGGTTCATCTGGCGGCGGTGTGCGGGCCGGGTGGGATTGGCGGACGCGGATTTGGGAATCAGTTCCCGTTCTTCCCATTTTTCAATGGCGGATTTTTCCTTCCGGATTCTTCCACGTCTAGTGAAACGGCCGCAAACGAAGATTCGTCCGACGAACAGGCGTACGATCAGGGATATCAAGCGGGTGCCGCTGACGCTTCGGATAGAAGCCGGCGGGTGAGAGCTCCGCAACCGGCGGCGGAAGAGGCAAGCGCTGCGCCGAGCGAAAACGAGGGATATGTTTTTGTGCGCAGGGACGGCACAGTGTTTTTTGCGGTGGCGTACACGTGGGAAAATGGAACTTTGCGTTACATCACCAGCGAAGGATTGCGGCGCAGCGTTGCGCGCGAGGCGCTGGACCTAAATGCGACGCAGCAATTCAACGAACAGCGTGGATTGAGTTTCCGCGCGCCTGCGTAAAGCTTATTTTTTTGCTGCTTCCGGCATGACGTAGCCTGATTTTGCCGGCAACCCCGCCCTCTCCAACTGCACGGTGGTGTGTTCAATCCCAAATTCACGGGAAGCGACTTCCTTGATGGAAGCGAGGAGACGCTCGCATTCGTCGAGGTGCATGTCCGGCACGCGGGCGTGGAGGCTGAGGGCGTTGTGGTCGCCGCCGAGGCACCAGATGTGGACGTCGTGAACTTCCTGGACACCTTCGATGGCGAGGATGGTACGGGCGACAACTTCGATACTGAGACCTCGCGGGCGGCCTTCGAGAAGGATGTGCGAGGATTCGCGCAGGATGCCGATGCTGGACCAGAGGACGAGCAGACCGATGGCCAGGCCGAGGAGCGGGTCGATCCAGAGGGCGCCGGTGGCGTGGATTAGGAAGGCGCCGGCGATGATGGCGATGTTCGAAAGGGCGTCGCCGAAATTGTGAACGAGGATGCTGCGCAAGTTGAGATCGCCGCGGCCGCGGACTAAGGCCAGGGTGATTCCGCCATTGACGGCGAGAGCGGCAAGGGAGGTCCAGATCATCCAGCTTTCGACTACGACGACCGGGGAGCGGAAGCGCTCGATGGCTTCGTACCCGAGCCAGGCGGAAAGCAGAACGAGAACGAAAGCGTTGGTGAAGGCGGCGAGGGTGCCTGCGCGGTGATAGCCGTAGGTTTTTTCGCTGTCGGCGGGGCGCTCGGCCCAGAGCATGGCCAGGTAAGAGATGCCGAGGGCGGGGACGTCGGAGAGATTGTGGACGGCGTCGTTCAATAGGGCGACGCTGCGGCCGAGGATGCCGCCGAAAACTTCGGCGACGACCAAGCCAAGCGTGGCGGCCATGGCCCAACCGAGGACCGAGGGGCGCAGGGTGGGATGAACGTGGCCGGCATGACCATGATCGTGCGAGTGAGAATGCCCCTCATGAGAATGATGGTGGTGGTGGCTAAGGCCTTGGTCGTGAGAATGGTCGCCCATCGAGACCATTCTACCCGCTCGGGGGGCGGTTCGCAGCCCTGTCTCGGGCTTAGTGGGAAGTTTGACACGCGCTTGCGGGGAATGGATTGACGGTCCTCCCGGCGACTGCGAGTATGAAACAGGCTTCCCGTTCCGCGAAAGTTGGCCCGGAAGCCTTGTTCGCACAGGGGAATTGCACACGAGGACATGACGGCTCCCATCGCTAAGTTGAGTTTTTGGGGTGTGCGCGGATCCACGCCGACGGTGGATCCGGCGACGTGGCGCTATGGCGGGAACACACCTTGCCTGGAACTGATCGCTCCGGACGGGACGCAGTTTATTTTGGATTGCGGGACTGGGCTGCGCATGCTGGGGAGCCGGTGGGCTGCGCCGAGCGGCGGGAAAACACCGGAGACGCACATTTTTGTGACGCACTATCATTGGGATCACATTCAGGGGATTCCGTTTTTTGCGCCGCTGTATGTGGAGAATAACGAATTTCATTTTTACAGCTTTCGTTCGAAATATCTGGGGCGCGACAGCCTGAAGCAGGTGTTCGAGGCGCAGATGGCGCTGCCGTATTTTCCGGTGGACATGTCCGCGATGAGCGCGAAGCGGAAGTTCAAGGAAGTGGAAGGCGGCGATTCGTTCCAGATTGGGGAGAACACGATTACGGCGCGGTGGCTGAATCATCCGCAGGGGTGCCTGGGGTTTCGAATCGAGACGCCTGCGGGCACGGTGGCGTATGCGACGGATAATGAGCCCGGGGACGCGACGCTGGATGAGAGTTTGCGGGAGCTGGCGGCGGGCGCGGACATTTTTATTAATGACGCGCAATTTACGCCGGAGCAACTGGAGACAACCAGAAAAGGGTGGGGGCATTCGTCGTGGCTGGAGGGCGTGAAAGTGGCGCGGCACGCAGGCGCGAAGACTCTGGTGCTGTTCCATCACGACCCGGACTCCACGGATCGCATGGTGGATTCGATCCTGCGGCAGGCGCGGGAGGAATTTGATTCGGTTTTTGCGGCGAGCGAGGGCATGGTGATTACGCTGGGCGCTCCGGGCGACCGCGTGCAGGCGCACATGCCGGGGACGCGGACGGCGCTGCGTCGCGAAGCGCAGTTCAACGCGAAAGTTTGCGGCGTGACGGAAGGCGGGAAGGATTTCGAGGAAGAGACGATCGTGCGGGATTTGTCGTTACAGGGCGCGCTGATTTCGCTAAAGCACTTGCCGCGGCTGCAGTCCGAGCTGCAAGTGACCATGGAGGCGCCGGGCGCGGATGGCGTGCAGTCCATGAAGCTGCGCGGGTATGTGGTGAGGATTGATACGGGGACAGAGAAGGGGCATATCGCGGTGGGCGTGGTTTTCACGGATTGAAAATAGACGATAGTCATCCTCAACTAGGCTCGCCAAAGGCAACAGTCCAGCACAATCCTCAGGAAGTATGGGTGGCGGGTCAGTTTCCGATAACCCGGGTGGTTTCAATGGGTCGACGCAAGTATGGCTCGCAGGCACGGATTTATGGTCCCGTAGGCGGTTGATGAATACGCTTCTTCGGAAACGCGAAGAAACTTAGTCTAACCTAGGGCAGTTCCAAGTCCAGCGTGTAGATTTCGTCCGTGCTCAGGTCGCGAACGAAAAGTGGCGAACCGTCCGGCGCGATACCACTCCAAGGGCCAATTCTAGTCGTAAATTGGTGTAAGTCCTTTAAGTCCACCATGAGTTGAGAGCGAGTCTGTCCCGGCGAGATTCGGTAGTAACCCGGTGTTTCCGTCGCTCTAGTCTCGAAATAAAGATATTTCCCATCTCGCGACCATGTAGGGTAGCTGAGTATCCCAGGTTCGCGGACCCAGTCTGACCAAGTCTGTCTCTCGAAATCGAAAATCACAATCTTCCTCGCGTCGTCGCTGAGCGCGGCGATGTACCGCCCATCCGGTGACCAACGAGGAGAGTACAGGCCCTGCGAGCCTGGAATGATCGAGACTTGCTTCGAATTCACATCCATCAGCTGGATGGCTTGCTTGTTGTCCCACCAGCCGCGACTAAAGACCATTTGCTTACCGTCCGGGGACCACCCTGGATCGATTTGGGGAAGATTTTCGGCGAGCATTTCCTGCGCTACTCCCCCCTGAGGCTGTATGAGGAAAATCTTCCAAGGTCTTCCCACTTGCATGTCCACAAAGGCAATCTGGGTACCGTCGGGAGACCAGCGCGGCACGGCAGCGAAGACCGGTGGGCTTGTGAGCTGCAGACGGTCGCTTCCATCGACCCGGCTGCGCCACAGCGCTCCCTCGGGATAGGACACGTATACAACCCATTTGCCGTCGGGAGAGAAACTCACACCGCACGCCCAAATTCCCGACAGAAAGGGCACAAATGCGCGGCGTTGCGCATCGTAGCGGATGAGCTCGCCGCGATCTTGGAAACCCTGCACGAACAGCTTCTTGCCATCCGGGCTCGGAGTCATCGCAGCGAATAGCATTGGTCCAGCCGTGAGCTGAAACAGTCTTGAGGGATAATTGCGAAATTTACTATTCGACTCCTGTAGCGCCCATATGTTCCCGCCTCCAAGCACAGCATTATTATTCAAGAAGAAAAAATAACGGCCGTCGGGCGACCATACTCCGCAGCATTCTTCAGAGGGCCGATTCTGCCAGTCCGGAAGCAGAGGACGAAGGTTTGTGCCGTCCCTTCGGATCTCCCAAATCGTGTTGGAATCGTCTTTGTCGTTCCAAACCGTGAACCGAATGCGCATGCTATCGGGAGAAAACTGGGGGCTGCGGGCTCCATAGGGTACGGTAAACAACTTGCGTGCATCGGTGCCATCTGCTTTGGCTAAGTAAATGCTGTCGCCTTTAGAAAAAACCAATTGACGGCCATCCGGGGACCACCTGCCGATACCGGCCGTGACGTCGGCAATGCGGCGTGGTGGTCCGCTGGGAAGCGGGAGTGCCCAAAACTCCGCTGGGTTGAGGCCAAGAAAATTCGCCACCAGGAGCTGGGAATGATCGGGAGAGATATCCATGAGGCGCACAGCATGGAAAGGTGTGGGAATCAGCGAAGTCTCACCTCCCGTCACGGCCGCTTCCACCAGGAACTGGGTCGGCCCTTTGGATTCTCCGATATATAGCCGTGACCCATCGGTGAGCAGTGAGCCCTTCGGCACGCCATCTTTGGTGAGTTGGGTAGTAGCAAGCACCCGCGGAGGAGCCTGAGGCAGGCGCAACCAAACGAACGTTCCAGCGATCGCCAAAATAACAATTACAGCGGCAAGCATCCCGAGCCAAGGGAGTTTGCCGCTCGCAACCCGTGCGGCTGGGTCCACACTTGCCGTCTTTCCAGACGTAGTGTCTCTCTTCAACCGCTGCAAGTCAGTGCGAATATCGGTTGCGTGTTGGTAACGAAGATTCCGGTCCTTCTCAAGCGCCTTATCGATGATTTGCTCCAGTCCAGCTGGGGTGTCTGGGTTTAGCTTGGCCGGTGGAGGTGGCGTTCGATTGAGAATGGCCTCGAAGATAATCCCCGAAGTTTGGCCGCGGAACGGCAGCGTTCCCGTGGCCATCTCATAAAGCACGATCCCAAACGAAAACAGGTCCGTGCGTGCATCCAACGCTTTGCCCGTCACCTGCTCGGGCGACATGTATGCCACCGTCCCGATCGCTATGCCGGGACTCGTAAGATGCTGCTCTTCGACGGACATCGTCTCCACACCATCGCCCGAGGTCCGGTTCGAGGGTGTGGGCGAGGCAAGCTTAGCCAACCCAAAATCGACTACCTTGGCGTGGCCCCGGTCCGAAACAAAGATGTTGGCTGGCTTAATGTCGCGGTGAACGATTCCCATGGCGTGGGCGGCGTCGAGAGCATCAGCGATTTCGACGCCGAGATTCAAGAGTGTCTCGAACTCAACAGGACGCCCCGCAATGTGGTCCTTGAGCGTGGCACCTTCCAGATACTCCATGGCAATGAACGTCTTTCCTTCTGCTTCGCCGATGTCGTGAATCGTGCAGATGTTGGGATGGTTCAAGGCCGACGCCGCCTGTGCCTCCCTCTGAAAACGCGCTAATGCCTGCCGATCTTTCGCTAGATTGTCGGATAGGAATTTCAGCGCAACATCGCGGTGCAGGCGGGTGTCTTCTGCCTTGTAGACAACGCCCATGCCGCCGCTACCGAGTTTTTTCAGGATGCGGTAATGGGAAATGGTCTGGCCGATTAAAGAGTCGGTGCCCAGCATGTGCAGCACATGTTAGGTTCGGGGCGGGACGCAAGTCAACGAGGACACAAAGGCAAATCCAACTAACTCCTGAGTAATGCGCTGACCGGAAACTGAGCCACCACCAAAGTACCCGGAGTTTGTGGTGAACCTGCGCGATTCGGGGATAATGGTTTGCGATGACATTGCAGACTGGTAGAGCAGGGAATTTTGTGCCGGTGAGTGCGTTGGACAAGCGCGTGCCGACGAGGCGCGAGGTTTTGCGGGGGCTGGTGCGGCAGGCGCCGTTTGTGGGGAAGAATTTTCAGTTGTATTTCAAGAATGTTTGGCGGCGGAGGGTTTTGCGGACGAAGGTGGTGGCGCCGTACGCCGTGACGTTTTATGTGACGCACAAGTGCAATCTGGCTTGCAGTTACTGCACGCAGAAGGAGCCGGATGTGTTCAGCGAGGAGCTGCCGACGGCTTCGACGATTGGGCTGTTGCGGCGCATTCGAAAAGAGACGGACTCGATTGTGATTACCGGCGGAGAGCCGACGCTGCGGGCGGATATTGAGGAGCTGGTGGAGGCGGCGCGGTTCGAGTGCAAGTTTCGATCGCTGCTGCTGATTACAAACGGAACGTTGCTGGACCGCAAGCCGCGGATTCTGCGGGCGGTGACGGGGCTGGTGGTGAGCCTGGATGCGCTGGCGACGGATCCGACGAATCCGCTTTCGAAGCCGGCGGCGCTGCCCAAGGTGCTGGAAAATCTCGAGTTCGCGAAGGAAGAACTTGGCAGCGCGCAGCGGATCACGATCAGCACGGTGATCGAGGAATGGAATATCGGCGAGGTGGAGCGGCTGCTGGATTGGTGCGGGGAGCAGGGGTTTGTGTTTGCGGCGCAATCAGCGCAACTGGAGAAGATGCCGAACCTGGCGCTGTTGAAGAACCCGCGGTACCACGCGTTGGTGGACAAGATTATTGAGCGGCGGCGGAGCGGCGCGCAGGCGATCAACGGGACGCCGCGAACGATTGAAACGCTGCTGCGCTTCGGCGATTTCGAGTGCTATCCCACGATGTTTCCGCGGGTGTACCCGAATGGGGATGTTTTTTATCCGTGCGAGCCGCTGCACAAAGTGGCGGGGAATTTGCTGCGGGACGGGTCGCTCGAGAAGACTTTTTCGCGGGGGAAGAAGATTTATGGGGACATTCCGCCGTGCCAGGGGGTTTGCTACTTGTTTGGGAACGTGCTGTCGCATTATTACGTGAATGACTTTTGGGGGCTGGCGGGAGATTTTATTCGCTAGGGGATGTGGGTAGTGTCCCGGGACATAAGTTACAGCTGGGCCTCTTGAAAATAGGCTTGGCGGCGCTCGCCCGGTCACTTTGCAGACGCCACGCAAAATGAGAGACTTCCTGCCCATGAGCTACGAAAGCCGACGTTTTAGAACAATCCTTTTGCTGGCAGCGCTGAGCTTTGCGTCGCTAGAGCTGCGCGCGCAGTCTCCTGGTCGCGTCAATGGCGATCGCATGCTGGAGCACATGGCTGCAATGGCCGGCATTGGAAAGGATCCCGGCGGGGGCTATGCGCGTGTTGCGTACACGGAAGCCGATCGCCAAGGCAGAGAGTATGTAATGGGCTTGATGCGCGCGGCTGGGCTCACCGTGAGTATTGACGCTGCCGGCAACATCTCCGGCCGGCGGGCAGGCAGTGAGCCCGGGTTGCAGGTGCTGGTCATCGGCTCGCACATTGACTCGGTCCCACAAGGCGGCAATTACGATGGAGTAGTTGGTTCGCTGGGCGCGAGCGAAGTCGCACAGACTTTGGCCGAGGGGCACCTCGCACTACGCCATCCGTTGGAAGTGCTCATTTTCCAGAACGAGGAAGGCGGGTTGCAGGGGAGCCGTGCGATTTCCGGCGAACTGCGAGAAGAGGATTTGAATCAGGCCACGCGAAGCGGCAAGACCCTGCGTGAAGGGATTGCGTTCATTGGCGGTGATCCCGAACATTTGGCGGCTGCGCGGCGCAAGCCCGGCGACGTCTTCGCCTACCTGGAGTTGCACATCGAGCAGGGCGGCAGCCTGGCCGCGGAGAAGATCGACATCGGCGTGGTGGAAGGAATCGTCGGAAATCACCGGTGGGATGTAACTATTGAAGGCGTTGCTAATCACGCGGGCACCACGCCTATGAACCAGCGGCACGACGCGCTGCTTGCGGGTGCGAAATTTATAGAGGCAGTGAATCGCGTGGTAACCAGCATGCCGGGCCGCCAGGTGGGCACGGTGGGGAAGATTCAAGTGATACCCGGCGCTTATAATATCGTGCCAGGAAAAGTGATCCTGGGCCTGGATGTCCGCGACCTGGACGAAGCGCGCATCGACCTGGTGTTTAGCAAGATCCGTGATGAGGCTCAACAGATCGGCCAGGCCAGCGGAACAAAATTCAGTTATCAGCAAGTTGTCGGCGACCGCCCCGCGCTCTGCGACCCACGTTTGCGCCAGCTCGTCACGGAATCCGCGAAGCAATTGAATCTGACGACGAAACTCCTCCCCAGTGGCGCCACCCAGGACGCGCAAAGCATGGCGCGTCTGGCTCCCAGCGGAATGATCTTTATACCCAGCATTGGGGGCATCAGTCATGCCCCGGAGGAGTATTCGCGGCCGCAGGATGTGGTCAACGGCGTGAATGTCCTGCTGCGAGCGGTTCTGCAGCTCGATGCACAGAAGTGGTGATTTACTGCAGATATCAGACGATTGACGGAGCGAAGACTGGCAGCTGTTTCCGGGAGGCTAGCTCAAATCGGCGATTTTTTTGTCGAGGTGGGCGAGGGCGGCTTCGAGGGATTTGCGGTGGTTGGGGTGGGTGGCGGTGGCGAGGTCGTTGGCGATGCGGATGCGGGATAACTCCAAGTCCTTGCGGTCCTGGTCGCGCTTGAGCTGTTCGGGAGTTTTAGCCCCGTGGGGCGTTTTTTGCTGCGGGGCTTCGGTCGCTTCGACCTGGGCTTCTACGTCCTTGCTTTCCCAACCTCTGGCCATAGGTAAAGTTTGACACAGTTTGAGCGAATCGTGCGGGAATTAGCGCAACAAATTGCAACGCAGGACTACGCGCTGGCGGCGCGGCGCTGGGGGATGACGGGGAGAGCGGGGCGCATGACGCCGTGGAGGGTGCTCTCGGCGACGCGGGCGAGGTGCTCGGCGAAAACACCGCGATAGAGGAAGGTGGCGGTTTTATTTGCCCAATTAACACGCACATGCCAACGGCCATGGGATTCTTCGGCGCGCGCGGCGGTGATTTCGCTGACGGGAATTTTCAGGTGCGACTGAAAATTGGAATCGAGCACCGAGACATGATCGGGGCCGACGAAGAGTTGGGCCGCAAAAGACTCTGCCTCACCTAGCTTAAGTCTTCCGCCGTTGACGACGACTAAGGCTCCGAGTTCGCGGGCTTTGTCGTCGGCGTTCGTGTTTGCTTTAGCAGGCGGGAGAAGGATGGCGCCGGTGAACATGGCCAGGCCGGCGAGCGAGAGGTAGTAGCTGTTCCCCAAGCCAACGGGGACGATGACCAGGGAGGCTCCGGCGAGCGCGAGGAAGAGGCGAAATAGCATCCAGGATTTGGGGTTGCGGCGAAGGTGGAGGATTTTGGGAACGAGCAGGACCAGGACGAACAAGGTGCCGAGGAAGAGTTCGCGAAGAGACGTGGAGCTTCGCTGCGATTCGGATTGTGCCGGGCTGGGGGCCGTGCTCATGTTTGCTTGCTGCCAGAGAGTTTACTCCCTGTTGAATCAATGGCTCAAGGTTGTAGACCTGTGATTTCGCGCATGCGGGCGAAGGCGCGGCGCACGTGCGGGATGGTGATGGAGCCGCCGACGACAAGCGCTACGTTCAGTGCGTCGATGACTTCGTCGCGTTTCCAGCCCTCTTCGCCGCAGCGAACCAAATGATAGGTGATGCAGTCGTCGCAACGCAGAACGGCGGAGGCGACCAAGCCGAGCAATTCCTTGGTCTTGGTGCCGAGCGGGCCGGGTTGGTAGGCCTGGTGATCGAGAGCGAAGAAGCGCTTGATGCCGAGATGGCCGCAGCCGAGGATTTCCTCGTTCAAGTCGGCGCGAGATTTCTGAAAGTCGTCCAGGCGATCGGGCATGAATCCTCCGGGGAATTGGCAGTCGGACACACCGACGGCGCCAGCATTATGAACCAAAATCTCTAGCAATGTCCCTTGTGCGAGGCGCTGCGTTAGTCGGAGGTGGGGGCGAGCGCCTTTTCCACTAATTCTTTGGCGCCGGGTTTGCCGGCCAGGACGAGATCGGCCCACTCGACGCCGACTTTGGACAGGCGCACGGCTTCGCTCGTGAGGGACTCGGGACCGCCGGAATCCGCGTTGCCAAAAAAGATGCGGTCCATGGGATGGGCGGCGGCGAGGCGAGTTTTTGTGTATTGGCCGGGCGCGGCGATAAACATGGGATGGCCGCGGCGGTAGATGCGCACTTCGACGGGATCGACGTTGAATTCGGGTATGAGCTTTTGAAAATCGGCAAGGACGTGGGCGGCGAGGGATTTGCAGTCATCTTCCGCGAGCAAGGTGGAGCGCTGGTTTTCGCGGAGAGGCGTGTAGAACGAGAGGATGTTGTGCTTCTGCTTGTAGCCGGGACTGTTGCGGACGGTCCAGTCGGCGACGATGAAGTCGGTGAAGGAGTTTCCGGGGCACCAGTTGTCGTAGCCGCGATTGTAGACGGGCTTGTCGAAGATGACATTCACGACGGGATAGGGAGCGTAGCGGAAGTGGCGCATGGCGGTTTTTTGTTCATGGGGAAGATTTAGGACGATGCGGGAGGTGATGTGCTTGGGAGTGCACATGAGGACGACTTTGGCGGCGACGGTCGTGAGCTTGCCTTTGTGGAGATAGGTGACGCGGACGGCGTCCTTGTCCTGAATGACGGCGACAACGGCGGCGTTGTCCAGCATACGCTCCTTGTATTTAGGCTGGAGGACTTCGACGAGTTTGTGGGTGATGCAGCCGAGCCCGCCCGGGAGGATCACTCGCTTGCTGTCGGCGCCGGTTGCGAGATCTTGCATGGCGGAGATGGCGACGAAGGCGGAGGTGTCTTCGTTGGTGGCGCCCCAGTTGGAGGGGCCGTAGCCGTCCCACCACTGCGCGACTTCCGGAGCGTAGGAGGCGGTGAAGTTGGTGAAGGGTTGGGCGTCCAGCGCGGCCATTTTTTCGGTGATTTTGATTTTCATCAGGTCGTCGCGGAATTTCTTGAAGCTATCGCGGACTTCTTTTGGATAGGGCAATTGATCGAGGCCGGCTTTCCAAGTGTCCGGGACGAAGGTCTGGTTGACGATGGTGGGGTCTGGATTGTTGACGAAGGGCAGCTTGAGGCCGATTTCGCTGGCGAGCTGGTCGCCATCGTCTCCTTTGAAGGCGTAGGCGGAGCCGGTGGCGAAGGGTTGGCCGTCGTATTCTTCCTGGAAAGCGTTGCCGCCGAAATGGTCTTCTTTTTCGAGGAGGAGCCAATCTTTGCCGCGAAGGAAATAGGCGGCGGAGAGGCCGGCGACACCTCCACCGACGATGACGATGTCGGCTTTGCGGGTGGCGTCGGGATGTTCGAATTGATGGCCGTCGCGAATCTGGTGGCAGATTTCGAAATGTTCGCCGTGGACGAGCGGGGCCGCGTTCGAATCGGAAGCGGGCGCGGCAAGAAGCGTTTTGTCTATGGGACAGCCGGCGGCGACGGAACCGACGACGACGAATTTGATGAACTCACGGCGTGACGACGACATACATCCTCCTAGGGTGTTTCGATAAGTTCTTGCGCTTCGGCGCCGAGGCCGCGGGTGCGGACGCGGTACCAGATGATGATGAGGGCGACGGAAACGGCAAAGATCAAGGTGGAGACGGCGTTGATTTCGGGGGTGATGCCGCGGCGGAGGCGGCCCCAGATTTCGAGCGGGAGAGTATTGTCGCGGCCGATGAGGAAAAAGGTTACGGCGATTTCGTCCATGGAGAGGGTGAAGATGAGCAGCCCGGCAGCGATCATGGAGAGCTTGAGATTTGGAAGGGTGACGCGCCAGAAGGTTTGCCAGGGAGTTGCGCCGAGATCAAGGGAGGCTTCTTCCTGGGCGCGATCCATTTTTTGCAGGCCGGCGAAGAGTTCGGTGGTGGCGACGGAGATGAGCGCGGTGCCGTGGCCTAGGAAGACGGTGAAGAGGCTGAGTTGAACGTGGGCGAAGACGGCGAACATTAATAAGGAGAGGCCGGTGATGATGCCGGGGAGAATCAGGGGCAAAAGGACGAGACGGCGGAAGAGCGCTTTTCCGGGAAAGTCTGCGCGGTCGAGGGCGAGAGCGGCAAGTAGACCGAGGGTTAGCGACAGAACGACGCTGCCGGCAGCGACGAAGAGACTGTTCAGGACGGAGTCCCAGATGGGGCCGTCGGCGAAAAGCTGGCGGTACCAATCGAAGGTGAAATGGCGCGGGGGGAAGCCGCCGACGCCGTCGCGATTGAACGAATAAAGGATGAGGACGATGATGGGGAGATAGACGAATGCGAAGACACACGCGGCGTAGAGCGTGAGCAGGGGAGCGCGGCGGGTTGGAGAGGTGGCGGTCATTTGAAGGACCAGCGCTTTTCAAGACGCTCGGTAAGGAAGAGAAGAGAAATGACGACAAAGAGGATGCAGACTGAGATGGCGGCGCCGAGCGGCCAATCGTAGGCTGCGCCGAAGAGGCTTTGCACCACGTTGGCGATCATGGTGCCGGAAGCGCCGCCGACGAGTAGGGGAGCGAGGAAATCGCCGAGGGAGAGGACGAAGGCGAAGGTGGCGCCGGCGATGAGGCCGGGGAGCGAGAGCGGGAGAATCACCCGGAGGAAAGTTTGCGTGGAGCTGGCGCCGAGATCTTGGGAGGCTTCGACGAGCGGGCGAGGGATGTGCTCGAGGGCGGCGTAAATGGGGAGAAAGACAAAGGGCGTGTAGATGTGAGTGAGCATGAGGACGACGGCGAATGGGCTGTAGAGGAGGAACGAGACGGGTTCGTGAGTGAGATGAAGATATTGGAGGAAGCTGTTGAGAACGCCTTCGCTGCCGAGAATGGTTTTCCAGGCGTAGCCGCGGACGAGATAGCTGACCCACAAGGGCACGACGACGAGTTGGTAGAGGAGTTCCTTGCGGCCGCCGGAATGAAACGAGAGGTAGTAGGCGAGCGGATAGCCGAGGAGCAGGGAGCAGAAGGTTACGGAGGCGGCGATGCGCATGGTGCGGAGGAGGACTTCGATGTAGACGGGCTTTGCGAAGAGAGTGTGGTAATTGTCGAGGTTCCATTGGTGGACGAGGAGGCCGTCTTTGACGGCCCAGAAGCTGTGGGCGAACATCAGGGCATAGGGAAGCAGGAGGAAAAGGCCGACCCAGAGGAGGGGCGGGAGAGAAACGAGCGTTTTGTAGGCGCGGGAAAACATAGAGAGGAGTTTGGTGACCGCCGACTCGTGAAAACCAATGAAGGAATCGGGCTTCCGCTTGCGAGTCAGTTCACTAAGAAATAGGACCTCCCTTCTTCATGTTCATTCCTGGACGCGGACGGCGTCCGCGATCGAGAAAACAAAATCATGTTCACCCGACAGCGGGCCATGCACGGGAATTCGTACGCGCAAGAACTGCCCTGCGCCGCAATCCACTTCGAGCAGTTCACTGGAACCGCCATAGAGCTGCTGTCGGATGGAAGCGCGGAATTTTACTTCGGTGGCCTGACGCCCGCCGCCTGCGCAGAGTCGGATCGCTTCTGGCCTGAGTGAGAATATGGCAAGGCCGTCCGGGGCGTCCAATGGCCAGCGGAGAACGCCGCACGTCGCGATACTGCCGCGGATTTCCCCTTGCAGCAAATTGGTTTGGCCGATGAACTGGGCGGTGTAGGCGGTGGCCGGATGCGCGTAGATTTCGCGGGCAGTGGCGACCTGTTCGAGGGCGCCATCGCGCAACAGGGCGATGCGGTCGGAGAGCGCCATGGCTTCTTCCTGGTCGTGAGTGACGAATAGAAAGGTGATGCCGAGTTCGCGCTGGAGGGATTTCAGTTCGCCCTGCATTTGTTTGCGGAGATTGGCGTCGAGAGCGGAAAGGGGCTCGTCGAGAAGAAGAAGCTGCGGGCGATTGACGAGAGCTCTGGCGAGGGCGACGCGCTGCTGCTGGCCGCCGCTTAATTTGGAGGGTCGGGAGGCGGCGAACTCTTCCATTTTTACCATGCGCAGGGACTGATCCACGCGGTCGCCGATTTCTGCAGCGGGCGTATTTTTCACGCGCAAACCGTAGGCGACGTTGTCTCGTACGCTGAGGTGCGGGAAGAGCGCATAGTGCTGGAAGACGGTGTTGACGCGGCGCTTGTAGGGCGGGAGCGTGTCCAGCCGTTCACCACCCATCCAGATTTCGCCCGCGCTGGGTTGTTCGAAACCGGCGATCAGGCGGAGGAGCGTGGTTTTGCCGGAGCCGCTTTCGCCGAGCAGGGTGAGGAATTCACCGGAAGCAATGCTCAGAGAAACGCCTTTCAAAACGTCACGCCTGCCAAAACATTTGGACACTCCCCTGATCTCAAGAAGTGCTGTGGTTGGGGTGTGGGAAGGATGAAGCGAATTTGCGCCGACTGAACTCACGGGGCGTTCTTCACCTCATTCCAGATTTCCGTGTACTTGGCGCGGCGCGGAACATCTTGCCAGAAATAGATCCGTTGCATGTAGGCATCTGGATTGTCGAGATGCAGGCCCTTCTTCTCGTCCTCGCTGAGGAATTGGGATGCCCCCGGGTTTGCGGGCGTGTAGTGGGTAACGTCGCTGACTTTTTTCTGCGTCTGAGCTTCGATCATATACTCCAGAAACTCCGTGGCCAGCTCCTTGCGGGTGCTAGCTGCGGTGATCATCAGATGATCGATCCATCCTGTGGTATTTTCTCTTGGAATCACCTCGCCGATGGGAAACTTGAGCGCGCGAAGCTGGTTGGTCATCAGCGGCCAGCCCATGGCCAGGATAATTTCATGATTTTGGAAAAGGTTGGTCAACTCTCCGCCGGTGCTCCAGTATTTGCGGATATTGGGCTTGATCTCGATCAGTTTTTTCTTTACGGCTTCAAGCTGGTCGTCCGTCAGATCATAAATATGATTGGGATCGGGTTTGTCGTAACCAAGAACCTGCGCGGCCATGTACACGCTGGAAAGTTCATCCCAAAGTGAAATCTTTCCTTTGTACTTGGGATCCCAGAAGAGGTTCCAGGAATCGGGCGGCTGGGGGAAAACGGTCGTGTCATAGAGGATAGGATTGGGGCCCCAGATAAAGGGAACTCCATAGACCTGGCCGTTGCTTTTGACGAGGGGGAGGTTGCGGAGCCTTGGGGAAAGCTGAGAATACGAGGAGATTTTGGAGAGATCGAGAGGCGCCACCAAGCCAGCCTTCACAATCGAGGTGGCGACGTCGCTGGAGGGGGAGATGACGTCGTAATTGGAGGCGCTGCCGCCGCGCAGTTTGGCGACGAGCTCGTCGCTGGAGCCCATGTAGGAGGCGGAGACTTTGCAGTGATGGCTCTCCTCGAAAGCTTGGACGAAGGAAGGATCGGCGTAGCCTTCCCAGACGAGCAGGCTCAAGGAATCTTGGCTCTTCTTGCAGGCGGTGTTGGTTAACGCAAGCGCCAGAAGTCCGAGAAAAATTGCGCGAACTTTCATCGCCCCTCCATCCAATTCGATTTCACGCTCATGCACCGTTAGCTTCGAAACTCAGAAGGTTGGCGGCGTGTTGATCCACAGCAGCCAGGTTTCTTTCCGCCCCGGATTTTTCCAGCGATGCGGCGTGGAACTTTCGAAATAGAGGCTGTCGCCGGGCTTCAAACGGTAATGTTCCTCGCCGTTCAGCCAGATTTCAAAGTCGCCGCGGAGCACGTGGAGAAATTCCTCGCCTTCGTGGGTGTAGGATTCGCCGCTGCCGCCGCCGGGTTTGACGCGGAAAAGATGCGGTTCCATCACGGTATTTCCCCAGGCAAGCAGCTCCATGCGAACGTCCGGGGTGGTTTCCAGAATTTTTCGCTGATGGGGCCGCACGAGGCGGGGATTATCGCCGGCGGCCTCGAAGAGGGACAAGATGTTTGTGCGATAGAAGCGAGCGATGCGGCGAAGCGTGGCGATGGAAGAGCGCATTTGGCCGCGTTCGAGGGCGCTGAGGAAACCCACGGAGACGCCGGTGGACTTGGCGACTTGCGCGAGGGAGAGGCCGCGGCGGGTGCGCAAGCGGCGGAAACGCTGGCCGGGATGCGGAGAAGTTTCGGCGGTAGCGGTGACGATTCCCTGGCGCTTGAGAACGTGGACGATGGCAGCGGGATTGAGGCCGCGAGCGCGGCGCAAAAAAATGGCGCGCTGCAGCAGGCGCACATCGGCTTCGGAGTAGAGGCGGTAACGGCTCTCGGTGCGCTGCGGGCTGACGAGGCCGAGCGCTTCCCAGGCGCGCAGCGCGGACGAGGAAATGCCGACGCGGCGCGCCACTTCGCTGATGCGCAAGGGGCGATGGAGGCCGCGCGGTGCTAATCCTTTGGATAAATTCTTTCTGCTTGACACGGATGCCGGCTTTCTCTAAGTTTGCTGGATTATAGTAAGGTTTCAGGGGCACAGCAACCACGAAGAATGCGTCCTCCAAAAATTCTTCGGGGCAAGGGGTGAGGATATGAAGGGTGAGGCACGCTTCCGGCAGATCCGTTCTTCCTGCTGCCACGGCATTTTATCCGCCAGTCTATTTGCAGTTGCGATGCTTCTTGCGGCGCCGTTTGCGAGCGCGCAGAGCACCGGCGGCCGCATTCGCGGCACGGTGATGGATGCCAGCGGCGGGGCCATTCCGGGTGCCACCGTTACGCTAATCAATGAGGCAACGCATGCGATCCGCGACATTCAGTCTGGCGCGAACGGCGAATACATTTTTCTGGAAGTGCCGGTTGGCAGCTACGAAATTGATGTGACGACCAAGGGCTTCAAGAAGTACACGCGCAAGGGGATTGCGCTGGATTTGAACGAAGTCATCAGCGTGGACCTTACCTTGCAGGTTGGTGGCTCGACGGAAGTGGTGGAAGTGACGGGCGCGCCTCCGGTGGTGGATACGACTTCGACGCAGCTGGGCGCGGTTGTCAACGAGCGTTCGTCCACGCAATTGCCGCTGAACCAGCGCGACGTTTATCAGTTGCTGCAATTGCAGCCGGGCGTACAATCACAGATTGGAAACAATTTGTTTTATGGCTCGGACAAGGCGGGCGTCGTTACGGTGAACGGCGGGCGCGGCCGTGCGAACAATTATTCGGTAAATGGCGGTGACGGAAACGATCTGTTTGCGAACTTGCCGGCGGTGCAGCCTTCGCCGGACAGTATCGAAGAGTTCCGCGTGATCACCAACTCGTTTGATGCCGAGTATGGGCGCAATTCGGGGGCAGTCGTCAACGTGGTAACCAAGTCCGGTACGAATGACTGGCACGGCAGCACGTATGAGTTCTTCCGCAACACGGTTCTGAATGCGCACGGGTTCTCATTTCTGCAGACACCGAAGCCTCCCTTCAACCAGAACCAGTTTGGGGGAACGATCGGCGGACCGATCAAGAAGGACAAAACTTTTATTTTTGGATCGTATGAAGGACGCCGCGTCGTCCAAGGAATTGTCTCTCAGCCGGTGCCCGTACCGACAGCAGGAGATCTGGCCGGAAACTTTGGAGCGCCGTTTTCCGGCACTCTGACCGATCCCACGGTGGCCAACATTTTTGAGAATCGCGCGGGATGCGGTTCTAGCCTTTCTCCTAGCCAACAAACCAGCTTGGCTGCTGTGGCTGCGGGCACGCCACAGCCTTACGATTCCATATTTACAAACGGTGTAGTTCCAGTTGGATGCTTTGATCCTGTCGCAGTGAGCCTTGTGAAGTACCTGCCCGGTTCGGGAGGGACTAGCTCACAGGCACAGGACGTATCCAAAGCGACGGACCGGGGAGATCAGTTCACCATTCATTTCGACCAAATCCTCAACAAGGACCAGAAGCTCTCCGTCTACTACTACTACAACAATGACAACACTCTTGATCCCTTTGCGATCTTCCAATTAGCCGGCGCTTCGCTGGGCAATTTTGGCGGCCGGATCATTTCGCATGTACAGCAAGTCAACGCCAGCCACACGTGGACGATCGGGTCGACAGCAGTGAATGAATTCCGGTTCACGCTGTTCCGCGAGGCAGAGCCCCAATTCTATACGCCGACAACCACGAATTTGGTGACTGCGTCATGCGGGACCGGAGCGGCTGCGGCGTTCTGCTTCACGGGCACATCCGACACCCCGCTAGTGGACGCCAACGGAAATCCTCTGGGCACGGCGGCGAATCCTAATGTGCCGGTCTGTCCGGGCCAGTTCGGATGCGGCATTCACCCGGGACTTGGTTCGCAGTTCGAAGGAGTGCCCTTTTTCACGCTGAATGGCACGACCGGCCTTTTCGGAAACAACTTCGAAGGACAATTGCCGCAGACGGGCAACACGTTTCAGTTCAGCGACAATTACAGCAAGATCATCGGCAAGCACAGTTTCAAATTTGGCGCGGATACTCGGTATCAAAAATTCGACCAGACGGTCTACTTCAACGTAAACGGAGAGTACATCCTAGGCTCGGGCGGCCCCAACGATACCGGCTCTTCCGATCCGTATGCGAACTTCTTGCTGGGCTTGCCGACCTCGTATGCACAGGGCTCCGGCAACAAGGAACTCGTGCGCAGCACGTCGGTTTATCTCTTCGCGCAAGACAGCTGGAAGCTGAAGTCCAACGTTACGCTGAACTACGGAATTCGCTGGGAGATGAACACGCCGCTGACGGATATCGGCCAGAAGGTGCAGCGGTTTAATCCCGGGCAGGTCTCCACGGTCTATCCCTGCGTGCTGAGTCCGGCGAGCAATTTGTTTGGCCCGGGGAATACCTGCGAAAACCAAGGAGTGACGCCCACCGGACTGGTTGTGCCGGGAGATAAGGGCGTGCCGGGTGGATTGATCAGCACTTATACCAAAGCATTTGCGCCGCGGCTGGGCCTCAATTGGAGCCCGGGTTGGAAAGATGGAGCAATGGCCAAGCTGACGGGTGGACCGAACAAGACCACGGTCAGCATGGGATGGGGCTTGTTCTACAATCCGATTGAGCAGTTGGTGCTGGAACAGTTCGTAGCCGAGCCGCCGTTCGGCATCAGCAACTCCGTTTCGAATCCGCTGTTGAGCACGCCGTTCGTCTCGCAGGAAGGGACGACAAAGCCCAACGTGTCCAACGGTTTCTTGACTCCACCGCGCAATCAGCCGGTGGACTGGTCGCTATACCGTCCGATTTTGCTGTTCGGACAATTTCCGACGAACCTGAGAACGCAATACTCGGCGCAGTATAACTTGACGATCAAGCGCGAACTGCCGGGGAACGTTTTGTTTCAGGTTGGATACGTGGGCTCGCAAGGGCACCGGCTTCTGGCCATCTTCGATCAGAATGCCGCGAACGCGCAGACCTGCGTGGACCTTGCCAATCTTGGACAGGGCTGCGGCCCGTTCGGTGAAGACAGCCAATATAGCTTCACTCTTCCGCAGGGCTCCGTTCTCCATCTGCCTTATATCGGTGGGCCAACTCCAGGAGGTCCGAATATCCCTTGCCCGATCGTGGGCCCGACTCCTACCGGCTGCACGATCACGGGTGCGGCGGGAGGAACTCCAGTTAATTTGGTGGGCCTGCGGCCCTACTCTTCCCCCAATTGCGATCCGCTCAGTACAACTCCGTTGACAAGCGGGTGCCCGGCGGATGGAACACCGATCTTCGGGAGTATCTTCAATGAAGATACCGCGGCGCATTCGAATTACAATTCGCTGCAAGCGCTGCTTCAGAAGCAGTTCTCTCACGGGCTGCAGTTTCAGGCCTCTTACACGTTCAGCAAGTCGCTGGACAACGCTTCAAGTTTTGAAGAAATCCTGAATCCAACCAACTTCAACGCGACGTATGGGCCATCGCTTTATGATGCGCGGCACCGATTCGTCTTCAACTACGTTTGGGAATTGCCGGTGCCAAAGAAAGAGGGATTTACCGGCAAAGCGGTGAACGGCTGGCAAGTGTCGGGAATCTTCACGTATCAAACGGGATTCCCGATTCTGATCAGCAATTGCAACGACAGTGAGCTGGAGGGCAGCATCCAGGGATTCGAATGTCCCGGGAAACCGAATCTCACCGGGCCTTTACAGATTACAAATCCTCGCACGACGGGTTTTGGGTTCAACGTCAACCAATTCGACAACAACGTGACGCTGGGAACGTTTGGCAATGCGCCGCGGACGGTGTGCTGCAATTCGCCGATCAACAACTGGGACATGGGAGTCTTCAAGGACACGCCGGTGGGCGAAAAGATGCGTTTGGAATTCAGGACAGAGATTTTCAACGTGTTCAATCATACGCAGTTCTACAGTATTGATGGCAACTCCGGTAATCTGGGAACGACGTTTGGGCAGCCACAGAAGACGCGCGATCCGCGGCTGCTGCAATTTGCGCTCAAGCTTCTTTTCTAGAGTTCGAAGGAGATCCAAGGCAAGAAAGAGGGCGCCCCTAGCAGGCGGGGGCGCCTTCGCACGTCAACAAAAGCCGAGAAGAAGTCCCCGAATTTCCAGAGATTTTCCATCTGAGACTGACCGCAGGGAATAGACCTGTGAGGGTAACGGCACAAGGGCCAACCCATGGAGCACGCAAATGCACGACGCACTACAAAAAGAAATCGCCACGTATGAGAAGCGCACGCCGAAATCAGCCGTAGCGTACAAGCGGGCGCTGCAACGTATCCCGCTTGGTGTTGCCAGTAATTACCGGCACTACGAGCCGTATCCCCTTTTCGTGAAGGACGGAAAAGCGGGCCGGATTCACGACGAGGACGGCAACGAATACATTGACCACAACCTGTGTTTTGGGGCGCTGATGGCGGGGCATTGCCATCCCGCGGTGGTGAAGGCGGTTGAGCAGAAGCTGCATGAGGGAACGACGTTTGGGATGCCGCATGACCAGGAGTGGGAACTGGCGGAGGAGATCTGCGCGCGGTATCCGGTGGAGATGGTGCGGTTCGGGTCGAGCGGGACGGAAGTGACCATGCATGCTTGCCGCATTGCGCGCGCGGCGACGGGTCGCGACAAGATCTTGAAATTCGAAGGCTCTTATCACGGCTTGCATGACACTGCTTTGGTGAGCGTCAAGCCGAAGGTGGAAGACTACGGCGATCCAGATGCACCCAATTCCGTTCCCGGGGGTGGAGGAATACCAAAGAATTCTCTGGAGAACGTGGTTGTCGCCAGCTTCAACAATCTGAAGAGCGTCGAAAACCGGTTCAAGCAATATCCCGGGCAGATTGCCGCGATCATTCTCGAGCCCATACTGATGAACGTCGGATTGTGCATGCCGCAGCCGGGGTTTTTGCAGGGGTTGCGCGATATATGCGCGAAGAATGGGACGCTGCTGATTTTTGACGAGGTGAAAACCGGCGCGAAACTTGCGTGGGGCGGCGCCAGCGAATTTTTCGGCGTGAAGCCGGACATGATTTGCCTGGCGAAGTCCATCGGAGGGGGATTGCCGCTGGGCGCGTTTGGCGCAAGCCGCGCGGTGATGGATCTGATCTCGCAACACAAGGTGTTCCACGGCGGCACATACAACACGAACCGCGTATCGATGGCGGCGGGGCTTGCGACGTTTCGGGAAGTGCTGACCCGCGAGAACTACGCGCACGTCGGCAAGCTCAGCAAGAAACTCACTGAAGGCTACCGCGCCATTGTGGCGAAATCGGGGCTAACCGCGTACGTAGCCAGCGCGGGCGTCAACGGCGCGCTGATGCTGTATCCGCAGGAGATTCGCAACTACCGCGACTGGACCAAGGTCGACGTCGATCTCTGGCGGCACTATTGGTTTGCCATGGTGAATCGTGGCGTGCTTGCGCAGCCATATTGGTGGGACGAGCAGTGGACCATTTCGGTGCAACACACCGAGGCGGACATTGACAAGCATCTGGCGGTTTTCGAAGAGGTCGCGCCGGCGCTAGCGAAAGCGCAACACGAGCGGGGCGCCGCGTTTGTTGGCGCAGCGGGACACTAACCGGCGCGGGTAGGAAGTTCAGGAGAGAAGTAGCTTGGCGAACGAGGTCACGACATCTCCCGAGCCAGCGGTGGCGCAGGACGCGCCCCATCTGCGCAGAGTTCTGGGGCGTTGGGACCTCGTTCTGCTTTTTGTCGTCGCGATCGTAAATCTCAACGTGGTTCCGACGATTGCGGCGAACGGTGGGGTAACCGTCTGGCTTTGGGCTCTGGCGCTGCTGCTGTTTTTCTGGCCACAGGGAATCGCGGTCATCGAGCTAGCGCACCGCTATCCCGGTGAGGGCGGCGTTTATTTGTGGGCCAAACGTGTATTTGGGGATTTCCACGGTTTCCTTTCGGGCTGGTGCTACTGGACGAACAATATTTTTTACGTGCCGACGGTACTCCTGTATTTCGTTGGCATCTCGGTGTACGTGGCAGGTCCGCGGGCGCGGACGCTAGCGGACAATCCGTGGTTCGCACTCGGCGCGTCCATGGTGCTTTTGGTCTTGTTGGTGGGGTTGAATGTGCTGGGCCTGGGCGTCGGCAAATGGATCAACAATCTTGGCGGGATTGGCACGGCAATCACGGCGACCACGCTGATTGGCCTCGGGCTTGTCGTTTTATTCCGGTTTGGCACCACGATGACTGCGAGCGATTTTCGTGTTACTGGAGATATTCGCTTGATCGGCTCGTTTGGCGTGATCTGTTTTGGGCTCGTTGGACTGGAACTGGCTTCCGTGATGGGCGACGAGATTCAAGATCCGCATCGAACGCTTCCCGGTGCGGTCGGGTGGGGAGGACTGCTCTCGGGGATTTTGTACATCGGTGCAACACTGACCTTGCTACTTGCGGTGAGCAAGCAAGATATCGGCGTGCTGCAAGGGGTCGTGCAGGCGGTCAGCCACATGGCCGATCAAGTGAAAGTGCCGTGGATTGTCTCGCCATTTGCGTTTGTGCTGAGCATTTCGATTGCGGGCATCGCTTCAGCCTGGCTTGCGGGGTCGGCGCGGATTCCTTTTGTCGCGGGGCTCGATTCCTATCTGCCTGAAGGGTTGGGCAAAGTGCATCAGAAATATGCGACGCCGTATGTCGCACTGATCGTGCATGCAACTTTTTCTGCGATTTTTCTGGGAATGAGTTTTGTCGGCGCCGGCGTGAAGGAAGCCTTTGTAACCATGCTGGACCTGGCCGTAGTTCTGCAGTTGGTGCCATTTTTATACATGCACGCCGCATTACTGAAGCTTGCGATGGAATCGGCGCCGGGCGAGGGGTACTACAGCAAGACGACACTTCTTCTTGCCGGCGGTTTCGGATTGCTCACCACGATTCTGGGAATGGGCGTCGCGTTCATACCGTCGCACCAGATCGAATCAATCCGACTATTCGAAATCAAGATGTTTAGCGGAACATTGTTTTTTCTGGGACTTGCGTGGTTTTTCTTTTTTGTGTATGGGCGGCGGAAGGCCGCGCGGAAACTGGCGGAGGCGTCCGCGCTTTGAAGTGAATTTGGGAGGCAGTGATGTCGAGCAGTGCGAAGACGGTGGTTCGAGCCTATCAAAACTATATCAACGGACAATGGGTGAAGAGCGCTTCCGGCGAGATGTTTCCCGTCTACGATCCCTCGACGGAGGAAGTGATCGCGAATGTTGCGTCGGGAACGGCGGCAGATGTTGACCAGGCGGTGAAAGCGGCGCGGGCGGCGTTTGATACCGGACCGTGGGGGAAGACGAACGCGGCGGAGCGGGGCCGCCTTCTTTACAAGCTAGCGGAAAAAATTCGGGCGAACGCCGCGCAGCTTGCGGAGCTGGAATGCCGCAATTCGGGCAAGCCCATCGTGGAGGCGGAGTTCGACATCGCGGATGCCGCGACGTGTTTCGAATACTATGCTGGCCTGGCGAACAAGGTCTTGGGGCACGTCAATCCCGTGCCCGCGAATGCGCTGAGTTTCACTCTGCGCGAACCGGTCGGAGTCGCTGGGCAGATCATTCCTTGGAATTATCCGCTGGTGATGGCGGCATGGAAGCTCGCCCCGGCGATTGCAGCGGGATGCACTTGCGTGCTCAAGCCGGCTGAGCAGACGCCGCTTAGCATGATGGAGGTCGCCAATTGGTTTGAAGAGATTGGCCTGCCGCCCGGGGTGGTCAATATAGTGAATGGACTTGGGGAAACGGCAGGTGCCGCGCTGGTCGCGCATCCTGGGGTGGACAAGATTGCGTTTACCGGGAGCGCCGCGGTAGGAAAAATCATTGTGAAGAGCGCCGCGGACACGCTGAAGCGGGTGACGCTTGAACTCGGCGGCAAGTCTCCCAACATTTTCTTCGAAGGCGCGGATTGGGAAGCAGCCGTGGACGGCGCGCTTTTCGGAATATTCATCAATCAAGGCGAGGTTTGTTCCGCGGGCAGCCGCATCCTCGTGGAAAAGAAAATCTATTCGAAATTCGTGGAAGCCATGACGGAAAAGGCCAAGCGCATCAAGCTAGGCCCGCCACTCGAGCGCGAAACGAAGATGGGGCCGCTGGTCAGCAAGGAGCAATACGACCGCGTCGGCTCATATCTGGATCTCGGGAAAAAAGAGGCGAAGGTGGCCATTGGCGGCGGGCGGCCGAAGCAGTTTGGGAAGGGCTTCTACGTCGAGCCGACGATTTTCTACGACGTGGATAACAACGCGCGTATCTCTCGCGAAGAGATTTTCGGCCCCGTTGCGTCCGTGATTCCGTTCGAAGGGGAACCGGAAGCGATTCGAATCGCCAACGACACGCCGTACGGACTCGCGGCAGCGGTCTGGACGCGGGATATTTACAAAGCGTTTCGCGTCGTGAAATCACTGCGCGCCGGCATCGTATGGGTGAATCACATGCAGCCGACGTACGTGGAAGCGCCGTGGGGCGGGTACAAGCAGTCGGGCTTCGGGCGCGAGCTGGGTCCCTGGGGACTTGAAGAATACCTCGAAACCAAACAGGTGTTCGTCAATCTCGACGAGACCCCGATCGGCTGGTACTAGATTTCAAAGCAAGGAAAACGAAAATGTCTACCATTCAAATCCGCACGGAAATTCCTGGACCAAAGTCACGCGCCTTAATGGTGCGCCGTGAAGCAGCAATTCCACGTGGCCCAGCGAATGCCACGCCGGTTTTCGCGGCGCGCGCCGAAGGCGCGGTCATCGAAGACGTCGACGGAAACCGATATCTCGATTTTGCAGGAGGCATCGGCTGCCTGAATATCGGCCATCGCTCTCCGCGGGTGACGGCCGCGATACGCGAACAACTCGAGAAACATTTGCATCTTTGCTTCGCCGTCACGCCCTACGAAGGTTATGTCGCCGTCGCGGAGAAGCTGAATGCACTTACTCCCGGGAATTTTCCGAAGAAAACCATTCTGCTTAACTCCGGCGCAGAAGCCATCGAAAATTCCATCAAGATCGCGCGCGCCTACACGAAGCGTCCGGCGGTGATTTGCTTCGAGGACGCTTTTCATGGCCGCACATTATTGACGATGTCGCTGACAAGCAAGACGCATCCATACAAAGCCGGCTTCGAGCCTTTTGCTAGCGACATTTACCGGATTCCCTTTGCGTATCCGTACCGAGGCGAAAAGGGAGCTACCGCGGAGACGTTCGCACATTATCTCGAAGACGCTTTCAAGCGATCCGTCGCCCCGGAATCCGTGGCTGCGGTGATCGCCGAGCCGGTTCTCGGGGAGGGCGGTTTCATCGTTCCGCCGCGAGAATACTTCAAGCTGCTGCAGAACATTTGCCGCAAACACGGCATTCTCTTCATCGCGGACGAGGTGCAAACGGGCTTTGCGCGCACGGGCAAGTGGTTTGCTTCGGAACATTTCGGGATCGAGCCGGATTTGATAGTCATGGCGAAATCGCTGGGCGGAGGAATGCCCATTGCCGCGGTGACCGGCCGCGCCGAAATTATGGACGCGCCCGGAGCGGGAGCCTTGGGCGGCACGTATTGCGGACATCCGGCTTCGTGTGCTGCGGCGCTTGCGGCGATTGAAACGATTGAGAAAGAAGGTTTACTCGCGCGGTCCACGGCAATCGGCAAATATTTTGAAGATCGCGCGCGCGGTTGGCAAAAGAAATGGCCTTTGATTGGTGAAGTTCGGGGCCTCGGAGGGATGTGCGCCATCGAACTAGTGCGCGACGCGAAGACGCGCGAACCTGCAGACTCCGAGACCAAGGAGATCGCGAAGTATTGTTACGAGCACGGCTTGATCACCATCACCGCAGGCACATTTAACAACGTGATGCGCATCCTTGTCCCGCTGGTGATCAGCGACGAACAATTTGACGAAGGGCTGAACGTCCTCGAAGCCGCGCTGGCTTCTGTCGTGGAACGCAAGCAGGCCGTACTTTCCCACGCGTAGCTCAGTTCTGACGGCGGTTCTTCGTGGCCCAAGCGAAGTTTGCGCGGCGGCACGTCCACCGCAAGAGAGGTCTTCTCACGCGTCGGCCGAACTACTTGTTGATGTCATCCTTTGCTTCGAGGCGCTTCAGCAGCGGCTGAAGAAAAGGCTTTGTGGCATCCGGGGCGCCGTTGATAGCCATGGTCATTTCCTTGGCTGCGGTTGTGAAGTCGCCGGAATTTGAGTCCACGCGCGCGAGCGCCAGGTGGCTGACCCAGTGGTTCGCATCTTTTTTGGAGACTTGGGGAAATAGCTCAAAAGCCCGCTTGGTGTTTCCTTGGCGTTGTAGGCCGCGAGCATAGACGTAGAGTTGGATCGCGGTGGCTTTGTCGAGGGCCGTGGCGAGCGTCTTTGCGGCTTCGTCCTTGCGGCTCATAGCGTCATAGATGCGTGACTTTGTCTCCCAATTCTCAAAGCGATCTTCGTTTTGAATGGAAGTGTCTTCCCACTTCAGCGCTTCTTCGAGATTGTAGTTGTTGTCCAGGCACCAATTCGCTGCTTCGTCGTAGCCGGCCCACGTGAATCCACCAACATTTCGAAGCTCGTTCTTGATGCTGCGCAAAACAACGGCTTTGACGTCCACCGAGATGTGAATGGGCACTGCAAGTTTTTCCCAGCGCAGGGTGGCTACGGCCGAATCCGGTTTCACGTCGTCGAAAACATACGTCAGAACCTCAAAAGACTCCGCCGCGCGCGGCTTTGCGATGACGCGCAGTGCATCTTCTTTTTCGTCGTAGCTGAAGCTGCCCCAGGAGGTGGAGTTCTTCGAGAAAATGATGGTCCATTGATCTTTGTCGGGAATCGTGTGCAAACCGTACGTTCCGGCCGGGAGGGGTTTTCCTTCCACGGTGACATCGTCCGAGAAAGTGATCGTGGTGTTTTCGTTCGCGCCCGAGCGCCAAACCTTGCCGTACGGCACGGTCTTGCCCCAGATCTCCCGCCCGCCGACTTCCGGCCGATGATAGACGATGGTAACGTCCGTCAGTCCGATGCGCTGCGAGACGGTCCCCCGCTGACTGACGCGAGGGATGTTCAACTCCGTCGGTTGGCCCCCATTCTTGAATTGCGCTGCGGCATTGCTTGCCAAGACGCCGCACCCAATCGCTAAACCCAAGACGCAAACACACGCTCTACGCATAAGCACACCAACCCCTCTCAACAAAGAATAGATTCTCGACTTTGCCGGAATCGCCCGGGGGACCACCCCACTCGCGATAGACGCTGCGCTGCTCAAGGGGTGAGCAGAGCCGAGGCCGAGGATGTTCGGCGGGCGATTTCAGGATAGGATATTGCAGTAGCGTGGGGCCCGTAGCTCAGCGGTTAGAGCAGCGGACTCATAATGCTTTGCGCAGTACCAGTCCCAGTGTTTTTTCAATGACTTACGTGGGAGACTTTTGAGGATTTTAGTAGCATTTCGGAGTCATTAGAGGGGGTTTTGGAGTCATAACGGAGTCATTTCGGAGTCAGGGTCAGCCAGCGCAAGGCGCTTTTTCCAAATCAGGATTCGCATTCAAGATTTCAGTTACATCCCCACTAAAAATTTTGGCGGCGTCAAGATCCCCCAAACCCAGCACCGTTGCGCCGCTTACCGCACGCACATAAAGAAGAGTGTTCTTGCGACTTCTCAATCTAAATTTACTCCCAGGCCATTTTGCCGACGAACTTTCTTCAACATAATCTATGATGGCTTGCCCAAGTTCTTCCGCGGTAGGTTTGGAGAGTTCGCGCACATGCTCTTGCCGCGTACTAATGGAAACTGTGAATTGTTTGGGATCAATTTTTAGCGTCAGATCGATCATAGCCCACACCTCCGAGTGATTAAAGCTATCACAGGCACTATTTCACTCTGGTTAATTCCCGTACATCTTTTTGAACCTAGCCGCCCTTCGGATGAAAATCTGTTGCTGCCATTTGAGCCGGGCATCGGGGTCTGGGTTTGGATCCCGCGGAGAGATAGATTCAGTCTGAACTGTTGGTATGCCCGGCTCTGGAGCCTGCAAAATTCTGTTTAACAGGAAGGCGTATAACTCAGTCAGTTGTCCGCAACTTGGGCACTTTAGTTTGACCTGGCTGGAAGGGTGAAAATGGCTGGGAAGTGGTTCGGGCCACAACACGCAAAAACTGCTCTCGCAGCCCGGGCAAGTGAACGAGTGATAGCTCGCCATGATAAGGACACTCCTGCGTTTGAGTTGTTGCATGTAGGAAGACGGAAACCGCAGTCTACTTTCTCTTGTTCCACAAGTCCATGAACAGTTTCACCACCATCGAGCCTTTAGAGGGAGCCTGGATTCGCTAAGAACCAAGCTCGCAGTTCTTCCAACTTTTGCAAAGCGTGAGGAAATGCCAGATAGGAGAGCCGGACTGAATCAGCCGACACGCTGGCATTCTGTGGATGAACCGCGTCGTTGCGTTGCACTCTGATAGCTTCAATCAAAGAAATTAGATGAGGTGAAGCCCCTTCCGTTACCGAGTACGGGATGATGCGAGGAGGTTGCTGAGCTTGGGTAATTACGTTCTGGATAAAACCAAAAAGCGAGTTCATGCTTCTACCGTTTATAAACCCTTCCAGTTTGGCTGTTTGCTTGGGGTCTTTGAATACCTTGCGCATGGATTCACCTAGCAAATAAACACCCTTCTCGGAAGCCGCACCGACCATGACGGCTGATGCAAAGTAAGTCCCACGCTCATAGGCTTTCAAGCCTTCGGTCACGTACTGCTCCATCACCGGGTCCAGAATAGGAACCAATTTGCGTAAGAAATTCAAGTAGCCATCAACGTCTTCCGGAACTGGCCCTGCACTAGCAGCCCACGCTTCTCCGCGAGTCGTCTTGTGGAATGCGAAGCTTGGAAAGCCTTGGAGGTTCGTCTGTATCCCACGCATTATGTACCCGGTGTTGAGCAGGTAGGAGAATCCCTCCGCAGCCGCAAATGTAAGAGGGTATGGTGCTTGGTTGATTTGATAATTCGTTCCATCGAATCCCTGTGTCTGCGACTTCCTTACGATGCCTTCAACCTTGGCATTCTCCATCACGCGCCACAAAGCATCTATGAAGGTCTCAAAACTGAAATTGCTCATTGGCCTCAAGGCTTCCCGCATGAAAGGAAGAATCCAGGACATCGTGTAATGAGTAGCCAATTTGTCGTTCCTCCGCAGATTCGTCTAGATCGAACCAAGTTCTTTGACCACGCCGCGAGCGTCTTTATCGTCACGCAGTCCAGCAAACTTCGAATGCCTGAGCCGATCTGCTTCTGTCCACTCCAGGAATTCTATTTGGGCGACGGCTTCCGGGCGAAGCCAAACGCATTCCTCCATTTTCTCAGCCGTCAGTTCGTCGCCCCAACGAGATTTGTGTGTATCCGGAAGATTGACGAAGGGTATCGTTGGGGATACGAGATGACGGATTTTCTCAAAGACTTGGCGACGTGACGCCGGAACAAAGCCGTTGCGGACGCGAGCAACATAAATCAAGTCCTCGCCTCGATAGTAGCCGACGATGAGGGAGTCAAATCCGTGCGGCCCTGGAATGTATCCGCCGATCACAAGCTCCTGGCTTTGATTCACGCGGTATTTGATCCATGCTCCCGTGCGTTTTCCAGGCTCATAGAAACTGTCCTTGCGTTTTCCAATGACGCCTTCAAGCTGTTGTTGACGCACAGCGGCCAACATATTGGTCCCTGACACGTTGAATTGTTCAGCGATGCGGATTCGAGGCGAGTAGAAATTCAGATGGGAGTTCATCAATTCACGACGGTCACTCAGGGGCAGTCTCGTCAGACCACGATCCTGGCAAATGAGGAGATCAAAGACGAAGTAGCAGATACTTGAAGCTCTGCTGCGAAACTGTGAAAGCAAATTAAAGTTTGGCCGTCCCGCATCATCCAGGGCCACAATCTCTCCATCGACGACCGTGCCGTCCGGGAGATCACGTAGAGATTCGACGATATAGGGATACTGTGCGTTGAATGATTTATTGCGACGGGAAAAGAGATCGATGCTGCCACTCCATTTCACCGCTACAGCGCGATAGCCGTCGAGCTTGATTTCGTAAATCCATCCCGGCCCGTCTATCAGCTTTTGGACGGGAGCGCAGTCCATCGGCGCGATGAACTCGGCTTTTCGATTCGGCAAGGCTGTTAGGTTCGGTCGAATTGATTTCCTCGTATATAGCCCATCAAACTTCTTGCTGCTTGCCGAGAGCGAGAAGCGCAGCAGGAACCCGGTAGCCAATCTATTGACACTTTAACTTTGACACAATAGTCTCTGTTGTGAAATGGAAAACAAAGCATCAAAGACCCGCTCACTGGACATAGCGTTTGTCATTACACCTGACCTCCTCAAACGATTAGCAGTAATTCTAGGTGAGACTTCAGATATTTTGGAGTACACCGCGAAATTCTCCGATGGCACCAACGTCCACTACGACAAGATAGAAGATGTGATCGGACAACCCAATTCTGACGAACGGTCAATCGTCTCCCTAATTGCAGGCACAGCCGATGGAACAGTCAAGTCGGCATACGTCAACCTGAAAAAGAACGATTCTCCATCGTTGGAATATACTATCAACGGCACACAGCGGGATGTGATCTACTTTGCAGACCAATTGGACGATTGGGTTGCAGCAACCCGCCAGTGGTATTCTCCATTTTTCTCTGGTCCATCTAATCCGTCTGGCGCTGGCGTCATACTCTTTTTTGTCGCTCTCTTTTTGCCAGTCTACGCATGGGACTCCATTTCACGGTTATCCACTGTCTTGGGGAAAGGCGGGTCATACCAGTGGATAGCACTCCCCGCGATGATAGCGATGTGGGTTGGAGAGTATTTCGTATTCAAACTTTTCCCGCGTGGAACCTTCGCTATCGGCCAGGGTGAGAAGCGGCATCAGTTCTTTATCTATCTTCGGAGAACTGTAATTTTCGGTACGCTACTTTCGATTCTTGTCCGGGCACTTTGGACTTGGTTTGCGAAGCATCCGTGAGATCGCCGTACTGAAGAATCCTAACCGGAGGAGTGATGGCGAAGAAAGAATGGATTGCGATGCATAACGGATGTCAAATCCGAGTGACAAACACATGGTTTGGCAGCGCCAAACTCTACATCGATGGCGACTCCCGCGACACAAGCAACAATATGTTCGTGTCCTCTCGCTCTCCGGCGTTAAGTGCGCGTGTGACACCCGCAACAGGTGTGACCCATTCTTAGTCCATCCACACAGATTTTTAATTTTAACGTTTACAGTGGCCTTTACGTAAACCTCGACAAACAGATCGGCGGCGACGTGTTTTAGATGCCTTGCAAGAATCGAAACCGCACTTTGACACCAGAGAAAGCAGAAATTGAGACCACTGAGGGTGACTTTTCGTCAGAGCGAGTCCGGGACTTTCAAGTCACGCTCTCGTAACCACATTGTTTCAAGTAGCGCCTCTTCAGAATCAAAAAGTGAAAAGGCGTTTAAGTTGTAGTCATTCAACAATCGTAGAACCTTGGTCCGTTCAGTTGAGGGCAGATTGAATTTCCACAGGAAGTCCTGCTTGTCTCGACTGCCGAACACAGGGTCGTGTGGGTAAAAATACCAACCCAAGTCTGAACCAAAAGCACAGCAGATTGTATAGTTGGATTGTTGGCGAAAGTGTCGGCGATGACTTCGAACGTATGGACCGATGGGACGCATCGCAGGCTCACCCACAGCCCCTCCCTTGAATCCCTTCGGCGCTTCGCAATAGACATAGATCGACCTCTTGTTAGGCTCAGCAGTCTGGTCTCTGAAAGCAAAGAAGGCTGCGACGTAGGGTGAATATGACCAATCAAGAAGGGGCGAAGGGAACCCGTGGTGTCTCAAATAAACCATGTATCGATACAGCTCCACTGATGGGAACTTACGGAGCGAAAATAGCTCACGGTCGTAAAACGATGTCTCAAGTTCTACGCTGTACTGAGGCACGTCCCAAATCACTCCAGTAAATGTCTCAACTGCGGGTCTGATCTGGCTTGCGACAAGCTGATAATAATCCTTGAGGCGCATCCGTTCGCATCCGGCTCGCTCCAAGGTGGTAGTTAACAAATATTTCGAATCATTCTGACCTCGAAAGAGCAACTCCGAAGGAGAACGACCAAACTCTTGACGCAGTTCAAGCAGTTCACATTCAAATGCGCCCCAATCTGATAAATCCTTCTCTTGTACGCCAGGCATTTTGTGTCCTCTATCCGATCTATTTGGTGTTCGTCCTCTTACGTGGGTGCGGACGCGTGGGGATTGCTTTGCCTGCGGATAATTCCTGTTTCCAGTAATCGGTAATTTCATCCTTTGATGGGTGAGCACTTGTACCGTGTTTGTCTGTTTCGATGCGCTGAAGGCGTTCGACTAGAAACGAGAACTCCGCGTAGATGGTGGGGTCTTCTCGTTGCTCCTGCTCGATGATCTGTCGCGCATCCGCATTGAGGATGAATACGTTATAGCCAAAAGTGTTCCACACGTCTGAGTCATCAAGATATCCGCGCTCCACAAGAAGGCCGACCGTCTCGAAAAAATCCAGCAACGGATATAGCTCGTCCGGGTTTTCTTCGTTTTTCAGCCGCTTCTCTGCCAACCCACGGCGATACGTGAGCATCGGTTCCTGATCGAATTTTTGATCGAGAGAAAGAAGATGTTGAACCTGTCCCTCCGCCTGAAACTCTTTGAGTTGACGGTAGCCGACAACCACGGCCACAAATGTGGTCAGAAATAGAAGTCCGGTGAAAACGGCGGTCCAAAAGTCTGGACTTGGGATACGAAGCCGAAGTTGTGTCATGGTAAAGTGCCTGGATTATATAGCAAACACACAGCGAATGGGGTTGGGGTGGACATTCTCGCGCTCACTTGCGGCGTGGGCGGCGCTTGTGTCCTTTTCGGATTTTCTTAAATCGTTTCTTCAGCCAATCGTATGCATCGTCGGCTAGTCGCTCAGCGAGCTTCTTCGTGAAAAACGTGCCCGGCACCAAAATGTACAAGATGGCATCATGTAGATAGGTGAGCGAGTACGCCGCAATGTCAGGGCGCGGATTTCGATACGCGAAGCGGACTCCTTTCAACCCTGGATACTTGGCCTTGAGATATGCTTCCAGTTCAGGTATGGCAACATCGATCTCATCGCTCTCTTCGGAGAAATACGGTACGCGAAGTTGCAGCGCAATCTCGTTCTGCGGACCCCTAGGGCTAACAGGCGACATGCACGGCATTCTACATTGAAGAGAGGCAGCTACGCCTAAACATGAGTTCGTCAACGGAAGCTTTCGCACAACTGAATGATTGGAAGAGCGGCTCTACAAGACTGTTCATGTATTGGGCTATCTCCACTGTCACCGGATGGTGCGTCGGAACTTTGAAGCATGCATCTTCAGCGGAATTGCATTTCGGAATCCAAGGAATCGACGGGAAAGACTTCCTGTTTGTGGTCAACGTACACTCTACATATCATCCGCGCTTCAGATTTTTAGATACACACGAGGGTGTCCCATTTTTCGCACCACAACGAGAGCGAAGCGAATTCGGCAAGGTATTAGAAATCTCCCTAGAGATAGATCAGCACGGGGAAAGTAAAGGCCGAGTTCTTTTGGCAGAACTTTTTCCTGACCAGGCCATTGAAGCGTGAACCATGACCCAAGCAACACCTGAAGACCACAGCCCGTCTGTTTCGATGTTGCGGCTCACCGCCGAACACCTGAAGAAAATTACATACGCACAATTGGTCCGGCCAGCCGTAGGTCCCGACGCGTCGCCAACCATCGAATTGATTCAGTGGGCCATCCAAGCGTATTCGTTTCCTTGGATTCGCCACGTGAACGCACTCATCAACGGAATAGTCCTGCTGATCGACAGCGATAACAAGGCTGCCGTGCGTATCATCGGGCGATCTTCATTCGAGTTTTGCGCCCACGCCTACTACGTGAAAAAGCACGTAAAGCAGAATCTCGACCAGAAAGATTTGGCCGCTGCGTGGAAGTTTCTTCTACCGATTGGGACCGGAAGCCGCTACATCAACGAATTCCACAGCACGCCGGAGGAGAGCGAGTTATTTCCTGTTGGACCACACATCAGCAAGGCAATCAATTGCTTCCAAAAGGAAGCGATGCCGACAGAGGACGACTACAGCTATTTGAGTGAATTCTGTCATCCAAACATGATGACGTTCACGCAGCATTATCGCTGGACCACTCCGTACACCATCGACTTTGTGGAGCAAGTGGAATTCGGCGCTTTTGGAGCTATCGCCGGGTCAACGATCCAAGGTCTGATGGCGATTAACGAATTGCTGGAAACTAGCGAGGAACGACAAATCAATGGCGCGATTGCCAGACTTCTGACGGCAATAGTGGACCAGCATCGTTAAGATAAGCATTGAACGTGTTGAGGACTTCATCTTGAATCTCCCAGGTCTCTAGAAATGGGGCCGATGAATGCGGGGAAGGCGCGGGCAGTGTAGATGCAACGGGTTTGTCCGGCGAGCCGCGGATTTCGGCGTGTTCACTTTCCGAACTGGACCTGCGAATGAGAGCCGCGATTTTCCCTTGCCCAAATACCCCATTGCCGGGGCATCCGCTCGCCCGGTTGTAGCGAAAAACAGCCCTAACAGAAGAAAAATCACAACTGCTTTTGCGAGCCGCATGTTTCCTCCGATGTCTGAAATTTTCACTAAGGTCTCCCAAACGTTGCGATAGCGGGCATGTTGAGTAGGTATTCGTAGTAGCCGACATGGATTGTTTGCGCGGTGGGAATGAGAAAAGTTTCAAAGCCTAGTGCTCGGGCCTCTTCGATGAAAAAATAGTCTTCCGGCAACCAGTACGAATTTCCGCGGCGAATGCCGATCTGGAAAAAATCGAACGCCTCCGTTTCCTTCGTGGTGCGACAACTAATTTCGTCCGGGGACATTTTGTATTTCCATTCCGGGTGCGCGTCTGCCATCGCTTTCAACACTGAGACCTGAATGAGCATTGCGCCTGTCCCGGTATGGCGGATCGGCGTAGTCTCGGTCACTGAAAAAGAACGGTCAGCGTTGATACAGGCGGTCCCTGCGAAATGCGGTAGTTGCTCAGGAGGAACACCCCGTTTCACAGCAGCGGCAACGGACTGCCAGTTAATGGTTTTTTTCGAGTACGGAAGACAAATGATCGGCTTGCCAGCGTCCAGCATCGTGAAAACGTGGCGGGCGTCGAACCCCAGGTCTGCGTCTACGAACAACAGTTGCGTGAATTTTCTTCCCTCCGCGTCCGTATCGAAGAGGGCGATGTTCGCAAAGCGACTCCGCACTCGGGGCACCAAGGAATCGTTCCCGATGAACAGAATCGTGTGAGCGATCCCCTTCTCAGTAAGAACTCGATCTACCTTTATAAGCGTGTCGGCGCAAAGGTATTGCAAAGAGCCGCCAAAGCACGGAACCGCGATCAAAATGTTGTCTGTACTTTTTTCCAATTTCTCTCCTATTGAAAAGCTGCCGCGATTACCGAATACAGACCGAACTGGTTGGGGTTTGAGAACTGCGCTGTATAAGTCCCTGCGGCTGGGGGAAAACTGTCTTGGACGATGAAACTAGAGCCTGTGAACCGAAGGTTGCATGTGTTGCAGGCCGTTGTGTTAAGCACGCTGCCGAAATAAAGACTGAGCACAACATCTTGGTCGGAACTGATTGTGAAAGGACCTGAATTGGCGGGAGACGGACCAAGAGTTCCTAATGAAGCTTGGCCGTCTAAGGTGCTCCCACCAGAGTATTCCAACGCAACAACTGCTGTATAGTTCTGAACCCCCGGAGGACTCGGAAATGTGACGTTGACTTGAAACGAAGTCCCTCCAGCGGCAACGCTTGGGGTTGAAAAGATGTATCCGAATTTCGAGGGAGAGCCGTAATTCTGAACCGTTTGGACAAGCGAATAAGAGTCGTTGGCTGAATCCTGAACTATGGGAGTCGCAGGAACTACGGCGGTGTTGTTGACGAAATAAGCGGCAAACCAATAGATGCAGACCTTAATTGAATCTCCATCCTGCACGTTGTCGGGCAATGTGACCTGAAAGGTTTGACCCGCCGTTTGCCAGCACGGATTAGAGTGGTTGTTATCGCAGGCTGCGGATTGAACGAAAATCACTCCCCCAAATGGGGGATCGGGAAGAATCGGATTAGCGTACGTGATGGGCTTACGGCATCCGGCAAGACAAAATGCCAGAAGCATCGTGCCAAGCAAAAGAAGTATTCGGCGCATTGCTCACCAACTCGGGGACGTTGCCGTCGCTGGTGCGCCAGCGGCGAAGCGGAGGATTCCCGTTTGATCTGTGAAGTAAAAAAAGTTTCCGCTCGCTCCCGGAGTGATTGGACTCGCGGTCAATGTGTAAGTTGCATAGCCGGGATTCGCACAACCTGAACCTGTGATCGGTGAGACCGCTCCAGGTGTGAAAACGTAGTTGTAACCGGAAAACGTCTGGGTCACGCTCACACTTGCTGCGGTTTCTGGCCCAAGGAAGCCGGGCGTTTGACAGGTTTGTGCTGCTACAGTTCCGACCTGCCCCGCATTCGAATTGGCGAGCACGGCAGGCGTCACGTAGCCATTATGAAAAACTCGAAAGTAGTAGCCCTCGCTTTTGTTCACTGAGCGCAATAGCATGACAGCGTTGTTTTGATTGTTCGCTTGCAGGACGGTTTTCAAGGATGGGGCGGTAACACTGAAGAACACCAAGAGCAGACTCAGACCGACGAGCACTTCGACCATCAAAGTTGTGAATCCATCTTGTTTCTTGTTTCTCATTTCATTTTTCCTTTCTGTCTGAGTGAGGAGCCGGATGCGAGTTTCCGGCCCCACTCAGTTCGAGGTCACAGCGTTGGGAGAGTCTCGCAAGTCGCTTCAGTGGTTGGGGCCGACAATGCAGCGTCGTAATGGATCGTGTTCGATTCGTCCGTGCAAAAACTTCTGGCACCTTGTGCGGGATTAAGTGGCACGGCATCAATTACGAATCCCGGATTTCCTGGCGTCCCGGCGCATGGGCCTGTGGTTTGAGTGATCGCGCTCCCTGTCGGCGTGTACGTGAAAGTCCAGCCCTTAAAAATTCCAGCCGAAAGAGAAGTCACTAGGTTGTTGTCCAGAGATTGAAACGCTTGGCAGGTTGAAGTTGAGCCCGGCGTTCCGCCAAGAGCGGTCAGACTGGCTGCGTACATATTGAATTGGTTCGAATAGACCGCGTTTGCGGTTGCGACTGCCTTCAACGTGCCGACTGTGGACGTTTCCGAAGCTGCGCCTTTCGCCTTGAGCAAGTTGGGAATGGCAATCGCCGCAATAATGAGAATGATGGTCACAACAACCAACAACTCGATTAAGCTGAACCCGCGTTGTCTTTGTTTCTTCATTTGTTTCCCCCAAAATCAGGCGAAACTTAGGACATGCTGTTTCGTCTGAAACTTTTTCTTATCGGCCTTGGAACCAATCCCCGCGTTTCTTGTTTTCTTCAATAGCGACTACCGCTCGTTTTGGCAGAACTGGCCGCGGCGGTGGGCTGTATCGCTCGACCAAACGTCCGCTTTCGGCTTCGCAGAGATCGCAAATGTGACCGTTCCAGGCCAAAAATCTTTGAAACGCTTGGGCAAGCTGTTCTGAGCGGAAGCCTCGTGCGCAACTGAGATGGCCCACGAATTTCGCATTTGGCTTGCGTGTCGTGAAATTCCAGTTCCAATCTGCGAAGAACCAACGCTCGGTTACTGTCTGAAGCACGAACACTTTTTCGTTTTTTCCGATCTCTGACATGGCACCTGCCGCCCCCTCAGACGGAAAATGCAGTTGAATGATGTGAAGAATTGGCATAACTCACCTTGCAGCGGCCTTAGCCTTCAGTTTTTCTTGGACGGGCAGCGTGACCCGCGTGCCATTTTTATGGATCGCTTCAACGAACAGTTTTTCCTTCAATGCGGGAAAATCGCGCACGATGAAAACAGCAAAAGTTGCGACGATAACGAGGGAGTCTAGCTTTCTAGCGTTTGCTAGGTTGAGAGACGTGCAAGGTCCTGGCCGTGAGGAATGAAAATGTGTGAAGTATTCGGATCCGACGCGGAGAACGAAGGTGTAGTCCTTCGGTGGGTCTATCCCCTCTCGGTTGTCCTTAATGTGCGGAATCAGCGGGAGAATTTCTCGAATGGGGTTTGCTATCCAATCAATCATTTCTTACCTCGCGTGGTTCCAAACAAAACGGAGCGCACAGAGAAGGCCGACAAAATCGAAAACAATTGCGAGTGCTATCAGCCAAGAAAAACTGGGATGCTCTCGCAACCAGAGGTCCATCTGCTTCAATTCCGCTTGCCGCCGCTGGCGCTCTGCCTCAGTCATGGTTTGAAACCGGAACAACACAAACGGGATAGGGGAGCCGTTCGGCTTGCTCCTGTGCGATTTGTTCGTCCGCAAAGTGAACAGCGAGAGCCGCGTCTTCCGTCCAGCGGGTTTTCGCGTCCCGTAGCAGAAACAGTTGGTGGTCTGGGACCCTTCGAATCGCGTACATCTATCCTCCAAAGGAAAGGGGCCGCCGCCCCGTCACCCGCACGAGACAACAGCCCCTAACGCGCCAGCGTCGCCTTCCTCTGCCTCCAAACTTTGTTTGCTGAACTGTTCTTCCGCCTCGGTTTTCTTGGACCGGATAAACTCGATAGCGGTCGCCGGGTCTAGTAACTTTTCAACTGGTATTGCGAGAGTCGTTTGAAACGGGCCCGAGAACAAAAGCAAATCGGGTGTCTTTTTGTTGGGCCCTGCAAATCCTCTCTGGAAACCCTGAACTATGATTCCGAAGCGGCGCTCCAGAAATTCAATGAAGAGTTGTTTCGCGTCAGTAAGAAAGGGGTCGCCTGAATGCCTCGCCACAAGCAACCCCAACGCACCGTTTTGTTTTTCTTCGCTCTTTTGTTTGGGTCTGTCCTGTAAAAGCGGTACACAGAGCCGAATCTCTCCACTGCCAACGTTGTTGAGAACGCGGACAACATCTCCGTAAAACAGTGCGGCGATCCGTTGCGTAATCCCAAGGTCAACGAATAGTTTTGCTTTAGAGATGCTGAAAGTTTTTTGGATTCCGCCTTGGGTGTATTCGGAGAGAAACGTTTGGGCGCGTCTACAGTTCGTTAAGCGGATTACGAATCGGGATTGAAGTGGGGCAGACGCACGAATCTGGGGAATCGGAACGTCTGCCTGGGCACTAGAAGTACGGGAGGGAATTTGGAACGAGGAGAGCGAGACTCGCTGAGGTTGTTCGGGTAAATGAGCGTGGGTAGAATGTTGCGCAGCCATTGACCGAATTACCTCGGTTTCTGGTGAGGGGTCTGCGGATGCTGATTACATCCGCGGGCCCCGCTCGTTCAGTGCTGATTACACCAACGAGTCTCGCCTTGGTTCGTGGTACTACTCTGGCAGATAAACTACATTACCCTACATTGCCCTGTCAAGCAGTGTTTTGTACTATTTTTTATATGTCGAAATGACTTTATCCACAGCTTGACGAAGCAGTTTTGCGATGGGGATTAGCGTACGGTCGGAGATTTTCTTGAGAGCAGCCGCTTGAGCGGGATCGAGATAAAGGGAAGTTTTGAGTTTCCGTTTTTTCTTTTTTGGCATGGGTAAAGGCTATCTGTGTCCACGCAGACGGTCAACAAATATGATTGGTGTTTTGTGGAAAATGCCCTGCTGTTTATATGACTCTCAGTTATTGGTTGGCCGTGCATGAAAATCCATGACAACCAATCCCTCCGGTATATCTGGTAATCTGTCCCCTGTAAAAACGACTTTCAAGGCATTCATAGCTGTTGCTATTAATCCGATTGGTTCAGAGAGCGGTGCCTGAAATACCTGATTGGGGACTAAGGGCGCTCCACGAAACCTAAGATTTACGCCTTGCAAGGGCTGCCCACCAGTCATAAACGTTGAGATGTTATCTCCTTCAATTGTCCAGCCAGATGTTTTCAGCACGTCATACCAATCTTGGGCAAAACGATATGCTTCCGCATCGTTGGCGATGGCTTCGATCCGCACCTTCGCGGGCTTGGTGGAAAAAAAGCGAATTAGTTGAACGCGGTTTTCTGTGGGTATTCGTCTTGGGGGTGGGGTGAGAGACCCTATCGCTTTAAAGGACGATTCTGTTTTTGTGCTCAGGTTCAGGATTGCTGTAGTAGTTTCCTTTGATGATTTGTTGATTAGTTGGGCGAGTTCGTCTTTTGCGACCCTGGCTTCGTCGCGTGCATCTTTCACATCTTTTTGGGCAACAAGGACCGAATTGTTTGCGTTTGTAGCTGCTGTATTTGCATTTGTGGCCGCGGTTACTGCTTCCGTTATTTTTGCGGTCGCATTTTCTTGAGCGTTGGACCCTCGTTGCGTCAACCAACCAGTGAGTACAACGCCGAGCAATCCAATGACTATAAATCCCCCAATCCAATACCGATGCTGCTCTTGCTTCGGCGGTCTCAAGGAAACATAGACTCCCATGCCGCCAAGAATTAGTTGGGTGAATCCGACGATAGCTGCAATCAAAGCATCCACAATACGCACTCCCCAATACCGCGAGACTACGCCATGTCATGCTTTTCGTCACCTGCTTGTCCCTAGGGGGTCCAGTACTGTGGCTTTATTGGTTTTTGACTTGCCAAACTGTAGAGTACGATGAGAAACGAGGCGCAAAGAATGCGAGCGGACACAACGGAGGAGCGACGGGAAAACTTTGTTGGATTATCTGAGGATGAGAAGTGGGAAGAATGGCGGGCAAAACAAGAATCCCTCTGGCAATCCTTCATTTTGGCCCCGCACGAGTGGAAGGTTGAGCCGATAGTGGGCTGTGGAATGTGTTTTGGACCCGGCCACTGTCCTACGCCCCAGTCCTGGCCGCAAGCGTTTGAATGCGTTTGCGGCGCGGTCACAATTGCGGATCGCGGATTGCCAGACGGAGCCGAACGATTTTCTATGTTCCCCGAAGACGTTTTGACAACCTACGCGAAGTTTATTTTCCGTGAAACAAAAAACACCCCGCCAAAGCTTTGATGGCTTCGACGGGGTGGTTTAGATGAATTTGTTTATTGTTCGGCGGGGGAAGGCCCCAACTCCTGTGTTGCTCGTGCGAGAACTTTCTGCGGTAGAACGGTTTTCGGTTGAGGCTTTAGCTGCGCTTTTGGCTGGGGTGGAGTCTGGGAAGCCGCGGGCTTTACTTCGGACACGACTGGACTCGCCGGGCGTGAAATTATCCGATGGCCTTTCAATTGAGCAAATTTCTTGTCCAGTTCCGTGCTGTGCTCGGGAGTCACCATAAGGCTATCCGATATTTTTTTCGTGGCAGGGAGAAAATTCACGATCCCGGATGCAGCACCGAACAGTGCCCTTGTGTTTTGATTTAGTGGGACTCCTTTCGATGTGTGCCCCACGTCAGCAGCTTGCGATAAGTCTCGGGCCATTCCTTCAAGGCTTTCGTTAAACTTGTCCAGCACGTCGCTGTCCAGGTGCTTGCCGAAAGTATCTAAAAGTTGTTTCAAATGCCCGTGTGCGCGTTCAAGCGGACTCCCGAAAGTATCCTTCCACTGCTGAACACCCTCTTGCGCCGGACTGTCGCCAGAATCCCATTCGTGGCCTTCGCCGTACGCACGTTTAGAAGTGTCCATTTCAGGATCGGGAGTGATGTTTCGCTTGATTGTTTGGAGTGTAGTTTCTGGGGGTGCATTCACTGCGGATTTATTTTGAGGCATCGGATCGGGCATTGCATTACTTTCTGGGCGTGGAATCGGGCTGCAAAGAGACTTGAAAGGGCTCTCGGTACAATTTTCCGAGGGGATTTACTTAAACCTCGACCGTTCGCGCCTGGAGCGGATCGTATAGATGTTTTCTCGGAACGATTCGATACTGGACGAACCCTGTGGAACGCGGGTCTAGTGGGTTGTATTGCTTCAGATCGTCCACTGAAACAAACGATTCATTAATCCGCACGTACGGATCATTTGTTGCAGCGTTCAAAAATACGGGATAGCTGCCAATTGTGTTTTGCGCCGTTCGGATCTCCGCTGTCGAATCGCTCTCAATGTACGTGACTTCTTTTTTCAACTGTTGCCAGTCAATATCAGCGAGCATAAAAACCTCGTGAAGTGTTTATTCACAATCTGAACAAAAAAGATGGGACCCACATTCAGCAACCAAATGCGAGCCCCATCAATTAGAGACCCAGGGAGGTTGGCCCCAGGATTTCAGCGCGTATGTGAGTTGGCTTCGATGGGCCATGACTGAAACGCGGCTGCGACAGGTTCAGTCCACCAAAAGAGGTTAACGAGGAATAGAACTCACAGGGGGAGGGGGCATCGTTGGCCGTCTTGAGTTGACCTTTGGTTCTTCGATGAGGTTCCCAGCTTCGTCCCGCGGAGGATGCCACGCATCGGCAGCAATTTGCTCGGGGGTTCGGTGATCCTCAAGATCGAACAAACTGCTATGGCTTGGGTGGTTGTCAGTGCGAGCCATCAAAGCCATTTCAAAAGTCCAATCTCCGATCTTCGTTGCGGGTTCTCCGGTAAAGCGGTTTGCATCCCGGAATTCGGCCCCGCACCTCTGACAGAGGATGAACCAAGTCCTATCAGGCAACAAATGTTTGATGAAAGCGAAAACTTCGCTGTCACCGCCAGCCGCGGGCAATCCTTCTACACGGTTTCCAACGCCACCTTTGCGATGCGAACAACCTGTTTGACGAATCCTTCTGCGTCGAAGCTCCTGACTGAGAGCTTTCATCGCCGCTTCGAATTGTTCCCGCTGTTCCCGCTTTTTCCGTTTCTTCGATTGAGCCTGCTCTAACCGATCTTCAAGCTCAAGTTGCTTGAGAGCGATATCGAGGCGTTTCTGCTCTGCGGTCAAATCAGAATCAGTCTTACCATCGAACTCAGATGTTTTGTCAATTCCGAGTTCCTTCAAAATGTCAGCATTCTCTTTTATATCTTTGTTAGCCATACTACTTCCTTCTTCTTTTTTGTTTTTTTTTGGATTTACTACAGGACTCTGGCTTCAGCGAGACAGGCAGAGGTACAGCAAAAACTTATGCCCGGGCTCTTTGGAGAAGATTCTCAACGGCTTTCTTGAACGCTGGGTTCAACATTTTCGCGCCATACTCAGCGGATGGCATTGCATTGATCTCAGCGGTAGTCACGGTCACCGGAATATCATCGAAAGGAACAACCGGAGACTTTGAACGGGGTTCGTACGTGACTAACTTATGTGACCCGTACGAATGAACATTCGACTCCTGTTCCACCACGGATTTGTCACCTTGCTCGATAAGGAACCTGAGGGCCAGTCCGAGGTGCTGAAGGGCGAACGAAAGATTGTTCTTTGCCAGATATTCCAGAAGCTTGTCTTTCAATTCAGTAGTCGCTATCACCTGGGGGTAGAGTTGAAAAAAGTCGGACCATGTTTTTTCTCTGGCCTGCAAGAGTAAGGGGGGCACAGGCTGCTTAATGCCTTCTTTAGCGTCTATCTCTTTTGTCCAGTCAATGAACTCTTTGGAGGTCATTGAATCAGCAACGATCTGTAGAGCTTGGCCTGGTTTCAAGTCATCAGTTTTGATAGGAACCGCATACGCTCTCTGGAGTTTAGCGATCTCTGCTGAAGTCAGTTTGTTTATCGCGGCCCTTCCGCGAATCGCCTCTCCGTGACTCTCGATACCAGCCGCCTTCGGATTCAGTTCCAAATCAAAAAAGAGATCGGTGAACGCGCTGTCAAAGTCTCTGCTCGTGAAACTGGGGTTTTCCATTTGCCCGAGATACTTGTCAAAGAGCGTGACGTTGCTTCGCGTACGAGGGATTTGAGGGTGGTTTGCAAACCACTTCTCGGCAATTTCGCGCTTCTCTATGTTTGTGGGGACAGCACTTTTTGGTTTCGAGGCGGCTAGAATCTCTTCCAATCCATCCTCTCCGATCTCTTCCCGCAATTCGTTATAGGCTTTGGAAGACAAAGCCTGAATCATTTGAGGCGTGAATTCCGCCCGGCGAAGCTCCATGCGAAGTTTCTTTTCCCCGATGAGTAACGCTTTTCCATCTGAATCTACCGCCCACCAGAAGGATTCACCCTTCGCATTTACCCCGCTGAACTCATCAATGGTGTAGCGGCCAATCTTGTCTCCAATTTCGAAAAGTTTCTTAGTCATTTAATTTTCCTATCTTCTTTTTGGTTTGTGTCTTTCACTTCTTACAAATGAAACCGCCCGCCATGAGTCTTGCGACTACCAGCCTCTTCCGAGGCTTTCATAAACGCGGCACGGTTATTGCTTCCTGCTACACCCTCGACTTGCTTGCGGGCTCGCTGCATATCGGCCAGCCCCACCCCCAGGTCCGCTCCCGTTGCCCGTCCGATGGGGGGAAGCTCCTCAGAAGTCTTATCTTTGGGAGTTATGGAAGGCGGAAGTTTCGACTCTTCGTACAAAGTGAGTTTTCCTTCGCTTGATAGGTCGGTGAAAGCGTCATGGAGAGACGCTTCTGTGTAGTCCAGATCACGCTCCTCCATGTATTTCTGAATAGCATCTCGATTTCCCTGGGACGGGATATAACGCTCATGCCGGGCATCTGCATTAAACGCCGCAACTGCCTTTCGGATTTCTTTAACCCTCGCTTCAATTTGTTCAGGCGTGGGCTCTACCTTGGTTTCTTCTGACATCGTGATTTCCTGTCTTCTTTTTTATTTTTTCGTGCTACAGCGCGGCTCAGAATTGAGGCGCGAAACTAATCGTTAGGCGGGCACTGCGGGGAGGTCTGCATCGTCAGTAGACAAGGCTTGGACTTGCTTCTGAAGAATTCCAATCTGCTTTTGGAGTATCTCGACTGTCGTTAGCTGAGAGTCGGGCGGTTCGGCGGGTGTAGTTAGATCCAATCCGGTTTGTTCCGCGAAAGAAAGCAATTTTTCGACGGGGCAAACTGACCGGAGGACCTTTCCTGCGTAGCGCGAACCAACCAGCATATTCTTAGAACGAAGGACCGTGCCTGTGTGGTACGTATGCACACGCCCTGCGTTGTCGAGCGTCTCCGAACGGACATTCGTTCGGGTAACGACTACAACGCTTCCATCATCACCAACCGCTATATCACCCTTGCTTAGTATGTTTTCCTGCATTTTTCTCTTCCTTCTCTTTTATTTGTTATTACTGGCGTCCGTACAGAGCCTCTTCCGAGTGCCTTATCACTGGAGCGCCTTGAAACTCCGTCAGTTCTTCCTCGATTTGTGGTTTTGGGAAACGAGAAGGATCCTTCTCATTCCAATAGGGTGAGAGTTTCTCCTCCACGCTTGCCCCGAAAACCATATCTCGCAATCGTTTTCGCGCCAGAATCAGTTCGGCTTGACTTGCGGGAACCTCTTTCGGGCGGGAATCGATCCGCTCTTTGGATTTTGCAATCAGGTGGGCGAGAGAGTCCGAAACATCGTCTCTCTGTCTGGTTGTGTTGTATTTGAAATGACTGAGTTCGTGGCCGATAAAATCAATCTGCGCTTTTGGAACATCTGAACTCAACCAGAACTCATTCGCCACAAGACTAGAGTGAATGGTTTCGTAGCGTTTTTGCTTCGCGTCTGGCTCCGTTGAGATCGTGAAATAGACGATTTGCGTTGTCACGGCTCCAACGGCTTGCAGGGCTTTCTTGATATCGTCTTCTAACCATCTCGCGCCTTGGCTGTCTTCCACAAAGATTGTGTGTATTCGAAGCTTCGCGGCTTGTTCGGCCATCGTTCGGCACAAGTCATCTTTAGCCCACCGTCCTCGGGCAGAATCGAGAAGAATTGTGCCTTTGATTCCATCTCGAAACCCCGCTGAACCAACCGAAAAATCCCGATGATCTAACGCATAGCCCAGGTCCCAGCACGAGATAGCTGGAGTTTTCTCAAAGGAATGGAACCCCTCGCCCAAAATGTGCGAGCGGATCATCCCCTCCGTGATGCGAACCTTTTTTTGGTTCACGACTTCACAGAGTTGCTGCGTTTTGAAGGACTCGGGATTTGCACGCTGGGAACTGCGAAGGACCCGGTAGGTTAACTTGGCTTTTCCGCGGGCGTCGAAGGGAAAGAACAAATCATAATCGGATTCACCAAGTTCAGCCTCGGGCTTAGTTGCGGAGGAGTTTTTAACTCGCCAAGCGGGTTTCACCACGACGAATAGAGAATCACCGAGATTTTCCCGAAGCATGGCGTAGCCGTCATCATCCCACTGAGGGGTTCCCAGGTAGAAAATGGTGTCGAATAGATTCCGGCTCTCTATGAGCTTCTTTCCGACAATGGCGCGGGCCTCGGGCGTGCTGTCATATCCCGAATTAGATTCGGAGATCACATCGTCATTGCGGCCTTTGTTGTAGTGCCCGGAGGCTTTTGATTCCTCAATACTGAGAGCCTGAACAGTGGGTTCTTTCGAGAATCGCGTTCGGGCTGGAGAGGTGAAGCTCCCGCTCGCTCCCCGGCTTCGCTCCGGCAATACGTGTTCAGGGAACAAGACCTGGAACCGTGTCAAAATAAGGTTCCCCTCGGCACCCTCCGGGGCAAGGAAGAAATTTTTGATTTCATCTACAAAGCCCGCGGCCCTGTCAATTTTGGAACTTTGGATCCCCAGCTTAATGTTCGGGTAGCAAATCACCCATTGCGTATCGTCCGCGTTTGCGATGGATGACTTGTATGAGTCCCGTGGGGCGAAGAGAAGACGGTCTTGCTTTTCCCCAGACAAATCATCCAAGGGGACCTCGGGATTTTTCTTGAGAAAGAAATTCTCAGTGATGTCCCGATGAGCTTTTTCGCTGACTGCGTAACCGAGTAAATGACACAGCCAAAATAAGTCTGTTTGTCCTTGTCGGCGCTTTGCCTGCCACATATCAAAGAGCCCGGGACTCCCTTCAGGCGCGGACTCTTCCCACATCTTCTTGACCATGTAGGGAGACAATTCCCCCGCTCGTTCTTTTCCTGACATTCTTTGGTCCTTCGTCTTTTTGTTCTGCTTCTTATGGGCGGCTGAGTATGTTGAATGCTTGACCCGGAAGACCGCTTTCATCCGCGATTTCTAACATTCGGGCGAGACGATCTGAACCGTTCTTGCAACCAAAAAAAGGATCGGGTTTTTCTAGCGGAGCGATGTTATTGACACGAGCGATCCATTTGTCCTGAGGATCGAACGCATTATAAACAGGAGGTGGAGGCGCAAGCGGTTTTTCCATCGGCTTAATCTCTCTTTGCCGATCCCCCGCCCAACGGACGCGCATTTCCTTCGCGCCTTGCACGAGTTGTGGCTTTTTGCCTCTTGGTGTCAAACCCTTTGTCCAAATCGGTTTGATACATCGGATCGGACATTATTTCTGCTCGACGGGTCTGCATTGGTGTTCGCTTTGTGTGATGGGCATGATCTTCCGGATTGTTGCCTTCCTGCAAAACGCGGCAATTTGCTGTGCCGCGTGGAATGTCATTGTTCATTTCTTTTTCCTCTCTCAAATGGAAGTGCTTAGGGAGCCGTCCGACCTAGTTAAAGGTGTTGGACAACGAGGCTCCCCAAATTTTAGTAGCGTTAACCCTTTGGGGGTTTCTCAGTACGGGCGTTACCCGCTTTGATATGAACTCGGCGGTTATCGTGAGGCTTGCCTTTCCCTATGTACTTCTCCCCCAAATCTGCGGTTTTAGGGCGTTCTGGCGTGAAGGCCGGAAAACCCCCAGGTTGGAGATATGCAGAAATAGCTTTTTTCATAAAATACTTCTTTCAACGTTGAATTTGTGGTGCTGTGCGGGCTTTTTGGAGGCCGCGTTTGTCCGCGCTTCGAAGTTCGCGGAAAAATCAGGCGGGATTTGTGAGAACCACGGACGTACCGGGAACGGTTCCGCGATAAGTTCGAGCACGGTTTTTGTCCGGGTCACCTGTGGAAGAGTCGTGAGAAATTACTGCGGGATGGGGTGTTTCTAGCACGACTGGGTTAGTAATGACGGTTGACCTATCCCGATAATGAACCTCGCGGGCTTTATCCACGTCAAAAATTCCTGTAGAACGGGCGTTGCCTGTGATGGATTCGTGCGGAGTCTCTTCTACCACAAAGTTTTCACCGTCCAAAGAAACAGTGAGTTTGCCGTAGTGGAGAAGATAGCCGATAACTGCTCGCAGTGGAGAACCGTGAGCATAATTGCCCGAGACACCACGCAATTCGAACTGAAACGGCGAAGGGGTTAAAACATCTTTGTCCGTCAAGTGGAGCGGAAAATCACCGAACGCTTTTGTTAGCGATTCAATGATGGAAGGCGATGCAGGGATAGTTGCCAAGATCATTTATTTGCTCTCACTTGCTCGCAGCTTTTTACGCTGTGGAGTTTGAGTGGGACCGGAACCAACAGTCATTGGCGCACCAGCCAGAGCATCGTCGCCAACATCGTACCCGCGGGACTTCCAACCTATTTTTATTTCACGGCGCTCGGAAGGCAGGAGCGTACCGCCCCGGTTCGGAAACATTTCGCCGCTCCCTGGTAGGCCGGAATCTTTCCAGTACTGCTCGCTGTCAGGAACGCGGCCTTGCGGCGGATCAAATGCGCGGGCGTTGGTGTATTTATCCACGGTTGAGTGCGGGCTTGTCCGCTTCAATGCGCGGGGCACGTCTCCACCCTCGGCGGCACTGCCCCCAGATACAGGCGTAACCGGGCCGATTTGATCTTGAGGTGTTACTCGCGCAGCCGCGTCCTCCCACGATCTATCATGCCCTGGGGTTCGGGTTGTGCCCGTAGAATTCACTTCGCGGTCAGAAAACGTGGCCGGGAAAGGGACGGGTTCGAAGAATTCCTCATAAGTTTTTCCGCCAAAATCAGTGTTGGCCTCTTGGCCGTGTTGTTCCTTGGGATCTTTCATTGGTTTCTACTTTCAAGATTTGCTCAGACTAGAAAATCATGCGGCTCGAACGAGGCGCAATACTTAAATGAATTTTTGATCGGCTTAGAAAATCACAATCGCAGGATTCTTCCAAAGCAGGCGCACTCCGGTAAGCGCACTGTTGACCATCGTGGTTACAGTCTTGAAGGTTGGCTGCGTAGCTGCGACCGGGTTGCCGACAATCGTTCCAATCGAAGGATCGGGAGTAGCTTGGTCATTCCCTGAAGTGTCTAGCGTAGTGCTGCCAGTTCCACCGTAAGGATTTATACCTTGGTCTATGGCTCCGGTTTTTGTGTCGTAGCCTAGATGCGTGCCCGCGGACAAGCTCGGAAAAGTTGGCGAAGCCGCGTTGTCTACAACGGCCATGTCGCCACTGGGGGTTGAGAAAATAATTTGAACGGGTTGTGTCATAAATGCTTTCTTACAAAAGTGAAATTAGGCTGAATCGCGGAGTCCCGGCTATGCGGACACCGATACTTCTTTTAAGGTCCCAAGCTGATTTTCTGGCACGGGGTAGATACTGACCGCTGCGAGACCTTTCTCTCTTTCAATGACCTTGAAATAAACGGCCTGACCCTCGGTTAGCTTTTCTTTGTCCGTGACTGAAGTAACGTGAAAGAAAACGTCGCTCCCACCGTCAAGAGGCTGGAGAAACCCGAACCCATCTTTACTGCGAACAACCTGTCCTAGAATCGTTTCCCCATAGCGAAGACTGCGAAGCACGTCGTTCGAGAGAATTCGGATTTGACGTGCAAAGGGTTTTCCATCGGACCTGTTCGACGGAATATACAGTACGGTTTGTCCGGTCAGGTCTTCGGAACTCGAACTCCAAACGTAATCTCGGTGGAAGAAAATCTCGGGCTCATTTTCGTTTGCCGGGGTGATCCAACCAAACCCGCGCTTGGGCGAGTAGTGTTTAACTATTCCGGTTTTCTGTGGCATCGCACTAACCTCAAAGAAAGTTCCTATCCATCTGAAAAATTGCATCCGCCGTATTAAAAGCCAAGGACGCTCTGCCAGAAACGGATGCATGGATGGTTCCGGCCCACCATCGTTACTCTTCGGGGCGCCCTATGTCCCCATAGGTTCCCCGAGAGAATCTCTAACTGTAGATTTGAACTGTGTAGGGGACGCGAGGTTTTTGCAGGTAGGTTTCCGCTGGACCCTACATTGTGGCTGCGATTCTCACTCTTACATGCTGACTGAGGATGGTGCGAAACCTCTTTTTGGTTTGCGAACTAGGGTCTGCATGTTGGCCCCGCTGCGATTCGGATTCACACCAAATCTCGCTATGCGCGTAATTGTCTTCCTCGGGCGTATGCCACGGGAAAAATAGATAGGGCCTTCCGGCTCCATCTACAAGTCGCTGCGGAATATTTTCAACCCTGAATTCCAACACACCCCAACCCGTGAATTTCCCATCGTCTGAATAAACAACGTCTTCGGGCTGACTGTATTTCTCACGATTTACCGAGGGCCTCGGAAACTTAAATCCAGCACTGACAAAAGTGTCGCCCACCCAATGTTCTTTGCTGTAGCGCCGATACAGATTTTCAGCGTCGCCGAATACTTGGTCTTCAACTCGGCCATTCCGAAGCATTCGATTGGGACGTTTAGGCGGCGAAGTGGGCACGAATTCTTTCAATCGCGTTGCGAACAGCCGCATCTTCGCGGTCCACGTCCCAAACGTAAGGCTCGTCCTTTCCTTTATATGTGACAGCCAGTATCTCGCCTGTGTTAAGGCACTCGATATCCGCATACCTTCCAGACTCCAGGAAGCAAATCGCAACACCTCCCTCAGATGAGGGCACAATTGCGGAGGGAGGCAGAGACAGCCCTTGCAAAACAATCAAGATTTCTCTAGCGCGAACCCTAGCTTCTGGGTTTGGGGGTTGTGCGCCGTATGAGTCCCAATTTGGAGCTAGTGAGGCCATGTCATTCAATTTTTGTTCAGCTTTGTCAAAAGTCGGTCTCAAATAAAGTTCCTTCAGATATCTGGAATAATAGGCTTGATACAAGTCGAATACGAACGGGTCTTGCCGCTCGAATTGTTCGCGCTCAGTGACTGCGGAACTACCAAAACCCAACCACTCATGCGGCGCATTGATCTGAGGAGTGATAAGTGATTCTGCTACGACTGGCAAGTTCCCTCCTATTCAATTGGTCCGAACAACTCTCGGGCTTTATCGGTTATGCATCCCTCGAATACTTCGTTCTTCCTGTCTCGGAGATATTCCAGAAAGGCCCAAATTTTCTCATCCAACTCAAAATCACTACTACTCTCTTTGAACATATCAATGTCAAGGTTTATCGAAGTAGTTTCCTGTCGCGGTGCTGGTGCGGTCGCCTGTATCAACGACAGCATCCCGTTGAACTCCTTCTGGGGAATCAACAATTGCATAACATAACCGCTCAGCATTTGTGGCAACTCTTTAGAAACCTCTGGGTAAGTCCTCAAATAATCGCTCACCTCAACCTGGGGCAAAGGTATATCAATCCGGTTGATGGACCGAGAGGCTACACGAGTTGCGCGAATCGGTTTAGCAACTTCCTTGTAGATTTCCCAAAAGCTTCTAGCTTCATCACGGAAGGGCTCCCATTTCTCATACGGTGCGAGACGGCTTAACGTGAACCCATTAGTTCTTGTTTGAAGCACATATTTCCCGTCAGCAGACCTGAACAGATACCCGAGTTTTGATTGAGTGCTTGTAGCACCCACTCCGAACGTAAACTGTCCTTGGAACAGGTTTATGTCTTCGCGTTTCGGATAAGCAGTACTTATACGGGCAGCAATCGGTTCGAGAGATTCGGGCTTGGTCTCCGGGGGGAGTTCCACTCGAATGTCTATGACCGCCTCAGTGATGGGAGAATTCCTATAGTGCTTATGGATTGCCATGCAATTCCCGGACGGGTTGCTAGCGTTACGACATTGTAGCCAGATACAGGATATCAGAGCCTTCACATTTCAAGCTAACTGCAAACAGTCAAATTGCTGAATTAGATGAGGGCGCAAATCTGCGGGGGGGTTGTCCCCGTCCTAGAGTCTCTCCGGTTCCAGCAATGGGACCCCTAAACTTCCGGCTGAATTTCCGAATCTCTTCCGTGAGTGCTTGGCTTGCGGGCAGAGTGTCGCTAGCTGTTTCGGGAAGGGAATCAGGATAGAAAAAGGCATCACAGTATTGGCGAAGCTCGGGACAGTCCAAATACCAATCACTTTTCTCACGAGTGGGATGCCGCCATTGGATCGCGCCAGCGTGCAAAGCCTGCTCTTGGTCGTACGTTGCGGGCCTAGCAGCGAGCACTTCGATATCGTAGGGACATGCGTTTCGAATCTGGTGTAGCCGGGAGTTTAGCGAGGGCTGCGACGTGAACCCTAGTTTGACGTAGGGCCCGGATTTAAGCATGTATACGAGCATTGGAACCTCGGAAAATAATGGGTGAGGAAAGGAAGGCATAGACAAGGAACCAGATGGGGCCCCCTTGGGGGTTGCCTACCGGGTGCCTCCCAACGAAAAATAGGATCCCCCTTTGCTGTTTACCTACATTTAGATAATCGAACCGAAAATTTCTCGCGTCTGTCCGCTCCGATTTTTTCGCCCGGGCTTGGAACAACAAACGGGGGCGGCAGAACTTTGCCGGGGGTTTTGAAAGTTTGCGAAAAATTCTTGCTGATTTTTCTTGACAACGCAACATAAATATAGTAATGTCTCTTCATTGGAGGAGTCCATGAAAGCACTCACTCAAGAAGAAATTCACAAGGTCTTGAAAGTCGCCTCGGAAGATCGGCGCAACCTTGCCATGATCCTGCTCGGGCTCAAGCATGGAATGCGAGCGAGCGAGATTTGCAATCTCGAACTGAAAGACGTGGACCTAAAGAACGGCGAGATCACCATTCGGCGACTCAAAGGTAGTTTGAAAACCACACAACCGCTTGCAGATGTTCAAGGACAGCCGCTCTTGTCTGAGAAGCGAGTTCTCCGGGCATGGCTCGAAGAAAGGGGCAATCACCCTTCGCCTCGCGTGTTCGTGTCTCAGAAGTCCGGACGGCTACACCGTTCCCAGCTTCATCGGGTGTTTGCTGATATCGCGGAGCGGGCTGGATTACCCAAGGACAAGCGGCACGTCCATTGCCTCAAACACAGCCTCGGGGTTTCGATGGTTGAAGCCAACGTTAACCTGGCTGTCATCAAGCAAGCCCTCGGTCACAAGTCCATCGCTTCGACGGCAGTTTACACGGTGCCATCCGATGAAACTGCGGGCAAGGCGATCACCTCTACCTTTGCCAATATGTTCTAATCGACCACCAACCTGAATCTCCCACGAACCTGGAGCGACCTGGGCTCTTTTTTGTGCCCGCCGAGAAATGCAACAAAATGTCCGAATCGTCTCTTTATTCCTGATTTTTGGTCTGTAACTCATTGCGTTCTGGACAGCCGCAAAAGGTCGTTGCGTGAAGTAATGTTGCGTTTCAGGGGTCAAGAGTTCACTGTGACGCCCACCAACCGACGTGCGGTCGCAATCTTCGTGGGTCCGAAAATCTCCTCGGCTAGTTGCTGGCCGATCTTCTTAACGACTCTCAGGATGTTCGCGCATTCGAAACCGGGCATCTCGACTGCGAACGGCTCCAAGCTCGCTCCGGTTTGCCGCATGGTGCGCTCGAACCAACCGCGCTCTGTTGCTGGCCGGACCTCACGCTCTTTGGCTGTCAGCGGATCCGTGGGATATCTCAGCGGGTAGCCTGATTCGTCCAGGGCAACGTCGCTGCGATACCACTCCCGCGGTTGCAGCAAATACCACTCCGGATTCTCTGCTCGAAACGAGCGCCACTGTTCGGAGTCCTCCAACGGATCGCCCAAGTGTCGCCCGGCAAGCTGCAAAAGCCGTTGTGCGCTGCAATCCGGATTTTCTTTAGCCAAGGTCTTGAAGCGGGCGAAGTCGCTGGAAATGGTCTCTGGTTGAACTGGTGTTGCTTCAGGCGCACCGATCTGATTCGCTAGGTTCCAACCAAGCGGGGTAAGCTTCCACTTTTTTTCTTTGACCTCGACAAATCCGTTCAAAACTGTGCTCAGGAGCGTGTCCAGTTCATCTGCGGTCAAATGCCGTTGAAAAACTTCAATACTGATTGCAGAACGGGTTGCGAAACCTCCTGCATTTCGTAGAAAAACAAGGACTTTTTCTTTTTCTGACACATTATTCCTCAGTATTTTTCGCAAAAACACGTTTCGCGGTAAAAATTACACAGCCGGAAAATATTTTCTAAAGGACGAGGGACATCTTGTTCATTTTGTGAACTGAATTCCTGGCCTGTTCACATCTCAGTTCACTTTTTCGTTTCTGTTCACTGTGTGAACACGCGGAGCAATTAGAAGCGATTTAAGGTGCCGATCTGATTCCTATGCGTCTTCATCCATCTCGATTCGATTTATCGCCTGCGTGCCTGCTCTCTAGCGCAAGGCTGTAGCCTGTAGCTCACTTCTCAATCTGTCTTTCAGTTTTCTTTTTGTTTGTTACTGGCCCCGGTTAATCCTTCAAGGTTTTAAGTCTCGTTCATAGGATTTTTTTGTACGTGCCGATTCGTTCGTAGTTGTGTTCACAATGTGTATTAAAGGCTTTCGGTCTCGCGTAATCCTGTGGTTGATAAGCACAGGAAGGCGCTAGGCGAGTTCTTCTCGATTCCCTGAGTCCCTATGCGATAGGTTTTTCACTCAAGCACTTTTTCGTAAAGATCAGAAGACTCCCTTGGTAGCCGTGATCCCTGACCCAATCCTCATCTGCGGAGGCTTTATAGGTTGACTCAGAAACCTTCTCGTATGGGCCGGACAGCGGGCCCGATAACATCCCATTCGCGTATCCCTGTTCCAAGAGTTCAATCTCTTTCGGCTCAGTAACCCGTACCCGATAAATCCAATGCGTTGACTTCTCGTATGCTGCCATTTTTCATGCCTCTTTATGGTCTTTCTTGGTGCGCGGGGAATCTTTGCTTTGCCGTGAATTACCCCCAGGCAATTTATTGACTAGAGGGCAATATCAATAGGTGTATACTGCGAATCTGGGAGGCGCTTCAGGATGCCAAAATCTACCCAGAATAAAGGCAAAGAATGGACCCGCGCGGACGATAAACAATTAAAAATCTTAGCCGCGCAATACACACCTACACGGGTAATCGGTCTGAAACTGGGACGCACACCGTCTGCTGTGTACTCTAGAGCCGCTCAGAAAAACATTAGTCTTGGGACAAGAAAGACTTCAAAAGGCTGACGGATTTTTCATGCCGCCTTTTCGTTCGGCTTAAATCCGAAGTCTACAAGCGTAGGGTGAAAAGTGATCCCGTTTTCAAGTTGCTGCATTACATCGGCCAGCAATCCAATTTCGGCTATGCTGTAACTCCTGTCTCGGTTCGCATTTTCGAAACCTGTTACTGTTTTTCCTTCCTCTGTTTCATAGATTTTTATGACGCCAATTAGACTTTGCATGGTTCTTTTTTTCCTTTTCTCGGGTTTGACCCGTTTCGTGCTTCGGTTTTTTTGATTTGTTCGAGACTCTACGGAGGAGCCGACTAGTTCATTCGGAGGTATCATACGTGAATGAGAATCATCCTATTTGCAGCGGTCTTGCTATACGGTGGACTATTTCAAACCCCACCATCACCAGTGAAAAACGAACAAGAACACGGTAAAAAAGAAGCAAAGCCAGCTAGCGAAACTCCACGCTCTACCGCTGAACCGACTTCGCCAATCACCACTCCTATAAGCCAGCCATCCCCAAACGCACAAACAAACGAGACCAAGGAAAAACCGAGTTCCTGGCCAGCTTGGACAGATATTTTCTGGCCCACTTGGGTTTTGGTCATTGTCACCGCTATTGCTGTCTGGGCTGCTTTGAGAACCTTGGGTGCTATAAACGCTCAAGTTGAGGAGATGCGAGAAACGGGAGTTCAAACAGATAAACTCATCGCAGAAAACATCGCACAATCTACGTCCATGCAAAAATCGGTTGCTGAGGCCGCTCGCTTGGCTTCTGCTATGGAAGTTGCTGCAAAAGAGATCGCTGTAAGTTCCAAGGCCGCTACTGAGAGTGTGGTAGCTCTTAGAGAACGAACGGCTCAACAAATGCGAGCCTATCTCACCATCATGGTCGGAGGTGCCAGTTTCCAAGAGCGACCTAAAAACTTGAGGTTTGAAGCCCGCCCGTTGCTCATCAATTGCGGCCATACTCCAGCCCATAAAGTCATGTACAAAGCTAGGGCCGCCATCCTGCCAGTACCACTTCCCTCCGATTTCGATTTTCCCCTCACTGGAGAATTCATGGGTTCCTCCATTTTGGGTCCCCAACAAAATAATGTCTTGGCTGCTGTGGTGGATGCCTTTGTTCCAGACGCAGAAGTTGCCGATATTAAGACGGGCCAAACCCGAGCACTCTATGTATGGGGCTTGGTCAGTTACAGAGATGTTTTTGACATCGAGCAGACTACCAAATTCTGCCAAGTCATTTTTTGGACTACGGATACCAACATTTTCGGCACCTACATATCCAGGCATAACGAAGCAACATAGAAAAACGACCACAACCATCAAAACGCGCAAGTTCTGTGCCAAGAAACAACCCCACTCTCTTCTCATTTTCAACCATACATTTAGTACGTGTGCTGCGAATCAAAAACCTGTTTGGTTGCGTACAGCCGCAACGTGCTTTGCTTGTGGTAATCGGCCAGTGAAAACCCGGCGTCTTCGAAGTCCTGGACAGCATCTCGGACAAGCTGTTCCGTCGCTGAAATGGAAACCGTTGCGTCTTGCATCCGTTCGGCTCGCTCCTCCAGAGTCGAATCCGTCAGAATTTCAGGATTCTTACGCTTAGAGAGATACCGCCAAGCCCAAAGGTTTCGAAGTCCAAGGGCATCCCCGAGGCGCATCCGGACGTGATCCAACCAACGGTAAGCCTCTTGTTCAGTTTCCGGACACGGCCAGATTTCAAGAAAGTTTTCCGTTGGAATGTCGTAATCCGATTCAAAATCAAAACGGGAGAGTTCGTGTACGGTATCCATTAGAACGGCTCCCCGACTGCCGCGAGTTCTTTTTCTCGGGCAATGTCCGCAAGCTCTCGGGTGATCTCAGCATGTCTTTCTCTAACGTTCCGGTCTATCGCGTCTCGAATTTCCTCATTGGAGTATTCCGGTTTCAGATTTCCAAGGGCTTCAACCCCACTTCCAAACTCATTCACGAACGCATTCACAATGTGAACAAGTCCGTCCAATCCCCGCGGACGGTTCTCAATCCAGTAAGCCCAGACCTTGCGGATTGTTTCGACGGAGTAGGTTTCGGACAACGCTTTGAGTTGGGTCTTCTCTTTGTCTGAGACGCTTAGAATTCCTTTTTCTTGGCCGTAGTGCGATTGCATCCACCCAACCAACCCGTCCGATTTTTCCGTTGCGGTTGGATGGTCGGTTAGTATTGGTCGGTCAGAAAGGACGGTTGTGTCCAACCCTGGGTTGGATTGTAGGTCCTCTATTTTGGACTTTGGCTCTGTATCTTGGACTCTAGGTCTGTCTATCTTGGATTCTTGGTCTTCCGAATGTTGGATTGTAGCCGTCTGTAAGTTGGACTCTTGCGGTGAATCTTGGACTCTTGCATCCGCGTGTTTGAACGACCCACCGCGCTCGATGGCCGCGCAAGCTGCCAGAAGCGGACTCGGATCAAATCGGCGGAGTCTTGTTCCGCGCTCTTTCGTCCTCTTGCGCTCACTGACAACACAACCGATGGTCTGAAGATCATCTAAGACATAGCAGACTTTGCCGTGGGACCAACCCATAGGCTTCATCATTTTTTGGATGCCCGGAAAAATCTGGGTCCCGTCTGGATTACCCTTCAACGCAAGCCAGTTTGCAAGTTTTTGACGCGCCTCGCATAGACACTTCCACTTGCGGCCATCTGTTGACAGGCGGTAGCAGTCGGGCGGTAAATCCGTGATCGCTCTTACAACTCCAAGTTTACTTTTGCTCACGGCGAACCTCCGAAGTTTCCACTTCGGCGGGCTCCGCAAGTAGCCGCACGTCAAGAGCGATTGGATTACCCCGTCTTATGCCCGGAGTGAATTCGATAAGATCCCCGGCTTGAAGTTGCTCCCAATCTCCTAAAAATTCAGTTCGATGCAAGAAATAATCTTGCAAAGGTGCGCCGCTGCCCGCTTGGTTTGGACGGGCAAACGCAAATCCTTTTGCAGTCTTGTGCTTAATTTTCCCAAACATTTCATACCTTCACATTTCAAATCGCTTTTGGAGAACTACTTCGAAGGGTGAGCGTGAACCATCGGCGGGCTCGGGATTTGCAGGTGGAAGCCAGCGGGAGGACCTGACCAGTTATTAGACTGGGTGAAAAACCTTGTTCACTTTGTGAACGTAATTAAACTCGCCGGGATTGGACCCCAGGAGTTTGCTGCTCTATCTTCGTGAGGGCTTGTTTTCGGGCAGCGATCTGTTCAGTCAACACTAATGCCGCGTTCGGCAAGCCGAGTTCGAGCGCGGAGTCGCGGAACTGGCTGAACACCGTGATTTCAATTTCTATGTCTGTAGTCGGCATCGGGCCCCAGAAGGGTAGCGGCGTGCACACCCTCTGTTTGTAGGGGCAAGTTTCAAGTGGACTTTTTGGAAGTCCTTTAGAATCAACGAAAGATTTTTGAATTTACGGAGAAAATAGTTTTGACCTGTTTTTTGGCGGTTTTAGAGTGGGTTAATCGCTTCGGGGGATATCATCTCCTGAATCCTCTCCGTAATTATCTTCCTCACTTACCTTGCTACCGGATCGGTCCTCGCTTGCTGGCCGGGCGCTCTCAGTGCCGTGGATCCGCCCGGAACGCTCAAAAGTATCCAGTTTTTCGTTTTGAAATTCTTTCCCCGGAGCGCTCTTTGAACCGCGGGAGATAATTCGGCCCCCGATTGATTCGCCCCCTGTGTTGGCAATATCTGCGTCCTGGGCGCTTTCGGACTCGTTCTCCGCTATTTGGCCGTTTTGATCGTTGTCAGGTTCCGAACTCCAAGGGTGAAATTTTGGAAAAAGCTGACAAACTTTCAAAACTATGTCCGACTCCCATCCCTCAACAACTGATTCCATTGCGATCCGGCCCAGATGATGCTTTGCCGCGAGTTCTTCTAGCGAGACATTTCCCGCGGCAAGGGCTTGGTATTGGGCACACAATGACCGCGGTAAGGCTTCCGTCACACCCGGTTTGTCGAGCAATGCGGCCACGTTTCTGCGCGAGAGTCTGTATCTCTTGCGAGTTGTAATTGGTTTCACAAATGGTTTAGGCGCGGGTTTGCTTTTTCCGTCTCTTACCACCCGCCGCGGTTGAATTGCGTCCTCGGCCTTCACGATATCGGCGTGCGAGGGCTGCAACTGGTGCAACGGGATCGGCGGTTCCTGGGCGGGCATCTGTGGTTCTTCGATGGTGATAGAACTTCCCGTCAAATAGTGTTTTCCGCTTCGTCTGGCGGGTCGGTTTTGTATCTTAGGTAGATGATTGTGCATTTCTCATTCCGCTGCCTCCGCATGGATAAGGTTTAAGAGAGCACCCCAAGCTTCAGGTCGGAAGATTTCCAAGTAATCCATCGTTTTGTCACGCCGCATATTTTTGCTTTTCAATTCATCCTCGGCCCACGCGGAAGGGTTCGGATGTGGACTTCCAAAATAAATCTTTCGCGGAAGCGGGGTTGTCTCGATGATGGCCCCTTTATGGATAGCCCAGGTGTGTTCGCTCCACACTCCTATGTTTGCGTGGTTGTCTGGTGCGAGCGCGTACCCGTTCCAGACCTCGATTTGTTTGTCAGTGAACAGAAACAGGGCAAGCGTATTCCCGTGGCACTCATCGGGCTTGTACCCAGCAATCACTTGCGGTTCACCGTTCAGGATTATCCCGTGCTCGAACAAATGTTGCGGCCACGGTGTGTCGTGATGCGCGATATAGCGCACGCTTGTTCCGCCAATTCCTAGTAGTTTTTTCTCAAGCAGTTTCTCCGAGAAGGATTTTATTTGATTTCTATTTTCTTGGAGATTCATTCGTCCTTTCGAATGGCTTCCGCCAACTTTGTGACACCTTCTCCAAATTGGTCTGGCGAGATTGGTTCATTTCTGTTCCAGGTCTTCAGGCAAAGCACGAAACCGTAGTTCGAAGTCGGATCTGGTTGTTTCATGTTTTCGCTTACAAGGAAACGTAGGTTAGTAATTGCGTTGGGCGGATCGGCGTCAACACTACCATCCCACTTGATCGCCTTAGTCTTCGTAAGGGTAGTAAGGGCATTGATGAGAGATTCCCATGCTCTTTCCGTTTCATTCATTGCGTTGCTTCTCCTGCGGTCTTTCCCGCCGTCAATTTTCAATCTTCCTTCAAAATCCAAAGAAACAGGGCCCGTAAGTTTTTGCGGATCGGCTCTCGAAAAACCCACAGCAAAAACAAAACCGCGAGCAATGTCATGCACTCACCCGTGCGCGTCGAATTTCCGTCCAGATGAGCGCGAGAAATAGAGAAAGCGGCCAAGTTGCCGCGAAGATGATTGTGAGCGCCGCAAACTTGGGAAATAACGGTTTGGGATTCATACCCTCGCCCGCCCCTGATTCAACCAATGCTCGATGTCGCTCCAGCGAAACCGTAGGAACTTCCCAGCTTTAAGGAACGGGATTGGATTAGGACACTTACTGCGGGTTAGTGAATATATTGTTGTGGGCGGAAGTTGGAGTTTCGCCGCAACTTGCGCTGCCGTGAGGATCGGTTCCGCGGGTAGTGCAGACACACCTATAGTGACTGCATTTTGTTTCTTCATTTCTGGCTCAAGCTTCAGAGAGTGACGGGTACAGGGGCGGTGGTTATTTCTTCAAGTACTTTACGTACGCTCTTAGTGCTTACCTCCTTTCATCGGCGAACATCCCCGAATTCTGTAAAAATAATACTTGCAAATCACATAAAAGTCAAATAAAATGTTGTACTGTATATATCAGTGGACTATGAAGTGTCTAGCAGGGAAAAGAATGAATACTAGCGATCCTATATTCAGAGAAGCTCAGCACCTCGCCGAATTTTCCAATCTGGAGTCCGGGCAAATTGACGAATTCCGAAACGCAGTCTCGACGGATTTCTTTCCACCGAAAATGTGGGAGATGCCTGGGCAGAGCTTGCATCTTGATACATCCGTGAAGACCGGAAACGTGTGGACACCGGAGCCGTTGTGGAAGACCTATCAGGATGTTCTGCGGGAGACTTGGCAAAATCATTTCCCCAGTGAAACGGGAATCTGGTTAATCGCGCATTTGGCTAAGCTGTCGCGGCAAGAGCAGCGTATGCGGGAGGTCGAACAGGAACTCAACAGCACGGGTGTATTGACAATGCCTCAGGAACCCCTGCCCGAACCTGAGTCTTGGCCGTTCCAGCGGGCCGTCATGTATCTATGCACAAATCCTTGGCGGGCGCGGTTCTGCATGGCGTGTGGAAAAAGATTCGTCGCAGCTAGACCCAAAAGCACATATTGCAGCGACTCTTGCTTCAACGCTTCTCGTAAAGGGACAAAGCGTGCTTGGTGGAAACAACACGGCGAGCAATGGAGAGAAGAGAAGCAGAAAACAGCTAAAAAACAGTCAAAGAAAGGCGGCAAGTAAAACAATGGCCCGACCGAGATACCAAGAAGGAATGCTCCAGCAGCGCAGTGGTAAATGGATTGTGAAGTATTGGGATGATCGGACTGTAGCTGGGGTAACGAAGCGGTTCCGAACCACCAAGACTCTCGTAGCCGTCAAAGAGTGCCCACAACGGACGGAAGCACAGAAGCGGGCTAACACCTTTCTAGCGACCGTCAACGAGGGCCAAGTCAAACCCCCTGCCATTCAATTCACACTCGCGGAATTTATCGAACAGAGTTATTTTCCTCGGCTCGCCCAGAGACTAGAAATTCCCGCGGGGAATGAACTGCACATCGAACCATCAACCATCAACGGCTATAAGGACATTTTTAAGGTCCACGTTCAAGGAAGTCCGATTGCCCAAACACCCGTTGGGAATTTCACGAGTCTTGACGGCCAACAGTTTCTTGAGTCGTTACCACAACATCTCTCACATCAAACTCATCTGCGCATCAAAAACTTCCTACGTGGTGTATTCGCTTGGGCAATTACAAACGGATCGTTCAGGGACTCGAACCCGATGGAGGAGACAAAGGCAGGCGGACAGACGAAGAAAAGCGATCCGAAGAATCTGACTGTACGCGAAAGAAAGATTCAGGCATCGAACGAACACGCTTATACGTTGCCCGAGGTAGCAGAGATGATGGACAAGCTGCCTGAGCCCGCCCGCACAGTTTGCGCGGTTGCAGCGTTTACGGGTTTGACGCGAAGCGAACTACGCGGCTTGAAATGGGCTGATTACGATGGTAAAGAAATCCAAGTTGAGAGGAAGGTCTGGAACCAACACATCGGCGCTCCCAAAACCGAAGCACGCGAGGCTGGCGTGTTCGTGGTTCCACTCCTGAGAAAGATCCTGGCAAAATACAAGAATGATTTTCCGTCCGTAGCCGATGGCTGGGTCTTCCGTGGCGAGAAGCTTCTACGTCCGCTCGACCTTGATAACCTGTCACGGCGAGACATTCCGCAGCACATTAACGGCGCGTGGTTCGGCTGGCATGCCTTCAGGCGCGGCCTTGGGACACGATTGAACGAGATGGGTGTAGACGGTAAAGAAATTCAAAGCATCCTGCGCCACGCTGACATCTCGACGACGCAGGCATTCTATATTTTGCCGAACCTAGAGCGTGCGAAGGCCGGACTAAAGAAGCTTGGCGAGGTTGCCCGGAAGCGATATAAGATTAGAGCGTGAATCGCAGGGCCCATAGCTCAATCGGTTAGAGCGTCGGACTCATAATCCGCCGGTTCCTGGTTCGAGTCCAGGTGGGCCCACCAAAACATCTAGGGTTTTGGAGTCATTTCGGAGTCAGAGATTTTTACGAAACCAGCATAGACACTGACGATTTTCACGATTGACTAGCGGACTCATAATCCGTTGGTCCTAGGTTCAAATCCTAGCGGGCCCACCAATTCCTACCAGCGCGCCAGGAGCCATTTCCGTCACAAGGGCTTAGGCGAGGCCTGCTTTTGCCAGAGGCAACTCCCGGATGCGCTTCCCAGTCGCGGAGAAGATTGCATTGCACAGTGCGGGGGCGAAGGGCGGCAGACCCGGCTCGCCGATTCCCGCCGGGGGCGCATCGCTCGGAACGATGTATACATTCGTTTCTTTCGGGGCAACGTTCATGCGCGCCACTTGAAAGCTGTCAAAATTCGATTGGTCAATCACGCCGTTCGTGGCGGTGATTTCGCCATAGAAGGCCAAGCTCGTTCCCATTGCTGCAGCGCCTTCAAATTGTTGCCGGACCATCTCTGGGTTCACAATCGTCCCCGCGTCCAGGGCCGTATCCACGCGCTTGATCTGCACCTGGCCCGCGTCGTTCAACTGCACCTGCACCACCGTGGCCACGCAAGTCAGGAAGCTGCGATGGACGGCCACTCCAATTCCGTAACCATTGCCCGGTTTTTGCTTTCCCCAGCCAGCTTTTTCCGAGGCCAGCGTCAGCACGCGCCGGAATCTGCCGGTGTCAATCGGATACTGCTCGTAGGCGCCGTCGTAATTCGGGAATTCCTTTGGAAGATCTGTTCTCGGGATGACGCGATCCGGTCCCAGAAGCTGTAATAGATATTCGACCGGATCTTTCCCCGCCGCATGAGCAAGCTCATCGGCGAAAGAATGAATTCCGAACGCATGATAAATGTTGGCGACAGAACGGAACCAACCGATGCGCACATGCGCTGTCGCCGGTCCGTTCTCGGCGCGAAAATTTGGCACTCCGAAGGGGACATCCGTAAAGCCCAGTCCCAATTCCCCGGCATCGGAATAAGTTGCGCTGGGATCAAAGGTCGAACCGATAGGAGGGAAAACCGTGCGCTGCAACCACGCCGCCGGCCTGCCATCCGCTCCCAGCGCAGCCTTCATGTACATCGCCGCAACGGAATGATAGACGTCGAACTTGATGTCGTCCTCGCGGCTCCACACCACTTTCACGGGTTTCCCCGTTTTCTTCGAGAGCACCGCGGCTTCCACCGCAAAATCCGGGAACGACTTTCGGCCGAATCCGCCGCCGAGCAGCGTCACGTTCACCGTCACATCTTCCTTCTTCAAACCCAGCGCTTGCGCAATGGCATCCCGCGCGCCTTGCGGGCTCTGCGTTGCAGCCCAGGCCTCGACTTTTCCATCGCGGTAGATCGCCAGCGCCGCAGGCGGCTCCATCGAGGCGTGCGCCAGCAACGGCGCGTAATATTCGGCTTCGACGATTTTTCCGCCCTTCGCGAAGGCTGCGTCCACATCGCCGTTTTCGCGAACGACCTTCCCCGGTTTGCGCGCCGTGCTCTGTAACTCTCTTTTGTATGCGTCCGAGTTCCAGACGCTGTGCGTGCTCTTCTCCCATTCGATCTTCAGTTTTTTCTTTCCCTGCATCGCCGCCCAGGTGTTGTCCGCCAGCACGGCCACTCCTCCCAGGGCTTGAAAACCAATCGGCGGCTTGAACGCTTCGATCGTCGCAGTTTGCTTTACGCCCGTTACATCGAGAGATGCCTTGTCATCGAACGACTTCACGCTGCTGCCAAAAACCGGTGGATGCGCCACGCTGGCATACAGCATTCCCTCCATGTGCGAATCCTGGCCGTACATCGCCTTTCCCGTGCACATGTTTTTCAGGTCGTAGCTCGTCGTACCCTTTCCGATGTAGCGCCACTCGCTTCGTGCCTTGAGCTTTACCTCTTCCTTCTTCGGCACTTCCAATTTTCCCGCTGCCGCGGTCAACTCCCCGTAGCCCAATTTTTTCCCGGTTAGTTTGTGCATGACGACATGCAGGCTCGTCGTGCACTCCGCCTCCGGCACGCCCCACTGCGCCGCCGCCGCGCGCACCAGCATCAGCCGCGCAGTCGCGCCGGACAGCCTCAACGTGTCAAAGAAACTCCGCACCGAATGCGAGCCGTCGGTATCCTGGTCGCCATATTTTTCATCACCGATGGCTTGCACAAGCTTCACGCGCGACCAGTCTGCATCCAGTTCGTCGGCCACGATTCGCGGAAGCGCCGTGCGGCTCCCGCTGCCCATTTCGGAGCGGTGCGCGACAATGTACGCCGTTCCATCCGTATCAATCGCTAGGTACACGTTTGGCTGCAGCGCCGCTTTTGTCATGCCCTCCGAGGCGCTGGCATTCGCTGGCGCAGCTAACAACGATTCCGGCATCCAGCCGACGCTGATGACCAACGCTCCGGCTCCGAGCATTCCCTTCAGAAATGCGCGCCGGCCATTGCTCCCGGCTCGGTCGTTGTCACGCTGCGAGATATTTTCGATCTGAATCATGTGGCCCCCCGCTGCGTTCATGGACGAAAATAGATGCAAATCCGCCTACTTCACCGCTCCATCCTACCGCCATTCTCGTTTCTTGCAACCCTCCAGGCAGGTTCGCCCGCATCGCCGATGACCTAGACGTTGAACCATTCCGCGCATCGGGGAAATGCCGCATTGCGAATTCGGACAGGGAAGTGCAATCTGAACCTCGGAAGACAAGGTCATCATGTCCCCAGACTTCATGCGCCGAGCCATTGCGCTGGCACTTGAAAACGTGCGTTCGCGCAACGGAGGTCCGTTTGCCGCGGTGATTGCGAAGGACGGCCGAATTCTCGCCGAAGGCACGAACCGCGTCACAGCTTCGAACGACCCGACTGCTCATGCGGAAGTCGTGGCGATCCGTGAAGCTTGCCGTGCGCTTGGAGATTTTCAACTTGCAGGCTGCGATCTCTATACCTCCTGCGAGCCTTGTCCCATGTGCCTGGGCGCCATCTACTGGGCGCGCCCCGCGCGAGTTTTCTACGCCGCGACCGCCGCCGACGCGGCGGCCGCCGGTTTTGACGATGCCTTTATTTATGACGAATTGAAGATCGCGCCAGCCGCGCGCCGCATCCCAACTTCACAACTTCTCCGCGAAGATGCACTGGCAATTTTTTTGGCCTGGAAGCAACAGGCAAACAAAAGACCTTATTGACGAGAGCTCTCGTTTAGACGGCGTCAACCACAATTCACGAGCGGCTACGATTCCGGCCAGGCTCCCAGCGCTCGCCGCACGTCAACCAACTGCCCAAGATGATACGCGTTGTGATCGGCCAGAATCAGTGCCTCGCGCAGCACTGTCTGTCCGTCGCCGTGGGGAATCTTCGCAAACAGATCTGTTTTTGGATTTGTCACCAGTTTGATCATTTCATGCAGGTCATGCTGGAACGCTTTGACCGTTTTGTCCCAGGCTCCATCGTCGGGTGGCACCGGCGTCTTCGGCCAGTAGCCTTCGGGGAACCCGGGCGAAACATGTTTCGGGTTGCGGCTGAATTCCAGGATGTCCCACTGTGCGATACGCACATGCTCCAGCAGTTGCCATCCGGTATGCCGCATGCCCTCCATGAAGGCACCACGTTTCGCTTCTGGAAAGCCATCAAGGGCATCCATGAAGTGCACGTGCGCGCCGCCACCCTTCAAGAGGTTTGCAAGGTGTTCGCGCAGCGCCTGATCGTGATTTCCCGGCGCAGTTTTCTTTTTTGAAGCCTTCTTTATCTTCTTTTTGGCCATTTCCCGTTTCTCCGAAACCAGCGCTTCCTGCGGCATTTCAGGCAGAGGATGCGCGCGCATTCCCGCATTCGAGGACATCTTCTCATAACTCGGTTCAAGTCCATTGCCTGAATCCCACAAGGGCTGGCATACTTTCTCTCCCCGCGATTGACACGAGGCAATGGATGAAACGCGAATTTCACCGCTGGCATTCTCCGCGGCTCGGATTCGAGCTGGGCGTCGTCGTCTTCGGCCACTGGGGACCGCCGCTGCTGGGCTTTCCCACCAGTGCGGGAGACGAGTGGGAGCTGGAAGGCCAGAGCATGATCGGCGCCCTCTCGGATTTCATCGAGGCCGGTAAAGTCAAAGTATTCACCGTGAATTCGATCAACGGGCAAAGCTTCTACAACAAGGGCGCGCACCCGTTCCATCGCAGCTACGTGCAGGCCACATTCGATTCCTATCTGCGCGAGGAAGTTGTTCCTTTCATCTGGGACAATTGCCAGTCGCCCGGCATCGCCATCTCTACCATGGGCGCATCTTTCGGCGCGTACCACGCCGCGAACTCGCTCTTCAAACACCCCGATGTGATCAAACGATGCTTCGCCATGTCCGGGGTCTATGACGTCAGGAATTTCATGGACGGGATGTTCGACGACAATTTTTACTTCAACAACCCCGTGGACTACCTGGCAAACATGAGCGACCCATGGTTCTACGAACAGATCGCCAGTTGCGACATTCACATCACGACCGGCACGGGCCCTTGGGAAAATAGCGGTCCCACGTATCGCCTCTCGGAAGTCCTCTCCAGCAAAGGCATCCGGCATTCGCTCGACAATTGGGGTCCAGAGGGCGGCCACGACTGGCCGTTCTGGAAGCACCAGATGCGCGAATACATTTCGCGGCTTTTCTAAGTGGGATGGTTGCGGGGATTGCGCGGGAAGAATGACTCTAGCTGAGGCCGAGGTGTTCGAGCTGGTAGCGGCCCTTTTCGATGACCTGATCGTTATCAATCCACACGTCGCAATTTCGCGTTAGCACATCCACGTGCGTTTTCGATTTCCAATCGGCGTGAGTCTGGCTGCCATAAGGGTCGCCGAAAGCGAGGTGCACGCCGGGAAATTTTTCGTCCTGCAACAGGATTCCGATCATTTCGGACAGACCGAGATTTGTGCCGAAGGCCAGCTCGCCGACGCGGTCGCTATTTTCATCCGTGTGGCAATACTCCCAGAATTCCTGCTCCAGCTCTTTGCATTCGCATTCGACATCCACCAGCCGCGCGCCTTTGATCGTCAGCACCAGAGGTGTGGCCTGTAAATCCCCGTACTTGCCATTGAAATGATCGCCCGCGGTGGCATCGCAGACAAACGTGCCATCCACGGTCGCAGGGGTGGTGAAGACTTCGCCCGCCGGAAGATTCGACCAGTAGCGCGGGCTGATGAGCCCGCTCGTTTTCACCCAATCGAGTCCGCGATCGAAATGCGCTGCAATCTCTGTCCCTGCCTCGGTTTTCACCGTAAGCGTTTCGGCGCGCAGCATCCGTTCGCGGAGCTTGTCGCTGAGGCGGTCCACCAGCCGGTAATCCGCGCGCATTCCTTGCTGCATGATCTGAGGAGTTACGCCGACCATGTGCGCGTAGCGAATCTGCCGCCGCTCGACAACTCGCACGATGGCCATGCGCGCGCCAAGTTCACCCGGCTGCGGCGTCATGCACATCACGCCGGCGTCGGCCGTTTCCAGCGCTTGCAACACCGCAGGCGGTGCCGCGCTCATCGGCCGCGGACCAAAATCTTCCAGCAGCAATCCCGTGTAGAGCGCGTGACGATCTTCCAACGCAGCCGCGATGCTCGCCGCCACCGCGCGGCTGGCCTCGTCCGCAATCAGCGCAACGTGTTCCCCTGGACGCACCGCAAGACACGTTTCCACGGCGTTGCGCGCGCCCGGCATCAACTCGTCTTGCGGCAGACCAAAACTCATCCTATTAATCTTACTTGAATTGAAGGATTTTTCTAGCGTCGACGTTCTGACACGGCTCTTTTTCTAACTGGCCTTTGGGTCAGCGCCAGCACTACCGGGATGGAATGAGGGAGGGGAGTTCCTGAAATGACTGCTAGGCATTTTCCTCATCAATGTGCGGAAGAGGTTCGCGGGGTGACGCGATACGCCGGAACCTGTCCGCCGCCGCTCGTCACGTTTGCCAGGCCGGTGGCGCTCAGCCGCGTCAGGAAGCCGCACACTTTCCCCCGGAACAGGTACGGCGCAAAATCCACTAACATGTCTCGGTAATGCACCTGGCCCACGTCCGTAACGTATGGGAAAATCTCGCGTCGAATCGGAATCCGCTCCTGAACAATCCACACGCCATTCTGTGCCGTAAGGGCGCGCTCGATCGCCGCGTCCCACGCCGCCTCGGCCGTTTCCCATCCGAGGGTCACGCCCGAACCGCCATACTCATCGCTGGGCTTCAACACCAGGTTCTCGCGTTCCTTTCGAATGAAGGCGAGCAACTCCACCGTCTGGCCGTAATGCGCCGTCTTAACGTCTCCTACGACGCGCGTCCACGGAATGTGCCGCTTGATTATTTCCCGTTCTCCATGGGAAAACAGCGCGCCGTTTTGCTCATCCGTCAGCACCGCGAAGAACGCTTTCACGTGCGGAATCTTGCAACGAAAATTATTCGACACGCACACCACATTTGCCGCGTACGCATTGACGAGCGCCGCGCACTCCGCCGGTTTTGTCACGATGTCGTTAATCAGCACGCGCCGGTACACCAGGTCGATCACCTTGTCCTGCGCCACCAGTTGCTTACCGTCAAACTCCAGTTCCCGCGGATCGGCGACCAGCGTCGGAATCCCCATCCGTTCAAACCGCTCCTGCAGGATTTCGAATTCACTCCACGTCGGCACACCTTCCCAATCCACAATCGCAATCTGCGGCTTGGTGGACGAACCGCCCCAATCCATATAACTCATCATCAGCGCATCGAGCAGCTTGGCGCTGAGCGGGTAGCTATGGGCCTCGTATTTTCTGGCAAACTGCGCCATCACCGGAAGCTCGCGGAAAATTTCCGCAAGCGTCTCCGCATAGCCCGCACCCGCCGGCGATTCGCCGTTGTACTCCGCGAATTTCAACGATTCCGGCAGCAAGAACGCATCCAGCCGTGACGCCGTGCTAACCCGGCCATATCCGGTGGGGAGTCGCGCGAGCCGTTCCTCTTCCTCGCGCAAATGCAATTGGGCGAAGAGATGCTTGTCGTCAAGCGCCGTTATCGCGACACGTTCACCCAGGTCTGCAATAGTCTCGGCGACCGTGCGCACGCGCGCATCATCTTCCGGAGATAGAAAAAAAGGCCGCAGAAACGGGCAATGTACCCGGTCGCCAAACGTGAGCTTGGCGTGCCGCATCTTCTTGAACAAATCTTGCGGAAGCCCCGGCACCCGGACAAGGTACGCCTTCAAAAGCTCGTTCCAGTCCTCCGCGGGACTCGAAGGCATGACCGAAGGTGTAGGCGCGCTCGTCATCTAGTCAAGACCCGTGCGCCGATCCAGCCGAGGGAGCGGCCACAGACCGCTGCCCGGCTGCGGCACTCTTCGGCGCTCCCGTGAATCCCGCCGCCGCCCCAATACCCAGCATCTCTTCCCACCGCGGCCAGGGATTCGATGCTTTACCGTTCAGCGCCCGATCAATCACCAGCCGGGCCATCTTCTCCACCACATGCGCGAAATAAAACTCCGTAATGCGGTCGCGCTCAAAATCCGGCGCAGGATTCAGAAAGTCGATGGCATACGGCACACCGTCTTTCACCGCAAACTCGATGGTATTCATTTCGTAGCCCAGCGCCTGATTGATCGTCTGCGCGTCCTTTACGACGCGCGCTCCCAACTCCGCCGTCAAATACTCGTGATCCACCAAATACTTCCGTTCCTTCGGATCGTAATGAACCGGCAAAATATCCATTTTTCCAAACGTGAAGCAGCGCACATACTGATTGAAGTCAATAAATTCCTGCAGTGTCATGCAATACGGCGAGGTCTTGTCGTACGCCGCGAGCAACTCCTCTTTGTTATTCACTTTGTAGACGTGCTTCCAGCCGCCGCCTGAATATGGCTTGAGGATCGCGGGACGCCCGACATAATCCAGCAGCCCCTCCCAATCCGCAGGGTATTCCAGGTTGTGCAGTGATTCGCCGGTGATATCCACATCGCTTGGATAACCCTTTTGCGGAAGAAGGACTGTTTTCGGGATCGCGATTCCCAGTTTGGCCGCCACCGAATAATTGAAGTATTTGTCGTCGGCCGTCCACCAGAACGGATTATTGATGGCGTACGTTCCCTGCAAAACGGCATGCTTCAAATATCCTCGGTAATATTCCACTTCGTGCGAAATACGGTCAACGATGACGCTATATTTTGCTGGCTCGCCCATGCGTGTCCCGCCCAGCTTCACAAACTCCGCCGCTACGCCATCTTTCTTCCCAAGCTCGTTGACGCGCGCAATAAACGCCGGAGGAAAGCTGAACTCGCGCCCGCAAAGAAGGCCAACTTTTTTCATGTTCGTGCTCCTGCAAAAGCCTGAGGAATTGCGCTGCCTGCTGTTAGTTGACCGCGTGCGCGGAAGAACCGCGCGGCTCAGTCACTCCCGCGCGCGTTTCTGCAACGAGGTGGCGCACCACCGCTTTCAGATCGCCAGTCTCCTGATATATCCGCAACTGCCGGTCCGCGCTAGTGCCCTCATTCATGATCGTATGAACATATTCGACGGCGCTGCGGCTGCCAAGGTCATCCACCACGTCGTCGACAAATCCCAGCAGTTCGGGAATCAGTTGCCGCATCGGCACTTCCGCTTCTTTCCCGAAGTCAATAAGCTTCCCTTCAATCCCGTATCGTGCCGCGCGCCATTTGTTCTCCTCGATCAACGCTCGCCGGTACAGCCGCCAGCTCATATTCTCTTCATAGAGGCGGTGTAGCTTGACGAGAATCGCCTGCGCCAGGGCCGCGATGGCCACAGCCTCCTCGACTTTTGTCGAGACGTCGAACATCCGGAATTCCAGCGTGCCAAACATCGGATGCGGGCGCACATCCCACCAAATCTTCTTGCCATTATCAATGCAGTTCAATTTCATCAGGAGATTCACAAAATTCTCGTATTCACTCCACGATTCGAATTGCTCCGGAATACCCGTCCTCGGAAACCGCCGAAAAACCGTAGTGCGAAACGATTTCAGCCCGGTGTTGCGGCCCATCCAGAACGGCGAGCTCGTGGAAAGCGCCAGGAGGTGCGGCAGAAAGTAGCGCACCCCGTTCATCATGTCGATCGTGGTCTGTTTGTCCGGCATGGCCACGTGCACGTGCATGCCAAAAATGAGCAGCGACCTCGCTAGTTGTCCCATCTCCTCGACGATGTGCTGATATCGTTCGCCAGGGGAAATGACCTGGTCAATCCAACTGGAAAACGGGTGCGTGCCCGCGGCGGCCACTTGGAGCCCTGCGCGTTCCGCGGCTGCCACCAGCTCGCCGCGCGTCCGGTGCATCTCGATGCGCAGCTCGCTGACGTTTTCGCAGATGCGCGTGCCCGTTTCGACGATCGACTGGTGCAGCTCATGCTTGACCTGCTCCGCGATGTCCGGAGACGCCTCGGAAACAAGCTGGCTCACATGCGAGCGCAGCTCGCACGTGGATGGATCTATGATTTGAAATTCTTCTTCGACACCGATGGTAAAGCGGTGAGCCATTGTGTGGCCCTCCGGAAAGTTCTAGATAGGGTCGGGGACTTCGAGCCTCGTATCATACCCGCCAGCCCGCCAAATTGCACCTGGGAGCGCCAATCTCCCGATTGGCGTGTGTGAGGCCCTGCAAGCGTCATCTCTGCTCCATCCCGCGGGTTTAGCGGGATGAATCTCCCGATTGGCGCCTGTTGCAATCTGCCGGTCAATTTGGCGCTGGACGCCGGGACGCATCGCTTGCCAGACTCTTTCCCATGCAAATCAAGCCCTTTCGAATCGAACACTATTTCGGCAAGTACGAATTCACCGCCAAATTCTTGCTCTCCAGCTCCGATGCGGAATCCCGCACCATCCAGGAACTCCTCGATCTCGAGCCCGGCTCCCACGACCGCCTGCTCTCCCTTTGGTGCGGCTACACCGAATCCCCCGGCGCTCCTGAACTGCGCGAAGCCATCGCCGCCATCTACAAACAGCTTCACTCGAATGACATTCTTGTCGTGGCCTCCGCCGAAGAAGGCATCTTCGTCCTTTATCACGCGCTCGCCGGGCCGGGCGATCACATCATCGTCGAAACACCTTGCTACGAAAGTGCCCTCGAGGTCGCCCGCAGCACCGGCGCGCAAATCAGCGAATGGCCCCGTTCCTGCGAAAACGGCTGGGCGCATGACTTTGCCGCTCTCGAAAAGCTGCTCCAGCTCAACACCAAAATTATCTACATCAATACACCGCACAATCCCACCGGGCTCTTGATGCCCGCAAATACGTTCAAGCAAGTGCTCAGTTTAGCCAGCAGCCGCGGCATCATTGTGTTTTCCGATGAAGTCTACCGCGAGATCGAACACGATCCCGCCATGCGCCTGCCCGCCGCCTGCGACGGCTACGAACACGCCGTCAGCCTGGGCTCCATGAGCAAAACCTATGGACTACCCGGCTTGCGCCTTGGATGGCTCGCCAGCCGCGATCCCGAAATCATTCGTCGCTGCCTGGAATTCAGGTACTACACCACCATCTGCAACAGCGCTCCCAGTGAATTTCTGACCGCGCTGGCCTTGCGCCATCGCCAGGTTCTGGCGCAGCGCAACCTGGAGATCGTCTACCGTAACTTGCCGCTTCTCGACGCCTTCTTTCGCCAGCGGCCCCATCTTTTCGAATGGTCGAAACCCAATGCCAGCACCATCGGCTTCACCCGTTTCAAGCCGGAGCGCGACGTTTTCTCTTTTTGCGAGGAAGTTGTCCGGGATTCCGGCGTCTTGCTTCTGCCCGGCGCAGTCTACGACCAGCCTCGCCACATCCGCTTCGGCTACGGACGAAAAAACATGCCCGAAGCCTTGGCGCACTTCGCCGCGTATCTAGACGCTCATTCCTGAAATTATTTTGAAATCAAATGGAAGGAGGAAAAAGTAGGACAGACATTCCTGTCTGTCCCTCCGTAATTCTGTTCGCGTCGGGCCTTCTCTTTCCTTTGTTACTTCGTTATTTCTTTACTTCAACCCTTCTACGCCGCGCCCATCGCCCGTCGCTGTTGGAAACATTCCCTGCAAAAAACCGGGCGCCCCTGCGTTGGCCGAAAGGGAACCGTGGTTTCCTTCCCGCACTGCGAACAGTTCGTCTTCGTCTCCGAGCGCATCGGTGAAGCGTGTCCGCCGCCACCTCCGCCCTCAGCTCGTTTCGCTTTGCAGGCCTTGCAGCGCTTCGGTTCGTTCTTGAACCCCTTATCGGCGAAAAACATCTGTTCCCCGCCGGTAAATACAAATTCAGCGCCGCACTCCGCACACTTCAGCACCTTGTCGTGGTATTCCATGAGCCGCTCTCCCCTGGTCCCGGGTCGGGCAGGAGATTGGGCAAACTTAGTACCGCAGAGCCGAATTGCTTGAGGAAACCTGTATCCGGGGACGCCGGGCGCGGATCCCTTGGGCCTGCGGGCACGAAGCTGAAACACGAACCCAAACTTCTCTGCCTTTATAGGGGCCTAATTCTCGGAAGTGCGGCGCCGAGCCGCGTGGAAAACGGACTGGCGGCCCCGATTGCTCGGGGCCGCCTTTCTAAACTTAATCCGCTTCCCGCCGCTGCTTCTTGCGCAGTCGCTTCCGCGAAAGCGCTTCCTTCGCCCGGCGCTTCTCGCCGGGTTTCATGTAGAAGCTATGCTTCTTGATTTCCTTGATGATGTCTTCCTGTTGCACCTTGCGCTTAAAACGCCGCAGGGCATTTTCCAGAGATTCACTCTCTTGGATAATGACTTCAGCCACGGTATGAATTCACCCCCAATCCGGTTCGGATTGGTATCTTGCGGCGCCTCTCACCGGCCATGCTGCAGCCGGCTGTGCACGTCTTCGGGCACCGCCCCTGTTACTGATTATCGCACGTATTGTCCGATTCGCGGACGCACCTAGAAAGGTAGCTGGCCTCTTCTAATCAATTCCGGCCATGCAAGTCAAGGAATCTTTGCGCCTGCCTGCATTTTTCGCAGTACTGAACCTACCCCATGGCAACAATGCTAAGACCATAATCACACAGTAATCTGTAGCTGCGTGTCCTTGCTTGGCGCATTCCGCCGCTTGTTCTGTCTTACGCTCTTCGTGCGTGCTATCCCGCTTGTGCTTGCCCTCTCGGTTACGTAGAATGAGCCGCCTATCAAGACGCTCTCATCGGGGGTCCACCCATGTCGGCGATGCGTGATGCTATTGGAGTACTCCTCGCAGGCGGCCAAGGCGAGCGTTTGTGGCCCTTGACCCGCGACCGCGCCAAGCCCGCCGTTCCCTTTGGCGCTCTCTACCGCATCATTGACATCACGCTTTCCAATTGCATCAACTCGGATCTCCGCCGCGTCTTTGTCCTTACGCAGTACAAAGCCCTCAGCTTGAACCGCCACGTTCGTGCCGGCTGGTCTCCCCTCGCTGGCCTCGGCGACTATATCGAAGTCCTCACGCCGCAAATGCGCGTTTCGAAAGAGTGGTACCAGGGCACCGCCGACGCCGTGTACCAGAACATTTATTCCATCGGCAGCGAGCGCTCCAAGTACGTCTTCATCCTCTCCGGCGACCACATCTACAAAATGAATTACGCCAAAATGCTCCAGCAGCACGTGGATTCCGGGGCAGAGGTTTCCGTCGCCACCATCCAGATTCCCGCTACTCAGGCGGCGCGCCAGTTCGGCGTCATCGAAGTAGATAAGGATTGGCGCATCATCGGTTTCGAGGAAAAGCCCGCCGAGCCCAAGCACTCTCCCCACAATCCCGGCAATTGCAACGCTTCCATGGGCATCTACATCTTCAACACCCAGCTGATGATTCCCATCCTCCTCGCCGATTCCGAGGATCCCAAGTCCAGCCACGATTTCGGCAAGGACATCTTGCCGCGCATCATTTCGAAGCACCGCGTCTTCGCCTACAATTTCGTGGACGAAAATCAGAAGGATGCTCTCTACTGGCGGGACGTCGGCACCCTCGACGCCTATTACGAAGCCAACATGGATCTCGTCAGCGTTTCGCCCGTGTTCAACCTCTACGACAACAATTGGCCCCTACGAACCTGGCAGCACCAGTATCCGCCTGCGAAATTCGTCTTTGCCGATCCGGAACGCATGGGCGTCGCGCTCGATTCCATCGTCGCCGGCGGCTCGGTCATCTCCGGCGGCCGTGTCCAGAAATCGGTGATCGGCAACAACGTCCGCGTCAACAGCTACTGCGAAGTCTCCGACTCCATCTTTTACAACCACGTAAACGTCGGCCGCCACTCTCGCATCCGCCGGGCCATCATTGACCGCCACGTCAGCCTTCCCGAGCGCACCGAAATCGGCTACGACCTCGAAGCCGACCGCCGCCGCTTCCACGTCACCGATTCCGGCATCGTCGTCGTCGTCCGCCAGGAATCCCTCATCGAAGAGCCCGAAACCGCCTAGGGGCACGGTATATCGTGCCCTCTCTGTGTGGCGGCCTCCAGTGGCACAGCCTTGAGGCTGTGTTCCTACGGTTACAATCCCGAATTTCGTCTCGATCACTGCCGGACCGACATCCCAACAAAGCGCCCTCCTTCGGTCTGATACAATCTTCAATTCACTCTGACCCAGGAGATCGCTGAAACATGTCCATCAAGATCACTGCCGTTCGCGCCCGCCAAATCATCGATTCCCGCGGCAATCCCACCGTCGAAGCCGACGTCTACGCCGGTGTTGGCCCGCGCGGCCGTGCCGCCGTTCCTTCCGGCGCCTCTACTGGCGAACACGAAGCACTCGAACTCCGTGACGGTGACAAGTCGAAATTTCTTGGCAAAGGCGTCCTCAAAGCCGTCGCCAACGCCAACAACGAAATCGCTAAAGCCGTCGTCGGCCTCGACGTGGCCGACCAGCGCGCCCTCGACAAGCGCATGATCGAACTCGACGGCACACCTACCAAGTCCCGTCTCGGCGCCAACGCCATCCTCGCCGTTTCCATGGCCGCCGCGCGCGCCGCCGCCGCCGCCCAAAACCTTCCGCTCTACAAATATTTAGCGCGCTACTCTTCCGACACCTCCGCGAATCTCCTCCCGTGCCCCATGATGAACATTCTCAACGGCGGTGCGCACGCCGATAGCTCCGTGGACTTTCAGGAATTCATGGTCATGCCCGTCGGAGCGCCAAGCTTTTCCGAAGGGTTGCGCTGGGGTGTCGAAGTTTTTCACGCGCTAAAAGGTGCGCTGAAAAAACACGGTTACTCGACCGCAGTTGGCGACGAAGGCGGCTTCGCCCCCAGCTGCAAATCAAACGAAGAAGCCATCCAGATCGTTCTCGAAGCCATCTCCGCCGCCGGCTACAAACCCGGCGAACAGGTAAGCATCGCGCTTGACCCCGCCGCCAGCGAATTCTTCGATAAAGCCACCGGCAAATATGTTTTCAAGAAATCGGACAAGTCCGCCCACTCCCCCGCGGAAATGGTCGAATACTGGTCCAAGTGGATCGAAAAATATCCTATCGTTTCGCTGGAAGACGGCATGGGCGAGGAAGACTGGCCGGGCTGGAAACAGCTCACTCAAAAAGTTGGCGCGAAATCTTCCTCCAAGCGCATCCAACTCGTGGGCGACGACATTTTCGTGACCAACACGGAAATTTTCTCCCGCGGCATCAAGGAAGGCATCGCCAACGCCATACTCATCAAGCTCAACCAAATCGGCACCGTCACCGAAACGATTGACGCCATCGAGCTCGGCCGCAAAGCCGGCTACAAATCCATCATCTCGCATCGCTCCGGCGAAACCGAGGACACCTTCATCGCCGACCTTGCCGTTGCCACTGCCGCGGGACAAATTAAGACCGGCTCGGCCAGCCGCACCGACCGCATCGCCAAATACAACCAACTGCTGCGCATCGAAGAAGAACTTGGCTCTGCGGCTCGCTTCAACGGCAAAGCCGCGCTTGCGTAGAATCCGGCATCGGAGTAAAGGTTCGAACCACCCAGAGGAAAAGACAAAGGACGACTTGATTCGAGACTTTTGCAAAGCAGGAGATCGCTCACATGACCAATTTTCGTTTTTTTCTCGGAGTTGTCTTCCTCCTGTTTCTCATTGCCGCGTCTGCGCAAGCCCAGCTCGATGAAGCACCCAATCCCGCCGGCGAGCCACCCAAGATGCTTCTCCTCGTGCACCGGGAGTTCAAAACCGGTAAAGAAGGCGACCGCCAGAAACTGGAAGCCGCCATGTCCCGCGCCTGTGACCGCGTGAAGGTTCCCAACTCTTGGATAGACCTCGAATCCATTACCGGCTTCCCCGATGCGCTTTCCTTCGATTCGTTCGACTCTTTCGCGCATGTCGGCTCTGCCTTCGCGGAGTGGGGCCAGATTTATTCCACTCATCCCGAACTCGCCCACTTGCAGGAACAAATCAAAGCGTTCGTTTCCAATGAACGCACGATCATCGCCGTGCGCCGCGATGATCTGGGCTATCGTCCGCAAACCATCGACCTCTCGAAAGCCCGCTTCATGCGCATTCTGGAAGTGCACCTGCTCCCCGGCCACGAACGCGACTTTGACGAATCTTTCAGAACCCTCGCCGAAGCCTACGAAAAAATCAAAGCGAATACTCCGTGGGTCGTTTACCAGGCGAATGTTGGAATGCCCTCACCCGCTTTTCTAGTCTTTGTTCCGATGCGTTCATTGCAACAAAACGACGATCTCCTCGCGTGGAGAAAAACACTGCGCGAAGCCGAAGGCGATGATGCCGCCGATCGCATGGAACAGATTGCTCGAGAAGCCTATCAGAGCACGGAAAGCAATCTCTACTTCACCAGCCCGGAAACATCCCACGTTTCCAAAGATTTCGCCGATGGCGACCCCGAATTCTGGTACCCCAAACCAGGCGCTGCTCCAAAACCCGCGCCCCCGAAGGATGGAGATCCGACTAAGAAGCCGTAAGCCGAGAACCGCGTGATGACAGAAGCAGCAAAACCCGCCTCGACTCATGAAAGTATCCAGATCCGAGTTGCGCAGGCCGCGGATGTCGAAGCTCTCGCGGCATTGATCAACTCTGCGTTTCGCGTCGAGCTGCCTTTCATCGAAGGCGCCCGCACAAACCCCGGCGGCGTCCGCACTTACATGGAGAAGGGTAGGTTCCTTCTCGCGGAAGATTCTGGCGGCCTCGCTGGCTGCGTTTATCTCGAGCTCCACGGCGATCGCGGTTATCTAGGACTCCTCGGCGTGGAACCGTCGCACCAAGGAACGGGTCTCGGCCGCAAACTCATGGAAGCCGCAGAATCGTACTTTCGCGAAGCCCGTTGCATCGCTGTTGACCTTCGCATCGTTAGCGCGCGCACGCCTCTTCCAGCTTTTTATCGCCACCTCGGCTACCTTGAAACCGGCACCGCTCCCTTCGCCCCCGAAGTTCCCGCAAAGGTTCCTTGCCACTACATCCTGATGTCCAAAACCCTTGCCTGAAAACTCCAAATCGATTCCCTAAAAAAAGAGCCGCTGCTGGCGAAACCCAAGTTGGCGCTTGCGAGTCTTAGTCGTACAAGGAATAATCCTCGCCTTGTCTTTTGGGGGACTTATGAATCGTCGCGCCTTGCTCGCGTCACTTTTGTTTGCCGGCTTCTCGCTCGCTCCTATTGGCACACACGTCGTTGCCGACGAGCAGCCGCTCTTCGGCTACTCCACCGAATCTTCTCGCGCCGAGCGTCAGTGGGAAGAAAAGCTCCGCGCCATTCCCAGCCCGGACAATCTTCGCGCCTACATGCAGCATCTCTCCGCGCGGCCCCACCACGTCGGTTCCCCTTACGACAAGGCGAACGCCGAATGGATCGCCGCGAAATTCAAGGAATTCGGTCTGGATACGCACATCGAACAGTTTGACGTTCTCTTCCCTACGCCGAAAGAACGCATCGTCGAGCTCGTCGACGGCGGCCCCAAGTTTGTCGCGAAGCTTCAGGAGCCCGCGCTTACGGAAGATCCCACCTCCGATCAGCAAGCCGAGCAGCTTCCCACCTACAATGCATATTCCATTGACGGCGACGTCACCGCTCCGCTCGTCTACGTCAACTACGGAATCCCCGAAGACTACGAGCAGCTCGATCGCCTCGGCATCTCCGTAAAAGGCAAAATCGTCATCGCTCGTTATTACCATTCGTGGCGCGGCATTAAGCCCAAAGTTGCCGCCGAGCACGGCGCCATCGGCTGCCTGATCTTTTCCGATCCGCACGAAGACGGTTTCATGCAGGGTGACACGTTTCCAAAGGGCGCCTACCGTCCGCCCGACGGCGTGCAACGCGGCAGCGTCGCGGACATGCCTTACTACCCCGGCGATCCGCTCACACCTGGTGTCGGCGCCACCAAAAACGCCAAGCGCCTGAAAATCGAAGACGCAGCCACCATCACGAAAATTCCTGTGCTTCCGATTTCCTACGGCGATGCGCAGCCGCTTCTCGCCGCGCTCACCGGCCCCGTTGCTCCCGCGGAATGGCGCGGCGGCCTCGCCATCACGTATCACGTAGGTTCTGGCCCGGCAAAAGTGCATCTGAAAGTGAAATCGAATTGGGAAACGAAGCCCATCTACGATGTGATCGCCAGGATCCCGGGCTCCGCGTTTCCAGACGAATGGGTAATTCGCGGAAACCATCACGACGCGTGGGTGAACGGCGCGGAAGATCCGATTTCCGGATTGGTTGCGGTCCTCGAGGAAGCGCGCGCTGCCGGCGAGCTAGTCAAATCCGGCTGGAAGCCAAAGCGCACCATTATTTTCTGTGCGTGGGACGGCGAGGAGCCTGGTCTTCTTGGTTCGACCGAATTCGCGGAAGAACACTATGACGAATTGCGTGCCCACGCCGTCGCGTACATCAATTCCGACGGAAACGGCCGCGGCTATCTCAACATCGAAGGCTCGCACACGCTCGAAAAATTCAGCAATGATATTGCCCACGAAATCTCCGACCCGGAAACAAAACTCAGTGCCTGGAAGCGACAGCAACTTCACGAAATCGCCAACGCCAAAACTCCCGAGCAGCGCGAGGAAATTCGTAAGCGTACCGATCTTCGTATTCCCGCGCTCGGCTCCGGTTCGGACTACACCGCGTTTCTACAGCACGACGGCGTGGCTGCGCTTAACATCGGTTTCGGGGGAGAGGACGGCGGAGGGATCTACCATTCCGTGTACGACGATTTCTACTGGTTCACGCACTTTAGCGACACGGATTTTGTCTACGAACGCGCCCTCGCCCAGACCGGCGGCACGGCCGTGCTGCGTCTGGCGGATGCGGATTTGCTGCCATTCGAATTCGGCGATTTTGCGGACACCGTGCAAACCTATTTGAAGGAACTGAAAGCGCTCTCGCAGAAAATGCAGGATGACATTAAAGAGCGCAACCGGGAACTCGAAGAAGGAGTTTTCAAGGCCACGAACGATCCCAAGCGGCCACTCCTTCCTCCACCGGCGGAAGTAGTTCCGCCCCACTTGAACTTCGCGCCCATGGAAAATGCTACGGATGCGCTAACGAAAAGCGCCGCCGATTATCGCAAAGCGCTTGAGCAAGCGAATTCGAATGGCGGCGCGGCGCTGGCTTCAGCTTCCCTCGCCGAAGTGAACAAGCTGCTCATCGAGAGCGAACGCAAACTCACCAACTCCGAGGGCTTGCCGAATCGTCCCTGGTTCAAACACCAGCTCTACGCCCCCGGTTTCTACACGGGGTACGCCGCGAAAACGGTGCCAGCGGTCCGTGAAGCCATCGAACAAAAACAGTGGAAGCAAGCCGATGAGGCAATCGTCGTCGTCGGCCACGTTTTGCAAGGTGAGGCCGAGCTCATCTCTTCTGCCGCCGCGAAACTGACGGCAGCAACGGCACACTGAACCGGAAAGGGTGCGGCCATCCCATCCTATAACCTCGCGATCGTGGGTTTTGGAAATGTGGGCCGCGCGTTTTTGCGCCTGCTCATCTCGAAAGAGACGGAGCTGCGCCGCCGCTACGATGTGCGCTGGCGGCTTGCAGGCGTAGCCACGCGCCGCTACGGCTGGGTCGCAGATCCCGATGGCCTTAATCCTCTGGCTGTCCTCAATGAACACTGGCCGGCCCCGCCTTCACAACCGTGTCGCAATGTTCGCGAGTGGCTGGAAAAAGCCCGCGCGGATGTTTTGTTTGAAGCCAGCTCACTCGACGCGCAAACGGGCCAGCCCGCCATCGACCATCTAAAAGCCGCGCTGGAGCTCGGCGCGCACGCCATCACCGCGAACAAAGGCCCGATCGTCCATGCCTTTCATGAGCTCACATCACTCTCCCACGAAAAGCAGAAGAAGTTTCTCTACGAAGCGACCGTCATGGACGGCGCACCCATCTTTTCACTGTTTCCCTTGGGCTTGCCGGCCACGGTTCTTCAGAGTTTCTCCGGCGTGCTCAATTCCACCACCAATGTTGTCCTCACGGAAATCGAAAAGGGCCGCTCCTTCGACGAAGCGGTGAAACGCGCACAGGCGCTTGGTGTGGCGGAAACGGATCCATCGGCGGACCTCGATGGCTGGGACTCTGCACTGAAAGTTGCCGCGCTGACCATCGTCCTGATGGGCGTGCCCATCGGGCTGGAGCAGGTGCAGCGCATTGGCATCCGCGAGCTCAGCGAAGAAAAAATCCGTTCCGTGCGCGCCGCCGGAATGCGCTACAAACTCGTCTGCCGCGCCGTGCGCCGCGGCGATACCGCGGATTGCACCGTACAACCCGAGTTGCTGCTGGCTTCCGATCCGCTCGCGAATCTGGAAGGCACGAGTTCGGCCATCCGGTTCGATTTGGATGTATTTAGCCTATCGTTTGTGGAACACAATCCCGGGATCGAGGCGACCGGCTACGGACTGCTCGCGGATTTTCTCCGCGCCGTGCAAGCCTAGCGCGTTATCCCGCGCGAGTTCCATCTGGCACGACGCGTTCTGGAACGGAAAGCGCAGGCGTGATGCCGTCCGCGTAGCCAATGTCAAACAACATGCCTTCTGAAATCTCGCCCGCCATTTTGCGCGGTTCCAAATTCACGACAAACAAGGCCTGGCGACCTTCGATCTCTCGCGGGTTTTCGCGTTCTTTTTTGATCCCAGCAAGAATCGTCCGCGAATGATCGCCGAAATTCACCGTAAGCTTCATGAGTTTATCGGAGCGCGGAACCTCTTCGACACGCTCGATGGTTCCCACACGAATATCGAGAGCCTCGAGCGCTTCGATGCGAACGACAGGCTTGACGGGCGCGGGAGCAAATTCAGCCATAATTCACCGCTTGTATTCTGCTACATACGCAGGCGTGGGAATCGCCGGATCGCACTTCTCGTCGCGGATCGGCGCGCCTGGCGCGAAGTGAATAGGAATCACGCCGGCCCAGATCGGCAGAGCATAGTCGGGAGTGTCATCCTCTGGCGGGCCCACGCGTATCTTTGCCGAAACTTCGGTCAGCGGCAGCCGCAGGATGCTAGTGGCCTTTAATTCCTTTTCGTTGGGCTGGCGCGCGTCCTTCCAGCGGCCGGGGAGAATCTTCTCCGTGAACAGGCGCAGTGCTTCGAGTTTCTCGTCCGGGGCATTTACAAGCGTGGCGTTGCCAAGTGCAACAACGGAGCGGTAATTCATCGAGTGATTGAACACGGAACGTGCCAGCACGAAGCCATCCGTAAGCGTCACCGTAATGCAAACGGAAATTCCTTCGCTCACATTGCGCAACATGCGGCTGGCTGCGGAGCCGTGAAAATAGATGGCGTCGCCGATGCGCGCAAACAGCGTGGGGATCACGTAGGGCTGGTCGTTGACGGAGAAACCGACGTGGCAGACAAATCCCTCGTCGAGAATTTTGTCAATCGTTTCGCGATCGTACGCGCCGCGATGCGATTCGCGCACCACGCGCGTGCGCTCGGTCGGCGGGATAGCTTCGGGCACAATGCACCTCATGGAAAAGCGTGGCGCGAAGCCGGCCGGTTCGTGGCCGCTCATTTGATTTATAGCCGGCGCCAAAGCGGCATGTGTGAGGAACAACCGCAAGTATCCTATCACGTACAAACCGGCGCGAATTCGAGGCCGGCAGACCACCATCGGAAAATGTGGTCCCAATTTGGATGCTGCGTACCCCTACAACGCGAGCCTTACGTGTGAGAAACTAGCGGACTTGAGATCACCATCCTTCGCAGTCGGGAAAGAGCGTATGAGTACACCTGTGATGCATAGCGCCGAGGCAGAATCATTCGACATTGCTTGGGTGAGGGAACAATTTCCTTCGCTGAGTTTGCAGTACAACCACCACGGCTCCGCCTTTCTGGATGGCCCAGCGGGCACGCAAGTGCCGAAGCAAGTGATGGACGCGGTGCAGTATTATTTTTTGGGCGCCAATGCGAATACGTACGGCGCGTTTCTTACCAGCCAGCGAACTAACGAAACGATTGCGTCGGCGCGCGCAGCGATGGCGGACTTTTTCAATTGCGATTCGAACGAGGTGGTCTTCGGCCAGAACATGACCACCATCACCTTTGCGCTTGCGCGTGCCATCGGACGCGAACTGAACGCCGGCGACGAAATCGTAGTGACCACGCTGGACCACGACGCCAACGTCGCGCCGTGGCGGGCACTCGAAGAAAAAGGCGTGGTGATCCGGCAAGTCGATATTCGAGAGACCGATTGCACGTTGGATCTCGACGATCTAAATAGAAAGATCACCGCCAAGACGAAGCTGGTCGCCGTCGGCTACGCTTCGAACATGGTTGGCACAATCAATCCAATCGCGGAAATCACAAAGATGGCGCACGCTGCCGGCGCAGTGATGTTTGTGGATGCTGTGCACTACGCGCCACACAGACTGATCGACGTGAAAGCGCTGGATTGCGATTTTCTGGTGTGTTCACCGTATAAATTCTTTGGCCCCCACATGGGAACGCTACACGGAAAGAAAGAACACCTGGAACGCTTCAAGCCGTACAAGGTGAGGCCGGCCACGGATGTTTCTCCCGAATGCTGGGAAACTGGAACGCAAGTCCAGGAATTGATCGCCGGAATTGGCGCGGCCGTGGACTACATCGCCGAACTTGGCCGTCATTGCGATGCAACTGTGAAGACTCGTCGCGAAGCGTTGCAAGCGGCTTATCGCGCGACCCACAAATATGAAACTGGATTGTTCACTCGATTGATCGACGGCCTGCAATCGATTCCAGAGATTCGTATTTTCGGCATCACCGATTCAAAAAGATTTGACGAGCGCTGTTCGACACTGTCGTTCCGGCTCGGCGACCATAATCCGACCAAAATTGCGACATTCCTCGGAGAGCGCGGAATCTTCACGTGGGACGGAAACTTCTACGCGTTGAACTTGTCCGAGCGCCTCGGCGTCGAACAAAAAGGCGGCGTCCTGCGCGTCGGCTTGGTCCATTACAACACCGCCGAGGAAGTGGAGCGCTTGCTAACAGCATTGCGCGAGTTCGCAGCGAGATAGTAGGACAGGCATTCCTGCCTGTCCTGTTCGAAGAGTTACCCATTAGAGCGAAAGCCCCGGGAAAGGGAAAAAAGCGGACAGGCAGGAGTGCCTGTCCTACAAGAACCAGATGAGCAAACGACCAAAGCCCATTGTACTGACCGTGCTGGACGGATGGGGCTACCGCGCAGAGACGAAGGGAAACGCGATCGCGCTGGCGCGGAAGCCGGCGTATGACGAGCTGATGAAGAAATTTCCCAACATGCTCATCCATACGTCGGGACCGTTTGTAGGATTGCCCGAAGGGCAAATGGGAAACAGCGAAGTGGGGCACATGAACATGGGAGCGGGCCGGATCGTCCACATGGACATCACTCGAATCGACCTGCTGATCGCGAACAAGCAATTGCAGAACGTGCCGCTCTTTCAGCAGGCGATGGAGCGCGGGCGCACCCGGCAGTTGCATTTTATCGGGCTGCTCAGCGATGGCGGCGTGCACTCACACATCCAGCATTTGTTCGCGCTGCTGGAAATGGCCAAGCAGCAAAAAGTGGAAAACGTCTTCGTGCACTGTTTCATGGATGGGCGCGATACCCCGCCGAACAGCGGACGCGATTACGTGCGGCAGTTGCAGCGGAAAATGCGCGAGCTGCACGTGGGCCAGATCGCCACGCTTGTAGGGCGCTACTACGCGATGGACCGCGACAACCGTTGGGAGCGTATCGAGCTCGCTTACAACGCGATGGTTCATGGAGTAGCGGAAACGCGAACGGAAGATCCGACCACCGCGCTGCAACGCAGTTACGAAGCGGACGTGACGGATGAATTTATCAAACCGATTGTGATTACCAAGGGCGACGGAGCTTCCGGTAAGCCCGTGGGACTGATTCGCGATGATGATGCGGTGATCTTTTTCAATTTTCGCGCGGACCGCGCGCGGCAGATGACCTACTCGTTGGCTGCGCCGGATTTCGATAAATTCGTGGACGCGAAACGGCCGAAGAACCTGTTTTTCGTAGGAATGACGCAGTACGAAAGGAAGTGGCCGTGGCTGAAGTTTGTGATTGCGCCGGAGAAGCTCGAACATATCCTCGCGCAAGTGTTTGCTGATCTGCAGTACAAAAATTTGCGCACCGCGGAGACGGAGAAGTACGCGCACGTGACCTATTTTTTCAACGGCGGCGTGGAAAAACCATTCGCCGGAGAAGAGCGAATTCTAGTGCCGTCTCCGAAAGTCGCGACCTACGACTTGAAGCCGGAAATGTCCGCCGCGGGAATTACGGACACGGTGGTGAAAGCCATCGAGAAAGGTGAGTTCGACGCCATCATCATGAATTATGCCAACGCGGACATGGTCGGACATTCCGGAAAATTGGAAGCAGCGATCAAAGCCGTGGAAGCGGTGGACGCGGGACTCGCGCGAATCTATCAGTCGTTGAAGCCACGCGGCGGAGCGTGGATTATCACCGCCGACCATGGCAACGCCGAGACCATGATTGACCCGGTGACCGGCGGCCCGCACACGTATCACACGACGAACCCCGTGCCGTTTATTTTGGTGAGCGATGACGACAAGTTGCGTTTAAAACCCGGAGGCTCGCTGCGGGACATCGCGCCAACGATGCTGAGCGTGCTGGGACAGCCGTGGCCCGCGGACATGACGGGCACGGATTTGCGCGTCAGCTCGTAATCATTCCATGAATCGCACCAAACCTGCAGAAACAAAACTTGTGATTTGCGTGTGGCATCCGTTTACGGAGTGGCGGCCGAAACCAATATTGGCGGAGGCCATCCGGAAGCGGTGGCCGGAGATGCGCGTTGTGCATTTGCCCAACTACGACCGGTTGCCGGAAGAACTGCCGGATACGGATATTTTCGTGGGCTATTCGCTGCGCGCGGAGCAATTGAAGGACGGGAAGAAGCTGAAGTGGATTCATTCTACGGCCGCGGGCGTGGCGCAATTGATGTATCCGGAGCTGAGGGATTCGGGGATTCTGGTGACGAATCCGAGCGGCATTTTTTCCGTGCCGATGGCGGAGCACGTCATCGGGTTGCTGCTGGCCTTGGCGCGAAATTTTCCTGATTCCGTCCGGCAGCAAGATCGCGCGCGATGGTCGCAGCAAGAGTTGTGGGACAAGCCACAACACCTGACGGAGCTGAACGGAAAGGTCCTGCTCATCGTCGGGTACGGCTCCATCGGCAGGGAAGTGGCCAAACGCGCGAAGGCCCTGGACATGCGCGTGTGGGGCGTGACGCGCTCCGGCCAAGGCGACCGAACGCAAGCAGAAAAGATGTTCGCGGCGGCGCAATTGCAAGAGGCATTGCCGGACGCGGACTACGTGTTGATTGCGGCGCCGGAAACTGCGGAAACGAAGCATCTGATCGGCGCAACACAAATTGCAAGAATGAAACGCGGAGCGCGGCTCATCAATGTGGGCCGCGGTTCTTTGCTTGACGAAGCAGCTTTGATCCACGCGCTGGAACTCGGATCGCTGGGCGGCGCGGCGCTCGATGTGGTGCAGACAGAGCCGCTGCCGGCGGAAAGCCCGTTGTGGCGAACGCCGAATCTAATGCTCACTCCGCACACGAGCGCGGTCAGCGACAGATTGTGGGAACGCGAGACCGCGCTGCTAATGGATTTGCTCGAGAGATGGTTTGACGGACGCGAGTTGTTCAATCGAGTCGATTTCGCGCGCGGCTACTGAATTCGAAAACAGAAATTAGAAAATTGAAACTAGAAATTCGCAAACCGCACTGAAGGCAAGGTCTTTCTATTTTTCAATTTTCATTTTCCAATTTTCGGATTTTTCAGTCGCCGACCCCGCCCTTGGGGGCCTGGTAGCCCTCGCGGGCGTACACCTGGAGTTTCTGGTTCTTGCCTTTTTTATCGGGGATCGACAGAGGGCCGCCGTCGGGAGCGACCAACTCGACTTTGATCTTATGAAATTTGCCGTCTTTCGCGCCGTTGGTCGGCGAATAGGAGAGGCTGTACTGGTGGCGCAGGAATGCGGCGACGCTCTGCATAATGCCTGGAATTTCTCCATCGAATTGCGGAAACCAGGCAAAGCCACCGGTCTCTGACGCGAAAGTCTTGAGCTGATTTTCGGCCTGCAGGTAGCTCATGTGTGACCCGAGAGAACCATGTGTCTCAAGAAAATTGGTGTAGATCTTACCGAGGCCGATGCAGAAAATCGTGACGTCGCTGCCGCGGAGCTGCTTCATGGTCTGGTCGAGGGTGTGTTTGGAGAACGTGTCCACGCCGCTAGCTAGGACGAGGATGGATTTCTTGCCGTTCACATCCTTCAGGCGATCAGTGGTTTCGAGAATCGCGTCGAAGACATTGGATTCGCTGAAGCCAGGGAAATAGAGATGATAGATGGCGTTGCGGACTTCGTCCTTGTTTTGCGTGAAGTCCGTCTCGAGGTGGGTATTCATGTCGAACGTTTCGAGGGCCACCCAGTCCTTTTGCTGAAGTTGGGGGAGAAAGGCGTCCGCCCAGTAACGGGAGTAGGAGGAAAAAAAGTTGTAGAAGCCACGGCTGCTGAATTCGATCAGCATAACTGTAGTGATAGGAGCTTCCGTGGGAGCGAAATTGGTGATGGTCTGCGGCACGCCATCGTCGGTGACACGAAAATTCTCTTTCTTGAGGCCGGTGAGAATATCCCCATGCTGCGTGGTGGCCACGACGTCCAGGGTGACAATGGGAACTTCAACGGCGATCGTGACGCCGGCCTGTGGGGGTTGCTGGGCCGGCGTGGGCGTTGGGGGCGAAGCCGGATTTTGCTGCTGTTGCGAAGGCGGAGGCGCGCCACCCTGCGGGCCCGTGGGAGCCTGGGCGTAAACAGAGTGATCGGCCAGCGGCAATGCCAGCGCCGTTGCCAGAACTGTGAGTAAAACTACGGAGAAAATGGCCTTCATTGTGAACCCCTCGATTCGCCTTCAGAATATTCTAAATCAAGCCCGAAAACACTCAGCCTGCGTCACCGCACCCGCGCGGTGGTTGAAACTTGGCAACGTGCAGGCAAAGCCGCGGCCACGCCCCCATACCTGCATGTTAGTATGAAGCACAATCGACGCAAAACGTTTGCTGAGACGGCTATGAGATGGCCCATTTTCTGAGGAGGATGGCTTCGTGAACTGGAAACACAAGATGCAGGTGCTGGCAGGAGCCGCCGCATTGACATTGGCGACAGGTCTGCCGATTGGGGCGCAAGTGTCGCCCGCGACGGGACCGGGAATCCCGGGGAATCCGTCGCTGATTGGAGATACGTCCGCCGTGGCCCGCGAGGCGCAGGGCTGGCTGGCGGATTTGGTGCGCATCGATACCACGAATCCGCCGGGAAACGAGCAAGCCACCGCGAAATACATTGCCGGTGTGCTGGAGAAAGACGGGATCACGCCGGAGCTTTTGGAAGTAGCACCCGGGCGGACCGCCCTGGTGGCGCGGTTGCGCAGCACGGCGATGGCGGATCCCGCGCGGGCACTGCTCCTCGTGGCGCACATGGACGTGGTTGGTGTGGACAAGTCCAAGTGGACGGTAGATCCATTCGGCGCGGTGATCAGGGATGGCTATCTGTACGGCCGAGGCGCGATTGACGATAAAGGAATGCTGGCGGCGAATCTGGCGGCGTTCATTGCCTTGAAGCGCTCCACTCTGCATCTGAACCGCGACGTGATTTTCCTGGCCACGGCCGACGAAGAACAGGGCGGAGACGCGAGCATCAAGATTCTGATCGCCAAATATTGGGACAAGTTTGCGGCGGGATTCGCGCTGAACGAAGGCGGCGAAGTGGTGCTCAAGAACGGCAAGGTGCAGTACGTCGCGGTGCAGGCCAGCGAAAAAGTGCCGGTAAACGTTGCTGTCATCGCGCGCGGCACGTCCGGCCATGCTTCGCAACCGACCAAGGACAATGCGGTGGTGCACCTGGCTGCCGCAATCGAAAAAATTGGAAACTATTCCGCGCCGGTGCGATTCACCACAATTGTGCGGCGGTATTTTGAACAGCTCGCTGCCGTCGAAGATGATGAAGTCGCAAAGTGGATGCGTTCGCTGGATACTGCGGACCGCGGCGAACACGCGCAGAAAGTGATTTCCGACATGAGCCCGCTGTGGAATTCGATGCTGCGGGATTCCATCGCGCCGACGATGCTGACGGCGGGCGTGCGGGCGAACGTGATTCCTGCAGAAGCACGCGCGATCCTGAACATCCGGCTCTTGCCAGGGGACACCATTACCGTTTTGCTGGCGGACCTCACGAAACTGGTAAACGATCCACAAATCCGTTTTGAAGTCCAGCCGGACGCCGGGCTGGCAGCGCCGCCCTCTTCGCTGGAGTCCGATTTTTATGCCACAATCACAAGAGTCGCTGGGAAGGAATACGGCGATGCCCCGGTGATTCCGTTTCAGTCCACCGGAGCGACGGACTCCGCGCAGCTGCGGCTCCACAACGTGCAGGCTTACGGATTGATGCCGTTCCCGCTGCCGGCTGAGGATTTCCGGCGGATGCATGGAGATGATGAACGAATTCCACTGACAGCCTTTGCCAAGGGAGTGGATGTGCTGGCGCGCATCACCGCCGAATTCGCGGTCATGAGATAGCTAAGCGAAGAACCAAATCGTGAGGATTGAAAAAAGGCCGTCGTTTTTCGCATCCATCCGGCAAACAATACTTACAGACTGGAAATCGTAGCCCACAACAAGAGCATGAGTTTTCGCCATTCCAAAATTGTCTGCACCATTGGGCCGGCAAGCCGTTCGCCGCGGATGATCGATCGCCTCTTTTCCGCGGGAATGGACGTGGCGCGGCTCAACTTTTCGCACGGCACGCACGAAGAGCACGCCAAGAACATTTCCACGCTGCGCGCGGCAGCCATCGAGCACGAAAAGCCGATCGCGATTCTGGCCGACCTGCAAGGGCCGAAGATCCGCACGGGAGCATTGGCGGGCGGCGGGCCGGTGTTGCTGCGGGCTGGACAACGCTTCATCATTACGACGGCCAAGGTGCTGGGCGATTCGACGCGCGTGAATACCGTGTTTACGCCACTGCCGAGAGAGGTTCATCGCGGCGACCGCATCCTGCTTTCAGACGGTTTGATTGAATTGCGCGTCGAACAGGTGCGCGATTCGCAGGTGATTTGCGAGGTCGTGAACGGTGGTGCGCTCGGGGAGCACAAAGGAATCAACCTTCCCGGAGTGAAGCTGCGCGTGCCCGCGCTGACGCCGAAAGACCGCGCCGACCTGGCCTTTGCGATGAAACATGGAGCCGATTACATCGCCGTGAGTTTCGTGCGGCGTCCCGAAGATGTGCTGCTCGCGAAACAGTTGATTCGCCGCGCAGGAAAAGAAACGCCAGTGATCGCCAAGCTGGAGAAGCCGGAAGCCATTGAGAATCTGGATGCGATCTTGCGGGCGGCCGACGGCGTGATGGTGGCGCGCGGCGACCTGGGCGTGGAAATGAATCCGGAGCGTGTGCCGGTCGTCCAGAAAACGATCATTTCGAAGGCGCGCGAGTTTCGCAGGCCGGTGATTACGGCGACCCAGATGCTCGAGTCCATGACGGAGAATCCGCGGCCGACGCGCGCGGAAGCCTCGGACGTGGCCAACGCGATTTTCGACGGCTCAGACGCGGTGATGCTTTCCGCGGAGACGGCCAGCGGGAAATATCCGATCGAGGCCGTGGAGATGATGGCGCGGATCATCGAAGAAGCAGAAGCCAGCATCCATGAATTTCCGCGGCCTGCCACCGAAGAGCAGTTGAAAGTGGCGGAGACGGTAGCGGAGCTGGTGTGCCACGCTTCACGCGAACTGCACATGAAAGTGATTGCCGTGTTCACACACAGCGGATTTACGGCGCGGCTGGTTTCGCGCTACCGGCCACTGGTGCCCATCGTGGCGTTTTCGCCAGTGGCGGAGACGCGGCGGCGCATGGCGCTGATCTGGGGCGTCTATCCAAGGAGCATTCAGGATGTCCAAAAAGTCGACGGGCTGGCACCCGTAGCGGAGAAACGGCTGCTCCAGGAGCGGCTGGTGCGCCAAGGCGACGTCATCGGGATCGTGGCGGGCACGCCGATGGGGATTCGCGGGACGACGAACTTCATGAAATTCCACGTGATTGGCGGAACGAAGTAAGAGTCGTCGGGTTCAGAACCCATGCAAGAAGAGGCTTGCGCGACCGGGGGGCCCTCCCCCGGTTTTTTGTAAGTGTTGATTCTAAGGAGTTGGGTTTCCCGTAAATCCTTTGGAATGAACACTTATGAAGCTTCCTGGAAGTGTTGCTTCTAAAGGAGTTAGAGGTTTACATAATCTCGGGGAGCAATGGTTTTGCTCGCACTGATTGTCTGTAGTCGGATCCGCTGACGGTAAGCGTGGGCCTGAAACGCAAAAGCGGGAGCAGGGCTCCCGCACTCGACACAGAGTTATCTACAGCTGAAAGTATACCAAATGCATATAGGTGTGTCAAGCGGGAAACAGACGGCTTGTTCGTGCCCAGCACAGATGGGTGGTTTAGTTGACCCAATTGTCTGGGCGCGAAGGAGGCTCTTTTTTGTGCTTGTTGATGTAGACCTCGAAGCGTTTGCGATTGCGTTTGTGCTGCCAGTCCGTGACAGTGTTGCGGACGCCATAGAGAAACGATCCGCGACGCAGGTACACCCAGCCGACGAGCATGCCGCCGAGGTGACAGATGTGGCTGACATTGTCGCCAGCAGAACCGAGAAGCAAGGGAAGAAAAAACTCCAGTCCTGCCAACAAAAGCACGAACGAACGCATGGACATGCGAATCGGCAGAAACATAACACTCACCTGCCGATCGGGGAACAAAATCGCGCAAGCCGCAAAAATGCCGAAGATCGCGCCGGACGCGCCGATCGTCGGCACGTCCGAGGGTGGGTGGCCAAAAAAAGTTGGTATGGTCTTGACCAGGACTTCGATGAGGCCTGCCCCAACTCCGGTGAGAAAGTAATAACGGATGAATCGCGCCTTGCCCCACACCAATTCTAGCTCGCGGCCGAACATCCAAAGGAAGAACATGTTGAAGAGGACGTGCAGGAAATCGTTGGGGTCATGGAGAAAAATGTAGGTGAACGGCTGCCAAATGCGAAGCCCAGGAAAAACGCCGGCCGGCACGAGGCCGAACCACAAGAGCATTTTTTGGTGGACGAAAGGTCCCGCGAAGACTCGAATGAGCACCTGAAGAAAAAAGACCGCGAAGGTCGCGATCACGAGCCATTGGACACCCGGGGTGATGTAGAAATTGAAACTGACCCGATAGTTCCGGATGCCCGGCCTTGAGCCCATCTTTGCAGTGTACGGCGGAGAGCCAAATCCGTCAAAGCACCGTTATCGTACCCATTGCGCGAGCCGCGCCGCAGTGGACAGCCTGTCTACCTCCTTGATTACCTAGTCCAGTTTCTTGCGGGCGAAGTAGAACAGGGAACCCGCGAGAAGGGCGAACATGAAAATGCCGAAGAGGTTGCTGGTGGAAAGCCGGGTGCCGAAAGCGTAAATTGAGCTTCCATAGGGCAAATGAATGAGAACCCGAGTGAACCAGGCAGGCGGGTGGATGAAGAGGTCAGCGCGCCAAGGAAGCCGTAACAGTATGGTAAGCCAGTGCGGCGTGTGCGTGGAGATTTCCGGATCTTGGAAAAGATTGATGATGATGCCGAGCAGGCCGAAGACGCCGCCTGCGGCGATCAGTCCGCTGGAATAGAGAGCGCCGGGGCTGGCTTCGCTTTCGTCTTTTTTCTTCGTCGTGGCTTCGACGAGCATGCGGACGAGGCCACCGGCAAACATGGCGGCCGTGGTGCCCAAGGGAAGATACGACCCCGTGGCGAAGGCCAGCGAGCGGACGCCTAGAATTTCGACGGCGATCACCAATGCCACGCCCATGAGCACCAAACGCCAGGGCAGGCGCTGATTCAGAATGCCGCTGATCACTGTGGCCATCAGACGCGCTTGTGGAGCCGGCGCTTTGTCACTGCCGATGCCTTGTGCCCACTGATACTCGATTTGGTTGGTGTTTTGGTCGTACAAGTATTCGCCGTCGGGAACCTCGTGGGCTCCCAGGGAATTGATGAGCGTGTAGGTTTTTCCGTGGTAGGTGAAGTTGTCACGTTCGACCTTCACGCCGGGCGGCAAAGACTGGATGTTGACGGGGATCTGCGTGGGCAGATACTTCTCCAGTCCGGTGTTCATCAAGTTGAGCGTTGTGCCGATGGCTAGAGTCGAAACGGTTACACCGATCAAAAGACCCATCTGCTGCCAGAACGGGGTGGAGCCAACCAGGTAGCCGGTCTTGAGGTCTTGGGAGGTGGCGCCAGCGATGGCCGCGGCGATACAGACTACTCCACCGATCATCAGCGCGAGCACTTGATAGTTCGGCGCGGTCCAGCCAGCCACGAAAAAGATTGCGCACGTGGCCATCAATGTAGCGATGCTCATGCCGCTGATGGGGTTTGAGGAATTGCCGAGAAGCCCGCTGATGCGTCCCGCGACGGTGACGAAGAGAAATCCGAAGATGACCACAAACACGCCGGCAAAAAGGTTTTGATACCAAGCGGTGGCCGCGCCCTTCATGGGATGGAAGGTGAGCAGGACCCACATCATGGCGATGATGACGATGGAGCCGACGATGACCCAGCGCATGGGCACGTCGCGGTCGATTCGGCTGGAGGCGGTGGACTGGCCCGCGCCCTCGGCGCGGACGTCCTTCAGGCCTGCGCGAAGGGCGGAGATGATTGTCGGCAGAGTGCGAAGCAGAGTGATCAACCCGGCGGCAGCGACAGCGCCTGCCCCCATCGGCCGGATGTAAGAACCCCAGATCTGGTCCGGCGTCATCAAGGGAATGGGAATCGTAGATGGATAGATGGGCGTGTTGCCGGCGAGCTGGCCGTAGAACTTGATGGCGGGCATGATCACCAGCCAAGAGATGATGCCGCCGGCGAAGAGAATGCCTGCAACTCGCGAGCCGATGATGTAGCCGACGCCCAGATATTCCGAGGTGATGGCGGCGCGGAAGGATGCGCCGGGGAACCAGCTGGGGCGGGATTCGGGTTGCGAGGTCCAGGCCTGGACCGTGTTCATGAGAAAAGTGTAAAGGCCGCCGAGGCCGAGTCCCCAGAAGACGCGGCCTGCGAAAGAACCGCCGCGTTCACCGGCGACGAGGACGTCAGCGCAGGCGGTGCCTTCGGGGAAGGTGAGATTGCCGTGCTCTTTGACGATGAGCTGGCGGCGCAGCGGGACCATGAATAAAACGCCGAGCCATCCGCCGAGAAGCGCTAGCGGGAAGATGCGCCAAAAGGTGAACTCCGAACCAAAGCCGAGGAAGATCAACGCGGGCAGCGTGAACATGACGCCGGCGGCGAGCGATTCGCCTGCCGAGCCGGTGGTCTGCACGATGTTGTTTTCGAGAATGGTGGAGCGGCCGAAGGCGCGCAGGATGCTGATGGACAGAACGGAGATGGGGATGGAGGCGGAGACGGTGAGACCGGCGCGGAGGCCGACGTAGACGGTCACGGCGCCAAAGAGCAGTCCGAAGAGCGCGCCAAGGATCACCGCGCGAATGGTGAATTCCTTGAGGGTTTCTTCGGCCGGCACGTAGGTGCGAAATTCACCCGGGGGCGCCGTGGAACTCCAAGCCCGTCCGCGAGCTCCCGATTGTTCGCTCACCGATGCCTCCCTTGTTCTGCAAGTGAATTGTGGATATAGCCGTGTGCGGGGGGATTATGCCGCAGGTGGGCGGGGCGGGGAAGAGAATCCTGTTGAGAATGAGGGCGGATCGGTTTGGCTCCCTTGACAGCGAGGGGCAACGCTTGTAGTGTCCGGCGCTAACTGTTGCTCAGCGGGTAATATTGTCAACGCGCTAGCACCCTCCCTTTGCGGTCAGGGGTGAGGTGGCGCTTCCGTGCGGCATCAGTCCGGCAGGGTGTCGAATTCGTTCAAGGGTTGGAGGACAGACGTGAGGTATTGCCACTGGGTGGAACTTGCGATCTTTTTGACTGCGGTGTCGCCGTGCAGCGCACAGACTCCGGCCCCAGCCGCCGGATGGCTGCCGATCGTTGAGGAGGAATTGAAGATGACTTCCGAGCCGAAGGCGCCCGGGGCACCGGCGATCATCCTCTATCGGCAGGTGGACCGCGACGATAGCACGCAAAAACCTCACGAATACAATTACGTCCGTGAGAAAATCTTCACCGAGGAAGGGCGGAAATACGCCGACGTGGAACTCCCTTTCGTTGATAAACAGGAAAAAATCCACGACATCAAAGCGCGGACCATACACCCTGACGGGACGATTGTGGATTTCGGCGGGACCGTTTATGAGAAAGAGATCGTCAAGGCGCGTGGGTTCAAATATCTTGCCAAGACCTTCACGCTATCCGACGTGCAGCCGGGAAGCATCATTGAATTTCAATACGCAGTGGAGTTCCGTGAAGGCGTTGTCTTCAACTCGCATTGGATGCTAAGCCAGGAACTTTATACCGAGCGCGCCAGGTTCTCCCTGAAACGATATCCATTCATGATTCTGCAAAGAACGTGGCCCAACGGGCTTCCAGAGGGGAGCACGCTTCCAACCCTACAGGGAGACACGATTCGTCTGGAATCGCAGAATATTCCCGCCTTTCAAATCGAGGATGATATGCCTCCTCCGGACTCGCTGAAGTTCAAGGTCGATTTCATTTATGGAGAAGCAGACCCCGAGACAGATCCCGAAAAATTCTGGAAGAACCGGGCCATGCGGGTGAACCTGGCGGTTGAGGGATTTATAGGAAAACACAAGGCTATCGATGAGGCGGCGGCACGGATTGTTTCGGCTACGGATTCGCCAGGAGAGAAACTTCAGAAGATCTACGCGCGGGTGCAGCAGATCCGCAACACGTCGTACGGGGCCGAGAAGACGGAGCAAGAGCAGAAACGAGAGAAAGAAAAAGAGAACAAGAACGCCGACGATGTGTGGAAGCGAGGGCAGGGAAATTGGGCGGAAATTAACTGGACTTTTGTGGCGCTGGCGCGCGCAGCGGGATTAGACGCCTACGTAGTGATGATTGCCATGAGGGACGGTGGAGTCTTTAACCCCAAACTGAGGCGCGCCTCCGATCTCAATACGAATGCGGTTCTCGTCATGCTGAACGGAATGGAAGTGTACCTGGATCCGGGCGCAGCATTCACTCCGTTTGGACTTCTGCCGGCCGGGGAAATTGGTAGCAAGGCCCTCCGGGTGGATAAGGATGGCGGCAAATGGGTGACCACAACGACCCCGGAGAGTCTTGCTTCGCAGATTGAGCGCAAGGCCGACTTGAAACTGGATGCCGATGGCTCCCTCGGAGGCAAGCTTTCCATTACCTATACCGGACTCGAGGCGGCTTTACGACGATACGATGAACGGGCCCAAGACGAGGTCCATCGCAAAAAGTTCCTTGAAGATGACGTCAAAGAATCCATTCCTACCGGAGCTGAAGTCGAACTCGTCAACAAACCGGATTGGACGAGTACCGCGCCAACGCTGATCGCCGATTTTAACGTGAAGGTGCCCAATTGGATTTCGGGAGCGGGCCGACGGGTACTCTTACCGGCAGCGTTGTTCAGCGCGGCAGAAAAGCACGCTTGCGAGAGCGCTACACGCGTGCACCCGCTTTATTTTTCCTTTAAGTACCAGAAAGTCGACGACATCTGGATTGAACTGCCCCCCGATTGGAAGGTGGACAGTTTGCCTCAACCTAGAACCAACGACGCCAATCTTGCGTTTTATGGCATGAAAGTAGAGCGTGAGAAGGACAAGCTGCATTTGCAGCGCACTCTCCGGTCGGAGCTGATGACCTTGGGACAGGAACAATACCAAGTGCTGCGCAGCTTCTATCAAGGGGTGAGGACTGGAGATGAGGAGCAAATTGTCCTGCAGCCCGGGGAAACAGCGGGCGGGAATTGAGGTCCCGGGGCTGCTTTATTTTGTTTGGGACCGATGCCCGCATTGCAGATCGAAAGGCGTCGCGGGGCGGGAAGAGGCGCGGCAGAGGTTCTCTTGACATAGACGAGGCATCCTTGTAATGTCCGGCGCTATACGGTATTCAGGTCGGCAATACAGCCCATGGCTTGGGATCCCTCTATTTCGTTGATGGCTGCGCAGCGGGCAAATGCACTGGTGACCCCAGGGCGAGGCCCGCTCCGGGCGGCACATCCCTGCCATCTGGCTGTGAATTCTGGACATAGCGCATTCCTTTCAAATTCAACTCGGAGGCACGCCGTGAATTTTCGTCGGGTGTTTTTGTTCGTCGTTCTCCTGTTGATCGCCGCCGTGGCGCGGCGGACGCCGCTGGTGAGTGGCGACGACTGGCTACCGATTACGCCGGATGAGCTGAAGATGACGAGTGAGCCGAAGGCACCGGGGGCTCCGGCGATCTTTCTGTATCGCGAAGTGGACCGGAAGGATTCAGGCACGGCGAACACCGAATATAACTACGCGAGGATAAAGATCCTTACGGAAGAAGGCCGGAAGTACGCCAACGTGGAGATTCCCTACCTGCACCGGACGACGGCGATCAGCAACATCCGGGCGCGCACGATCCGGCCGGACGGAACGATCGTGAATTTTGATGGCAAGGTCTACGAGAAGACGATTGAAAAGACCAAAGGAAACACCTACCTCGCAAAGACGTTCACGCTGACGGACGTGCAGGTCGGGAGCATTATCGAGTATCACTTTAATTACGATTTTGAAGACGGATGGGTGTACTCCTCGCTATGGGTTCTGAGTGAAGAGCTGTTCACCAAGAGAGCCAAGTTCACGCTTAAGCCGTACGAGCGCTTGTCGGTGAGATGGAGTTGGCCCGCGGGTCTGCCCGCCGGGGCGCAGGTGCCAACCGAGGAACCCGACAAGGTCATCCGCATGACGGCACAAGACATTCCGGCGTTTCAGCTCGAGGATTACATGCCTCCGGAGAACGAATTGAAGTTCCGGGTGGATTTTGTCTACAGCGAGGAAAGTGCCATCGAGAAGGACGAGACCAGGTACTGGAAGCAGTTTGGAAAGAAAAACTACGATCATGTGGAGGGATTCATCGGGAAGAGCCAGGCGATGCAACAGGCGGTCTCACAGATTGTTGCGCCAAGTGACCCTCCCGAAGTGAAATTGCAAAAGATCTACGCGCGCTCGCAGCAGGTGCGTAACTTGAGTTTCGAACCGCGGCGCACGGAGCAAGAACAAAAGCGCGACAAATTGAAAGAAGCCAAGAACGTCGCTGACGTGTGGAGCAATGGGTACGGGTGGGGTTCCGAAATTACGTGGTTATTTCTGGGGCTCGCCAAAGCCGCGGGATTCGAAGCCTATCCAGTTATTGCTGCGAGCCGCAATGAGTATTTCTTCCGCCCGGCGCGAATGAACAGCCACGAATTGAACTCCAATGTTGTGCTGGTTAAATTGAACGGCAAGGAACTGTATTTTGACCCGGGAACCGCGTTTGCGCCGTATGCGATGCTCCCCTGGCAGGAAGCGAGCGTCGGCGCGCTGAAACTTGATAAAGACGGCGGCAGTTGGGTCACAACGGCGCTGCCGGACAGTTCCGCTTCGCGCATCGAGCGGAAGGCGGAACTGACGATGACGGACGAAGGCTCATTGGAAGGGAAAATCACCGTCACGTTCACTGGACTGGAAGGGCTTTCCCGGCGGCTAGAGCTTCGGGACAAGGACGATGCCGCGCGCAAGAGATATCTCGAAGATCAGCTGAGCGAGTACGTTCCTGCCGCGATCGAGGGGGAGCTCAAATCGCAGCCCGACTGGAAAAGTTCGAGCGAACCGCTGGTCGCCGTTTATCAAGTGAAAGTTCCCGGCTGGGCGTCTTCCGCCGGGAAACGCGCCTTGCTTCCCGTGGGATTATTCAGCGCGACGGAAAAGCATTTGTTTGAGCACGCGCATCGCGAGTTTCCCATCGTTTTCGAATTTCCGTTCAAGAAAATGGATGACGTAACCATCGAATTGCCTCTGGGGTGGCAGGTCGGCAGCGCTCCCAAGGACATGGACACGGATGCCAAGGCCGCGGAGTACATTTTCAAATCGGACGGGAAGAACGGCACGGTGCACTTCAACCGGGTGTTGCGCAGCGATCTGTTTATCGTGCCCGCGGATAAGTACACGGTACTGCGGAATTTCTTTCAGGTCGTGAGGTCGGGTGATGAACAACAAATCGTGCTTCAGCCGGGAACCACATCCGCCAGCCAGTAGCCGGCGCGCGCGGACGCACCGCTCGGCGGCGTTGGCCGCCCTATTTGTGGTTGCGAGTTTGCTTTCGTCTCCGGCAGCCAAGGCGGGAGACGCTCCGTCTTGGATGCACGCGCTGGTGAACGTGCCGCTCCCCATCCACGACGAAAAAACAGATGCCGTCCTGCTCTATTCCGAAGAGATTTTGAATGTCCAGTCGAACGGGAGGATCAAGGAAACCGAACGCGCGGCATATAAGATTTTACGTCCCGATGGACGGCGCTTCGGAAAGTTGCAATTCGCGTTTACCCCCGATTCCAAGATCAACAGTCTTCACGCCTGGTGCATCCCAGCGCAGGGCAAGGACTACGAGGTGAAAGAGAAAGATACGGCGGAAAGAGGATACGCTGACGTCGAGGGCGGGGAACTGTATACGGATCTTCGCGCGAAAGTTGTGGACATTCCGGCCGCAGAACCAGGAAATATCGTGGGGTTTGAAATCGATCGCGATGCTAGGCCCTACATCCTACAAAATGAATGGTTCCTGCAGCAGACGGTGCCCGTTGCCGAAGCGCGATATACGCTCCAGCTTCCCCCGGGATGGGAGTACAAGGCAGTGTGGCTGAATCATGCAGAGATTCAGCCGACTCCCAGCGGAAGCAACCAATGGGTGTGGGAAGCGAAGAATCTTCCGGCGATCAAATGGGAGCCTGATATGCCGCCGTGGAAAGGCGTGGCGGGGCTGATGATTGTGTCGCTTGTGCCGCCCGGTGGAGTAAAGCGTGGCTTTTTGACATGGTCGGACATGGGAAACTGGTACAACGAGCTGACCCAAGGACGACGCGAGGCCTCTCCAGACATCAAGCAGAAAGTGGCGGCCCTCACGTCTTCCGTGTCAACACCGCTCGGTAAGATGCGCGCACTCGCGGATTTTCTTCAGCGGGACATCCGCTACGTGGCGATTTCGCTCGGGATCGGCGGTGTGCAACCGCATCCCGCGACCGAGGTATTCTCGCATCGTTTCGGCGACTGCAAGGACAAAGCAACGCTTCTTAGCTCCATGCTAAAAGAAGTAGGCATCGATTCCTATTATGTGATCATCAATGTAGAGCGCGGAGAGGTAACACCTGAGACGCCCCCCCACATCGGCGGATTCAACCACGCCATCCTGGCGATCCGGCTCCCCGACGGAGTTTCGGATAGTTCTCTGGTCGCGGTTGTCCAGCACCCCAAGTTGGGCCGGCTTCTTTTCTTTGATCCCACGGACGACCTCACGCCGTTCGGACAGTTGCACGGGGCGTTGCAAGCTAATTATGGAATGCTGGTTACGCCGGACGGAGGAGAGCTGATGGCGCTTCCTCAACTCGCAACCTCCGCGAGCGGAATAACGCGCGCCGCCAAATTGACACTGGATGAGCATGGGACGCTGAGGGGAGAAGTTCACGAGATCCGTGTAGGGGACTCCGCGTGGTATCAGCGGGAGATCCTTCGCAGCGTGGATAAGGACTCGGATCGCATCAAGCCCATCGAGGGCTTGATGGCTAATTCTCTCGGCGTGTTTCAGGTTACGGGGGCCACGGTCACAAATCTTAAACAAACTTCGCTGCCCTTTGAATACAAATGGTCGTTTGTCGCCCCGGCGTATGGAAAGACGGCCGGGAATCTGCTGCTAGTGCGGCCACGCGTGCTTGGAACGAAATCACGCGATTTGTTGGAGAGGAAGGAACCTCGTCAATATCCCATCGAAAACGAGAGTCCTTCGCGGGATACGGACACGATTGAAATAACGATTCCTGCCGGGTACGAGGTGGATGATCTGCCGCCGGCGGTCAACGCGGATTACAGTTTTGCGAGTTACCACAGCAAGACGGAAGTAAACGGAAACACGCTGAAGTACACGCGAACGTATGAAGTGAAAGAGCTGAGTGTGCCGGTGAGCAAAGCGGACGAGCTGAAAAAGCTGTACCGGATCATTGCCAGCGACGAGCGGAATACCGCCGTCCTAAAGCCTGCGACCCACTAACTCAAAGCGCTTCAAGCTTGCGAGGCTGCCCTTGGGGATGGTGCCCTCGGAGTGAAAAAGAGCAGCGCTGAGGGGGGTTGCACTCCCGCAAGTTTTTTCTGAAGGGCGCGTGGCGCCGCGCCTCGTGTCTCCAGTAGCAGCCCTTGAGCGATTTCGATAGGGAGATTCAGGCGATACAGGTCTGCGCGTTGGGCGTGGGAGTATTTTTCGTAACGCGGTGCGGTTTTTTCTGCGGCACGTAACAGGATTTCCCAGGGGCGGCGCTTCTGGAACCAGCGTTTCGCCAAAGCCTCTTCCCGCGTGATTTCAACAAGTGAGCGCTGCGCCCCCCCTCCGATTTCGAGGAACACGGTGCTCACTCCGGAAGCGCGGAAAGGAAGCGAAGGATCGTCCTCGGGATAAGGCGCGAGGAGTGCGGTGATTTCGCTGGGTTCCGAAGAGAAGCTATCCCACCAATAGCGATACCCGTTGTAGACCACTGTTCCGGCGCGGAAAATTTGCTGCACGCGAGCCACATTTTTTCCAGTGACGGTGAGAACCATGTCAGTAAGTTCGGCCATTCGAAAAGTCTGCCGCACGACGGGGCGCACGGTTACGTAGCCGGCGTCTTCTTCGGTGAAGCGAATCGCGATGGTTTCAGGCAGGGCCATTCGAAAGCAGTGTGAGAATGCTCAGCCCAGTTTTGAAAGGCGATCGCGGACGCGGTCGCTCAACGCTTTTCCGTCAACCGTTTTTCCCTCGAGAGAAGCTTTCGCGGCTTTCACCACGGCGCCCATCTGCTTGACGGAGTTCGCGCCAGTTTCGGAAATGGCTTTGGCGATGGCGGCATCCATCTCCACTTCGCTGGCGCCAGCGGGCAGGTACGACTCGATGATGGCGAGTTCCTTGGTTTCCTTGGCGGCCAGCTCTGGGCGGTTGCCTTTGGTGAACTGTTCGATGGATTCCTTGCGCTGCTTGACCAGCGTTTGCAGGATTTGGATGGACTCCGGCTCATCCAGCGCGCGAATCTTTTCGACTTCCTTGTTTTTAATGGCCGTTTTCATCCCGCGCAGGACGCTGAGGCGCAGCTCATCCTTGGCGCGTATGGCGTCCACCAGGTCCTTCTGGATCTTTTCGGCAAGACTCATCGCCAGTTCCTCACTGCAATGAATATAGCAGACGAGGAAAGCGGGCAGGCAAGAATGGTTGCGTATCCCGGCAAAGCATCCGCAGCGCCTAATTGACAGTGCACAAGTGGCTCGCTAACGTTGTTAGATTGCAGTGCGCGCGAAAAACGCGCCCGTAATGCCAAAGGAGCTCATGAAAGTCATCGTAGCGGACAAAATCAGCGCGCGTGGAGTGGAGTTGCTGAAGGAGCAGCCGGGGTGGAACGTCGTGCTCTCCACGAAAGAAACGCTGAATGCAGAGATCGCGGACGCGGATGCCTTGATCGTACGCAGCGCGACAAAAGTTACCGCCGATTTGCTGGACCACGCACCGAAATTGCGCGCTGTGGGACGCGCGGGCGTTGGCGTTGACAACATCGACTTGGAAGCCGCCACGAAGCGCGGCGTGTTGGTGATGAGCACGCCGGGTGGAAACGCCATCAGCGTGGCGGAACACACGTTTGCGTTGCTGCTGGCGCTGGCGCGGCAAGTTCCACGGCTGGACAAAGCGATTCATGAAGGGCGCTGGGAAAAATCCTCGGCGGCGGGCACGGAAGTGCGCGGGAAGACGCTCGGGCTGATCGGCCTCGGGCGCATCGGTAGCGAAGTCGCGGTGCGGGCCGAAGCGTTTGATATGCGCGTGCTGGGGTATGACCCGTACATCAGCGAAGCCGCCGCGCGCGAAGTTTCGGTCGAACTGGTGCCATTGGAACAACTGCTGGCCGAGAGCGATTTTGTTTCGCTGCATACAGCGCTGAGCCCCGCGACGCAGAACTTGATCAATGCCGCCAGCATCGCGAAAATGAAAACGGGCGCGCGGCTAATCAACGCGGCGCGCGGCGAGCTGATTGAAGAAGCGGCCCTGGCGGAAGCGCTGAAGAATGGAAAGCTCGCCGGTGCAGCCCTCGACGTGTTCGTGGAAGAGCCGCCTAAGAATTCTCCGCTGGTCGGATTGCCGAATGTGATTGCCACGCCGCACGTGGCGGGCTCGACGACGGAGGCGCAGGAAGAAGTGGGCACGCAGGTGGCAGTGCAGATCAAGGATTATTTGGCGGAAGGGATTATCCGCAACGCAGTGAACTTGCCGGCGCTTTCCGCGGACCAATACCGCCGAGTGCGGCCGTACCTGGAATTGGCGGAACGCCTGGGCTCGTTGGTTTCGCAAGCGGCGGCCGTGCGCCCGGCGCGAATTCGCATCCGTTACGCGGGGGAAGTGGCCGAAGTGGGCACGCACCTGTTGCGCAGCGCTGTACTGGCGGGAGTGCTGAACGCGGTGCTGGATGAGAAAGTAAATGTGGTGAACGCTCCGGCGGTGGCGGCGGCCAGAGGCCTGACCGTGGAAGAAGAAACGCGCAGGCGGGAGCATGGCTTTCCAAACACGCTGGAGGTTTCCGCGCTACCGGAAAAAACCGGCTCGGCGCAAGGATTTACGGCCGAAGGAACGGTCTTGCATGACGGCTCGCCACGCGTGCTGCAAATCGAGGGAATCCCGCTGGAGGCGGAACTCCAAGGCACCATTCTTTACTTGCGAAATCGCGACGAGCCCGGCGTCATCGGCCAGATCGGAAGCACTCTGGGCAAGCTTGGCGTCAACATCGCCACCTTTGCCCTCGGCCGCCGCGCACCTCAGCGCGGAGCCGACGCCGTGTCTCTCGTTCGCGTCGATGGCAAAGTTTCGGCTTCCGTCCTCGAGCCGATCCGCGGAATTCCCGCGATCACCGAAGCCAAACTCCTTCATTTAGGGTAGATAGAGTCCATCGGGTGTTGCGCAGAGGGCTTGCCTCGCGCTCCTCAAGCGCCGCTCTTACTACGCGCCGATCGAGTTGAGGTAACAGCGCGATCTGGGTCGCATCTGCCCGAGCGGCTTGACCGGAATCAGGCTGAAAGAAGACGCGGAGCCTTGCGCGGGGAGTGCTTGAAAAAAAGCAGCATTGAATCGAAATAACCTAGCTTGACATCCCACACAAACTGTCCTAAAAGGTTTCTCAATTGTAGCTAAAGCGAGTGGTGGGTTGGTTGCCCGGGGACGTAGTTGGTTCCAAGCGTGCTGTTTCTGTTCGAAAGCCGGTCAGGGCCGGCTGAGCTGGGCATCTAGCACTTCCCATATCGTAAACCAAAGCAATCCTCCAGGCGGAGATGGAGGTGGCGTGTGCCATTGGCGCCGCCAGTTGCATTGCCAGAGGTGTGTATTGGTGTGCCCTTTGTCCGGGGGGAAGTGGATCGTAAAGAAGTTTTTCTTACAACTTACAAACAGAAGTGAGTTTCTTCTTGGGGGTGGCACAATGAAAATTTATTTGACGACAATTCGTTCGTTGCTTCTCACGCTAATCTTTTTTTTGATTGTTGCAGGAATGACGGAGGCGCAAGACGCCACGGGCCGAATCGTGGGGAACGTCACGGATCCCAGTGGGGCGGTGATCCTGGGCGCGAAAGTTACAGTGACAAATGAGGCCACCAAGGTATCCCAGAGCACGATTACGGACAAGGATGGTTTTTTTCAGGTTCTTGCGCTGCCGATCGGCTATTACCGTGTGATTGTGGAGATAAAAGGGTTTCGGAAGCAGGTCTTCGAACACCAGAGCCTTCAGATCAACCAATCGTTGCGTCTCGAAGCCAGACTGGAAATCGGCCAGCAAAGCGAACTCGTTGAGGTAACGGAACAAGCGACAACCGTGGAAACCGTGAACGCAACGCTCGGCCAGTCTGTAACGAGCCGGCCGCTGGTGAACTTGCCGCTGAATGGCAGGAACGTGCTGGACCTCGCGCTCCTGCAACCTGGCGTGACCGAAAAGAACCCCGATGCCGGGGGCGCGGGGACCTTCAGCGTCGCCGGCGGGCGTCCGGACTCGATCACCTACCTTCTCGATGGCGGCATCAACAACGAAATCCAGGGCAATGGCGTGGTCTTGAATCCCAATCCCGACACGATCGCCGAATTCCGCATTCTCACGAGCAACTACACCGCGGAGTACGGCCGCAATGGCGCGGGGGTCATCAGTGTGGTGACGAAATCCGGAACGAACTCGATCCATGGAAGCGCGTTTGAGTTCCTGCGAAACGGCGACTTCAATGCGAATGCATTTTTTAACAAGAATAACTCCGCCAACCTTCTCCCACGGGATGACCTGAAGCGCAACCAGTTTGGCGGGACACTGGGCGGCCCAATTTCCATTCCGCACGTCGTGCATGGCAGGGACCGATTCTTTTTCTTTGTGGCGTATCAGGGCCAGCGTCTTGTGCAATCCGTGGTCTCAAATTCAGTGACCACGTTCACGCCGGCCGAGCTCCAGGGAGACTACTCACAAGCTGTTCCGAATGGCGGGCAAGTCACTCTTGCGAACGGTACGACGTTTACTTGCGCGACCCCAAGCGGATGCCCTGACCCCAACGTGTCTGCCTTTCTTCAGGCCAACCCTTACTTTCAATCGAGCGCGAGCCTTGCCGCTCAAGCCATGATTGATCCCACGAAGATTAATCCGGTTGCCGCAAAATACATAGCCACGGGCCTTATACCTACGTCCTCATCAGGAGTTCTATCGACGGCGGCACCTAGCACCGACAACAACAACGAGATCACCGGGAAACTGGATTTCCTGATCAGCCAAAAGGACAGACTCACGCTCACCCTTGGAGGATTTCGAAATCCCCAGCTCGCCCCTTACGGAACCAACGGGGCCAATGTCCCCGGCTTCCCTTCGACGAATCAGACCAACAACTATTTTGGCAATGTCGCTTACTCGCGGACTTTTTCGACCGCCCTCTTAAATGAATTTCGATTCACGGCACAACGAAAGAATTTTCTGGGAGACAAGCCCGCAGCGACAGTTCCCAGCGCGAGTTCGCTGGGATTCGGCATCACGCCCGATCTCCCAAACGGGCCTCCCATCCTGAGTTTCGACAGTGGCCTTACAGTCGGTCTGAGCCCGCAAGGACCGCGGTATGAGATCAGCAACGCTTACAACTACACGGATACTATCACCTGGGTGAAGGGCCACCACACATGGAAGTTCGGCGCCGGGCTGGCCTTCTATCAGAACAATACGACCTACGATTTTTATGGAGACGGCATTTTCTCGTTTCTGGGGCCGTATTCTCAAGGTGGCATCGGCACGGGCAATAGCTTCGCGGATTTCCTGCTCGGGATTCCCAACAATCTCTTTGAGGGTCCCAACGCGGTCAACAACCTTCGGAGCAAGGCGAGCTACGGATTTGTGCAGGACGAATGGCGGTTGAAAACCAATTTCACGCTTAGCTTGGGGCTCCGTTACGAGTACAACACGCCGAAGCTCGACACCGCTGGAAGGACGTTTTCCGTTGTACCGGGAGACCAATCGACCCGATTTCCCAACGCGCCGCTGGGTCTAGTATTCCCAGGGGACAAGGGCGCGCCACGCGGTGCGAATTTTCCGGACAAGGACAATTTTGCGCCTCGGATTGGATTCGCATGGGATCCTGGGAATAATGGCAAGACGAGCATCCGCGGCGGCTTCGGCATTTTCTACGACATCCTGAAGGGCGAAGACAACCTGCAGTTCAATGGCGCGCCACCCTTTTATAGTGAGACGGGGCCCTTCTACAGCGCAGTCGGTCCGGGTCAGTCCACGACGGTGCCATATTTCAGTCAGCCGTGGACTTCCGGGGGCTTCGCCCAGTCGCCGTTTCCATCTCTGCCACCCACTCCCAGCACGGACTTCGTGGCCGCGGGTTTTCTTCCCCTCGATCTCTCGGGCGGCGTCTATTTCGTGGATCCGCATCTGCATACGCCTTACACCTACCAGTACAACCTGAGCCTGGAGCGAGAACTCGCTAAGAACCTGATGGCTGAGATCAGCTACGTCGGGAGCAGTTCGAAAGGGCTCACCGCGCTCGTGGACATTAATCCGATGATTCTAGGGGCGGCCACGGCGACGCGGGTCTTAAACGTCAATCAGCCGAATGCCGAGATTAGCGGTTATTGTGCGGCGTTCTTCAGTGCTGCTGATTGTCCTTTTGCCAGCGAGCCGGAGTTTTCAAATGTCAGCTTCGCAAACTACAACAGTCTCGAAGCCTCATTGACGAAGCGAGTCGGATCGAGCCGGTTCTTCGGGACCACCTACTTCACGCTTGCTTATACGTATGGACACAGCATTGACAACGCATCGGGGTTTCGCAACCGCACCTCCCAGGTTCCGGCCTACGATATCGGCCAGTTCCGCGGTTCCTCGGATTTCGACATCAAGCACCGCATAACGGCCAGCGGCGGATGGGATTTGCCTTTTGAGCAAGCCTGGAAGTCCGGACCGAAGCCGCTGCTGAGTGGATGGAGTTTGTATCCGATTTTTAGTTGGCGGACCGGCTTTCCGCTCAACATCAGCTCGGGTTACTCACTTGATCCATCGCTACCAGGGCCTTCCGGAGCCGGAGATGGATTTCTCTCGAATGCGGTGTTCGTCCCGGGGGTCAACAACATTACCATCCTGAATCCGAAGACTCCGACGACGCTGGGGGGCACTACTGGGAATTTCTTTTTCGACCCGACTGCTTTTAGCGCGGCAGTTCCTTCCGGGTACGGCCTGTCGCGGAATTTCTTTCGTGGGCCCGGCCGGACCAATCTTGATTTAGCTTTGGCCAAGACAACCCAGATTAAAGAAAACTTGAAGCTGGAGTTCCGGGTGGAGGCGTTCAACGTATTTAATCACACTGAATTTGCGAACCCGGACACGAACATCAATAGCCTCACGTTCGGGCAGGTGACTACGACCACTATCGGAAGCGGCCCGGCCGCTGTAGAAACGCAGCGCATTCTACAACTTGCGCTGCGGTTATCGTTCTAGCTCGTAGCTACAATTTCGGAGCATCGCTGGGTGGCGATATCTCCCGGCGGTATTCTTGAATGGCACGCTACCTCCGGTGATGATTTTCTATACTGCAGCGTAGCTTGGAGATCCACAGTCTGGCAGCGGCCGGGAAGCTATGCTAATCTGAGAGTCCGGCTTGGGCTGCGGAAACGCGTCCAGGCCTATCGGTCGGGGCGTAGCGCAGCCTGGCTAGCGCGCCTGGTTCGGGACCAGGAGGTCGATGGTTCAAATCCATTCGCCCCGACCATTTAATCCCAATCACTTCAAGCAACTACGCCGCTTTCGCGGGCTGAGGTCTTGACTCCAAAAGTTGGCCAGGTTTGCCAACTTCCAGTTCTAGGCTCGTCAAGTTGAAGCCCAGGCCGATCTTTTCAGCCCATTCCTTCCGCCACTCAACATTCTCCACCAGTTGCTTCGCATACCGTGTGCCCATTTCTCGATTCTCGTGGCCCATCCAGTAGTCCACCAAGAGCGCACGAGCTTCGGACATTTGCAGCACGCTTTCACGAAACCTTCGAAGGGAGTGAAACCCCATCTGCGGCTGCTTCAACTCCCGCAGGACGGGATGCAGAACATCACGGAGCACGTTCCTCGGACATAGAGGCTTACCACGTGCCCTGGTAAAAAACCACAAGCGCAGGCGACCGGCGGCGACCGTGTCGCCGCCTGGAATTGCTCGGGCCAGCGCCGCAGTAAAAGCACGGCTGCGCTCTCAAGAACGTTGCCTGGGCGAGTGTTATCCACGGGCACAAGTCCGCGCGGCGATAGACCCAATATGCCATCCGAGCATTTGTTTTCTCCTGGTCGAAGGGCACGATGCCCGTTGGACGTAGCTTGAATCCGGCGTCAGTCAGGCGATCCCATACCGTGTGCATGGATAGCCCTGTCTGCTTCGCCACTCTCGTTAGGTTCCAGCCTTCGACGAAATACAATTCGGCGAGCTGTTCGGTTATGCTGCCGGTGCAAAGCTCAATGAGCCCATCGCGCCGCTTCCGTCTCTTGTTGTGTCTGCGATGGGCCATGGGTCGGGCTTCCTATGCTGCCGCTCTTTTAACTCCTGGCGGCAGGACTCCCTGCGCTCGCAGATCGCCGATGACATCACGGAGGGGTCCAATGAAGCCGGGGAAACGTGCAGCGACTTCGTCCCTCGATTTGCCGGAGCGTAATTCTTTCTCCATTTCAGTCATCACGATTTTGTAGAACGGCGCGCGAATCGCGTAGGTGTAACGTCCATTCCCATCTGGGAACCGTGGTACGATTTCGCCAGCCGCTATCGCCGCGTTGAGTGCTTCCAGATAGGAAGCAAGCACTCTCTCGTCGGCGTCTGGCGCAGACGGGTCGTCTTCCTCGGCTTGCCGTACCACTTGCGTAGCATGCAGACTCATTTTTTCTATCCCCCTTGTGGCGAATTCCCGGCTCGCCTGCCGTACCAACTGAGGCCCCATTGCACAAAGCTCCGCCGTTCCATCTTTTACTGCTGGATTTTTTTGCCTGGCTGGAGGCGGGAGAAGTGCAGTCCCCAACTACACCCACCCAAAACGATTACTGTGTCCTACAAGTTCATTTTACCGCTGAAGCTAATTTTTGTTTCACCCTATCGCGCGTTGCCACCAAGATTTTTTGGTCTCACGGCTGCTATATTCAGAATACACCTGGAATGAAATTTTTTATCAGGCGATCCGGCGTTGCCGCCAAATTTTTGCGGATTTTTGTTGCGCTTCTGGAACATGAGCCTCTAGTTCTATCGGCGTCCACCGCCATGCTCTCCTAACGCCATATTCAACGAACGGAGAAATCCGCGCAAGTCGCAGTTAAAACACAGGCACAGAAAAATATGTGCAACAGAAAGGAAAAAATCCGCAGAAGTGTGTATTGAGCGTCTGGCAGTGGAATATGAGCGTCTGGTTTTACACCAGAGAGTCATTCCGCGCGGCTCCGTCCGCTGCGTCGCGCATTCCATTCGCCTTACTTTCCACTGGCAGTGCAGAATAGGCTTTGCGGTCGCCAATCCCTACTACGAGGGCGGTGAGGGGCGGGATGTTGTTATTCTCACAGTAGAACGCTATGTGTCCGAGGATTGCCGCCAGCACGCCAGCGGCTTCCTTTCGGTACATGAGCTTGGAAAGACCCTTGTAAGTCACTGTCTGCCGGTTGATGGCTCTGCCTACAAGTATTTGCCACGCTTGGACCGCGCGTGCCGGATGCTCCGCTGTTGGGTTGAAAGTCTTCATAGGGTTGCTCATTGCTCTGTAACGTAGCCGTCTTAGCAGATACGGTTGTACTTCGCTCTCGTCACCAGACTGTAGGATTGAGTGGGTTTGTGCCGGATTGGACTACTTTTTTGTCGAGAATTCTGGGTTCTTCGAGCGCAGAGTCGGCAGGTTTGCGCGGATCGTATTTCACTTTGATGGTCAAATTCTGGAGGCCCTTGGCGAGCCCTTGCGCTTCGGTCAGACTCTTGGCAAGCAGGGCAAACCAACCAGGGTAGATGGTGCCATCAACGAGGTAGGCATATTGCGCGCGGCAGTGGTACGGGATGGTTACCGGCATACCCGGGCGAATGGCCATTCGTGGGACGTACTCTTGCGGGACGCCGTCGAAGATTTCTACCTTGCTGACCCGCGCACTCATGATCGGCCAAGAGGCGATATTTCGGCGACGGAGAAAAAATCGTGTGTAAGGGATTCCGAAAAGCAGCAGGGTAAAAATGAAGAAGACCCAGCCCAGCGAATCCATGCCCAGGAAGGTCGGTCCTTTGAACAAGATGGCGATGGACGCAGCACTGGACACACCACTAGTGAATCACCGGCTGCGCGCGACGGCACGCTTTTGTCATGCGGAAGTGTCGAAGCAGTTTACGCTCGTCTGGGCGGCTCGTGGGTGTTCCATCTCGATTTGTAAGACCTGCTTCAGCAGCCTAAGTGGCGGGCAGCGAATGATGTTCGTGCATGACGCGCCACCTGCCCGGCAATTTTGCGCAGACCCATGGTCAACCGAAATTCGAGAGGTTCACGCTCCGCAGCACATTGGTTGGCCAGTTGGCCAATTCCACGCGACCCTAATTTTACTAACTGACGCCAAAGCAACGACTTATAGAGTTTGTCTTACGGTTCGGGACCAGGAGGTCGATGGTTCAAATCCATTCGCCCCGACCATTTCATCCCGGTCCGGCCCGGAGACATAGGTGACAGATCGTACCGGAGACATAGGTTACACTTTTGGGCCAAAAGGGTTGTCGAGAGGCTGCAGAGTTTTTTCCTCCAGATCGATGTAGCCGAGATCGTACTCCA
>Ga0210394_10000087_pt1 | contig 225363 bp, 181 predicted proteins | sample IncBWC12MmetaG_FD_160121 | JGI IMG/M metagenome (GOLD analysis project Ga0210394, IMG submission 160121) | Forest soil microbial communities from Barre Woods Harvard Forest LTER site, Petersham, Massachusetts, United States - Inc-BW-C-12-M | ecosystem: Environmental > Terrestrial > Soil >... | reverse complement strand
CTCGCTGCCATCCTTGCGCCGCCCGGAAAGCTCAATGCCAGTGCCGATCTGCTGCGCCAGCGCATCTTCGGCGGATCGCAGGCCGTCTGCCACGAGACGCTCGGCAAATCCTTTGGGAATGATGTTCTTCACCTGCTGGCCCAAGAGCTCATCGCGGCGGTATCCAAATTGCTTCTCTGCCTGCACATTCAACAGCACGATGTCGCCTGCCTGATTCACGACCACCATCGCATCCGGAGCGGCTTCCATGAGCCCTCGATACTTCGCCTCTGACTCCTTCCTCTCGCTCAGATCGCGTGTGACCTCAGAAAATCCCCGCAGCATTCCGGCTGCGTCGCGCAGTGCCGTGAAGGTGACGCGCGCCAGAAATTCTGAGCCGTCTTTGCGCACGCGCAGGCTCTGTTCTTCGTGCCGACCGCTCTCGACCGTAATCCGGAGGACCTCAGCCGGCCTACCCCGCGCAATGTCTTCTGGTGGAAAAAAGCGGGAGAAGTTCTGACCGACGATCTCTTCGGCGCGGTAACCCTTGATGCGTTCAGCGCCGACACTCCATGTCATGACCTGTCCGTGCGGATCTAGCATGAGGATCGCGTAGTCCTGTACTTCGGACACGAGCATCCGATATTTCTCTTCGCTTTCCCGCAGTGCCTTCGCTGCGAGTGCTCGTGTCAAGTTGTCGCGAAGAATGCTCCAGCCTGCGGCAGCCGTAATCAACAAGCCGAGGATCGTCCCGAGAAGCAACACCGTCTTGGTCTCGCCGAATTTGTATTTGGCGTCTGCATCGCGTTGCACCAGCAATCCGAGCTCCTCGTCCTCCAGCTTGCGCGCCTCCGCCTGAAAGGCATCCGAGACCAGCTCGCCGCGCCCCGTTTGAGCCATTGTTGCTGCTTCCACGCCCTGGGTACGGCGCAGGCCAATAACCATTTCAGCCAATTGGATCCGTTGGGCAATCAGTGCTTCGAGGCCTTGAAGCGCGCGCTGTTGTTTGGGGTTATCCTCCGTCAGGCGCCGAACTGTTCGCACGGACAGTGTTGCGCGTGCGAGACTTGCGCGGTAGGACTCGACGTAAGATTCATCGCCAGTCAGTACATATCCGCGGCTACTCGACTCAACGCCCTTGAAAGCGAGCCGCACCTTCTGCAGGTTCTCCAGAACCTCGTGGGTGTGTTGCACCCATCGGGTGCTATCACTGAATACGCCTATGCTGTAATAGGAGAACGCTCCTACAACGAGTAAGGCGACAATGGCAGCCCCGAAGGCGAGCTGCACCTTGCGATTTAGCACGGTGTAGATCTTCACTGCGCACCACTCCAGCGGGCGCGGATCGAAAAGTGTCCGCGCTGAGCCGTTCCTTGAGGATCTTCGGAAGGACGTTAGTCACCACGCGATCAGAAAACCGGATCCGTCAGGGGATCGACAGGTTATCTCGGATACTGCCAGCATCTACTAGTTTGAAGCCGCGGTATGTCCGGTGGGTCACAGCCTGAAAACTAAGGCAACAGATCCGATCAAAAAATGCACCACGTGCCAGAGTGTGCTGCCGTCTTACGTCCACGTGCGGTGCCCGCAGCGATCGAGCGCGTCTTCTAAATCATGATGGCCGGCGACGCTCAGTATGTGACCCAAGTCCCAATTGACGAATGAGTTAGGTTCGCTACGTTAGCTACCGCACCGTGCGGCGCACGCTAATCTTGCTACTACAGTCGCCGAGGTTTGAATGCATGGCGACATGATGTCTCAACAAATCATACTCCTGATCCAGGAAGATTCCGCGGATGCCACGGCTGTGCAGGAGGCGCTGAGTAACTCAATCGATGGATTCTTCAAAGTCGAATGGATCAGAGGGTGTATCGAGGGTCTGCAACGACTGGCAGCGGAAGGAAACCAAAGGGGAGATCGAATAGCAGCAATTTTGGTCGACCTCTTTCTGACAGACAGTCACGGGATCGAGACATTCGATAAGCTCTTTCACGCCGCGCCGCAGATACCGATCCTCGTCCTCACAAGCTCGCAGGATGAGGATATTGCCAAACTGGCAGTCCAGCGTGGCGCGCAGGATTATCTCCTAAAGGCGCGCCTCGACAGTTACCTCTTGCCGAAGGCCTTAAACAGCATGATTGGGCGGGCGGCCAACGCCGAGGCGTTGTTCGAAGAAAAGGAACGCGCCCAAGTAACACTCGACTCTATCGGCGACGCGGTCATGAGCACTGACATTTGGGGCCAGGTTACCTACCTCAATGTGGTGGCGGAAAGTCTGACCGGCTGGTCGCGCGAGGATGCGGCAGGCCACGCTTTTGAGGAAGTGTTCCGCATTATCGATGCCGGAACCCGCGAGCCCTTGCAGAACCCTATGACGTTTGCGATTCAGGAAAACCGGACCGTAGGCTTGACGCCGAATTGCATCCTGATCCGACGGGACGGCCATGAAGCCGCAGTCGAAGATTCAGCGGCACCCATTCACGATCGTCGCGGACGTGTAACCGGCGCTGTGATGGTTTTTCATGATGTGAGCGCTGCGCGGTCGCTGTCGCTTAGGATGTCTTATCTCGCCCAGCACGACAGTCTCACCGATTTACCCAATAGAACGCTATTGAATGACCGCCTGGCGCAGGTAATTGCTCTAGCCTACCGTAACCAGCACAAGTTCGCGCTGCTGTTTCTGGATGTGGACCGTTTCAAACATATCAACGACTCTCTAGGCCACGCCGTCGGCGACCGCCTGCTGCAGTCGGTGGCGCAGCGTCTAGTAGCGTGCGTTCGTAGCTCAGACACCGTGAGCCGTCAAGGGGGCGATGAATTCGTCGTCCTGCTATCGGAGATGAAGCACGCAAAGGATGCCGCCATCATCGCGGATAAGATTCTGTTGGCACTCGCTACACCTCACAACATCGATGAGCATGAGCTGCACGTTACTGTGAGCATCGGCATCGTTACGTACCCTGCTGATGCGACCGAGGCGGAGACGTTGATGAAGAACGCGGACTTTGCGATGTACCACGCCAAGGAAGCCGGGCGCAATAACTATCAATTCTTCAAGCCAGACATGAACCTTCGTGCAGTCGAGCGACAATCCCTCGAGACCGGGCTGCGCCATGCTTTAGAGCGAGAGGAGTTTGTGTTGCATTATCAGCCCAAAATAGATTTGCAGAACGGATCCATAATCGGAGTCGAGGCGCTCATCCGCTGGCGCCATCCCCAGCGCGGTCTCGTGTCCCCAGCGCAGTTCGTACCCGTAGCGGAAGAATGTGGCTTCATAGTACCCATCGGCCGGTGGGTATTGCGCGAAGCCTGCCGGCAAGCCCGGATGTGGCAGGACTGGGGTCTGCCCGCGCTACGCATCGCAATTAATATCTCTCCGGTCGAATTACGCGCCAAGGATTTCGTCGCCGGAGTGCGCGGTATTCTGGCGAAGACCGGGCTTGAAGCGCGCTATCTGGAACTCGAACTTACCGAAACTTTTCTAATGCAGGACTCGAGATCAACCGTTGCTGTCCTCAAAGACCTCAAAGACATCGGCGTGCATCTCGCCCTCGACGACTTTGGTACTGGCTACTCAAGCTTGAGCTACGTGAAACGTTTTCCAATCGACACCCTGAAAATCGATCAGTCATTTGTCCGCGATATTGCTACCGATGCGGACGACGCGAGTATCGTCAGCGCTGTGATTAGCATGGGAAAGAGCCTCCATATGCGCGTTGTTGCAGAGGGAATCGAAACACAAGGGCAGCTCGAATTTCTACAAAAGCACAGCTGCCCGTTTGGGCAGGGCTACTTGTTCAGTCCACCACTGGGAGCTTGGGAATTCGCCCAATTACTGGGACACAGCAAAAGAACCGTAGCCGAGACCACTGTTGCGCAATTAAGCAGTCTCGGTGAAGAACGGCCGTCTTGGCGCGTCGGCCAAAAGGCGTGATGCCCAATCCAATGCATCAGTTTCGGGACGCCCCCCCGCCGCACACAACCGACAAGAGCGATCGCCGGTACCCAAGGGTAAATCCATCAAGAATTCCTGATGGGTAACTAATAACATGGCTCCCCCCTGCTCCTACGGCATTAGATGCACCAGAATGAGGAATGCAGATCACTGAATAACGGAGAGCGGAAGTCACCGAATTCTCGCTGCCGCCGCAATACAGGTCTCCTGTATGAGGCGCTAATCCGCGAACGAGCGCGCACTCATTGGAATCGTGCCAAACCGGCCCGTTGGTGTGTTGCCGCACGCCGGTGCGCGCTCAAGTCACTGTACCGGATCAGTGAGTCGTGCGTAGAGGCAGGAGGCGGTCGGTTTCCCTCTTCACCGCGCTGTAGCACTCGCAGGAAAGTTGCTCCAGTCGCGGCCGGTCGAGCACCGTAATCATCCCACGACTGTACGTAATCACGCCAAGCCTCTGGAGTTTGCCGGCGGCGTCGGTAACTCCCTCGCGGCGCACGCCGAGCATGTCGGCGATGAGCTCCTGAGTCATCATTAATTTGTTGCTCGGCAGCCGATCGAGCGACAGGAGCAGCCAGCGGGCCAGTTGCTGGTCGACCGTATGATGCCGGTTACAGACCGCCGTTTGAGCCATCTGCGTGATCAGGGCCTGCGTGTAGCGCAGCAGAATATGCATGGTCTCGCCCTGGCGTTCGAATTCCTGCTTTAGCCGCCGACCGCTCAGCCGATATGCAGCACCGGCACTTTGCACGATTGCGCGACTCGTCGTCGTCTCTCCACCCATGAAAAGCGAAACCCCAATTACGCCGTCATTGCCCACCACGCAGATTTCCGCAGACGCACCGTTCTCGAGCACGTACAGAAGCGAAACAATAGAGTCGGTCGGAAAATAGATATGACGCAACATGTCGCCGGCCTCGTAGACAACCGCGCCCAGCGGCAGCGTGACGAGCTTCAGATGCGGGAAGAGGCGTTCGCGCTCGGCCGGCGGTAACGCGTCCAGAATATGATTCTGCTGTGGGAAAACTATCCCTGGCAATGGCTGGCCCTCAATGGCGTACCCTGCTTTTGTAAGACTACACCCTCAGAGGCACTTGCGCTATGTCCGCTTCCGCGCATAGCGTCCATCGCCAATGCCGCGACAGAGGCTACGCCACATTAAAAAAGCCCGTTCGCACCGCAGTGCGAACGGGCTCAAGCTGAATCCGCAGATGAGCCCTCGCTTCCAAAGAACCTTAGGAGCGTAGCAGGGCGCGGGGAGTGTACGGATTCAGATTTCTGACCATAACCTTGAACGCTTGCTGGGCAATACACCTCCTTTTCCCGTAGCACCAAGAACTACTATGACTGCGCGTTGACGTCCTGTCTTCGATTGAGTCAACTATCCGTACAGTGGGTTTACCGGGCATAGAAGGCGTTTTCCGTGCGCTATCGAACACACACGCACCCTGAACAGCGCAAAATGAGACACAAGTCCGGATTTCTATGTTCGACAGCGTACAGACGGGGCGCGTAAACGCTGATTCAATACAGTAGGCGAGGTGTTGGCACACAGAAGGATCTAATGTCTCAAAACATCCTGCTGATCGAGGACGATTTGTCGTACGCCACCGCTATTCGCGAGGCGCTCATCCGCTCGAACCATGGCGCCTTTCAAGTCGAGTGGGTTAGACATTGCATAGAGGGACTCGAGCGGCTGGTAAAGACGGGAAGGCAGGAGCAAAGCCGGCCGGATGGCATCGCGGCAGTGTTGGCCAACCTCTTTCTCGCCGACAGCCACGGAATTGGCACTTTCGATCGACTCTTCTGCGCGGCTCCCGAGGTTCCGATCCTCGTTCTGAGCGCTACGCAGGATGAGGAGACCGCCAAATTGGCCGTTCAGCATGGCGCGCAGGACTATCTGCTGAAAGCCAAGTTCGACGGCGACTCGTTCCCGAAGGTGCTCGCAAGCATTGTCGAGCGCGCGGCGAGTGCGGAGGCGCTATTCGAGGCAAAAGAGCACGCACAAATGCTGCTCAATTCCATTGGCGACGGTGTCATGAGCATCGACGTCTGGGGCCACGTCACCTATCTGAATGCGGTTGCCGAAACCTTAACCGGGTGGTCTCGGGCGGAGGCAGCGGGTCGGCCGCTTGCGGAGGTCTTCCGAATCATTGATGCCACGAGCCGTGAAGTTGCGCAGAATTCGATGCTCCTCGCAATGCGGCAAGACAAGACAGTTGGTCTCACCCCTAACCGCGTCCTTGTACGGCGCGACGGTGTTGAAGCTGCGATCGAGGACTCCGCTTCACCCATCCATGACCGAAACGGACATGTGACAGGGGCCGTCATGGTGTTTCACGATGTGAGCGTGGCCCGTGCGCTGACGGCCAGGATGTCCTATCTCGCCCAACACGATAGCCTCACCGCTCTACCCAACAGGATGTTGCTGACGGATCGGTTGACGCAGATGATGTCGCTGGCGCAGCGCCATCAACAGAAAATCGCTGTGCTATACGTCGACCTGGATTGCTTCAAGCACATCAACGACTCGCTGGGACATGGGATAGGCGACCGCGTCCTGCAGTCGGTAGCGCAGCGATTGCTCAGCAGCGTACGCAGCTCCGACACCATCAGCCGCTATGGAGGCGATGAATTCGTGATTCTCCTCGCAGACGCGGTGCACGCGCAGGATGCGCTCGTGAGCGTCGACAAAATACTGCTCGCGCTCGCCGCGCCGCATCGCGTCGAACAGCACGATCTCAGCATCACGGCGAGCATCGGCATCGCTATTTATCCCGATGACGGCACCGACGCCGCGACGCTGATAAAGCACGCGGACTTTGCCATGCTGCACGCCAAGGACAGCGGCCGCAACAGCTACCAATTCTTCAAGCCCGAGATGAATAAGCGCGCGGTCGCGCGGCAATCCCTTGAGACCGATCTGCGTCACGCCTTAGAACGGCAGCAATTTCTGTTGCATTATCAACCTAAGATGAATCTCGAATCGGGCGCGGTCGTGGGTGTCGAGGCGCTCATTCGCTGGCGACATCCGCAGCGCGGACTGGTGGCGCCGGGGTATTTCATACCGGCAGCCGAAGAATCCGGCTGCATCGTGCCAATCAGCCGTTGGGTTTTGCGCGAAGGCTGCCGGCAAGCCCGCGCCTGGCACGACGCCGGCCTGCCTGCGATCTGTATCGCGATCAATACCTCTGCGATTGAATTGCGCTCTAAAGATTTCGTGACGGCAGTGCGCGCAATTCTTACTGAGACCGGACTTGAGCCGCGCTATTTGGAGATTGAGCTCACTGAAGCCTTCCTGATGCAGGATCCGAAATCCACCACCGCCGTGCTGCAGGAACTCAAAGACGTTGGCGTGCAACTCACGCTCGATGACTTCGGGACCGGTTTCTCGAGTTTGAGCTACCTCAAGCGCTTCCCAATCGACACCCTAAAAATTGATCAGTCGTTCGTGCGTGATCTTATGACCGACGCCGATGACGCCAGCATCGTAAGAGCGGTGATAAGTATGGGGCAGAGTCTACACAAACAGGTGGTCGCCGAAGGCGTGGAAACACGCGAGCAGCTTGAGTTCCTTCGCGCGCACGCCTGCCCTGAGGGGCAAGGCTTCTATTTCAGTCATCCGGTGACCGCCGGGGAGCTCGGTCCATTGTTGGGGCGCAATGTTGTGGAACCGCGCTCACAACAAGTGTATTAATCTGGAGCCTACCTGAGCGCAGCAGCGTGCCCAGGAATCTGAGAGCGCGCCGGCCGTTGGGGAGCGGGAGCGCAATCGGGCCATTCGCGGGTTCCGGGCGCGTGCTTCACCGAAGACTATTGATGCGATGCAACTGCGCTCACCATACGCATTCTCGTGGATCCGCGTGCTCTAGACCCCGGGCAACTGCACGGAGTAGCATGCGACCGATTCAACAGCGCGGAGATGTCCATGGCAAGCGAACCACAAGATCTTTCCCGACGCGATTTTTTCCGGCGCGCCACGACCTATGCCATTGGAGCTGCTGCGATCGTCCAGGCTGTGCAGCCGAAGATCGCGACGGCACAGGCAAAAGTGGCTCAGAGCTCAGTCTCGTATCAAGACAAGCCGAAGGGTACGCAGCGCTGCGATGGTTGCACCCTTTTCCAGGCGCCAAAATCCTGCAAAGTCGTTGACGGGGAAATTAGCCCACAGGGCTGGTGCTCACTCTTTGCAGCGAAGACCTAAGGCCGCGAGCCATGCCCGTGGCCCCAGTAGGCGCCCACCCTGAAGATGGTGCGCCTCCGAACTTCGCCTAGAGACTACCTAGCCGATTGCGGGCACCTAGCTTTTGATTTGGCCGCGCACGTCAGCTCAGCTGACCTCCGAGGCGGGCGCAGTCGCGGTTGGTTGCGCTGCGCATTTGTCGTCGCCGAGTCCTGCGTCTACTAGATCTAACAGCTACTTGAATTTCCTCGTCATATTCTCGAGGGCCGCCATGACATCTGCCCCGGCTTTGTCCATGTGCGCCTTCAGTTGCTCCCAAGCGCGTTCGTTAGCGTTTTTCAGATTGTAGAAATTCTCCCATGCTTGGGATTGCTTGGCGCGCAGGTCCTCGAGATTTTTTTTATACTGGCTCTTGGCATGCGCCTCGATCTGCTCGGCGCCCGCTCTGAAGCGCTCCGTTTGCTCCTTCCATTCGTTCAGGTTTTTTTCCATCAGCGCCTGATAGTGTTCCCGGGTTTCCATGGCATTCCTCCTACAGTTGTATCGTGCGCATCTCGCCGCTCGGCCATCTCCTGATCGGGCATCTGCGCAGCGCCCAAGTGCCTGCAACGTACGCCTCGATGGGCATTTGACTCACATATAAACGCCGCCGTTGACGTTGATCTGCTGCCCGGTAATGTAATCGCCATCGGCCGCCAAGAAAAGCACGGCCTTGGCGATCTCCTCGGGCTTGCCGAAGCGGCCGAGTGGTATACGGCCGAGGATCTGCTTCTGCACCGGCTCTGGAACTTTCGACAACATGTCGGTCAGGGTGAAGCCCGGTGCGAGCGAATTCACAGTGATGTTGTGCCGCGCGACTTCCATCGCGGCGGTCCGGGAAAAGGCGATGATGCCGCCTTTGCTGGCAGCGTAATTGGCCTGCCCGAAATTACCGGCCTGGCCGACGAACGAGCTGATATTGATGATTCGCCCATAGTTCTGCTCGATCATCAACGGCATGACCGCCGTCACACCGAAATAACACGCGTTCAGGTTCGTGTGGATCACCTCAAGCCATTCATTATCGGTCATCTTACGCAGCGTTTTATCGCGCGTGATGCCGGCATTGTTGACAAGAATATCGAGTCGCCCCCAAGCGCTCCGAATCTTTTGCACCAAGTCAGTCCACGTTGAGCGCTCACTGACGTCGCCTTGGAGCAGTAGGGTCTTTGAGCCGCGCGCGCGTAGCTCCTCTTCCAGCGCCTGCGCTTCAGTCCCGCCGGAGCGGTAGTTGATGGCTATCGAAGCCCCTTCCGCGGCGAACATCGTCGCGATCGCGCGGCCAATACCGCGAGATGCGCCTGTCACGAGCGCATATTGCCCGCTCAATCTACCCATGTGATTACCCCTGTGGAATTTGTATCGAGGAGCGCAGCTTCGTTAATCAAAGCAGTTTTGCAGCGCCGACGAATTGTGGTTATAGGATGTGTCCGAAAGTCCGCGCCACCCCTAAAGTGTTGTGCTTTCGCAGAGACCTTGGTCCGGCGCGCTCGCACGACGCTGCATGTGGCAGCCTGGGCTGCGTGCCGACGCTACGAAACACTCACAAGCCTACACCAAATCGGGCGCCATCGGCGGCGCGTCGCGCCGCGTATCGGGCGCAAAGCCGCAAAGCCGACGACCGGCTAATGCCCCGAGCGGCTCTTCAGCGCTCCACCGCGAGTGCGACGCCCATGCCACCGCCGATGCACAGACTAGCCAAGCCCTTGTGTGCGTTCCGCCGGACCATCTCGTGCAGCAGTGTCACCAGGATGCGGCAGCCCGAAGCGCCGATGGGGTGACCGATGGCGATGGCGCCACCATTGACGTTTATTTTCGAGGTGTCCCATCCCATCTCGTTGTTGACCGCAATGGCCTGGGCGGCAAAGGCCTCGTTCACTTCTATGAGATCCAAATCCGAAGCAGCCCAACCGGCCTTTCTCAGGCACAACTGACTCGCCGGCACCGGTCCCATGCCCATAAACTTCGGATCCACACCCGCAGACGCATAGGACTTGATCCGCGCCAGAGGCTTGAGACCCAACTCGTTCGCTTTCCGGGCCGACATCACGAGCACCACGGCTGCGCCGTCATTGATGCCTGAGGCGTTCCCGGCCGTAACCGTGCCGTCCTTAGTGAAAACCGGTTTGAGCTCCGCGAGTGATTCTGCGGTGATGCCGTGGCGGATGAATTCATCGGTCTCAAATACAATTGAGCCTTTCTTGGAGACGATCTCGATCGCGGCGATCTCCGCCTTGAATCTGCCAGCCTTTTGCGCCGCCTCGGCCTTCTGCTGCGAGGCCGCCGCGAAGTCATCTTGCGCACGGCGCGAAATCTGGTATTTCGTCGCCACATTTTCGGCCGTGACGCCCATGTGGTACTGGTTGTAGACGTCCCAAAGCCCGTCGACAATCATGCTGTCGATGAGCTTCACATCGCCCATCCGGAATCCATCGCGCGAGCCCGGCAGAACATGAGGTGCCGCGCTCATGTTCTCTTGTCCACCAGCGATCACGATCTCCGCATCGCCACACTTGATGGCCTGTGCGGCCAGGTGTGTCGCCTTGAGGCCGCTGCCGCAGACTTTGCCGATCGTCATTGCCGGCACCATATCCGGGATACCCGCACGGATCAGTGCCTGACGGGCAGGATTCTGCCCACAGCCGGCGGTGAGCGCCTGGCCGAGGATCACTTCCGATATCTGTTCGGGCCTAACGCCGGAGGCGACAAGCAATGCCCGAATGACTTGTCCACCCAGATCGGCGGCCGGAACCTTGGCAATCGATCCGCCGAATTTCCCCACTGCGCTCCGCAGTGCGGCGGTGATGACTACGTCATTCATTCTAACGCCTCGTCCCAGAGTTCGGAAAACCGCGGGAATAGGCGCCCGCTTTCGCCTACGCGTTTGAGCGCCTCCGCAGCTTCTTTGATGCTAGCCCACCAGAGGCAAACCTGTCCAAACCCGCGATGGCTCGAGGAGCCAGTAACGCACTGCATCATTTGCGGCCGAAGCTGTGGAAATGATGGGTGAACGGTACGGCGCAGCATTGACAATGCACTGGTCTTGATCATCAGTGCAGATTTCGGAGGTATAACTCCAGCGCACAAAGTTCGCGGAGCGCACAGCTCGCCGAATGGCGAGCGGCAATTCGGACGGGCGAAGCGCGCGACTGTTCACTTGCGAAAAATCATACGGAGTACTATGCAGGCGCAGGCATGTGTTGCGATCGGCCTCGCAAGTAAGTGACAGTGAGCACGAAAATAATCCGCCCTGCGGCGTTCGGTGGCCTAGATAGGATCTCATCCTATAGGCGCCCCTAGAGCAGGCTTATGCGAGTAACCCTATGAATCAGAATATATATCGAGTTCCTGAGAGCTTCGCTGCCGCTGCCCAATTCGATCGCGGCGATTACGATCGCATGTACGCGGAGTCTATCGAGGATCCTGAGCACTTCTGGACTCGCATCGCTCGCCGCATTGAATGGATTCGTCGGTTCCGACAGGTCAGAGACGTGAGCTATGCAGAGGGGGATTTTCGCATCCGCTGGTTTGTCGACGGAAAGCTCAACGTCTCCAGCAATTGCCTGGACCGCCACTTGGAGATGCGCGCCGATAAGATCGCGATCATCTGGGAGGGCGATGACCCCAACGAAACCGAATCCATCAGTTACCGCGAGCTACACGAACGTGTCTGTCAATGCGCGAACGCATTGAAGTCCCTGGGCGTCGTAGCGGGAGATCGCGTCACCATTTACTTGCCAATGATCCCCGAGATCGCCATTGCGATGCTCGCATGCGCACGCATCGGCGCCGTTCATTCGGTCGTGTTCGGCGGCTTCTCTTCCGAGGCATTGGGCGGTCGTATTGCGGACTGTGATTCTACGCTGGTCATCACCGCCGACGAAGGCGTCCGCGGCGGCAAGCGCGTCCCGTTGAAGGCCAATGTCGACGGCGCCCTTAGCATCAAGGGCACGGCTTGCGTCAAGCACGTTCTGGTCGTTCGGCGCACGGGTGCGCCGGTAGCAATGTACACGCCGCGTGACCGCTGGTATGACGACGTCGTGCTGCAGCAGGCGAAGTCGTGCGCACCGGCGGTGATGGACGCAGAAGATCCCCTTTTCATCCTCTACACTTCCGGTTCGACTGGCAAGCCCAAGGGCGTGTTGCACACGAGCGGCGGCTACCTCGTGTATGCCGCGTTCACGCATCAAGCGGTATTTGATCTGCGCGAAGATGATGTCTACTGGGCGACTGCCGATATCGGCTGGGTCACGGGCCACACGTACATCGTCTACGGGCCGCTCGCAAATGGCGCGACCACGGTCATGTTTGAGGGAGTGCCGAACTATCCAGACGCACGCCGACTCTGGCAGATTGTCGATAAGCACGGCGTGACGATTCTGTATTCTTCGCCTACAGCAATTCGCTCGCTGATGCGTGAAGGCGAGGCGCCCGTCAAAGCCAGCTCCCGCAAGAGCCTGCGTCTGCTGGGCTCGGTCGGCGAGCCGATCAATCCAGAGGCGTGGGAGTGGTACCACCGCGTCGTGGGCGATGATCGCTGTCCGATTGTCGACACGTGGTGGCAGACCGAGACCGGTGGGATTCTGATCAGCCCGTTGCCTGGCGCGATGGACCTGAAGCCCGGTTCTGCCACTTTGCCGTTCTTCGGTGTGCGGCCGGCCATCGTCGACAATGAAGGTCGGATTCTCGACGGCGCCTGCGAGGGCAATCTCGTATTACTTGACAGCTGGCCCGGACAGATGCGCACGGTGCACGGCGACCATCAGCGCTTCATCGACACGTACTTTAAGGCCTTTCCCGGAATGTACTTCACCGGTGATGGTGCGCGCCGCGATACGGACGGTTACTACTGGATCACAGGGCGTGTGGACGACGTGCTCAATGTCGCCGGTCACCGCTTAGGCACGGCGGAAATTGAAAGCGCCATGAGCGCACATCCTCAGGTGGCCGAATCAGCCGCCGTGGGATTCCCGCACGACATCAAAGGCCAAGGTATCTATGTCTACGTAACCTTGATCGCCGGTGCCGAGCCCAGCGAGCGCCTGCGCGCAGAATTGCGTGACTGGGTGCGCAAGGAGATTAGCCCGATCGCAACTCCCGATGTCATCCAATGGGCGCCGGGGCTGCCGAAGACACGGTCCGGCAAGATCATGCGGCGGATTCTGCGCAAGATCGCCGCCAATGAGCACGATCAGCTCGGCGATATATCAACGCTTGCGGATCCCAGCGTGGTCGAGCAGCTAGTCAAGGAGCGGGCGCACCGCCGATGAATTCACGGTCCGTGATTTAGACGCTTTGCTGGGCGAGATCGGCGCGGCTCGCTTCTATAGGAGCACTTCCCGGTTTGCGTATTGGTAGCATGCGCAGCTCATTGTTGACGCGGCGTCCGGGCGTGCTGGGAGATTTTTCTTAGACGGGCAGGAAGGCTGCGATTTTTATCCCGCCGCTACTTGTTCAGCTATCAGGAGCGGCTGAATCGGGAAAATCAGGGGCGTGCGCCACGTACAGTAGGCCTGTATTCATGCGTCTCCACGTCGCGCTTCTTAGAATCACAATTCGGCGACCTACCGTATCATTCATGATTCGCGCTCACCGAGCCATGCAGCGATCTTTGTGGGCACATCTTGCTGCGCACGCGCGCTCACATACATCCCAATATGTCCCACGTCGACTGCCAGTGCCGTGTAGTCCGCACTGCCGACGAGGCGTGCGAGTGGCACGCTGGCGCTCGGCGGCACCAGATGATCTTTGCTGGCGTATATATTGAGCACGGGTTGAGTGATTCGGCTCAGTTCGACGCGTCGTCCGCCGAGAGTGACGCTGCCGGTGACAAGACCATTTTCTTGATAGAACCATTGCAGAAACTGGCGCAGTGCTGCCGCCGCCTGGTCGGGGCTGTCGAAGATCCAGCGCTCCATGCGCATGAAATTCTCGAGCTGCCGCTGATCGTCGCCTGCTTGCACGATGTCCACGTATTTCTGCTGTGTCAGGCGAAACGGCATCAGCGACAAATAGATGCTGTTTAAGCTCTCGCCGGAGAGATTGCCTCCCTGCGCCAGCAGGTCGAGATCCAGTGCTTGCACCCATTTTGACAGCAAGTTCTCCGGTGTTTTGAAATCGACCGGTGTCACCATCGTGATCAGGTTTTTAATGCGCTCAGGGTAGAGCGCGGCGTAGCAAAGGCTGAAGGTGCCACCTTGACATACGCCCAGCAGATTGACGCCCGCGATCTGGTGAGTATCGATGATGTGCTGAACGCAGTGATGCAGATAGCCGTTAATGTAGTCGTCAAGATCGGTGAATCGATCCGCCCCGTCTGGATAGCCCCAATCGATGAGGTAGACGTCGAGCCCGGCTTCGAGAAAGCGCCGGATCAGCGACCGATCGATCTGCAGATCCATCATGTAAGGACGGTTGACGAGCGCATAGCAAATCAAGACAGGCGTGATGCCGGCCGGCTTGGTGAGGGGCTCATAGCGGTACAGGGCGACCTTATCTTCGCCCCACACGCGCTGCTTAGCGGAACATCCGGGCCGTGCGTTCGCAGCGCCTCCAATCGCCGCCAGCGTAGCGCTCAAGCGGCGCCCGAAGTCGAGGATCTCAGACGAAAGTGCCTGCGGATCGGGTAGCGAACTGTTCATTTCGCAATCCGTGGGCGGCGCCGCATCGGGCGTTTTTTGCTCTGCTTTGGCGACGCCGGGGCCTGTGCGCGCAGGTGCGCTCGCAACAGCTTCACTTGCCGATGAAGTGAATTGACTTCGGCGCGCGTCGGCACGTCAAACTGCTTTGCCCACGCTTCAAGCTCGCGTTGTTGCTCGGCGCGCACGGCATTCGAGCTGTTCGCTAAATCGGCGATGAGCTGCCCGTACTCGGGACTGTGCGCGACGCTGCCGTACACTTCTTCGGCGCATTCAATCCACAGATCGTAAATGGCCTTAATGCTGCCCATGGAGCGGGCCGGCGTGCCGCCCTCGGCGGCACTTAGGCGCGCGCTGAATTTCTTCGTCGTCTCGGCGCCGATATGAATCCACTGCCGAGCGAGCTTCGCCTGCACTTCCTGATAGTTCGCAAGCAGACGGGTAAATCTTTGCCACGCTTCCTGCCGCTCACGCGTCAATCCGAGCGCGGCGAACTCGGGCGGTGAAGCGGTGGATCCCAAGCCCGGCGCAGAGGAGCCCAGGCCAAGCATCAGCGTTTGCCACCATTGTTGAGGATCCGGGGGGCTGCGAAAGTTCGGCAGCTGTCCGAACCGCGCTCCGAGCTCTTCAAACCAAGTGTTCATGATGGCCGCAAACGACCGGGCGCGGCCTGCTGGGTCCGCCGCGTTGGCATCGCTCTGCGCTAGCGCGCGCCCGAGGCCGAGGTATTGTTCCCAGGCGTTGCTGAATTCGCGCATGAAAGGTGGCGCGCCGCCTTCCGCGGTTGCGGCGCGCTTGAGCCACCAATCAAACATCCCCGATACGTCGGCCGGACCGGAGCTCTGCTTCAGCCAGCGTTGTAACAGCTCTTGCTGCATCTGAAGCAGGGTCCCGGGCCCGGGATCCGTCTGGGAGCTGTTATCAGCCATCGACCCTCCTTCGCGTATGCGGCGCAAGACAAAGATGTATCTCGACGCAGAACCGCTTGTTCCAGTGATTCACAGGGATTATGCAATATCATGATTTACAGGATAAAAACGCCCTGCACCGGCACGTCGTCTTATGTTGCCCGGTGCTGCAGGCAGTTGTGCGGCGCATACAAACAAGATTACGATAGCCCTCATGATACTCCCCGCCCATGCGTTCTCGCACGGCTTCACCCCGAGTGTGGGGCGGGCCCCCGTGGCCATTTCCCGGACGGGTCCCCGCTCTTGAGCGACGTACGCATCATCAAAAAGTACGCGAATCGGCGGTTGTATGACGCGACGGCCAGTCGTCACGTCACCTTAGACGACCTGCGAAAGCTCATCGTCGGCGGTGAAAAGATCAAAGTGGTCGATGACAAATCGGGAGAAGATCTCACCCGGGCGACCCTGCTGCAGATCATCGCGGAACAGGAACAATTCGCAACGCCGGTGCTCAGCACGGAACTGATGGAAACCGTAATCCGCTTCTACGGTAATCCCGTACAGGAACTGCTGACTCGCTATCTCGAGCAGAGCGTCGGTAATGTGCTCCGGCAACAACAGACGCTACAGGCGCAAATGGCCAAAGCGCTCGAGGCGCCGATGGCGCCGATCACAGATCTCGCGCGCCAGAACATGGCCCTGTGGTCGACGATGCAAGCCTCGATGTTATCGGCCATGGGGATACCGGCGCCGAATGAGACCGCAAAGAGCGCCTCTGACTCGACCGACAAGAAAGACAAACCGTAAATGGGGCACCGCTGGCAAGCGCCGCGCGGCACTGCTTGCGCGCCATCTCCGCCCATTCATGGAGAGCTGCAAGGACCTTATTAGATATGCAAGTGCAATCGAAGACCGTCGCAATCACAGGCGCGGGCCGCGGCATTGGACGCGCGCTAGCCCGTCAATTTGCCGAGCGGGGCGCAAACATGGCACTGCTCGATGTGAATGCCGCGGACCTTGATGAGACTCGTACACTATGTCAGGCACACGGTATTGAAGCGCGCTGCTATCGCGCCGACGTAGCCGCAGAGGACCAGGTGATCGCCGTCATGGAGGCGATCGTGCACGACTTCGGACGCTTTGACGTGATTGTCAATAATGCGGGGATCGTCGACGACGCATTGCTGATCCAGGTCAGGAACGGTGTCGTATCGGACAGGATGAGTCTCAGTAAGTGGCAAGCCGTCGTTAACGTGAATCTCACCGGCGTATTCCTCTGCGCCCGCGAGGCCGCGGCGCACATGGTGAAACTCGGACAAGGTGGCGTCATCGTCAATATCTCGAGCATCTCGCGGCATGGCAATGTAGGGCAGACAAACTATACGGCGACGAAAGCGGGCGTGGCGGCGATGACCGTGGTGTGGGCAAAAGAACTCGCGCGGTATGGCATCCGCGCCGGGGCGATCGCACCGGGATTCACCGACACGGAGATCCTGGCGCAAATGCGGCCCGAGGTGCTGCAGAAGGTTATCGCGCCGGTCCCACTGCGGCGCCTGGGCGCGCCGGCCGAGATCGCGCACGCGGCGCTGTTCATTGTGGAAAATGAATTTTTCACGGGGCGCTGTATCGATCTGGACGGTGGACTGCGGCTGTAGGCGCGCCGCGCAGAGGTGCCCTGCGTGTGCTTTCTCCCTCCCCGAACCTCTTGCGCCGCGTTACAATTGCGTGATCGTGCGTTACTGAATCTCTACATAGTCTAAATATAATTTATATCTATCAACTACTTATAGAGTTCTAGTTACACCGCTAACCGCTCTTCCGATTTATCTTGCAGTGCATACAAAATGATGTATACTGCACGTGCGGATTGACCGCCAACGTTATTTTAAGGAGAGCCCCATGACAGACCGTACTTTTGATGTGAATACCTGGTTCGAGAGCTACCGGAACGCGTTCGCCCCGGTGCTGCGCGCACAGCAGGAAGCTCTGAAGAGCGTAGAGCGCCTCGCGCACTATCAGTTCGGAGTTGCTGGTGACTATCTCGACTGGTCGCTCGCGCAGACCAAGGCTGCCGTCGCCGCAAAGTCCGCCGCCGAACTTGTTGGGCAGCACACCGACATCAATGGCCGCTTAAGCGAGCAGCTCAAGAAGCGCGCGCAGGAATTCGCCGCCATCGCGACGGAGACCCAGGGCGTAGTGAACCAGTGGCTCGGTGAGGCGAGTGCCAAGGTCGCCGAGGCTGCCAAGAAGGCCGCCTGATCTGCGATCGCTCCACGGGGCTCAGAACAGGGGCGGCATTGGCCGCCCCTTTTTGTGTGCGCCCATGCACGCGCTAAGCCTCAGCACCGAACACGAGCGCTCACATTCCGATGAACCCGCCATCTTTGCCCGGCTCGGCTGACAGCACGGCAGTCGCCGACATGACATCACCGCAGCGGCAACTGCGGCGCGAGCTCCGCGCGCAGCTTGCGGTGGTCACGGGGGGAATCGCTCCCGATGACTTCATCGCGGCTTGGTGGGACTGGTATCTGAATATCCTGAAGCGTCCGCAGAAACCCTCTGCGCTCGCTGTCGCTGCGCTGCAGGGCGCGCTCGATACGTGGCAATTCGCCCTGCAGGCGGCTGCCGGGGCACCGGTTGCTCCGTCACCGCCTGATGATCCGCGCTTCGCGGGCGAACCTTGGAGTGTATGGCCCTTCAACATGTACACGCGGGGCTATAAGAACTGGGCTTCGTGGTGGCAACAGGCTCTCACTCATGTTCCTGGCATGGCCGACAAGAATGCCAAACTCATGAGCTTCATGGGCGGACAACTCCTCGACGCCGCATCGCCGTCCAACTACCTGTGGACGAATCCCGAGCTGCTGGAGACGACTCGTGCCGAGTCCGGCCAGAATCTGGTCCGCGGCTTCAAACACTGGGCCGATGACCTGCAGCGCATGCTCAAACGCGGCAGCCCGGCAGAGTCCGAGCATTTCAAGGTCGGTGTGGATGTGGCCGTGACGCCCGGCAAAGTGGTGTTCCGCAATAGGCTGATCGAACTCATTCAATACGCGCCACAAACTCCGACCGTCTATGCCGAACCCATTCTGATCACGCCGGCATGGATTATGAAGTACTACATTCTTGACCTGTCGCCGGCCAACTCACTGGTCGCGTACCTCGTCGCCCAGGGTCATACCGTATTCATGATTTCCTGGAAGAATCCCAACGAAGCCGACCGCGACCTCGGCATGGACGATTACCTGGAACTGGGGATGCGAGCCGCGCTCGCCGCGGTGAGCGCCATCGTGCCAGAGCGCCGCATCCACGCGGTGGGCTACTGTATTGGCGGGACGCTCCTTGCGCTTGGCGCCGCGGCGCTCGCCCGCGACAACGATCAGCGGATTGCGAGCGTCACCACGTTCGCCGCACAGACGGATTTTAGCGAGCCCGGTGAGCTGTCGCTGTTCATCAGTCCGAGCCAGCTTGAGATGCTTGAGGCCGTTATGCACAAGCAAGGCGTCCTCGACAGCGACAAAATGGCGGCCTCATTCATGATGCTGCGTTCGCGTGACCTGCTGTGGACGCCCGCGATCAACAAGTATCTGCGCGGAAAACTCGACACTTCAAGTGATCTGATGGCATGGAATGCCGACGGTACACGCATGCCCTGGCGTATGCACACTGAGTACCTCCACCGGCTTTTTCTGCACAATGAGTTGGCGCGGGGTCAATTCCCCGTGGCTGGCCAACCGATCAATCTCGCAGCGATCACATTGCCTGTGTTTGTCGTCGGCACTGAGACCGATCACGTCGCGCCGTGGCGTTCCGTATACAAGACGCGCGCACTCACCCGCTCCTCAGACTATACGTTCCTGCTAACCAGTGGCGGGCACAATGCCGGTATCGTGAGCGGACCGACCCATGCCCGACGCCGTCATCGATTGCTAACCTGGAATGATTCGGCCACGATGATGAGCCCAGAGCAGTGGCTGGAGAAGGCGGAAATGCGTGCAGGTTCATGGTGGCCGAGCTGGCTGCAGTGGCTGCGCGAGCATTCGGCACAGGATCAGGTTTCGCCGCCGGCACTGGGCATGGCCGAACGGGGCTATGGGGTCCTGGGCGACGCCCCGGGAGACTACGTTCGCGAGAAGTGAAGCATCGGCTAGTTCATGCACTCGTCGGCCTGGCCCACACGAATTTTCTGATACCCCGCGCATTCTCCCGGTCGCACAACCTGGCGACGCGGCGTTCCCCGGCACAAATCTCGCCCCACCGCCGCATGCTGAGATCACGATTCGCCAGCTAAGCCGCGTTTCGTCAGCTAAGGCCCAATTCGCCCTCTTTGCCCGGCGCAGCTTGCTTGCAGGAGCGCACGATCACCGAAGTTGATTCAGGCGCAAGGGTGCTATCAGACTGCTGTGCCGCTTTCCAGCAGCCAGCAGCCGTCTGTGCGGTAGAGTACATATAAGACATCCCCGCTCTGCTACATTCGGCCGGCTCGCCGACGTGCTTGGGGAGGGCGAAAGCGACAGCCGGTTGCTGCAGTGGATACAATATAAGGTGTTGTTTCACGCGCGGCCTCTACGTAGTTCTACGAATCCGCGCGCGTGCGCCGCGCCGCAGAATGTCTTCGGCCTATCTAGGAAGCAGAACTATGAACCGGATGGCACCAAAATGTACTTCATACAAGCGGCTCGCCGCGCATGCGGCAGTGATCGCGATTTGTCTGTATGTCTCCGCGGCACGGGCGGTTCCAAGTTTCGCACGCCAGACGGGAATGGCCTGCGCCGCCTGCCACACGGTATTTCCCGAGCTGACGCCCTTCGGCCGCGAGTTCAAGCTCAATGGTTATGTGATCGACAATCTGAAGCAGATCAAGGGCGTCACGATGGAGCGACGCGAGACCATGTCGCTCAACTCTCTGCCACCCCTGTCGGTCATGCTGCAGGTCTCCTACACCCATACCGCAGTCGCCCTGCCGGACAGCGCCGTCAGCGGGGCGCTTGCAAAGGACGGTGAGGTGCTCTTTCCGCAGCAGGCGAGCTTTTTCTACGCTGGCAAGATCGCCGACAACCTCGGCGCCTTTATGCAGCTCACCTACAACGGCGCCGCAGACCACTTTGGCTTCGACAACACAGATGTCCGCTACGCACGCTACCTGAGTCTTGAAGGAGAGGGGCAGGACAGCGGTTCTGCAGGCGCCGCGCTCAGCAAGCACAGTCTGCTGTACGGATTTACGCTCAACAACAATCCAACCGTTCAGGACCCATGGAATACGACTCCTGCATGGGGCTTCCCGTACTCCGGCAGCAGTGTCGCGCCGTCGCCCAATGCATCAGCCAAGATCGACAGCGGCGGCGGCGGCATCGGTCAGAATGCCGCCGGCCTCGGTGCCTACATATGGCTTGATCATGCGCTCTATGCCGAGCTCAGTGCCTACTCCGCCGCAAAAACCGGCGGCGCGCATCCGCTCGACAGTACCCAGGGAGCAGTCATGCACGGGCTCGCGCCGTACTGGCGGCTCGGTTATGAATCCCGCTGGGAACGGCATTCCCTTTTCGTCGGCACCTACGGCATCGTAGCCGGTATCCACCCCGGCAATGGCCTGGCGCTACGCGGCCCCGTTGACCGCTACACCGACACGGCCGGCGACGTCCAATATCAGTTCATCGGCGACCAGCATTTGCTCACAGTGCTGGCAACCTATATCCATGAGAATCAGCGGCTCGACTCGAGCTTCGCCAATGGGTTGGCGTCGAATGCCACCGACACCTTAAATACGTCCAAGGCAACCGTCGAATACAGCTACCAGCGGATGATTGGGGGCGCGCTGGGAGCGTTCTCCACCACAGGAAGCGCAGATGCACTGCTCTATCCGAGCGGAGGTGTGTCGGGCCACTCAGACGGTAGTCCAGCGAGCCGCGGCTATATCGCCGAAGTCAACTTCCTACCGTGGCTCAACACGAAGCTGCAGCTGCAATACGTGGGCTATTCGAAGTTCAATGGCGCGGTGTCCAACTACTCCGGTATCGAGCGCAACGCGTCGGGCAACAATACTCTGTACCTTCTCCTCTGGGTCAATTACTAGAGTGACAACGCCCATGCAAACATTCGCACGCCTAGGCATGACACTGGCGGCCTGCGCTCTATCGGGCGCTGCCGCGCGCGCCGCCGACATTGCTCCCGAAGTTGCGCGCTCCGCTCAGCAGCTCGCCGCGACTACCTGTGCAAACTGCCACGGGGCCGGCGGCCGCAGCACGGCGCCGACCTTCCCGAACCTTGCTGCGCAAACAGCGCCCTACCTGCAAGCGCAGCTGCATGCGTTCCGAGATCAGACGCGAGCGGATCCCGACGCCCTCGCCTACATGTGGGGCATGGCCTCGCAGCTCAGCGATCAGACGATCGAAGCCATCTCTGCGTACTACGCTGCACAGCCAGCCCCAAAGGCGAAGGCCGGCGACGCCAAGCTCATGGCCCAGGGCAAGCTGATCTTTGAAGAAGGCGTCGCCGCTCAGGGGATTCCCGCGTGCGCAACCTGTCACGGCCCGCAGGCGCGTGGCAATGCCATCTTCCCGCGTCTCGCCGGCCAGCATGCCGACTATCTGGTGAAGCAGATGCTCGTCATTCAGAGCGCGCTGCGCGCCGCGCCCGTCATGCACGGCGTGATCAAGGACCTCCCGCAGGTGCAGATGCGCGCGGTAGCTATCTATCTCGAGTCGCTGGGTTCCTGAGCGGCAAGTATTGGGCGATCGAGCCGCTGCTGCCGGTCGCGGCGCATTGCAGTTGATGCCCCCCATCGGCAGCGCCGGGTGAATCGCGCCTGCAAAGGGCGCAATGCGGGTCGCGGTGGAGCACTCATCGCGGGCGCCGAACGCGCTCATCAAGACGGTCGTCCTTGATTCCAGCGGGTTCGAGGTGCCCCATCACTTCGGTCTCTTTGGAAAAGAGCTCGGCGACGGCTCGCTCGGCCGCGTCAACCATGTCATGACCCTCATGCACGGAGACATGGCCATCCACCTCCAGGTGAAATTCCACGAAAACGCGGTCGCCCGCATCACGAGTTCGAAGATCGTGCACACCACGAATGCCAGCACAGGCGACGGCGGCCGCTTTGATGCGCTCGCGCTCCGCTTGCGGCAATTCCGCATCCAGAAGCTGGCCAGAGGCAGTCGCTGCGACACGCCGGGCGTTCGCAATCATGCAGAAGGCGATAACGAGCGCAGCAATTGAATCAACGCGCTCCCATCCGGTCGCGCGCGCCAGCGTCAACGCGATCAGCACGGCGCCGTTCAGAAATGCATCCATGAGGTAGTGTGCCCGGTCCGCAGCAATCGCTGTGGAGCCTGTGCGACGCACGACCCAGCTTTGCATCGCTGCGAGAAGGCTCGCAATCGCAAGCCCTCCCGCTGCGATCCACATGCCCAACGTGATGTCCGTGAGCTGCTGTGGATACAGCAAGCGCCAAAAGGACTGGGCTGCAAGCACTGCGGCGGTGCCGCTGAGTAGAATGGCCTGCGCAAATGCCGCCAGCGCCTCGCCCTTACCGTGACCAAATCGATGCTCCAGATCGGCGGGGTGCTGTGCGAAGCGAACCCCAAAAAACGTAGCCGTTGCTGCCAATGCATCGACCACAGCATCCGCCGCTGACGTCAGCAGCGCTACAGAATCTGTCGCCATCCAGCCCCAGAGCTTTGCAACAATCAGTACGATTGCCGCGCCGAGCACGATACCGCTTGCCAGGCGGCGCAGGAATGCATCCGAATGGTTCTTCATCTTAGGCCGGACCGTCTCGTGCGCGCCGAACGCGCTTCACATGGATCAACGCAGACTCCCCTGCAGCGATCGAATGTCGCGATAGCGACTTGGAATATCATCCCGTTCGGCCGCCACGCGCAGGTCGCGCAGCTTCTCCAGGGACCGTATCAACACCTCGAGCGGAGGTCCGCTGGCGGTGATGTGCGCGAGGCGCGAGACCGGCAGCTTTTGCGAAGGCGTTTCGATGAAGCGCTTCACGAGTTGATTATGGTGTTGCAGCGCCGCCTCGCCGTGTGCCTTGCACACCTCGAGAAACATCCGCGTATTTCGCTGAAACCACGGCCGCGTCTGCGACGCGGGCAGCTCTCCCAGCAATGAATCCATCAGGCTCTGACGGCGCATGCAATCGCGCAGCCGCGCCTGGTCCTCGGGCATCATGAAGAGGAATTTGTCGACGAGCAGTTGTGAGTAGGAGATGTTATTTGCATTGCACAAGCCCAGCAGGAGATCGATCTCGTTGATGCCGCAAAAGTCCCCCGCGTTGGCGCCGCGATATTCGTGCAGACCCACGCGATACGGCTTGTAGTAGGGTCGCACGCTGAAGAAAAAGCGGTCGGTGTCCAGTTCTCGGAACAGAATCTCGTTCCACTTGGCCACATCCAGCAGCGCATTCCGCGCATCGGCAAGCAGATCGTAGGCGACCGGGTGTGAAACTCCCAAGGGCAGAATCCGCACCAGTGCATCCGCCGCGCGCTTGTACGCGAAGATGCCGCGGGTGTTGTAGTCTATGAACAGAAACTCATCGCGCAGCGACGTAAAGCTCTTGTACTTGCCTTGTTTGGCCAAGTTGTGTGTGGCGAGATGACTCGTGGCAAAGCGCGGCGTGACGCCGATTGATGCGCCGAGATGCAGGGCGAGGCCCGAGGCCTCGGTCAGCGGTGACATCGACTCTCGCGACGGCTCCGTGATGTCGTGGCGGCGGCATGCCGCCATATAAAGCCCGACATTGCCGAGCAGGTCGAAGGCCGAATCGAAGCCTTCGTCCGTATTGCCTTCCTTGAGTAGCTGCAAAATAAAACTGCGACCGCCTTCGACAAGCGGTTTCTTGATCGCGTCTCCGACGTTTTCTACCGCAGATCGATCGCTCTGCGCGAAGTAGATCTCTTCCAAGGCCGTGTTCATTTCGACGAATTCGCCACGAATCCACCTGTCGAAATTCTCTGTGTTTGCCGTCATCGTCGCCGCCTCAGGGCTGTGCTGCACTTACCCGAATTGCCGTCCTTTACAACCACTCGAAGAGCTCAAGTTCTCGAATCATCCAACGGCCGCCCGCCATCGAATACAAGCAGCAGGGCGAATTATGCGCTGTAGCGATGCATTCAGCGCTCTCAGTGCGCCACTACCGTCCGGCGACGCGACATCGAAAGCGCCGCGACCAGTGCGATGATGGCGATTCCATAGCCCGAAACCACCGTCAACGCGATTGCTGACCCCAGGGCGCCTTCGGAGCCAAATACATGCTCACTGGCGACAGCAACGGCAGTCGGGCCAAGACCCGCACCGAGTGCCACATTCAGGAAAAAACTGATCGCCATGGCGAGCCCGCGCGAGCGATTCGGCACCACGTCTAAGATTGCTGAGAAGCCGCAGGCGGTGACAATTCCGGACAACGCGAAATAAAGCGGCACGGCAAGCAGCACGACGAGGAAATTTCCAGCATTTATCAACAATGACACTGGCAGTATCACGGCTCCGGAGCATAGGCAAACACCAAGCTTGCCGGCCCAACCGTGCCGCGCGCCGAAGTGATCGGCCATCCAACCGCCAATCAACACTCCGCCGCCGAAGCCCGCGGTCAACAACAGGCCAAGCTCCATGCCGACTTGCGCGGCATTCCTGCTGAACTCCCGAATCAGCAGCGTGGGCGCCCAAGCGCCGACGGCGTTGTCGACCAGAGAGGCGGATGCCACGACGAGGTAGATTGGGATGACGCGAGCCCAAGTCGTCGATCGCCAAGCGCTCGCGCCGGCGCCCGCCACGAGGTTGAGCGCGCCCTCAGCCTGACGTCGCGTGGGTTCGCGAATCAGCAATATCACCAGCGCCCAGACCAAACCCGGTGCTCCGATGACCAGCAACACCAGGCGCCACGGTGCCAGCGTGGCGAACGGGGTGCCGGCCAGAGCTCCATGTTGCACGACATGCAGCACGCCGCCACCTATCAGGATCGACGCTCCGATGCCCATCGCGATGCCGCTGAGGAAAAAACCCACCGCTGTTCCGCGGCGCGAGGGCGGGAAATAGTCGCTTATCAAGGATATTGCCGCAGGTGAGAGGACCGACTCTCCCAACCCGACAACGATGCGAGCGGCAAAAAGCTGGCCGAAGCTTTGCGAGAACCCGCACGCCAGCGTGCCACAACTCCAAACCAACACTCCGGCGAAGATCAGATTACGCCGCGACCTGCGATCGGCCAGAATGCCCAGCGGGATGCCCGCGATCCCGTATACAACGGCGAATGCGGTGCCGAGCAAAAGGCTGATCTGGGTATCGCTAATGCCCAGATCCGAGCGGATGGGATCGACGAGCAGGCTCAGGACCTGGCGATCCGTATACGACAAGACCGCGGTGGCGACCAGGATCCCCACGACGGCCCAGGCGTATGGCCGCCTGGGATAGCCGTCGTCAGAATGCTGCATGCCGCGCAGGTTATCGGTCATTCGTAATAGTCACCTGCGCGGGCATGTAGCAGCTTGTTCAGAACCTGTAGTTCAAATCAACTCCGATGGTTCGAGGTTGGTTCGTGGCAACGCGATTCAGAATCGATATATTCGCTGATAGTGCGCCAGTGTCACTGAGCAATGCCTTCTTGTCCGTCAGATTGTCGATGAAGAAGAGCGCCGACCAGCGATCGCTCTCGAGGCCGAGTCGCGCCCCAACCAGGTCATAAGAGGGAAGCGTATTACGGGCGAAGGTAATGTCCTGGATGGAATCGACGTAGCTGTTGGTCACGCGGGCGACGGCGTTCATAGAACCTGCCAGCGGATAGCGGTACGCCAAATTCGTATTGGCGGTGACTTCCGGAACATCTAGCAGGCGGTCTCCCGCGACTACCCCAGCCGCGGGAATGGTCTCCGAATTGGTGGCATGGGTATACCCGACATTCTGCGATAGCACCAAGCCCTGCATCAGAACGACGGCGACCTCCAACTCCGCGCCATACACCTTCGCTTTGCCGGCATTGGTCGTGAACTTAAAGCCGCAGGGCGGCGCAACTTGTTGTTGTGTGTTCGACCAGTCCTCGTAATAGACATCGCCATTGACGGAGACTCGGGAGTCGAGGAACCTCATTTTCTCGCCCAGTTCATAGCTCCATATGCTGTCCGGCCCGAACTGCTGGGGCGCGGGGGTGCACGGCGGGGGAATCGGTGAATTGGGACCGCCGGGGCGGAATCCCTTCGAGATCGTCCCGTAAATCGTCGTACTGTCATTCGGAATGTAGGCAAGATTGAATTTGGGACTCACGCCGGAGTTCGATGCACGCCCAAAGAGTGTCTCGCTGGTGCCGTTGGCCGATACTCCGCTGACGGCAGTCGCCGAATCGCTATGATAGGTAAAATAGCGCGCGCCCAGCGTCGCCTTCAAATTACTGGGCAATTGATACGACGCTTCGCCGAATACCGCGTACTGATCGAGACCGACAATACGATGATTATCCGCGAGATTATCGGTGCCGAACAACGGGATGAATCCCGGGTAAAAAGAGAAGACGTGGGATGTCGCGTGAAAGGTACTGTAGTACCCGCCAATCAGCCACTGCAGCGGACCGTTTCCCGTTGAGGCAGCGCGCAGCTCCTCGCTGAACTGCCGCGTGTAATCATCCTCGGATATCGAACCGGCACCCAGACCGCCGTCGGCAGTCGAAAACGGGAAGTTGGCTGGTGGGCCCAGAAAGCCGCCGATGAAGTCTTGCATCGCTTCGGAGATATCCTGGGTCTGATTCTGTTGCCGATCCCATTCGGAAGTCGCCGAGACAATTTGGAAGGCATCAAAGTTATATTTGATCGTCAGGTCGTACAGGTCGAAGGTGTCCTGAAAGGGCTCAGACACATCGAAGGGCTGATAATGTACTTCGTTTCCGGGTGGCACATCGATGGTGTTCGGGCCGCCCTGATTGATCCGCTGGTACAGCACTCCTGCGGTGATGCTCAGGCGCTCGCTGGGCTGCACGAGCAGCGTCGCGCGCCCACCCCGCAGTCTTTCCCAGTTGGATTCAGAGAACGTCTCAGCCACCGGGGCGGCGGCAACATTGCCCCGCTGCGTGCTGTTATTGACTTCGAGCGGGAAAGGATCCAGCACGTCGCGATCAATCCATCCTTCGATGAACTTGTCCGTGGCAACCAGGCGCAGCGCAACAACATCCTGCACGAGGGGCACGTTCAGCATGGCGTTCGCGGTCGCGTTGAAGCCGCCGCCAGCGGTGACCGAGGGAATGCCCTCCAAGTCAGCCGCGAAGCGTTGCGGGTCCGGTTGGTTCGTTACGAGCTTGATCGTCCCACCCATCGACCCCGCGCCGTAGAGCGTTCCCTGCGGGCCACGCAGAATTTCCACGCGATTGAGATCAAAGAGGGTTGGGTCGATGACGACCTTTCCCGTTTGCGCCATGGCCGGCGGCGTCAGCGCGGTTTCGTCGAGATAAAAGCCGACCGTCGGCGATTCACCTCCGGTCGATGTCAAACCGCGCATCTCGTATTCGGTCTGACCGGGCCCGGATGTCTTGAACGATACGCCGGGCACCTGCTGGACGACCGATTCCAGATCCGACAGACCCTGCTCCTGAAGATCGGCGCCGGTTATCGCGGTAATGCTGATGGGGGTCTTTTGCACCGTGGATGTGCGCTTCTCGGCAGTGACGACGACCTCCTGCAGATCCTGCACCGGCTGTTCCCGCACCGTGCCGGTCGTGGCCGGCGAATCGGCGCCATTCTGATCGGCCCAGACGGCGCCGCTCAGTGCCGAGGAGCCGACCAACACTGCGGTCATCACGGCGCGCAGGCGTAGCACTTCAAGCGCGCGTCTCAAAGACACCATTTGTTCCCCGGTCATTTTATTTCTCCCCAAGTTTGAACGGTCGATTATCGGCGATAAGGCATCGTGACCTGTAAATTTACGGGACTCGGCATTCATCCAAGCGCGGTTGTGGCCGCACTCATGTCAGGCAAGGAGTTCAACTCGTACTTCATGATCCTGCCGTGCCGCCCCGTGCGATCGCGCTCCAGAGCGTAAACGTCGCCCGACGGACCACGACGGCAGTCGGTCGCCGCCGCGATCGAACGCAGATCATCGCTATCGAGCCGCAGCGTCCCAATTTGTGCATGCGCGTGCAGATGCGCCGTATTGGTCGCGCCCACAATCGCCGCGGCAACCTGTTGCCGGTCGAGTATTGCGCGAGATGCGACCGATGCAATGGCAGCGCCGTGCTTGTTGGCAATTTGGGCGAGCACCGCAAGCAGGTTTTGAAACGGCTCCCATCCGCCGAAATCATCAATGATCAACTTGTATTTGATTAATGATCGATTCGACAGTTCCAGCTGCGGGTCAGGCTTGCCGAGCCAACGCTCAGAAAGAAAGCCTCCGCATACTGTGCCGTAGCACAGCAGGACAATATCGTGGGCGCCGCAATAGTCGACCATTGTGGCAAGCGGTCGATCATCGATCAGTGAGTATTGAAGCTGGTGCGAGACGATTGGCACGCCCGCTGCGACGATGTCATTGAGATGGGGAGTGTCGAAGTTCGTGACGCCGAGATGCGCAATCTTGCCGGCGCGCCGCAGCCGATCGAGTTCGAGCGCTGTGTCGACATAGCGCGGAACTGCAAAGTCCCACCAATGGAACTGCACCAGATCGAGGCGCTCCATGCCGAGGCGCCGCAGCGAGCGGTCGATGATTGCTTCAACGTAACGTCGATCGAGAGACCACAGATCGGACAAATCGGGCACAAATTTCGTGTGTACTCGGACACGTTCGGCAAGCGACGGGTATGCCCGCCGGAAACTGCCGATGAGAAGTTCTACGCCCTTGTAGATATCGGCGCAGTCGAAAGTGGTGATGCCCGCTTCGACAAAGCTCGCCATATCCGTGCGCGCGCGCTCGGGATCAACCGCCCCATGATCGCCGGCCAGGTGCCATCCGCCCTTGATGATCCTTGAAATCACATAACCATCGGACAGGCTGTAGTGCGGTATCACTGCGAGCCCTCGCTTGGAAGGGGCACAGCCGTTACGTCGGAGCGGCGGAAGTGCCGCCGCCCGGTGCGGGTGATGCGGAAGCGTGTCGGGCAATTGGGATCGGGGCAAGCGACGTCCGCATCCGAAGACATCCAGTCCTGTGGGTCGGTGACGCGTTGTTTGGCGGGCAGCAGTGGCAGTAACGCGGCCAATGAATAGATCGAAAAGCCTTGGCCGGGCGGAAGCGTCAACATTTCGCCGTGCAGATCGAAGTAATCGCCCAGTCGGGCGCCGCAGTAAATCGGCTGATTGGCCGGACCGACGACCTCAACGTGCAAATCATAGAGTTCAAAGCCGGTCGTGGCGGCGGCGGACATGGGATCTGGCGAGGTGCTCACGCGCCCCCGCCACGTCGTTGCCAAAGTGTATGGTCCGTCATCACCAGATCGAATGACCTGCCGATATCGGATTCCAGCGCCGCGCGCGCGCTCCTGCCATCAGCGCGCGCGAGCGCAGCGACAATTTCCACGTGAAAGTTGGTGCCGCGCCCCTCCCGGCCGTCAAAGCGCTCCGAGGCGACGCGCAAGTAAGGTCCAAACTGTAGCCACAGGCTTTCGATGATCGGCAATAAAACCATCGAGCCGGATTGGCGGTAGATCGCGAAATGGAAGGCGCGATTCTGCTCGGCGCTGCCCTCGGAGACGTGCTCGGCGTCCGTCTCGCTCTGCGCATCGATAAGTCGCCGCAGCGTGGCCAGAGTCTGCTCGGTCATACTCGAGGCGGCCCGCGCGACGGCAAGTCCCTCGACGGCAAAGCGCGTCTCCATCAGATCCTGTAGGCAGTCCTTCGACAACGCCGGAACACGCACGCTGCGATTGGGCAGGTATTCAACTGCCCGCTCTGCCGCCAGTCGGTTCAACGCCTCGCGCACGGGCATCGCACTCGTCCCGAATGCGCTCGCCAGCTCTGCAATCTTCAGCTTCTGACCCGGTTCGAAGCCGCCGCGCATCAACCGGTCGCGCAGGGCGGCATAGACCCGTTCTTGAACGGTTTCGCGTTCGATCCGAGCCAAGCCCAATTGTGAGTAGTCAGGCATCGCGGTCCCGATCTTTGATCACGGATATATAATCAAAAACCGGCCACTCGGCAAGCGATTTCAGGATTATGACAGAGAGGATCCCGCTGTGCCCGGTGTGCGACGCCTGAAGGCCCGGCAACGGCAGTGCCCGCAGATCACGAGGATCTGGGGAAAACTTGCGGAATAACGATCGTGCATCGGACCGAGCTCCTGAGGTCGAACTGCGGTTTGCCGTTCGAGTGAGCTAAGAGCCGAGCTTTCGGACTCCTAGGTCGCGCGCGCCGAGCAAGGCCTGCAACTGCGGCGCGTCAATCGGCTTGGTGAGATGCAGGTCGAACCCTGCCTCGGCAGACCTGCGCCTATCCTCATCCTGGCCCCACCCAGTGACCGCGATGATCAGCAGCGAACGGCCACGCGCGCGCTTGCGAAGCTCGCGCGCCGCATCGTATCCATTGAGCTTCGGCAGTCCGAGGTCGAGCAGAACGACATCGGGGCGGAATGCCTCTGCAACCTCGATTGCCTCAAGGCCGTCGTGCGCCTCGCGGACCTCGTGTCCGAAGAGCTCCACCAGCTGACTGAGGCTCTCGGCCGCATCGGGGTTGTCGTCCACCACCAATACTCTTCGCCGGATGCCGGCGGCCCTCGCCTCGCGCCCCGGTCGTGAGGCAGCAAGACTTGCCCCCTCGATTGGCGCCACCGGCAAGCGCACGATGAATTCGCTGCCTTTTCCTGCACCGGAACTCTTCGCCTGTATGCCGCCGCCGTGAAGCTCCAGCAGCCCGCGTACGAGCGCGAGCCCGATGCCGAGACCTTCCGCAGCGCGCTCGATGGGAGAGGTGACCTGCGAGAACATCTCGAAGATCCGCGACAAATGCTCCGCCGGAATGCCGATTCCCGTGTCGCGCACATGAATAAACGCCTCATTACCCACGCGCTCTGCGCTCAGCCAGATGTGGCCGCCGCGCGGCGTGAATTTCGCGGCATTGTTGAGAAGATTGAGTACCACCTGCGTGATCCGGGTTGGGTCACCCATCAAATGGATTGCCTCCTCGGGAAGACTGACCGTGAGCGTATGTCCCGATGATTGCGTGAGCGGGCGCACGGCTTCAACTGCGTCGTTGAGAGGTGTGGCCAGGGCAACGCGCTCCATCCGCAACTGCACCTTGCCGCTTGTGATCCGCGACACTTCGAGCAGATCGTCGACGAGCCGGGTCAGGTGGCGCGCCTGGCGATCAATGATATCGCGCGCCGCGCTCTGCTCCACAGTTGCGCAACCCTGCCGGCGCATGATCTCGACCGCATTGCGTATGGGGGCAAGGGGATTGCGAAGCTCGTGCGCGAGGGTCGCAATGAACGCATCCTTGCGGTGGTCGGCGATTCGCAAGGCCTCCTCGGCCTGCCGCTGTGTTGTGATATCGGTGCACGTGCCGAACCAGTGCAGTACTTGCCCGCGATCGTCCTTTAACGGCATCACCCGTGTGAGGAAAATCCGAAAAATCTTGTCGGCGCCGCGCAGCGGAAACACCATCTCAAACGGCTCGCCGGTCGCAATCGACGTCTTCCAACGCTCGAGCACCGTCGGCAGCACCGCTGGATCGTGCACGCTTTGCCATCCCCAACCTTCCATGTCCGCCGGTGTGGTGCCGGTGTAATCGTACCAACGGCTGTTGTACCAATCGATCCAGCCGTCCGGTCGTGCCATCCATACAAGCTGCGGTATCGCATCGGCCAAAGTGCGAAAGCGGGCCTCGTTTTGGCGAGCGCTCTCTTCTGCTTGTCTGCGCTCGGTGATATCGATGCCGACACCAAAGAGCCGGGTCGCGCGGCCGTCCTCGCCGTAGATCGCGCGGCCGCGTCCATCCATCCAGCGCCACGAGCCGCAATGATGGCGAAAGCGAAACTCAATTGCGTAGTCCTTCCCGGTGGCAATCGCCGCCTCCACGGCTTTGAGGAGCGGCGGACGGTCCTGCTCGTGCACGAATTGCAAAAAATCGGCTTCGGTGCCCTTAAAGCCGCCTGGCGGCAAGCCAAAGAGCGCCTCAAGCTCGCGGGTCCACCAGACCTTGTTGGCTGCGAGATCGCGGACCCACGCGCCCATGCGTCCGCCACGCATAGCGAGCGAGAGCATTTCCTGGCTCTCGCGCAATGCGGATTCGGCGCTCAAGGTGCGACTCAATTCGCGGCCGTAGGCCAGTACGGCGGCCATGACCATCATTACACCCAAAAGTACCAAGGTGATGATGAGCAGATGCGTCGCCCATCGCGAGGCTTGCCCGAGTGTGTAGGAGAATGCATCCTCCAGAGGCTGCAGCTGCTCGTTAAGGGACTGCAGGTGCGCAACAATTTCCTCGATGCGCGCCGGATCTCGCGTTCCTTGAACCGTGGCTCGCAGCTGGATGGCGTCTGCGTTGACGCCCTCGATCAGGCGGTCACCCTGCTCCCAAATATCGATCGCACTCGCGATGAAGCGCATGGTGCGGAGGTGCACGAATATGGCTGACAGCGCGTCGATGTCGTCGGCGTTATTTCGCCCGGCCAGGAAGCCGCGGCGCGCGGCTTCATAATCGATGGAGCCCGTGGGGCGATCGAGCGCTTCGCGCGCCATTCTGTCCCCCAACGGGACAGCGATTGCGGACTGATATCTTTGATAATCGGACGCATCTCCGGAGCGCGCATACCGTACCAAATAGTAGACGGCGTCTTTTTGCGCCTTCGACCACAGTCCTTCGCCACCGACATAGGCGCGCACACCTGAAAGCACGAGCATGCTGGTCGAGGCAAGCGCGATTAATACTGCGACGGCCAGCAGCATCGGAACGATTGCCAGCCATAACTTGCGACGATTCGAGGCGCTCAGGTGCATCGCGCTATGCTTGCATGCCAAATAGCGGTCGCGGTCGTCGAAGCCGAACCGCCCTGGGCTGCCGTGCCTCCCGATGCAACGGCCGCGTCGGCCACTTGTCGAAGCGCCGCTTTGCGGACAAGGCTAAATTGGCCGATAGCCGACTCGGCAGGGCGGTCCGGGGTGCGCGTGGCCGCGGATTTGCCCCGCAAAAACACATCACCACATGCGTCGTGAGCGTCGATGCCGCTAAATGTATATTTGATATCGCAGAAATTCAATTTGTCGGCCGTGCTGTCGCCATCATCGGTGGCACAATATGCAGGCTCTACCACTCCGCCGAGGCGGTCGCGCTGATGCACTACTCAATTTTCAATCTCATGCGGCAGGCGCTGTCCGGTCACCGTGGTTGGGGGCCGGCATGGCGGGATGCCACACCGAAAAGCACGTACGATGTCGTCATCATCGGCGGCGGCGGCCATGGCCTTGCGACGGCGCATTATCTTGCGAAGGTCCATGGCATATCGAATGTCGCTGTACTTGAGAGAGGCTGGATCGGGTCCGGCAATGCCGGGCGCAATACCACGATCATTCGCTCGAACTACCTGCTCCCCGGCAATAATCCCTTTTACGAATGGTCGATGAAGCTCTGGGAGGGGCTCGAGCAGGATCTCAACTACAACGCCATGGTCAGCCAGCGCGGAGTTCTGAATATTTACCATTCCGACGCGCAGCGCGACACCTATGCCCGCCGGGGCAATGCCATGCGCATGCACGGTGTCGATGCCGAGTTACTCGATGCCGCGGGCGTGCGCCGCATGCTGCCATTTCTTGACTACGAGAGCGCGCGATTTCCGATCCACGGGGGCCTGCTGCAGCGGCGCGGCGGCACAGCGCGTCATGATGCCGTCGTCTGGGGGTTCGCGCGGGCGGCCAGCGACCGCGGTGTCGACATCATTCAGAACTGCGAGGTCACGGGGTTCATCCGCGCAGCCGGACGAATCGTCGGTGTCGAGACCACACGCGGCGCCATTCGCGCGAGCAAAATCGGCATGGCGGTGGCGGGCAGCAGCTCGCGGGTGGCCGCCCTCGCCGGCCTGACGCTGCCGATCGAGAGCCATGTGCTGCAGGCATTCGTGTCCGAGGCGATCAAGCCGTTCATTGCCGGTGTCGTCACCTTCGGGGCTGGACACTTCTATATCAGCCAGTCGGACAAAGGCGGCCTCGTCTTTGGCGGCGATCTGGACGGATACAACTCCTACGCTCAGCGCGGCAACCTGCCGACGGTGGAGGACGTCTGTGAGGGCGCCATGGCGTTGATGCCCGCGATCGGACGGGTGCGCGTGTTGCGTTCCTGGGGCGGAGTGATGGACATGTCGATGGACGGCTCGCCGATTATTGATCGCACCGGCATTGAGGGTCTGTATCTGAATGCCGGCTGGTGCTACGGGGGCTTCAAGGCCACACCGGCCTCCGGCTGGTGCTTCGCGCACTTGCTCGCACGCGATGAATCGCACGAAGTGGCGCGCGCCTATCGCCTCGATCGCTTCGCAAGCGGGCACCTCATCGACGAGCGCGGCGTCGGCGCCCAACCGAACCTGCATTGACCTTACGGATCGGCACCGAGCACCACCATGCGTATTCAATGTCCCTATTGCGGCGAGCGCGACCTGAGCGAGTTCGCCTATCACGGTGATGCCGCTTTCAGGCGTCCCGATCCGGATGCACCCGACGCCGCCGCGCGATTCTTCGAGGCGCTCTATCTGCGTGAGAATCCGGCAGGCCCGCATGAGGAGCTGTGGTATCACGCTTCCGGCTGCCGCAGCTGGTTGCGCGTCACGCGCAATACGCGCACGCACGAGATTCTGGCCGTCAGCTTCCCGAAGCCGTCCGCCAGCGCATGAACGCGCGTGAACAGCAGGAGGTAGCGCAACCCAACCGGCTCGCCGGTGCGGGTCGCATCGATCGCAGCCGCCCGTTGTCGTTCCGCTTCGATGGCAGGCGCTATACGGGGTTCGCGGGCGACACGCTCGCCTCCGCTCTGCTGGCGGCGAATGTGCGACTCGTGGGCCGGTCCTTCAAATATCATCGGCCGCGCGGCATTCTTACGGCCGGCTCCGAGGAACCGAACGCGCTCGTTGAGCTGCGTGACGGTGCCCGACGCGAAGCCAATACCCGCGCGACAGTGGCGGAACTCTACGACGGACTCGACGCGCGCAGTCAGAACCGCTGGCCTTCGCTGGCGCTCGACGTGGGCGCCGCCAGCTCGCTCTTCGCGCCGCTGTTGGTCGCCGGTTTCTACTATAAGACGTTCATGTGGCCCGCAGCGTTGTGGGAGAAGCTCTACGAGCCTGCCATTCGCCGCGCGGCGGGCCTCGGACGCGCAAGTCAGGAAGCAGATCCGGACAGCTATGAAAAGGCGCACGCGTTCTGCGATGTGCTCATCGTCGGCGCCGGCCCTGCCGGTCTGGCGGCGGCGAGCGCTGCGGCATCGGCCGGGGCCCGCGTCATTCTTTGTGACGAGGATTTTCTATTAGGTGGGCGGCTCAACAGCGAACGTTTCGAAATCGACGGCATGAGGGGCGCGTCCTGGGCGCAGCAGGTGGAGGCGGAGCTGCGCTCGCACCCTGAGGTGCGTATTTTGCGGCGCACGACCGTATTCGGAACCTATGACGGCGGCCTATCGGGCGCACGCTCGTTTGGTGCGCTGGAGCGTGTGGCCGATCATGTGCCGATACCGCCGGCGCACCAGCCGCGGCAGCGCCTGTGGAAAATCGTCGCCAAACGGACCGTACTCACCGCGGGTGCCGTGGAGCGGCCCATTGTGTTCGGCGGCAATGACCGGCCGGGCGTCATGATGGCTTCCGCCGTGCGCACCTATCTCAATCGCTTCGGCGTGGTGCCTGGCCGACGCGCGGCGCTCTTCACGACCAGCGATGATGGCTGGAAAGCCGCATTCGACCTCGCCGCGGTGGGCGTGCGGGTGGTAGCCATCATCGACGCGCGCCGCGAGGTCGCGCCCGCTCTGCTCGCAGCGGCGGAGCACATCGAGACGCAGGTCCTGTGCGGCGCGCAGGTTGTTGATGCGCACGGCGCGCGCGGCCTCGACCGCATCACGGTTCGCGATCACGCGGGTGAACGCGTGCAGTTTCGCGTCGATGTGCTGGCCGTGTCGGGTGGCTGGAACCCGAGCGTAGCGCTCTCTACACACGTGGGTGGGCGTCCCCGCTGGGCGGACACGATCGCGGCCTTTGTCCCGGACGGCATGCCGCGCGGCATGGTCGTGGCCGGTGCCGCAGGCGGCTCTTTCACGCTCGCGGACGCACTGCGCGAGGGGGCCGCGGCCGGTGCAGAAGCAGCGCAGGCGACGGGATTCACGACCGTGCCGCGGCCTGACTTGCCGGTCAGCGACGAGCTCACGGCAGTCGTGCCGCTCTGGTCCGTAGAGGCATCCGAATCCAAGGCCTTTGTCGACTTCCAGCACGACGTCACCTGCGAGGACGTTGCGCTCGCGGCACGCGAGGGCTTCCGCTCGGTCGAGCACCTGAAGCGCTACACAACGCTCGGCATGGCGACTGACCAAGGCAGAGCCTCCAGCATTAATGGGCACGCCATCATGGCGGCGCTCACCGAGCGCGCCATCCCCGAGCTGGGAACCACCACCTCGCGGCCGCCGTACACGCCGGTCGCGCTCGCGGCATTCGCGGGGATTCACCGCGGCAAGCACTTCAAACCCACGCGTCTCACCTCCGGGCATGCGTGGGCCGAGGCGCGCGGCGCGACCTTCATGGAGAGCGGCGACTGGCTGCGCGCGCAATGGTTCGCCGCGCCCGGCGAGACTGATTGGCTCTCGATCGTCTCACGCGAAGTCAAGACCGTGCGCTCCGGCGTGGGCGTCTGCGACGTATCAACGCTGGGCAAGATCGACATCCAGGGTCAGGGGGCCGCCTCGTTCCTCGACCGCGTCTATAGCAATCTTTTCTCGACCCTGCCGATCGGCAGGGTGCGCTACGGACTGATGCTGCGCGAGGACGGCCTCGTCATGGACGATGGGACGAGCGCCCGTCTCGCGCCTCGTCACTACATCATGTCGACCACCACCGCAAACGCCGCCAAGGTCATGCGGCATCTGGAGCACGCGCGCCAGGTCCTCTGGCCGGAGCTCGACGTGCAAATCGTTTCGGTCACCGAGCAGTGGGCGCAGTACGCCATCGCAGGTCCAAATGCGCGTCACCTGCTCGAGCGACTGCTGGGCGATGCGATTGATGTGTCGAACTCCGCCTTTCCCTATCTCGCCTGCGCGGAATTCGCCTGGCGCGGCGTGACCGCACGGCTCTTCCGCATCTCTTTCTCGGGAGAGCTCGCCTATGAGCTCGCCGTACCGGCCCGTTTCGGCGACTCTGCCATCCGCGCCATCCTGTCCGCGGGAGAACCGTTCGGCGTCGTGCCGTACGGCATCGAAGCGCTCAGCGTGATGCGCATCGAAAAGGGACACGTGACCGGCAACGAGCTCAATGGCACGACCACCGCGGCCGATGTGGGTCTCGGCCGGATGATGTCAACGAAGAAAGACTTCATAGGCCGAGTGCTCGCGCAAAGGCCCGGCCTCGCCGACCCCGACCGTCCGCAGCTCATCGGCATCAGACCCGTCGACCCGTCGGCGCGGCTCTACGGCGGTGCGCATTTTCTCAAGCTGGGTGAGGAAGCCACCCTCGCAAACGATCAAGGCTACGTCACCTCCGTCGCTTTCTCGCCCATGCTCGGGCACTGGATCGGATTGGGCCTCCTCGTCCGCGGTCGCGAACGCCGCGGTGAGCGCCTTCGTGCCCACAGCCCGGTACGTGGCGGCGAGGTCGAGGTCGAGGTCGTCGCGCCTGTGTTCTTTGATCCGGACGGCGCGCGCCTGCACGGCTGACCGGGCCTTGAATCAGCATTGCACCTGACTTTCATTGAACCTTTGAGAACCCATGGCTGACGATGCACTCACTGCACGGGCACCCTTCGGCGGCCTTGCGATCTCAGCCGCGCCGGGCAACGGCGTGCGGGTCGCCGAGCGCGGCGGGCTCGCACTCGCCACTGTCCACGTTCGCAGGGGCCAGATCACGGCGCTGACGGAGCGCGTGCGCGCACGCTTCGGCATCGAGCTACCGCCCGGACCGCATCGACGCGTGGCCGGCGACGTCGCCTTCGCCGGCATCGCCCCCGAGGCATGGCTCGCCAGCAGCGAGGAAGACAGCAACGGCTTTGCCCGATCCCTCGAAGCGGCGATTGGAGATCTCGCCTCGGTCGCGGACCAGAGCAGCGGCTACGCGGTACTGCGCATGACAGGTCCGAAGCTCCGGGAGACGCTGGCCAAGATTCTGCCGCTTGACCTGCACCCGCGTGTGTTCCTTCCCGGCGACGTCGCCTCGACGATCGCGTCACATGTCGGAGCTACGCTCTGGCGCCTGGAGGATGGCGCCGATGGCTCACCCGTGTTTGAGATTGCGGTGTTCCGCAGTCTCGCCGGAAGTTTCTGGCATTGCCTCGCCAGCAGCGCCGCCGAATTTGGCTTCGCCCGCAGGGAAACGCTATCCAGCGGTATGCCCAATCAGTGACTTCCCGGGGTGAGGCCCGCGCCGGGAGTCAATGTCACTGAAAGTCTGACGAGTCCTTATTAGCGCACCAGTCGGTTGTATTTCCTCAGCACCTCGCGCAACTTCGTATGCGACAGCGCGGTGACGTGGTGATTGTCAATACCGGTCATGTCCTCTGCCGCCACCATGGCGTTGACGACGGCCTCTTCGGTCGCCTGCACCGTGGCACCGAACAGCGGGTCGAGCGAGTCGTTCGGCAGCATCCGCAGGTCGGCGACGTGGCCGAGATCGCTGGCGCTGGGATTTGCGGTTGAGAACGCGATGAAAATATCTCCGGAGCCGTTGCCGGCAATGCTGCCGTTGCGGCCGAGACCGAGCGATACGCGGCGGGCAATTCTTTTCAGCTGATGGGGCAGCAGCGGCGCGTCGGTGGCGACGACGACGATAATCGATCCCTTTTCAACGATGTCAGAGGGAATGAGGGCATAGGGATCCTCAGCGGGTATCTCCCGCCCGACCGGTATGCCCGCGATGCGCAGGTTGTCGCGCGTGCCGTAGTTTCACTGAACGAGAACACCCACCGTAAACGCACCATCCTTGGCCGCGAGCCTGCGCGACGACGTGCCTATGCCGCCCTTGTAGCCGTTGCAGATCATGCCGGTGCCGCCGCCAACGCTGCCTTCCTCGACCGGGCCGGCATGCGCGCTGTCCAGAGCATGAAACACATGCTCCGCCTTGACATGGAAACCGTTGACGTCGTTAAGCCAGCCGTCCCAGGTCTCGGCGACGACCGGCAACGACCACCAACCGCCCGTCGCGTCCGCCGGGCCGTGTTTGACGCGCCACGCGATGACCGCATCGCGCACCACTCCGACGCTGTGAGTATTCGTGATCATGACGGGCCCCTCGAGGAAGCCCGACTCCTCGACCCATGTCGTGCCGGTCATTTCGCCATTGCCGTTCTGTGCATACCAGCCGGCAAACGAAAAGATCTGCATTGACGCCGCGCCGCGCGGCAGCACAGCCGTCACGCCGGTCCGCACGGGCCCTTCGCCCACCTGCAGCTTGCCGCTCCCGGAATTCAACGTCGTGTGGCCGACCAGTACGCCTTCGACATCTGTAATCGCGTTGAGCGGACCCGGCGTGCCGTCAAAGGGAACGCCGAGGTCGCGCGCGCGCGGCCGCGGTGTGGTACCGCCCGCGGCCGCGAGCGCAGCTGCCGTAATGAAAAGAATGAACACAGACGCAGCGGCAGCGCGAGCACTACGCAGCATGAGCAAAGCCCCCCTCGGATGTAGACCAGACGCCGAACCATACACGCCCAGCCTCCTCCGCGCGAAGAATTATATTCGATGCCGGGGAGGGAAAACTCTCACAGCACCCGTCGTTGCGCAGCGCCGGATTCTCTGCAATGGCCTGCCTCAGAGTTGGCTGCATCGAACCGCCAGGGTTCGAGCACGCCCGCCCCGTTCATCCATGCTACGGTGTCGGCCCATGGAAACGAGCCGACGCGATACGGGACTGATGCGCGCGGTGGGGCCGTGGGGTCTCGCCGCCAGCACCATGGGTATTGTGGTGGGGGCTTCAATATTTGTAGTGCCGGCCGCACTGGCAGCAAACATCGGTCCGTATGCGCCGCTCGCCATTTTAGTCTGCGCGATCGCGGTGGGCTCGGTGGCGATCTGCTTCGCCGAGGGCGGCAGCCGCATCGCGAGCAGTGGCGGCGCCTACGGCTACATCGAAGCCGCGTTTGGTCCGCTCGCCGGCTACGTCGCCGGCACACTGTTATGGGTTGGCAATGTGCTGGCTTCAGGCGGAATCGCGGCGGCTCTCGCGGACGTGGGGGTCACTTTGGTACCTGAGTCGTTCAAGGCTGCGGTGCACGCGATCGTGATCATTGGCACCATCGGCGGAATCGCGCTCGTCAACGTCGGCGGCATCACGCGCGGCATGCGCTTGGTCAATGCGACGACCACGCTGAAACTCATCCCACTGGCGATTTTCGTCATCGTGGGCCTGAGCGCCATTCATAGCGAGAATTTCCAGCAATCGGTGGCGCCCAACGGCACGGGTCTGGGGCGCGCCCTGATCCTCGCATTATTTGCTTTTATGGGAATGGAGACCTCGTTGTGTGCAAGCGGCGAGGTGGCGCAACCCGAGCGTACCATTCCGCGCGCATTGCTCCTGGCGATGGGGTCCGTGACGCTGCTGTACATGGGCATCCAGATCGCAGCCCAAGGCATACTGGGTCCGGCTTTGGCCTCCTCCAAAGTGCCGCTCGCCGATGCGATGGCGCAGGTAAGCCCGGCGTTGCGCTGGCTGATGCTGGCAGGCGCTGCTGCATCGATGTTCGGCTACCTGAGCAGCGACCTTCTTGCGAGCCCGCGCATTCTGTTTGCATTTGCGCGCGACCGGTTCCTGCCAAGCGCTCTGGGACGAGTGCACGCGCGCAGCCACGCGCCGCACGTGGCGATCATTTGCTATGCCACGCTCGCCGTTGGCTTGGCCCTCACTGGAACCTTCACGGAACTTGCGGTGCTGTCAGCGTTGGCCACTGCGCCCTTCTACATCGCCGGCTGCGCCGCCACGTGGCAATTGGTTCAGCGTGGTGTCGCCCACGCCGGCACGCCGCTCAACTTTCGCTGGTTGGGGATCGCAACCGCCCTCGGCATTATCAGCATGCTGCTGCTGATCGCCCTGGCAGCGCGCGACGAGATCATCGGCTTGCTGGTGCTCATTGGTGTCAGTGGCATGGCTTACCTGCTCCAGGATCAATTGGCCAAGCGATCGGCGAACCGCAAACGCACTTAGCAACGCCGCGCCACGCCCCCAGCTCAGCGCAGTTCACTCGTCCTCGTGATCAGGCTTCTCAAGCCGTCGAGTTCTGGCTTACCGCGCCTGATCCGTGCGCCGCCGCGGTGCGCCGCAGCAGCTCCCGGAGGGTGCCGAGCTCGCGCGCGCTCGGTGGATCAGTCGTACTGACCTGCGATGCATACCGAATCGGCCAGCCGGTAGCCCGTTCGATCATTGGGCGTTGCACGCCCGGATGGATCGACGCGACCTTGAGCTCGCGCGTCGCTGGATCGGGTTCAAGAATGCATAAATCGGTGACAACCGCCACGGGGCCCTTGCCCGGTAGGCCTGCGCGCGCGCGTGCATCGCCGCCGTCGAGAAAGCCAACCGACGTGACGAAGTCGAGTCGTTCGACGAAGGATCGGGCGCTCTGCTGCATGATGATCAGCACCTCACCTGCGAGGGCCGCGATCTCCGGCGCACCGCCCGCGCCGGGCAGACGCGTCTTCGGCTTGCGATAGGCGCCTATGACCGTCGTGTTGATGTTGGCGAAGCGATCGATCTGCGCGGCGCCGAGAAACCCGACGTCGACGCGCCCGCCCTGCAGGTAATACCGGAAAACTTCCGGGGTCGAGACCACCGTGTCGGCGCTTGTGGCCAACTCGCCGTCGCCAATGGACAAGGGAAGCACGGAGGGCTTCGCGCCAATGGTGCCTGATTCATAGATCAACCTGACGCGCGGCGCATGGCCCAGGCGTGCCAGGTTGGCGGCGGTCGAAGGCAGTCCGATGCCCACGAAGCACACAGCCCCGTCGCGTAATTTGCGCGCCGCCGCCACGGTCATCATCTCACTGGTGGTGTAGGAGTCCGACGTCAAGAGCGCTCGCCCGATAAAGAGACACCGCCCAGCAACGCTCGGAATTCCGCGAAATCGGCCGTCTGCAGGATGTGGCGCTGCATCCACTCGATAAAGGTGTCCCGATCGCGCGAAATGTCATTCCATGCCTTGTAGAAACGATTGTCACGCTCGTAGTATCCGAGCGCGTACGACGGAAATGCGCCGCCGGGCACCGCCGCAACCGCGCTGACCACCCATTCGGGCAGCACGCAGGCATTGGGCGGCGCGCACAGCTCGTCGACGATCTCCTCTACCGTAACAACCACCCGCTGCGCCGCGAGCGCAGCTTCCTTCTGCACTCCGAGAATGCCCCACAACAGCACATTGCCGCTGCGGTCGGCCTTTTGCGCGTGTATGACGGTCACGTCGGGTCGAATCGAGGGCGTGGCAGCCAGGCGCTCGTCGGTGAACGGACACTGGATGAAGCGGATTCGGTCGTTGTATTTGGGTAGATCGGAGCCCGCGTAGCCACGCATCACACTGAACGGAAGATTTGCCGCTCCTGCGACGTAGGCGCTCGCAATGTCAGCGTGGCTGCGCTCATCGATCTGCAAAGGGTGCGGCCAGTCGTTTTCAATCGCGTCGCGGAATCTGTACAACGACCCTGCTCCCGGATTGCCGCCCCAGGAGAATGTGAGCCGCGCCGCGCAACCCATGCCGATCATCTGATCGTAAATGAGGTCGGGAGTCATCCGCACGAGAGAGAGCTTGCGCCGCCGCTGGCGGATCACCTCGTGTCCCGCCGCAAAGGGAATGAGATGGGTAAATCCTTCGAGGGCGAGCGTATCGCCGTCGTGCACGTTTTCGGCGATGGCTTCCCGCAAAGACACGATGCGCGCCATAGATGCGATCTACATTACCGCAGGCGGCGGTGAAAACGGCCCAGCAGAGACATTGTTCGACTCCGTGCGCATCCGCCCATACGGTCTGCCAGCCGGTTTGCTACGGCACCGCCGCGCCGGAGGCAAACCCTTGGCCACCTCGTCAGCCCGAAGGATGAACGCGAGTTTCAGGGCGCAATGCGTATCGCTCTGACGTTGTCTTTGCCTATCGTCCCGGTGATTGTAGCAATTGCGTTCACATCCAGGTCATTCCACGCGATATTGAGATCGCCGAGCATTGCGCCGTTCTGCCACAGTCGAATGTCGGCGGAGAGCGTGTTCGGTGCAAGATACCAGTTCATCGTGCCGGTAATCTCCAGATCTTCCGTCCACTGCGTGTGTTCGAATTTGAATTCGTAACCGTAACCTTGCCGGACGTAGCTGAACTTACCGCCGCGCAGTCCGCCTCCGGTGCCGTAGGTGATCAGGAAGCGCGCGAGCGCATCCCCCACGGTTTCAAGCGCAGCGGTGGCGAGCCGCAGCTCGTGGGCAGTGGCTTGATTGCCGCGCAGCGCCTCCACAGGATCAAGCTCGTTCACGAATCTCGCGAAGCGGGGGACGGTACGGATTGGACGCACTTTCGGGATGCAGCTGGTGTCACCCGGCGCGAGCTCGACCACGAAACGGCGCACGATCGCTTGCACGCAATTCGTGGTGTCGCCGCCGTCGGGCAGAATCCCCACATCACTGAAATACCAGGCAGTGACGTGGGTCAGATTGGGAATCACGAGATGTACGACATCGGGGAACTGGCGCGCCGCCTGGTCCGCGTCCACCACCGAAGTCACCGAATCCAAGTCGCCGGAGAGCACCAGTGTCGGCGTGGGAGGAAACACCGGATGCGGCGGCAATGCATCACCCTGCGGGTACTCCGGTAAGGGCTCCGGCCAGTCGAGGCATGTCGCGAGCGGCGTCGCGTTGGCCTCGGATGCAAGCGCCTCGTCGATCGTGAAGGGCGCGAACAGGTCAGGCCGATTCACGCGCGCCGCCTGGATCGCGCTGTCGTATTGCCGGCGACGCTCCGCCGACGATGCGGTGAGCTTATAGAAGAGCGGGTACTCCTCGCAGACGACGTCCTGGTAGAGGCCATAGCTGAAAGCGCGCGGCGGGTCCGGAAAGGGCGTGTTGTATTCGGCCGCGAGGCGCAGCAACGGAATCGCATCGTTCGAGTCGAACCACGCGCGTGCCGCCGCGTCGAGGTCCCGATAGGTGCTGGGTGAGTCGCCGAGGCTGTCGATGAGGAGGAACAGCATCGACACATCCAGTGTCGTCTTCCGCGGGATTCCATTCGCATCCGGCGCCGTGCCGCTGATCGAATGTTGCCGGACCTCGTTCAACAATGCCCGGATGCGCGCAATGGATGTGCCCCCCAGTGAGCGGCACGGAGGCGAGCGCGAGCACACCAGATCCAGTCCGTCGATTCCGGCCAGCCAATCGGTGGGAAACCAAGCATCCGGCGGGCGCACCGGGTATGCGCTGTCGAGGATGATGCTGCGCAGGCGGTGCGGATAGCGCGCGGCGAAGGTCTGCCCGACATAGGTCCCGTAGCTGTCGCCGTAGTAGTCGACCTCGGCAATCTGCAGCGCATCCATGACGCCGACGATATCGGCCACGGCGAGTTCCGTACGGTAGAGGGCCGTTCTGCGTCCAAGCTGCTCACCGCAAGCCTTGATCCCGGCGGGGCTGTTGGGATTGCCATTCTGAATCGCAGGGCAATCGATGGCGCCTGAAGTCCCGGTGCCGCGCTTGTCAACGATCAGAATGTCACGACGGTCGCGCAGCTCGTTGAATATATTGATATACGCATCGCGCGTGCCCGTGGAGGAATAGCCCGGGCCGCCTTCCTGCGGCAGAATTGTGCCGATGGCCGCACGGGATTGGTCGCGACGCGGGTAATACTCGAAGCCGATCGAGATGGTGCCGCTCACGGTACCCGTCGGATCCAACGCTCGCGTAATTGAACCGCAGTAGCCCGTATAGACGGTGTTGCAGTACTTGAGGTCGACACTGCCGACCGTGATCTGCTGCGGCGGTGTCGCGTGCGCCGAGCTTGCGGCGCCCCACAGCGCGAACAGCAACGCTGTTCCTGGTGTAAGCGAAAGTCGTGAGGCCTTCATCGCGCCGATCCCCTGCGCCGTCTTTGTTGTTGTCGAGCTATTCATGCACGGCGCCGCCGGCGCCGTCAACCGCGCACCGGGGGTGAAGACCTTTCGCAATCAATCGCGCTACCGAAGCCCGAGGTTGCAGGGCAGCAAAAAATACAAATCGATGGATGACCGCGCCGGGCCCGGCATCTTGATTCGACGGCAAGAGCCCTCAAGAAAATTATGTCACGTTTGCTGACGCTGCCGCGTACGCAAACCTGGGGCCCGCGGCGGCGCCTTTCCGCATGGAGGGCGCGTTGGATCGCATGCGACGCGTCCTGCAGTAGTATGCTCCGTGCCCGGCGCAATTGACGTCCAACCAGGGTGCGAGCACATTGGCGGCAAAATTCACAGACGCCGCAAGTCAGCGCAGTGCGGGTGGCATCCAGCAGTTTTGGTCGTCGGCGGGCGATCCGCCGCTACCCCGTGTGAGTCGCGCGCAGGGCGTGCACGTGTGGGACGCGAGCGGACGCCGCTACATCGACGTGACCTCGGGGCCCGTCGCCGTCAACCTCGGGCACGGCAACGAGCGTGTGCTGCGCGCGATGCAGGAACAATCATCACGGATCTGCTTCGCATACCCCAGCACCTTCGAAAGCGAGAGCAATCTGCGCCTCGGCGAGCGGCTCGCAGAGCAGTCGCGCATGGGTCTCAACCGCGCATTCTTCGTCTCGAGCGGATCGGAAGCGGTAGAGAAGTGTCTGCAGTTCGCGCGGCGCTACGCGCTCGCAAAAGGGCAGACGGCACGCTACAAAGTGATCAGCCGCAATCCCTCGTACCATGGCAGCACGGGTGCCACGATGGCGCTCTCCGCCGATCCGGGCTACGCCGCGTACTTGCCTCCCGGGCACAACGGGATTCATATTCCGGCGCCGTGGAGCTATCGCCCGCTCGCTGGCATGGACGCAGCCGCCTCTGCGCTGCGGTGTGCGGAGGCGTTGCGCGCTGCGATTCAGGCGCAAGGCGGCGAAACGGTGCTGGCCTTTATCATCGAGCCCGTCATGGGGTTCTGTGGTGGCGCGAATCATGCGCCCGCTGCCTACTACCGCCGCATCCGCGAGATCTGCGACGAGTTCGGCGTGCTCCTCATCTTTGACGAGACCATCAGCGGTGCGGGCCGCACGGGTAAGTTTCTGGCGGCTCATTGGTGGCCGGATGCGCAGCCGGATCTCGTCACGCTCGCCAAAGGAATCGGTGGCGGCTACGTCCCGCTGGCCGCCTTCCTCGCGCCCGAACGCCTCGTCGACGCCGTCGTGCAGGCTGGCGGCTTCCACTTCGGCCACACGCACAAAGGTCATCCACTCGCGTGCGCGGTCGGACTTGCGGTGCTCGAGGAAACCGTGGATCGCAGGCTCATCGACCATGCGCACGACCTGGGTACACACCTTCGCGTGCGCTTGGCCGAATTGAAGGGCGGGCTCTCGATTGTCGGCGATGTCCGCGGCCTGGGTCTGCTGAACGCCGTCGAGATCGTCGCCAACCCGGCAACTCAGGCGATGCTGCCGCGCACGCTCGACGTCGTCGGTCGCATCCAGGCACTCGCGCGCGCGCAGGGGCTGCTGATCTACGGCCGCCGCAGCCATGGCGGGGTGTTCGGCGACTGGATCATGGTGACGCCGCCGCTGATTGCGACCTCAACGGACATCGACGAAATCGTCGACGGCCTGGCGCGTGTGCTGCGCGCCTATCGCGACGAGCTGCACGCGGCCGGGCTCATCGACGTTGCAGCATGATGGCACGTGCCGCACGGATCTCGTTCAAAGTCGCCTCACGTTCCTGCGAGGTGTTGTAGCCCGGGTGTGCTGCGGCCGCCGCTTCCAGCCGATCGATCCAGTTCAAAAAATACTGAGCGTCGCTGCCGCAGTGAGTGGCGCCACCGGCCGCGCGGAAGAAGAATGCGTTTGTGGTTGCGTACGGGTAGAGGTCGAAGATATCGGGACTCGCCGCATCGTTCCAGGCTCGCAGCAACAGCCAGCCGTCGCGGGTGACCGGCAGCCTTCCCGCGAAATCCGCGGACACGCGCGGGCCGCTGAGGCGGATCGTGCGGACGACCTTGCCATCCATGACGAGCTCGAGATGATCGACGGGTACGATCGAACGCAGGAAGCCCTTGTAGCTGAGCCCGCCTGCGCCGGAGGGCACCGCGAACTGGGCCCCGGGTGGTTGGCCTTCGAGCGTCAGGCCGAGGAGCGGGCCGTTAGTCGCGAGTGTTCGTCCCGCGCGTAATCCAGCGAGCCATCGATCCCGGCGTGCCGAAGGGTCGGCACGGGCGTCGGCCGGGCCCGCGGAGTCGGCGAACACGTAGACGCGATTCATGCCGACCGGCCCGCGCATGGATGCGAAGTTCGCCATCGCATCCGTTCCGGCGGCCGCCGCGGGCCGGAACCCGCAATTCAAAAGGCGGTACCAGACCGCAGCCGATGTGCGGTGCTCGCTGAAGCCCAGCACTTCGTAATAGTCCACTTTCCCGAGCGCCACGTCGACCGGCAGTTCGCTGGTGAGCGCCTGCGGTGCGCCCGGGTCCGGCATGTCATCGAACGGATGGACGTAGCCCACGAGCGCGCCCTGGGCATGCGCAAGATCGGCCACCGCGGCGTTGGTCGGATACACACTGGCAGCCGCCGTGTTCGCGTAGGCGGAATAGCCGGGAATGAGATAGTGGTCATTGAGACCGAGGAGCCCCAGATGGCCCCAGTAACTGGTGTGATATTCCTGCCCATGTGCCAGCAGCACCGCGTCGGTCGAGGCGGCATCCGGCGACGGGGAGAAGTAGCCGATGTCGGGAATCCGCTGTTCCTTGTTCACCACGAGGTCGAACACGACATCCAGATCCTCGGCCGCGGCCTGCCGCACCAGCCGCTCGGGCGTGTCCCGATAGGTGCCGCCGTAGTTCATGTGCACGTGTACATCCGCGCTCTGCCATTGCTCGCTCCAATGGGGCGGGAGCGCGAGGGGTTGCAGCGTGATGTCGACATTCTGGAGACCGCCGGCTGCCACCTGCACGGAGCGATGCGCGATCTGATATTCGAGGCCGCGCCACACGGTGAGTGAAGCGGCGCCCGCGGGAAGCGTCATCCGTGCGTCGCCGTCGCTGTGAAAGTAGTGCGTCTCGAAGGCGCTGTAACGCCGGTCAAATCCGTCATCCGCCCGCATCCAGGCGTCATCGGGGGCATAGGCGCGTCCGTCGGAGGCGATGATCGCGATGCGTGCGCTCAGGGGCCTGCCTTCGCCATCGAGCGTTCGCAGCCGCAGCTGTCCGGTGGGCTGCAAATAGCGCCTGCTGCGGATCTCGAGCCTGCGCTGAGCTCCGCCAACCGCATCCTGAAGCCAGATCTCCGTGGACCCGGCGCGGTTGGAGATGAAGGCAATGCGCGCGCCGTCGGGCGACCAGCGCGCGCCGGTGGCATCGAATTCGCCGAAGGAGAGCGGTATCGGGTCGCCGCCGCCGGCGGCCGTGGTGATCCACAACTGGTGCCACTGGCGGCCCGCGTACGAAGAATAGAGTACCCGCGTGCCATCGGGGGACCATGCCGGTCGCGCCTTCCAGGTCGTCTCTTCGACCCGGATGGCGTGAGGCTCGGCGGTCGCGGACAGCGCACGGCGCCACAAAGCACCGGTTCCGTACACCGTCTCTGGATTGCCGACGTAGATGAGCTCGCGGCCGTCGGCAGACCACGTCGGACTGAGCTCGTGGTCGAAAGGACTGTAGTAGTAGCGCTCAACGGCGCTGCGGCGTTCGGGCCAGACGGCACGTCCGGTTAGCCCTTGCGGGCCGCGGACACCCACGAATATATGGAAATGTCCGGTGCCGGCGGTGGACACCCAGGCGAGGTGCTGCCCATCGGGGGACCAATGCGGCTCGACATTCACGCTTTTATTGCGGGTGAGCTCGCGCACCGCGCGCGAGGGCAGATCGAGCTCTGCAAGTTCCAGAGCATCGTCGCGATAGCGCACGAACGCGATGTGCTCACCGTCGGGCGACCAGTCCGGCTGGAAATCGTAGCCGGGTCCGGCGACGAGCTCTTCGGCCTCGGTGGACTCGAGGTTCTGCCTCCAGAGGCTCCCCTGCATCGAGTACACGAGGGTGCGGCCATCCGGCGCGAAGGCCACCGCGCTCGGACCGCTCGTCAGCTGCGGCAGATACATCTCGCGGAAATAGTAGCTGTGCGGGACGTCGATCTGTCTGAGCACCGGCTGCCGCTGCGCCGCAGCGGGCGGCGGCGCCCATGAGCCCAGACAAGCGCCTCCGCAAGCCAACAGCTTCAGCACCGAAATGCCCGCCGGCCACGGCGAGCGCGGCATCAGCGCGACTCCGCCTGGGCTTCGCGCAGCGACCGCTCAAGCACGGCGAGGCCTTCATCGACCAGAGTGGCGTCGATCATGAGCGGTGGTATCAGCCGGATGCCGCTCGCGCCACATTCGAGCAGCAGGAGACCGTTGTGATAGGCGCTGTGGACGATTTTCGTCGCGAGTGCCTTGGCCGGTGTCTTCGTGGTGCGGTCGCTGACGAATTCGATGCCGATCATGAGTCCGCGTCCGCGCACCTCCCCGATGAACTCGAACTCCTGTGCGAGCACGGCGAGGCGCGCGAGCATGCGTCGGCCCATGCGCTGGGCGTTGTCGGCATAGCTCTTCTTCACCAGATCGAGCGTTGCAAGCGCCGCCGCACAGCACAGCGGATTGCCACCAAAAGTATTGGCATGTGCGCCGGGCGCCCATTTGTCCATGATGTGCTTGGGCGCTACCGCCAACCCGATGGGCAGTCCCGAACCCAGCCCCTTCGCGAGCGCCAGCACGTCCGGCCTGACCCCCGAGTGTTGCCAGGCGAACATTTTCCCGGTGCGGCCGATACCGGCCTGCACCTCATCAAAGATCAGCAGCATGCCGTGGCGGTCGCACAGCTGCCGCAAGCCGGCGAGAAATCCATCCGGCGGTACGACATAACCGCCTTCGCCCTGGATCGGCTCGACCAGGATGGCGGCGACTTCGTCGGCCGGGACATTGCGTTCCAGCAGTTGCTCGATATACGCGATCACGGCGCGGCCCTGATCGTCGCCCGCGAACAACGGCCGATACGGATTGGGATACGGCACATGCGTAACCCCCGGCATCGTCGGGAAAAAGCCCTTCTGCTGCGTGTATTTGCTGGCGGTGAAGGCCAGAGCGCCCATCGTGCGACCATGAAACCCGCCCAGAAAACCGATGTAACGCGAGCGCCCCGTCGCGTAGCGCGCGAGCTTCAAGGCCGCTTCCACCGCCTCCGCACCGGAATTTGCGAAGAATGAAACGGCCGGCCCGCTCACCGGATCCAGCTCGCGGATCAGTTCGGCAAGCTGCACCTGCCCTTCGTGCCAGTAGTCGGAGGAGATGTGCAGAAAGCGCCCGGCCGCCTCCTGAATCGCCGTGACAACCGCCGGATGGCAGTGCCCCGTCGAGCACACGGCGATCCCGGCAGCGAAGTCCACGAAACGGTTGCCGTCCACGTCCCACACTTCGGCGCCGCGCCCGTGGCTCATGACGAAGGGATAGTCGCGGACGTAGCTCGGCGAGACGACCTCGCGATCGCGCTCGATGAGGGCGCGCGCTTTGGGGCCGGGCAATCGGGTCTTGAGCCGGGTGTCGTTCATCGCAAGGTGCTCCGTGTCATTCGACGAGCGTCTGCGACTGCTCGCGCTGATAGAGGGCCAGATAGTAGGACGAGGCAATCGCCTTGCCGGTGTTGCCGGAGCCTTTCCAGCCGCCGAAGGCCTGATACCCGGGCCACGCGCCGGTGGTGGCGCCCTGCGGGCGATTCGCGTAGGCGACACCGGCTTCAATGTGATCGAAGAACCAGCCCACCTGCGCCGGATCGCCGTAGAAGCCGGCCGTGAGTCCGAGCGACGTCGCGTTCGCGCGCGACATCGCCGTGTCGAGGTCCGCTACCCGCGCGAGCATCGCGATCGGCAGGAACATCTCCCTTTGCCAAAGCGAATGCCCTGGCGCCGCCGCGGCGAGTGTCGGCGCGCAGAAGAAACCCGCGGCGAGTGCGCCGCCGGTCAGCGCCTTGCCGCCACTTAGAATATTCGCGCCGCCTGAACTGAGCTCGGCGCAGAAGCGCGCATAGTTCTTGTACGCGCGCTCGTTGATCACAGGTCCCATCCAATTCTCACGCCGCAGCGGATCGCCGACGCTCACAGCAGCCATCGCCGCGACGAGTCGCTCGATCAATTCGTCGGCAACGGCTTCCTCCACGTAGATGCGCGATGCGGCCGAGCACTTCTGTCCGCTCAAGCCAAAAGCCGAGCGAACGATGCCGGTCGTGGCGCGCTCCAGATCCGCTTTCGCGCTGACGATGACCGGATTCTTGCCGCCCATCTCTGCAATGCACGGCCGCGGCCACGCGCCTGTGCTCATGCGCTGAACAATTTGCATTCCAACTTCATGCGAGCCCGTGAACGTGATGCCCGCCGTGGCCGGATGATTCACGAGTGCCGCGCCGGCGTCCTCGCCGCGGCCGCTGAGATAGTTGAACACACCGGGGGGAAGACCCGCGTCTCGCAGGCAGTCGGCGAGCAAGCGCCCGGCCCACGGCGTGTCCGTGGCGCCCTTCAGTACCACCGTGTTGCCGGTGACGAGCGCCGCCGCCACCGGACCGCCCGCAAGCGCGAACGGAAAATTGAAGGGCGTGATCACCACCCACACGCCATAGGGTTTCATCACAGAGCGGTTGCGGCTGCGGTACTCCGGAAGCGGATCATCCGGCAGCGCATGGTCGAAATCCTGCCGTTCATAGTCGGCGCAATACCCTGTCAGGAAATCCGCGGTCTCCTGCACCTCGCCGAGCGCTTCCATGCGATTCTTGCCCACTTCGAGCGCCACGGCTGCGGCAATGTCGTAGACACGCTCTTCGACGAGCTCGGCCGCGCGGCGCAGAATGCGGTTTCGGGCCGCAACCGGGGTGCGACTCCAGGCGGCAAAGGCGGCCTGCGCGGCAGCCATCGCCTGGTTGGCTTCGTCAACTGTCGCCTGTGGGAATCTTCCGAGCACTTCGTTGCGATTGATGGGCGAGCGCAGCTCCTGGGTCACTTTCGCCGCACGGTCCGCCCCGTCGATGAAGTTCGCATGCACCCGGCCGAGTTCGCTGCGCACACGCGTGACCGCCGCCTCGAAGCGCTCATGGAGCGCGGCCGGCGGATTGAACATGGTTGAGTAAGTGAGTTTATAGTCCATGACGCCTGATGAAGACGCTAAACCTTCCTGCGCACACATGAAGCTGGGCATCACCTTAAGCCGGGCGACTCGCCGGCGTCCACTATTGGAGTTCCTGCGCGCGCGAACGGGCCCGAGCCCCCGCATCGAGCGCCGCCCGCGAAGGACACCTCTAATATGCACGACGCTGAGCAGCGTCGGCACGGGTTGTGACATGAATCGACTGAGGCGCGTGGCACGCAAGCGTGGCCTGGCGCGCGTGATCTTGACGCGCGATTCTGCAGATCGCGAAATTCCCGGGCGGGCGGATTGCGCGGCTCTCGCGGCCGCAGGTGTGGGCGCTTGAACACATCGTCAGCGTCTGCAGCAGAAACTGCAGGCGAACTCGCACTCATGCGCGGCGTACCCAGGGCGCGGATCGCCGCGCTCGCCGCCATTGAAAGGGAGCGCTTCACGGCTGCACGGCCCCGGTCCCATGCGCTCGCAACCGGGTCGGCGAGCTTCTACGGTGGCGTGCCGATGCATTGGATGCTCGACTGGCCGCTGCCCTTCGTGCCGGTCATCGCCGATGCACGCGGCGCGACGCTGACCGACGTCGATGGCATCAAGCTTGCGGATTTCTGTCTCGGCGACACGGGCTCGATGTTTGGGCACTCGCCCGCCGCGGTCGTACGGGCTGTGTGCGCGCGCGCGGGCCACGGCTTCTCTTACATGCTGCCCAGCGAGGACGCGCTTGCGGTTGGGCGGCTGCTGCAGGAGCGCTTTGCGCTGCCTCACTGGCAGATCGCGACAACGGCCTCCGACGCCAATCGCTTCGCGCTGCGCATTGCGCGCGGAGTGACCCATCGTTCCCGCATTCTGATTATGAACGGCTGCTATCACGGGGCGGTCGACGAGACCTACGTGTCACTGCAGGCGGGGCGCGCAGTCAATCGTCCGGGACTCATTGGCCAGTTCGTCGATCTCAGCGCTGGCACAAAGGTCGTCGAGTTCAATGACGTGCCGGCTCTGGAGGGCGCGCTCGCCGATCGCGACGTCGCCTGCGTGATCACCGAGCCGGTGCTGACGAATTGTTGCATGGTGCTCCCGGAGCCCGGTTATCACGAAGCCCTGCGGCGTGTGACGCGTGCCACGGACACCCTGCTCCTCATCGATGAGACCCATACGATTTCGAGCGGGCCCGGCGGCTACACCCGGGCGCACGGACTCGATCCCGATTTCCTGGTCGTCGGCAAACCCATTGCCGGTGGCGTGCCAGCGAGCGTGTGGGGTTTCACGGAGCCGATAGCGGCGGCCTGGGACCGGATTCGCACGGAGAAGGCCCCCGGGCATTCTGGATTCGGCACCACGTTGTCGGCCAACGCGCTTGCCATGGTGAGCATGCATGCGACGCTGCGCGAGGTCATGACAGATGCGGCGTACGCGCACATGGACGCACTGGCAAGCCGCCTTGCGGCTGGGCTCGGCGCGGTGATCGAACGGCGCCGGTTGCCATGGCACGTCGTGCGCGTCGGAGCGCGAACCGAATTCATCTGTGCCCCGGGGCCGCTGCGCAACGCCTCGGAGGCCGCACGCGCGCTCGCGCCCGAACTTGAGCAGGTGATTCACCTGGGTCTCATCAATCGCGGGTGCCTCATCGCGCCGTTCCACAACATGATGCTGGTGTGCCCGCAGACGACCCGTGCCCAGGTTGACACGCTCATCGCCGCGTTCGGCGAGGTGATCGGTATTCTGATCGGCTGAACCGCCGACCGGGCTTGCGTGGGCCGCTTTCGGGCTGACTCTCGCTCGTTCTATCCCAGCGGATTGAGCGCTTGGATTGGCGCTCCGGTTGCGCAACGGCATTTCCACCCGCCCGGGAATCGCGTGCTACGCTCACTTCTTTGAGCGCCGCGGCCGGCGACGGCTGAAAATCATGACCGCGCCCCGACCCAAAGCGACCTTCGAAGAGAGCCTCCGCCAGGCGCACGCGATGTTGCGCGCCGGCCGCGCCGCCAGCGCCGAGCGGGCTCTGCGGGCACTCGAAGCGCAGTTTCCGGGCGAGATCAATTGCCTCTGGCTCCTGGGCGCGGCCCTCCTGGCGCAGGACAAGATCCCCGAGAGCATCGCCACGCTGGAACGTGTTCTCACCGGTGCACCCGACTTCACGCACGCACGTGTGGACCTGGCGCGGGCCTACCGGCGCGACGGTCGGGCCGCGCAGGCGCGCGAAGAGGTGCGGCGCGTATTGCAGAAAATGCCGCATCACCACCTGGCATGGCTCGCGTACGGTGATGTGCTCGTCGACCTCGAACAGTACACGAATGCACGCATCGCCTTCGAGCGCGCGCGCCAGTGTGATCCGCAGCGACCGCAGGTGGAGAAAGCCACCGCCGCGCTGGTCGCAGACGACCGCAAAACCTCCGAGCGCATCTTTCGCGACATTCTGCAGACAGAACCCAGTCACGTGGCGGCGCTGTGCGGTCTTGCGGCACTCTCACTCGCGGCCGACGTGCCCCACGATGCGGAGCGCCTGCTGCGCCATGCCCTGAAACAGTCCGAGCACAATCCGCTCACCTGGCGCGGGCTGGGGCAAGTGCTCATGGCGCTCGGACGCCTCCAGGAGGCGGATGCGGCTGCCCGCCATTTCACCAAAATCGAGCCTGAAAACCCGCAGAGCTGGATCACGCTCGGCGCCGTGTCGACACGGCTCATGCGCCAGCAGGAGGCGCTCGAGGCGTACGAGCAGGCGGCGCGGCTTCAGCCCGAAGAAGCGCGGCTGCGGCTGTCGATCGGCCATATTCACAAGACGCTCGGCCGGCGGCACGAGAGCGAGAGCGCCTACAAGGCGGCGCTGGCATTGGATCCGGGGGTTGCGGAGGCCTACTGGAGTCTGGCGGACCTTAAGAACTACTCCTTCAGCGATGCCGAGATCGCTTCAATGCAGCATCTGCTGGCGAGCGACGAGCGTGAGCGCTTGAATGCGGCGCAGCTGTGCTTCGCTCTTGGGAGGGCTTTCGAACAGCGCCAGCAGTACTCCGACGCATTCGCCCACTACGCCCGCGGCAACGCACTGCGGCGCCTCGATGCGCCGTTCGATATCGAACTCTTCGAACGCCGCACGGCACGCATTCGTGCGTTCTTTGACAGCGCATTCTTTGCCGAGCGCGCCGGCAGTGGCGATCCGAGTGCCGCGCCGATTTTCATCGTGGGCCTGCCACGCTCCGGGTCCACGCTGGTGGAGCAGATCCTCGCGAGCCACTCGCGCGTGGAGGGCACCATGGAGCTGCCCAACATCATCAACATCACGCACCAGTTTGACGACATGGTCGCAAGCCGCGACGGCTATCCGGAAACGGTGGGCACCGCCCCGGTGGGGCTGCTCAGCGCCCTCGGCAGCCGCTATCTGGAGGACACCGCGGCGCTGCGCACGGGGCGTGAGCACTTCACCGACAAGCTGCCCAATAACTTCAGCCACGTCGGACTCATCCACGCGATCCTGCCGCACGCGACGATCATCGATGCGCGCCGTCATCCAATGGACTCGTGCTTCAGTACGTTCAAGCAGCACTTCGCCGAAGGACAAACGTTCAGCTACGACCTTACGGATCTCGGCCGTTACTACCGCAGCTACCTCTTGCTCATGGACCACTGGGATACGGTGCTGCCGGGTAAGGTGCTGCACGTTCAGTACGAGGAACTGGTGCGCGATCCGGAGGCGAATATCCGCCGGCTGCTGGAACACTGCCGGCTGCCCTTTGAGCCGGCGTGCCTGTCCTTTCACGAAACGCGGCGCTCCGTACGCACCGCGAGTGCCGAGCAGGTGCGCCAGCCGCTTTATACTTCGGGCGTCGGCTACTGGCGCCATTTCGAGGCGGAGCTAGAACCCCTGCGACGCGCGCTCGGCGACAGTCTCGGGCGCTTCGAGTGACCGTGTTGCTAAAATGCAGCCCCACCAGCCGCTGTTGAACGACTGTTGACTAAGGACGTGCGCTCAAAGGATGATCCGGGAGACGTCCTCAGCCCATGGCTGAGTGCCGGACCGACAATAAGTGGGCCGAGGGAGATCTCTGATGCGTTCACGTCACCGGAATCGTGCGGGACTCTATATTCCCAAAGCGTCCGCGGCGCTCGCGCGTGGGCCCGGCTCGAAGATCGGACTGGCAGTAGCCGCAGCCCTCGCTGGGTTCGCCGGCCCGCGCGCGCCCGCGCTCGCGGCAGAAGCGGACAACACCTCCTCGGGGGGCCTCGCGGAGGTGGTCGTCACGGCACGCAAGCGCCAGGAGAACCTGCAGGAGGTTCCTCTGAGCATCGACGTGTTCACGAAGAAGGACCTGCAAAACCTCGGCATCACGGGAATCGACGACTATGCAGAAAAGGTGCCGTCCATTTCTATCGTCAGCACGGGCCCCGGCACCCAGTTCTTTGTCATGCGCGGCGTTTCCGACGGCAGCAACCCGAATTTGGCGAACACCTCCGCAACAGGATTTTTCATCGATGACATGTCGCTGAGCTGGCAAGGCGTCCAGCCGGACCTGCACCTGTACGACATCGAGCGCATCGAAGTGCTCAACGGCCCGCAGGGGACAACCTTTGGCGCGAGTTCCATGTCGGGCGCCATACGCTACGTCACCAACAAGCCGGATGTGAATGCGTTCAGTGCCGGCGTCGACTTTACCGGCGGGCAGATTCAGGGCGGCCAGCAGGACTGGACTGAGGAGGGCTTTTTGAATGCCCCGCTCATTCCCGGGATACTCGGTTTGCGGCTTTCCGCCTTCAGCGACTCCCATGGGGGCTTTATCGATAACCGCTTCACGACGCGCCACTGGGTCAACGGCACGGTGTCCAACAACGCCGAGTGGACGCGCAACGATTATAACCGCGAGCATGTCGAAGGCGGCCGGCTCGCCTTTAAGGGGGTACTCAACGATCAATGGAGTGCCACATTCACCGCCGGCTTTCAGCGCCAGAGCACTCTCGGCGCGTGGGACGAAGATCCCAACCTGACGCCCCGAACCGTCGAGCGCTTCGGGCCCGAAAGCCATCGCTTCGAAGCCAGAACGTGGGAATTTCACGTGGACGGCGACGTCGGCATCGGGGACCTGGTCTTCGCGAGCACTTACTGGGCACTGCCCACGCGCCAGGAGAACGAGTACTCGGAGTACATGCAGAACTTCGGGGGAGCTTTCGGCGTGCCAGGTTCCAACGAGGGCATCACCTGTCTCAACGACCCGGTCTACGGCACCGGGCCGTATACCGGCTGTCGGGTGCCGCTTCAGTACTTCGAATACCACACGAACCCGGAGCGCTGGTCCGATGAGCTCAGGCTCGCATCCAAGCCGGGTGGACGGTTCCACTGGCTCGGGGGGTTGTACTGGGAGAGGACCCGGGACAAGAACTCCGGCCAGACCTACTACGTGCCGGGACTGCGGACCAACAGTCCGGCGTTTGAGTACTACAACGCCTACAACGGCGCTCCGCTGGGTTCCACGTCGCTGCCCCCCGGGCAGTGGTATGCCTACACCACGCGCACGGATTACCTGCAGACTACCGAGTTCGCGGATATCAGCTACGACCTCACGAGCAAGCTCAACGTCGAGGCGGGCGAGGTGCACTTCCATTCCAATTTCCGGTACTACAGCCCCTATGGGCAGTTGGCTTACGCACCAGCGTCGCCGAGCCTGAGCGTGGGCTCCTCCAACAAATGGGACAGCAAGGTCGGCGTCAACTACAAGCTCACGGACAAGGTGATGCTGTACGCCGACTTCGGGCAGGGATTCCGCGACGGCGGCACCAATTCCGGATATCCCCAGTCCTGCTACAACAAAGGCGTGCCGCTGAGCTACGTGCCTGACACGCTCAATAATTACGAGATCGGCTGGAAATCGACGCTTCTCAACAACCGCATGATCTGGAACAGCGCGGCCTACCTGATGAACTGGAAGAATCTGCAGACGATCATCTACGACGCGACCCTCTGCGCCCCGAGCAGCTTCTACGTCAACGTCGGCGACGCGCGCATCTACGGCTTCGAATCGAACGTCGACTTCAAGGTCAACGACAATTGGTCGTTCCAGGCCGCCGGCAGCTACAACGACGCGCATGTGACCTCGAGTCCCTACGCGGTCTTCCAGGGCAACATCGGCGAACGGCTGCCCTACGTGCCGTACTTCGCCTGGAGCTGGAACGTACGCTACGAGCATCCGCTCAACAAGGGCCTGCGGGGCTACGGGCAATTTGACATCGCCCACAAGGGCGACATGTGGAACGACCTAAGTGTGGTCGGGTCCAACGGCGAGCCGCGCATCCTGCAACCGAGTTACAGCATCATGAACCTGCGGTTCGGGTTGAACCCTGAAGGCGGGCACTGGCTCGCCGAGTTCTTCATCACCAATCTCGCCGACAAGAACGCGATAGTCTTCAGCAATACCGGCAACTTCGACATCCGCGAGACGACCAATGAGCCACGCGTGTACGGTCTGCGCCTCAATTACCGTTTCGGTAAGGAAACTAATTCCGAATAGTGCGCTCAGCGGCGCCCGCGCCCGCACGCAAGGAGCCGGGCAGGCGGCTTCGAAGCGCCGCTGCACGCAGGCTCGTAGCCGGCGTGATCTCAAGGCATGCACATGTCAGGCTTCTTGATCCTCCGCTGGGTGATGAAGCGGGCAGTGATGCCACCGTCAGACGACCCAACCACGTGTGCTCGCTCTTCGCCTGAATTACGTCCGCGAGGAGACAGAAAATACCCGCCTCGCATAGGCGCGCTTATTCAACTCGTGGCGTCGCTGTTGCTGTCGCTTGCCTGGGTTCAGAGTTTCGCGGCCGACAGCGCGGTCGCGCAGCGGACGCTCACCGCGGATGATTTCTTCCGCGTCCGCGATTTGAGTGACCCGCAGGTTTCCCCCGACGGCCTCTGGGTCGCCTATGTGCTCAGCACCAACGATCGCGAGGCCGACGAGGAGAGAAGTGCGATCTGGATGGTGCGCTGGGACGGCAGCGAGCAGCTGGCACTGACCCACGCAGCCGACGGCACCGGCAAGCCGAGGTGGAGCCCGGATGGCCGCTATCTGGCCTACGTCGCAGCGCCCACGGACTCTGACAAGGGCCAGATCATGCTGCTCGACCGCCGCGGCGGCGAGGCGCGTCAGCTCATCAGTGTCATGGGCGACATCGGCGCATACGCCTGGTCGCCGGATGGCAAGCGCATCGCGGTTGCGATGGAGCAAAGCGAGGAGGAGAAATCCCCGAAGCCCATTGTGATCGAGGCGCAGCACTTCAAGCAGGACGAAGACGGCTATCTGGCGAGCGGCCACGGGCGCCATCTGTTTCTGATCGATGTTGAGAGCCAGCGGATCGACGCGCTGACCACCGATCCGCAATTCAATGAAGACCTCCCCGCCTGGTCGCCCGATGGCCGGCAGATCGCGTTCATCAGAGCCCATGAAAAGGGGCCGGACCCGGATGGGCGCACGGACCTCGAGGTCATCGACGCGCGGCTCGGCGCCCAAGCGCACCCCATCGCCCGTCCCTACGCGCCCAACACGCAGAAAATCACCTGGAGTCCGGACGGCACGCTGATCGCGTATCTGCAGGGTCTCGAGCCCAAATACAACGCGTACATGCAGGACCGGCTGTTCGTGGTTCCCTCCGGCGGCGGCCTGCCGCGAGCGCTCACGGACAAGCTCGACCGGGCCGTCATGTCCTATGCGTTCACCAGCAATTCCGCGGCCATCACCCTCGCCGTGGAGGACGACGGCACCGTCTACCCGGCCCGCGTTGATCTTGCGAGCGACGCGATCGGCCGCGAAGCCACCGGACAATTTGTGGTCTCCTCGCTGAGCTCTTCCGCTGGGCATACCGCCCTGCTGGAGTCAAATGACCACGCGCTTGCCGAGGTGTACGCACTCGAAGGGCAAAAGCTGCGCAAGCTCACCGCGCACAACGATGCATTTCTTGCGGAACGTACGCTCGGCGCCGTCGAGGATATTCGCTTCAAGAGCAAGGACGGCACTGAGATTCATGGGCTCATGGTCAAGCCGCCGTCCTATGTATCCGGCCGAAAGTATCCGCTACTGCTGTGGATCCATGGCGGCCCCAACGGCCAGGACCAGCACGATCTGTCCATCGATGGCTACGAATATGAGCCGCAGATGTTCGCGGCCAGGGATTTCGTGGTGCTGCGCGTGAATTACCGCGGCGGCAGCGGTCGCGGCATTGCCTTCGCAAAGGCGATTGTCGCCGACTGGGGCCATAAAGAGGTCGAGGACCTGCTCGCCGGCGTTGACCATGTGGTCGCACTCGGTATCGCGGATCGCGACCGGCTGGCGGTCGGCGGCTGGAGCTACGGCGGCATCCTGACCGACTACACGATCGCCACCGACCGGCGCTTCAAGGTTGCCCTGAGCGGCGCGGGCAGCGGCAATCAGCTCTCAACGTACGGAAGCGATGAATACATTCTCCAGTACAACAACGAGCTCGGGCCTCCGTGGGGTAACACCGCGCTGTGGCTCAAGGTGTCCTATCCGTTCTTTCACGCCGATCGCATCCATACGCCGACGCTTTTCCTGGGCGGTGACAAGGACTTCAACGTCCCCATCATCGGTGGAGAGCAGATGTATCAGGCGCTGCGAACCTTGGGAGTGCCGACGCAGCTCGTCGTTTACCCGGGTCAGCATCACATCTTCACGCGGCCGAGCTTTCTCAAAGATCTTGCCGAGCGCATGTCCGCCTGGATCGACCGCTACATCCCGCATTGAGGCACTACGCAGGCGGACGTGCGCGCGCAGAGGCACTTGCGGAACGACTTGTCGAGGCGCCGCCCGTGCACAGACGCGCGCCCAGCGCCACGAACGGCACCAAAGATGCCAAAAACACCAGGTGATACCAGAGCGGAAATTTATTCCACAACGTGTAATGCACAGGAATGAACAGCATCAGGAGCAGTACACCGACAGCCCACGGCAGCCATGCGCGGGTGGGTGCAATGCGCGCGACCACGAATCCCGCAACCCCAGATGATGCGGCACCCAGGATGAGACGCGCCCACAGCATGGCCAACGTGAAAGCCAGTGTGGGCTCGGCGGCCAAATAGCCGGGCACCCCCCACCGCAGCAGCCAGTTCAGCACGTTGGCGGTGACGACCCACCCCAGTAAGCCGGCGATGAACGCGAGAATTGAGCGCATCATGTCAAGGCTCTCCTGAGCAACCGAGCAGGGTTTGTCATCGAGTAGGCGCCATCCGCGCAGCGCAGAGGTGCCGTGCCGCGCTCACTTGCGAGTAACGCACTGGCCGCTCCCACGCATTCGTGCAGGCTGTTGCTCATGAGCTTTCGCCTTCATCCCCGCAATCGCAGCCCCTGGGGATCGTAGAGAGGCGCGAGCCGTACCGTCGCGCCACAAATCTCCCCCAAAATGTCGATCGTGAACGGCTCGCCGTCGCGCGCGAGCGCCGTCGGCACATACCCCGCGGCGAGGCTCTTGCCAACGCAGTGTCCATAGGCGCCCGAGGTCACGTAACCGACTGCGTTGGCCTCTTTCATGATGGACTCGTAGCCGGTCACATCCGCGTCCGCCGCCTCGACCTCCATGATAACGAAGCGCCGTGCCGGCCCGGCGCTGCGCTCCCCCAGTGCCGCAGCGCGCCCGATGAAATCCGGCTTGTTGAAATCGATGAAGCGATCGAGACCGGTCTCACCCGGCGTGTAGTCGGGGCGGAAGTCTTTGTTGAATGAGCCGTAGCCTTTTTCAAGCCGCAGGGACGACAGGGCGCGGCCGCCGAAATGCTGCAGACCCAAATCTCCTCCCGCCTCCCGGACATCGTCATAGAGCGAGGCGAAATAATCCGGTGTGGTCCAGATCTCGTACCCCAGTTCGCCGGTGAACCCGGCGCGCGTCAGAATGGCGGGCGCGAAGCCCACGGCCGTCTGGCGAACATCAAACAACTTGAAGGCCGCGGCGGACAGATCAACGCGCACCAGGCGCTGCACCAGCTCGCGGGAGCGCGGTCCGGCGATCGAGAAGCCGGCGAGCGTCGAGGCGGCGGAGCGCACCAATACATCGGCCGGCGGCTGCGCCTGCCAGAACCAGCGCAGGTGAAATTCCTCTGCAAAGCCCGACCCCACGATGAGGAAGCGGTCCTCGGCAAGCGCGGCGATCGACAGGTCGCCGATGATTCTGCCGGCGGGGCTCAGCATGGGAGCGAGGCCCAGACGTCCGGGCCTGGGAATCCGGCAGGCAAAGACGCGATCGAGCCATGCACGCGCGCCGCGGCCGCTGACCTCGTACTTGCCGTAATTGGTCGTTTCGTAGATACCTACGCGCGCGCGCACCGCCTGGCACTCGGCGCGCACGAAGGCAAAGGATTCCGAGCGGCGATAGGTGGGCGTCTCCGTCGGGGCGACGCCTTGCGGCGCGAACCACAGCGCGTGCTCGAGGCCAAAGTTCGCGCCCATCACTGCGCCGGCTGCCTTCAGCTGCTCATAAATTGGCGAGCGGCGAACCGGGCGCGCGGCAGTCAATTCCTCATTGGGATAGGCAAGCCGGAAGCGGCGCGAATAGTTCTCGGGCACTTTGATGGCCGTGTATTTGGGCGTCGCGAAGGCCCCGAAGCGCGCGACGTCCATGGAAATGATGTCCTGGCCGGGATCGTTCTCCGCCATCCAGCGCGACAGGACGAGACCGATCCCGCCGCCCTGGCTGAATCCCGCCATGACCGCGCAGGCGACCCAGAAATTTCTGACGCCGCGGACCGGCCCGACCAGCGGATTACCGTCGGGCGCAAATGTGAACGGCCCGTTGACGGCCTTGCGAATGCCAACCCGCCCGAGCGCCGGGAAATGCTGGAAGCCCACTTCGAAATAAGGTGCGAGCCGCTCGAAGTCCTCCGGCAGTAGCTGCATGGAAAAGTCGTCCGGCGTTTGCAACGGCGACCACACGACTCCATGAGGCTCGTAGGTGCCGATCAGCGCCCCGCCACGCTCCTGGCGCATGTAGATCTCGCCCGCATAGTCGGTGGTGTTGACGATCTCCTGATCGCGCCCCTGCAGTTCGGGCAGGTCCTCGGTCAACAGATAATGATGTTCCATCGCCAGCACCGGCAGCTCGATGCCCACCAGGTGCCCGATCTCGCGCGACCACAGGCCTGCACAATTGACGACGTGTTCGGCGTGGACCGCGCCCTTGTCGGTCGCGACGTCCCACGAGCCGTCGCGACGCTGCGCGAGCGCTAGCACACGCGTGAAACGCTCGACGGATGCGCCCAGCATGCGTGCCGCCTTGACATACGCCTGCGTGGTACCTGAGGGGTCGCAATGACCGCCATCGGCCCGCCACAGCGCGCCGATGAAGTAGCTCGCGTCGATCAGCGGATTGAAGCGCACCGCCTCGTCGAGCGAGATCATCTCGGTCTGCATTCCCAAATAGCGCGCCCGCGAGCAGATGAGCTTCAGGCTGTCGAGCTCGCCCTGGGTTGCCGCGAGCATGAGACCGCCGTTCGGGTGCAGCCCGCACGACTGTCCTGACAGCGCCTCAATCTCCCGGTAGAGATCGATCGTGTACTTCTGCAGCCGCGAGATATTGGCCTCGCCGTTAAAGGTGTGCATGCCGCCGGCGGCGTGCCAGGTCGAGCCGGAGGTGAGCTCGCTTTTCTCGATCAGGATCACGTCGGTCCAGCCGATCTTGGCGAGGTGATAGAGCACGCTGGCGCCGACAACGCCGCCCCCGATGATCACAGCGCGCGCAGAGGTTTTCATGAGATTGAACCAGACTCCATCAGTGCCACTCTATGAACCCCTGCTCAAGCGCAACGGGTCAGGCGGGCAGATCATATCCGGCTGCCCTCGCCGCCCGGTCCCATGCCAGGAGCATCGCGTACTCGGCCTCGGTCACCTCGGCGAAGCCGTCGAGGAGCAGAAGATCGCCCAAGGGCTGAAACCAGCGGCGCGACGCTGCGCTTGTGAACGCGCTGCGCAATCGCGCCACGTCGCTCGCGGCGGTGGCAGCGGAGGCTACGAATGCGGGGATGGGCGCAAGTTCGGTCGACGCCAGCACCCGCACGCCTGCCGTCAGATGCGGCGCATGCCGCTCGATGAGCACATGCCAGTAGGCATCGAGCGGTCCGATATCGATGCGCCCGTCGCGCACGCTGTCGAGAATGTTGCGCGCGGTCACGAGAGGGCCGACGACCTCTCGGTAGAGCGTCGGACGCTGCGGGGTGCGATAAGGCAGGAGGTGATGGCGGAACGCATTGAATCCGGATTGGGAATGCTGCACGGTCCAGCCCGCGCGCGCACCGAAGGTATCCGCAAGCGTCCGGTACGGCGCATCCTTGCGCACGATGAGGTCCGAGCGATACCGGGGAAGGCCCGCCGCCCACGCGGCCCGCGGGATCGGCGCCGCGATGGGCACGACCGGCGCGAGCTGCAGGGCGATGGGGTAACCGCACATCAGTGCGCAACCCAGATCGGGCCGCGACCACAGCTCCTCGAGCGGCTGCGGCGCCGGATAGGGCGTGTACTTAAGCGTAACCCCCGCTTCACTCGTGATGTGACTGAGCAGTGCTTGCCAGCCGGCCTCCACTGCGGGGGTCACCGCGTACATGCGGGCGTTCATGATCCCACCCGTCACGGGGAGCTCAGTGGGAAAGGGCCTCCGCTCATCCGGCGGCGCGTCCGAGCTCGAGCGTCCTGCGCGCGACGAACGCGTCGATGGCCTCTTTGACCGCCGGATCGAGCGGCGGCGGCAGGTACTCGAGGAGCATCTTCTTCCAGATGCCGGTGGCTCTCTGCGTTGCACTGCGCGCACCGGCGTCGGACCAGTTCTCAAAGTTCGACCAGTCCGAGAGCAGCGGGCGATAGAACGCGTGCTCGTAGCGCGCAAGCGTATGCGCCGTGCCGAAGAAGTGCCCGCCCGCCGCGACGCCCTTGATGGCCTCGACTGCAAGGTCATCGGCGGTGAAGCTGATCGGCTTGAAGAGTTCCGCCCAGCTGCGCAGCATTTCAGCGTCGACGATGATTTTTTCCAGTGACGCCGACAAGCCGCCTTCAAGCCAGCCCGCCGCGTGATTGACGAGATGGCTGTGGCTGAGGATCGCCGCCTGCAGTGAGAAGGCGGTTTCGTAGGTGGATTGCGCGTCGACTGTCGGCGAGGCATTGACGGCACTCGTGCGTACCGGGACTTTCAGCCGGCGGCCGATCTGCGCGGTGGCGAGCACCGCATTGACGTACTCCGGCGTCCCGAAGGCCGGCGAGCCGGTGCGCATGTCGACGTTCGAGGTGAAGCCCCCCATGACGCACGGCGTTCCGGGGCGCAGCATCTGGCAGAGCGCGATGATGCACAGTGCCTCCGCCGACTGCTGCACGAGCGCCCCCGCCAGCGTCACCGGCGCCATCGCCCCCATCAATGTAAAGGGCGTGATCACCACGCACTGCCCGTGACGCGCCATGATCATGATGTTGTCGAGGATTTCCTCGTCCACGCGGCGCGGCGAGTTGACGTTCGTAACCGTCATCAGCGTCGGCCGCGACGCCAGATCCTCGATACTGCAGCCGTGTTCGATGGCCGACATCGCGAGTGCATCCTCGGCCTGTACGCCGCCGATTCCGCGCGCCGCCCATACGATGTCCGAGCACTCGATATGGGCCTGGTAGGCCGCCAGATGACGGGTCGCAACCGGCACGTCGACCGGCTCCACCACGATGCCGCCCTGCCAGTGCAGGATGCCGAGCCGGTGCGTCAGTTTCAGGATATTGCGAAACGCTTCGAGATCGCCGTAACGGCGGCCGCCCTCGAGATCGCTGATATTCGGGGCGCCCGTGACCGGCCCGAAATTGATCACGTTGTCGCCCACATGCAGATGGCGCTCGGCATTGCGGGCGTGCAGAACGAAACGCTCCGGCACGTGGGCCATGTGCGCCTCGACGAGGTCGCGCCCGAGACGGACCATCTGCGTTTCGTCGTCGACGAGCGCGCCCGCGCGCCGGTAAACCTCACGTGCCGCAGCGCTGCGAATCTCGAGCCCTGCCTCCTCAAGCACCCGAAACGCCGCCACCAGAATCTCCTCCAGCTGCGCGGAAGTCAGAACTTCCAACGGCGGCCAGCGATTGGCGAGCCGCGGCAGCGGCGCAAGCGATGGACCGGTCGAACGGGGGGCGCGGCCGGAGTCGCGGCGGCGGCGGGGGGCGGTGGCCTCGATTTCGGTCATGGTTTACCTCGGTACGGCGCACCAATGATAGGGCGAATCGCGACGCGAGCGTGATTTCGCAGGCGATGGCCGGCCACTTGCGGCAACGGGCTGCAGCAGTTCAGAGTCTGCGGCGCAGGCCGTCGTAACGAATGGCGCGGAGTCAAGCGGTGCCGAAAATCTTGAAGTCATTGCTGCTCGTCTGCGCGCTCCTCGGTGCCGCGGCGCCAGTCCACGGTGCGGTGGTCGTCTCATCGAAGCTCTCGAGCGAATCGGCGATGCTCGGCGAGATGATCCGCCTGATGCTGAACCAAGCCGCAATCGAGACGGTGGATCGCTCCAGACTGGGCGCGACCTACGTGGTACGCAAAGCCCTGCTGGTCGGGGAGATCGATCTCTACGTCGAGTACACCGGCAACGGCGGGTTCTTTTTCAATCGGCCCTCGGATCCGGCATGGAAAAATTTTCGCCAGGGGTACGAGCTGGGATCCCGGCTCGATTATGCGATCAACAGGATTGTCTGGCTCACCCCGGCCGATGCCAGCAACGCCTGGGCGCTGGCGGTGCGCGGGGACGTCGCCCGCGCCCAGCGCCTGAAAACCATGAGCGACTTCGCCCGCTGGGTCGCAGGCGGCGGCAAGGTCGTGCTCGCCTGCTCGGCCGAATTCGCCAACGCCGGCACGTTGCGCTCGCTGGAAAAAACCTACGGCTTCACGCTGCGCTCCGATCAACTCATTGTATTGGCGGGCGGCGAAACGGCAGCCACCGTCGGCGCCGCGGCGGCCGGGACCAACGGCACGAACACGGCCATGGTGTACGGCACGGATGGCAACGTCATCGCCGCGCAACTGCAGATCCTGGAGGACGACAAGCATGATCAGCCGGTGTACGCGCCGGTTCCGACCCTGCGCGAAGCGGTGCTCAAGGCGAACCCGCGGATTGCCGACATCGTGAAACCCCTCATGGAGAGCTTCAACCGCGAGACGCTGCAGAGGCTCAATGCACGCGTTCAGGTGAACGGCGAGTCGGTCGAGTCGGTGGCCGAGGACTACCTGAAATCCAAGGGCTTTCTAAAGTAAGCTCTTGGAATTCGACGGCCGCGCATTTTACGGGCCGCGGCCGTCCGCCAGTTCGTAGGTGCAATGAAGAAGGTAATGGCACGGGGGTTTGCGATCGACCGGCTGGGCGTACTGCTGACTGTCATCGGGCTCGCGGCACTGCTCTTCCTGCCCTTCGTGATCTTCAAGGCCAACCGAATCCTGCCGGGCGACGCGCGCTCGCTTTTTGCAATCCTGCCGGCCTGGGAATCCTGGGGCTTCCATGCCGTCCTGGCGCTGGTTGCGGCGAGCGCGCTCGGCAGCGTGAATGCGCGAACGCGACTCGCCCTGGCGCTGGCGGGGGTCGCGGTGCTGGTGCTGGCCGTGGGCGCCGCCGGCAATGCACTCACGCCCCTCGGCAACAAGGTCGTCCGAGTCTCGCCCGGGCCCGGCTTCTGGGTGCTGCTGGTCGCCCTGGGATTGATGGCGACCGATGCCATCACCCGAATGCGGCCGGGCCCCGGCATGCGGGTGCTGTTTCTGCTGCTGTTCGCGGCCGCTGCCACCGCGGTTTTTGGCTCCGGCCTCCTCGATCATCTCTCGGTGATGCGCGAGTACCAGGTCAACGCCAGCCGCTTCGCACACGAGGCCCGGCAACATGTATTCCTCGCGCTCTCCTCCATGGCCGCCGCCGTAATCGTCGCGGTTCCCCTCGGCATCCTCTGCCATCGGGTGCCGCGGCTGCGCGCCGGCACACTCGGCGCCCTTAATCTCATTCAGACCATCCCCTCCATCGCACTCTTTGGCATCCTGATGGCGCCGCTCGGGGCGCTCGCCGCGGCGGCACCGTTCGCCGCCGGGCTCGGCATCCGCGGCATCGGCACGGCGCCCGCGGTGGTCGCGCTCTTCCTGTATTCGCTGCTGCCTATCGTCGCCAACACGGTGGTGGGACTTGCGCGCGTGTCTGCGGCCGCGGTCGATGCCGCACGCGGCATGGGGCTTACGAGCGGGCAGATCCTGCGCCATATCGAAATGCCCCTCGCCTTTCCGGTCATTCTCACCGGCATCCGGATCGTGCTGGTGCAGAACATCGGGCTCGTCACCGTGGCCGCGCTGATTGGCGCCGGCGGCTTTGGCACATTCGTCTTCCAAGGGATCAATCAGACGGCGATTGATCTGGTGCTGCTCGGCGCGATTCCCATCGTTGCACTGGCTTTTTCCTGCGCCGTGCTGCTCGATGCGCTGGTGGAAACCATCAACCGGCCGGCGCGATGATCGAAATCGAGGCACTTTCCAAATGCTACGAATCGACGACGGTCGTCGACCGGGTGTCGTTGTCCATCGCGCGCGGCTCGATCACGGTGATCGTGGGCACTTCCGGATCGGGCAAGTCGACGCTGCTGCGGATGATCAACCGTCTGGTCGAGCCGACGAGCGGGCGCGTGATCATTGACGGCATTGACACCACCACCGAGGCCGCACACCTGCTGCGCCGGCGAATCGGCTACGTCATCCAGGGTTATGGCCTGTTTCCGCACCGCACGGTCGCCGAAAACATTGCCACCGTGCCGCGGCTGCTCGAGTGGGACGCCGAGCGCATCAAGAACCGCGTCGACGAGCTTCTCAGGATCTTTCAACTGGATCCTCAGGAATTCGCCGGCAAGTTTCCGCATCAGATGTCGGGCGGCCAGCAGCAGCGCGTGGGCGTCGCCCGGGCGCTCGCGGCCGAGCCCACCGTCCTCCTGATGGATGAGCCCTTTGGCGCGCTCGATCCCATCATTCGCGGCCGGGCGCAGGATGATTTGAAAGACATTCAGCGCCGCTTCGGAACGACCATCGTCCTCGTGACGCATGACATGGATGAGGCGTTCCGCCTCGCCGACCAGGTTGCGGTCATGAGCGCCGGCAAAGTACTGCAGTGTGGGCCGCCCGAAGCGCTGCTCACGCGCCCGGCCGATCCGTTTGTCTCGCGCCTCACCGGCACGGCCGACCGCGCCATGAAACTTCTGGCGCTGACCACCGCCGGCGAGGCGGCAGAGCCCGGTGCCGCCGGCGGCCCGACCGTGCCGGCATCGGCGACCCTGCGCGAAGTTCTCTCCGACCTTGTTTGGGACGGCGCACCGCAGGCGACGGTGCTCAATCCCGACGGCACCACGCGCGGACGCCTGACGCTCACCGGCATTCTCGCGCGCGGCAAGCCGAGCTGATGCCGAGCGTCGCCGCAGTCGTGCGGATGGCAGCCGTCGCGCTGCTGGCCGCGTTTCTGCTCACGCCGCAGAGCTTCGCACCGCTGTTCGCGCCGCTGGCCCAGCCGGGCGCGCCCGCCATCTACGATCAGGGCAATCTGCTCAACCTCGCACTTGCCCACCTCGGCACTGTATTGCTGGCTGCTGCTGCGAGCACCGTCGTCGCCGTCGGGCTCGGAATTCTGGTCACGCGCTCGAGCGGCGCTGAATTTCTGCCGCTGTCGCGCACCCTCGTCAATATCGGTCAGACCTTCCCGCCGGTGGCGGTACTGGCCGTCGCCGTTCCCCTGGTCGGGTTCGGCGAGGCACCCACCCTGATCGCACTCTTTGCGTACGGATTGCTGCCGATCTTCGAGAACACCATCGCCGGCCTGCGCAGCGTGCCGTCCGCGCTTCTGGAGGCCGCCAATGGCATGGGCATGAGCACCCGCGAACGCCTCGTTTCGGTCGAGCTGCCGCTCGCTATGCCATTGATTCTCGAGGGAATTCGATTGTCCCTGGTCATTAACGTGGGGACGGCGACCATTGGGTCCACGGTGGCGGCTAAGGGGCTGGGCGAAGTCATCATCGCCGGCCTGCTCTCCGACAACGCGGCTTTTATCCTGCAGGGGGGGCTGCTGACGGGCCTGATGGCGATTTTACTTTATGACGCCATGGTGGCCCTCGAGAAGCGACTCCTGCGGCCGGCAAGGGGCGGATGAGACCGCCTCGTCAGGAGTCTTGCAAGGGCGTAGCCTAGAATCAGAGCACTTTTCGTGCCTGGCTGGAAATGAACGCAATCATCACGGACACCGATGCGCTGCGCGGCATCCAACGCCGCCCAAGGCGCGTGGCGGTGGAACTGCCCACTGTCGCGCTCGTGCTCTGCACCTATGGCGGCTGGCTGCTGATCACCGCCACCTATGGCCGCTGGCCGCTGTGGATCGTGGCCTCTGTCGTGACACTGCTTTTGACACTGCACAGTTCCCTGCAGCACGAAATCATCCACGGCCACCCGACCCGCTGGCGCGGTGTCAATCGGCTGTTGGGGATGGTGCCGCTGGCATTCTGGCTGCCGTTCGAGCGCTATCGGCGGCAGCATCTGACGCACCACGTGGACGAACGGCTCACCGATCCGCTCGATGATCCCGAGTCCTTCTACTGGACGCCCGAGGATTGGGCGCGTATGCAGCCGATCAGCCGCATCCTGCTGCAAATCCAGCAGACCTTGGCCGGACGGCTCATCATCGGTTCGTTCTGGCGCATTGTGGTTTTTTTGCGCGGCGAGCTGCGCGCGCTGATCCGCAATGACGAAGGCGTGCGCGCCGTGTGGGTCGAGCATTTGCTGTGGTGCGCGCCCGTGATTCTGTGGCTCACGCTCGTGTGCCGCATGCCGCTCTGGGTTTACGTCACGGCCATGGTGATTCCCGCCAACGCCATTGCGCTGTTCCGCTCCTTCGCCGAGCATCGGGCCCGCCCGGACGTGCGGCAGCGGACCGCGATCGTGGAGCGCGCCTGGCTCTTGGGCCCGCTCTTTCTCTTCAACAACCTGCACGCGCTGCACCACGAATCGCCGGGGCTGCCATGGTATGCGTATAACGCCCGGTACCGCGTCGAGCGCGAGCGCCTGATTGCACAGAACGGCGGCCTCGTCTATTCGACCTACTTCGACGTCGCGCGCCGCTTCCTGTTTCGCCGCCACGATGTGCTCATGCATCCCACGAACCGGGCGCCGCGGGTCGCGCCGGTCGCATCCACGGTGCGCGCCTCGTAACCGCGGTGCAGATGGCGGCGGGCGCTTGAGCGGCGCAGAAAAGCCCGCAGACCTAATCTCCCTCAATCACCGCGCCCGCCCACGCCGCGAAGGCCGTCAGCATCGTCTGTCTGACTTGCGCGTCGGTGCGTCCGCTGCGCGCCGGTACATGAAAAGAGTGATCCGCGTCCTGGATCGGTAACAGGGTCGCGCGCGCGCCGAGCCGCTCGACGAGGGGCTCGATCAATTCCATTTTGGCAAACGCATCGTGCGTACCTTGCAGAAAGAGCATCGGGATGTGCACTTGAAACAGGTGCTCGCCCCTGACAACGGCAGCTTCCTTGGGCGGATGCAGCGGAAAGCCGAGAAAGGCGAGACCGCGTACCTGCGCAAGAGCGGCGGCTGCTTGTGCCTGCGAGCTCATGCGGCCGCCGAAGGACTTGCCGCCGGCGATCAAGGGCAGATCCGGCGCAAGCTCGTGCGCGACGCCAACGGCCGCGCGCACCGTGGCGTGGGAAAGTTCTGCCGAGTCGGGCCTTCTCGCCTTCTTTTCCGCAAAAGGAAACTGGTAGCGCAGCGTGGCAATTCCGAGCGCCGCCAGATCGTCGGCGACGGCGACCATAAAGGGATGGCGCATGCCAGCCCCCGCGCCGTGCGCGAGGACGAAACAGCATTTGGCCGCTGACGGACGCTGCATCAATGCGGAGACGCGAGTCGCCTCATTGACGTCAATCATCACGGGTTTGGGGGCCGCGGCTGCCACGCGACGAGTATGCACCGGGAGTCGAAATTAATCGTGCGGCGCGGTCAACGGCTGATGGGCAACCCCGTTTGACCTCTTGCAAGGCAATTTCAAGGAGTCAGCCGCCCATGCGTTACAAACTCGCTCTGATACTCGCAGCCTCGCTAGGCGCAGCGGCGAGCGTGTACGCCCGCCCCGCCGAGGCGCGCGTCTACGTCGGGGTCGGACTCCCCGTTCCTGTCTATGCGCCGCCGGTCGTGGCCGCCTATCCGGGACCGGGGTATTACGGCCCCGGGCCCTATTATGGAACCGGCTATTTTCTCGGCGGATACCGCGGCAACTTTGGGCGCGGCTTCTACCGCTACCCGCGCCTGGGATTTGGCTATCGTCACTGGGGGCATTTTCGCCGTTGATCCCGATCCTGCGCGCGGCTTCGCAGCCGCGCCGCTGACAAGGCGTCGCGGCGGCCGCTTCTGCCGCGGCGCGAGCCAGCGCAATTCGGCGACTATAATGTGCGCACCTGCCAACATTATCCCTCGCCTCCGGGAGGACATGCATTGCGGTCTCCCCTGCGTACGACCACCCGCAGTCTGTTCGCGCTCGGCGTATCGCTAGTTGCCCCGTGCGCAGGGCCCGAATCCGCGCCGACGCCGCTCACCGGCGCGCGCGATGTAGTTTTCACGGACGACTCGCCGCTCTCCAGTAATACGGAGCTCGCCCGCAGGCTGCTGACGCCGCTGACGGCCGCGCGCATCCCGCAGCTCCTGGCGCAGTCCGGGAATCACTTGAGCGAGCAGCCGGTCAATCTTGCCGAGGAGAAGTTTGTGCTCTACGTGCCGGCGCAGGCACCTGCGCGCGGCTATGCGCTGCTGGTCTTCGTGCCGCCGTGGCAACAATCGCGGCTGCCCGAGGGCTGGCATGGCGTGCTGGATCGATACGGAATCATCTTCGTCAGCGCAGCGCGCTCCGGCAACGACGCAAGTCCACTCGGCCGGCGCATGCCGCTCGCTTTACTGGCCGCGCACAACATCATGCAGCGCTACGCGGTCGACTCGGAGCGCGTCTACATCGGCGGCTTCTCAGGGGGTTCACGCGTCGCGTTGCGCCTTGCGCTCGGCTACCCCGATGTCTTTCGCGGCGCCTTGCTCAATGCAGGCAGCGATCCGATTGGCAACGCCGACCGACCCTTGCCGCAGCGGGAGCTGTTCATCAAATTTCAGGAGTCGACACGCCTCGTGTACGTCACCGGGGATGAGGACCCGGCTTCTCTCACCATGGATGTGAAGAGTATGCACTCCATGTGGGACTGGTGCGTGTTTGATATCGACACCGAGGTCACTCCCCGGGCAGTACATGAGCGGGCAACGCCGGTGGTGCTCGCCAAGGCATTGCGCGCGCTTCTCAATCCCGTGGCGCCCGATCCCGGCAAGCTCGCCGCCTGCCGCTCGAGTGTCGAGGCGAAGCTCAACGCACAACTTGAGCAAGTGCAGTCGCTCCTTGCAGCCGGCAAGCGCGACGACGCCCAGAAACTGCTGCAGGAGGTCGACGCGCGCTTCGGCGGCCTCGCGGCGCCGCGCAGCCTGGAACTCGCCCGGCAAGCAGCGATCGCGACGCCGTGAGCGGCCGCGGCGCCGCCATTTGCGCGGTGCTAATTCACTTCGACCAGTGCCAGCTTGCCGACGCCGCTCTCTGCCAGCACGAGTGCGCCGTCTTTCGTCGGCATCATGTTGCGCACCACGCCACCACCGGAGGGAATGCTCCAGGTCTGGAACGTTTCCAATCGCGGATCGAAGCGCACGAGAGTGTTCGGGCGCACGTTGGACTCGCTGTACCAGATCACATCGTTGAGCGCAGTCATGCCGTACGGCTGTGCCGTAGCGCCGCCTGGAGAGGGCCATTCGCGCGCGGCCCCGCTCTTCGGATCGAAACGGCCGAGATAGCCGCGCGCGTAGTCCGTGTACCAGATCACATCATCACTCGTCACGGCAATCCGGCGCGGCCGCGATGCGGCATTCGGCAAGGGGTACTCGCGAATCGCCATCGTCACGGGATCGATGCTGCCGATTTGATGGGTGCCAAATTCAGCAAAAAAGGGCGTGCCCTTCGAATTGACCACCATCCCGTACGGCAGGGCATGCGCCGTGGGCGCCGTAACGAGTTTCACTTCGGCGGTGCGCGGGATGAGCCGCCCCAGCATGTTGGCGCCCTGCACGGTGAACCACAGTACGCCTCGCTGATCGAACACGGGCGTGTGCGGATCGCGTGCATTCGCATCGGGCATCTTGTATTCGGTGAAGGCGCCCGTTCTGGGATCGAGCCGGCCTATGTAGGCCGCGTAGTTGGCGGTGAACCAGATATTGCCGGCCGCATCGGCCGTCAGGCCATGTGGTCCGGAATCCTGAATCCTCGTGTGGTATTCCTTGATGGCGCCCGTGGCCGGATCAATCCGCCCGAGCACGCTCGCATGCTGGCCGGTATACCAGATGGCGCCATCGGCAGTGGCGAGCGGATCGTGGGGGAACGCCCCGGGCGTTGCCACCGCCCACTCCTTGAACGAAACCCGCGCAACGCCCGGAATGAGCGTCGCGGCTGCCTTGGGCGGCTCGGGAAAATGCTTGGCGAGATAGGCGACCACGATGGGCGCCTGGTCGGTCGGCAACGTAGCGCCGATGTTCAGCATCTGCGTGACGACCCGTTGCCAGCCGTCGCGGGTGTGGCCGGGGATCACGAGGCGGCCGGCGTCGTGACAGCGCAGACAGTTCGCTTCGACCAGATTCTTTCCTTCGCCGTCGGGCAGAGCCGCATGCGGCGGGAGCTCCTGCGCCGACGCGGATAGGATGAAGACCAAAGAGGCGAGCGGCGCCACCCGGTGCGAAGCCTTGGCCATGTGCATTCCCCTGCGCCCTCCGATCGTCAACTCATCCTACGCTCGGTGCTGTCGCGCCTGCGAGCGCTGTCAGGGCCGGTCACGTTGATCGGCCCGCGGCCGTACGACCCAGGCAAGACAGCGACGAGCAGCTACCCGGTTTCATTTTCGGCGCCGCCAAAAGCGCGACAGCCCTTATCCGATGCCGTTCCCGCGTGTCGGAACTCATTGTGCAGCCGGGAGTTATACAAATGACGGCTGCACAGCGAGAGCGCGCGTGGCACATGCGGCAGAAGTGACCGGTATTCCGTGGTACGACGCCAGTACCTACGGCCGAATCCTTGAAATCATGGAAGATGCCTGCCTCCTCCCCGATACCTACGAGAATTGGCTGCGCGGCGCCCGCGATGTGGTAGCGCACGCAGAGCAAAATGGCGACCACCCGGTCAAGGTCCGCATCGACCCGAACCGCTTCCAGGATTGGTGCTTGGCACAGGGATTCGCGGCCGACTCGGAGGCCCGATTGGAGTTCGCCTACCTCGCCGCGCAGGCTCAAGCCGCGAAATCGTAGCCGGGGTTCTGAACGCAGCCTCAGTCCCAGGGCGCTCGGCGTGCCGGGTTAAATCGAGCGAACTGCGCACCGCCCGGGCCGGCGTGCGCCCGTACGACGGGCGCAAGGTCGCGAATCGAAAAGAGCGGCACGGATTAGCTACGGTGCGTGGTCCGCCATCCGCGGCGATTGACTCACCAGGGGATTCTCCCAGCTGCCGCCCAACGCTTTTACCAGCACTACGCTGGCATTGAGACGCCGCACCTGGATGCTGGCGGCGGAGAGGCGCGCGCTCAAGACTGCGTTTTCCTCCGTCACGACTTCAAGATAGGTGACGATACCTCCCTGGTATCGATACTGCGCCTGCTCGAGCGCACTCTGACTCGCGGCGACCGCGGCGGCTTGGCTCACGCTCTCCTTCTGCAGCTCGCGCAGGGCGGCGAGATTGTCCTCCACCTCCTGGTAAGCGGTGAGCACCGTCCCCCGGTAGTCCGCGACCTGCTCGTCGTACACCGCATGCGCGTATGCGGATTGCGCGCGATGCAGGCCGCCGTCGAATAAGGTCAGCACTCCTGAAGGCCCGAGGGACCACAGGCGACTCGGCGCGCTGATCCAGTTCGACACCGTGGTGCTCTCGAAGCCCGCGACCGCAGCGAGGCTGAACACCGGGAAATACGCCGCGCGCGCCACGCCGATGCGGGCGTTCGCCGCGGCGACGAGCCGTTCGGCGCTGGCGACGTCGGGCCTGCGCTCAAGAAGCGCTGAGGGCAAACCCGGATCAATCGCGGGAGGCACGACTTCGGCCCCGAGCGGCGTGGGCGCGATGTTAAAAGCCGAGGCCTGCTCTCCTAACAGCACGGCAATGGCATGCTCCGTCTGTGCGCGGCTCAGGCGTATGTCCGCCGCTTGCGTTCGTGCCGTCTCCAGCTGCGCGCGCGCCTGCTCGAGATCCGACAGGGGCGCCGCACCACCGTTGTACAGGTTCTCGGTCAGCTCAAGCGCGCGGGCGTAGTCGGCCACAGTGTGATCGAGGAGGATCGCCTGTGCATCGTCGCTGCGCAGCGTGAAATAGTCCGTGGCCAATTCAGCGTGCGTACTCAAGTCAAGTGCCGCGAGGTCCGCGGCGCTCGCCTGTTGAGTGGCGCGCGCCGCGGCGACGCTGTTGCGCACGCGGCCAAAGACATCGAACTCGTAGGAAACGTCCGCGTCGAGCTGGAAATCGTTGAATGCGCCGGGCTTGAGAGGATTGTACGTGGGTGCGTTGATCGATGTGCGCTCGCGGGTCGCGCCCGCATTGGCAGTGACCGTGGGAAAGTAGTCGGCGCGCGCGATGCGCGTCTGCGCGCGTGCCTCCTGCAAACGGGCGAGCGCCGCCTTGATGTTCTGGTTGGACGCGCTCACGCGGTTTTCGAGCGCATCCAGTGCCGGATCCTGATAAATGCTCCACCATGGGCCACGCGCCGCGCCGTCCGCGGGCTCAGAGGGCTTCCACTCGCCCACTTCGCGATATGCCGGCGGCGGCGGCGCAGTTGCGGGTGTCTGGTAGTGCGGCGCGAGCGAACAGCCGCCGAGCCAGACACTGAGCGCGAGCGCAAGATGCCGGCGATGCGGTCTCACGAGGTTTTTCGCCCTCCCTGCTGCTGGGATGCCGGCTGCGGGGGCGGCGCGATGCGCACGGGCGCATCTTCGATCAGCGAGTCAGGCGGATTGACGACGACATCGTCATCCGCGCCGATTCCGGAGAGCACCTCGATCGACTTGCCAAAGTCGCGCCCCGGCACGATGGTCTTCAGGTGCACGTGATTCTCCGCGTCCACCGTCGCCACCTGCAGGCCCGCCGCGCGGAAGAGCAAGGTATTCGCCGGCACGCGAAGGCTCTGACTGCTGCCGGGCACTTTGAAATGCACTTCGGCATACGCTCCGGGGAACAGCTCGCTGTTGGCGTTGTCGACCTGCAGTTCCACCTGCAGGGTGCGCAACGCAGGATCCAGTGCGTTTGCGGTGCGCACGACCGTCGCCGGGAAGCTCCTGCCCGGATGCTCGGTGAAATAGAGCGCGGCTTCCATTCCCGGCACCGTCGCCGCCGCGTACGGCTCCGGCACCAGCACATAGATGCGCAGCTTGGTGGTGTCGGCGACGCGGAAGAGTGCGGCGCCCGCGTTCTGCCCGGCCGCGATCAGCGCGCCAATGTCGGTGCTGCGCTGGGTGACGACGCCGTCAAACGGCGCGATCACGCGCTTGAAGGACTCCAGGTCGCGCAGCCGCGCAACATTGGCGGCCGCGGAGGCCTCGGCGGCGCGTTTGGCCGCCGCGTCGCCCGCCTTGCTGTCGGCGTCCTGCTGCGAGACGGAATGTGTCGCGAGCAGCCCCTGCCAGCGTTCATTGGTCGTGATGGCGAGCTGCGAGTTCGCATGGGCCGTGGCGAGATCCGCCTGCGCCTGGGAGTACTGCTGATCCACCTCGGGGCTGTCGATCTCGGCGAGGAGCTGCCCTTTCTTCACCGGCGCGCCGATGTCGGTCGACCAGCTCTTCAGGTAGCCGCTGGTGCGCGCATAGATCGGCGCCTCGATGAAAGCCTGCACGCTTCCCGGAAGCACCAGATCCTCGGAGGCTGGGCTGCGACCGGGCTTCAACGTGGTGACCTGTGGGACCGCCTCCGCGGTCGTCTCCTTGGCGAGCTGCGAGCGCGCGTGCACGCGGCTGATGATCCCCCACGCGGCAAGAATGAGCGCGACTCCGAGCGCGATCCAGGCGTAGCGCACGATGTGCGAGGGCGGCTCGCTGGGAGTGTTCTTTGCGGCGTCAGTCATGGGGTTTTTCCGATCGCTTGCGCAGCGTGCGGCGCGCCGGTGCGGCCGTGGATGATGGCGAATACGGTGGGCACGAAGAACAGCGTCGCGACCGTTGCGAACACCAGCCCGCCGATGACGGCGCGGCCGAGCGGCGCGTTCTGCTCGCCGCCATCGCCGAGCCCGAGCGCCATCGGCACCATGCCGATGATCATCGCGAGGGCCGTCATCAGCACCGGGCGAAAGCGCTGAAAGCCGGCCTGCGAGGCCGCATGGGCAGCGTCGTCGCCGGCATTCAGCCGCTCGCGCGCGAAGCTCACCATGAGGACTGAGTTGGCGGTTGCGACGCCCATGCACATGATGGCACCGGTCAGAGCCGGGACGCTCACCGTGGTGTGGGTGAGAAAGAGCATCCAGACGATGCCGGCAAGCGCCGCCGGTAACGCGGTAATGATGATGAAGGGATCGAGCCAGGACTGAAAATTGACGACGATCAGAAGATAGACGAGCACGACCGCGCCGAGGAGACCGATGAGCAACCCGTTGAAGGATGCGTTCATGGTCTGCACTTGCCCGCGCACCGCCACATGCGACCCCTTGGGGACGCCGGCCTTGGCGCCGGCGATGATCTTATTCACCTGGGCCGAAATGAAACCGAGATCGGAGTCCTGCGCCGATCCATAGATGTCGATCACCGGCAGCGAGTCGTAGTGGCTGACGACGGCCGGGCTTACGCCGCGGTGGAAGCTTGCGACATTGGCGAGCACCTGCGCCGGGCCGCCGACGCCGTTGGTGAGCGGCGTCATCGCCAGCGCGTTCTGCGACTCCAGATCGTACTGCGGAGTCTGCGCGACGACGCTGTACTGCGTGCCGCTCACCGGGTCGATCCAGAACGACGGCTGCGTCTGCACGCTGCCCGACAGCGAGACCAGCATGTTGGAGGCGACATCCCGCTGGGTGAGACCGAAGAGCTGCGCCTTGGTCCGGTCAATGTCCACATTGAACCGCGGATAGTCCGCCGCCTGCTGGATGCGCAGGTCCACGGCGCCGGGAATGCCGCGCAGCTTCTGCAGCAGGCTATCGGCGTAAAGCCGGTTCGCATTGAAGTTCGCGCCGAGGACCTGCACATCGATCGGACTCGGCAGGCCGAAGTTCAGAGTTTGACTGACGATGTCGGCCGGCAGAAAGGCAAACATGGTCGACGGAAAGCGCTGCCCGAGAATGCGGCGCAGCCGCCGCTGATAGTCGGCGCTCGGATGATGCTTCTCCTTGAGCGAGACGAAGATATCGGCATCACTGGGTCCCACCGGCGCCGAGGTGCTGTACGTCAAATTGATGCCGCTGTAGGGCAACCCAATATTATCGACGATACTCGAAAGCTCCGCGGCCGGGACAACCTCGCGGATCAGCGCCTCGACCGAGTCGACCAGCGCGGCCGTCTCCTCGATGCGCAGCCCCGTGCGGGCGCGCAGGTGCAGCTTGATCTGGCCGGAGTCCACCGTCGGAAAGAAGTCCTGCCCCAGCCCCGGCAGATAGCGGCCGAATGGAAAAGCCAGGATCGCGGACGCGACCATGGCGGCAAAAAACAGCGCGGCAAAGCGCGGGCCGTTGCGTAACGCCCTCTCAAGGAGTGCATGGTAGCGCTCGCGCACGCGCTCGAAGCCCTTCTCGAAGCGCATCTGAAACCGCTTCAGGAGGCCCGGACGCGCGGCCGCGGTGTCCGCCTCGTGCTTGTGCAGCCAATATTTCGACAGCGTCGGCACCAGGGTGCGCGACAGGATGTAAGAAGCCAGCATGGCGAACACGACCGCCTCGGCGAGCGGCACGAAAAGGTACTTGGCGATGCCGGCGAGGAGAAACATCGGCACGAACACGATGCAGATCGCCAGCGTCGACACCAGCGCCGGCAGGGCAATCTGCTGCGCGCCCGCCAATATCGCCGGCTCCACCTCCTCGCCCTTCTCAAGATGCCAGTTGATGTTTTCGATCGTCACTGTGGCGTCGTCCACGAGAATGCCCACCGCGAGCGCCAGGCCGCCCAGGGTCATGATGTTGATGGTCTGCCCCAGGCCGGCAAGACATGCGAGCGAGGCGAGAATCGACAGCGGGATCGACAGCGAAATGATGAGCGTGCTCTTCCAGCTGCCGAGGAAGAGGAGAATCATGAGACCGGTCAGCGCCGCGGCGATCACCGCCTCGCGCACGACGCCGTCAATCGCCGAGCGCACGAACAGCGACTGATCACCGATCGCCTGGATCTTCAGCGCCGCCGGCAGCGTTGCCTGGATTTCCGGCAGCCTCTTCTTGATGCTGTTGATGACGTCGAGCGTCGAACTCGTGCCGCTCTTCAAGACACTCATGAGCACCGCGCGCCGCCCTTCGAGGCGCGCAATGTTGGTCTGCGGAGGGTAGCCGTCGCGCACATGCGCGACGTCGCGAACATAGACGACGCTGCCGTTGTGCGCGCTGATCGGCAGGTCGTTCATCTCGGCTACCGTCTTCGGGCTGGCGTTGACGCCAATATAGTATTCAAGGTCGCCGACTTTCTGGGTTCCGGCGGGGAGGATCAGGTTCTGCGCGGCGATGGCGTTCGTGACGTCGGAGCCGGAAAGGCCCTTGGAGCGCAGCGCCGAGGGATCGAGGTCCACCTGCACCTGGCGCTGCTTGCCGCCGTACGGGTAGGGCATGGCCGCACCCGGAATGGTGGCCAAGCCGGTGCGCACGAAGTTGTTGCCGAGATCGAAGATCTCAGCCTCCGACAGGGAGTCGCTCGAGAGCGCGAGTTGAATGATCGGCACGGTGGAGGCGTTGTAGGCGAGGATGAACGGCGGCGTCGTACCCGGCGGCGACTGGCGCAGCTGCGTCTGCGACACGCCGGTGATCTGCGCAAACGAGAGCTCCTCGTTCGCCGTCGGCTGAAAGAAGTACTTCACCACCGCGATGCTGTTCAGCGACTGCGACTCGGTGTGCTCCACGTCATTGACGGTCGTCTGCGCCGTGCGCTCGCTGAAGAGAATGATGCGGGTGGCCATCTCCTCGGGCTGCAGGCCGACGTAATTCCAGATGGCGGCAACGACCGGGATGTTGATAGTCGGGAAAATGTCCTTCGCGGTGCGCAGAATCGCGAACACGCCCATCAATAGAATCAGGATCGCGAGAACGATGAACGTATACGGGCGCTGCAGTGCAATTTTGACGATCCACATACCGATTTTCCGCTCGCTCTCTGCCCTAGGCGCGCAGGGGCTAGTTGGGATCGCCTTCGTTCTGCCACGCGTCCACGGCTAGCTTGTCAGCCCGTGGCAGCGGCTGGGCGGCGCCGCCCGGCGCGCCCGCGGCGGCGGCGAGCGCCTCGTTCACCAGCGCCTGCGCTTCGGCCAGAATGTCGCGCAGGTGATCATTGCCGCGGAAGCTCTCGGCGTAGATCTTGTAGATGTCCTCGGTTCCCGAGGGCCGTGCCGCAAACCAGCCGTTCTGCGTGACGACCTTCAAGCCGCCGATGGGCGCGTCGTTGCCCGGTGCGCGCGTGAGGAGCTTTTCAATCTTCTCGCCCGCAAGCTCGGTGCGCTTCACCTGCGTGGGTGAGAGCATCGCGAGCACTGCCTTTTGTTCGGGGGACGCCCGCGCCTCGACGCGATCGGCGGCGGGCTCGCCCAACTCGCGAGTGAGTTCGCGATACAGGGCACCCGGATCGCGCCCCGAGCGCGCCGTAATCTCCGCGGACAGGAGCGCGGCTGCAATTCCATCCTTGTCCGTGGTCCACACCGCGCCGTCGGTGCGCAGGAACGTCGCCCCCGCGCTCTCCTCCGCCCCGAAGCCGAGCGTGCCGTCGGCGAGCCCCGCGACGAACCATTTGAAGCCCACCGGCACCTCATAAAGCCGGCGCGGCAGTCGTGCCGCTACGCGGTCAATCATCGCGCTACTCACCAGGGTCTTGCCCACCGCGGCGGCTGCGCTCCAGCGCGGACGATTGCGGAACATATAGTCGATCGCCACGCTCAAATAATGATTCGGTGGCAAGAGGCCGGCGCTGCGCGTCACGATGCCATGGCGGTCGTGGTCGGTGTCGCAGCCGAAGGCGACGTCAAAGCGATCCTTCATGCCGATCAGCCGCTGCATGGCATAGGCCGAAGAGGGATCCATGCGGATGCGACCATCCCAGTCGCGGGTCATGAAGCTGAAGGTCGGATCGACCTCTTCGCTCACGACCGTGAGATCAAGGCCGTAACGCTCGCCAATCCGCGCCCAGTAGTGCACGCCCGCGCCGCCCATCGGATCGACACCTAGGACGAGATGCGCGTTCTTGATAGCCTCCATATCGATCACATTGCAAAGATCGCCGACATAGGCGTCGAGATAATCGTGCTCGCGGGTGGTCGCGGCGCGGCGCGCCTGCTCGACGGGCACGCGTGTCACGGCCTTGAGGCCCTGCGCAAGCAGCGCGTTCGCCGCCGCTTCGATCCACGCGGTAATTGCGGTGTCGGCCGGGCCGCCATCCGGCGGGTTGTACTTGAAGCCGCCGCTGTCGGGCGGATTGTGCGACGGCGTCACGACGATGCCGTCGGCAAGATGCGCCGTGCGCCCGCGGTTATACACCAGGATCGCGTGCGAGATGGCGGGTGTTGGCGTGTACTCGCCGCCCTTCGAGATCCTGGTTTCAATACCATTGGCCGCCAGCACTTCGAGCGCGCTCTGCAGAGCGGGCGCGGACAAGGCGTGCGTATCGATGCCGATGAAAAGCGGACCATCGATCCCCTGCTTCTTGCGGTAGCCGCAGATCGCCTGGCTGATCGCAAGGACATGCGCCTCGTTGAAGGTGCCGTCGAAGGAAGTGCCGCGATGGCCGGACGTGCCGAAGGCCACGCGCTCGCCCGGCACGCCCGGGTCCGGACGACGGCTGTAGTACGCGGCGATGAGCTTCGCGACATCGAGCCGTTCGCCTGCCTGCGCAGGCTTTCCGGCGAGCGGGCTGAGCGTGGTACTCATGGCGCACTCCGGCGCAGCCGGCGGTAGCGGCGGATCAGCGCATTCGTCGAGCTGTCGTGGCGAAGATCGGGGTCGGTGCCGCTCGCCAGCTCCGGCACGATCCGGTTCGCGAGCACCTGCCGAGTTCGACGCCCCACTGGTCAAAGGAATCGATGTTCCAGATCACGCCCTGCGTGAAGACACTGTGCTCGTAGAGCGCAACCAGAAGCCCGAGCGTATGCGGGGTCAGGCGCTCGGCGAGCAGCGTGTTCGTCGGGCGATTGCCCTCGAAGGTGCGATGCGCCACCAGCGCGCTTTTCGTCCCGGCAGCCGCGACTTCCGCGGCGGTCTTGCCAAACGCGAGAGCCTCGGTCTGCGCGAAGAGATTGGCGAGCAGCAGGTCGTGATGCGGGCCGAGGGGATTCAAGGTCTGGCAGAAACCAATGAAGTCGCAGGGGATGAGCCGCGTGCCCTGGTGGATGAGCTGGTAGAACGAGTGCTGGCCGTTGGTGCCGGGCTCGCCCCAGTAGATGGGCCCGGTCTGCGCGCCGACGGGTGCGCCTTCGAGCGTCACGTGCTTGCCGTTGCTTTCCATCGTCAACTGCTGAAGATAGGCGGGAAAGCGCTTCAAGTACTGATCGTAGGGGAAGACCGCGGCGGTCTGCGCGCCGAAGAAGTCGTTATACCAGACGGCGAGCAGGCCCATGAGCGCCGGCAGGTTGCGCTCGAAGGGCGCGCTGCGAAAATGCTCATCCATCGCATGAAAGCCGGCGAGCATGGCGCGGAAATTATCCGCGCCGATCGCGAGCATGGTCGACAGGCCGACCGCCGAGTCCATCGAGTAGCGTCCGCCGACCCAGTCCCAGAAACCAAACATGTTCTGCGGGTCGATGCCGAACTTCGTGACCTCCGCGGCGTTGGTCGACACGGCGACAAAGTGCCGGCGTACGGCACGCACGTCGCCGAGTTTGCGCAAGCTCCAGTCACGCGCCGTGTGGGCATTGGTCAGGGTCTCGAGCGTCGTGAATGTCTTGGAACAGACGATGAACAGGGTTTCCTCGGGATCGAGATCGCGGGTGGCTTCTGCGAAGTCCGTGCCGTCGACGTTGGAGACGAAGCGAAACGTCATGTCACGGCGGCTGTAATGCCGCAACGCTTCATAGGCCATCACCGGCCCAAGATCTGAGCCGCCGATGCCAATGTTGATGACATTGCGGATCGCGCGTCCGGTGTGCCCGCGCCAGCCGCCGCTGCGCAGGTCCTCGCAGAAGGCGCTCATGCGCGCGAGCACGGCCTGTACTTCAGGCACGACGTCGGCGCCGTCAACGACGATCCGTTGGCCCGGCGGCGCGCGCAATGCCACGTGCAGCACGGCCCGATCCTCGGTCACATTGATCTTCTCGCCGCTGAACATCGCATCAATGTGCCGCGCGAGGCCGCACTCGCTCGCCAGACGTACGAGGAGCGCGATGGTCTCGTCGGTGACACGATTCTTCGAGTAATCCAGATACAGGCCCGCCGCTTCGACCCGCAGCCGTTCGCCGCGGACCGGATCGGCGGCAAAGAGATCACGCAGATGCAGCGGGCGCACCTTTTGATAGTGCTCAAGGAGCGCGCGCCACGCCGGGCGCTCGGCAAGCGCCTTGGTTGCGTCTGCGGCGCTCGTGCTCACGCGCGCCCCACACTCTTCTCTCTGGAGGTGAGAGCGGCGCATTTCGTGGCCAGCACATCCATCAGATCGCGCCACGACTTGGTGAAAGCCTCGGCGCCCTCGTGCTGCAGCTGCGCCGCCAGTTGATTCGGCTCCACGCCGTCGTGGGCGAGCTCCGCGAGCACATTTTCGGCGTCGCCGCCGTCGAGCGGCATGACCCCGTGCAGGCGGCCGTGCTCGGCAAAAGCGTGCAAGGTCTTCTCCGGCATCGTATTGACGGTATCGGGTGCAGCGAGCGCCTCCACATAGAGCGTGTCGGCGGCGTCCGGATCCTTGGTGCCGGTGCTGGCCCACAGCAAACGCTGTGCGCGCGCCCCGGCGCCGGAGAGCTTGCGCCAGCGCGCTGAATCCAGGAGCTCGCGATAGGCCCGGTAAGCCTGCTTCGCGATGGCAATTCCCAGGCGATTGCGCAGTGCCCGCGGCACCTTGTCCTTCACGGCCACGTCCCAGCGGCTGACGAAGAGCGATGCGACCGAGCCCACTCTCGGGTCGAGGCCTGCGGCGATGCGCCGCTCGATTCCGCGCAGGTAGGCTGCGGCCGCCGCGACGTATTGCGCGCTCGAAAAGAGCAAGGTCACATTCACGGGAACACCTGCAAAGATCGACTGCTCGATCGCGGCGAGGCCGGCGCGTGTCCCCGGAATCTTGATGAAGAGGTTCGGGCGTTGCGCACGCTGGTGCAGTTGCTGTGCCGCCTTGACGGTGCCGGCGGTGTCGTTCGCGAGCAGCGGCGACACTTCCAGCGACACCCAACCGTCGACGCCGTCCGTGGCGTCATGGACCGGGCGGAATAGATCCGCGGCCTGCGTCAGATCCTCGAGGGCGAGATCAAAGAACAGCGCCTCACCGCCACCGCCCGCGGCGATTCTGCGCGCGATCGCATCATCATAGGCACCACTTTTCTTGATGGCTTCGTCAAAGATTGTGGGATTGGAGGTGAGTCCGGTCACCGACAGATCGGTAATGTAGCCGCGCAGCGTGCCATCCGTGAGCAGGCGGCGCGTAATGTTGTCAAGCCAGAGGCTCTGACCCAGGTCATGCAGTTGCTGCGTGGTTTTCACAAGTCCTCCAATCGCGTGCGTTCGAACTGAATGGTGCCGGACAAGGCAGGCGGAAATTGTTTTGCATCAGCATCTCAAAGGCCGTTGCCTGCCCCGGGTTGGGGCGGTACGGCGGTGCCCATGGTGCACCGGCGGGACCGGATCGAATAGGGTCATCGCGCAAAGGCAGTCGAGTCCCATGACGAACGCCGCCAGGCGCCGTAATGGCGTGCCGCCGCAGCGATTTCCGTGATACGCGCGATGACGGCAGCGCAGCCGCATGCCCGGTAAACTGCGTTAGGGAGCAAAAGACGTGCCCATTCCCGTGACGGCGAGCCGGTAGCAGTCCGTGTCGGCACCTTGGGCGGTGATCGGGGGTTCGGCTGTTCAGCGTCTCGTGCATTCCGGGTCGCCCGCTTCGCACGCAGCTCGGCTTAAAGCGCACGACGGCCCTCACTTGTCTTGCGGCGAAGAACGCCAGTCGCGGTGGGCGGCACCCCGCACGAGAGGCATGGCGGTCACGACGATTCGCGTCAAGGGCGTGGGAGCGCCCGAGTGGCCAAGCTCCTCGGCATACGATCGTTATAAATCAATATAAAATTGAGTCAAATTAAAAGTTATTTATCGAAGGTCGGGCGGCCGCGCGTCGCGCATCCGACCCGTTCCCGCGTGAACGGTGCGCCTCGCAGCCGCCGTGCTCACACGACTTCAAATAAACCGGCTGCTCCCATGCCGCCGCCGACACACATGGTGACCACCACGTACTTGACGCCGCGTCGGCGTCCTTCAATCAGCGCATGCCCCACCAAGCGCGAACCGGTCACGCCGTACGGATGCCCGACGGCGATTGCGCCGCCGTCAACATTGAGAGCATCATTGTCGATGCCGAGTCGATCGCGGCAGTAGATGACCTGCACCGCAAACGCCTCGTTGAGCTCCCACAGTCCCACGTCCGCCTGGCGGATCCCGGCGCGCGCGAGCAGCCGCGGCACCGCGAACACCGGTCCAATGCCCATCTCGTCCGGCTCGCAGCCGGCGACCGCAAAGCCGCGGAAAATCCCGAGGGGCGCAAGACCGCGCTGCTCCGCGAGCTTGGCATCCATCATGACGCAAGCGGACGCGCCATCCGAGAATTGGCTGGCGTTGCCGGCCGTGATGCAGCCGCCGGAAATCGCCGGCTTGATTTTGGCAACGCCCGCGAGCGTCGTATCCGGCCGAATGCCTTCATCGGTTGTCGAAGTCAGCTCCCGGGTATACAGGCGGCCCGTGTCCCTGTCGGCGCTGGCCGCTGTCACCGTGATCGGGAAGATTTCCGCAGCGAATCGGCCCGCCGCCTGCGCGGCGCTCGCGCGCAGCTGGCTCTGCACGCCGTACTCATCCTGCCGTTGCCGGTCGATGGCATAGCGCTGGGCGACGTTTTCCGCCGTCATCAGCATGGGCATGTAGATCTCGGGCTTGCGCTCATTCAGCCACGAGTCGTGGATCATGTGGGTGTTCATCTCGTTCTGCACACACGAGATCGATTCCACGCCCCCGGCAACCGCGACCGGCACGCCGTCCAGGATCACGCGTTGCGCCGCGATGGCGATGGCCTGCAAACCCGACGAGCAGAAGCGGTTCACGCTCAGGCCGGAAGCCGTGACCGGCAGGCCCGCCCGCAGCGCAATCTGGCGCGCGATGTTGAGGCCGGCCGCGCCTTCGGGAAACGCCACTCCGAAAATGACGTCCTCAATTTCCGCGGCGTCGATGCCCGCGCGAGCGACTGCATGTGTGAGCGCGTGCGCTCCAAGCGTGGCGCCGTGCGTCATGTTGAACGCGCCGCGCCACGCCTTGCAGAGCGGCGTGCGGGCGGTTGACACGATGACGGCCGTTCTCATGAAGCGCTCCGTTAGATCCCGCGAGGCGGCGGGTCAGCCATTGAAGGTCTTGCCGTCGGCGGCGAGACGCGCCAGCAACGTCGCCGGCGTCCAGGAGCCGGGGTCACTGACCGGGTTCGCTGCAAAGCGGCGCATCGCCCGCACGACCGGCGCAAGCCCCACGCTATCCGCGTAGAACATGGGCCCGCCGCGAGCTACCGGAAAGCCATAGCCCGTGAGGTACACGACGTCGATGTCCGAGGCACGCGCGGCAATGCCCTCTTCCAGAACCTTTGCGCCTTCGTTGATGAGGGCATAGACGCAGCGCCGGATGATCTCGTCATCGCTGATGCGTCGCCGCGTCAAACCCGCGCTGTGCGCGAGGTCGAGGATGATCCGCTCCACCTGCGGGTCTGCCAGAGCGTCGCGGCCGCCCGGTTCATAGCGATAGTAGCCCCTGCCGCTCTTCTGGCCGAAGCGCCCGAGCTCAACAAGACGGTCGGCGATCGGCGAGTGCGGCGCGTCGGGCCGCTCGGTGTAGTGTCGCTGGCGGATGTGGCCTGCGACGTCGTTGCCCGCCAGATCCCCCATGCGGCAGGGTCCCATCGCCCACCCCCAGCGCTCGAGCGCGCGATCCACCTGCTCGGGCAGGCAACCCTCGAGCAGCAGCAACTCCGCCTGGCGCATGTACGGCGCAAGCATGCGATTGCCGATGAAGCCGTCGCAGACGCCCGCGACGACTCCGACCTTGTTGAGCCGTTTTGCAAGTGCAAGGCTGCTGGCCAGCACCTCCTTCGACGTCGCCCTGCCGCGCACAATCTCGAGCAGGCGCATCACGTTCGCCGGGCTGAAGAAATGCAGGCCGAGTACCTCCGCCGGCCGCGCCGTGAAGCCTGCGATGGTGTCGACGTTGAGCGTCGAGGTGTTGGTTGCGAGGATCGCTCCCGGCTTCGCGCGCGCATCGAGCTCCTGAAATACCCGGCGCTTCACCTCGAGGTCCTCAAATACGGCCTCGATGAGGATGTCAGCGCAGGCGAGCTCCTGCGGGTCGAGAGTCCCGCTGATGAGTCCGGCGCGGCGCTGCAGATCTTCCGCTGAGAGTGTGCCCTTGCGCGCGGCGCTCTCGTAGTTCCTGCGCACGACGTCGAGTCCCTTCTCAAGCGCCGCCGCACTGGCATCGAGCACCGTGACCGCAATGCCGGCGTTCGCAAAGCTCATTGCAATGCCGCCGCCCATGGTGCCGGCACCAATCACGGCGGCGGTGCGGATCGTGCGCAGCGCCGTGTCCGCCGGCACGTCGGCAATCTTGGCAGCGGCGCGCTCGGCAAAGAACGCATGCCGCAGCGCCGCCGACTCCGCACTTTGCATCAGTCTTGCGAACAGCGCGCGCTCCTCGGCCAGCCCCTCCTCGAAGGCGCCGAGCGAGGCGGCGACGGCGGCGACGCAGGCGGGCGGCGCCGGCAGGTTCTTGGCGAGCGCTTGCACGTTGGCGCGCGCAAATCCGAGGAAACCTTCGGCGTTGGCGTGATGCACCTGCAGGTCGCGCACCCGGGGCAGGGGCCGCAGCGCCGCCACTTCGCCGGCGAAGGCGATCGCCCCCGCCAACAGCTCGCCGTCGATCATGCGGTCAAAGAGCCGCGTGTCGGAGAGCTCCTGGGAGAGGACGGGGCTCCCGAACACAATCATATTGAGCGCCCTCTCGAGTCCCACCAGGCGCGGCAGCCGCTGCGTGCCGCCCGCTCCCGGCAGCAGACCGAGCTTCACTTCAGGCAGGGCGATGCGCGCGCCCGGCGCGGCGACGCGATAGTGGCAGCCGAGCGCCAGCTCGAGCCCGCCCCCCATGGCGATGCCGTCGATGGCCGCGATGACCGGCTTGTCGCTGTCTTCGAGCTCGCTGATGAGCGCGCGCAGGTTGGGCGCGGCAGAAGCCAGTGGCGTACCAAATTCCCGTAGGTCCGCGCCGCCCGAGAAGCCGTTGGCGCTGCCCCTGATGACGATGCTGCGCACGCCAGGCTCGTCCTGTGCGCGCGCGACGCCCTGTGATACGCCGCGGCGCAGCGCATGGCCGAGGCCGTTGACGGGCGGGTTGTCGAGAGTGATCACGGCGACCTCGCCGTGCAGCTCATAGCGCGTGACGCTCATCAAGTCTTTCCTGGCCAGGGGCTGCGCCGCCGATGCCCGCGCACCCCACTAACCGAAGGGGTGACGCAGCACAATCGTCTCATCGCGCTCGGCGCCGGTTGAAATGAGGTCGATGGGTACGCCGACCAGAGTCTGGATGCGCTCGAGGTAAGCGCGCGCGGCAGCGGGCAGACTCGCGTAGCCCGTGATGCCGACGGTCGATTCCTTCCATCCGGCCATCTCTTCATAGACCGGCTCGATCTCGCCGTAGGTCTCGACCGACAGCGGCGGCTCCGCGACAACCTTGCCGTCGATGCGATAGCCGACGCAGATGCTGAGTGTGTCAAGACCGTCCAGCACGTCGAGCTTGGTGACGCACAGGCCCGACACGGTGGAGTTGATGATGGCGCGGCGCAGCGCGACCGCATCGAACCAGCCACAGCGGCGCCGGCGTCCGGTCACGGAGCCAAACTCATGGCCGACGCGCGACAGGTGCTCGCCGTACTCATCGAAGAGTTCGGTGGGGAACGGCCCGGCGCCGACGCGCGTGGTATAGCCCTTGACGATGCCGATGACGGTGTCAAAGGCGCGCGGGCCGATGCCCGTGCCCGAGCTTGCAAAGCCGGCGGTGGTATTTGAGGAGGTCACATACGGATAGGTGCCGAGATCCACATCGAGCATGGCCCCCTGCGCGCCCTCGAACAGGACGTTGGCGCCGGACACGCGCAGCTTCTGCAGCGCGAGCGTCACGTCTGTGATGAGCGGCTCGATCCGGGCGCCGAGCGCGAGCTGGGTGTCGAGCGTGCTCTGAAAATCCACCGGCGGCAGCCGGTAGTAGTGCTGCAGGATGAAATTATGAAAGTCGAGCACTTCGCCCAGTCGCGCCGCGAAGTGGTCGCGCTTGAACAGGTCGGCGACGCGCAGCGCGCGGCGCCCGGCCTTGTCCTCGTACGCCGGTCCGATGCCCCGACCCGTCGTGCCAATGGCATTGACGCCGCGCGCCTGCTCGCGCGCGCGGTCCAGCAGCACGTGCGACGGTAGAATGAGGGGGCAGCTCGGCGAGATGCTCAAACGCTCAAAGACCGGCACTCCCTGCTGGATGAGGAGCTCCGCTTCGCTCAAGAGCGCCTCCAGCGACAGCACCACGCCGTTGCCGATGAAGGAGCGCACCCCGGCGCGCAGGATACCCGAGGGAATCAGCGACAGAACCGTCTTCTTGCCGCCGATGACGAGCGTGTGGCCGGCGTTATGGCCTCCCTGAAAACGCGCCACGGCGACCGCGCGTTCCGTCAACAGGTCGACGATCTTGCCCTTGCCCTCGTCGCCCCACTGGGTGCCGATCACGATGACGAACTTACCCATGGCGCTAACGGACCAGAAAGAGGATCCCGAGGCCGACGAGCATGCTGCCCAAGCCCGCGATGCGCAGCTCCCGGTCGCCCACGTCGAGGAGGCGCGTGAGCGCACGCTTCATGCCGCGCGGGTTCAGAAACGGAGCCATTCCCTCGAGCACCAGGAAGAGCGCGACGGCGGCGATGAGATCCGAGAGGTGGGGCAACATGAGCGTACGATGGCCCGGGGCGCGCGCGGGCGTTCAGCGTTTGCCGGAATTGCCCGGATCCCGCTTGCCGGAAGTGCCCGGATCCTTGAAGTACTTGAAGAACTCGCCGTCGGGTGTGATGACCAGCACGTCGCCATCCTTGCCGAGCGAGCGGTCGTAGGCCTGCAGGCTGCGGTAGAAGGCGTAAAAGTCGGGATTGCTCGCGTAGGCGCGCGAATACACCTGGGCGGCCTCGGCGTCGGCCTGGCCGCGCACCCGCAGCGCATCACGCTCGGCGTCGGCGAGTATCTCGGTGCGCTGGCGCTCGGCGGTGGCGCGGATGCGCACCGCGGCGCTCGAGCCTTCACCGCGCAGGCGGCTCGCGATCTTCGCGAAATTCTGCTTCATGCTGTCGTAGACGCGCGTGGCGACATCCTCGGGCAGGTCGATGCGCTGCACGCGCACGTCGACGAGCTCGACGCCGAGGCCTGCGACCGCCTGATTGGCCTTGCCAAACATGTCGCTGGTGACCGCGGCGCGCTCCGAGGTGACGATCTGATCGAGCGTGCGCTGCGCGACCACGCTCTTGATGCCGTCCTTGACGATTTCGGACAGGCGCTCCGCGGCGATGTCCTCCACGCCGCCGGTGGCCTGGAAGAAGCGCGACGCGTCATTGACGCGCCATTTGACGTAGAAGTCGACGATCAGGCCGCGATTGTCGTTGGTGAGAAAGGTCTCGCCCTCATAGGACTGCGAGAGAATGCGGCGCTCGAATTTTACGACCTGATCCCACGGCCACTTCCAGTGCAGGCCGGGGTCATAGTCGATGCCGACGATGGCGCCGAACTCGGTGCGGATCGCGACCTGCGTCTCCTGCACGGTGAACACCGAGGTGAGCGCGATCAACAGCGCGATCGCGAGCAGCACTAACAGCGGAGAGAATCGCCGCAACATCAGCGGTCCGTGCGGCTGCGGCTATCGACGCTTGCGGCATCGGAGTCGCCGCTCGCTGCGGCGCGCGCGCCGAGCTCGGTCGTCGGCTCCGGATCCTTCGCGGCGGCGCGCTCCAGGAGCTTATCGAGCGGCAGGTAGATGAGATTGCCGCTACCGCCGCCGGTTTTGGCGTCGAGCAGTACCTTGTGCGAACGCGCCAGGATCGCCTCGAGGGTCTCCAGGTAGAGCCGCTTGCGCGTCACTTCGGGCGCCTGCGCGTAGGCCTGCGCCAGCTGCGTGAATCGCGAGGCCTGGCCCTCGGCGAGCGCGACGACCTGCGCGTGGTAGCCGGCCGCATCCTGCTGCAGCCGCGAGGCGCCGCCCTGCGCCACGGGCAGCACGCCGTTGGCGTAGGCCTGTGCTTCCTTCACGAAGCGCTCCTGATCGGCGAGGGCCTTATTGGCATCGCGCTGCGAGGGAATCACCGCATCGGGAACCTGCACGTCGGTGAGATTCACGGAGGTCACGGTGATGCCGGCGTTGTAGAAATTCAGCGTGCGCTGGATGAGTTCCTTCGTGCGCTGCGTGATGTGCGGGCGGGTCGCACCGACCAGCACATCATCCAGTGTGCTCTGGCCGACGATCTGGCGGAAGGCACTCTCGGAGACGCCGCGCAGGGTCGCCTCCGGGTCGGCTACTTTGAACAACACCTTCACCGGATCGGTGTACTGGTACTGCACCGCGAAGCGCAGCTCGACGAGATTGACGTCGGCGGTCAGCACGCGGGACTTGTAGTCGCTGCTGTTGACGTTCGCGACATTGACCTTCGTCAGCGTCTCGATGGGCCAAGGCCAGCGCCAGCCCCATCCCTGCCCGCGCACGTGCGTCAGGCGGCCGAAGCGCTGGATGACACCGCGCTCGGCGGCCTTGATCTGGAAGAAGCCGCTCGCGAGCCACAGCACCAGCACGATCACGACGATCATGAGGACGAGCGACCCGCCCTCGGTGCCCCCGGGGCGGAACAGCGACTCGAGGCGGCGCTGCCACTCCTTCACCCGCTCATCCAGGCGCGGGCTGCCGGCGGGCCGCCGGCCCCAAGGACTCTGTTGACCGCCGCCGGGTTGGTTCCAAGCCATAGGGATATCTACTTAGGAGTGCCGCGCTGTCGGATTACCGCAAGCTTCAGCGCAGCCTGGTCGCGCCCGAAAAGGGCGCAGATTGTAGGAAGCCCTCCGCGGGCACACAAGCCAATTCGTCTTCGGCGACTTCCAGGATGCGCACGCCGCCCGTGCGGGCAAGCGACAGCAGCTCAAGCATCGGCAGCTCCACGGTGAGCTCGATCGAGCCGTCGGCGCTGCCATGCTCTTCGTGCACCACATGCGCGGCATAGAGCCGGGAGCGTAACGCACCGCCGCTGGCGGGAATCCACAGCCGCGCGCGGCGCGTCGTGCGGGCGAGCCGCTCGGTGATCGCCTGCTCGAGCTCGGCAAGGCCCGCCCGCTGGGCGGCCGAGATCCAGACTGCCGACACACGCCCGTCCGCATCGCGGTCGATGCGCGGCGCAAGCTCGAGCCGATCGATCTTGTTGTAGACGACGATCTGCGGGATTTCCCGCGCGCCGATGTCGGCGAGCACCGCATCCACCTGCGCCATGTGCTCGGCGCGGCGCGCGTCGCTTGCATCCACGACGTGCAGGAGGAGCGTCGCCTCGCGCGCCTCGGTCAGGGTCGACTGGAAGGCGGCGACGAGCTCATGCGGCAGTGCGCGGATGAAACCCACCGTGTCGGCGACCACCACCGGCGTGCCGCCGGGCAAAGTGATGCGCCGAACCGTGGGATCCAGGGTCGCGAAGAGCTGATCGGCAATGTAGGCCTGCGATCCCGTGAGCGCGCGAAACAGCGTCGACTTGCCGGCATTCGTATAGCCCACGAGCGCAATCGACGGCACCGGGATCTCCGCGCGCATGCGCCGGCCGGTCTCGCGCTGCTGCTTGATCTTCTCGAGGCGCTTCGTGAGCACGCGCACCCGCTGACCGATCAGGCGCCGGTCCGTTTCAAGCTGCGTCTCGCCCGGACCGCGCAGGCCGATGCCGCCTTTTTGACGCTCCAGATGCGTCCAGCCGCGCACGAGGCGGCTCGCGATGTGCCGCAGCTGCGCGAGCTCCACTTCGAGCTTGCCCTCGAAGCTGCGCGCGCGCTGCGCAAAGATATCGAGGATGAGACTGTTGCGGTCGAGCACGCGCCGGCCGACATGCTCTTCGAGGTTGCGCTCCTGACTCGGCGAGAGCGCGTGATCGACGAGGATGACGGCGGCGGCGGCCGCGGCCGCCGCGTCGCGCACCTCGTCCGCCTTGCCGCTTCCCATGAAGAAGCGCGGATCGGGGCGCGCGCGCCGGCCGATCACGGTCGCAACCGGTTGAGCCCCGGCCGAACGGGCCAGCTGTTCAAGCTCGCGCAGATCCTCCGGATCGACCGCTGCGCCAAACCCCAGGCGTACGAGTACCGCGCGCTCACCGCTCCTCGGGCGCTCGAACACTCATACCCTCCGTACGGGAAGCATTATTCGGCAGCAGTCTCCGCTGCCACGTCGCCTTCATCGGCCGCCGCCAAGCTGACATTGCGCGCCGGAACGACCGTGGAAATGGCGTGCTTGTACACCATTTGACTGACACTGTTCTTCAGCAATACGACGAACTGATCGAAGGAGTCGATCTGCCCCTGCAGCTTGATGCCGTTCACCAAATAAATGGACACCGGCACGCGCTCTTTTCGTAAGGCATTTAGAAATGGATCCTGCAGCGACTGGCCTTTGGCCATCGTCTTCTCCTTCTTATTGCGGTTTTTTACTTTTTCCGTGAGCACAATCTTAGCATGCGCCTTCAATTAACGGCCAAGCTGGCATAACTCGCGGCGCAATTCCAGGTTCCAGTCGTCGAACGCACCCGAAGCCTGCGGATCGATGCACGCGAGTGTCGCATCCGAGCGAATCCACGTCAGTTGACGCTTGGCAAGCTGTCGCGTCGCAGCGATGCCGCGCGTCACGGCGGCGGCAAGACCGAGCCCGCCGGCCAGGTGCGCCCAGAGCTGCCGATAACCGACCGCGCGCAGGGCGGGAAGGCCGGCTTGCAAGTCGCCGCGACGGTACAAGGACTCGACCTCGCTCAAAAAACCATGCGCCATCATCGTGTTGAAACGCTCCTCAAGGCGCGCATGCAGAGCCGGACGATCGGCAGGGACGAGGGCCCAGCGGCGCACGCGGTACGGCGCCAGCGCACTCGGGCTCGCGCGCTGCAGTTCCGAGAGCCGCCGGCCGGTGGTGAGGCAGACCTCGAGGGCGCGCTGGATGCGCTGTGAATCATTCGGATGGATGCGTGCCGCAGCGCTCGGATCGACGCGCATGAGCTCCTCGTGCAGTTGCGGCCAGCCCTGCCGCGCGGCGCGTGCATCGAGCTCGCGACGCAATTCCAAGGACGCCTGGGGCAGGCGGGCGAGGCCCGACACGAGCGCGCGCAGATAAAGCAAGGTACCGCCCACCACGAGCGGTATATGGCCGCGCGCGTGAATTTCAATGATCCGCGTGGTGGCATCGGCGACGAAGCGCCCTGCGGAGTAGCTCTCGGCCGCGTCACAGATGTCGATCAGATGGTGCCGGACGCGCTCCCGGAGCGCGCGCGGCGGCTTGGCCGTGCCAATGTCGAGCCCCCGGTAGACCATCGCCGAGTCGACGCTCACGATTTCGATGGGATGCTGCTCCGCCGCCCGCAGCGCCCAGTCGCTCTTGCCGGTTCCGGTCGGGCCGGTGAGCACCCACACGGGCGGCGCGTCCGAGGCGACCTCATCCATCAGCGTCCCCGCAGGAACAGATGATCGAGCTGGGACAGCGTCAGGCGTGTCCAGGTGGGACGCCCATGATTGCATTGATTCGCGCGCTCGGTGGCTTCCATCTGTCGCAGCAGCGCATTCATCTCCGGCAGCGTCAGGCGGCGGTGCGCGTGGATCGACGTGCGGCAGGCGAGCGTGCCCAGGAACTTGTCGACGGCGCCGTCCAGATGATGCACACCGGCATCGAGCTCGAGGTCGCGGATGACCGCGGCGACCGTTGCCGCAATATCGCCGCTCGCCAGCAGCGCCGGCACGCGGCGCAGGGCGAGGCGCGTGGGACCGAGCGCATCGAGCTCGAAGCCCGCGCGCTCCCAGCTCGCCCGATCTTCCAGCACGGCGTCGAGCTCGTGCGACTTCACTTCAATGACGACGGGCTCGAGAAGATGCTGCGAGGCGACGGCCTGCGTCGCCGCGTCGACTTTGAACTTCTCATAGAGCACGCGCTCGTGCGCCGCGTGCATGTCAACGAGAATCAGCCCTTCCGCGCTTTGCGCAAGAATGTAGATGCCATGCAGCTGCGCCAGGGCCGTGCCGAGTGGCTGTGCCGGATCTGCCGCCGCCGCGGCCGGAGCCGCGAAATCGCGCACGCCGGCCGCCAGCCTCCACGGATCGCGCCGGCCGTCATCGAAGTCGAGCGGTTGTGCCTGCCCGCCATAGGCTCCGCGGGCGGCGTCCGCCGCGGGCGCCGGCAGGGCGCGCGGCGAAGTGCCGGCAAGGGCCTGCTCGATCGCGCGAAACGCAAAATCATGGATCTGCCGGCTGTCGCGGAAGCGCACTTCGAGCTTCGACGGATGGGCGTTGACGTCGACGAGGCGCGGATCAAGGCTCAGATAGAGCACATACACGGCATGGCGCCCGTGATAGAGCACGTCGCGATAGGCCAGACGCACGGCATTGCTCAGCAGCCGATCGCGCACGCTGCGGCCATTCACGAACCAGAACTGCTGATCCGGCTGAGCGCGCGACGCGGTCGGCAGCCCCACCCAGCCGCTCAAGGTTATCGGGCCGGCGCTGCTGCGCAGCGCCACCGCGCTTGCGAGGAATTCCGGGCCGAGCACGGCGCTCAGGCGCGCCGCCTCGTCTGCGGCGGCCACAGCCGGCGCGTCAAACACGCGGCGTTCGCCGTGCCGCACGCGAAAGCTGACGTCGAAGCGCGACAGCGCAAGCCGCTCCACCCAGCGCATGATGTGGCCGAACTCCGTGGCCTCGCTCCTCACGAACTTGCGCCGCGCAGGCACGTTGAAGAAGAGGTCGCGGATCTCGATGCTCGTGCCCGGGGGATGCGGCGCGGGCCGCACGCCCGTGACGCGGCCGCCGTCAACGCCCATCTCTGCCGCCCGCTCGTCCGCGCCGCGCGGCCGCGACAACAGGCGCAGGCGGGAAACCGAGGCGATCGAAGGCAGCGCCTCGCCGCGAAATCCCAAGGTGGTGACGGCCGCAAGATCCGCGAGGGATGCGATCTTGCTCGTCGCGTGGCGCGCGAGCGCGACCGGCATCTCCTCCGGGTTCATGCCCACGCCATCGTCGCGCACGCGAATGAGTCCGATGCCGCCGCGCTCGATGTCGATGTCGATGCGGTGCGCGCCGGCATCCAAGGCGTTTTCAACGAGCTCCTTGACGACCGACGCGGGACGCTCGATCACCTCACCGGCGGCAATCTGATCGATGAGTTCGCTCGGCAGAACCCGGATCGGCATGAGGGACACTCAACGGACACTGGCCCGCGAGTGTACAGGCGATCAGGGCAGGCTGGGACTGGCCGGTGCCAGCCGGGCGAGTCCCCGGCGCAGCTGTGCGAAGCGTGTTCCGGGCGGCGGATTGGCTGCAAAGAAGCTGCGAATGCCGCTGAAAATGGCGCTCGCGAGCTTCTCCTGTTGGACGCTCGTGCGCAGCCGCCGCTCCTCTTGCGGATTGGAGATGTAGGCCGTTTCGATGAGCATCGACGCCATGGAGCGCGACTTGAGCACGAGGAAGCCCGCCTGCTGCACCGTCGACTTTCGCACCTCACCGACACTGTCGAGTGCGGCGAGCACGCGCTGCGCGGCGATCATGCTGTTACTGATGGCGGCCGTCTGCTGCAGATCAATCAGGACCGGATCGAGCTGCGGGTTGTTGGGCGCAAGCGGCGCGCCGCCCAGGCGGTCAACGGAATTTTCACGGTCCGCGAGCCACTTCGCCGCCTCGCTCGTTGCGCCGCGCTCGGAGAGCACGTACACCGACGCGCCGTCGATGCTGGCATCGCGAATCGAGTCCGCGTGCACCGATACAAATAAATCCGCGTTGGCGGCCGCGGCGCGTCTGCCGCGCTCCGGCAGCATGATGAACTCGTCGCGGTCGCGGGTGAGCACCGCGCGCATGCCAGGCTCTGCATTGATGCGTTGCGCGAGCGCACGGGCGATCGCCAGCGTCACGTCTTTCTCGCGCGTTCCACCATGGCCTATCGCTCCCGGATCATCCCCGCCGTGTCCCGCGTCGACTGCGACGACGATCGACCGATCGGTGTCCTGCGGTGCATGCTGCGCGCGCACCACTTGCGGGGGACTCGTCGATGGCAGTGGCGTCGGCACGGGAGCCGTTTGCACGGGAACCATCTGCACCGGTGCCGTGTGCGCCGGCGGCCCCAACTCGACCAGGAGCTCGTGCCCGGAGCCTTTGGCGCGCAGGTGCCAGTGCACGGCGGGGGGTGAATTCAGCTCCAGCACGACGCGCAGCGTGCCATCGCGCTGCGGACCGGTGCGTATCGCGGCGACCACGCCGCCGGGTTGCGGCAGGTGTACGGTGCGTCCGAGCCGCGTGTGCCGAAGATCAATGACGACGCGCGTCGGGTGCGTCAGCGTGAACACGCTTTGCCGCACGACATCCGATAGAGCGAGCGCGACACGGGCCCCTGCAGCATCGAGCTCGATATCGCGCAGCTCAACGGGCGGCGCAGCCAGAGTCGCGGCGGATAAAGTCAGGCCCCCAGCTAGAAAGAACAGTCTTATCATGGACTTCGCAATCGAACCTAGCACCTAATCTACGATCATGGCGCGGTGAGTTCAAGCACCCGCTTGCGCAAGCCAGGCCTCCCCCAGACGCGTCGCCGCGGTCACGACGATCTGGTGCGCCTCTTTGGCACAGGTCAGCGCCACGAGCAGGTCCGCCGGGGGCAGGCGGCCCGCGGCGCGCTCCGGCCATTCAATGAGCCACAGGTAGCCGGGGCGCGCCCAATCGCGCAGACCCAGGGGCTCGAGCTCCGATTCATCCTGCAGCCTATACAGATCGAGGTGCAGGAGGGTCAGCGCTTGCAGCTCGTACAGCTCGACCAGCGTGTACGTCGGGCTGCGCACGAGGGCGGTGACGCCGCAGGCCGCGAGAAACCCGCGCGCCCAGGTCGTCTTGCCGGCGCCCAGGTCCCCCGACAGGTAGACGGCCGCAAACAGATCGGCGTTCCGGGGGCGGGCGCGCGCAAAGCGGGCGCCGTCCTCTTCGGTTTCCGCGGCAGAGCTCGTCAGGCGCATGCGCGCGGCCGCTAGCGATTGACCCAGGTTCGTAGCTCGTGCGCGATGTCGCTCGCGATCAGGCCGCGCTCGCCGCCATTGCGCGCGGCGCTGTCGCCCGCCATCGCGTGCACCCAGACGCCGGCGCGCGCCGCGCAGGCCGGATCGCGGCATTGCGCGAGAATCCCGGCGATCGCTCCGGTGAGGACGTCCCCGGCGCCGGCTGTTGCCATGCCGGGATTGCCGCGCTCACACAATCCTGGAATCGCGCCTGACGTTGCGATGAGCGTGCCCGCCCCTTTGAGCACGACGGTGCCGCCGTAGCGCTCAAGCAGCGCATCGAGCGCGGCGAGCCGGTCCTGCTGCACCATCTGCGCGCTGCTGCCGAGCAGGCGCCCCGCCTCCCCCGGATGGGGCGTGAGGATCCAGTCATCGCGCCGCCGCGGTGCGATGCTCAAAAGATTGAGCGCGTCCGCATCGACGACCAGGGGCTTGCCGCATGCGAACACGCGCTCCAGTACCGCGCGTGCCCAGCCCGTACGCCCGAGACCCGGGCCGACGGCCACGACGTCCGCATGCTCCAGCGCATCCGCCAGGTCGTCCGCGTGAGTGACCGCATGACAAATCAATTCGGGGCGTCCGCAGGCGATCGCGGCGACGTTATCCGGCGCCACCGCAACCGTCACCAGGCCCGCGCCCACCCGCAGGCAAGCTTCGCCCGCCAGGCGGGTGGCTCCCGGCATCCCTGCGCCACTGCCGACGATCAGTACGCGGCCAAAGTCGCCCTTGTTAGCCGCGCGCGCGCGCGGCGGCAAGGCGCGCGCGACCTCCGACTCGGTAATGCGTTCAAGCCGCGGGCGAAACTCCGGCGTTGCGGGCGCCGCGATTTCCAGGTCATCAAAAAACACATTGCCGGCAAAGTCCGGTCCGTCGCCGACAAAGAGGCCCGTCTTCAGAGCGATGAAGCACACGGTGCCCGTCGCGCGCACCGCGCTGCCGAGGGCGACGCCGCGATCGGCATCGAGCCCCGAGGGCACATCGAGCGCAAAGACCGGGCGCCCCGAAGCGTTCATCGCGTGGATGACCGCGGCGGCCTCGGCGCGCACGGCGGAGAAAAGTCCCGTGCCGAGAAGAGCGTCCACGATGACCTCGCCCGCCTGCAGATGCGCTGCGGCAAAGGGCTGTATGCGCCCGCCGCTCGCCCTGAAATCCTGACAGGCTTGCTGGGCAGCGCCGCGCAGCGCATCCACGGGGCTCGCGGCCAGCGCCGTAGCCGTCAGACCCGCCGCCTGGGCGAAGCGTGCCAGCACATAGCCGTCGCCGCCGTTGTTGCCGCCGCCACACACGATGACGATGTTGTGCGCCGTCGGCCAGCGCGTTCGCAGGTAGCGCAGCGCCGCCTCGCCCGCGCGCTTCATGAGCGTGTAGTCCGGTACGCCGAGTGTGCCGATGGCGTAACGATCGAGCGCGCGAACCTGCGCGGTGGTGTAGAGCGGCGTCGGCAGCGGCATCAGCCGATTATACTGACCCACATGGTGAACGGGCCCACCGCAGTCGAGCTTGCCGACCTCAAAAAGGATCTGCGCATCCTCGCGCGCAGCCTGGGGTTTGATGCATTGGGTGTCGCCGCTGTTGAGCTCGGCAGCGACGAGCGACACCTGCAGAACTGGCTCGCCGCGGGATTCCACGGCGAGATGCACTACATGCAGCGCCACGGCACCAAGCGCAGCCGTCCGCAGGAGCTCGTGCCCGGAACCGTGCGCTGCATCAGCGTGCGCATGAACTACTGGCCCGCGGAGGCCCGCGATGCGGCCAGTGCGCTCGCCGATCCCAGCTGCGGTTACGTCTCGCGCTACGCCCTGGGGCGCGACTATCACAAGCTCATGCGCCGCAGCCTCGCCAAACTTGCGCTCGCCGTCGCCGCGCGCATCGGGTCCTTCGGCTACCGCGTCTGCGTCGACACCGCGCCGGTGCTGGAGAAGGCGCTCGCGCGCGATGCGGGCCTCGGGTGGATCGGAGCCCATACGAATCTCATCGCGCGCGATGCCGGCTCGTTCTTCTTTCTGGGCGAGATCCTCACGGATCTGCCTCTGCCGGTGGATGCGCCGGCGAGCGCCCACTGCGGCACCTGCAGCGCCTGCATTCCCGCATGTCCCACGCAGGCGATCGTCGCGCCGCTGCGGCTTGACGCACGGCGCTGCATCGCCTATCTCACGATCGAGCATCCGGGCAGCATTCCCGAAGCGCTGCGCCCTGCCATCGGCAACCGCATCTACGGCTGCGACGACTGCCAGCTCGTGTGTCCGTGGAACAAATTTGCGCAGGCGGCGAGCCATCCGGATTTCAAGGTGCGTCACGCGCTCGACGCGTCGCGCCTCACTGAGCTCTTCGCCTGGACGGCGCAAGAATTCGATCAGCGTATGCGCGGCTCGTCGATCTACCGCATCGGCTACGAGCGCTGGTTGCGCAACATCGCCGTCGCACTCGGCAATGCGCCGCGCTCGGCCGAGGTGAGCGCGGCGCTGCATGCGCGGCGCGAGGACGCATCGCCCCTGGTGCGCGAGCACGTCGCCTGGGCGCTCGAGCGCCACAGCGACGTCAGCGCGGCTTGAGGTTGTCGATGAGCCGGGCCCGACCCAGGCGCGCCGCCGCGAGCACTACAAGCTCCTGCGAGGTCGCGCGCGGCGGGCTCAGGTCGCGCGCCGCGAGCACCGCGAAGTATTCGGGCTGAAAGCCCGCGGCCGCGAGTTCGAGGATCCCCGCGCGCTCGATCGCCGCAAAGTCGCGGTCCGCGGCCAGGCGCTGAACGGCGTTTTGCAATGCGGCGTACAGGCGCGGAGCGATCTTGCGCTCCGCGGCCGTCAGATATTGATTGCGCGAGCTCATCGCCAACCCGTCCGCCTCGCGCACGGTCGGGGCCGCCACGATCTCGATGGGAAAGCACATATCCGCCACCATGTGGCGGATGATCGTCAGCTGCTGAAAATCCTTCTCGCCAAACACCGCGATGTCCGGCGTCACGATGTTGAAGAGTTTTGCGACGACGGTTGCGACCCCTTCGAAATGTCCGGGCCGAAACTGTCCGCACAGAATGCGCGACAGCCCCGGCACCTCAACACGGGTGGCACGCTCGAGGCCGTCCGGGTAGATCTCCTGCGCATCCGGCATGAACATCAGATCGCAGCCCGCGCCGGCGAGCATCTCGGCGTCCTTGGCCGCGGTGCGCGGATAGTGCGCGAAGTCCTCATTCGGGCCAAACTGCATCGGATTCACAAAAATGCTGGCGACGAAGCGCTCGGCGCCGCGGCGCGCCGCGTCAATGAGGCTGATGTGGCCCGAATGCAGATTGCCCATCGTCGGAACAAAGGCGACGCGGGCGCCGCCCGAGCGCCAGTGCCGCACCCGTTCCCGCACCGCAGCGGTGGTCGTGACCGTTTCCATCGGCTTAGTGCGGCGCGCTCAGAATGAATGTTCTGCCGCCGGATACTCGCGCTTCTTCACGGCGGCCACGTAGTTGCGCAGCGCCTGCAGGTTCGTGCCCGCGTCAGTCATGAAGTTCCTGACGAAGCGCGGCTTGCGGCCGGTCGTGATGTCGAGTACGTCATAGAGTACGAGGATCTGTCCGTCGGTATGCGGGCCCGCGCCAATGCCGATGACCGGCACATGCACGGAGGCCGTGACCTTGCGCCCGAGCTCCGTCGGAATGCACTCCAGGAGCAGCATGTCGGCGCCTGCCGCCTCGAGGTTCTTGGCATCGTTCAGCATGCGCTCGCCGGCCTCGAGGTCGCGTCCCTGCACGCGAAAGCCGCCGGACTTGTGCACCGACTGCGGCTTCAATCCCAGGTGCGCGCACACCGCGATGTCGTGGCCGGTCAAAAACTCGACAATCTCGGTCTGACCCGCGCCGCTTTCCAGCTTGACCATCTTCGCGCCGCCCTCCTGCATCAGGCGCACGGAGTTCGCGAGCGCCTGCTCCTTGGACGGGTAGCTCATGAAGGGCAGGTCCGCCATGAGAAACGGGCGATTCAAGCCGCGCGCCACCGCGCGGCAATGGTAGACAACGTGATCCATGGTCACGGGCACGGTCGTGTCATGGCCCTGGATCACCATGCCCAGCGAATCCCCCACCAACACCACGTCCGCGTCCGCCTCGTCGACCAGCGCGGCGAAACTTGCGTCGTAGCAGGTGAGGCAAGCGATCCGCTCGCCCTCCTCCTTCATGCGCGCAAGCGTCGTCAGCGTGACCGGGGGTCGCGTCGAGTCGCGTAACTGCAAATGTGTGTACATGGCTCAGATCGCACGATGCCGGAGCGGATTGTAATAGAGGCGGCCGCGCTTCATGCGGCCGATCGTCGCCGTGAGCTCGTCGTAGTCCGCCTGGCTTGAAATCGGATCGATGGTCGCGGCGTTGACGATCAACAAGGGCGCCGCATCGTACTCGTGAAAGAAGCGCGCGTAGGCTTCGTTCAGGCGCGTCAGATACGCGCGCTCGATGCGCTGCTCAAAATCGATGCCGCGGCGGGCGATACGCTCCAGCAGCACATCGACCGGCGCCTGCAGGTAGATGACGAGATCCGGCTTCGGCGGATGAATGTCGAGTTTGGCATGCACCTGTTCGTAGAGGACGTACTCGGCCTCATCGAGGGTGACGCGGGCAAAGAGCCGGTCTTTTTCGAAGAGGTAGTCCGCCACGCGCACCGGCGCAAACAGATCCTGCTGGGCGAGCGCCGTGAGCTGCTGCGCACGCTGGAAGAGAAAGGCCAGCTGCGCCGGGAAGGCGCCGACGCGCGGATTGCGGTAAAAGCGCTCGAGAAACGGATTCTGTGCCGCCTGCTCCAGCACGAGCTCCGCCGACAAGGTCTCGGCGAGCCGCTGTGCGAGACTCGTCTTACCGACGCCGATGGGCCCCTCGACGACGATGAAGCGATGCGCGGCCTTGCCTTTCATAGCGGCCAGATGTCCGCGGCGCTCGCCCGCGCCACAAGCTCGGCCACGCGCCCCACGCCGGGCACATCCAGATCCGGTGCGATGTCAGCGAGCGGGCGGAGCACGAAATTACGCTCGGCGATACCCGGGTGGGGTAAGGCGAGATTGCCGCCGTAGGAGCACTCGCGGCCGTAGACGAGAAGGTCAAGATCGATCACGCGCGGACCCCACTTCTGGTGGAGTGCGGGGCGTCCCAAGCGCCTCTCAAGCCCCTGCAGCTCCGCGAGCAACTTCCTCGAGTCAAGCTGCGTGAGCCCACCGACCGCGGCATTCACGAAGTCCGGCTGCGCGATGGAACCGAGCGGCCGCGACCCGTAGAGCGGCGAGACGCATACCACGCGAGTCGCCGGGAGCGCGCCCAACTCTGCGACCGCGAGCCGCACCTGCGCGGCGGGGTCATCGACATTGCTGCCGACCCCGATATAGACGGGTTGCCAAATCATCACCCCCCGCCCTCATACGGGGCCGGCGCGGCGCGGCCGCCGCCGGCTGCGGGCGCCACGTCGCGCGCCCGCCGGACGCGGTCCCGCCTGACCTTCGAGGCCTGCCAACAACTCTTCGCGCTCCGCGGGCGCGGCGGCCTGCAGGCGCGTCCACCACTGCGCACGCTCTGGTACGGCAAGACCCGCTTGCGCGCGCAGCAACAGCAAGTCATAGGCTGCGCGAAAGCGCGGATGCTCGAGCACCCGCAGTGCGCGCCGGCCGCGCGGATGCTCGAGGCGCGGCTGCAATGCGAACATCTCCCGCAAACCGAGCGAGAAGCGCCGCGGGATCAATACGTGCTTTTGCGCTTCGCGAACCGCGCGGTCACAGGCATCCAAAATCGTCGCGATGTCATGCCAGAGTTCCGGCGGCGCCGCTTCAATCAGGCGCGCGATCGGCCCGTACAACAGCAGGGCAAAGAGAAAACTCGGCGTGACGGCTTTGCCGTCGCGGACACGCAGGTCGGTATTCGCGAGGCCACCGACCAGGAGCTTCTCGGCTGCCGCCCCGCGACTCGATTCAAGGTACTCGTTGACCGAGGGCAGCAGTGCCGCCAGCAGACCGCGGCGCCGCAGCACTTCGAGACTGCGCACACCGCAGCCGTTCAAGAAGAGCTTCAAGGTTTCATCGAATAAACGAGCGGGCGGGACATCCGCGAGCCGGCCGCGCAGTCGCTGCAGCGGCTCCGCGGTGGCCGGGTCAAGATCAAAGCCGAGCTTTGCCTCGAAGCGGGCCGCGCGCAGCATGCGCACCGGATCCTCGCGATAGCGCGTGTCCGGGTCGCCTATCAGCTTGAGGCGGCGCGCGGCAATATCCTCCGCGCCACCGACGTAGTCCCAGAGCGAAAAATCGGCGATGTTGTAATAGAGCGCGTTCGCCGTGAAGTCGCGCCGCCATACGTCCTCGTCTACCGTGCCGTAAACATTGTCGTAAATAATACGGCCGCTCTTGTCGAACAGCCGCTCCGCCTCCGCGTCGCCGAAAACTTCGGCGTCCACCGGCTCCGCGATCTCCGCGTCTGCGGCCGCGGCCTGCAATTCCTCATCTTCTTCCGCATCCGAGTCGGGCAACGCCTCCTGTCCCGGCGATGGCGCGGTCGCGGCGCGAAAGGTTGCGACTTCAATGATGTCGCGCCCGAAATAAACATGAGCCAGACGAAACCGCCGCCCGATCAGCCGGCAATTCCGAAACAATTTTCGAACCTCCTCCGGCAACGCATCTGTCGCTACATCAAAGTCCTTCGGCTCAATGCCGAGCAGTAGATCGCGCACGCAACCACCCACGAGGAACGCCTGAAAGCCTCCTTCGCGCAGGCGATACAGGACCCGCAGAGCGTTCGGCGCAATGCCCGAACGTGAGATCGTGTGATCGGATCGCGCAATGATCCGGGCAGTTGTGGCGGGCGCCGGAATAGGCGCTGCAGGAGAGTTCAAAATACGGTTCTTTCGGCTTGAGCAATTGGCGCGGGCCCCTATAATACCGCGCTCTTCTGCCTTACCCTTGGCAAACGCTCCCATCGTCTAGAGGCCCAGGACATAGCCCTCTCAAGGCTAGTACGCGGGTTCGAATCCCGCTGGGAGCGCCATTAAATCAAGAGGTTAGGAGCCAACCGCTTCTGCCATACGAAAAACAGTGACAGTTGTAGCGCTTCGTCACCGGCCTCACTCTATTAATATGGTCGAGACACCCAAACCCCCGACCACTTCCTGATGAACGGTGCGCATGCGCACACGCCCGAGAGCATCCGCAAGATGTTCGAGGCCATCAAAGGCCGCAAGGCCACGGCCAGGAGCTAGCCGAGTTCGAGCGCAAGAGTCCGGCCGTGAAGGACGTGAAGCCTCTCCAGTGAACGCGCCACTCGGATGAGGCTCGAAGCCGAACAGAACGCATGTAACGCCTCCTCCACCCTCGCGAGCTTTGGCACCTAATGCGATGGGACGACAACAAACAGCATATTGGCGGGTCTGCCGTCTTATGGCTGGCGGTTAACTTCGCAGGTCTCTCAGTTTGGCTTTGGATTGCGAGTTCGCTGTGGCCCCGTCCGCCGTATGAACACTGCGATTTCGCGCCGGGAGACCCTTTCGTCTTCCTATTTGTGGTAGTGCCGATCTTCCTCATTGGGACAGTCGCCGCTTTGGTAGGCCTCGTTGTGTCATGGATAAGATCGCAACGGGAAGCTAGGCGACGAATAGTCTCTCTTGCTGTAGTCGCAGTGGCGGCATGGCTTGCGGCCGGAGTAATTGATTACCACATGGGGCACCGATACGTAGACCTCGATCTGTATCCGCTGCCACGATGACTATAAAATTTGGAGTCCTTTCATTCGACTCCTGTCCCGAAATCATGGACCGCTCAGTCCGTCGAATCATGCGGTTACGACGGGCAATCTCTGCTATACGCTATCAGTTGATTATCGTAAGTGCAGGCGTACGATTCCCTCACTGTCGGACTGAATTCACCATAAGCAAGGGCAAACGAGTCGCGCTCTATGCTGCGCGTTAGTACTGGCGGGCAGACGGTCGAAAATTAGCGCCAGGAGCTTGCTGCAGCGGCCACGCAGTTTCCTTCTCGCAGGGATCTTCGGCGAAAAACTTCGATTGAAGGATTCTGGCTCTCCCTTAGTGCCCCACCGCACCGACGCGGCGCTTCTGCGCGTGGTGTACTTGCGATCTAGACAATCGCGCCTCCACTTGAATCTACTTATCAAAAATGGCGAGCGCATGTCCCTGCGAGGTGTCTCCAAAGGCGCCTCGCATCTCGCCAGCCTGAGTTAGGCGCTGACGTTTCTCGGCTGACAAAGCCTCTGCAAACGTCGAGGAACTCAATGTCCTGATTGGCGCAGCAGACCGTTATGGAGAGCAAACATGAATTTGAACATCGTCAACGAGAACTGGCGGCAATTTAAGCGCCGACTAAAAGCCCTCTGGGGCAAGCTCATCGGTGAGAATCGCAATCCGAGTGCCGCTGTTCGCTAGCAGCGCCCAATTAATACGGCTCGCGTATGAAAACGGCAGCGGCTCCACAAGGTTGCGAGTGGTGCAATGCGCCAACTCATGGTACTGGGACATGCCCTTGGGAACTGGTTGGTATATCTTGCTCGGTTAGTTCTCGGCATCAGAGCGAATCCAGCGAAGATGACCATACGAGCGTTGTTGACTGCACGTTATGCGGTGCCAGTGCCACCGTAAGGCGGTGAGTGATGTTTACATTGCATTGCTCGCAGGCGCATCACGCACTGGAACACGTCGAATGGCCGTCAATTCACCGAGACTTTGCGCGGGCGACTGTCGATGTTTAATTGAGTTTGCAGCGACTTCGCTGCAGCGCGTGAATGGCGCAGCCCGCGTGCCGTGAGCGCACGATCCGAGTAGGTTGTCGAGGTGGCACGCCTTGCAAGCGCGACGCACCTCTCGTTGGGAGTATCGATAGCCTGGCTTTGACACGTGTGGATGTTACGATGGTGTTCCCATGGAAGGACGAATGCAGCATGGAAACCTTAGCTCAGAAAATGATTGCCGGACATTACGGCAAGCCTGTAAATCCCAGTTTTGTCGCAATTGAAATTGCCGCGCTCATGATGGGGCACGCGGCGGGTACGCTAGACGACGCGCACCAACGGCTGTATGCGTCGTTGCTTGCTGCGGGGCAGATACAGGTGACCGATCCGCCCAGTCTCTCCTAAGGATCGACCGTCGCCTTCGCGCAGCAGTGAGCATCAAAGTACGCCTCGGCGTACGCCTGCACCGCGGCCAATTTCTCATCGGAGCACACGCGGCCTGCCATCATTGTCGGCACCCGTGCATGGTCAGCCTTATCGAGACAATTCAGTTAACCGTTAGGCTCCCAGTGGCCTCTAACAAAGCGCCACGCACCGTCAACTTCCACCCAGTGTGCGGGCGCCCAGTGATACCCCGGACGCTCAGCCACCCAGCGACCTCCGGTCCAGACATACCGATTGCCGTTCCAAACCCAGTACCCTGAAACCCAGACATACCCAGCGCGCGGAGCCGGTTCCACCGCTACTTGCGGCGCAGGAGGAGCGACGGCGACGGCGGGCCCGTAGTATCCGGGACCCGGGCGCTCGTACACGTAACATGCGCTCAGGGCGACGACCAGCACCACACCTAGAAACGCATGCCGCCATGCAATCCCGGATCTCGCTAAGGACAGACGCATAGGTTTTCTCCTTAAGGGTTGCGCAGTGATTCCAAAGTCCCGCGTTAACGGCATCTAACGGTCCTGCACGCCTAGCCTACTACAGCCAAGTTAGTTCATGCAGGCATGAACTTCGATATCGCTGGGGCGTCATTTACTCACGCCTCTTGGATCATTCACGCGCCGCCGCCGCAGAGTGGCCCAAGGCGCAATTGCAAGTTCGCGCCGACCCCTACCCCGTACGCTTCGGCCGCGGCGCGCGCTCAGACGGCATGAGCTGCTCCTCCTCCGGCTCGTCCTCCGGTTCATCCTCCGGCATAGATACGGCCGGCATGACCGAGGTCGGTGAATCATCCTCGGGAATGTTGATCTGCCGGGCTACCATGGTCGCGCCCGTACCGCCCTCAGGCGCCTCCAGGAGCCCCGCGAATGGCTGATCGCGCAGGAATTGCACGGCAACCTCCGCCACCACGGGCTTGCTGAAGAAATAGCCCTGACCGAACTCACAGCCCATCTGCCGCAGAGCCTGCGCGGCGGCCTCGGTCTCGATGATCTCGGCGATGGCCGTCAGGCCCAGGCTCGGTACCATCTGCAGTATCGCCGCGACCATCCCGCTGCTGGCGTGATCCGAGCCCGTGCGACTGACGAAGGGCCTGTCAATCTTGACGAAATCCAGCGGAAAGAGCTGCAGATAATTGAGCGATGAATATCCGGTACCGAAGTCATCCAGTATCAGCTGCACGCCCAGGGAATGCAGACGCTCGAGAGTATCGCGTGCGGCACCCACGTTGCTGATCAGCGCCGCCTCCGTCACTTCGAACTTGAGCACGGAGGCCGGGACGCCGGTATCGTGCAGCGTGGTCGCGACGTAATCGCTCAATCCCTGGTCGCGCAGCACGGCGGCGGAGAGGTTGATGCTCAGATAAAATTCCTGCCCCTGCGGCAAACGCTGCCGCCAGGCGCTCGCAAGCTTGCAGACGCGCACAATGATGCGCCGGGTAATTGCGACCATCAGCCCGGCCTCTTCCGCGATGGCTAAAAACTTGTCGGGCGTCAGCATGCCCTCGACTGGGTGTCGCCAGCGCAGCAACACCTCGGCGCCCACCATGCGATAACTGCGCAGATCAACAATGGGCTGGAACACCAGGCGCAGTTCGTTGTTGGCGAGCGCTACGTGCAGATCGGCCTCCAGGCTCACCAGACTCGCCGCGTGCCCGCCCATCGCCGGAGCGTACGCAACGGTTCGCGTCGTCTCATCTTTTTTGGCGGCCGACAGGGCAATATCCGCCTCGCGGATCACATCCTCGGCGCGCTGCGCCGAGTCCACGCCGGTGATGCCGATGCTGGCCGTGACACTCAGCCGATGCTTGCGCAACTCGAAAGGCGCCTGCAGCGCATCCTGCAGTACGCCGGCAAGCTCACTGGTCGATTCGGCGGTCGGAACGTCCAGGAGCAGGACTGCAAACTGATCCCCGCCCCAGCGCGCGAGCACGCACTGGATCGCAGAAGTGGCATTCGCGAAGCGTCGCGCAGCCTGCATCATGAGCTCATCGCCGGCAGTGTGACCCAAGGTATCGTTGATGATCCGGAAGCGCGTGATGTCGACGAGGATGACCGCGATACGCGGCCGCTGCCGGGTGCGCACTTCGCGCAGCGCGCGGTCGAGCTGATTCATGAAATAGCGCCGATTCGGCAGGCCGGTGAAGCCATCGTGATAACGCGCGTGGTCAAAGCTTTTCTGCAGGTCCTGCCGCTGCTCGATCTCGGCGCTGAGGCGCGCGCTCAATGCATGCTGTCGCTGCCTCGAGATTGCGAGGCGTTCCTGCAGGCGACGCAGACTGTGGGTCAAATCGTGGGTACCAAAGGACAAGAGCCAGGCAATGACGGCCAGCAGGCCGATCTCAGTGGCAAGCTCGCTTGCCGGATACCACCCGGCGCGCGGTCGGATCGCCACCTGCAGATCGCTTGCGGCAATGGCGGGCGCAAAGCCGGCGGGCAGGCGGATACTGCGCACCACGGGGGCATCCAAGGGCGCGGGGCCGGAGCTTGCGAATGTGCGTGAGCTACCGCTCTTGAGGTCAACCTGCACGACCGCAAAGTCATAGCCGTCATCCACAATCCGGCCGAGCCGCGTGGCGGAGAGCAATCGATCCAAATCTGCATAGACCACGGACCAGCCGAGCGGCCGCGCGGCAGAGTCCGCATGGGGCGGCATGATCGGCAGGCGCGCCGCAATAATCCACTGACTGCCTTCGCGCATAGGACCGAGCACGCTCGGCCGCTGTACGTCACCGCGACCTGAGACGGATGCCCATTCGCTGACGATGCTGTTGGCGAGGGCCGCGGGAGTATTCTTTGACGTCAGCGTCGTACCGTCGGCCGCCAGCCAAAAGCCGTTGCGCACCGGAGCCACGGTTGCGAAGGCATCCAATCCATCACCGTTTGCGATCGCACGTGTGGCCTGACGGTTGGCGTCATCCGTCACGCCCTGCAGCTGGTTTTCAATGCCGCCGGCGACTCGAGTCGCCTCGACCCCCGCCGCTTCACGCGCCCGCTCGGCATGCTGCTGCATGCTCAGCGCGATGAGCCGGGTACCGGCAATCAGCACAACCAGCAGCACCACCGTCGCCGGCAGCCATCCCAGAGTGCGCTTGAACAAGGCCGCTATCATTTCGGATGACCGCTCGGCCCCAAGTCGTAGATATAGCTCAGCGTCAATGTTTCGCGCTTGATGCCGGCCAGAACCAGGTGGTCGGCTACCACGGTCACCTGGGAGCGCGCCATCGTCTTGGAGGCACCGATGAACACCTCCTTCAGCGTGCTGCCGGGCTGCGCGACGCCGGTCTGCAAATTGACCACCGCCGGCGTTGCCTGCCCGTATGCGCCGCCCAGCAACCAATTTAACGGCTTCGTATAGCCATCCAGGCGCAGCGTGCCGATGTTGGTCCCGAGGTTGCCGCTCACCGAATGCTGCCAGTTGACGGCGGTCTGCAGCCGCGGGCCCCACACCACCGTCATGCCGAGCTTCGGCAGGTTGCCGTGCGTGGTGTCGATGTCGATCTGCTTATCTTCCAGCAGCATGGAGAAATGGGATCCGAACGTGCGGATGAGGCCCGCCGCGACGACCGAGTAGTCAAATCGGCGCAGCACTTCCCCGAAGACCGGCTGCTGCCTCTCTTGCGCAACTGCGGCGTCGCGTATTTGATCCGTCACAACGAGGCGCTCGTTGGTCCCGATGTCGCCGCTGCCCTCGTGGACTTCACCGTACAGGCTGAGCCGCGCATTCGCTGGCCCGCTCGTGGTCGATGCCGTGAGCGAGCCGAAGGTCCAGTGCGCATCCGCAATGGTCTGGTAGTCGACGGCCGCGCCGGCCAGAGTGTCCGCCGTGAAGTTGTGCAGCCAGCCGGCGCTACCCGCGCCACCACCGCTGCCTTCCGATAGCGTTGATCCCGCGGCGCTGAAGACAAGGCGATCGTCCGTTCCTGCAGAGGCCGTGGCAGCGACCGTGGCGCAGACTACGCACGCAACAAGCAACCAACCTTGCGGCAAAAGGGATCTCATCTTTTTTGCGCTAGGGTGGTCGAGACTAAAGTCGAGCCGGTCGCGGCTTGATTGGCGACCTCGGCTTTTCCCACGGGCAGGAACGCTACGACGTACATGCGCTCCTCTTCGGCCGGCAGCGCGACCGCGGAGGTCGTCACCTGGTAGACCCACGGCGCAATCTCGACGTGCATCTTGCGACGGCCGGCGACGCCCGGATCCCACCACTGGGCGCCGGAGAGCCCCTGCGGCAGCAGCCCCACCGCATCCATGCCGATAGTCAAGCCTGCAAACAGCCACGACGCCGGCTTATTGAATGCGCAGAGTCGGCCGCGCGCATCGATGACGAGCGCCGCGTGTTCGGCCGTATCGAGCGCCGTACGCACGCAAAAGGCTTCGGTCGTATCCTCGACCAGCGCGAGCGCGAATCTGTGGCCCAGCTGCGCGACGTGCCGCACGCGCACCTGCGCCACCCGAAACTCGTCCGCCACTCGGATAACTGCGTGCTGCGCCACGCCGTCCGCGCCGCGTACGAGTTCCTGCACCACTTCCGGATAGGAAAAGCGCACGGCGTCAAAGAGGCTGCGGCCCTCGATGGCGTCATCCTGATCGCAGAAGTCCTGCGTCGCGAGCTTGCTGGCGCAGACGATTTGCAGCGTGTCGACATCAATCAGGAAAGCCGGCACCGGCAGCTGCTCGATGAGTCCCGTCCACAGTTCCTGCCCGCCCTCGGCCTCCGCCCGCGCCAGGCTCACCAGCGAGTAGAGGCGCTCGAAGATCGTGCCGAGGTACTCCGCCGCCACAGCGCAGGCGAAAAGCACGATGGCGAAGACCTCGAGCAGCACGACGAAGTAACTCGCCGGCGCATAGAAGCCTGAGAAGGGCGCGTTGGCGGCGGCCGTTGGCTCGCCGAAAAGATTCGCCAGCCACGGCCCCAAACCGGTCAAGCCGCTCGCGTACCAGCGCAATTCGGGGACCTGGATGAGAGCCACCACGGTGACCACCGCGACCGCCATCGCCGCTGTGAAATACGGGTGCCAGTCGGAGACGAAGATGGCGGCGATGACCGGCAGCGCGAATACACACAGAAACACCGGGTTCTGCACCCCGCCGGTGTGCTGCCAGATGTAGCCCACGCCGACGACCCCGGCGAGGTGCAAAGCGGCCAGTCCGCGCCTGCGCCACTGCGTGTGCGCGCGCGTCGGCGCGGCGATGGAGGTGAACGCCCAGTGGACTGCGCCGAGTACCAGCAGGCCCCACGACGCGGCGCCCAACTGGACTTCGAAGCCGCTCAGGAACCATGGCACTCCTGTCGCAACCAGGATGGCGACAATTGTCAGCAGCCACACATCGTCGAGCAGATGCACGCGCGGGTCCGCCCACGTGGGGCGCGGCAGCATCTGCGTTCGTTCGCTCTTACTCATCGCGTGATCACTTTGGCGGCTGCGGATTGGCATTGCCGGCGGCGGTGGCTGCGGGGCCTGCAGCATTGGGCGTCCAGCCCCCCTTATCAAAAGTGTTGTTGTCGAGGAACGGCTGCGCCTGCACTTTCTGGCCGCCCGGCGGCGTGAAGCCATCGACGTGCAGCGCCAGGGCGTGCGGGCGCAGCACTTGATTTCTGCGCAGGATCGGCGAATCGCCGATCACATCGATACCGTTGAATTTCGGCTCGATGATCGTGTTCTCAACCGCCGTGCTCGGACTCTTCGCGTCACCGAGCACGAAGGCGAGCCCGTAACCGGTGTTGTGAACGCGATTACCGCGCACCAGTGTATTGGCTGATCCGCGCACCATCACGCCGTAGGCACCGAGACCGTCGATCTCGTTGTTGTCGACAATGGCGCTGCGCACGTTCTCCACGACGATTCCCATGCCCGCGCCGCCGCTGATGCGGTTGCCGCGGATCACCGCGCCCGCCCCCACCAGATGCACCGCGGCCTCCTGAGAATTGAAGAACTCGTTGCGCTCGACGAGAATCGGGATATTTCCGGCGACGATGCCGGTGTGCTCGTCGCTGAAGCGGTTGTCATGCACGCTGATCGGATCGCCGCGCACATCGGTGCCGCTGCGCACGGCCCACAGGGCAGCCTCCTTGTCGTTTGCAAAATCGTTCTTGTCGACCACCGTGTTGCGACCCGCCGCGCCAAAGCGCACGGCGAGCTTGTTCTTCATGAAGTGGTTGCCTTCAAGCAGTGTGTCGGCGGCGTTTTCGGCAACCTCTACGCCGACGTCGCACGACTCGATCGTGGTCGCACGCAGGCGAAAGCGCACGGCGCGCAGCAGCACGCCCGCACCGGGACAATTGCTGATGTGCAGGCCCTCGATCGAGGTATTGGGGCCCGCGACGTCAAACACGGGGCCGCCCGGGAGCGCATGGGCGTCGATCAGCGTGCCGGGCGCGTGGGCGATGACGCTGACCCCGTGCGGGTTGACGAGCGGGGGGAGCGCCGTCTGTACCGTAATCTGCGGCACTTTGATGGCAACGGTGGCACCGCCTGTGGCGGCGGCGGCGATGAAGAGCGCCTCGCGCAACGTCCCGGGCCCGCGGTCGCCGCCGTTGGTGACATTCACCAGCGTGCTGCCCACGCTCTGGTCCGCTGCCGGGCTCTGCTTCTCGTACCAGCGGCCGACAGCCACTACGCCACTGAGCAGTACCAAGACACCGATGGCGACTGCAGATCGACGGCTAACGCGCATGATGTCCCCCTCGGCATGAGCTCTGCAAAACAAATACCGCATGCCAGGATCGCTCGACGGCGAGCCGGCCGAACAGGGCGTCGATGGGCACCGACATGGCCGTTGCGGCGGCAAGCGCGGCGAACGCCAGATGCCGCGGCAGCCGCGGCAGGTGCGGCAACAGCAGCGTCCTAAACGGCGCCGCATCCACACCCGTGACACTGCGGAGCCGTAGCCCACAATCGTCAAAGAGCCGCAGGTACACCTCGCGCTGACGCGCTTTGAACACCGTCGAATCACAATGATCCGTGAAGGATGTAGGCGCCGCCTCCAGCAGCACGATCCGGCCTTGCGTGGCAGCGTGGCGCGCGATGCGCTCGACGGCCGAGCGCAACGCGTGTGCCTCGAGGATGTGCTGCAGCACGGTCACGCCCAGCACCAAGTCGAAGGGCCCTCCGGCATCCAGCGCCGCCGAATCCTGTACGAGAAAGCGGCATCTGTCGGCGAGGCCCGCGGCGGCTGCACGGCGCCGCGCTTCGTCGATCATGGTGGGACTCAGGTCGACGCCGGTCACTTGCGCGCCGCGTGCAGCGAGCAGGCGGCTCCAGCGCCCGACTCCGCAGCCCACATCGAGCACCCGCGTCCCAGGCTCGATCCGCAACCATCGAGCCAGCGCCAAACGCTGCGTGAAATGGATGGCGCGATTGTAGAAGCCGGGCATGCCGTAGGCACACACCGCCGCGAGCCCGTCGCCCTCGGCTGCGAAGCGGCGCGCGCGATCTTCCCAGTAGACATTCGGCAGATAAAGCTCGGGCGCCGGCACTCCCCGGGTCGTCATGCCGCTCTCCGGCGGTCCGTCTGCTCGACCTCATCGGCTTCGGCGCCGCGGGGCCGCGGCTCGTAATGATCGTGGTAGAGGCGGCGGCCCCAGAGCTTGAGCGCAATCCAATTGCCGAAGCCGACCGACATCGGCGCTATGTGGGAAATGGCGTAGAACAAATAGATAGGCACGATGGGGGCAACGTAGGCGCGCTCCTGCTTCGGCACTCTGGTGAAGAGTGCAATGACACCGAGCGCGAGATAGCTGCCGATCGCCGCGGTGAAATACACCGGGTTGGTCAGCGCGCCGGCGGGAACCCAATTGTCGAGCAGCAGCCGGTCAAGACCGCGAACGAAGCTCGCGATGAGCAGGGCTGCGCTCAACATTTTCACGAGATGCAGACCGAGCGACAGCACGCCGATGTAGACAATGAAGTGATACATGGCAAACGGCGTGCGGCGACTGACGCGCCAGATCGCGCCAAAGCGCTCGGTATAGACCTTGAGCAGGCCGTGGTACCAGCCGACGCGCTGCGAGAACCACCGGCGCACCGTTCCGGGACCTTCGGTGCTGACCACCAGACGGCCGTCATAGTAGATACGCTCGCCATGCCCGAGAAGGATGATCGCGTTCTCGAAGTCCTCCGCATACACCGACAGCGAGTGCTCCTGCAGCGCAAGCACGAGTGCATCCCGGCGATACACCGAGACCCCGCCCGAGGTGAGGCTGAAGTCAGAGAGGCTCGCGCGCCCGACGCGGAATGCAAGGGCATACTCGAACGCCTGGAAGCGCGCGAGGAATCCGTCCGGCTCGATCATCACTCGCGGGCACGCCGCGCCTGCGCCGGAGAGCTGAAAATCGCTGATGAAGCGATCCAGCTCGATGACGCTGCCGCTGCTGCTGTCGCGGATGCGGATATCCGGATCGATCACCATGACCGTCGCGATGGAATCGGGCAGCGTATCGAGCAGGCTGCGCAGCGCGGCAGGTTTGCGCCGATTGACGGGCTCCTCCAGGCAGCGCCAGCCCGCGCGGCGCAGGCGCATGACGGTATTGTCCGTCGAGCCGTCACTTACGAGCCAGACCCGATCCCGGTAGGGCGCGAACGCCTCGATGAACGCCTCGACGTCGTCTTCCAGATTGAATACCGAAGCGATGATCGCATAGGGCGATGCCGGCACCACGCGCCGCGCCCCATGCGGCAGCGCCGCGCCGATATTGATCGACAGGTCGCGGGTGTCGTCGCCTTCGCGGGCGGTTGCGGTGTGGCGCCGGTGCACATACAGGCGCAGCGCGAAGTCGAGCGCATCGGTATAGACAATGAGGTTGGCCAGGCCGAAGACCAGAATCGAAAAGCTCGCGGCCTCAAAATTGGCCGCCGACATGGCAATCCATCCCGCAAGCAGCACGCATACCCCAAGGGGCGCGAGCACCGTCCACGCGGCGCGGCGGATGGTCACGCGTTGGCGACGGCCAGCCGCGCCGTCGCCCCCCGGGATTGCGGCAGCCGCGCGTGCAGCTCGGCGAGCACCTCCTCTTCGTCAGCAATGCGAATGCCGTGCCGGGCCATGACCGGCAGCGATTTCAGGATCCACACGAGTGAGCGCACCCGCGAAGGCAGGTGCGCCCCGCGCCGCTCGAGAATCGCCATCATCGCCTCGAAGTCGCGCTCGATCTGCAGGATGACCGCGCTCACTATGGGATCGATCGGCAGGACCTTGCACGGCTGGTCCCACTCCACGTTCGTTCCCGCGATGCGCCGCCGCTCCGAGATCGTGTAGGGCAGAAGCTGCGGATCCTGCGCGAGCGCGGCCCCGGAGAACGGAATCACGTACGGATACATGCCGATCTCGCAGCCGCGCCGCAGCCAGCGGTAGGCCTCGCGCAGGGTTTCGGCAACATCCTGCAGGCGCGCGCGCGGCGAGCTCAGAATGAGATCGAGAAACGGCGTGATGCCCGCCGCGAGCGCCTCGGTGAGCATGGGCTCGATGTGGCGGTAAATGTGCGCCTTATTGAATTCGGCAAGCACGTTCTGCGAGAAATTCTCGATGCCGAAGCCGAGCACGCGGAAGCCGGCGCGGCGCATCGCCTGCAGGCGCTCGACCGACATTGCGTCGATGCGATTGGTGCTGATGAACTGCAGCTGCTGCGGTATGACGCCGTCCTGCTTGGCCGCGACAATGCCTTCGCACAGCGGCAGCACGCGCTGATCCTTGGTGAACGCAAAGATGTCGTCCTGAAAGATGATCGTGCGCACCCGCGGATGCGCGGCGACGATGCGTTCGATCATGGTGAGGCATTCATCCGCTGCCAGCCGCGCGATCGCCGCCACGTTGCCCTGGGCTTGGTGCAGGAAATTCGTGGCGGAACAAAAGGTGCAGCCCATCGGACAGTAGTTGAGCGTGATGAGCCGCACCGAACGGATCTCGGCAAGATGCGCCTCGCGCGCCGCCTTACTTGGCAGCGCGCCGATCTGATAGGCGCGCTCGAGCCGCTCCCAATAGGCTGCATAGGGCATTTTCTCGTAGGGCGTGCTGAAGATCGCATCACGCAGCTCGGTGCGCTCCAGCGCCCGCTGCGGCATGAGAAGCACCTTGCCATCACGGCCGCGTTCGGCGGTGCCGCTGATCCCGCGCGCCGGCGCGCCGGCGCGCAGGCGCGCGGCCAGTTCCAGCAGCGGCCGTTCGCCCTCACCGAGCACGACCAGATCGAAGGGCCCGAGTTCAAACATCAGCTCGGGCTTAAAAGTCGCTTCCATACCGCCCGCCAGCAGCAGCGCATTCGGGGCCATGCGCCGCGCCAGATGCGCAAGCTCCAGATCGAAGCGCAGCGTCATCCCGGTGGTTGACAATCCGATGACATCCCACGCTGACTGCAGCAGCTCGCGCTCGAGCGCGCGCTGCGGCGCGCCGTTGCAGCAATTCGGATCGAAGACCTTCGCGTGCACGCCGCCGGCTTCCAAAACGCCGGCGAGCCGCCACACGCCGAGCGGGGGCGCCAGAAATGTGTACTCGCCGCAATGCGGGTCGTACGGTCCGATCAGGAGAATTCGCGGCGAACGAGCATCTGGGCTAGTCATAGGGGCACGTTTTTAAGAAGCACTCTGATGGGTGATGGGTGCGGGCATACGCTGCAATTGCAGAGGCTCTGTCTAAGTCCAATTGAACGCATAAAACGTGCCCGCAAAGTCTCCGTTCCCACGCGGCGCCGCTGGCTCGCTCATCAGCGCCCCTGCAATTTAGAAGGGGCGGAAAAAAGTGGATGTACTGACGCGTCGTCGGATGAGCCGATGCGCAGGTCGCCGGTAATGCCGCTAAAAATATAAGAATGCGTGGGAGATTAAGTTAAACGCGCTCATCGGCGCCTGCATGCCGTCTTGCAGCGAGTGTAAGGGTTTGGAACTCAGATCAAAAGCTTGTTTCCCGACCCGCCGCGCCAGGGCATGCGCAGCGTGACGCCGGCGCAATCACTCCCCAGTTCAGCGGCCGGGACGTGCGGCGCGCTGCTTTCGCGTGTCGCCGCAACACTCGCACCTAACTCAATGAATTTTCATACCCAGCGGATGCGCTTCCAGCTTTCCCTGTGCATCCGCAATGATCTGGTAGTTGCTGCCGTCCTGACATGCGACCAGGTAGTCCCCGTCTGCCTGCGTCCTGATCTTGACAATTTTGCCGCACTTAAAGCCCTGCGCCGCGATGACGGCCGTCAAGTCCCTGCTGAGCGCTGCCTCGTCCGCCGCGAGCGCGGGCAGAAAAAATACCCTCAGGAGGAAAATCGCCGATATCCAGGCGGTCAACTTTTTGCTCACGTCGTCTCCTGATTTCGCGCCGCGCGCGGCTAGCGTTTGAAGATATTGAAAAGCCACTGGCCCAGATAGCCGAGAACAGGCGGCAGCAGCACGCCGGGAATGAAACGGGCGAGCGTCAGCGGCCACCCGAGCAGCGGCGCCTCATAGGTAAACATGCGAATCGGGCTCACCAGAGTCTTCGCGGTCAAGAGCGCGATGACCGGGCCCGGCTCGGCACCGGTTCTGATGAGATTGGCGGCGATGGGAAACAGCATGTACGGGCCGCCGGGGAGAAGCAGCCCCGCCGCCCAGCCGACGAGTATTCCGCGGCCCAAATTTTCGCGACCCAGCCATTGTGCCATCGCCTGCGCCGGCAGCAGCACCTCGAGGAGGCCGGCGAGGACAAATCCCAATGCGATCTCGATCCAAACGCCGCGCAGCAGCCGGCCGCTCGCCTCGATGCCCGCGAGCGGCAGGCGTGCGTCGCGCAGGAATGCCACCACGAGCGCGACTGCGACCAGTCCAAGCAGAATGTAGAGGCTCGCGTCCAATTTGCGTCTTGCGGGTTTCAATCTCGAGGTCCGCGCGGCCCCCAGGCAGGATCGACGTACGCCGCGTAGGTCGTATCCAGCAGGTGCCAGAGAACTTGAGTCTTGCGAATGAGTGCGGCGACGCACAGCGTCTGCAACTCGTGGGTGCGCGCCTGGTGCGTTACATACTCGAGCGCTTCGCCGGAATCCCGCTTCGCGCGCGTCACGCGCGCGCGAAAATACGCGAGCATCTCGGGCGCGACCCACGGGTAGTGCGCTTCCCAGGCGAGGATTCTCTTCGCCATGATGTCGGGCGCGAAGAATTCGGTGAGCGAAGAGGCCACGGCTTCGAGGAGGCTGCGCTCGCGCACCAGTTGCACGTAGGCGTCGCACGCGAACACGACGCCGCTCAGCACCGAGCGGCAGCTGCGGACCTCTTCGCGATCAAGGCCCACGCCCTCGGCAAGTCGCAGCCACATCGCAAGCCCGCCCTCGCCGTCGCTCGTGCCATCGTGATCCTGGATGCGGCGGATCCACATGCGTCGGAACGCGGGATCCTCCGACTTGGCGAGGATGAGCGCGTCCTTGATCGGGATGCGCGTCTGGTAGTAGTAGCGGTTCAACACCCATTGCTGCAGCTGCAGCTGGGTGAGCTTGCCCGCGTGCATGAGCGTGTGATAGCGATGATGGTCGTGGTAGCGGCTCGCGCCTTCGCTGCGCAGCCACTCGGTGAATTCTCCCACGGAGAGCGGCGCGGTCACAGCTCCAGCTCCAGCCCGTCATACGCCACGCGCCAGCCGGCTGCCTCCACGGCCGCGTGTTCCGCGGAATCCTCTCGCAGGATTGGATTGGTGTTGTTGATATGGATGAAATAGCGCCGCGCGACATGGATGTTCGCAAGGCGCGCGAGGCTCCCCGACGCGCCGCCGATCGGCAGGTGCGCCATGTCCTCCGCGCGCTTGTCGCCCAGGCCGAGGGTGATGAGCTCGTCGGCGGCCCAGAATGTGCCGTCAAAGAACACGCACTGCGCGCCGTCAATGCCTGCAAGGACCTCCGCAGTCACGGCGGCGACGCCGGAAAGGTAGATCATGGCGCGGCCGTTGGCGCGATCGCGAATCCGCAAGCCGACATTGTCTTCAGGTGAAGGCGCGAAGCGCCCGCGCAGGTGCAGCGGCGGTTGCCCCGGGACGGCGAGCGGCTGCACCTCGAGGCCGCTCGTGCGGCCATCCAGAAACTTAAGCTCCTGTTCCTCCCCCAGCGACAACGTGCGCCAAGTCGTCTGTCCGGCAAAGCGCTCGAGCGTCGCATACAGCGCATTCGCTTCGCTGAAACCGCGGCGCACCCGCTCGGTAGCAAAGATCTGCAGCGGCTGCGATTCGCGCAGCGACAGAAGTCCCAGGCAATGATCCAGATCGCCGTTCGTAATCAGAATGCCGGCGATGGGCGAGTCGCGCGGACCGCGCGGATGCAGGCGTGGGAAGGCTTCGATTTGCGCACGGATCTCAGGCGAGGCATTGAGCAGAAACCAGTTGTCGCCGTCGGCGCTGACGGCAAGCGACTCCTGCGTGCGGGCGCGCGCTTTCAGCTCTCCCCTGCGCACGCCGCGGCAGTTGGGGCAGCCGCAGTTCCATTGTGGAAAGCCGCCACCGGCCGCCGATCCCAGTACCTTTATTTTCATGTGAGTCGCAACGAGTCGCAATGCACGCTACGGCCCCGACGCACGGTCGTCAAGGGCGCAAAGTTGCCCTCTGCGGGATTCTCAATGGGCGGCGCGCGCCAGCGCCGCATCGACGGTGTTCGATAGCAGCAGAGCAATTGTCATGGGTCCGACTCCGCCTGGAACCGGCGTGATGGCCGCGGCCACCTGCTTCGCGGCCTCAAACTCGACGTCTCCGGTGAGCTTGCCGTCGGCGCCCTTGTTGGTACCGACATCGAGCACCACGGCGCCCGGCTTGATCCACGCGCCCTTGATCATGTGCGCGCGCCCGACGGCGGCAACGACGATGTCCGCCCGGCGCACGGTGGCCGCCAGATCAGCGGTGCGCGAATGCGCGATCGTCACCGTCGCGTTTGCCTCGAGGAGCAGCAGCGCCATCGGCTTGCCGACGAGAATGCTGCGCCCCACGACCACCGCATGCTTGCCGCTGGGATCGCAGCCGGCTTCGGCGAGCAGGCGCATGCAGCCGCTCGGCGTGCAGGCGCGCAGCCCCGGACGGCCGACGACGAGCAGCCCTGCATTGGTGGGATGCAGGCCATCCACGTCCTTGGCCGGATCGATGGCGTCGATGATGCGGCTCGCATCGAGTCCCTTCGGCAGCGGCATCTGCAGGAGAATGCCGTCGATGCGCGCATCCGCATTCAGCTGCGCGATGAGCGCGAGAAGCTGCGCCACCGTGGTCGCCGCCGGCAGATCGTGCGCAAAGGACTCGATGGCAACGTCCTCGCAGGAGCGGCGCTTGTTGCGCACGTACACGGTGGAGGCCGGATCCTCGCCCACCTGCACGACCGCAAGCCCGGGCCGGCGTCCGAAGCGGGTGTGAAAGGCGCGCGAGCGCTGCGCCACCTCGGCGCGCACTTTCGCGGCGACGGCCTTGCCATCGAGCACCACGGCCGCGCTCTTTACGGCGCTGACGGTCGACATGTGAATCGTGCGGTCAGTAGCGGTAGTGATCGGGCTTGTACGGCCCCGACTTATCGACACCGATGTAGCGCGCCTGCACATCGGTGAGCTTCGTCAGCTCCACATTCAAGGTCGCAAGCTGCAGCCGCGCGACCTTTTCATCGAGGTGCTTCGGCAGTACGTGCACACCGAGGGAATAGCGCTCGGGATGGCTGAAGAGCTCGATCTGGGCGATCACCTGATTGGCAAAGGAGGAGCTCATCACATAGCTCGGATGTCCCGTGCCGCAGCCGAGATTCACCAGGCGCCCCTCGGCGAGCAGGATCACGCGCTTGCCATCGGGAAAGATGATGTGATCCACCTGCGGCTTGATGTTCTCCCAGGTGTACTGTTTCAGGCTCGCGACATCGATCTCGTTGTCGAAGTGGCCGATGTTGCACACGATCGCATTGTGCTTCATGCGCTTCATGTGCTCGTGGGTGATCACGTGGAAATTGCCGGTGGCGCTGACAAAGATGTCCGCCTTGTCCGCCGCATAGTCGAGGGTGACGACGCGGTAGCCTTCCATCGCGGCCTGCAGCGCGCAGATCGGGTCGACCTCGGTCACCCAGACCTGCGCGGAGAGCGCGCGCAGGGCTTGGGCAGAGCCCTTGCCCACATCGCCATAGCCTGCGACGAGCGCGACCTTGCCGGCGATCATCACGTCGGTGGCGCGCTTGATGGCATCCACCAGCGACTCGCGGCAGCCGTACAGGTTGTCAAATTTGCTCTTGGTGACGGAGTCGTTGACGTTGATGGCGGGGAAGGCGAGCTTGCCCTCCTTGGCCATCTGATAGAGACGCTTGACGCCGGTGGTCGTCTCCTCGGTCACGCCCCTCACGGCCTTCAGGCGCACCGAGTACCAGTTGGGGTCGGTGCGCAGTTGGGTCTTGATCGCAGCGAACAGCGCCTCTTCTTCCTCGGACGTGGGCGTGCCGATGACGGCCGGATCGCTCTCGGCGCGCGTCCCGAGGTGCAGCAGCAGCGTCGCATCCCCGCCGTCGTCGAGAATCATGTTCGAATAACCGCCGTCCGGCCAGTCAAAGATCTGATGCGTGTACTGCCAGTAATCGGTCAGCGACTCGCCCTTCCAGGCAAACACCGCGATGCCCGCGGTGGCGATGGCGGCGGCGGCGTGATCCTGGGTTGAGAAGATATTGCAGGAGGCCCAACGCACTTCGGCGCCGAGCGTCTTCAAGGTCTCGATCAACACCGCCGTCTGAATGGTCATGTGCAAGGAGCCGGTGATGCGCGCTCCCTTCAGGGGCTGGGTCTTGGCAAATTCCTTGCGGATCGCCATCAATCCGGGCATCTCCCCTTCCGCGATCGTCATCTCCTTGCGCCCCCAGTCGGCGAGAGCAAGATCGGCCACGCGGTAATCGCGCACAGTGCCGGCGGCTTTCAAATTAGCATTCATCAGTCGAATTCCTTAAGTTCAGTTTCTCATCAGGCGGCGCGCGCCGAGGTCACGTTCTTGCCGTCACGGGCGAGCTCGTCCGCCTTGTCGGTCCTCTCCCAGGTGAACTCCGGCTCGGTGCGACCGAAGTGCCCGTAGGCGGCAGTCTTCTGGTAGATGGGGCGCACGAGATCGAGCATTTGCCGCAGGCCATAGGGCGTCAAATCAAAATGCTTGCGCACCAGGGTCGTCAGGCGCTCGTTCGAGATCGTGCCGGTGCCGAAGGTCTCCACCATGATGGAGGTCGGCTCGGCGACGCCGATGGCATAGGACACCTGCACTTCGCAGCGCTCCGCGAGTCCGGCGGCCACGATGTTCTTTGCGACATAGCGCGCGCCGTAGGCCGCCGAGCGGTCGACCTTGGACGGATCCTTGCCGGAGAACGCCCCGCCGCCGTGACGTGCAAAGCCGCCGTAAGTGTCGACGATGATTTTGCGTCCGGTCAAGCCGCAGTCGCCGACCGGGCCGCCGACCACGAAACGGCCGGTCGGATTGATATGGTATTTCGTGCGCTTGTCGATCCACTTGGCCGGCAGCACGGGCTTCAGGATCTCCTCCATGACCGCCTCGCGCAGCGTCTTCGTGGACACCTCATCGCTGTGCTGCGTGGAGAGCACGACCGCCTCGATGCCCACGGGCGCGTCATTCTCATAGCGCAACGTCACCTGGCTCTTGGCATCCGGGCGCAGCCAGGACAGCTTGCCCTTCTTGCGCACATCGGCCTGGCGTTTGACCAGGCGGTGCGCGAGCGTGATGGCCGCCGGCATCAGCACGTCGGTTTCGTTGGTCGCATATCCGAACATGAGCCCCTGATCGCCCGCGCCCTGCTTTCTTTCATCCTTGCGGTCGACGCCCTGCGCGATATCCGGCGACTGTTTGCCGATGATGTTGACGACGCCGCAGCTTGCGCCGTCAAAACCCATCTCGGAGGAGTCGTAGCCGATGTCGAGCACGGTCTTGCGCACCAGCGCCTCCACGTCGACCCAGGCGCTGGTCGTGACTTCACCGGCGACCACGACGACCCCGGTCTTCACCAGCGTCTCGCAGGCGACGCGACCCCGCTTGTCCTGCGTGAGGATGGCATCGAGGACCGCATCCGAGATCTGATCGGCGATCTTGTCCGGGTGACCCTCGGAGACCGACTCGGAAGTAAACAAATAACTATTGCCCATGTAAGTCATCCTGCTCTAGATATCCGGTTCAACTGACTGCGCTCAGAGTGCGCGCGAAGCTCTCCGGCGCGTGCGCCGTCGGCAGCGGCATCCCGAAGCTCTGCTGAAATCGTTCCGCAAACTCCTGCCCCGTGAATCGATGGTTCTGGGTGCCGCGCACCTCGATCTTGAGCGCCCCCAGGAGCGAGGCGATCCTGCCCGTCAGCTCCCAGTCAAGGCCGTGCATGAGACCATGAATGAGCCCCGCGCGGTAGGCATCCCCGCAGCCGGTGGGATCGACCACCGCGCGCGGCGCCGCGCACGGAATCGCCCGCTCGCCCTGCGGCGTGTAAATGACCGAGCCCTCAGGGCCGCGGGTCACGACGAGGGCGCGGACCTTCTCGAGCACCTCGCGCACCCCCCAGCCGGTCTTCTGCCGCATCATCTGCCATTCGTAGTCGTTCAGCGCCACCCAGCTCGCCTGGGAGATAAAGCGCCCGAGATCCGCCGCGTCGAACATGGGCAAGCCCTGCCCGGGGTCGAAGATGAAGGGTATTCCGGCGGCGGCAAACTCGGCGGCATGCTCGATCATGCCGCGCCGGCCGTCGGGCGCAATGATGCCGATGGCGATGTCGCGCGCCTCGCCCACCCGGTTGACATGCGCATGTTGCATCGCCCCCGGATGAAACGCCGTGATCTGATTGTCATCCCGGTCGGTGGTGATGAACGCCTGGGCGGTGTGCTCGGCCTCGATGATTTTGACGTAATCCCGCGGCACACCGGTTTTATCCATCCACTGCGCATAGGCATCGAAGTCCCGTCCGGCGGTCGCCATCGGATAGCCGGCATCGCCCAGGAGGCGCAGGTTATAGGCGATGTTGCCGGCGCAGCCGCCAAACTCGCGCCTGAGCTCCGGCACCAGGAAGGCGACGTTCAGCATATGAATCTTGTCGGGAAGGATGTGCGCGGCGAAGCGGTCGGGGAACACCATGATGGTGTCATAGGCGAGGGAGCCGCAGATCAGTGCGCGCCGCGGCGTGTTCGCGTGAGTCTCTGTCATGGTGGATGGGGAAGTGTATCTAAGCCTAGCCTGAGGGCGCGGACTTCGCAGCAGGCACGTGCGCCGCCAAGAGCGCCACGGCGCCGCGGGCGGTATCACATAATCCGCCCGCACCCGCGTGATAGTGCGCCACGATCTCGCGGCGCATGCGCGGATCCCAGTAACGCTGCAGATGCGTGGCGACGGCTTTGGCGGCATTTTCCGGGCCGGCCTCGCCCTCCCAAAACGCGCTGATCTCATTGGCCATCTTCACCAGGTGATGGGCGTTCATGTCAGTCGCTCCGGATGTGTGTAAACGACGTGCTGCTCGCGGCGCGCAAATCCCACCAGGGTCACGCCACTCTTCTCGGCCACGCGGATCGCGAGCGCCGTCGGCGCCGAGACCGCAATCAAGAAGGAGACGCCCACGGTCGCCGATTTCTGCACCATCTCGTAGCTGGCGCGGCTCGTGATGAGCATGCAGCCGGTGGTGAAATCCGTGCCGGCGCGCGTCAGCGCGCCGATCGTCTTGTCGAGGGCGTTATGCCGGCCGACGTCCTCGCGCACACAGGTGATGCCGCGCCCGGGCTCGATCCAGGCGGCCGCGTGCACACTGCCCGTCAAGGCGTTGATCGGCTGCTGCGCCTGGATTTCGATGAGCGCCGCGTGCAGTTCGGCGACCGACAGCGCCGCGCCGGCGCCGACCCGCGGCGGCGGACGGATCGCCTGCTCCAGCGTCTCCGCACCGCACAGGCCGCACCCTGTGCGTCCGGTGAGATGACGGCGCCGCTCGAGCATTTGCGAGAAGCGCTCGGCAGAGATACCGACCCGCACGTCGATGGCATCGGCGCCGCGCTCGACTTCCACGGAATGGATTTCCTGCGGATGCGCGACCAGACCCTCGCTCAGGGTGAAGCCGGTCGCAAAGTCCTCGAGATTCGCGGGCGTTGCCAGCATGACCACGTGCGGCACGCCGTGATAGACGAGCGCCACGGGCATCTCCTCAGCGACGCGATCGGTGGTGTGCGTCGTGCTCCCACGTATCCAGCGCTCGACAGGAAGCTCAGCACTGCCCGATTCAGGCATCCTCGGTGTGCTCGTGCTCATGACGGACCTGCGCATGCCACCCTTCAGGGCGATTCACGCGGACCACCTGCACGGCTGTCACCTTGTACTCGGGACAGTTGGTCGCCCAGTCCGAGTTGTCGGTCGTCACGACGTTGGCATTCGTCTCCGGAAAATGGAAGGTCGTGTAGACGACGCCCGGAGCGATCTTGTCGGTGAGCCGCGCACGCAGAACCGTGTCCCCGGCGCGACTCGTCAGCCCGACCCAGTCGCCCTCCTCGACGCCGCGCACATCCGCATCGTGCGGATGAATGTCGAGCACGTCCTCGGAATGCCATTTGGAGTTTTCGGTGCGGCGCGTCTGCGCGCCGACGTTGTACTGCGAGAGGATACGGCCCGTCGTGAGGATGAGCGGATAGCGGCTCGTGGAGCGCTCGCTCGTCGGCACGTACTCGGTGACGAAGAACTTGCCCTTGCCGCGCACGAACTCGCCGACGTGCATGGTGGGGGTGCCCTCCGGGGCCGCGGCATTGCAGGGCCACTGGATGCTGCCCAGGCGATCGATCTTCTCGAAGCTCACGCCGGTGAAGGTGGGTGTCAAGGCGGCGATCTCATCCATGATCTCCGACGGATGGTTGTAGTGCATCGGGTAGCCGAGCGCGTTCGACAGGAGGCAGGTGACCTCCCAGTCGGCGTAGCCTGCGATCGGCTCCATGACCTTGCGCACGCGCGAAATGCGCCGTTCGGCATTGGTGAACGTGCCGTCTTTCTCGAGGAAGGAGGATCCGGGCAGAAACACATGCGCGTATTTGGCCGTCTCGCTCATGAAGAGCTCCTGCACGACCACGCACTCCATCGCCTCCATCGCCGCCGCGACATGATTGGTGTCAGGATCGGACTGCACGAAGTCCTCGCCCTCGACATACATGCCCAAGAAGCTGCCGTCGAGCGCGGCATCGAACATATTGGGGATGCGCAGTCCCGGCTCCGGGTCCATCGGCACCTTCCAGAAATCCTCGAATTGCTTGCGCACCGCGGGATCGGACACATGGCGGTAGCCTGAGAACTCGTGCGGGAAGGAGCCCATGTCGCACGAACCCTGCACGTTGTTCTGCCCGCGCAGCGGACTGACGCCCACGCCTTCGCGGCCGAGATTGCCGGTCGCCATCGCCAGATTCGCAATGCCGATCACGGTGGTCGTGCCCTGGCTGTGCTCGGTGACACCGAGGCCATAGTAGATGGCGCCATTGGGAGCGGCCGCATAGAGCCGCGCGGCAGCGCGCACGTCCGCGGCAGGCACGCCGCTCAATCCTTCGGTCGCCTCGGGAGAGTTGCGCGGCTCGGCGATGAACTTCTTCCACTTCAAATACGAGTCCATCTCGCAGCGCTGGCTCACGTAGTCTTCCTTCGTCAGGCCCTCGGTGACGATGACGTGCGCGAGCGCATTGACGACGGCGACGTTGGTCCCGGGCTGCAGCCGCAGGTGATAGTCCGCCTGAACGTGCGGCGAATGCACGATGCCGGTGGTGCGCGGATCGAGCACGATCAACTTCGCGCCCTGGCGCAGCCGCCGCTTCATCTGCGAGGCGAAGACGGGATGGCCGTCCGTGGGGCTTGCGCCGATGATGAGGATGCAGTCGGCCTTCATGACCGAGTTGAATTCCTGGGTGCCGGCCGACTCGCCCAGGGTGTTCTTCAGACCATAGCCCGTGGGCGAATGGCACACGCGCGCGCAGGTGTCGACATTGTTGTTGCCAAAGGCGGCGCGCACGAGCTTCTGCACGAGGAACGTCTCCTCGTTGGTGCAGCGCGAGGAGGTGATGCCACCCACGGAATTCCTGCCGTACTTCGCTTGGATGCGTTTGAACTCGCTCGCCGCGTAGGCGATCGCCTCCTCCCAGGACACCTCGCGCCACGGATCCGTGATGCGCGCGCGGATCATGGGCTTGGTCACCCGGTCGGCATGGGTCGCGTAACCATAGGCAAAGCGTCCCTTGATGCAGGCATGGCCATGATTGGCATGGCCCTCCCGATCGGGCGCCATGCGCACGACCTTGACATCGTCAGCCGCGCCCGCGAGCTCCGCCTTGAACGAGCAGCCGACGCCGCAGTAGGCGCAGGTCGTCTTGGCCGCGCGCTCCGGCTGCCCGAGCGCGATCACGGATTTCTCGGTGAGCGCCGCGGTCGGACAGGACTCGATGCAGGCGCCGCAGGAGACGCATTCGGACTCGAAGAAGGGCTCGCTCTGGCTCGCAGACACCTTGGAGGCGAAGCCGCGCCCTTCGATCGTGAGCGCAAAGGTGCCCTGCACCTCATCGCAGGCCCGCACGCACCGGGAGCAGACAATGCAAAGCTCCGGGTCAAAGGTGAAATACGGGTTACTCTCATCCTTCACCGCGGGGCGGTGCTTCGCGCCGGTCACGCCGTAGGAAGTCTCGGTAATGCCCGCATTCGCCGCCATATCCTGCAGCTCGCAATGCCCATTCGCGGGGCAGGTCGCGCAATCGAGCGGATGATCGGAGATATAAAGATCGAGCACTCCGCGGCGCAGCTGCGCGAGCTTCGGCGACTGGGTGGAGATCTTCATGCCGGCGGCGACCGTCGTGGTGCAGGAGGCGGGGTAGCCCTTCCGGCCCTCGATCTCGACCAGGCACAGGCGGCAGGAGCCAAAGGCCTTCAGGGTGTCGGTGGCGCAGAGCTTGGGGACCTGTATGTCGGCATACATGGCGGCACGCATGACCGAGGTGCCCTCCGGCACCGTCACCGAGCGGCCGTCGATCTCGAGCGTGACCGACGCTTTGCTTTCGCTGGCCGGCGTCCCATGGTCCTTGTAATCAATGGCAAACATCGAAATCTCCTGACGATGGCTGAGCCCACTTCAATGCCGCGGCTCGGCCTGAAAGTCTTCGCGGAAGTGCTTCAGTATGCTCTGGACCGGGAACGGCGTCATGCCGCCCAGGCCACAGAGCGAGCCCTGAAGCATGGTTTCGCATAAGTCCTCTAAAAGCACAAGGTTACGCTCGCGCTCGACGCCCCCGATGATCCGGTCGATGACCTCGACACCGCGAGTCGAACCGATGCGGCAGGGGGTGCATTTGCCGCAGGATTCGATGGCACAGAACTCCATGGCATAACGCGCCATCTGCGCCATGTCGACCGTATCGTCAAAGACTACGACACCGCCGTGACCCAGGAGTGCCCCGATCCCGGCGAGCGCTTCATAGTCGATGGCGGTGTCGAACTGCGAGGCGGGAATGTAGGCGCCGAGCGGTCCGCCCACCTGCACGGCCCGAATCGGCCGCCCGCTCGCCGAGCCCTCGCCGTAGTCGTAGAGCAGCTCACGCAGGCTGAGCCCGAACGCGCGCTCGATCAGACCGCCGCGGCGCACGTTGCCGGCCAGCTGGATCGGCAGCGTGCCGCGCGACTTGCCCGTGCCAAACTCGCGATAAAACTCGGCGCCGCGCGCCAGGATGATCGGCACGGATGCGAGCGTCACCACATTGTTGACGACGGTCGGCTGGCCGAACAGTCCCTTGATCGCCGGCAGCGGCGGACGCACGCGGATCTCGCCCCGCTTGCCCTCGAGGCTTTCGAGCATCGAGGTCTCCTCGCCGCAGATATAGGCGCCGGCGCCGAGGCGCACCTCGAGCTCGAAGCTGCGGCCGCTGCCCATGACGTCGCGGCCGAGATAGCGCGCCTGGCGGGCGGCATTCAGGGCCTCGTTGAGCGCCACGTGTGCATGCGGATACTCGACGCGCAGATAGATGTAGCCCTGGTTGGCGCCGACGGCCATGCCCGCGATGGTCATGCCCTCGATGAGGGCGAGCGGATCGCCTTCCATCAACATCCGATCCGAAAAGGTGCCCGAGTCGCCCTCGTCGGCATTGCAGGTGACATATTTCTGCGCGACGTTCTGGTCAAGCACCGTCTTCCACTTGATGCCGGTGGGGAAAGCCGCGCCGCCGCGGCCGCGCAAGCCGGAGTCGGTTACGGCCTTCACGATATCCGCCTGCGACAGGGCGAGCGCTCGCCGCAGTCCCTGATAGCCGCCGTGTGCGACATAATCGGCCACGCTCGTGGGATCTATTACGCCCACCCGTGCCGCGGTGAGCCGCTGCTGGCTCTTGAGATAGGGAATCTCCTCCGTCAATCCCTGCGACAGCGGATGCGTCCCCCCCTTCAGGAAATCCGCTGCGAAGAGGCCGGCCACATCGTGAGCCTTCACCGGACCGTAAGCCCAGCGTCCGTCCGGCAGCGCAACCTCGACCATGGGCTCGAGCCAATAAAGGCCGCGCGAGCCGTTGCGGACGATGCGCACGTCCGCGCGGCGCGCGCGCGCCTCGGCATCGATGGCGCGGGCGACGCTTTCGGCGCCGAGGGACAGCGCGCTCGCATCGCGCGGCACGTAGATGTCGGTGCTCATGTGGGCTGCTGCCGCGCCGTCACCATGGCGTCGAACTGCTGCGCCGTGACGCGTCCGAAAAGGTCGTCATCAATCATTAACGCCGGAGAGCAGGCGCAGTTGCCGAGGCAGTAAACCGGCTCGAGCGTGAAGGCGCCGTCGGCGCTCGTCTCGTGAAAATCGATGCCCAGCCGGCGTTTGGCATGCGCGGTAAGCGCTTGCGCGCCCATGGACTGGCAGGATTCTGCCTGGCACACGCGCACCACGTGGCGCCCCACCGGATGGGTGCGGAAGAAATGATAGAAGCTCACGACGCCGTGCACCTCGGCGCGCGACAGATTCAAGCCCTCGGCGATCACCGGCACCGCGCCTGAGGGCACAAAACCCAGGCTCGCCTGCACGCCGTGCAGAATTTCAATGAGCGGGCCGGGGCGGGACTTGTGCTCCGCCACGATGCGCAGTACCGCCCGCCGCTGCTCGTCAGTCAAAGTTTGCATAGTCGTTCAATATAGTCGGAATTCGAATCCGCGCGCGCGAGAACGCAACATTTTACCGCTAGCGCCCATTGCGCGCAGCCGCGCGCTGGGTTCATCCCTGCAGCGTGCGCTGATGATGGCGCAGATGCTCTTCCATAAAGGTCGAGATGAAGTAGTAGCTGTGGTCGTAGCCGGCCTGAAGGCGCAGCGTAACCGGATAACCGACACTGCGGCACGCCTCCTCGAAAAGGTGCGGCTGCAGCTGCTTGTCGAGGTACTGATCCGCCGAGCCCTGATCGATGAGGATCGGCGGCCGGCGCGCCGCGTCTTTGATCTGGCCCACGAGTTCGGTCGCATCGTAGGCGCTCCACTGGCCGTGATCGGCGCCGAGATAGCCCGCGAAGGCCTTTTGCCCCCATGGACAGCGTTTCGGCGCCGCGATCGGCGCAAACGCGGACACCGAGCGGTAGCGCTCGGGATTCTTGAGCGCAATGACGAGCGCGCCATGCCCGCCCATCGAGTGGCCAAAGATGCCCTGCCGCCCGCGTTCGGTCGGAAAGCCGGCGTCGATGAGGGCGGGCAGCTCCTGCGTCACGTAGGAATACATGCGGTAATGGGCGGACCAGGGCTTTTCGGTCGCATCGACGTAGAATCCTGCGGCCACTCCGAAGTCCCAGCTGTCGGTATCGCCGGCGACCTTTACGCCGCGCGGGCTGGTGTCCGGCGCGACCAGCATGAGACCGAGCTCAGCGGCGAGACGCTGCGCTCCGGCCTTGATCATGAAGGTCTCTTCAGTGCAGGTGAGCCCTGCCAGGTAGTAAAGGACCGGAACGCGGCCGTTCTGCGCCTGCGGCGGCGTGAATGCAGCAAAGCGCATGGAGCACGCCGTTGTGGCGGCGTCGTGGCGGTAAAAGCCCACGACGCCGCCAAACGAGCGGTGCTGACTGATGACTTCGAACGGGGCTCCTGCCATGAGCGGCGCGCTTACGCCGCCAGTGTGCCCTTCTTCTTGGCGGCATCGGTTGCGAGCAGATCCATGAGCGGCGGCGACAGGCAGTCGTACGGCTCCAGACCCAGCTCCTTGAGCCTCGCGCGAATGGCGCCCATCTGGTCGGGCTTCGTTCCCGCTTCGATGATGGAGGACACGAAGGCCGCGAACTGCGGGGCGGCCCAGCCTTTTTCCTTCGACAGCTCGACATGGATGAAATCGAAGCCGTACAGCGGATGCGCCTTGTTTTCGATGCGGCCGTACATGTGCACGCCGCAGACGCTGCAGGCATGGCGCTGAATGGCGGCGGACGGGTCGACGATCTTGAGCTTCTGTCCGTTCGCCGTGACGGAGAGGTTGTCGCGTGCCACTACACCGACGATCGAGAATGTTGCGCCCTGCGGCTTCCAGCACTTGGTGCAGCCACAGGCATGATTAAAGGCGACATCGCCCTTGATCGTGACGGTGACCGGGTTTTGCGAACACTTGCAGGTGAGCGTGCCGCCGGCGAAGTTTGCCGTTCCCTGCTTGACGCCCTGGTCGACGGACGGATGAATTGAAACAGCCATGATGATCCCCTCTTAGCTTAAACGATTAATACGTAGATCAAACTCGCCCGCGCCCTCAAATCTTGCTTGCGCGAGTCTCAACATTCTCCGAAAGCCCTAGAACGTGACGACGCTTCTGATCGATTCGCCCTTGTGCATGAGATCGAAGGCGTCATTGATCTTCTCGAGCGGCATCACGTGGGTAATGAGGTCGTCGATATTGATCTTCTTATCCATATACCAGTCGACAATCTTCGGCACGTCGGTGCGGCCGCGGGCACCGCCGAAGGCCGTGCCTTTCCACACCCGTCCGGTTACGAGCTGGAACGGGCGCGTCTTGATCTCCTGCCCGGCGCCCGCGACGCCGACGATGGTCGAGACGCCCCAGCCGCGGTGACAGCATTCGAGCGCCTGGCGCATGAGATCGACGTTGCCGACGCACTCGAAGCTGTAGTCGGCGCCGCCGTCGGTGAGCGCAACCAGATGCGCCACGAGATCACCGCTGACCTCCTTCGGATTGACGAAGTGCGTCATGCCGAACTTCTCGGCGAGCGCCTTGCGCTTGGGATTGACGTCGACGCCGATGATCTTGTTGGCGCCCACCATGTGTGCGCCCTGAATGACGTTCAGGCCGATCCCGCCGAGGCCGAATACGACGACGTTTGCACCCGCCTCCACCTTGGCCGTGTTGATCACGACGCCGACGCCGGTGGTGACGCCGCAACCGATGTAGCACACCTTCTCGAAAGGCGCATCCTCGCGGATCTTGGCGACCGCGATCTCCGGCAGCACGGTGTAATTGGAGAACGTGGAACAGCCCATGTAGTGATGCACCATCTTGCCGTCGATGGAGAAGCGGCTCGTGCCGTCGGGCATCACGCCCTTGCCCTGGGTGGCGCGGATGGCGGTGCACAGATTCGTCTTGCGGGACAGGCAGGATTTGCACTGCCGGCATTCCGGGGTATAGAGGGGGATCACGTGATCGCCCTTCTTGACAGTGGTGACGCCGCGGCCCACGTCCACTACGACGCCCGCGCCTTCGTGGCCGAAGATCACCGGAAAGAGGCCTTCGGGGTCGGCTCCCGAGCGCGTGAACTCGTCGGTATGGCACACCCCGCTCGCCTTGATCTCGATGAGAACTTCCCCGTCCTTGGGGCCCGCGAGATCGACCGTGACGACTTCAAGCGGCTTGCCTGCTGCGTACGCGATCGCTGCTTTTGCTTTCATGATCGACCCAGCCTCCAAGGATTCAATTGGCTCAGTTCCCCGCCGATGAATGTACCGCGAACGATCACCCGAAGAAACCCAATCGCCGCCCGCAGGCGGCGAAGTGGGTCGTGCGCGTCACACTCTCGAGCGTGGAACAGCTAAGACTAGACCATTGGGCCACGGCCGTCCTATCAGGACTGGCCGCGCTGCACCGCCGGCCGCGCCGCAATGGCATCATGCCAGGCGGCCGCTGAAGAATACGCGCACCTGTTTGCGCGTGGCCGCGTCGCGAGGAGGTTGCAGAATGCGCATGAAAAAGCTGGGCGGGACCGGTCTTGTCGTCTCCGAGATCTGTCTTGGCACGATGACCTTCAGCAACGGCGAGGGTTTTTGGGGCGCCATCGGCAACACCGACCAGGCGACCGCCACCGGCATCGTCAAGAGCGCGCTCGACCGCGGCGTCAACTTTATAGACACCGCCGACGTCTACTCCAACGGCCTCGCCGAGAGCATGACCGGACAGGCATTGAAGAGCCTGGGGCTGCCGCGCGATGCGTTCGTACTCGCCACCAAGGTGCTCGGGCGCATGGGACCCGGCGCCAACCAGTCCGGCCTGTCGCGTGCGCATATCCTGCATGCGGTCGACGCCAGCCTGCAGCGCCTGCAGCTCGAGTACATCGATCTCTATCAGATTCATGGCCGCGATCCCCTGACGCACCTGGAGGAGACGCTCGCGGCGCTCGACGCCTGCGTGCGCGCCGGCAAGGTGCGCTACATCGGATTGTGCAACCTCGCCGCCTGGGAAATCGCCAAGGCACTCGGGATCTGCGCGCAGCGCTCGCTCGCGCGCTTCGAGAGCGTGCAGGCCTATTACTCGATCGCCGGACGCGACCTCGAGCGCGAGATCCTGCCGCTCGCCCGCGATCAGAACCTCGCCGTCCTGCCCTGGAGCCCGCTCGCGGGCGGCATCTTGTCCGGCAAGTTCTCGCGTGAGGGCACCGGGCCGGCCGGCTCGCGGCGCGCGACATTCGACTTTCCCCCGGTCGATCGCGAGCGCGCGTTTCGCGTCATCGACGTGATGCGCCCGATTGCGCAGGCGCATTCCGCATCGGTCGCGCGCGTCGCGCTCGCCTGGCTCCTGCAGCAGGCCGCGGTGACTTCAGTGATCATCGGCGCGCGCACCAACGAGCAGCTCCTCGACAATCTGGCCGCGACGGACCTGAAGCTCGCGCCGCAGGAGATGACGGCGCTCAACGATGCCTCGGCGCTTCCGCCCGAATACCCGGGCTGGATGCTCGAGCGTCAGACAGCCGACCGCGCCGCGGTGATCAAATAAGGGCGCCGCTAGACGCGCTCGAGAATCATCGCGATCCCCTGGCCCACGCCGATACACATGGTGCAGAGTGCGTATCGCCCGCCCGTGGCGGCGAGCTGGTACGACGCGGTCGTCGCCAGGCGCGCCCCCGACATCCCGAGAGGATGGCCGAGCGCGATCGCTCCGCCGTTGGGATTAACGTGGCTCGCCTCATCGGGAAGGCCGAGCTCGCGCAGCACCGCGAGCGCCTGCGCGGCGAAAGCCTCATTCAACTCAATGACATCCATGGCGCCTATCTCAAGCCGCGCCAGCTGCAGGGCGCGGCGCGTCGCCGGCGCAGGTCCCATGCCCATGATGCGCGGCGCAACCCCGGCCGTTGCGGCCGCGAGGATGCGCGCGCGCGGTGTCAGCTGAAAACGTGCGACGGCCCTTGGTGAGGCGATGATGAGCGCACAGGCGCCATCGTTGATGCCGGCCGCATTGCCCGCGGTGACCGTGCCGCCGGCGCGAAAAGGTGTCGGCAGCTTCGCCAGCTGCGCAAGACTGGTATCAGCGCGCGGATGCTCATCCTCGCTCACGATGCGCATCTTGCCCTTCTTCTCGGGGACCTCGACGCTCAGCAGCTCCGCCTTGAAAAAGCCGCGCGCCCGCGCCGCCGCCACTCGCTGCTGGCTTCTGAGCGCAAAGCGGTCCTGGTCCTCGCGGCTGACAGCGAACTCGGCGGCAACGTTTTCACCGGTCTCCGGCATCGAGTCGATGCCGTATTGGCTCTGCATGCGTGGATTGACGAAGCGCCAGCCGATGGTGCTGTCGTAGATCTGCGCGTCGCGGCTGAACGCGGTCTCGGCCTTCGGCATCACCAGCGGCGCCCGCGACATCGACTCAACCCCGCCCGCGATCACCAGGTTCGCTTCGCCCGTCTTGATGGCGCGGGCTGCGGTGGCGATGGCGTCCAGACCCGAACCGCAGAGGCGGTTCAACGTCACCCCCGGAACTTCGACCGGATAGCCTGCGAGGAGCGCGGCCATTCGAGCGACATTGCGATTGTCTTCGCCCGCCTGATTTGCGCAGCCGAGAATCACTTCATCGACAGCCGCCGGCTCGACTGAGGGATTACGCGCCAGAAGCGCCGCGAGCGGCAGCGCTGCCAGATCGTCGGTGCGCAGCGCGGCGAGCGCGCCGCCATAGCGGCCAATGGGGGTGCGCACGGCATCGCAGATAAAAGCTTCGATCATTGCCGCAACACCTCTTAAGTTAGACTCGCGCCCATGCCAAGTTCCCTGCCACCCGCCACCCGCGCCATCATCGCCGCCAACGTCATCGCGTTCGTGCTGCAACTGTTTGTCGGCGCACCGATGGAACAGTTATTCGCGCTCTGGCCGCTGCAGACGAACTTTGAGCCGTGGCAGCTCGTCACCTACGCCTTCCTGCACGATCGGACCAATTACTTACACCTGTTCTTCAACATGTTTGCCTTGTTCATGTTCGGCCGGGCGCTCGAGTATTTCTGGGGGAGCCGCCGCTTTGCGGTATTCTACTTCGCCAGCGTGCTGGCCGCGGCGGCCACACAGCTCCTGGTCGCATCGCTCACCGGCTCCGAAGATCCCACGATCGGTGCCTCCGGGGGAGTGTTTGGCCTGCTCCTTGCATTTGCGCTGTACTTCCCGCGCCAGCGCATCATTCTCCTTTTTCCACCGATTCCAATGCCGGCGTGGCTCTTCGTGACACTCTACGGCGTGCTCGAATTGGTGCTTGCCGTGACCAACCGTCAAGCCGGGGTTGCGCACTTTGCGCATTTAGGCGGCATGCTGGGCGGCGCGCTCGTCATTCTCTATTGGCGCGCCCGCCGCATGCCCAGGTCTTGATATCCGACGCCCGTCCCGTTCAGAATCGCGCGCCTAGACGGCCGCCCCCAAGGGAACTTTCTACCGGGCGCCCTCTCTATCGATGCCACGTCTATGATCAAAACCGAACGCTTAAGCAAGCGCTACGACACGCTCACCGCGGTCGACGACGTCAGCTTCGAGGTACATCCGGGAGAGGTGCTGGGATTTCTCGGGCCAAACGGCGCCGGCAAAACCACGACCATGCGCATGCTCGCAGGCTTCATCAGCCCGACGAGCGGCACGGCTAGCATCTGCGGGCACGATATCGAGACCGATACGCTCGCGGCCAAGAGATCGATCGGCTATCTTCCCGAAGGCGCGCCGCTCTACGGCGAGATGACGGTGCAGAGTTTCCTCGAATTCATCGCCGACCTGCGCGCGCTCACCGGCAGTACACGCGCGCGCCGCCTCGATTATTCGATCGGACGACTGCAGCTCGCCAGCGTGCTCGAACAGACGATCGAGACGCTCTCGAAGGGCTTTCGACGCCGTGTCGGACTGGCGCAGGCGCTGCTGCAGGATCCGCCGGTGCTCATACTCGACGAGCCCACCGACGGGCTCGATCCCAATCAGAAGCATGAGGTCCGCGGCCTCATCAACGAGATGTCGCGCGGCAAGATCATCATCATCTCGACGCATCTGCTGGAGGAAGTGGACGCCGTATGCACGCGCGCCATCATCATCGCGCGCGGCCGCATTGTCGCCGACGACACCCCGCAGAGCCTCGCCGCGCGCTCCCGCTATCACAATGCGGTATCGCTGCAACTCGATGGCGCGCAGGATCTGGTGGCGGCCCGCGACGCGATCGCCGCGCTGCCGCTGGTTGAGTCGGTTGAGATGAGCGAGCGCGATGCGCGCCTGACGGCGCTGCCGCGCGCCGGCGCGCAGCTTCTGCCGTCCCTCAGCGACCTTGCCGCGCGTCGGGGAATGAAGCTCAAAGAGCTGCATCTCGAGTCTGGCCGGCTCGATGAAGTATTCCGCACCATCACGGCGTAGAGGTAAGACTCATGCATAACGTAGGAGTCATCCTGCGCCGCGAGCTGCGGAGCTACTTTGCAACGCCGCTTGCCTATGTGTTCATCCTCATCTTTCTGGTGCTCGCGAATTCCTTCACGTTCTATCTGGGCGGATTCTTCGAGCGCGGCCAGGCCGATCTGGCGCCGTTCTTCAACTTCCATCCGTGGCTGTACCTGTTTCTCATTCCGGCGCTCGCCATGCGCCTGTGGGCCGAGGAGCGCAAGACCGGGAGCATCGAGCTTCTGCTGACGCAGCCGGTGACGTTGTGGGAGGCGGTGCTGGGCAAATTTTTCGCCGCCTGGATCTTCGCGGCGCTGGCCCTGGCCCTGACCTTCCCGATCTGGCTCACGGTCAACTACCTCGGCAGCCCCGACAACGGCGCAATCCTCGCCGGCTACGTCGGCAGCCTGCTGCTCGCGGGAGGATTTCTGTCGATCGGCTCGTGCATGTCCGCGCTTACCCGCAACCAGGTCATCGCCTTCATCCTGGGTGTCGTCGTGTGTTTCGGATTCCTGCTCGCGGGCTTTCCTCTGGTACTCGACGTGTTTCGCAGCTGGGCGCCGCAGGCGCTCATTGACGCCATCGCCTCGCTGTCGTTCCTGACCCACTTCGAATCGATCGCCAAGGGAGTCATCGACATCCGCGATTTCCTGTACTTCGCCATGCTGATCGCTTTCTTTCTCCTCGCCACCGCGATCGCACTCGAAGTGCGCAAAGCCGAGTAGAGCAAAGGCAGCCACTCCATGACGAAACGCTCGACACTTGGCGGCGGCGCACTTCTGGCTCTCGCGTTGCTGTTCGTGGGACTGACGATCCTCTTCGATCATGCGCTGCACGGCTGGCGTCTCGATCTTACGCAGAACCGCCTCTACTCGACCGCGCCGGGCACCGATCGAATCCTGAAAAACCTGCGCGAGCCGGTGAATCTGTACTTTTTCTTCACCGAGAAGACGGCTGCGCAGCTGCCGGTGCTGAAGACTTATGGCGGGCGCGTGCGCGAGTTCCTGCAGGAACTGGCGGCGCGCTCGAACGGCAAGCTGCGCCTGCACTTCATCGACCCGCAGCCTTTTTCCGAGGACGAGGACCGTGCGGCGGAACTCGGGGTGCGCGGCACTCCGCTCGGCGGCTCGGGCGGGCAGTTGTATTTCGGCTTGGCCGGCACGAACTCCACCGACGGCCACGCCGCGATCGAGTTCTTCGACCCGTCCAAGGAGGAATTCCTCGAGTACGACGTCGTCAAACTCATCTACTCGCTCGCCAATCCCAAGAAGCCGGTACTCGGCTGGCTGAGCAGCCTACCGATGACGCCCTCGATGGATCCGCAGTCGGGGCAAATGCGCGAGCCGTGGGTCATTTATGCGCAGGCGCAGCAGCTTTTTAACATCCGGCCGCTCGATCCGGCGGCGGCCAAGATCGACGCCGATATCGACGTGCTGGTACTGGTGCATCCGAAAAACCTCGCGCCCGCGATGCTGTTTGCGATCGATCAGTACGTTTTGAAGGGCGGCCATATCGCGGTGTTCGTCGATCCAATCGCTGAAGCCGACACCTCCGGAGCCGATCCGCAGAATCCGATGGCCGCGATGACCGCGGACAAGTCTTCAAACCTGCAGCCTCTGCTCGGCAACTGGGGCGTGGAATACAATCCGCATCAGGTGCTCGCCGATGCCAAGCAGGCCCTGTCGGTCTCGCTGCACGAGGGGGAGGCGCCGTCGCGGCACTACGGCATCCTGGGCCTCGAGCAGTCCAACTTCAACCATGCCGACGTCGTCACCGCGGGGCTCTCGAGCGTCAATGTGGCGATGAGCGGCTTTGTCAAACCCGCCAAGGGCGCGACCACTCACTTCGAGCCGCTGTTGTTGAGCAGCAATCAGACGCAGCCGCTGCCCACCGAACGCTTCGCAATGCTGTTCGATCCGGGCGCGCTGCGCGACGGCTTTCGCGCCACCGGCGAGCGCTATGCCATTGGTGCGCGCGTCACCGGCAACATCAAGAGCGCCTTTCCGGGCGGACCGCCCGCCGGCGTCACTCTGCCACCCGGCGCCGCGGCGTTGAAAACCTCAGCAAAACCTCTGCAGCTCGTCGTGTTCGCCGACGTGGACATGCTCGCAGACTACCTTTGGGTGCGGCAGCAGAATCTCTTTGGTCAGCGCGTAACCCAGGCGTGGGCCAACAATGGCGACCTGGTGCTCAACGTCCTCGACAATCTCTCCGGCAGCGCCGATCTCATCAGCGTTCGCGGCCGCGCCACTTTTACGCGTCCGTTTGAGCGCGTCGAGGCGCTGCGCAGGAGTGCGGATGAGCGCTTCCACAGCAAAGAGCAGGAACTCGAACAGGAGTTGCGTAGCACGGAGGAGAAGCTGACGGCGCTCGAGTCACGCCGCAATGACAAGTCCTCCCTCATCCTGACGCCCGAGCAGGAGCGCGAGCTCGGTCGCTTCCAGGACGAGAAGCTGCAGGTACGCAAGGAGCTGCGCAACGTGCGTGTCGGCCTGGATGAGGAAATTCACAAGCTCGGCACGACGCTCAAGGTGATGAACATCATCCTGGTCCCGGCATTATTGGCCGTAATTGCACTCCTGGTGGTGGGCTGGCGACGCCGCCGGCGTGCGCTGCACGCTCTCCTGCAAAGCAAGGGCCGAACGTGACCCCGCGGCGCGTCCTGATCCTGCTCATTGCAGGCGTCATCGTGATCGCCGGAGCCTTGTGGCTGGCGTCGCAGCGGCATCTCGAGCCGGCCTCCCTTGCGGGCGATGCCGTCCTTGCGGGCCTGCAGAAATCCCTGAACGATGTCACCGAGATTCATCTGGCGAAGGGCGACGGCGTGCGCACGACTCTCAAGAAAGGCGCAACCGACTGGAGCGTCTCGGAGCGCGCTTACCCGGCCGATTCGGGGCACGTGCGCAAGCTGCTGCTCGATCTCGCAGCTCTCAAGATCGTCGAAGAGAAGACGCACAGTCGCGAGTTCTACCCGCGGCTGGGCGTCGAAGACACCGATACTCCGAAATCTACCGGCACCTTGGTGGAAGTCATCACTCCAACAAAAACGTTTGCTCTCATCGTGGGCAACGCCGCGGCGGGCAAGACCGGCTTCGTGCGCGTGGCGCACACCGAACCGAGCCTGCTCGCGCAGCCGCTCATCAGCGTCGACGCCGATCCGCGTCGCTGGATCGATCGCAACGTGGTTGATATCGGCGAGCAGCGCCTGAAGCAAGCCGCGGTCGAACCCGCAGCGGGACCTGCCTACTCCGCGACACGCGACGCGCCGCAGCAGACGGATTACAAGGTCGCGCCGATTCCCAAAGGGCGTGAGCTCTCAAGCAGCTCCGCGGCAAACGAGGTGGGCAGCGCGCTCGCGGCGCTGCAGGCCGACGATGTGCGACCGGCGCCCGCGCCCACCGCCGGCGCCGCGAAATCTGATCACGCCGTCTTCCGCACATTCAATGGGCTCGAGCTTGATGCCGCGGGAGTCGTGGCAGGCGACCATCATTACGTCACGCTCCTCGCGCGCTCGACCGCGAAGGAATCACAGGCCGAGGCCGACGCCCTCAACAAGCGATTGCAGGGTTGGCAGATCGAGATCCCGAGCTACAAGTACCAGGCCATGTTCCGCCCGCTCGAGGATTTGTTGAAGAAGGTCGAGCCGGCCAAGTCCAAGACCGCGACTACGAGCGCCGCCAAGAAAAATCCACAGTAGCCCGCGGCTTCATGCGCCGTTGCGCACCAGGGGCCGCCGCGCGGACCGAAGGGAACCGCGCTGCACCAGCCGCTCCGCAAGATCACGCAGGTCGCGCCGCGAGCGCGATCCGTCGGGCCTGGCGAGCGCAGAGGCGTTGCGACATGCAGAAGAAGGTAGCGCGCGTAGTCGGGGCGTACCAGTCAAGCCATCAGCAGGAGCGCTGACACACACAGGCCTCGGTCCGATTCATTCAACTAACCAAACGACTCGCAGCGCCGGCGCCTTACCGAGCGGCTGTTGCAGAGTATGATTCCAGGCATGCCCCCTACGCTTGTGCCGTTCGGCATTCTGGTTCGCGCGAGCGCACGGTTGTGAGCCGCGAAGACAACCCGCGCCCCTACAGTTCGCCCGCCTGCTTCATGCATGAGCTCGACGAGCTCCCCCAAGCCTGGGAGGAAATCAAAGCGTGGCGGACGACGCGCCGCAAGGAGCGGATTCTGCTGCGCTTGGCCTGCGATCCGAGCGAACGCAAGTGCTGTGCCAGTCTCATCCTGCAGCGGCTCCTCGAGCTGGTCGATGTCTCCGCCTATCCCGTGCTCGGCATTTACTGGCCCATCCGCGGGGAAATCGACGTGCGGGAGATCGCCCGTCGCCACGTGGCCGCCGGTGGGCGCGCGGCGCTTCCGGTCGTCGTGACGAGAGGCGCACCCGTTGAGTTCTGGCGATGGACTCCCGGCGCGCGCATGCAGCGGGGTCTTTGGAACATTCCAATCCCACGTGAGCGCGAGGCCGTCCTCCCCGATGCCCTCATCGTGCCCATGGTCGGCTTCGACAGAGCCAACTACCGGCTCGGCTACGGCGGCGGCTACTACGACCGTACACTCGCCGCTATCGTGCCGCGACCGCACACGATCGGCGTCGCCCGCGCCGATGCGGAATTGACTACGATCTTTCCTCAGCCCCATGACGTCCCCATGGATGTGATCGTCACGGACCAATCAGTCCCGGGAGCGGTATTGCACCGCCATCGGGAACGCCAGCCGCGCTCGTGACATCCAATGTGCTGCCCTGTGCGACCGCCTTGCCGAGCGTGTCGACGGCGGGATTGTCGTTACTCGCTGGCACAGCACAAAGACATTGCCGAACGCGACATTTCGAGTCCGGTTGCGCTCTGCAACGGCTTGGTCGCGGGCGTGCTGCGGCGCTTGACGTAACCGCGATGCCGAGAACCCCTGAGCCACCAGGTCCTTCAAGGCTGAGGGAGCGCGACGACCTCACCGTCTTGCACCCGTAGCCAGCAGCTACTCATGGGAGCGGATCAGCGCGTGCGCGACAGAAGCCCGAGCGCCACCGTCATGAGCAAGGCCGTCGGCAACCATGCCAGCACCACGGGATTCAGCTCAAACACGATCGTTCCGCTTTCGATGAGCCGCTGCAGCAGGAAAAAAATCATGCCGAGCAGTAGCCCGACGAGCGTGCGCGCTCCAGCACCGGCCGAGCGCAGCGATCCCAGCACGAAGGGAATGCCGAGCAGCACTGCAAATGCGATCGCAACGGTGCGCGCGACGCGCGACCAGAAGGCAAACACATAGGGTCGCGCATCAAGCGCATTCGCCTTGAAGTAGCTGATCAGACGCCACAGGGCCGAAACCTCAAGGTCGCTCGGATCCACCACGGCAAGTCCGAGAAAGCTCGCGCTCACGCTCGAGTGCAGCACGCGCTCGCCGCCCGCGCGCGCGACCACGCGCTCCGGCGTGAAGCGCGATTCGGCATAGTCTGACAGGAGCCACGTGCGATTCGAGCCGGCGGTTGCGCGCGCCGCGTGTCCGATCGATTGCAGCCGATGTTCGGGGTTGAGCTCAAAGACCTGCATGGCGCCGAAATGACGGCCGAGGGATTGCCGGCTGACATTCAGGATCAGATTGCCGTCGCGGACCCAGGCGCCGCCGCCGCCGCCAAAACTCATGTCGGTGAACTTTGCGAACGCCTTGTGCTGCTTGGCCGCCTGCTGCAGCGGCGGGCCAAAAAACTCTCCCAGCGCGACTTCGCACACGATCAGCACCAGTGCCGCGGCGAGTGCCGCCGCGGCCAAGCGCGCGATCGAAACTCCAGTCGCGCGAATCACGGTCAATTCGCTGCCGCGCGCCAGAGTCCCCAGGCCGATGAGGGAGCCGATGAGCGCAGCGATCGGCAGCACTTCCCAGGCCTGCTGCGGCAGACTCAGGAGCACGAACCAGAATGCGTCGAGTGCCGTGTAGTGGCCGATGCCGATATCGTCCTGCTCGCCGATGAAGGCAAAGAGCGCCCCCAGAACGAGAAAGGTGGCGAGCACGAGCGCGACCGACCCCAGGATGGAACGGATGATGTAGCGGTCGAGTATCGTCACGCGGGACTCTTGTTGCGCCACCTTGCCAGGCGCCCCGGAGCGTAGATGACAACCAGCGCCAGGAGCACCACAGCCGCGTGCGCCCACCACAGGCCAAAGACCTCCGGTATCGTGCCGTGGGCCAACCACACCTTGCCGGCCGACACCAGGTTTGAATACAGAAGGTACACGAGCACCGCGAGCCAGACGCGCGCGAAGCGCCCCTGCCGCGGACGCAGGTGCGCAAGCGGCATGGCGAGCAACGTCAGCACGACACACATGAAAGGCAGCGCGACGCGCCAGTGCAGCTCCGCGCGCTCGCCGGGGTCGCTGCTCTGCAGCAGCGCGCGCGTGGGCCGCGCCTCAAGCGCCGTCACCGCATCGGTTAGCTCCGGCACGCGCACCGGAATGACGTGCTGGGCGAAGCGTACGATTCTGAATTCAGCGCTGCCGGGCACCCCTTCAAACCGCTCGCCGTTATAGAGCGTCAGGGTGTGGGTCGAGCCGTCCGCCGCGAGCGCGTGGCGCGCGCGGTCCGCCACCGCCACCTGCACCCGACCCTCGGACTCGCGCTCGACGAACACGTGCGACAGCGAGCCGTCCCGATTCACTCCCTCGGCGTACACCACGGCCCCGCTGCTGCCGCCGAAGGTGCGAAAGTGTCCCGGCGAGATGGGCGCGAACTGCCCTGCGCGCAGCGCCGTGCTCCGCAGCGACAGCGAACGGGCGACCGCCTGCGGTCCTAGATCGAGAGTGAGCCACGCGAGCATTGCAGTCACGAATACCGCCAGCAGCGTCACGGGCCAGTAGAGACGTGCCGACCCGACACCGCAGGCCAGAGCCGCCGTCATTTCGCTGTCGTGGTAGAGCCGGCCGAACGCGAGCACCACTCCCAACAGCAGCCCGATCGGCATGAGAATGCTCACATCCTGCAGCGCCCCCAGGCCGATGAGCTGCAGCACGACCTGCTGCGGATACTGGTTTTCTGCCGCACGCGCGAGCACGCGCGCCATTTGGTTCGTCAGCAGGATGATGAGCAGGACGCCGGTGACGACCAGCCAGCTCGCCAGGACCTCCTTCAGAACATACCGATCGAGGATCCGCCCCAAACTGGGTGTCCTGCCGCTCAACGCATGCCCGGCACAACGGCGGAGCACTCTTGGGTTAAACTTGGCTGCGGCAGGCGCGCCGTGCGGTTATGCATGAGTGGATGCGAGTGGAAGCGGCACCGGGAATCAAGGCTTCCTAAGGTAATTCAGACGCGGCCGGGTCTCAATAGTTCGTGCGCGGCCAAAAGCTTTGGGCGTTGCGGGGATGAAATCAATGCATTTTGATATTTGGACGACGGGGATCACTGCAGTTCCTGTGGAGTGCCTCATTCTGGGGGTCTTCGAGGAAGGTGAGCTCACCGAGGAGGCACGCGCGGTGGATGCCGCCGCCGGCGGCCGCATCGCTGCCCTGCTGCGGCGCGGGGATTTTTCCGGAAAAAGCGGCGAAACCTTGCTGGTGACGGACCTCGCGGGCACGAAGGCCACGCGCGCCCTGCTGACCGGCCTCGGTCCCAAAAAGAGCTTCGCAAGAAGGGCCTGGCGGCGGGCCTGCAGTGCGGCGCTCACCGCGGTCGCGCGCACGCGCATCGCAAGCGTTGCGCTCGCAGTGGCGCGCCCCGGAGCCAAAGAGCTCGACGACTACTATCTCGGCCGGGCAGCTGCAGAGCTCACGGGCGCCGCGCTTTATCAGGTGAACGATTTGAAGACCGCCAAAAAGCCGAAGCCCCCCGCCTTGGAGACCGTGCTCGCCGGGCCGGTGCGCGGCGCGGGCGCCGCCGCGGCGCGCCGTGGGCTCGCCCATGGAGTTGCGGTCGCAAACGCCATGCGCGTGCAGCGGGATCTGGCCAACCTGCCGTCGAACGTGTGCACGCCGAGCTACCTCGCCGACCGGGCACGCGCGATTGCCAAGGGCGCCGCGAGCCTAAAGGTGCAGATTCTCGATGAAGCGACGCTCAAGCGTGAAAAGATGGGCTGCTTTCTCGCCGTCACCCAAGGCAGCGAGGAGCCGGCGAAGTTCATCATCTTGGAATATCGCCACGCGAAGTCCGCAGCGACAGTGGTCCTGGTCGGCAAGGGCATCACCTTTGATAGCGGGGGCATCTCGCTCAAGGACCCGGGCGCGATGGACGAGATGAAGTACGACATGAGCGGCGCCGCCGCCGTGATTGCAGCCGTCGGCCTCGCCGCGGAACTGCGCCTGCGGCTCAATGTCGTGGGCCTCGTCGCATCCTGCGAAAACATGCCGAGCGGCAAGGCGATTAAGCCGGGTGACATTGTCACGAGCGCATCCGGGCAGACGGTTGAGATCCTGAACACCGACGCCGAGGGACGCCTCGTGCTGTGCGACGCGCTGCACTATGCGCGCCGCTACAATCCCGCCGCCGTCATCGACATTGCAACATTGACGGGCGCTTGCGTCATCGCACTCGGTGCGCATCACACCGGTGTCATGAGCAACGACGACGCGCTCGCGCGCGAGGTCGTAAGCGCGGGCGTGCGCGCCGATGACCGCGCCTGGCAGTTGCCCGTCACGGAGGAATACAGCGAGCAGCTCAAGAGCAATTTCGCGGATTTCGCCAACATTGGCGGCCGCGAAGCGGGCGCCATCACGGCCGCCGCGTACCTTGCTAAGTTCACGCAGGGCCTGAAGTGGGCGCACCTCGACATCGCGGGGACGGCCTACGTGGGCGGCGCTCATAAGGGCAGCACCGGGCGGCCCTCGCCGCTCCTGGCGGATTTCCTGATCCACCGCGCCGGGCGGTAATGCAAAAAGTCTACGCGCCGCCGGATATCGAGCGGCGGATCTACGCACACTGGGAGTCGCAGGGGTGGTTTGCGCCGCGCCACGCCGGTGGCGCGCCCTACTGCATCGTGATTCCGCCGCCTAACGTCACGGGCACGCTGCACATGGGACACGCCTTTCAGCACACGCTGATGGACGTGCTGACGCGCTACCACCGCATGCGCGGCGAGGAAACTCTTTGGCAGCCCGGCACCGATCATGCGGGCATCGCCACGCAGATGGTGGTCGAACGCCAACTCGAAGCAGAAGGCGCCACCCGCGCGCGCCTCGGGCGCGAAGCGTTCCTGGCGCGAGTGTGGCAATGGAAGGCGCATTCCGGCGGCACGATCAGCGCCCAGATGCGCAGACTCGGATTCTCCGTCGACTGGTCGCGCGAGCGCTTCACGATGGATGCGGATCTGTCTCGCGCCGTGATCGAAGTGTTCGTCAGGCTGTACGACGAGAACCTCATCTATCGCGGCAAACGCCTCGTCAACTGGGATCCGGTACTGCTGACGGCGCTGTCGGACCTGGAGGTGCAGGCCGAGGAGGAGGACGGTCAGTTGTGGCATCTGCGCTATCCGCTCGCGGACGGCTCGGGCCACATGGTGGTCGCAACCACCCGCCCGGAGACCATGCTGGGCGACACGGCAGTCGCCGTGAACCCGGAGGACACGCGCTACCGGCACCTCGTCGGCAAGCGCCTCAAGCTGCCGCTCGTCGGGCGCCTCATTCCGGTGATCGCTGACGCCTACGTCGATGCCACCTTTGGTTCCGGCTGCGTCAAGATCACGCCCGCGCACGACTTCAATGATTACGAGCTCGGACTGCGCCACAACCTGCCGCAGATCAATATCCTTACCCCGGCCGCGGCGCTCAATGACAACGTGCCGCCGCGCTTTCGCGGCCTGGATCGCTTCGTCGCGCGCGAGCGCGTCGTCGCTGAACTGCAGGCCGCCGGACTCATCGAGCGCATCGACAAGCACCGCATGGTGATTCCGCGCGGTGACCGAAGCGGCGCCATCCTCGAGCCCTACCTCACCGATCAGTGGTATGTGCGGATCGCGCCGCTCGCGGCCCCTGCGATCGGCGCCGTGGAGAGCGGCCGCACCCAGTTCGTGCCGGAGAACTGGGCCAGGACTTATTTCGAATGGATGCGCAACATCAAGGATTGGTGCGTCAGCCGGCAGCTGTGGTGGGGACATCGCATTCCCGCCTGGTACGACGCGGCGGGAAAGAGTTATGTCGGCCGCAGTGAGGAGGAGGTGCGCGCCAAGCACGGTCTTGATGCGACAGTGGCCCTGCGCCAGGACGCGGACGTGCTCGACACCTGGTTTTCCTCGGCGCTTTGGCCCTTCTCGACCATGGGCTGGCCCGAGAAGACGCCGGAGCTTGCGAAGTTCTACCCGACGAGCGTCCTCGTCACCGGTTTCGACATCATCTTTTTCTGGGTCGCGCGCATGCTGATGATGGGCCTGAAGTTCATGGGCGACGTGCCGTTTCGCGACGTCTACATCACGGGCCTGGTGCGCGACGAGCACGGCGAGAAGATGTCGAAATCCAAGGGCAACGTCATTGACCCGCTCGACATCGTCGACGGCATCGATCTGGAAGCGCTCGTCGCCAAGCGCACGCGCGGGCTCATGCAGCCACAGCTCGCGCCTGCGATCGAGAAGGCGACGCGCAAGACCTACCCTGACGGCATCGCCGCCCATGGCACCGACGCGCTGCGCTTTACTTTCGCGGCGCTCGCTTCCGCGAACCGCGACATCCGTTTCGACCTGCAACGCGTGGCCGGTTACCGCAATTTCTGCAATAAACTGTGGAACGCCGCGCGCTTCGTCACGCTCATGGTTCCGGCCGAGGAGCACGGCGGCGCCGCGCCCGCCGAGTTGTCGATGGCAGACCGCTGGATCCGCTCACGCTTCGGCCGGCGCCTCGCCGAGGTGCACATCGCGCTTGCGGGCTATCGTTTCGACTTTGCAGCCGCCGCGCTCTACGAATTCACCTGGGACGAATTCTGCTCGTGGTACCTGGAGCTGACGAAACCCACGCTGCAGTCCGAGGGCGCCTCCGAGGCGACGAGGCGCGGCACCCGCCGCACGCTTGCCGCAATGCTCGAGGCGCTGCAACGCGCTCTGCATCCGCTGATGCCGTTCATCACCGAGGAGATCTGGCAGAAGACGGCGGTGCTCGCGGGCCGCGGCGGCGCAACCATCATGCTCGCGCCTTATCCGCTCGCGGCAGACTATCCTGCGGATCCCGAGGCGGAAGCCGAGATCGCCTGGCTGCAGGGCTTCATTCTTGCCGTGCGGCAGATTCGCGGCGAGATGGACATCCATCCGTCGAAGCGCGTTCCCGTGCTCGTCAAGGAGCCCTCTGCCGACGCGCAGGCGCGCATCGAGCGCCAACGCACCTACCTTGAGCGGCTCGCGGGGATTGAGAACATCGCCTTCCTCGAGCGCGGCGCCGCCGTGCCGCAGGCCGCGACGGCCATGCTGGGAGAGCTCACCCTTCTCGTGCCGATGGCGAATCTGATCGATGCGGCCGCCGAGTCCGAGCGTCTCGGCAAACGTCTGGCGAAGGCCCGCCAGGAGCTCGACAGGACGCGCGCACAGCTCGGCAACGGCAATTTCGTGGCTAACGCGCCGCCGGCAGTCGTTGCCACGCTGCGCGAGCGCCTCGTGGAGCTGGAGCGCACTGCCGCGGGATTCGAAGCGCAGCTCACGCGAGTGCGCGCCCTGCAGAGCGCATGATGGAGCCTGATCGGGCGGCAATCCTGCGCGCACTGGCGGCTCTCGAGACCGTGATCCTCGGCAAGAGCGAGCAGGTGCGTCTGTGTCTGGCATGCCTGCTCGCGCGCGGACATCTGCTGATCGAGGACGTGCCGGGCGTCGGCAAGACCACCCTTGCGCATGCGCTCGCGCACGTGCTGGGGCTCGCCTGGCAACGCGTGCAGTTCACGAGCGATCTGCTGCCGGCCGACGTCATCGGCGTGTCCGTGTTTGAGCGCACCCGTCAGCTGTTCGAATTTCGCAAGGGGCCGATCTTCACCCAGCTCCTGCTCGCGGATGAGATCAACCGCGCCAGTCCGCGCACGCAAAGCGCGCTGCTGGAGGCGATGGAGGAGCGCCAGGTGAGCGCGGATCTCACCACCTACTCCCTGCCCGACCCCTTCTTTGTCGTCGCCACACAGAATCCGCACGAAGAGGTCGGGACCTTTGCACTGCCCGAGTCGCAGCTCGATCGCTTTCTGATGCGCGTGACGCTCGGCTATCCCGACACGGCCAACGAGCGCGAGCTGTTGCGGAGCGGTGCGCGGCGCGAGCTGCTGCCGCAGATCACTCCGGCGCTCAATTCCGCGGTGCTGCTGCGCGCTCAGGCGGCGGTACGCGGCGTGCACATTGCGGATGCGATCCTCGATTACACACTCGCCCTGATCGCGCGCACCCGCGCGCGCACCGACCTGAAGCTCGGACTCTCGCCGCGCGCCGGGCAGGGCTTGATTCGTGCTGCCCAGGCTTGGGCCTATATGCAGAGCCGCGTGGCGGTCATGCCGGAGGACGTGCAGGCGGTGCTGCCCGCAGTGATCGCACACCGCCTCGAACGGCGCGAGGGCCTCGACATGCGCGCGGGGCAGGCGCTGACCGAGGAAATCCTAAAAGCGGTCCCGGTGCCGCTGTAGCGACGCCCGTGAAGCGCTTCCTTCGCGCACGCATCGCAAGCTGGGCGAGACGACGCCAGGGTGCGGATTCTCTGCCGGTCACGGTGCACTACCGCCGGATCTATATCCTGCCGACGCGCGCCGGGTGCGGCTTCGGCGTCCTGTTGTTCTGCATGTTCATCGCCGGTCTCAACTACAGCAACAGCACGGCCCTGTTCCTCACGTTTTGGCTTATGGGCTTCGTGCTGGTCGGCCTGCACCGTTGCCATAGAAATCTCCTGGGAATCGCCCTGCAGCACGCGACCGCGCTACCGACCTTTGCCGGTGCGGCCGGCCAACTTGAGCTCACTCTCGGGAATTCCGCGGCCCTTACGCGCCTGCGCATAGAGGCGGATCTGCCGGGTATGCCTGCAAGCGCGACCGACATCGCGGCGACGAGCGCCGCGCGCGTCAGCCTGGCCGTACCCACCACCGTGCGCGGCCGGCTGCTGATCGACGGCCTGCGCCTGACGACAGCGCTGCCCTTCGGTCTGTTTCGCGCGTGGACCTGGGTCTATCTGCCGCTGGAAATCATCGTCTATCCGCGGGCGCGCGGCTCGCTGCCGCTGCCGGCGGTGGCCGGTATGAACCACGGTGCGCGCATCCGCGGCGGTGCGGGCGGCGATGAGTGGCTGGGATTGCGCGCCTTTCGCGACGGCGACTCCCCGCGCCAGGTTGCATGGAAGGCCTACGCGCGCGGTGCGCCGCTGCTCGTCAAGGAGTATTGCTCCGCGAGCGCGCCCGAGCGGTTCTTTGATTTCGAGCGCCTGCCGGGTCTGGATACCGAAAAGCGGCTCGAACAGTTGAGCGCGTGGATCGTCGACGCTGACAACCGCGGCGAGCGCTACGCGCTCACGCTGCCGGGCAGCAAATTGCCGCTGGATCGGGGACCGCAGCACCGGCATCTGTGCCTGCGCGCCCTCGCCCTCTTCGGATTAGGGCCTGCGCGCCATGCCAGCGCACGCTGAGCTTAGTGGCTGGTCGCCGACGCTGTGGACCACCGCAGCCTTCGCCGCGGGCGCGCTGCTGCAGGTCGACCGGATACCCCTGTGGGCCACGGCGGTGCTGATCGCGTGCGCGGCCTGGCAGCTGAGCGTAGCGGCGCGCAAGCTGCCCGCGTTCCCCAAGCTCGCGCAACTCATTCTCACGTTCGTGCTCGTGGCTTGCGTGGTCATCACCTTTCATACCGTGAACGGCCTCGCGGCGGGCACCGTGCTCCTTGTTGTAATGGGCTCGATCAAGCTGGTGGAGAGCAGGAGCCGGCGCGACCGCTACATCGTGATCGCTGCGGCGCTCTTCCTCCTGCTCGCGGCCTGCCTCGACCGCCAGGGGCTCGCGCGCGTGCCGCTCTATCTGGGCGAGGTGGCGCTGTGCTGTACGGCGCTCGCCGTCACGGCCTATGGCGACGCGGGCCTCGACTTTCGCGTCGCGGGCAAACTTGCCGGGCGCAGTTTGCTGCTCGCGGTGCCGCTCGCGCTCGTCCTGTTCCTGTTCTTTCCGCGTCTGCCCGGGGGCTTCTGGGCATTGCCCGCGAATGACGAGGCCCGCACGGGGCTCGGCGAGAGCATGAGCCCCGGCAGCATCTCGCAGCTCACCGCCTCGTACGACCCGGCGTTTCGCGTGCGCTTCTTGGGTGCGATCCCTCCCGCCCGCGAGCGCTACTGGCGAGGGCCGGTACTGCACGCCTTCGACGGCTACACCTGGCGCCGTGGCGCGGCCGAGGCCTACCACGCGCAGCGCTTGCGGTTTTTGGGCGAGCCGTATCGCTACACGGTCACGCTCGTGGGCGACGACAATCGCTGGTGGTTCGCTCTCGACACTGTCGCGGACGCATCCGACAAGCATGTGTTCTTCAGCTACGACTACGATCTCATCGCACGCGAACCTGCCACGCGGCCTACTTCATACGACGCAGTGTCCTATACGCGCACCGAGTCGTCGGACACGCTGTCAAGTTATGCGCGTCAATTAGAGACGGCGCTGCCAGCCGACCGCAATCCGCGCACGCGCCAATTGGCAGCGAGCCTGCGCGCGCGGGCGGCCACGGATTCCGAGTTCGTACGGGCAGTCGTCGATTTCTTGCGCGCCGGCGGCTTTCAATACTCGCTCACCCCACCGAAGCTCGACCCGGATTCCGTGGACGACTTTCTATTTCACACGCGTGAGGGCTTTTGCGGGCACTTCGCCTCCGCCTTCGTCGCCCTGGTGCGCGCCGGCGGCGTGCCCGCCCGAGTCGTGACGGGCTATCAGGGCGGCGAGTGGAATCCCATCGGCGGCTATTTCGTGATCCGCCAGTCCGATGCGCATGCCTGGGCCGAGGTGTGGATCGATGGACGCGGCTGGCGGCGCATGGATCCGACGGCCATCGTCGCGCCCGAGCGTCTGAGTCGCGGCATTCTCGACCTCCTGCCCGACGCCGTGTCGCGCGGCACGCGCCTTTTGCATGGGACGCCGTTCCTCGCGCATCTGTTGCAGGGCTGGGACGCCCTCAATGCCGCGTGGAACGAGCGTATCGTGAAGTTCGACGTCAACTCGCAGCTTGGAATCCTCGCGCGCTTCGGCTTGCAGTCAAACGACTGGATGGCGCTCGTCGCAGCGCTCGGCGGCGGGCTGGTCGGCTGGCTCGCGTGGATCGCCTGGCACATTGGCCGCTCGGCGGGTGCGCGCCCGCCCGATCGGCTGGGGCGCGCCTACGCGCGCCTGTGCAGAAAGCTTGCACGCGCAGGTGTCGCCCGTGACGCCTCTGAGGGTCCGCTTGCTTACGCCGCAAAGATTGCGCGGTGCCGACCGGACCTTGCGGTGCGGGCGCAGCCGCTCCTTGCGCGCTACGCGCACCTGCGCTATGGGTCTATAAGCGGCGCGGCCGCCACGTCGGCCATCGCGGGCTTCGAACGCAGGGTGTTCCGCTGGCACGTCGCGCGCCGGTCATGACGGCCGACTCAACGGCGCGGTGCGAGGAGTCGATGAATCGAATGACAGCCTGCCTCTGGGTGCTTGGATTTGTTTCGGCAGCGCCCGCCATGGCGGCGATGACTTTGACGAGTACCGATATCCAGCCCGGCGCCACAATCCCGCAGGCGCAGATTTATCCACGTTGCGGCGGGCAGAATATTTCGCCGCAGTTGAGCTGGAGCGGAGCGCCCGCCGCTACCAGGAGCTTCGTACTGACTATGATCGACGTCAGCGTGCAGCCATCGCAGTGGTCCCACTGGATCGCAGTGGACCTGCCCGCGAGGGTCACATCGCTCGCGCGCGGATTGCGGGCTTTGCCGGGCGCGGCGAAGGCGTTGCCTAGCAATTTCGGTGACGCGTCTTACGATGGGCCTTGCCCACCCAATGGATCGGGCCGCCACGAGTACCGACTCACGATCTGGGCGTTGTCAACGCCGACGATCTCCCTTGCGGCAGACATGAACGCGACCGACCTGAACACGGCGCTGGCGAAGAGCGCACTCGCGCACGCGTCGCTGACGGGATTCCTGCAGCGCTAGCGGATCGGGTGCTCGCAGCGAGCGTAGATGCCTCGCAAGCGCGCCTCCTAAGCACCTCACAGATGTGATCGACACTCTGTTCGTGCTGCGAATCGCCGCGGCGCTCCTGTTTTTTACTGCTGCGGGCGTGGGGATTTTCGGATCAGCTTGCCTGATATTCGCGCGTCGGCGAGAAAGTAAGCCCCGGCCAGCGTTCAACTGTCAGCTGCAGATTGACTCGCGAGGGGGCAAGGTAGACGAGCGCGCCCGTGTGATCGATCGCAAGATTGTCACGCGCCTTCGCGCGGAATTCCTCGAGCTCGTGCGCGTCGTCGCTCGCGACCCAACGCGCCGTGTGCACATTGATCATGTCAAATACGCACTGCACGCCGTACTCGTCCTGAAGGCGAAACGCCACCACCTCGAACTGCAGCGGGCCCACGGCGCCGAGAATCAGCTCGTTGTTACGCAGCGGCTTGAAGAGCTGGGTCGCGCCCTCTTCGCACAGTTGCACGAGCCCCTTCGCGAGCGCCTTCATGCGCAGCGGATCTTTGAGGACGGCGCGCCGAAACAGTTCCGGCGCAAAATTGGGGATGCCGGTAAAGGTCAGCCGCTCGCCCGTACTGAAGGTGTCGCCAATATTGATGGTGCCGTGATTGTGCAGGCCGATGATGTCGCCGGCGTAGGCTTCCCTTGCCTGCACTCGATCGGCTGCCATGAAGGTGAGCGCATCGGCCACGCGAATCTCCTTGTCGAGGCGCACCTGGTGCAGGCGCATGCCGCGCTGATATTGGCCGGAGCACAGGCGCATGAAGGCGATACGATCGCGGTGTCCCGGGTCCATGTTGGCCTGAATTTTGAAGACAAATCCAGTGAGCGACTTCTCGAGCGGATCCACGGTACGCACGGTCGCTGCACGCGCCAGCGGGCCGGGCGCGTGCTCGACAAACGCGGCGAGCAGCTCCTCGACCCCGAAGTTATTGATGGCCGAGCCGAAGAACACGGGCGTCTGGCGGCCCGCACGATAGGCGTCAAGGTCCCAAGGCGGGGTCGCGCCCTTCACGAGCGCGATCTCCGCATGAAATTCAGGATCCCGATCTCCCAGGAACTCCCGTGCGGCGGGGCTTGCCAGGCCGTCAATCCTGCGATTCTCCCCCATCCTGCCGCGTTCACCGGCGGCGTAGGCGTAGATGCGGTCCTCGAGCAGGTGATAGATGCCCCGCAGCTCGCGTCCCATGCCGATGGGCCAGGTGACCGGGACGGTGGCGATCTCGAGCACCTTCTCGATCTCATCGAGAAGCTCGATCGGCGGGCGGCCGTCGCGATCGAGCTTGTTGATGAAGGTCATGATCGGCGTATCGCGCATGCGGCACACCTCCATCAATTTGATGGTGCGCTGTTCGACTCCCTTGCCGCAGTCGATGACCATGAGTGCGGAGTCGACCGCCGTCAAGGTGCGGTAGGTGTCTTCGGAGAAATCCTCATGACCGGGCGTATCGAGCAGATTGACCATGCAGCCGTTGTAGGGAAACTGCATGACCGAAGAGGTGACCGAGATGCCGCGCTGCTGCTCGAGGCGCATCCAGTCGGAGGTCGCGTGGCGCGCGGCCTTGCGGCCCTTCACCGCGCCCGCCATTTGAATGGCGCCGCCGAAGAGCAGCAGTTTCTCGGTGAGCGTCGTTTTGCCCGCGTCCGGATGCGAGATAATCGCAAAGGTCCGTCGCCGACGGATCTCGGCTGCAAGATCGTTCATGGCTCAGCTGTTGCGGGCGCGGCGACTGCGCAACGCAAGTTTGAAGACGGCGGCGTCCTCGCGGCCGTCGGGCGCCTGGTAGTAGCCGCGGCGCGTTCCGATGTGCTGGAAGTCGAATGCCTGATAGAGGCGGATTGCCGCGGTATTCGACGGCCGCACTTCAAGATAGGCGGCATCGACGCCCGTCGCAGCGGCGCGCTGCAGCAGATCCTCAAGGAGCAGCGACCCGATACCGCGGCAGCGCAACGTTGCGCAGACGCAAAGGTTCAGGATATGGGCCTCCCCGGCGCCGGAGCTCACGATCCCGTAGCCGATCACATCGTCAAATTGCGAGGCGACCCGGCATACGTAGCCGACCCGCAGACAGTCACGAAAGATGCCTTCGCTCCACGGGAAGCGATACGAGGCGCGTTCAATCGTGACGACCGCGGGCACGTCGGCGTCCGCCATCGAGCGGATCGCCAATTCGGGCAGGGGCGCAAAATGTTCCGGAGCCGTCGCCATCAGCTGCCTGACTCGAGGGAGTTCTTGAAGTAGTCCCGCGCAAACTTCAAATCCTCCCAGGCTTTGCGTTTCTCAGCGGGCGTGCGCAGCAGATAGGCCGGATGATAGGTGACGATGAGCGCGGTGGAGAATGGGCCAAAGCGATGCACGCGGCCACGCAGGCGCGCAAGAGACAGGTCGGTCGCGAGCAGATTCTGTGCCGCGACCCGGCCGACAGCCAGAATGAGCTTTGGCTTGATCGCAGCGATCTGGCGCACGAGGTAGGGCAAACAGGCCGCGACCTCCTCGGGTCGAGGATCGCGATTGCCGGGGGGGCGGCACTTCAACACGTTGGCGACAAACACGTTCACGTCGCGCGACAGGCCGATCGCCCGCAGCATGGCATCCAGAAGCTTGCCCGCCGCACCGACGAAGGGTTCGCCCTGCCGGTCCTCCTCGGCACCGGGCGCCTCGCCAATCACGAGCCAGTCGGCGTGCGGATTGCCGACGCCAAAAACCGTGCGCGTGCGGCTCGCAGCGAGCGCGCATTTGACGCAGCCCGCCACTTCCGCCTGCAGCGGCCGCCAATCCGGGGACTCTGCGGCAGCGGTCGCCTTCGCAGGCGTGGCGCAGGCCGACTCAGCCTGACGCGGCACCCAGGTGTCGATGCCGAGCGCATCGAGGTATTGCAGGCGGCGGCTGTCGCGCACTACAGCACGCCCCCCGCCGGGGGCACCGCACGGTTTTTGCGCCGGATCCGCCGCCCCACCCACAACAGCGGTGCCGACAGCGCGTAGGTGGAGAATATTGACAGCAGCATGGTCGCTGGATCGGCCGCGATCAGGACAAAGAAGAGCGGCACGATCAGCATGTATGCAAACTTGATGCGCCGGTCGAGGTTGAACTGCTTGAAGCTCGGATAGCTGAAGCTGCTGACCATGAGCGCGCCCGCGGAGGCGGTAATGACAAATGCCGCGATCAGTCCCGGCAGCCCCGGCTCGTGCCAGCCGCTCGAGAACCAGATGAACGCTGCGACGACCGCGGCTCCGGAGGGGCTTGGCAGGCCTTCGAAGTAGCGCTTGTCGGCGCTCGCGGAGCGGGCATTGAAGCGCGCGAGTCGCAGCGCGACCGCTACGGCGTAAAAGAAGGCCGCGAGCCAGCCGAAGCGGCCCCAGGCCCGTCCGTACTCGGCGATGCGCACGACGCCCCACTGGTAGGCGACGATCGCCGGCGCCACCCCGAAGGCCACCATGTCGGCAAGGCTGTCGTATTCCTTGCCGAAGGTGCTCTCGGTGTGGGTGAGCCGTGCGATGCGTCCATCGAGGGTATCGAAGAGCATCGCCACGAACACCGCCATGCCGGCGGGTGCAAAATTCTTGTCGATGGCGGCGACGATGGCATAGAAGCCGGAAAACAGGCAGCCGGTGGTCAGCAGGTTCGGCAGCAGATAGATGCCCTTCCTGCGCGGCGGCACCACGACAATTTCATTCTGGCTGTGCTCTTCCATCGCTTGCGCTTCGCACTCCTCAGGCAGAGCACATATTAACAGCAGCGCTCCTGCTAAGATTCCGCACCCGAGGATTTGTGCTGACCTGCATCGATGCGACTGTCCCAGTACCCGATCAACACCCTGAAAGAGACGCCCACCGAGGCCGACATCGTCAGCCACCAGCTCATGCTGCGCGCGGGTCTCATCAGGCGCCTCGGCACCGGGCTGTATACGTGGCTGCCGATGGGCTTGCGCACCTTGAAGAAGGTCGAGGCGATCGTGCGCGAGGAGATGAACCGGGCGGGGGCGCTCGAGGTCCTCATGCCGATCATCCACCCCGCGGAGCTATGGCAGGAGTCGGGTCGCTGGGAGAAGATCGGGCCGGATCTGCTGCGCCTGAAGGACCGTCATCAGCGCGACTATTGCGTCGCTCCGACGCATGAGGAAGTCATCACGGACATTGCCCGCCGCGAGATCAAGAGCTATCGGCAGCTGCCGGTCAACTTCTATCAGATCCAGACCAAGTTCCGCGACGAGATCCGCCCGCGCTTCGGGGTCATGCGCGCGCGCGAGTTTCTGATGAAGGATGCCTATTCGTTCCATGTCGATGAGGCCTCGCTCGCCGAAGGCTACCGCGCCATGTTTGATGCCTATACGCGCATCTTCAAGCGCCTCGACCTCACGTTCCGCTGCGTGCAGGCCGACTCCGGCGCGATCGGCGGCAGTACGTCGCACGAGTTTCAGGTGCTGGCCGAGTCGGGAGAGGATGCCATCGCCTTCTCGGACGCAGACGACTACGCGGCTAACCTTGAGTTGGCGGTTGCCGTCGCTCCCGCGCGGGGCCGACCGGAGCCGGGGGCAAAACTGCAGATGCTTGCGACGCCCGGCGTGCGCACCATGGCGGACCTCACGCGCTTTCTCAACATCGAGCCCACGCGCGGTGTGAAGACGCTCATTGTCGAGGGCGACGACGGCACGCTCGTGGCGCTCGTGCTGCGCGGCGATCATGACCTGAATGCCCTGAAGGCGCAGAAGCTTCCCGGCATTGCCAGCCCGCTGCGCATGGCGAGCGCCGAGCGCATCCTGGCGCTCGCGGGCACCGAGCCCGGCTACATCGGCCCCGTCGGCTGGGCGCAGCGGCTGTACGCGGATCACAGCGCCCTCGCCCTTGCGGACTTCGTGTGCGGCGCCAATCAGAAGGACGCGCATTTCACCGGCGTCAACTGGGACCGCGACGTCAAGGGCGCGGTCGCCGCCGATTTGAGAAATGTCGTCGCGGGTGATCCCAGTCCCACCGGCCGCGGGACCCTGAAGATCGTCCGCGGCATCGAGGTCGGACACATCTTTCAGCTCGGGCAGCTGTACAGCGAGGCACTCAAGGCGACGGTGCTCGATGAGGGCGGCCACAGTGTGACGCCGTACATGGGTTGCTATGGAATTGGCGTGACGCGGATCGTGGCCGCCGCCATCGAACAGAACCACGATGAGCGCGGCATCATCTGGCCCGAACCGATCGCGCCCTTCCAGGTGGTCTTGGTGGCGCTCAATCTGCAGAAATCCGACCGTGTACGAGAAGTTTCCGAGCGGCTCTATGGCGAACTTTGCGCGTGCGGCGTCGAAGTGCTCTACGACGACCGCGATGCCCGCCCGGGAGTCAAATTCGCGGACGCGGAGCTGCTGGGAATTCCGCATCGCGTGGTTGTGGGCGAGCGCGGCCTCGAGGCCGGGCGCCTCGAGTACCGCGCGCGGCGCGCTCCTGCCAACGAAGATTTTGCGCTCCATGATGCGCTCGGCTTCATTCGCTCGCGTCTGCGCCGCTAGCGCTGCGCTCGCCGCCGCGCTTTGCACCGGCGTGGCGCATGCCGATCAGCAGCGCGATCCGGAATTGCGCGCCGTCATCGAGCGGGCGATCACGCAAGCCGAATGTTTCACCGATCGCTACGATTCGGCCGTCTGGTACAAGATGATGGAGCCCAAGCTGCGCAAACTCGTGCCGAGCGAGGCTGAGCGCATGGACATGCTCAGGGTCATCTATTGCGAAACGCACCGGACGGGCGAGACGCGCCTGCCCGCGGGTCTCGTCATGGGTTTGATGTCGGTCGAGAGCGGCTTCAACCGCTACGCCGTCTCGGCGGCAGGCGCCGTCGGCCTCATGCAGGTGATGCCCTTCTGGCCGGAGCGCCTGGGAATGCGCCGCTACGAGCTCACCCACATCGAGCCCAATATCCACATGGGCTGCGCGATCCTGCGCTTCTATTTGAAGTACGAACGCAATGATGTCGCGCGCGCGCTCGCGCGCTACAACGGCAGCGTCGGTCGCCGCGACTACCCGGACCGTGTCATCAGTCAATGGTCAAGGTGGAACGGCGCGGACGATCTCGGCGCGGCCAAGGACAACGCGGCCGCACCGGGCGCGGCCGGCAGTATGCGCACGACGCCCTCGCGGCGTGAGTCGGCCCCGCCTTCGTAGGTGCCGTCGGGCTTGCGCCGGATGCCATGCAGGCCTGAGCCTTCGGCGTGCCCGCTCGTCACTTCAATGCCGCGTGCGCGCAGTCCGGAGAGTACTTCGGGCGAAAAGCGGCCGAGCTCGCCCATGAAATCATTGCCGTGCGCGATCAGGTTCGGCAGCTCGATCGCCGCCTGCATGGACAGTCCCCAGGCGAGGATGCCGACCACGGCCTTGGCGTTGTAATCGAGGATCGCGGAGCCGCCCGGGGATCCCAGCGCCGCGATGAAATGGCCCTCGCGATCGACGACGATGACGGGCGCCATGGAGGAGCGCGGGCGTTTGCCGCCGTGTACGGCGTTGGCGACCGCGCCATGCTCATCCGTGGGCAGGTCTGAGAAGTCGGTGAGCTGATTGTTGAGGACGAAACCGCCAACGACCCGCCCCGAGCCGAAGACGGATTCCACGGTGGTGGTCATCGTGGCCACGTTGCCGGCGGAATCCACAACGACAAAGTGGCTCGTGCCGGCCGCTTCGCGCGTCGCATCAGGGGCGCGCAAGGCGGTGGCAATTGTCCCCGGCGGCGGCGCCGGCCCGGCGCGCTCGCCGATGAGCCGCGCGCGCTCGGCAAGGTAGCTCGGATCCAGCAGCCGCTCGACCGGCACGGCGATGAACGCCGGATCGGCGACGTAGCGGTCACGATCGGCATACATCAGACGGCTCGCCTGGGCAAACAGGAACCACGCCTGCGGATCGGCGGGTCCGCGCTGGGCGATGTCGGTGCGATCGAGCAGGCTGAGAAGCTGCAGCATGACCACGCCGCTCGAAGGCGGCGGCGGTACGCACACCGAGTACTCGCGGTACGGCCTGCAGAGCGGCGGCTCCCAATCGGCGCGGTACGCGGCCAGATCGGCGAGCGTCATCGTGCCGGGCAGCGGCTCTGCGTGCGTGCGCTTGACGATCGCGGCGGCGATGCTGCCGCTATAGAGTGCACGCGGGCCCTCCGCCCCGAGCCGCCGCAGCGTGGCGGCGTACTGGGGATTGCGGAACACGTCGCCTTCACGCAAAGCCGCGCCATCGGGCCGCGCAAAGAGCGCGCGCACCTCGCTCGTCGGTGAAAAAAAAGAATCTGGCGACAGGTATCCCGCGAGGCGCGCGCTCACTTTGAAGCCATCGCTGGCCGCACGGATCGCGGGGGCAAAGAGCTCGCGCCACGGACGCCGACCGAAGCGCTCGTGCACTGCGAAGAGCAGCGCCACGGCCCCCGGCACGCCGGTGGAGCGGCCGGTGCGCACCGCCTGCAGGTACGGCAGCGGCCTGCCCTGCGCATCGAGAAACATGTCGGCAGTCGCGCCGGCCGGCGCTTTCTCGCGGCCGTCGATCGCCGTGATCGCGCCGCTCTGCGCCTCGTAGTACAGCATGAAGCCGCCGCCGCCTACTCCGGAGCTTTGCGGCTCGACCAGCCCGAGCATCGTCTGGATGGCCACCGCAGCATCTGCGGCGCTTCCGCCTTGGCGCAGAATCTCAATGCCCGCATCGGCTGCGAGCGGATTGGCGGCGGCCACGATCGCCGCATTTTTTCGGACCGCCTGCGGCGCTCGCGCCCGCTGCTGTGCCTGCAGCACGGGCGGCGCCAGTAGCAGCGCCAGCGCCAGAGCACCCAGAAGCCGCGCTCCAAAGTTCAACATTCAGTTACTCCAAAAAACGCCGGCCGCGCGAAAGCCTACCCGGTCAGGAAGCCGCGCGGCAGAGCGGCCGGATCGCAGTGCTCCTCTGCTACCTCCACCGCCGTCACCTTCGATGCGGACGAGCCGATCCACAGCCAGTCCACAAATGCGCGCACGGCCTCATCATCGCCGCACGCCAGCACCTCGACGCGTCCGTCGGCGAGGTTGCGCGCGTAGCCGCGCACGCCGAGCTCGAGAGCGCGATGCGCGGCGGTGGCGCGATAGAAGACACCATGCACGCGGCCGGAGACCCAACATTTCTTGCAGTTCACGGCGGCTTCTGTATCACAGTCGAGGTACGGATTAGAATCCTACATGGCCGATATACTAGTGGTTTACTACTCGCGCAGCGGCTCGACGGCGGAGCTTGCGCGCCACGTATCCCGCGGCATCGAGAGCGTGCCGGGCGCCGCGGCCACGCTGCGCACGGTCGCGCCGGTCAGCGCGCAGAGCGAAGGCCCCGCAAAGCCCGTGCCCGAAACGGGCGCGCCGTACGCAACCCTCGATGAGCTGCGCCAGTGCGACGGCCTCATCCTCGGCAGTCCGACGCGTTTCGGCAACATGGCAGCGCCGCTGAAATATTTCCTGGATGGCACCTCGAGCCTGTGGGTGTCGGGCGCGCTTGCCGGCAAGCCCGCGGGCGTCTTCACCTCCACGCAGACCACTCATGGCGGCCAGGAGACGACGCTGGTGTCGATGATGCTGCCGCTCCTGCATCACGGCATGTTCCTGGTGGGCATTCCCTACACCGAGCGCGCCTTGAACGAGACGCGCGGCGGTGGCACGCCCTATGGCGCATCGCACGTGGCCCGCAGCGAGGACAGCACCGCGCTCAGCGAGGATGAGAAAACGCTCGCGCAGATTCTCGGGCGGCGCGTCGCGCAGCTCGCGCTCGCTCTCACTCCTGCAGCACGGAACGGATGAAGGGCACCGTGAGGCGGCGCTGGGCAACGATCGCCGCTTCATCGAGCGTGTCGAGCAAATGGTACAGAGTGCGCATGTCGCGCGGAAACCGGCGCTGCAGATAGCGCGCGGTCTCCTCCGGCAGATCCAGGCCGCGCAGCTGCGCGCGCAGCTTGAGCGCCTCGCGCTGCTCGGCCTCGTCGAGCGTGCGCAGCTGAAAGACCGCGCTCGCCGCGAACCGCGAGGCCAGATCCGGCAGCGCCCACGCAAGCAGCGCCGGCGGTGCGGACGCCGCCGCGATCAGTCGGCCGCCGCGCTCCTCGAGCGCGCAAAAAAGGCCAAACAATGCCCGCTCCCAGTCCATATCACCGGCGACGGCGTGCACGTCATCCAGCGACAGACACTCGATCTCGCGCAGGCCGTCGAGCACTGCGCTCCCGAGGGGCGCGAGCTCGGCAAGCGGCAGGTAGCCCGCGCGCCGTGACGTGCTCGCGGCGGCGCAGGCCGCCTGCAGAAGGTGTGTCTTGCCGGCGCCGGCCGGTCCGGCAAGCCAGGCGACGCCGCCGGATGCGCTGCTCGCCAGCGCACTCACATGCTCCGCCGCCTGTAGGTTAGGGCCCGCGAAAAAACTGGCAAATACGGCGCGATCTTGCAGCCTGACACCGAGGGGTAATTGGCGCATGGCGCGCGCGGCTCTCACTGCGCTTTGGGGGCGGCGCCCCGCAGGGTGCGCGCGAAATTCATCGCGTAGTTCACGCCCGAGAGCAGCGTGGTGACGACGGCAACGATCGCGAGCGTGGCGAGAAATCCCAGTGGCGGTCCGTAGCCTGCCGCATGGGTGATGACGCCCAGCAGATAGACGAGCTGCAGCAGCGTATTGATCTTGCTGAGGATGCTCGGCCGGCCCTGCAGCGGCCCGACCCAGATGCGCAGCGCGATCGCGCCCAGGATGATCATGAGATCGCGCGTGACCGCCGTCAGCGTGAGCCACCACGGCACAAGCCCGAGACTGGTCGCCATCACGAACACGCTGATGAGCAGGAGCTTATCGGCGAGCGGGTCCAGGATCTTGCCCAATTCCGAAGTCCAGCCGAAACGCTTGGCCAGAAAGCCGTCGAGGCCGTCGGACACCGCGGCCACCGCAAACAGCAGCAATGCGAAATCGTAATTCGCATTGGCGAGCGCTGCGATGATCGGCCAGATGAGCGCGATGCGCGCGAGGCAGATCAGATTTGGCAGGTGCCGCAAGGAGTGGCCCGCAGGATGTAGGGGCGATAGGTATATTGCAGCCGGGTGGCCCCGGGTGCGGCCGCTACGAAGTGCCCCGAGGAAGCGAGTGCCCTGTCGAGGGCCGCGCTGCCGCCGCGCACGCGCACGCTGAAAGTCACCGTCGTGCCGCTCGCCTCGGCGACATTCACGCTGCGAACACCGGGCGCACCCTGCAGCAACCGTCCGACCTGCGCGTAGTCCGCCAGCGCCGCCACGCCATCGATCTCGACTTGCACGTCGGTCTCGGCCTGCGGCTCGGACACGTCCTGTACGCGCGCGAGCGCATCCACGGCAGCGTTCAGTCCGCCGGTGAGGCCGGCGCTCCAGTTCTCCGAGACAAAGCCCGTGTACAGCGTCCACTGCCATGCGCCGTTGGCTCCCCCCGTATCCGAACGGCCGATGAGTACGGCGTCGCCCCCCAGTTGCTGTGCTGCCCGTAACACCGCATCGCGGCCGAGCTCATTTCCCGCAGCATCCACGAGCGGCAGCGGCACGAGACTGATGGGCAGCCCGCGTGCTTCAGCGGCGGCATCCAGCTCGCGGCGCGCGCCGTCCGCCGCGGCCCCCGTCAGTGGCGGCGACAACACGATGAGAGTAAAGGGGCGGTTACTGTCCCAGATGCTGCGGCCCGCGGCCGTGATGGCCGAGGCGAGCGCGGCCGCATCGAACACCACGTGGGTCGCACCGTCCTGCGCGGTGCGCGAGGACTGCATGAAGTGCGCGGCATCGGCCACAAGGGCCGACAATGCAGGATCCCCAGCGGCTTCACTGCGGCCGGTCGCGCGCACCAGCACCCGCTTCATTGCATCCTGCAGCGCAGCGGCTGACGGCGGCCCCTTGATGTCGGTCTCATAGACTCGGACCGGTCGCCCCGCCCAGGCGTCGAGCGGCAGGAGCAGGCAAAAGAGCCACAGGAGTCTTGTCCAGAATTTCAGCGCGTGCACGTCTACAATAGTACACACCCCGCGCGCCACCCGGTGGCGCGACCTTAAGCTTGCTGCTTGCGTCCCCACATGAGCGAAGGCCCCGGCCTCAGTTATCGCGATTCCGGCGTCGACATCGACGCCGGCGACGCACTCGTCGAGCGCATCAAGCCGCTCGTCAAGCGCACGCAACGCCCCGAGGTGCTGGCCGGGATCGGCGGCTTTGGTGCCTTGGTGGAGATACCCGCCGGCTATCGCCGTCCGGTCCTGGTCGCGGGCACGGACGGGGTGGGAACGAAACTGCGGCTTGCCATTGATACGGGACGGCACGACACGATCGGCATTGACCTCGTTGCCATGTGCGCTAACGACGTCGTGGTGCAAGGCGCAGCGCCGCTTTTCTTCCTTGACTACTACGCCACCGGGAAACTGCAGGTTGATGTGGCCGAGGCGGTCATTCGCGGCATCGTCGAGGGCTGCGTGCTGGCAGGCGCCGCACTCGTCGGCGGCGAGACCGCGGAGATGCCGGGGATGTATCACGGCGAGGACTATGATCTGGCCGGCTTCTGCGTCGGGGTCGTGGAGAAAGAGGCGATCATCGATGGCAGCGGCATCCGCGCGGGGGATGCCGTCATCGGGCTCGCCTCCTCGGGTGCGCATGCGAATGGCTATTCACTGATCCGCAAGCTGATCGCGCACTCGCAGGCGAGCGCACGGACCCTGCTCGATGGCCGATCGCTTTTTGAGCGACTGCTGACACCGACACGGATTTATGTCAAGCCGCTGCTGCAACTGATGCGCGCGCAGCCGGTGCGCGGCCTGGCGCACATCACCGGCGGCGGCCTGACCGACAATGTGCCGCGGGTGCTTCCTGCGGGGTGCGAAGTGCGCCTCGAGCGGCGCCGCTGGCCTCATGATCCGCTCTTCGACTGGCTGCAGCGCACCGGCCGCATCGATCGCGCCGAGATGTACCGCACCTTCAATTGCGGCATCGGCATGGTCGTCATCCTGCCGGCCCCGAGTGCGGACGCGGCGATCGCACTCCTCAATGCGCAGGGCGAGACGGCCGTTCTCATCGGCGAGGTGCGGCACGGCAGTCGCGGCGTCGTGATCGACGAATGAGCGAGCTCGCCGCGCTGCCGCTCGCCATCTTGATCTCGGGGCGCGGCTCCAACATGGTTGCGATCGCGCAGGCCTGCGCCGCAGGGCGCATCGATGCCAGTGTCACGCAGGTGATCAGCGATCAGGCGGATGCGGCGGGGATTGCCCGCGCGCATGAGCTCGCGCTTGCGACAAGTATCATCGACCGTGCAGCGTTTGCCGACGCCATCGCCTTTGAGAGCGGCCTGCTGCGCGCACTCGCCGCGCAGCCGCACGAGCTCGTGGCGCTCGCCGGCTTCATGCGCATTCTCTCGCCCCAATTCGTCGCGCGCTATGCCGGCCGCATGCTGAATATTCATCCGTCGCTCCTGCCCCGCCATCGTGGTCTCAATACGCACCGGCGCGTGCTCGCGGCGCGTGAGACGCAGCACGGCGCGAGCGTGCATTTCGTCACCCCGGAACTTGACGCCGGACCCGTCGTCCTGCAATCAAGAATTTCCGTTCTGCCTGGTGACACCGAGAGAAGCCTGGCGGCGCGCGTGCAGGCGACCGAGCACGTCATCTACCCGAAAGCCATCGGCTGGATCGCGCAGCGACGACTCGTATGGCGGGCGAACCGGGTGTATTTCGACGGCGAGCCGCTCGATGCGCCGCTGGTGGAGGAGTTCAGGTCAACTTTAGACGCTGACGCGCAGCACGGCGCGCGCTCGGGAAGTCTGCGCGAGTGAACGCTATTTGGCGTCGTTGGCGATCAGCCACTTGACGAGATCGATCAGCTCACTCGCGCTTGAGACCGACGGCATGTTGACCCGATACCTGCGGTCGACGATGATGCTGGGCGTACTGTCGACCCGATAGGCGCGCACAAATTCGTCGGCGGCACGCACCTTGGCGTCGACCGCGGCGGACTGCGCCGTCACCAGGAACTTCTCGACGCTGACGCCCGTCAGACGGTTATAGACGCGCGCGGCATCCTCGAGGCTTGGCAGCGGCCGCTTCAGACGCTGGGAGAGGAGATCGAGTGTCGCGAGCTCGCCCGTCTTCCACACCGCATCAAATATCGCATCATGTGTCTGGTCGGCGATTTCGAGAACCTGCGCCGTGCAGTAGGCGCGCTGAAACATCGGCCAGTCTTCGGCGCGAAGAAACGCCGCGGGGATATAGTCGAACTGCGATTTGGCGGGCAGGTTGGCTTGCAGCTGCTTTGCTGTTGAATTGAATTGAGCGCAGAACGGACAGCCGTAGGAGAAGACTTCCGTGACTACCGGATGCCCGGCGGCCGCAGCGTCAGGCGGTATCGGCTCAATCCGGAAGTAGTGCTGGCCTTCGATCCAGGGCGCGGCGGCACCGACAGGCGCGGCTACGAGAAACAGCAGAATAGTTCCGAGGATTTCCTGACGCATAGACTGTCTGACTGCTCACCATGGCAAGAGCGAGTATGCCACACCGGCTCAAGTTGCCATTGACAACGCCCACTAGCGCCGTCTCGAATCCGCAAAGCGTCGCCTCTTCTTCCTGCTGCGCCGCTCCAGTGTACCGGCCGCTCGCACACTATTCAAAGACAGCAGGCCATCCAGAGTCACGAGCGAGGCGTCGGTCCGGCGCTGCGACTGGCAAACGCGCAGGCTCAAGCGGGCCATGCACATGAATTCAACTCCGCGCTGTGCCTCGCCGCCTCAACTTTGCACTTGCAGTGGGATATGCCACAGTTGCCAGTCAGGCATTGACGTCCGCCACATCGCAAAATGCCAGGGACTGTCAGGTTGGATGATGGAACACAGCAGTTCTGCCTATGACCGCAAATATCGCCGGCAGAACGCCGCGCTGCCCACAGTGCCCGAGCGCGCGCGGCGATTGCGCGTCGTCGTCCTGTTGTTGAGCGCCGCGGCGCTGATGAGCTCTGCCGTCGCGAACGCAGCGCCCGCTACGGACGCGCCCGGCGATTTCGTCGCGAAATTTGCAATCGAATGGAAGGGCATCACTGCCGGCTATTCGACGCTCGAGCTGACGCGCACGGCGCCGGGCAGCTATACCTATCGGTCGCGTAATGTGGCGCGCGGGATTTTCAAGCTCGCCTTTCCGGATGTGATCAGCCAGATGAGCACCTTCTCGATAGTCAACGGCGAAGTGCGCCCCATGACCTATCACGCGGACGACGGCGAACCGGAGTCGGCCAAGGCGGTGACGCTGCGATTTGATTGGCAGTCGCAGCGTGTGACCGGCATTGCCGAGAAGAAGCCTATCGACTTGCCTCTTCCAAGCGGCACCCAGGACTCGCTCTCGGTACAGATTGAACTCATGCGGGAGCTTGCGGTCGGCCGCTCGCCCCAGGGCTTCTGGCTCATCGATGACGACGAGGTCAAGGAATACAAGTACACGCGCGAAGGCGCCGAGACGCTCGACACGCCGCTCGGCAAACTCGAGGCCGTGAAGTACCGCAGCGAGCACGCCGGCTCGGTGCGTGTGACGCGGCTGTGGCTTGCGCCTGCCTTGGGGTACTTGCCGATCCGCGCGGAGCGCAGTCGCGCCGGCAAGATCGATTTCAGCCTCGTGATCCGCGAGCTGAAGACTTCTTAGTCAGGCCTTCGGCAGCGTGACGCCTTTCTGGCCCATGTATTTGCCGGCGCGATCCCGATACGAGATCGCGCATACCTCGTCGGACTCGAAGAACAGCATCTGCGCAACACCTTCATTCGCATAGATCTTCGCTGGCAACGGCGTCGTATTTGAAAACTCGAGCGTCACGTGGCCCTCCCACTCGGGCTCCAGGGGCGTCACGTTGCAGATGATCCCGCAGCGCGCATAGGAGCTTTTGCCGACGCACACGCACAGCACGTTTCGCGGAATGCGGAAGTACTCTACGGTGCGCGCGAGCGCAAAGGAGTTGGGCGGGATGATGCATACGTCGCCGGGAAAATCGACAAAGCTCTTTGGATCGAAGGCCTTCGGATCGACGATGGTGGAATTGATGTTGGTGAAGATCTTGAACTCCGGTGCGCAGCGGACGTCGTAGCCGTAGCTTGACGTGCCGTACGACATGATTTTCTGATGCTTTACATCGCGCACCTGTTCGGCCGCGAACGGCTCAATCATGCGTGCATCTCGCGCCATGCGCCGGATCCACTGATCGGACTTGATGCTCATCGATTCGCGCCCCTCTCTGGCGGCTCTAACTGTCTTCGACCACAATCTTCGGGAACACGGTGCTGCGATCGCGCACGCGCTGCGACAACGCCGCCGCAGTGCGGCGCGCCATCTGGAAATAGACTCTGGCGCGTGGCGAATCAGGCGCCGCGGCCACCGTCGGGCGGCCGGCGTCGGTTTCCTCGCGGATGTGCGCGTCGAGGGGCAGCTCGCCGAGAAGTCGCACGCCGTATTGCGCGGCCATCCGCGCGCCACCGCCCGCGCCGAAGACGTGCTCGACGTGTCCGCATTGCGAGCACACATGCACACTCATGTTCTCGACGATGCCGAGTACCGGCACCGACACCTTCTCGAACATCTTGAGGCCTTTCCTCGCATCGGCGAGGGCGATGTCCTGGGGAGTCGTGACGATCACGGCGCCGGCGACCGGCACGCGCTGCGACAGCGTCAGCTGGATGTCCCCGGTGCCGGGTGGCATGTCGACCACCAGGTAATCGAGGGCTCCCCAGTCCGTCTCGGAAAGAAGCTGCGTCAGCGCCTGCGTCACCATGGGGCCGCGCCATACCATCGGCTGCTCGGCATCCACCAGAAAGCCGATGGACATCGCCGCGACGCCGTGGCTTGCGAGGGGCTTCAGGCGCTTGCCGTCCGGGGAGCTCGGCCGCGCACCCTCGAGCCCCAGCATGAGCGGCTGGCTCGGGCCATAGATGTCCGCGTCGAGTATGCCGACCCGCGCGCCCTGCGCGGCCCAGGCGAGTGCGAGATTGACGGCCACCGTCGACTTGCCCACGCCGCCTTTTCCGGACGCCACCGCGACGATGTTCTTGATGTCCGAGAGGGGCTGCAGATGCCGCTGCACGGCGTGCGCGCGGATCTCCGCGCGCAGCTCAATCTGCACCGGTGCGTCGAACCCCTCGGTCCGCAGGTACGCCTGCAGAGCCGCTTCGAGCTCCGCCTGGTAGCCGCCCACGGGAAACCCCAGGGCAATCGCGGCCGCATACCCGCCGGCGCGGGCGCTCACCTCGCGCACCGCCGCCGCGCTGCCGAGAGATTCTCCTAGGTAGGGGTCTACATACAGCTCGAGGGCGGCGCGCAGGCGTGCAAGATTCGGATTGTCAGACATGTGAGCGCGTTGGCAGGCGGGGGGCGCGAATATGGCATAATCTTCGGGCGCTCGCTTTGCATGTGGCGCAGGCGTTTGCGCTCTATAGGTCCTGTCCTGATCCTGCAACCATGCCGTACTTACCCACAACTCGGACGGCTGGACGGGACTTGCGCGGGAATCTGTCCCAACGGAAAGGCTGAATGAGCTTTTTCACGAATATTCGTGCCGACCGCCTGGTCACCGAGATCCGCTCGTCCTCGAATCCTGCGAGCCCCGCCACACAAAGGGCGGTGGCCAAGCTAAAGTCCCTGGGCGCAGGGGCGATCGAACCCATTTTCGCAGCCCTGCCGGACGCGGACAAGAACGCGACCGTGGGGTTCGTCGAGGCCCTGAGCGCCCTCGTCAATCCGAAGACCTTTCCGGTCTTCCTCCGCGGACTGATCGAAGGCAGCCCGCGGGTGGTCGCCGGCATCTCCTGGGCCTTGACGAGCAGCCGCAACTACCCGCCGCACCTGCTCATCGATGCGCTGGGCACACCCGGGGTCTCGAAGCCGGCCGTGCTCGAAATTATCGCGGCCCAGAAGCAGCGCTTCAGCGTGCGCGACCTGTTGCAGGCCGCCTACGCCCAGGAAGCAAACGAGAAGGCAGCCCTGTTCCGCCTCGTCGGCGAAATTGCCGATCCGCACGCCGTCTCCGAGCTCATCGGCCGCCTGCATGGCAAGGATCCCATCTCGCGCGTCCATATCATCAACATCCTCGCGCGCTTCAACACGCGCGAAGTACAGACGGCGCTGCAGGGGCTGCTGAACGACCCGAACAAGCTGATTCGCGGAGCCGTGCTCTCCGCGCTGCAGCGCACCGAGGGCCCGATCGACGTCGAGCGCGTGTGCGCTCTGCTGCGCGATCCCGAGATCGACGTGCAGAACAAGGCGATCGACCTTGTCATCAAGGCGAACCACCCCGATACGATGCGCTATCTCATCAACATCCTGAAGGATGAGAACGAAAACGCGCGCCGCGCGGCGGTGGAGGTCCTGAATGAGGTCGGTACCGCCGCCTCCGTGAAGCACCTCTTGGCGGCCATCAAGGACAGCGACTGGTGGGTGCGCAGCCGCGCGGCGGATGCGCTCGGCAAGATCGGCGGGCCAAAGGTCATCGAGGCGGTGATCGAGCTGGTGCGCGACAAGGACGATGACATCCGCCGCGCCGCAATCGAGATCCTGAACCAGACGAAGGACGAGCGCGCTGTCGATGAGCTCATCCGCGCGACGCGCGACTCGGACTGGTGGGTGAGCGAACGCTCGATCGACGCGCTGGCGGAAATCGGCAGCAAGCGCGCGCTGCCGCGGCTGCAGGAGATGCTGCAGGCGGGCAACGCCAAGGCGCTGCCCGTCGTGGTGCGCGCCCTCGGCAAGATCGGCGATGCGAAGCTCGTCGATGCCCTGATGCCGCTCATGTCGCGTCCGGAGCGCGAGATCCGCATCGAGGCCATCCAGGCCCTGGGCAGGCTCGTCGATGAGAAGCGCGTCGACCAGCTGCGCGCCGAACTGCAGCACCAGGCCGCCGCCGCCGACCAGACCATGAGTCGCATGATCGCCGCAACGCTCGCCGAGCTCGACAAGCGCATGCTGACGACCAGTTTGACGCCGAGTCCGTCGCAGCTGCCGCCGACGCTGCGCGCCTCGCAGGGCGGGACGTCGCCATCGCCGTCGGAGGCTGCGCGCACGGTTCTCATTTCCGAGGCGGCCGTCGGGCAGGCGGTGAAGCAGGCCGAAGCCGCACGGCTGGATATCTCCACCCTGAAACCCGGAGACATCATCGAGGGACGCTACAAGTACATCGACAAGATCGGCCGCGGCGCCTTCGGCACGGTGCTGCTGATGGAGGACACGGTCGTCGATGAGCGGCTCATTCTGAAGTTCCTGAATCCGAACGTATCCGGGGACGAAGAGGTGATGAAGCGCTTCGTCCACGAGCTGCGCTACTCGCGCAAGATTACCCACAAGAACGTCATCCGCATCTATGACTTTCTCTATATCCAGGGCAACTACGCGATCTCCATGGAGTACTTCCCCTCGCACACCCTGGGAGCCGAGGTCGTCAACGAAAAGCCGATGGAGCTGAAGCGCGCCGTGGGCTTCGGCATCGACCTCGCCACCGGCATGACCGTGGCGCACCAGGTGGGCATCGTGCACCGCGATTTGAAGCCCGCCAACGTCCTCATCAACCAGGAGGGGCTGCTGAAGATCGTTGATTTCGGTGTCGCCGCCGCCCAGCGCGAGGGCGACACGCAGCTCACCAAGACCGGTTATGTGATCGGCTCGCCCAAATACATGGCGCCCGAGCAGATTCTCGGCAAGAAGGTCGATGCGCGTGCGGATATCTATGCCGTCGGCGTCATACTCTATGAGATGCTGACGGGCGTGCCGCCCTACTCCCGCGGTGACCACATGGCGGTGATGTATCAGCACGTACAGGGCAAGGCCCGCATAGCCAAGGAGGTCAATCCCGGGCTGCCGAGCTCGCTGAGCGACCTCATTATGAAGGCGATGGCCGTCGACAAGACCAAGCGTTTTCAGACCATGGAAGAGCTGCGCAACGCCCTCGAACGGCATATGTAGACCTTCGCCGGCACCGCCAGGCACTCTGTGCTTGCGAAACTTCGTGCGCTCGGTCAAATTTCCGCCCCTAACCGCTTGCTCCCGCCACCCGGGAAGGCTACACACCGTGGATATCTCAAAAAGGGGCGCACTGTGGCGCGTATCGACGCGTTCCTGAAGTTGGGCACGCAGCAGGGGTGCTCCGACATCCACCTGGCAGTCGGCGTGCCGCCGATGCTGCGCGTGCACGGCGATCTGCTGCCCATCAAGTTCCGCGAGCTGCGCCAGGCGGAGCTCGAGGGCTATATCGCCGAGGTTCTCACGCGCACGCAGTCGGATGTACTCGCCAAGGGCCATGACCTCGATTTCTCCTATGTATCAGGCGAAGGCGGCCGCTTCCGTGTCAACGTGTTCCGCAAGGAGACCGGCATCGGCGCAACCTTCCGCACGATTCCGACCGAGGTACCCACTCTCGAGAAACTCGCGCTGCCGCCCATCGTCACCAAGCTGTGCGACTATCATCAGGGCATGGTGCTCGTCACCGGCTCGACGGGAACGGGCAAGTCGACGACGCTCGCGGCGATGATCGATCACCTCAACACGACGCGGCGGCTCAATATCATCAGCCTCGAGGATCCGATCGAATTCGTTCATCGCAGCAAGCAAAGCCAGGTCATCCAGCGTGAGCTGAACACCCACATCCCAAGCTTCGCCGAAGGTGTGCGCGCGGCCATGCGCGAGGATCCGGACGTCATACTGGTCGGCGAGCTGCGCGATGCGGAGACCATCAGCATGGCGATGACGGCGGCCGAGACCGGGCATCTTGTGTTCGGCACGCTGCATACGACCGGCGCGGTCAAGACCATCGACCGCATCGTCGACGCGCTGCCCGTCGAAGAGCGCGAGCAGACGAAGAGCTTCCTTGCGCAGAGCCTGCTCGCCGTCGTGACGCAGATCCTGGTCAAGTCAGCCGATGCACGCGGCCGGCGCGCGCTGTGTGAAGTCATGGTGATGACCAAGGCGATCGCCAAGCTCATCCAGAGCGATCAGACGCACCAGATTCCCACGCAGTTGCAGACCGGGCGGGACTACGGCATGCAGATGCTCGATCAGGCGCTGCTCGCCGCCATTACCGCAAAGGAGATCGACCCCGACGATGCCTATGCCTATGCCACGGAAAAGCGCCTGTTCCAGAAATACGTGACGGACACGAGCCTCCTGCCGAAACTCGACGCCGCCGGGATGACGACCCGCATCGGCCCCGGCCCGACATCCGCCGCATCGTAGAAGGCAGCGCGCGTGGCGAGCATTGACTCCTTCCTCTGCGAGGTCATCGACAAGCGCGGCTCGGACCTGCACTTCATCGCGGGCGATCCGCCGCGCATCCGCCTGTTCGGCGACCTCAGCCCGCTGCGGCCGGACCGGCTGGAGGGGACCTTTGTCAAAGAGGCGCTCTACGAGATCATGCCCAAGGCGGCCCTCGACCGCTTCGAATCGAAAGACGGCGCCGATTTCGCCTACACGCTCGCCGACCGCGGACGCTTTCGCGTCAACATCATGCGCCAGCTGAATGGCGTGGGCGGCGTGTTCCGCGTCATCCCCTCGCAGGCGCTCACGATGGATGAGCTCAAGCTGCCACAGTCGGTGCGCGAGATGGCTCGGGCCACCAACGGGCTCATCCTGGTGACGGGCAAGACCGGCTCCGGAAAATCGACGACCCTCGCCTCGATGGTCGATGACATCAACACGCGCCTGAAGGGCCACATCCTTACGATCGAGGACCCGATCGAGTTTGTGCACCAGAGGAAGGGCTGCCTCATCAGCCAGCGCGAGATCGGCGTGCACAGTGCCAGCTTCGCCGACGCACTGCATTCGGCCCTGCGCGAGGACCCGGATGTGATCCTGGTGGGCGAATTGCGCGACCATGAAACCATGAGCATCGCCGTCACGGCGGCGGAAATGGGCATCCTCGTCATGGGCACGCTGCACACCAACGGCGCCGCGCAGACCGTCGACCGCCTGGTGAACGCGTTTCCGTCCGACAAGCAATCGCATGTGCGCACGATGCTCTCCACCTCGCTGCGCGGGGTCGTTTCACAACAGCTGCTGCAGCGCGCCGACAAGCAAGGCCGTGTGGCCGCGCTCGAAGTGCTGGTCAACACGCCCGCGGCGTCCAATCTCATCCGCCAGGGCAAGCTCGACCAGCTCGAGAACACCATGCAGGGAGGCGGTCAACTCGGCATGCGCACGATGGACAGCGCCATTCAGCAGCTCCTTGATCAGCGCCTGGTGACGGGCAAAGAGGCCTACAAGAAGGGCATCAACAAGGGCAAATTCGAGCCGGTAAAGGATCAGGGCTGACGCGCCGCCTGCGCTAGACTAGGGGGATGCCCCGCAAGATTTTTGTCACGACTGCGCTGCCGTACGCGAACGGACCGCTGCATATCGGTCACATCATGGAATACATCCAGGCCGACATCTGGGTGAGATTTCAGCGCATGCACGGCCACCAGGTGCACTTTATCGGCGCCGACGACGCCCACGGCGCGCCCATCATGCTGAAGGCGCAAGCCGCGGGGATCACCCCTCAGGAACTCGTCGCACGCATCTGCGCAGAGCGGCCAAGAGACCTGCAGGGCTTTCAGATCGCATTCGACAACTGGTACAGCACCGACTCTCCCGAAAACGTCGAATTATCGCAGGACGTCTACGCCCGTCTGCAGCACGCCGGGCTCATCTATTCGAAGCTCATCGAGCAGTTCTACGATCCGGTCAAGGGCATGTTCCTCGCCGACCGCTACGTCAAAGGCGAATGCCCGAACTGCCATGCGCCCGGTCAGTACGCCGATGCGTGCGAGGTATGCAGCATCGTCAACGCGCCGAGCGCTCTGATCAATCCGCATTCGACCTTGACGGGAGCGGTGCCGCAGCTGCGCACCTCCGATCATTTCTTCTTTAGGCTGTCCGCTCCGCAGTGCGTGGAGTTTCTGCGGCAGTGGCTGGATGCGCCCGGGCGCCTGCAGCCGCAGGTGACGAACAAGGCCAAGGAATGGCTCGACGGTGTCGGGGACAAGGCGCTCGGCGACTGGGACATCTCGCGCGATGCGCCCTACTTCGGCATACCGATCCCCGGCGCCCCGGGCAAATACTTCTACGTGTGGCTCGATGCGCCGATCGGCTACCTGGCGTCGCTCAAGAACTATTTCGACAGCGGCAAAGCCCGCGCGAACGGCGAGCCGCGCAGCTTCCGCGAATTCCTCGCCGCTCCCGATTCCGAGCAAATCCACTTCATCGGCAAGGACATCATCTACTTTCACACCCTGTTCTGGCCGGCGATGCTCAAATTCGCCGGCGCCCCCTACAAAGTCCCGAACCACGTGTACGTACACGGCTTCGTGACGGTCGCGGAAGAGAAGATGTCGAAGTCGCGCGGCACCGGCATCAGCCCGCTGCGCTATCTCGAGATCGGCATGAACCCGGAATGGCTGCGCTACTATTTTGCGGCCAAGCTCAACGGCAACGTCGAAGACCTCGACTTCAATCCCGAAGACTTCATGGCGCGGGTGAATAGCGATCTCGTCGGCAAGTACGTCAATATCGCAAGCCGCGCGGCGCATTTCATCACCCAGCAGTTTCACGGCGCACTGCAATACAGCGGCGCTACCGAGGCGTTGCGCAGAGAAGCCGACGCCACGGCGCAGCTGGTGCGCGCGGGCTACGAAGCCCGCGAAACCGGCAAGGCCATGCGTGACATCATGGCGATGGCGGATGGAATCAATCAGGCATTCGATGCCAGTAAACCCTGGGTGCTGGCAAAAGAGCCCGCGAATTCATCCCAGCTGCAGGATGTGTGTTCGCGCGCGCTGCATGGCTTCAAGGTTCTGAGCGTGCTGCTCGCCCCCGTGCTGCCCGCGCTGACACGCCGCGTGGCGCAGGACTTTTTTGAGCTTGGCCGACCGTTCGCGTGGGCGGATGCCGCAATCCTGCCGCGCCATATCAAGCCTTACACGCACCTGATGACCCGCGTCGATGCCAAACAGCTCGATGCGCTCTTCGACACCACCAAGGAATCCGCTACCGTGACCACTGCAGCCTCACCCACCCCCTCTGCGACTGCCGCTGCGCCGTCCGCTGCGGCGTCGCCGCCCGCCACCATTTCCATCGACGACTTCGCCAAGATCGACCTGCGCGTTGCGCGCATCGCGCATGCGGAGCATGTCGACGGCGCCGACAAGCTCCTGCGGCTCACGCTCGACATCGGCGCTCTCGGGACGCGCCAGGTCTTTGCGGGCATCAAATCCGCCTACGATCCGGCGACGCTGATCGGACGCATGACCGTGATGATTGCAAACCTGGCCGCGCGCAAGATGAAATTCGGCGTATCCGAGGGCATGGTGCTCGCGGCATCCGGCGACAAGCCGGGGATTTTTCTCCTCGCACCGGATGCGGGGGCTGAGCCCGGCATGAAGGTGAAATGACTGCCGACGATATCGACGCTCTGTTGCCGCAGACGCAATGCACGCGGTGCGGCTACGCCGGCTGCGCTCCCTATGCGCAGGCGATCGCAAGCGGTGAAGCCGAGATCAATCAGTGCCCCCCGGGAGGCGCGGCCACGATCGCGCGACTCGCGCGCGCGCTCGGCCGCGAGCCATTGCCGCTCAATCCTGCAAATGGTACCGAGGGCCCGACGCTGGTGGCACAGATCGACGAGGCGCGCTGCATCGGCTGCGTCAAGTGCCTCGCACCCTGCCCGGTCGATGCCATTATCGGCGCGCGTCAATTGACCCATACCGTCGTGGCCGCGCTCTGCACCGGATGCGAGCTGTGCGTCGCGCCCTGTCCGGTGGACTGCATCGTGATGCTGCCGCGCAGCGCGCTGTCTCATCTGAGCGCCGCGCCGGAGCCGGCGGATAATCGCGCACGCTTCGCGGCGCACAGCCAGCGGCTCATGCGCCGCGCGGCCGAGCAGACCGCGCTCATTGCGGCGAAGAAGCATGCAGCCGGCGCGCCGTAGAGCCATCTTCAGGCGTCTGCAGGCGGCCAATCCCAGGCCGACCACGGAACTGCTGCATAGCTCGGCGTTTGAGTTGCTGGTGGCGGTGATGCTCTCCGCCCACACCACCGACCGCAGCGTCAATGCCGCGACGCGCGAGCTCTTTGCGGTGGCCAATACTCCGCAAGGCATAGCGGCCCTCGGCATCGACGCGGTGCGGCCGTACCTCAAGAGCGTCGGCTTGTACAACATGAAGTCCAGGAATCTAGTCGCCCTCGCGCGCCAGCTGCTCGAGCTGCACGGCGGCAGGGTGCCCGGCGAGCGCACAGCGCTTGAGGCCCTGCCGGGTGTCGGACGCAAGACCGCCAATATCATTCTCAACATGGTGTTCGGCGAGGCGACCATTGGCGTTGACACGCACATCTTCCGAGTCGCCAATCGGACCGGCCTGGCACCGGGCAGGACGCCGCTTGCGGTCGAGGAGGCGCTGCTGGCGACGACACCGCAGGTGTATCGCAAAAACGCTCACCATTGGCTGCTGCTGCACGGCCGTTACGTGTGCCTTGCGCGTGTGCCCTTGTGTCCGCGCTGCATCCTCGCGGATTTGTGCGAGTACCCGCACAAGACCGCGCCGCGACCGGATGCACCTGCCGCCGGCCGGCGGCGCGCCGCTGCCACCGCGCGCCGCCGCATCGCAACGACCTGAGCCCGCACTGGGTGCACTGCAAATGTCGCAGCCACGAATTGAATGCGCCAGAGCCCGCACCTTCCGTTCGCGCGTAGCCGCGCCGTCGCCTAGAAAGGCTTGCCGGGAACCTCTTAGCCACTGCCTGCCCAGCCACCCGTATCGGCAGCCCTTGTTGCGCAGCAATATCCGTCCGCATTCCAAGCGCTGTGCACAGTACGCGACGCCAGCGCATGCACGCACGCAATGACAAGCCTATCATTCGACTACTGCAGCGTGCTGCGCGAGGCTTGAAAAAATGCAACGCTTGCGATGGATCGCGATGCTGACGCTGGGCCTGGCGACTGCGCCGTCCGCATTTTCCGCCTGCAAGATCGCGCAGATCGCCGAAATTCCGGTAAGGGTCGTTGGTAATCGCGTGCTCGTCGACGCGCAAATCAACGGCCAGAACGCGACCGTGATGGTCGACACGGGCGCGTCAATGACCTTTCTATGGCAGGACGAGGCAGCGCGTCTGGGACTTCCGGTGGAGTCCATCACGGGGCTGCGCCTGTTCGGAGTGGGCGGCGAGGCACGCGCCCTGGGAACCGTGCTGAAGAAATTTCAAATGGGCTCGTTTAGCGGCGACCAGTTACGCCTCGCCGTCGTGGGCACCAAAGAGGGGCGCCAGAGGCGTGAAGGCGCTTTGGTTCTGGGCGACGATTTTTTTTCGCATTTCACGACCGAGTTCGACCTGGCCCATAATGTGATCCGTTTGCTGCGGCCCGAGGGCTGTCAACCGGGCCAGTTGATCTATTGGGGTGGCAAGAGTTATTCATTGGCCGCACTGGAGCCGCTCATCCTCGGGCACGAGCGAATCCAAACACCCGTTCGGGTCGATGGCAAGCGCGCCAGGGCCATCTTGGACACGGGGGCAAGCACCTCGGTAGTCGCGCAGCAAACCGCCGCGGACGTTGGCGTGAATCCGGCGGCCGCTGTCCCGACGCAGGCCGTAGTCGGTCTCGCCTTCAAACCGCTAGAGAGCTGGATCGGAACATTTGCAACGTTTTCGATTGGCGACGAAGAGATGAGCAACGTGAAGTTGCGCATTGCCGATCTGTTCACCGCGGATACGACTCAGAAAATAGGCTCGCGCATCAGTCGCCCGATTGAAGACATGCCGGACATGCTGGTGGGCTGTGATTTCTTTCTATCCCATCGAATCCTGGTGTTAGCCAAAGAGCGCATGCTGTTGTTCACCTACAACGGCGGTCCAGTTTTTCAATCTGTAACCTCCAGCGCGCCGGCGCAGCAGAGTGCTCCAGCGCCGGCAACAACTCCTTAGCAAGCTATTCGTTCGCGCGTTTCCCGCCGGCTGCTGACCCATCTCAGCAGCGCCTCGCGGCACAATGGATGCTATCGTGAATTCACCGAGCAGCCGCAAATCGCAGCTTGCTCGCACCGGCAGTAGCGCACCAAGTGGGTGTGCGTTGCCGCCGTCGTCCGCTTGCGGGGGTCGTGATTCGCAAACCCGCCGGCCTTGCGGAATAATGCGCGCGTGCATAAAAAGCCACGATTTCCCTTGCTGGCGTTGATCGGCTGCATGGCAGTGCCGTGCGCCGTCAGCTTCGGGGTCGCTGTCCCGGCGCTCGCGGCGAGCGACGCCGCGCGCTCGGGCGCCGCGGCCGATTTCAAACGCCAATTCGGCGCTGGCTTTCTCGATCAGTACTGGCAGCTGCATCCGGACCAGGCCATCAGCGTCGGCTACTACAAGGTCGCAGACATGCTCCTCGTCCCAGACGCTAAGGCGCGCGCGGCAACACTGCGCTTCCTGCGGGCGTCGCTGTCACGATTGCAGAGAATTCCGCCGACTGGGCTCGATCCCGAAACACGCACCGACCGTGCCGTCCTAGAAAACCAACTCGAAGGGGAAATCTGGAACCTCACAGACTTTCGCAACTGGCAGTGGGACCCGTCCCGATACAATATTGCCGAACCGTTTGCTCTGCTTCTCAACACCGAATACGCACCGCTCGAGGTGCGCCTGCGCGCGGTGCTTGCGCGGCTCACCCACGTGCCGGCGTATTACGCAGCGGCCAAGGCGAGCATTAAGGATCCCACGCGCGAGCACACGCAACTTGCCATAGAGCAGAACAGCGGCGCACTCGAAACCTTCGGCCCGCAACTCGAGCAGCAGATTGCCGCCGCGAAACTGACCGCGGCGGAGCGCGCGCTATTCGCCCGACGCAGCGCCGCGGCGCGCGCCGCGATCAGCGACTATGTCGCTTGGCTGCAGGCCGAGGATCAGCAGCTCGCCGGCGGTAAGGCGCGATCCTTTAGGATCGGCCGCGATCTTTACGAGCCCAGGTTCGCATTCGTAATCGCCTCGGGAACGAGTGCCGCGGCACTCTACGAGCGAGCGCGCGCCGAAAAGGAGCGGCTCTTGACGCGCATGAATCTCCTGGCGGATGAACTGTGGCCCAAATACTTTCCTAATACTGCACGACCTGACGAGCGCTTCGATAAGATTGGCAGGCTCATCGATAAGATGTCCGAACAGCACATTGCGCGCACTGACCTCTTCAAAGAGATCTCACGGCTGATCCCCGAGCTTGAGCGATGGGTCGCCGATCACAAACTGCTGACCCTCGATCCCGCAAAGCCGCTGCAGGTGCGGATCACGCCTGCGTACAAACTGGGCGTCGCCGGCGCCAGCCTCGATGGGCCCGGTCCCTATGATCCCAGCGCCCGCAGCTACTTTAACGTCACGCCACTGGATGACTTGAGTGCCGCCCGCGCCGAAAGCTCGCTGCGCGAGTACAACCGCTGGATGCTGCCCGTGCTGGCGATTCATGAGGCCGTACCCGGCCACTACGCTCAGCTCCTCTACGCCAACAAGTCTGCGAGCCTCATCAAGAGCCTGTTCGCCAACGATGCCATGGTCGAGGGCTGGGCCGTCTACGGGGAGCGCATGATGCTCGAATCGGGCTACGGCAATGACACTGCCGAGCAGTGGCTCATGTACTCCAAATGGAACCTGCGCTCGGTCTGCAATACCGTCGTCGACTACGGCGTGCACGTGCTCGGCATGAGCGAGGCCGACGCCAAAGAACTCCTCACCCGCGAGGCTTTCCAGACCGACGAAGAGGTGCGGGAGAAATGGCATCGCGTCACGCTGACGAGCGTGCAGCTGACGAGCTACTTTGCCGGCTACTCGGCGATATATGACTTTCGCGAGCGCTTGAAGAAAGAACAGGGAGCGCAATTCGACCTGCAGCGCTTCCACGAGAAATTCCTGAGTTACGGCTCCGCCCCGGTCAAGGCGATCGAAGAGATGATGACGCCGAACGGCACTTGAGGCGTCGCAAACGATGCGCGGCGCGCCTATTTCCTCGGCGTGTAGAGATCGGTGAGCGTGCCTTCGAAAGCGTCGGCAGCGAAGGCAACGCTCTCCGACAGCGTCGGATGCGGGTGAATGGTCAGGCCAATGTCGGATGCGTCGGCGCCCATCTCGATGGCGAGCGCAATCTCGCTCACGAGTTCTCCGGCGTTGGTGCCGACTATGCCGCCCCCCAAAATGCGGTGAGTCTCCGGATCGAACAGCAGTTTCGTGAAGCCCTCGTCCCGGCCCAGCGACAAGGAGCGGCCGCTCGCGAGCCACGGGAAGACGCCTTTCTTGAAGGCCACGCGCTGTGCTTGCGCCTCGATCTCCGTCAGTCCCACCCAGGCGATCTCCGGATCCGTGTAGGCGACCGACGGGATGACGCGGGCATCAAATGAGGTTTTGTGGCCCGCCGCCACCTCGGCGGCGGCCTTCGCCTCGTGGCTCGCCTTGTGCGCGAGCAGCGGCGGCCGTGCGATGTCGCCCACGGCAAAGATGTGCGGCACGTTGGTGCGCAGTTGCTTGTCGACTGGAATGAAGCCGCGGTCGGATACTTCGACGCCAGCCGCAGCGGCGCCAATCAACGCGCCGTTCGGGACGCGCCCCACAGCGACGAGCGCACGGTCGAATACCTGCGGCGCGGGCGCCTTGTCCCCCGCGAACGTGACTCGCAGCCCCTCCGGCAGCGCCTCGATGCGCACCACCTGGGTGCCGGTCAGAATCTGCTCATAGCGTGCGCGAATGCGCTTCTCCAGAGGGCGCACGAGATCCGCGTCGCAGCCGGGCATGAGCTGCGGCAGAAGCTCGACGACGCTCACCCGGCTGCCCAGTGCACTGTATACGCAGGCCATCTCGAGTCCGATGATGCCGCCGCCGATGATGAGAAGCCTGCCGGCCAGTTGCGGCAGCTCGAGCGCGCCGGTTGAGTCCATGATGCGCGGATCATCCGGCAGCCCCGGCAGCCGCAGCGCCTCGGATCCGGCGGCGATGATGCACTGTTCGAAGCGGATGCGCGTGACGCCGCTCGCGCCGGTAACCTCGACCACGTGCGCACTGACAAACCGTCCGGTGCCCTGCAGGACGTCGACCTTGCGCTGCTTCGCCAGCACCTTAAGTCCGCCGGTCAGCTTCTTCACCACCGACGTCTTCCAGGCGCGCAGCTGCGGCAGATCAATGCTCGGCGCGCCGAAGGAGATGCCGTGTGCGCTCATCGCATCGGCGTCCTCGATGACCTTGGCGGCGTGCAGCAGAGCTTTGGACGGAATGCAGCCGACGTTGAGGCAGACTCCGCCGAGACTCTCCCAGCGTTCAACGAGAGTCGTCTGCAGCCCGAGATCCGCTGCCCGAAAGGCTGCCGTGTAGCCGGCCGGTCCTGACCCCAGCACCAGAAGTGCCGTAGTCCGATCGGCCGGCTCGTCGCGGCCGGCCGCCGCGGCGCTGCGCGGAGCGACCCCGGATGCGCGGTCGCTGCGGCTCGGCACAGCTGCCGCGGGCTGCGCTGCGGGGGTCTCGGCCAATGCAGCTGCGATGCTCGGCGCGCGGTCAGCGGACTCAAGGCGCGCGATCAGCGTTCCGGCGGAGACCTTATCGCCGCGCTTGACGAGTAACTCCAGCACCTTGCCCGCCGCGGCCGCCGGTACGTCCATGGAAGCCTTCTCGGTCTCCAACGTAATGAGCGGCGCATCGACCTCGATGGAATCGCCCGCCGCGACGAGCACGTCGATGACGGGGACATCCTTGAAGCCGCCCAGATCCGGAACGGCGAGATCGATGCGGCTCACGGCACGGCTTCGACAAGTCCGCGCGGCTCGGCGAGCCGCGCTGCGAGAAAGGTCGTGAAGCGCGCAGCGCTGGCGCCGTCGATCACGCGATGGTCATAGGAGAGCGATAGCGGCAGGAGCAAGCGCGGCACGAAGCCGCCGTCGCGGAATACGGGCTGCAGCGAGCTGCGTGACAGACCCAGGATCGCGACTTCGGGTGCGTTGATGATGGGCGTAAAGCTCGTGCCGCCGATGCCGCCCAGGCTTGAGATCGTGAAGGAGCCTCCCTGCATCTCCGCCGCCGTAAGCTTGCCCGCGCGCGCCTTGAGTGCCAGCTCGGCCACCTGTCGGGCGATCTCGTAGATATCGCGGTGCTCAACGTTGCGCAGCACCGGCACGAGAAGGCCGTGCTCCGTGTCGGCGGCAAAACCGATGTTGATGTATTTCTTTACGATCAGGTTCTCGCCCCGAGCATCGAGCGAGGCGTTGAAATGCGGAAACTCCTGCAATGCGCGCGCACAGGCGCGCACGACGAAGGCGAGAATCGAAAGCCTGATCCCTTCGCTCAGGGCCTTCTGCTTGAGCTTGATGCGCACGTCCTCAAGATCGGTGATGTCCGCGCTCTCAAACTGCGTGACATGCGGGATATTGACCCAGCTCGCGTGCAGACGCGGGCCGGAGATGCGCTGAATGCGCGACAGCGGCTTGGATTCGACGGGCCCGAACTGACTGAAGTCAACCGTCGGAACCGCCGGCCATGCTGCGCCGGCAGCGGCCGCCGCCGCACCGCTCAGCGCGCCTTTGACGAAAGCTTTGACATCCTCATGGCTGATGCGCGCTTTGGGGCCCGTGCCTTTCACTTGAGAAAGGTCTACTCCGAGCTCACGAGCCAGCTTGCGCACCGACGGACTCGCATGGGCCTTGGAAAATCCGAGCTCGTTGAATACCGGTTGCACGTTCGGATTGAGGGCGACCGGTGCGGCGCTGCGCGCAGGCTCGCTCGGCGCCGGCGGCGCGGGGGCGAGCGCGCTCGCCGGTGCCGCCGCGGGCGCGGCGACGGGCCTTGCAAGCGGCGGGGCAGGCGTCTTCGCGGTGGCCGCAGGCGCGTCGTCTTGCGCGCGCACCGTCGCGAGCAGATCTCCCGTAGAGACTTTGCTCGCCTTCGAGACATGGACCTTCTCGACGACGCCGGCGACGGTCGACGGCACATCCATCGCCGCCTTTTCGGTCTCGAGCGTGACGAGCGGCGCTTCGGCTTCGATGCTATCGCCCGGTTTGATGAGGACGTCGATGACGGTCACGTCCTTGAAGTCGCCCATGTCGGGCACGCGCACTTCGACTTCACGAGCCATGGGCGCAGCGCTCTGTCAGATCTTCCAGGGATCAGGGCTCGACGGGTCGATGCCGAGCTTGCTCATCGCGCCCTGCAGTGTCGCGCGGTCAATCTTGCCCTCGTCCGCGAGGCCCTTCAGCGCGGCGAGCACGATGAAATTGCGATCTACTTCGAAGTGCTTGCGCAGCGCCGCGCGCGAATCGGAGCGCCCATAGCCGTCGGTTCCCAAGGTGAGATAGCGCGGCCCCGCCCACTGGCGGATGAGATCCGGCACGGTGCGCATGTAGTCCGTGGCGGCGACGATCGAGCCCTCGCGATCCTGCAGGCACTGCTGCACATAGGGTGCGCGCGCAGCTTCCGCGGCGTGCAGCATGTTCCAGCGCTCACATTCGAGCGCCTCGCGCCGCAGCTCGCTGAAGCTCGTCACCGAGAAGACGTCAACGGGGACTTGATAATCGTTCTCCAGCACCGCGGCCGCCGCGAGACACTCGCGCAGAATCGTCCCGGATCCGAGGAGGGTCGCGCGCACGCGCCCGCGGCCGCCGATCTGCAGCAGATACATGCCCTTCAATATCCCCGCCTGCACGCCGGCCGGCATCGCCGGCTGCACGTAGTTCTCATTCATGCAGGTGATGTAGTAGAAGATGCTCTGCTGCTCCACGTACATGCGCCGCAGCCCGTCGTGAATGATCACCGCCAGCTCGTAGGCATACGCCGGGTCGTAGGCGACGCAGTTGGGCACCGTGGTCGCGACGAGCTGACTGTGGCCGTCCTGATGCTGCAGACCCTCGCCTGCCAGCGTCGTGCGGCCGGCGGTTGCGCCGACGAGAAAGCCGCGGGCCTGAATGTCGCCCGCGGCCCAGATGAAGTCGCCCACCCGCTGGAACCCGAACATCGAGTAGAAGATATAGAACGGCACCATGTTGATGCCGACAGTCGTATAGGCGTTACCGGCTGCGATCCACGAGCACAGCGATCCGGCTTCATTGATACCCTCCTCGAGCATCTGGCCCTTCTTGTCCTCGCGATAGGACATCAAGGTCTCCGAGTCCTGCGGTGTGTAGAGCTGGCCGACGGAGGAATAGATACCGATCTGGCGGAACAGACCCTCCATGCCGAAGGTGCGCGCCTCGTCGGGCACGATGGGCACGACGTTCTTGCCCATGTTCTTGTCTTTGAGCAGCACTCCGAGGATGCGCACCAAGGCCATGGTGGTGGAGATTTCCCGGTCGCCCGTGCCTTCGAGCATCGCCTCAAAGGCTTCCAGAGCCGGGATGGCGAGCGGCGCAGCCGCATGCAGCCGCACCGGCAGAGAGCCGCCGAGCGCGATACGCCGTTCGCGCAGATAGCGCATTTCCTCCGCATCCTCGGCCGGCTTGTAGAACGGCAGGCGCGTGATGTCCGCATCCGAGATCGGAATGTGAAAGCGGTCGCGAAAGGCAATGAGCGCCTCATCATCGAGCTTCTTCGCCTGATGAGTGCCCATGAGGCCCTCGCCCCCCTTGCCCAGGCCGAATCCCTTGACGGTCTTGGCCAATATGACGGTCGGCTGGCCGCGGTGGTTGGTCGCCGCCCAATAGGCCGCATAGACCTTGCGCGGATCATGGCCGCCGCGGTTCAGGTGCCAGATCTCCTCGTCCGACATATTGGCGACCATGGCTTTGAGCTCGGGGTACTTGCCGAAGAAGTGCTCGCGCGTGTAGGCACCGCCCTTGGCTTTGAAATTCTGATACTCGCCGTCGACGGATTCCTCCATCACGCGGCGCAGCAGCCCCTTGTGATCCTTCGCCAGCAGCGGATCCCAGCGCGAGCCCCACAGCACCTTCAATACGTTCCAGCCGGCGCCGAGGAACGCCGCTTCGAGCTCCTGGATGATCTTGCCGTTGCCGCGCACCGGTCCGTCGAGGCGCTGCAGATTGCAGTTGATGACGAAGATCAGGTTGTCGAGCTTCTCGCGCACCGGCATCGTGAGCGCGCCCATCGATTCCGGCTCGTCCATCTCGCCGTCGCCGAGAAAGCACCAGATCTTGCGATCCGAGGTCTTGGTGAGACCGCGATGCTCGAGATAGCGGATGAAGCGTGCCTGGAACATCGCCATCATCGCGCCGAGTCCCATCGACACCGTCGGAAACTGCCAGAAGTCCGGCATCAACCACGGGTGCGGATACGAGGACAATCCGTCGCCCTGCACTTCCTGGCGGAAATGCCGCAGTTGGTTCTCGGAGAGCCGCGACTCCAGATACGCGCGCGCGTAGATTCCGGGCGAGGAGTGTCCCTGGATGAACACGAGATCACCGGGATGACGCTCCGAGGGCGCGCGCCAGAAGTGGTTGAAGCCCACCTCGTAGAGGGTCGCAGAGGAGGCGTAGGTGGAGATGTGGCCGCCGTACTCGGCGGACTGGCGGTTCGCCTGTATCACCATCGCCATGGCGTTCCAGCGGATGTATGCCTCAAGGCGGCGCTCGAGCGCGCGATTGCCCGGATATTCGCGCTCGAGGCCCGTCGGAATGGTATTGACGTAGGCCGTGTTCGGCTTGAACGGCAGATAGGCGCCCGCGCGGCGCGTGTAATCGATGAGACGGTCGAGGAGGAAATGCGCGCGCTCCGCGCCCTGAGCCTTCAGCACCGAGTCGATGGACTCGAGCCACTCCTGCGTCTCAGCGGGGTCGAGATCTTCGGGCTTGGGCGATTCGGTCATCGGGTTAGAAAATTGCCGCGGCCCCGCTGTGATAGGATGCGCGAGCCAAGTCGCGAGAGAAATCGCATCGATCAGAAGGGATCAATGATCCGTTTTTCGCTCACGAGGGTCAAGCTGCGTGACGCGCGACGAGGGATCTGAAGCGTTGCATGCGCGTGCCGCCACACCGCCGCCTGCAGCGCGAGACGCCACGCATTGTTGCCCGCATGGCCGCGCGCGCGCCGGCCAAATAGCCCGCGCTCGCGGCCATGATGGCGCGGCATTGCCGACCGGCATGCCGGGCGGCATCTGCGCCGCATCATTGGCGCGGCATGCGCTACCAGCCTCTGCGCCGCGCACATGAAGAGCCTGACTCTGCGGCGTCCGGACGACTGGCATCTGCACCTGCGCGACGGAGCGGCACTGCAGGCGGTGGCACCTTTCACGGCAGCGCGCTTTGCCCGCGCCATCGCCATGCCAAACCTGTCACCGCCCATCACGACCACCGCACTGGCGCTCGCCTACCGGCAACGCATTCTCGATGCGCTGCCCGCGGACACGAAATTTGAGCCCCTGATGACGCTCTATCTCACCGAGCGCACCGACCCTGCGGAGATCGAGCGAGCTCAGGCGAGCGGCGTCGTGTGGGGCTGCAAGCTCTATCCGGCGGGCGCGACGACCCACTCGGCCGCTGGAGTTACGGACATCGGACGCATCGAAGCCGTGCTTGCGCGCATGAGTGAGCTCGACGTCGTCCTGCAGGTGCACGGCGAAGTGACCGACGCCGCGGTCGACGTCTTTGATCGCGAAGCGCGCTTCATCGAAACCGTGCTCGCGGGAGTCGTTGCGCGCTTTCCCACGCTGCGCATCGTGCTCGAGCACGTCAGCACCCGGGAGGGCGTACAGTTCGTGCAGGAGGCCCGCGCAGGCGTTGCCGCCACTATCACGCCGCAACATCTTCTGCTGAATCGCAATGCACTGCTGGCGGGCGCATTGCGCCCGCACCACTACTGCCTGCCGGTCCTGAAGAGCGAGGCCGACCGCGTGGCGCTCGTAGCTGCCGCAGTCAGCGGCAGCCCCAAATTTTTTCTCGGCACCGACAGCGCCCCGCATGCGCGCCTCGCGAAGGAGGCCGCCTGCGGCTGCGCCGGCATCTTCTCCGCCCACGCCGCGATCGAGCTGTACGCGGAAGTCTTCGAGGCCGCGGGCGCCCTGCAGCGCCTGCAGGGCTTCGCCTCCGAATACGGCGCCGATTTCTACGGCTTGCCGCGCAACGCCGAGAAGATCACTCTGTTGCGCGATCGCTGGCCGGTTCCGCATAGTCTTGCCTTCGGGCACGACGAGCTCATTCCCTTCCGGGCCGGCGGCGAGATCGACTGGCGCATCGCGCCGTGACGGAGTTGCGCATGGACATCGCATTGCAGGGCACGGCGCCGGCCGTCGCGAGCGACGCCATTCGAGCGCCGGGGGCGACGCTCATGGCGCGGCGCTTTCGCGGCTTCCTGCCCGTGGTCATCGACGTCGAGACCGGTGGATTCCACGCCACCACGGATGCGCTGCTCGAGATCGCGGCGGTGCTCATCGACATCACGGCAGACGGCACGTTGATGCGCGGCGCGACGCACAGCTTTCACGTGCTTCCGTACGAAGGTGCGCGCCTGGATCCCGCGGCGCTCGTCGTGAACGGCATCGATCCCTTCCATCCGCTGCGGCCGGCGCTGCCCGAACGCGACGCCTTGCAGAGGATATTTCGCGAAGTGCGCCACGCCCTGCACGCGCACGGCTGCACGCGCGCCATTCTCGTCGGCCACAACGCCGCTTTTGATCTGGGTTTTCTGAACGCTGTGGTGGTGCGGGCGGATTTGAAGCGCAATCCCTTCCACCCGTTCTCGTGCTTCGACACGGCGACGCTGGCGGGCGCCGCCCTCGGGCAGACGGTGCTGGCAAAGGCGGTCACCGTCGCAGGTTTCACCTGGGATGCAGGCTCCGCACACTCGGCGGCCTACGACGCCGAACGTACTGCGGATGTTTTCTGCTACGTGTGTAATCGTCTGCGCGAGAGCTTTGGCGAGGCTCATGCGCAGGCCTGCACGCGGGGGTGGCTCTAAGCGGCGGCGTGCGCCTCGTCGAGGAGTCTCTTCAGGTCGCCGCTGCGATACATCTCAAGCGCGATGTCGCAGCCGCCGACGAGTTCGCCGTTGACGTAGAGCTGCGGATAGGTCGGCCAGTTCGAATAGCGCTTCAGGCCCTCGCGCAGCTCCGGTTCCTCAAAGATATTCACGTGCTTGAACTCGGCGCCGCAGGCGCGCAGCGCCGCCACCGTCTGCGCCGAGAATCCACACTGCGGGAAATCGGGCGTACCCTTCATGAAGAGCACGACGGGGCTCGATGAGAGCTCCGCTTTGATGCGTTCGACGATGTCCATTTACCATTTACCTCGGTTGCGGGGGCTCTGTTGAACCCGCCTTAAGAGTGCGGCGCTCTTCCAGCACGGCGAGGAGTTGCCACTGCTCGGCGCTCGTCATCGACGTCCAGGATGCGATCTCCGCCACCGTGCGCAGGCAGCCTAAACACACCCCGGCCGCATCCAGGGTGCAGATCTTGGTACAGGGGGACTCGGGGCGCACCCGCGCATCTCGTGACACATTGAATTATGGGGGGTCCTCGCCTATTCTTCAAACCCGCAAAGGCTTTATCACAGTCAGAACAACAACTTGTGCGCCCGAGGCGGCGCCTGGGCCCAAGGGAGGCTTAACACCATGAATCCCCTCAATTCAGTCCGCGGCGCCATCACCACGGGCGTCGTCCTGGCGATCGTGATTATGATCATCGTCGCCGCGCTGGGCCTTACGCCGGGATCGTTCTATGAGCTTGGGCTGGCCCGCTGGCTGCACATCCTGAGCGCCATCACCTGGATCGGCCTCCTCTTCTACTTCAACCTCGTGCAAACCCCGGGTCTCGCGGCGGCGGCGGCCGACAAGGGCGGGCCGGGCGGGGCCGGTATTGCCAAGTACATCGCGCCGCGCGCGCTCCTGTGGTTTCGCTGGGGTGCAGTGGCGACCTGGGTCACCGGCGCCTGGTATCTCCTGCGCACTCTGAACTTCGCCAATGCGCTCACCCTGGGCCACGGCGGCAAGGATCAATACGGGCTCATCATCGGCATCGGCGCCTGGCTCGGCACGATCATGCTGTTCAATGTCTGGGTGTTCATCTGGCCAAACCAGAAGAAGATCCTCGGCATCGTGCCGGCGAGCGATGCGGAGAAGGCGGCGGCGCGCAAGACAGCAGCGATGGCCTCGCGCACCAACTTCGTTCTGTCCATTCCCGTGATCCTGTGCATGGGGTCGGCATTTCACGGCCTTCCTTTTTAGGGAGCGCAGGGCTCACCGATCCCGGCCCCATCGACGTCGGCGGGCAGGTCAAAGCCGCGCTTGCCGAAGATGTGGGCGCGGGCGACGTCACCGCGGCGCTCGTTCCTGCAGATCAGGAGGTGCGCGGAAAGGTCATCACGCGCGAGCAAGCCGTGATCTGCGGCACCGCCTGGGTCAACGAGACCTTTCGGCGCCTGGATTCCGCCGTCCACCTCACCTGGCACGTGCAGGACCGCGATGCGGTCAAGGCACGTGCGCTCCTCTTTGAGATCGAAGGGCCCGCGCGCGCGATCCTCACCGGCGAGCGCACGGCGCTCAACTTCCTGCAGACCTTGTCGGGCACGGCGACCGCTGCGCGCCGCTACGTCGAAGCGCTCTCCGGCACCGAGTGCATTCTTCTCGATACCCGCAAGACCTTGCCGGGCCTGCGCGCGGCGCAGAAATACGCGGTGCGCTGCGGCGGAGCGCACAACCACCGCATGGGTCTTTTCGACATGTTCCTGATCAAGGAAAACCACATCGCCGCGGCCGGCTCGCTCGCCGCGGCTGTCAGCGCCGCACGCGCGCAAAGCGCGGGATTGAAGGTTGAGGTTGAAGTCGAGTCGCTCGCGCAGCTGCAGCACGCCTTCGCGGCCGAGCCCGACATCATCATGCTCGATGATTTCTCCGACGCCGAGCTCGTGACAGCGGTGGCGCGCAATCGCGCGCGCGCCCAGCCCGTCAAACTCGAGGCCTCGGGTGGCGTGAATCTGCAGAACGTGCGCCGGATCGCGCAAACGGGCGTCGATTACGTCTCGATCGGCGCGCTCACCAAGCACGTGCACGCAATCGATCTGTCGCTGCGGCTCGAGTTCGCCGCTTAGGCGACGGCGGACTTCAGAACCCGCTGCGGCTGGGCGATGCCGTAGCCCTGGGCGTAGTCGATGCCGAGGCTCGTGAGCATCTGGATGATTTCCGCATTCTCCGCAAACTCGGCGATCGTCTGTTTGCCGGTCAGATGCCCGATCTCGTTGATGGAGCGCACCATCTCCCGATCGATGGGATCGCGCAAGATCTCGCGCACGAAGCTGCCGTCGATCTTCAGAAAATCCACGGGGAAGTGCTTCAGATAGCCGAATGAGGACAAGCCCGTGCCGAAGTCATCGAGCGCGAATTTGCAGCCGAGCTCCTTCAGCGCCTGGATGAAGCGGTTCGCCTGGGAGAAGCTCGCCACCGCCGCCGTCTCCGTGATCTCGAAGCAGATCTTCGAGGCGTCGAGCCCGCTCTTTTGGAACTGATCGATGACGAAGGGCAGGAACTTGTCGTCGCCGAAGCTTTGCCCCGAGAGATTGATGGAGCACATCGCCAGCTTCTCGCGCTCGTCCGCCTCGGAGACGAGCCAGCGGAAGGCGTTTTCGATGACCCAGCGGTCAATCGCCGGCGTGATGCCGTAGCGCTCGGCCGCCGCGATGAAATCGTTCGGCGAGACGATGCGCCCGCCCTCGTCGCGCATGCGCAGCAGGAGCTCGTAATGCGTGCCGACCTCGACCTTCTGCAGCGGCTGGATCAGCATGCGGAAGAGCTCGAAGCGCCCCTCCTCCAAGGCGGCGTTGATGCGCGCCGCCCACTGCATTTCGCGGCGCCGGCGCATAAGCTCGATGTCGTTCTCGGCAAAACTGTGCACGCGGTTGCGGCCGCCTTCCTTCGCCGCCTGGCAGGCGCTGTCGGCCGCCGAGAGGATGGAGGCGACGTCCTCGTTGTCGGCGGCGATCGGCACCACTCCAAGGCTGGCGCCGAGGCGAAACACCCTGTCCTCCCAGGTGAAGCGGTAATTGCGCACGGACTCGCGCAACGCCTCGGCGGTGCGCATCGCCTCATCGAGCGAGCAGCTCTCGAGCAAAATGCCGAACTCATCGCCCCCGAGGCGGGAGAGCGTATCGCGCCAGCGCACCTTGGCCTTCAGCAGCGCGCCCACCTGGCCGAGGAGCGCATCGCCGGCGCTGTGGCCGCAGGTGTCGTTGATGATCTTGAACTGGTCGATGTCGAGATAGCACAGCGCGTAGGAGGCCTCGCGCGCCTTCGCGCTCTTCAGCGCCCGCTCGAGGCGGCTCTCAAACTCCCGGCGGTTGACGAGACCGGTGAGCACATCGTGACTGGCGTGATAGGAGAGCCTGCGATTGAGCTCGCGCGATTCGCTCACGTCATGGAACACGAGCACGCCGCCGGCCACATGGCCCGCGCCGTCGCGGATGGGTGCCGCGGTGCTTTCCACGTAGAGCTCGTTGCCGTCGCGGCGGATGAGCAGCATCGGGCGCACCGACTTGATGGGGCGGATGCGCCGGATCGATACCGAGAGGGGATTCTCCAGAGGCTCGCAGGTCTCCTCGTGAAAGGCGCGGAAGATCTCCTCCACCGGGCGCCCCATGGCATCCTCGAGCCGCCAGCCGGTGAGCTCCTCGGCCACCGGATTAATGTAGTCGATGGTCGATTGCGCGTCGGTCGTGATGACGCCATCGCCGATCGACTGCAGCGTGATCTGCGCGCTCTCCTTCTCCCGAAAGAGCGCTTCCTCGTAAATCTTCCGCTCGGTGATGTCGAATTCCACGCCGACCAGGCGCAGCAGGCGCCCGTGTTTGTCGACGCGCGCCTTGGCGCGGCTGACGACCCAGCGCCACTCGCCGCTCTTGTGGCGCATGCGATGGGTGCTCTCGAAAGTGGGTACCTTGCCCGCCACGTGATCGCGGATCGCCGCCTGCACGCGCGACAGGTCATCGGGGTGCACGAGGCTGCGCCAGTCCGGAGAACCCTGCATGTCCTCGTCAGCGTAGCCCAGCATCGCCTTCCAGCGCGGCGAGAAATACACCTCGTTGCTCTCGACGTCGAAGTCCCACAGTCCGTCGTTCGCCGCCGACTGCGACAGCGTCGTGCGCTCCTCGAGCTTCGCAAGGCGCGACTCGATGCGCATGCGGTCAAGGCCGGTGGCGAGGCTCGTGCCGATGAGCTTCATCATCAATTGCAGATTGACGTCCCACGCGCCGCGCGGCAGCGAGTGCGCAAGCCCCAAGAGACCCGCGGGCTTGCCCTGCAGGCGAAAGGCCACCATCAGCATCGAGCCAATGCCGAGCGCAGCCAGGCGCTCCGCCTCCACCGTCTGCTCGCGCCGCGGCGCGCTCGTGTCGCGCAGTTCCGAGAGACGCAGATGATCGAGGCGCGACTTGAGCCAGGGGTAGTTCTCGAGACTCTCCCCCTCGAGCGCCTGCGGGCGGCATTGCGAGAAGGCGCTGCTCGCAACCTCGACGTCCTTCAGGGTGAGGTCTTCGGAGCTGATCACGGCGGCGAAGGCGCAATCGCTCGCAGTGGCCTCGCGCAGCAGCTCGAGGCCTCTCTTCATGCTCTCATCGACCGTCTCGCGGCGCAGGTTCTGAAAATCGACGGCAATTTTCGTGCAGGCGACGTCGAGGCCCACGACGGGCTTGGCCGATCGCCCATTCCACGCGTTCGGGGACAGAATATCGGAAGCGGTGAGATCCGCAGGCTTATCGAGCAGCGGGGTCGGGGTCGACATCCAGTGCGATCTCTGGCCAAACGGGGTTAGTAGTGTGGCAGCCTTCGCAGCAAGCGCATTCGACGCGAAGCACAGTTACCCACACCCGTTTTTAGTAGTTACAATCGATTCTCGCATACCCGTCGAGGAAAACAAGCTAAGGCGCTGTTCGCATTGGCTTAAACCCGCAGCGCTGACATAATCACCGTGCGCGCTCACGATTTTAGAACTGCGCGCGCGCGGCGGTACAAGCGCAGCAGCTCGCCTTCCATCTCGCCCTGCAGGCGCTCGAGGTGCGCGGCATCAACGACGCGGGGAACATAACGCGGCGGGCCGATGACGATCACGATGCGCGATCCGGGCCATGGCAGCACGAACTTGTCCCATTTGATGAGCGAGGCGCGCGAGGCGGCATAGGCGAGCGGCAGCATCGGCCGCCCGGACATCTGCGCCAGCAGTATGGCGCCCGGCTTGAACTTGAAGCGCGGGCCGCGCGGCCCGTCGGGCGTGATGACGGGGGAGATGTTCTCCTGCACCAGCGCGAGATAGTAATCGCGCAGCGCACGCGCCCCCGTGTGGGTCGAGGAGCCGCGGATCACGCGCCCGCCGACACGGCGCACCAGCAGGGCGCCAATCTCCCCGTCGACCGAGGGACTGATGAGCCAGCCCACGGCGAGACCGCGGGCGCGCTGCTCGAGGAGATATTTGGCGCAGAAGCCCTGATGCTGATGCCAGAAACAGGGCACGAGGGATGGCGCTTTTTGCAGGGCCGCCTGCAGGTGCTCGACGCCTTCGACCTTTACCACCCGGCACGTCGCCCACCACGCGCGCACGATGGCAAGCGCCACCGGCACGGCGAGCGCATATAAAAGCCGCCGGGCGGCCGTCATGCGGCGCCCCGAGCGCGTGAGCCTGCGATACAGCGAGTTGCGCAGGCCGCCGTCTGGTGCGGTGTCCGTCATAGAGAGTAGGCCAGTATAGTAAGCTAGCGGTCTTTGTTGCAGTTGCCCGCATGAGTGCAAGCTCGCTCGCACCGGAGCACCCGCCCGAGCCCGATCTGCAGTTCGACATCGGTTCCACCGAGGATTCTCTGGAGCGGATGTGCGAGCTTTTTCGCCGTTACGGCGATGTCTATCGAGTCTACGCGCCGGGCCGCAAGTCCTATACCTACGTCATCCACCATCCGGATGATGTGAAACGCGTGCTCGTCAGCAATCACAAGAACTACACCAAGGGCGTAGGCCTCGATCGCGTGAAAATCCTGCTCGGCAACGGCATCATGACCAGCGAGGGGGATTTCTGGCGCCGCCAGCGTTACATGATGCAGCCGATGTTTCACCGGCGTGTCATCACCGAGTTTGCCCGCATCATTGACGCCGCCAATGATCGGTTCATTGCACGCTGGGAAGCGCAGGCGGCGCGGGGCGAGAGCGTCAACGTCACGGACGACATGAGTGAGCTCACGCTCGATATCGTGCTGCGCGCGGTGTTTGGCCGCGACCTGGACCGCTTGAGTGCCGAGTCGGGCGGCAACCCCTTTGCGGTCGTCACCAAGGAGCCGGCGCGCAACCTGCAGTTTGCCTACAAATTCCGCTCGCTCGGCAAGCTCGTGGCGAGCCTCATGCGGCGGCGCGCCACGGAGAACGCAGAGCACGTCGATTTCCTCGCCATGCTCATGAGTGCGCGCGACAAGGAGAGCGGCGCGGCAATGAGCGAGCGCGAGCTCATTGATGAAGTCATGACGCTGGTCGTGGCCGGCCACGAGACGACCGCGAGCGCGCTCAACTGGACCTGGTATCTGCTGGCGCGGCATCCGCAAGCCGAAGCGCGCCTGCACGCCGAGATCGACGCCGCGCCCAGCGCCTCTTCCCCGAGTCTTTCGCAAATGGAGGCGCTGCCGTACACGCAGCAGGTTGTGAACGAGGCGCTGCGGCTCTATCCGCCGGGCTGGCTGCTGTCGCGCCGCGCGATCGGCGCCGACGTGCTCGGTGGATTCGCGGTTCCCGCCGGCACCGACGTGCTCCTGAGCCCCTACCTCCTGCACCGGCATCCGCGCTTCTGGCCCGACCCCGACACGTTCCGACCGGAACGCTTTGCGGCAGAGAATGAAGCCGAGCGCCCGCGCTTCGCCTACATGCCCTTCGCCGCCGGACCGCGCCATTGCATTGGGGAAACATTTGCGCTCTATGAGATGCTCATGCATCTTTATAAAGTCGCGCGCCGTTACCGCTTGACCTATCTGCCCACCGAGCCGGTCGAGCTCGAGGCGCAGATCAACCTGCGCACCAAGAATCCGCTCCACATGAGACTCGAACGCCGCTGATGTTGAACGCCACGACCCTGCCTGAGCTCATCGAGGCCAATCGCAAGGTTGCGCGCAGCATCACCTATCTCGAGGGCGACGGCGATGAAAGGAGCGTCGCCTTCGGCGAACTCTATGAGCGCGCGCTCGGCATCCTGCATCACCTGCAGCGCCTGGGCGCGCGGCGCGGCGACAAGCTGATCCTATTCCTCGGCAGCAACGAGCCGTTCATCGATGCCTTCTGGGCGGCGGTGCTGGGGGGCATCATTCCGGTGCCGGTGGCGCTCGGCATCAGCGACGAACACCGCCACAAGCTGTTGCGCATCGTAAGGAAGCTCGGCAGCCCCTACCTCTACACGGACAGAAAATCGCTCGAGCGCATCGCTGCATTTGCGGCGAGCGTTGGCGAGCAGAAGCTCTTTGCCGCGGTGCGCGCGCGCAGTTTTGTCGTTGATGAGCTCGACGACATCTCACGTGCCGGCACGATCGTCCGTGCGCAGCCGCAGGATGTCGCCTTCATCCAGTTCTCCTCGGGCTCAACCAGCGAGCCCAAGGGGGTCGTGCTCACTCATCACAACATCCTCTCGAACTGCCGCGGCTCGACCGAGCTGGCGCGCTTCACCCAGGATGACGTCAGCCTTTCGTGGATGCCGCTCACTCACGACATGGGTTTGATCGGCTTTCATGTCTTCATGTTCGCCAATCACGTCCACAGCCATTTGATGCCCACCGAGCTCTTCGTGCGCCGGCCGCTGCTGTGGCTCGCGTTCGCCGCGCGCAAACGCGCGACCATCCTGTGCTCGCCGAATTTCGGCTACCGGCACTACCTGAAAGTCCTGGGGGAGCGCTCGGTCGCGGACCTGGCTCTCGACCTGTCCGCCGTGCGGCTCATCTTCAACGGCGCGGAGCCGATCTCGGCGGAGCTCTGCGAGGAGTTCCTCGGCCGCCTGACACCCGCGAAACTACGGCGCGAGGCGATGTTCCCGGTGTACGGCCTCGCCGAGGCCTCGCTCGCGGTGAGCTTTCCTCCGGTCGGCGCTGCCGTGCAGTCGATCAGTCTGAATCGCCACCGCATGACGGTGGGCACGCAAGCGCAGCTCGTTGCACGCACCGATGCGGATGCCGTGGCACTCGTCAGCGTCGGCCGCGCCATTCCCTATTGTCGCCTGCGGGTGACGGGCGATGATGATGTGCCGCGGCCCGCGGGGCAGATCGGCCACATTCATATCGGTGGCGACAATGTGACGCAGGGCTACTACGAGAACCCTGAGGCCAATGCCGCAGCGTTCACCGCTGATGGCTGGCTGCGCACCGGGGACCTCGGTCTCATCCACGAGGGCACGCTCTATATCTCGGGGCGGGCGAAAGAGATCATCTTCGTCAACGGCCAGAACTACTATCCGCATGATCTGGAAGCGATCGCACAGCGTGCCGAAGGTCTCGATCTGGGCAAGGTTGTCGTCGCCGGCGCCCGCCGCCCCGGCGCCCAGACCGACGAGCTCGTGGTCTTCGCCCTGCATCGTGGCGAGCTTGCGGATTTCCTCGGCGTTGCCACCCAGGTTTCCAGACTGATCAATGAGCACACCGGACTCGAGGTCGCGCAGGTCGTGCCGGTCAAGCGCATCGCAAAGACGACGAGCGGCAAGATCCAGCGGCACCTGCTCGAGGAGAGCTACGTTGCGGGGGAATTTGACGCCGAGCTTGCCGAAGTTGCGCGGCTCCGCGAAGCGCGGCGCGGCCACGCGTCACACTCGCGCACGCAGATTGAGGAGAAGCTGCAGCTCATCTGCAACGCCGCGCTCGAGGGCAAGCGCGTCGGGATCGACGACAATCTCTTCGAGCTCGGCGCGAGCTCGCTCAAGCTGATTGAAATTCACGAGCAGATTGACCACGAATATCCGGATCAAATCGATCTGACGGAGATCTTCGACTTTCCGACGATCGCAGAGCTCGCGCGGCATTTGGAGAGCAAGCTTGAGCGCGCGCGGCCGGCGCAATTGGCGCCTGCGGGTTCCGCCGCTCTATAATGTTCGCGATGCTGCAGTCCTTATCTGCCCCTTTGAGCGCGGCCGACTGCGGGCGCAAGCTCGCGGAAATGGGCATTCGCCCCACCGTTCCGCGCGTGCGCATAGCGGCGATACTCCTTGCTGCACCGCAACATTTATCCGCCGAGCAGATCATCGCATCCCTGGCTGCGAGCGGTCGGCGCGTCTCAAAAGCGACGGTGTACAACACGCTCAAGATTTTCGCCTCCTCCGGTCTCATCCGTCAGCTCACGATCGATGACTCGCGCGCCTGGTATGACTCCAACACCGGCGCGCATTACCATTTTCATGACGCCGAAAGTGGCGCGCTCATCGATGTTCCCGTACCCGATGTCGAGTTCAGCCGACTGCCCTCTGCGCCCGAGGGCATGGAAGTCGACAGCATCGATCTCGTCATCCGGCTGCGCAAAAAACGGTAGAATTCCAGCTCTCACGCGCACGTGCCGGCTTAGCTCAGCTGGTAGAGCACATCATTCGTAATGATGGGGTCGCAGGTTCGATTCCTGCAGCCGGCACCAATAAAATCAGGCAATTAGACGCTCAACGGAAGTTACAAGTTGGCGGCTCAAAAGGTGGTAACGCCATCGTAACGCCAAACCGTGACGACTTGGGGTGGGCCTAGTGGAACGTTGACAGTGAGCGTAGATGCGCTATCCGCGGCGAGAACGACGCCGTCATTGATTTTGAGACTAATCGCTATAGTCACCACTGCCAATTCGCCACGTCAAGGATTCGAGGTTTAGTGCATCCGCGAGTGAGGCTCGCATTGCCCCCGATTCGTGCGCGGTGGGCGGAAGGTCCATCGTCACTCACTCATCTGATTTCTTGCGCCGCCGCTAAACTCCCATCGAATCGACACATCCGCCTCTCGAGCTCCGCACTGGCTACACCTTAGAGCGCGGAAGAGACGTCGGCCACGCAACCCCTTCAGTACCGCAGGGTCAACGTTGACCGCATGCCGGCAGCGATTGCACGTGACGCGTGCGACTTGGCGACCTTCGGGCATCGCGCCGAAGGGTAGAAGCGAGCCCGCTGCGCGTCCATGCAGTGGTCGGTTCGATGCGATACTGTATGTGTCGAATGCCCGTGAAGAAGAAACGCCGCAGAAGGCACACGCGATCGTTATTCAGCAGTAGCAAACGACAACTTTAAGATCACCACGCATGACTTCATCCGGGCAGCAGCGGCTGCCTGGGCGTCTCTGCGTTTGGCTCCATGTCCGACACGCGATTGACTCGGGCACGCAAAGGCGTAGCTTCCATCCAAGAACGAATTAATTTAATGCGATAGCTGCTACATCGGCTATCGGCCAACGGTGAGCGATGGGAACTTGTCGCACGATTATGTCAATAAAATCAGGCAACACGGACAGGGGTCACGCCATGAAAACTCTCAACAGGTCCGCCTTAGTCTTGATCACCGCGCTAGGTGCAATGGCTGAATCGGCTTACGGTACTCAACCGCCGGACGTGGTGACTAGCGATGGAGCTGGTAACACCGCGATGGGCACGAGCGCCCTCGCATTCTACAGCGGTGGGGTCGGCGCTAACACTGCCGCTGGTTTCGAAGCGCTCTATGTCAATACCACCGGCGCCGACAACGCCGCCTTCGGATTTACCGCGCTCGTGAACAACTCAACCGGGTCCAACAACACCGCCTTCGGAACAGGCGCGCTATCCTCCAATACGACCGGCCAGTACAACGCCGCTTCTGGGGACGAAGCGCTAGCTTCCAACACGACCGGTACGAACAATACGGCCTCTGGTTCCGGTGCGCTTAATTCCAACTCCATTGGATATTCCAACACCGCCTCTGGGTACGATGCGCTCTATACCAATTCGGCCGGTAATTACAACACTGCTTCTGGAGCCAACGCGCTCTACTACAACACGAGTGGCTACTACAACACGGCTTCAGGGGTTAATGCGCTCTACAACAATACGACCGGTACGTACAACGTCGCCGTTGGATCAAACACGCTCTACGACAACTCGACCGGGGCTGACAATACGGCATCCGGCGCGTACTCGCTCTACACCAATTCGACCGGTTCTAATAACACCGCCTACGGGTACAGCGCGCTCGAGCTCAATGAGGCTGGTAACTACAACACCGCCTCCGGATACAATGCGCTTTACAACAACACGACTGGCGACTACAACAGCGCCTCCGGGGCAAACGCGCTGTATAAGAATACGACGGGCACGCAAAACACTGCCTCGGGGTATCAAGCGCTATATGCCAACAAAACAGGCGGCGGCAACACGGCCTCAGGGCTCGATGCGCTCTATCACAACACGAGCGGCCACTACAACATTGCTGAAGGCTATAAAGCGGGCTTCAACCTAACAACCGGCAGTTACAACATCGACATCGGCAATAGCACGACGGGTGTGGCGGGGGAGAGCGGCGTCATACGCATCGGCACGCAGGTGCCTACGGCGCTCCAAACAAACACCTACATCGCCGGCATATACAACAATACCTCAGTGAGCGGCCTTACCGTGGTGGTTGACTCGAACGGGCAACTTGGCGCGGTGGCTTCCTCCGAACGCTTCAAGACCGCTATCACACCAATGGGCTCGAATACCGCGAAGCTAGAACAGCTGCGCCCCGTCACGTTTCACCTCAAGACCGATCCCAAGGGTGCTCTGCGATACGGGCTCATCGCCGAGGAAGTGGCGAAGGTGTATCCGGAGCTGGTGGTCCGCGATGAGAAGGGCCGGATCGACGGCGTGCGCTATGACGAGCTTGCGCCGATGCTGTTGAACGAGGTGCAGCAGCAGGCTGCGGAAATTCGCGCCCTCAAGCAGCAACAGAACACAGTCAGCGAAATGCAAAAGCAGTTGGTCGACGTGCGCGCGGCGTTACTGAAACTCCAGGCCAAAAATGAAATTGTGGCTCAGCGCTGAAATGTCATGGCCAGCGATATCGATGACGAACCCCCTCGCACTGGGCATGTTGGATGCATAGCTCGAACGATTCATAAGAGCCCAGGCGGTCGCGATTCAGTAGGAGAGAAGCGCAGGCACTAGATCGCGTCTTCAATCAGCTTCGCCTCGTGAGGCGAGCGTCAATCAGCTTTCGTTCTGCAGCCGCGCTGCACGATCACGCAAGCTTGTGCCGTGGCAGGTCGATAGTGAAAACGCACCCGGAGCCGGGTACGTCGCGCACCCTAAGCACTCCGTTGTTCGCAGTTATGCTGTGGCGACAAATGGTCAGCCCCAGTCCCAGGCCGGACTTATCGCCTCCGTTCTGCTTGAGCGGAGGAACCATCTTATCGGCGGCGCCCGGCGGAAGGCCGCCGCAGTGGTCCTCGACGTCAATCAGGATGCGATCTGCGCTTGCATACGCGTTCAGCAATACTTCGGTACGAGGCTGCGTAAACTTAAACGCGTTCTGCAGCAAGATTGCGACCGCCGATAAAAGCATCTCCAAGTCCGCATCTACCGCAAGTCCTTTGTCTACGGGCGCGACGCTCAGCGTACATTCCCGCTCGCGTGCCTCGAGCGAGGCAATGGCCTCGGTTTGGGCCACGAAGTCGGAAAGGGACACCACTTTATGTGGCACCGGCAGTCCCGCGGTGATTCGAACATCGGCAAGGGACCGGTCGATAAGATTCCGCAATCCCAACAAGCACCTGTCCAGTACCGCACCCGTCGCCCCGGTTATTCCTACGTTGCCACATTTGATGGAGGCGACAGCGAGCGTTGCCGTATGCACGAGACTTCGCAACTCGTGGGCAAAGAAGCCCAGTCGATCGTTGAGCGCCAGAACGCGCTGATCCGGCGCCAAAGACTCTCGCTGGAAAGCGTATTCCGTGACGGCATCGGCGATGCCGTTGTCGAGACAGCGGTTTAGCGTTCGAAATTCCTCTACGTCGATGGGCGATCGCTTTTCCAGCGCCAGAGCGGTTATTGCCTGGCACAGATCGCCATAGTCGTGAACAACCTGGTCTACCGTATACCCGTGCTTTGATAGCTCGCGCCCGTGCAGCGTCGCGGTTGCGCCGATCTCCGAAGCACCTGGCGGACCCCCGCCGGCTGGCCCGGAAACCTTGCGACTTTGATTGTGCTCGGAAGTGTGTTCCACGCGGAGCGTTTTTATAAGCTGGTCAAGGAAGAGCGGTATTCCGTGTTCGAGCTCCCGCCCGGTTGCCTTCGGTGCGTGCCTTCGCGCGACCATCAACCTGCACCGGTCAATGAGCGCAACCCGGTTGGTGGTCAGGAATTCGTGAAGCATTCACCAGCGTACCCCGCGCCCTTGCCGCGTCTCTGTTCGGTGACGTACAAAACTCGCGACGCGCTGAGACGTGCGTCTCTTTTCGGTGACGGTGTACGGCGCGCAAGAAATTGCAACACGGCTTGGCGGCACAGCTCGGGCACTTCGGCATGCCACGCTAGATTGCGCAGTCTGCGCAGCAATCGTCGCAGTCATTTGCGCGCGCCGAACTTGTATTTCGTTCAACAGGATCGTCGCCGGTTCGTCATAGGGAGCTGCGTTGATTCGGCACGAAACAGGGGGTACATCCCGGCGCGGCGTACATTGTTTGATGTTCCATCATGCCGCGACGCGGCGCACCCACGCTGTTGTCGTGCCGCGATTCTCCTGTCCACACTTTGATGACGTGCTCCCAGCTCTATAAAAGGGCTCGGCAGTTGCAACGGCCTACCGTGCGGTGCAGCACGCGCAGCTGCATTATTTGACATAGCGCACCACAAACGGCGCATTTGCGCTGCAATAAGAAAAAACGCGCCCGCCACGTGAACATAATCACGGTCCGGGAATTGCATTAATGGCATAAGAGCCTCATTGCAGGGACTCATGGGAGAGTCAATTGAACCAGATGTTGATGCTCACCGCGCTGCTTTTGATGTCCGCATGTGCGCTCGGCCCGAAGTCGACTCTGGGTCCGGATGGCAAACCCGTCACGTTTATTGACGGCATGTCAGCCGCAGTCACGTACGACAAGGCTAGGAAGGCCTGCCCCAACGGCTATGCGATCGTGGAAGAGCCACAGGAAAAAGCCTTCATCGATTACGAGATGAAGGTGGAATGCAAGTAGAGCGCACGTCCTAAGGCGCGAGCGACGTGCGGCGCTCTCGAGAAAGCGGCAGCATTTCCCGCAATGACAGGTGCAGGCGCGCGGGGCTGCGGCCCGACCTCAACCCGCAACCCTACCTTCAGAAAAAAACGGCCCGCATTGGGCTGCTGGCCCCTGCGTTCCCCGGGGCGATTTGAAAGCAAGACTCGAAGTGCGCATATTGGGTGGCGCCGCTAAATTGCGCCCATCATGAATTGCCGTAAAGTCTCGCCTATGAACGTCAAGGACCCCCGTTGGGCGGCCGTCGTCGCCCGGGATCCCCGCGCCGATGGGAAATTCTTCTACTCCGTCAAAACGACCGGAGTCTACTGCCGGCCCTCATGCGCCTCGCGCCGTGCCAAGCCCGAGAATGTCGCGTTTCACGCGACGCAGGTGGCCGCCGAGCGCGCCGGCTTTCGTCCCTGCAAACGCTGCAAGCCCGACCAGGCGCCGCTCGCAGTCCAGCATGCAGCGCTGGTGGCAAAGATTTGCCGGCGGATTGAAGGTGCCGACGCGGCTCCCAGTCTTGCAGCTCTCGCGCGCGAGGCGCGCATGAGTCGGTATCACTTTCATCGTGTGTTCAAGGCGATCACCGGCCTCACGCCCAGGGCCTATGCGGCGGCGCAGCGCGCCGAGCGCGTGCGCCGCGAACTCGGCCGCAGTCGCACGGTGACGGAGGCGATCTTCGATGCCGGTTTCAATTCCGGCGGACGCTTCTACGCCACCGCGGACGAGGTGTTGGGCATGACGCCGACAGACTATCGTGCCGGCGGGGCCCGCACCGAGATCCGATTCGCCGTCGGCGAATGCTCCCTGGGATCGATCCTCGTCGCCAAGAGCGCCAAAGGCGTCTGCGCCATCCTCCTCGGCGATGATCCGGATGAGCTGGCGCGGGATCTGCAGGATCGGTTTCCGCGCGCGAACTTGATCGGTGGGGATGCGGAATTTGAGACGCTGGTGGCGAAGATCGTGGGCTTCGTCGAGGCGCCGGCAGTCGGGCTCGACCTGCCGCTCGATGTGCGCGGGACGGCCTTCCAACAGCGCGTCTGGCAGGCGTTGCGCAAGATTCCGCTCGGCTGCACCGCAAGCTACAGCGACATCGCGCGGCGCATCGGCGCACCGAAGTCGGTGCGGGCGGTGGCGCAGGCCTGCGCCGCCAATGCCATTGCTCTCGCCATTCCCTGTCATCGCGTGGTGCGCAACGATGGCATGCTGTCCGGATACCGCTGGGGGGTCGAGCGTAAACGCGCGCTCCTAGCGCGCGAGGCATGACCTTCGAACTCTTCAGCGAAGCTCCTGACGTCCACAGCGATCCCCAGCCGCTCGCGCCCGGAGCGGCGCTGTTGCGCGGCTTTGCGGCGCCCGGAGCGCGAGCGCTCCTGTGGGCCATCGAAGGCGTGACCCATCGCGCGCCGTTTCGGAACATGACGACGCGGGGCGGCTATCGCATGTCGGTGGCCATGACCAACTGCGGCGCGGCGGGATGGGTCAGCGATGAATGCGGCTACCGCTACGACGCGGTGGATCCCTTAACTGGCGCGCACTGGCCGGCGATGCCGGCCGCCTTCGCTGATCTCGCCGCGCGAGCGGCCGGTGCATGCGGATTTGTCGGCTTCGCGCCCGATGCCTGTCTCATCAACCGCTACGAGCCCGGTACGCGCCTGTCGATGCACCAGGACAAGAACGAGTGCGATCGGCACGCGCCGATTGTCTCCGTGTCCCTAGGATTGCCCGCCGTCTTCTTGTTCGGCGGCGCCCGCCGTGCCGAGCGTCCGCGTCGCGTGCCGCTGGCGCACGGTGATGTCGTCGTCTGGGGTGGGCCGGCGCGCCTCTTCTATCATGGCGTCATGCCGCTGAAGGACGGTGAACATGCAGCGCTCGGACGGCAGCGACTGAACCTCACCTTCAGGCGAGCGCTCTAATCGACTGCTCGGCGGGATCGACCGAGGCAGTGCCTACGGCTGCAGGTCCCTTCCCATGCACAAGGAGAGCTCGGATTTGACGTACTCACCAAAGCGCGGGACCGAGGCGAACCCGGCATGGCGATAGAGCGCGAGCGCGGCGAGCTGCCGGGGCCCGGTCTCCAGTACCAGGCGCCGCATGCCGAGCTGCCGGGCATGCTCTTCCAGCGCGGCCAGCATGAGCTTGGAGAAGCCGCGGCCGCGCGCCGCCGGGATGACATACATGCGCTTGATCTCGGCGGCCTGCGCATCGATGCACCGGATCGCACCGCAGGCCACGGATTGCGCGTCGACGTAGCCGACGAGAAACGCGCCCCTGGCGGCGCAGACTTCGTCGACATCGAGCCTGAAGTGGGTGGCCCCCGGCTCCGGGTACATGGCGCGCAACTCGGCATTCAGCGCCTCGATCAGGCGCTGCGCAGCTTGCGAATGCAGCTCTTCGCGGCGGATGGTGAGCGCGTCGGCCGGATGAGTTCGCTGCATTCAGCCTCGATCCTGGGGAGCTCTGGAGCGAGGATGATGGGATGGGGCGGACAAGGTTCGCAACCTCTGACCCTGGGTTCTCGCCGGCTGAGCGCACAGCCGGGGCGGACGACCGCCCCAATCGCTCATTCGGGCGCTTTTTAAGAGTCGCGCGACATCTTAAGGATTAGACTCTGCACCGCTGGACCAAGGGGTATCAGCCCAGGCCGGTAGAGGACAGATCATGGGAGCACAACTGGAACCCCAGGCACCGCTGGCAGACGCCGTGACTTGGATCGGACGCGATCCTGCGCCGAACGTCCTGCATCCGGTCGGCAATGAGCCGCCATCTCCGGGATCTCTCGCCTCCGGCCACGGACGCCGCAGGTGGGTGGTGGCTGTGGTCATCGCCGCCATTGCGGTCGCCGCTCTGTTCTGGGTGCGGCATGAAAGAAGCCTGAGCCCGGCGGCCAGCCGCGCAACCGAGAATTCCGTGCCCGTGGTGAGCGTGACCTCGCCGGGCAGTCGCGCCGTCACCGCGCGCATCAGCTTTACCGGTGCGCTTGCGGCGCGCTACGACATGCCCATCGGCTCGGACACGGACACCGGACGCATCAAGGAGATCGACGTCGAGGCCGGGGATCACGTGAAGCAGGGCCAGATCATGGCCAAGCTTGACGGCGCGGTGCTCCTGCCGCAGGTGAACCGGCTCGCCGCCTCGGTCGAGGAGTCCAAGGCGGAAGCGGCGCTCTCGGCCGCCCAGTACAAGCGCGCGCTCGGCGTGCAGGCCGCAGGCGCCTTGTCGGCGGAGGAAATCGAACACCGGCGGGCGACCTCGCTCACCGACGATGCGAAGGTGAAGGTGGCCATCGCCCAGCTCGCCGAGGCCCAAGCGCGGCTCGAGCGTACCGATGTGCGCGCACCCGCGGATGGGGTGGTGCTCACGCGCGCGGCCGAAGTGGGCCAGATCGCAAGCCCGGGCGGAACGCCGCTCTTTCGCCTCGCGCGCAATGGCGAGATTGAGATGCGCGGCCAGGTCGCTGAGCAGGACATGGCACGGCTGCGCATCGGCCAAAGCGCGAGGGTGTACATCACCAATGTCGCGAAGCCCTTCGAAGGCCGCGTGCGCCTCCTGGGCGCGGTGATCGATCCCATGACGCGTCTGGGCGAGATCAGGATCGCCCTCGGCTCTGATCCGGCACTGCGTCCGGGTGCGTTTGCGCGCGGCGAGGTGATCACCGATCACGATGCCCATCCGGTGCTGCCGCAGACCGCCGTGCTCGCCGACGCCAAAGGCTCGTACGTCTTCATCGTCAATGACAAGGATCTGGTGGAGCGCCGCACGGTCAGCGTGATCGACACGACCGCGGCGGGTGTCGTGATTGGCGCCGGGCTTAGCGGCGCCGAGCGCATCGTCACCACCGCCGCCGGCTTCCTGCGCGAGGGCGAGCATGTGAGCGCCGTGCCGCAGCGCGAGTCGAAGTCGTGAAGAACATTTCGGCCTGGGCGATTCGGCATCCGGTTCCGCCGTTGGTTCTCTTTGTCGTGCTGACTTTCATGGGCGTCGTCGCCTTCGTGCGCCTGCCCATCAACGAGAATCCCGACATCTCCTTTCCACTCGTCACGGTGACCGTGTCCGAGCCCGGCGCGGCGCCGACCGAGATCGACACGCAGATCGTGCAGAAGATCGAGGGCTCGGTCGCGAGCGTCGGCAATATCAAGCGCATCGTTTCGCTCTCGATGGAAGGCCAGGGCCTGACCAACGTCGAGTTCCAGATCGGCACGCCGGTCGATCGGGCGGTCGCGGATGTCCGCGACGCCGTCTCCAAGGTGCGCAGCCAGCTTCCGGAGGGGATCCAGGAACCGGTCGTGCAGAGAATCGACATCGACGGCGGCGCCATCGTGTATTTCGCGGTGAGCACCACCAGCATGACGCAGGAGGCGCTGTCCTGGTTCGTCGATAACACCATCACCAAGCGCCTGCTCGGCGTAGCCGGCGTGGCGCAGGTGCAGCGCGGCGGCGGCGTCGATCGCGAGATCCGCGTGGACCTGGATCCGCAGCGCATGCAGGCGCTCGGCATCACCGCGGTCGACGTCAATCGTCAACTCCGGCAGCTCAACATCGACGCGCCGGGCGGCCGCGCACAGTTGGGCGGCGGCGAGCAGTCGATCCGCGTGCTGGGCGGCGCGACCTCCGCGATGCAGCTTGGCGATACGCAGATCATGCTCTCCGGCGGGCGCTTCGCGCGTCTCTCCGATATGGCCGAGGTGCACGACGGCGTGGCCGAAGTGCGCACGATGTCGCGCTTCAACGGCCGCGAGGCGACCACCTTCGGCGTGCTGCGCGCGCGCGGCTCCTCGGATGTCACGGTGCTGAAAGGGGTGCAAAAGGAGCTCGCCAAAATCGCCAAGGACAGCCCGCAGGTGAAGGTGACGCAGATCTACACCTCGGTCGATGAAACCTACGACATGTTCGAGTCCTCGATCCTCGCGCTCATCGAGGGGTCGCTCCTGGCGGTGCTGGTGGTGTGGTTTTTTCTACGCGACTTGCGCGCCACGGCCATCTCGGCACTCGCGATACCGCTGTCGGCGATTCCGACCTTCGCCTTCATGCAGTGGATGGGGTTCACGCTCAATCAGATCAGCCTGCTCGCGCTGTCGCTCGTCGCCGGCGTACTGGTGGACGACGCCATCGTCGAGATCGAGAACATCGTGCGCCACATGCGCATGGGCAAGAGCGGCTTTCAGGCGGCGCTCGACGCGGCGGACGAGATCGGGCTCGCGGTCGTCGCCTGCTCGGCGACCATCATTGCGGTGTTCCTGCCGGTCTCCTTCATGGGCGGCATCACCGGACAGTATTTCATGCAGTTTGGGCTTACGGTTGCCGCCGCCGTGTTCTTCTCGCTGCTGGTCGCGCGTCTCATCACGCCGGTCATTGCCGCCTACTCGCTGCGCTCGGACAGCCTGAAGGTCCATCAGGACGGCCCGGTCATGACGCGCTATATCAAGACGCTGCACTGGTGCGTCCTCAATCGCTGGAAAACGCTGTTATTTGGCACTGGCTTCTTCGCACTTTCGATCCTCGCGTTCGGCATGCTGCCGACGACCTTCGTGCCGCCCGACAACGGCACGAACTCCGCGCTCAACATTGAGCTGCCGCCCGGCGTGCGCCTCGAGGACACGGCGGTGGTGTCCGCGCAGGCGGCCGCCATCCTGCGGCGCCAGCCCGAAGTCACGGACATCGTCGAGGCGGTCGGCGAGGGTGGCAGCTTCTCGGGCGAGGTGCGCAATGCCGTGCTCTATATATCGCTCGTGCCCCGCGAGAAGCGCAAGCTCACGCAGCGGCAATTTGAATCGAAGGTCATCACGGAGCTCAGGACGATTGCCGACGCACGCATCGACTTTCAGAACAACGGCGCCGGCGGCGGCGGCGGCCGCGACATTGGCCTGTATCTGACCGGCGATGACGGGCCCCTCGTGCAGAGGACGGCGCAGCAGATCATCACCGAAATGCGAACGCTGCACTCGTTACGCGATCCGCGTATCAACGGCGACCTGCCGCGCCCCGAGATCGTCATCCGGCCGCGGCTTGATCTGGCGGCGCAACTGGGCGTGACGGTGCAGAGCATCAGCCAGACGGTGCTCATCGCAACGCTCGGAGACATCCCGCAGAACGTGGCGAAGTTCTCGCTGGTGGACCGACAGATTCCCATCCGCGTCAGCCTCGTCGAGCATTCGCGCAATGATCTGGCGACGCTCGAGAACCTGCCCGTGCCGACTGCATCCGGGGCAACGGTGCCGTTGAAATCCGTGGCCGACCTCTCCTTCGGCGAGGGCCCGACCAAGGTGCGCCGCTACAACCAAAGCCGGCGCGTCTCGCTGGAGGCGGATTTGAATGGCGTCGAGCTCGGCACCGCGATGCAGCAGATCCGCGCCCTGCCCACGATGAAGAATCTGCCGAACGGCGTGCGTCTCGTCGAAGTGGGCGACGTCGAGGTGATGACCGAGCTCTTCACGAACTTCGCACTCGCCATGGCGACCGGCGTGCTCATGGTGTTCGCCGTGCTGGTGCTGCTGTTCGCACGCGTGTTCCAGCCGCTCACCATCCTGTCGGCGCTGCCGCTGTCGGTAGGCGGCGCGGCGGTTGCCCTGATGATCTGCCAAATGCCCGTGTCGCTGCCCGTCGTCATCGGCTTTCTCATGCTGATGGGCATTGTCGCGAAGAACTCCATTCTGCTCGTCGATTTTGCGATCGAGGAGATGCGCGCCGGAAAGGACCGGCTGACTTCCCTCATCGAGTCCGGACACAAGCGTGCGCGTCCCATCGTCATGACCACCGTGGCAATGATCGCGGGCATGTTGCCGGTCGTCATCGGACTGCATGGGGACAACTCGTTCCGAGCGCCCATGGCAATCGCCGTCATCGGCGGCCTCCTCACTTCGACGCTCCTCACGCTCGTGATCGTGCCGGCGGCATTCACGGTGGTCGACGACATCGAGCGCTGGATCGGACCGAAGTTCGCGGGCGCGCTCGCGGCGCGTCCGCCAAAGCCTCCCGCGCCAGTCAAGCCGCATACGGCCGCGTGAAATGCGGCGGCCGCTGTGGTGGCTGCGACTCGTGGCCGCACTGCCGCTGCGCACGCTCTATGGGCTCGCGGCCGTCATCGCCTGGGTGACTTTCCGCGTCAGGCCTTACCGGCAGGACGTGGTGCGCGAGAACCTGAGCATCGCGTTCCCCGAGGCGGACGAGGCGCAGCTGCGCGCGATCATGCGCCGCTATTACTCGGGATTCGCGCAGGTGCTGGTCGAAATCGTCAAGGCCGTAAGCTGGCCGGCGGCGAAGCTGCGCGAGCATGTTGAGATCGCCAACATCGGACTCATCCGCGAGCCGCTGCAGCAGGGCACGCCCGTCCTCATCGTGGCGGCTCATCAATGCAATTGGGAGTGGTTTCTCCTCGCCTTGTCCGCGGAGCTCGGCTTTCCGCTCGATGCCGCCTACAAGCCGCTGATCAATCCCTGGGCGGAACGCGAGATGCTGAAGCTGCGCACCCGCTTCGGCAGCCGCCTCGTAGCGGCCGATGCGCTGCTTCCGGACATCCTCAGGCGCCGCGATATCGTGCGCGCCATCTGCATGGTCGCCGACCAGGAGCCGACGAAGGCGGAGCACAAGCATTGGGTGCGCTTCTTGAACCGCGACAGCGCCTTCTTCGTGGGCGCGGAGGAGATTGCGCGCGTGACCCGCTATCCGGTCTTCTTCGCCGGCATGCGCCGCGTGGCGCGCGGCCGCTACCGCATGGAATTTTCAAGCCTCGCCGCGGCGGGCGAGACAACTGCCCCCGGCGAGCTCACGGAGCGTTATGCACAGCGGGTGGAGGCGCAGATCCGCGCATCGCCGCCGGATTGGCCGTGGTCCCACAAGCGCTGGCGCCTGAAGAGATCGCTGTACGGCAATCGCTAACGCCGCAGCTCGCGCGGCAGCGAAAAGTAGACGCGCTCCTCGCGACCCTGGACCTCGCGCGACACCTCGCCGCCCCAATCGCGCAGCTGCGCGATGACCTGCTGCACCTGAACCTCGGGTGCCGACGCGCCGGCGGTGACGCCGACCGCGCGCTTACCCACGAACCACTCATGGCGCATTTCCTCGGGCCCGTCGACGAGGTAGCCGGACACGCCGCTGCGCTCGGCAAGCTCGCGCAGGCGGTTGGAGTTGGAGCTGCTTCTCGAGCCCACCACCACCAGCACATCACACTCCTCGAGGAGCTTCTTCACGGCATCCTGCCGATTTTGAGTTGCGTAGCAGATATCCTCGTGCCGCGGAGTCGCAAGCTCTGTAAAGCGCGCGCGCAGGGCGGCCACGATCTGCGCCGTGTCGTCCACGGACAGCGTCGTCTGCGTGACGAAGGCGAGCCGCGCCGAATCGCGCACGACGAGCGTCGCGACGTCGGCAACGCGCTGCACGAGGTGCATGCGCCCGCCGAAGGAGGTGTCGAAACGCCCCATTGTTCCTTCCACCTCCGGATGGCCCGCATGGCCGATGAGGATGACATCCCGCCCTTCGCTCGCGTAGCGCTGTACTTCCATGTGCACTTTCGTGACCAGAGGACAGGTGGCGTCAAATACGGTGAGACCGCGGTTTGCGGCCGCCTCGACTACGGCGCGCGACACGCCGTGCGCCGAGAAGATCACATTGGAGCCGGCGGGGACCTGATCGAGTTCCTCGACGAAAACGGCTCCCAGGCTGCGCAGCCGCTCGACCACATGACGGTTGTGCACCACCTCGTGGCGCACATAAATCGGCGCGCCAAAGAGCTCGAGCGCGCGCTCCACGATGTCGATTGCGCGATCGACGCCGGCGCAGAAGCCACGGGGATTGGCAAGGAGAATCTGCATCAGGCTGCTCCGGCCGTGCGACGGCTGTCGAGTAACGCATCGAGCAGCAGCAACGCCGCGCCGACCGTGATGGATGAGTCGGCCAGGTTGAACGCCGGGAACTCGGCGTGGTGCCAGTGGGCGACGACGAAGTCGATGACGTGGCCGATGCGCAAGCGATCAATCATATTGCCAAGCGCGCCGGCGAGAATGAATGCCAGACTCAAACATAAGAGCCATTGCGCGGCACCCCTCAGGCGCCGCATCCAGATCAGGATAGTGGCGCTCACGATGAGCGCCAGCACCGTGAAGAACCACCGCTGCCATCCGGATGCCCCTTCGAGGAAGCTGAAGGCGGCGCCGCGGTTGTAACGCAGGCTGATATCGAGCACCGGCAGCACGTAGATGCTGCTGTAGAGCTTCACGTGATGCACGACCAGAAGCTTGCTGAACTGATCCAGGCCGATCACCGCGGCGGTGACCGGCAGCCAGCGCCAGCCGCTCGCCTCATTCACGCGAACACCCGCCGCTCGCCAGGGAGGCTGAGGTTCGTGACGCAGCGCTCGCACAGCTGCGGATGCTCCGAGTGCGATCCCACATCCGGTCGATGATGCCAGCAGCGCACGCATTTGGAGTATTGGGAGGGCGCCACTTCGATGCTGTCCTGCTGCGCCGCTGCGCCGTTGTGCAAGCGCGCCTCGGATGTAATGAGCAGGAAGCGCAGTTCCTCCCCGAGCGAGCTCACCTCCTCGTAGGCGGCGGGCGTGGCATACACATCCACCGCCGCATCGAGTGATGAGCCGATCGCGCCGCTGTCACGCAGCGCTTCGAGCTTGTGCATCACATTGGCGCGTAGCGCAATGAGCGCCGGCCAGTTGATGGCCGTTGCGGGCACCGCCGGAAGCGTGTGCCAGGTGCTCAGGAATACCGACTCCAGACGCACCCCCGGCAGTTGGCGCCAGATCTCCTCGGCGGTGAACGAGAGAATGGGTGCCAGCCAGCGCACGATACTCTCGGCGATGTGAAACATGGCCGTCTGCGCCGAGCGGCGCGCATGACCGGCCGCGGGAGTGGTATACAGACGGTCCTTCAGAATATCGAGGTAGAAGCCGCCCAGATCCACCACGCAGAAATTGTGGACCTTCTGGTAGATCAAATGAAAGGCGTAGCTCCGATAGGCCTCGATCACCTCATCCTGTAGTACGCGGGTGCGGGCGAGCGCGTAGGCGTCAAGCGCCACCATGTCCGCGGGCGCAACCGCGTGCTCCTGGGGATTGAAGCCTGCGAGGTTGCCCAGGAGAAAACGCACCGTGTTGCGCATGCGCCGGTAGGAGTCGGCCATGCGCTTCAGGATCTCATCCGACACGCTCATCTCGTTCGCGTAGTCGGTTGCCGCGACCCAGAGCCGCAGCACATCCGCACCGAGGTTCTGGATCACCTTTTGCGGCGCAATGACGTTGCCCAGGGATTTCGACATCTTGCGGCCCTTTTCATCCACGGCGAAGCCGTGGGTGAGCACGCCGCGATAGGGCGCGCGCTCGTAGATCGCCTCCGACATGAGGAGCGAGCTGTGAAACCAGCCGCGGTGCTGGTCGGACCCCTCGAGATACAGATCGACCGGGGAGGCGAGCTCCGGCCGCAGGGTGCCTACGCACTCAAAGGAGAGCCCGGAGTCGGCCCACACGTCCATGACGTCGATGACCTTCGCATAGTAGCCGGCGTCGGCGCCCAGGAACTCCTTGGTATCCAGCTCGAACCAGGCTTCCACTCCGCCGCGCTCGACGAGGTGCGCCGCCTGCTCGATGAGTTCCAGACTTCGCGGGTGGCGCTCGCCGCTGGCCTGATGAACGAACAGCGGGATGGGCACGCCCCAGGTTCGCTGCCGGGAAATGCACCAGTCGGGACGATTCTCGAGCATGCCGGTGATGCGCTGCTCGCCCCATGCGGGGGTCCAGGTGACGGATTTGACGTCGCGCAGCGCATGCGCGCGCAGCCTTTGCGCCTCCATGCTGATGAACCACTGCGGCGTCGCACGGAATATGAGCGGCGTCTTGTGGCGCCAGCAATGCGGATAGCTGTGCTTGTACGGCTCGTGCTTGAAGAGCCGGCCACGCTCCTCCAGGACGGCGATGACATGCGCGTTCGCATCCCAAACCGACTCACCGGCGAAGAGCGCAGTGCCGTGGACGAATCGACCGTCATCGCCCACGGGATTATTGACGGCGAGTCCGTAGCGCTGCGCGACGATCCAGTCATCGAGGCCGTGCGCGGGCGCAGTGTGGACGATGCCGGTTCCGGCATCGAGGGTGACGTGCTCCCCGAGGACTATCGGCACCACGCGATCGTAGAAGGGGTGATGAAAGCGAATGCCTTCCAGCACACGACCGTGGACGCTCATGACAGCGGCGCCCGTCGCCTCTGCCTGCGTAATGCCCTTTTGTGAATAGGCGTCCACGCGCGCGCGCAGGTCGCTCGCCAACAGCAAGCTGCCGCGGTTCGTCGTGACGAGCGAATAGAGAAACTCCGGATGGACGCTCAGCGCCTCGTTCGCGGGCAGTGTCCAGGGCGTTGTCGTCCAGATGACGGCGTAGACCGGACCCTCCGGAAGCGTGTCCAGGCCGAACGCCTGTCGCAGCTTGTCGCGATCCTCGTTCACCAACTCGAAGCCGACGTCGACGGCGGGCGAGATTTTCTCCTCGTATTCGACTTCCGCCTCGGCAAGCGCAGAGCGGCAGTTGAGGCACCAGTGAACCGGCTTCGCGCCGCGATACACATGACCGTTCTGCAACACTTTGCCAAAGGCGCGCAGCTGCTGCGCCTCGTACATCGGATCCATGGTGCGATAGGGATGCTCCCAGTCGCCCAACACGCCGAGCCGCTTGAAGTCGGTGCGTTGGCCCTGGATCTGCTGTTCCGCAAAGGCGCGGCAGGCGGCCCTGAATGCCGTGGCGTCGAGTTTTTGGCCGGGACGGCCCTCCTTTTTCTCGACCTGCAGCTCAATCGGCAGGCCGTGGCAATCCCAGCCCGGCACGTAGGGCGTGTCGTAGCCATCGAGAAAGCGCGATTTGACGACGATGTCCTTCAGGATCTTGTTGACGGCATGGCCGATGTGAATCACGCCATTGGCATAGGGCGGGCCGTCATGCAGAACAAAGCGCGGTCGGCCGCGCGCGACCTCGCGCTGCCGACGGTAGATTGCCAGCTCGTCCCAGTAAGCCAGCGTCATGGGCTCGCGCCGCGGCAGATCTGCCTTCATGGGAAATTCGGTGTGCGGCAGATTGATCGTGTGCTTGTAGTCCATCGCTCGAGTCAACACTCCAAAATGCGCCGCGCCTGGGCGGCATCCACATGCATCTGGCGGGTAAGCGCATCGAGATCCGCGAAGTGCTCTTCCTCGCGCAGCTTGGCGACGAACTCGATTTCGATCTCGCGGCCGTAGAGATCGCCCGCAAAATCGAACACGTGCGCCTCGAGAAGCGGCTCCGTGCCTCCCACCGTGGGGCGCGTACCGAGGCTAGCGACTCCGGGCAACGCCCCGAGACCCGCGCCGCGCACGCGCACCGCGAAGATGCCGCCGAGCGGCGTACGCTTGCGGTGCAGCTTCACATTGGCCGTTGCAAATCCCAACTCGCGTCCCCGATGACTCCCGTGCACCACACGCCCGATCATCGAATAGGGCCTGCCGAGCCAGCGCCGCGCGTGCTCGAGGTCGCCGCGTCCCAACGCCGCGCGCACACCACTGCTGCTCACGCGCTCGCCTGCCAGCATGACCGGCGGCACCACGTCCACTGAGAAGCCCAGGCGCTCACCACCCAGCGCAAGTGCCTCCGCATCCATCTCGCCGTTGCGGCCGAACTTGAAATCATGGCCGACGACCACGGTGGCCGCGTCCAGGTCGCGCGCCAGAAGCTGCGCGAAGTCCTCGCCGGGCAGCCGCCTGAGACCCTCGCCGAAGCGCAGCAGGAGGACATTATCAAGCCTGAGCTCCTTAAGCAGATGCCAGCGCTCGCGCCATGTCGTCAGGCGCGCCGGCGGCGATTGCGGCGCCAGGTACTCGCGCGGCATCGGCTCAAAGCTCACGAGCATCGTGGGGCGCTCGAGCTGCGCGGCGGCATCGCGCAGTCGGCCGATGAGCGCCTGATGCCCCAGATGCAATCCGTCGAACCCGCCCACCGTGACAGCACAGCCCCGGTGATGCGGGCGCAGGTTTGTGAGTCCTCGAATGAGCTCCATCGCCACCCTCGCACCGAAGCTGGCAAACTATACACAGGACTCTAAGGTCTGGGCATCGCCAGCGTTGACAAGGCACCCGAGGCTCCCCAGACTACCGCGCCCTTGAAACGGATGGACCACTGTGGCTAATACGAAGTCTGCGGAAAAGGCCGCGCGCCAGGCTGAGAAGCACCGTGCCCGCAACATTGCGCTGCGCTCGCGGATGCGCTCGGCATTGCGCCGGGTGATCGCGGCGATCGCGACGGGTAATAAAGAGAGTGCGCGGACGAGCTATCAGGAAGCCGTGCCGATGATTGATACGCTCGTGACGAAGAAGATCGTTCATCGCAACAAGGCGGCTCGGCACAAGAGCCGGCTCGCCGCGCGCATCCGGCAAATGCAGGCAAAAGCCTAAGCCGTCGCGCGCTCTTCACGAGCGCGCTCCTCGAGAAAGTTCATCACCGCGGCGCACAGCTCCCGCGTGCCCCGCCCGGTCGCGCCGGACACGAGGAATTGCGGCCCCCGGAATCGTAAGCGCCGCACGATCGAACGCGCGCGCTCCTCGGCCTCCGCGTCCGGCAGGAGATCGCGCTTGTTGATCACGAGCCAGCGCGGCTTCGAGGCGAGTTGCGGATCAAACTTTTTAAGCTCGCGCACGATGGCGCGCGCATCCTGCACCGGATCTGCCTGCGGATCGGGCGGCGCCAGATCCACCAGATGCAGCAGCAGGCGCGTGCGCTGCAGGTGCCGCAGGAACCGATGACCCAGACCCGCGCCTTCCGCCGCGCCTTCGATGAGCCCGGGGATGTCCGCCATGACGAAGCTGCGGTGCTCCCCCACCGACACGACGCCCAGATTCGGGTGCAGCGTCGTGAACGGATAGCCCGCAACCTTCGGCCGGGCGGCGGACACGGCGCGGATCAGGGTCGATTTTCCGGCGTTCGGTAGGCCTAGAAGACCGACGTCGGCGATGAGCTTAAGCTCAAGCTCAAGCGCGCGCCTCTCCCCCGGCAGCCCCGGGCCAAACTGCCTTGGCGAACGGTTGGTGCTCGATTTGAAGCGCGTGTTGCCCCAGCCGCCCTTGCCGCCGCGCGCCACGAGCAGCTCCTGGCCCTCGCGGGTGAGGTCGCCCAGGGCTTCCTGAGTCTCGAGCTCGCGCACGACTGTTCCGATCGGGACCGGCACATAGAGGTCCGCACCGCTTCGGCCGGTGCAGCCGTTGCCCGAGCCGTATTCACCGACTTCGGCCTTGAAGGTTCTCGCGATCCGAAAATCGGCGAGGGTGTTGATGCCGGGTGCCGCACGCAGGTAGACGCTGCCGCCGTGGCCACCGTCACCGCCATCGGGGCCGCCCAGGGGCACGAACTTCTCGCGCCTGAAGCTCGTGCTGCCGCGGCCACCGCGGCCAGCCTGCACGATCAATCGGGCTTCGTCGACGAATTTCATGGGCTTAAGACGAGAACCCCGGCTGAGCCGGGGTCGCGGAAGATCCGCCCGTATGAGCCAGCGCCCGTTCAGTTCGCCTCGGGCAGCACGCTGACGTACAGACGCTTGTCGGAACCGGACTTCTTGAATTGCACGCGTCCGCTGACCTTGGCGAAGAGAGTGTGGTCGACCCCCACACCGACGTTAGAACCCGCGCGCACGGGCGTGCCGCGCTGGCGAATGATGATATTGCCGGCCAAAACCTGCTCGCCGCCGAAGCGCTTAACCCCTAAGCGCTTGGAGTGCGAGTCGCGACCGTTGCGAGTGCTGCCGCCTGCTTTCTTGTGTGCCATTGCCAGATCCTCGGGTGAGCGGCGCCCTAGCCCGCGCTGATTCCGGTCACCTTGACTTCAGTAAACATCTGCCGGTGACCCTTTTGACGCAGATAGTGCTTGCGGCGCCGAAACTTGACGATCGATACCTTGCTACCCTTGCCATGGCGCAGAACCGTCGCGCTCACCTTGCCGCCCTTAAGATGCGGGACGCCGAGCTTCACGTCGGCGCCCTCGCCGACCAGGAGCACCTCGCCAAACTCAACCGTCGACCCGGGTTCGGCATCGAGCTTTTCAATCCGCAGGACACCGTCCTGGGTGACCCGATATTGCTTGCCGCCGGTGGCAATGACCGCGTACATGATGTGATCCTGGGGCTTAGGGTGGCGAGCGCCGCGAAAGGCCGCGCATTCTACTGACCGGCCAGGAGGGGGTCAAACCCGCCCCGGCCAGAACGCCCAGACTCCAGATACACTTCCCCACATGACCCTCGATGAAATCCGCGCCCTCATCCAAGGCGACCTCGACGCCGTCAACGCAGTCGTCCGAGCCCGCCTCAAGAGCACAGTAACTCTCGTCGATCAGGTCGCTGAACACATCATCACGGGCGGCGGCAAGCGGTTGCGTCCGCTGCTCGTCACTCTCACCGGCCGGGCCTGCGGCAAGAGCTCCGCGGCGCACATCGAGGCCGCAGCGTTCATTGAGTTCATCCATACGGCAACCCTGCTGCACGACGACGTCGTCGACGGCTCCTCCAAACGCCGCGGCCGTGCGACGGCGAATGAAGTCTTCGGCAATCAGGCGAGCGTGCTCGTGGGAGACTTTGTCTACAGCCGTGCCTTTCAGATGATGGCGGGGCTGCGCTCGCAACGGGTCATGGAGATTATGGCCAACGCGACCAATGTGATCGCCGAGGGCGAAGTGCTGCAGCTCATGAATGCACACGACCCTGAAACGAGCGAGCAGCGATACCTTGACGTGATCCATCGCAAGACCGCACGCCTTTTCGAGGCCGGCGCGGAGGTTGCAGCAGTTCTCTCGCAAAGTCCGCCCGAGATCCAGACCGCGCTCGCGCGTTATGGACGGCACCTGGGAACCGCCTACCAGCTCATGGACGATGTGCTCGATTACCGCTCAAATCCGTCTGCCCGCGGGAAGAACCTGGGTGACGACCTGGCCGAGGGAAAGCCGACTCTGCCGCTTATTCATGCGCTCAAGCACGGTGATGATTTACAGCGTGCGGCAATCAGACGCGCCATACACGCCGGCGGCCTCACCGAGCTTGAACCGGTCGTCGCGGCCATCGAAGCCACCGGAGGCCTCAACTACGCACAATGCGCTGCAGAAACTGAAAGTGCATTGGCGTTAGCTGCGCTCGAGGAGCTGCCCGCCTCTCCTTATAAAGAGGGGCTCACAAGCCTGGCGCGCTTTGCCGTCGAACACACCACTTGACCGGGCAGGAAAGCCATTGAAGCGCCAACGGTGGCGCGGGTACACTGCGCGGCCCCGGCGCCACGGCGGGGCGCCGCTTCAGGACGGCGCGAGTCTTTCCAGTTTCGGGGTGTAGCTCAGCCTGGTAGAGCGCTACGTTCGGGACGTATAGGTCGCAGGTTCAAATCCTGTCACCCCGACCATTGAATTTATTGGTTATTTTTCGCCCCACTCCCGCTGGGTGTCAGACTCGAATGCGCCCGGGTGTCATCCGGGGTGTCAGGTCGGCGCACGCGTGTCGCGTCCAACGTTGGCAGGTCGAACAGCAGCAACCCCGGTACGCCCTTGTCCGACGCACGCTACTCGAGGCTCGGTGCCCGGAGCTGCGTGATGCTTGCGATCCCCCATACGCCTCCTCTTGAAACTGCAATGGCCACTCCTAAATCTTGGACAGGCGGCCTTCCACATTGGGCTGCCGGTTACATTCATAAAGGAGGTAAGGCGATGTCTATTTCAAAGTACGAACCCTGGAACGTCATGTCGCATCTGCAGGGCGAGATTAATCGGATCTTCAGCAACGCGGATACCGCTAACGCTAGCAGCAGCGCTACCGCCGACTGGTCACCGCCGGTCGATATACATGAATACGCGGATCGCTTTGAAATATTTGTCGACGTGCCGGGCGTGGAGCCGAAAGCGGTCGAAATTACGCTCGACAACGGTGTGCTAACGCTTTCCGGCGAGCGCGCCATCGCGCAACGCGCGACCAGCGACGAACAACAGCTGTTGCGTCAACGCAGCGAGCGAAGCCAAGGGCGGTTTTATCGACGCTTCATTCTGCCCGAAACGGTCGATACAGAGCGCGTCAGCGCTAAGGGCCGAAACGGCGTTCTGGAGCTCAGCATCGCGAAGCAGGCAAAGGCACAGCCTCGTCGTATTACGGTTGGAGCTTAACGAGGCGAGGCAGGCAGCGGCCGGCTGCTGTCGGCCGCTGTCGAGTCTCAAAGATTGAGTAGCACAGGGGGACCGTGAGGATAAGGGAGGACTTTGGACTCCACGCTTTCCAATGGACGACCTCTAGGACAAAGGGGGCGTTAGGCATATGCGCATTCGCTGTACGTCGCGAGCGGCGGTTCGGGCTGCGATGGTCTGAGGCGCTCAGCTTGTTAATCCGACGGGCAAGATCCATCGCGCAGGGCAACTGATAGGCCGCGCGATTGCTTGACCTGAACGACTTAAAGGGTCTTCACCGCACGCAATGGTTGCGGATGTGCATGACACTGCATTACAATGCACTACATTATGGAATCGCAGCTCACAGTTCGCCTTCCAGCAGATCTCTCTGACGCACTCGCAAGGGCCAGCAGGAAGTCCGGGCGCAAAGTGTCGGAGATCGTGCGCGCCGCCTTGGGCGACTACTTGAATGCGCAGACAAAGTCCGGACCCCGGCCCGCAGAGCGAGTCAGGGGCCTCATCGGTTCACTGAATTCAGGCATTGCGGATCTTGCGGAGCAGCACCGCGCCTACATCATCGAGTCGTTGACGCGTGCGGAGTGAGCTGCTGCTCGATACCGGTGCTCTGGTCTCGCTGCTGGATCGCAGTCAGAACCGCTACCGCGAGTTCTCGGATTTTTTTAGAGCATGGTCCGGACAGGTCCTTACCAGTGAGGCGGTTCTTACCGAGGCGACGCATCTGTTAACCCGCGTTCCCGGAGGTGCGCTCGCGTGCCTCGACTTTGTGCTCTCCGGAGGTGCGCTATTGGTTCCGACGAGCACAGCTGCGCTTCGCCGCGGGCGTCAACTCATGCAGCAGTACGCCGACTGCCCCATGGATTTTGCGGATGCGACACTGGTCGTTCTCGCCGAAGACCTGGGAACGGACCTCGTGTTAACGACCGACCGGCGCGATTTTTCCGTGTATCGCATTGGCGGTCGGAAGCGCTTCAGAATTCCAATTTGACGATCTGTTCGGGACGTATAGGTCGCAGGTTCAAATCCTGCTGCCCCGATGTCCATTCCGGGGGTCCTATCCGAGGACATGGTAGTCAATTTATTCCGGAGACATCGGTAACAGCTTAGCACCGAAGGGATTGGGGGCACACTCGACGCGACCTGTCTCGTGATCGAAGAATCCCAAGTCGTAGTGCAT